>Ga0302324_100000103_pt1 | contig 209778 bp, 194 predicted proteins | sample Palsa_T0_1_FD_201949 | JGI IMG/M metagenome (GOLD analysis project Ga0302324, IMG submission 201949) | Peat permafrost microbial communities from Stordalen Mire near Abisko, Sweden - Palsa_T0_1 | ecosystem: Environmental > Terrestrial > Soil > Palsa > Peat permafrost | place: Sweden: Abisko...
TGGAAAGATGCGAAGCGACCTGCCTTTTCTGGAGCGATTGGGTGATGAACTGACCCGGCCAGTTGTTCCGCAGTCCGCGGCTATCGATTACACCCCAAGCCAATATCTTTGCGAGTTCATAAAGAACTGCGAGTATCAAGGCGTTATTTATCGAAGCTCAGTTAGCGATGGAATAAACTTGGCTCTTTTCGATCCTGCGCTCGCACGTTGCGGAACCGTTACTCAATATCGCGTCACTCGCGTGCGCGTAGATATCGCCAACGGAGTTTAGGTCGATTTCTGAGCTTCAAGGCAATCCGATTCGCCCTTCGGTTCGGGTGCAAATGGAGTCGGTACTGGTAAACGCGCTTCGAGGAAGTTGGTCCGGATTGATACCGCGAAGTCAGCTTGCGGCAATTGGCGCTGGCTGACGATTGGAGCGGATGACGGGCAAGCCGGAAGCTAGGAGAACCGACTCACACGGTTTATTTCGCATTTCGTGAGTGCAATAAGGGAAAAAACAGGCCTTTGTTTGCTTATTTTGGGATGACCGCACAATGAGCTATTGCATTCACGCGACTTATTTCTCGCACCACTTTGACGCCGGCGCGCGCGCATTCTGCTCCACGAAGGTGCGGTTTGCCGTGACCAGTCCGGCTGGGCTCTAAGGAGCCGGCTGCCGTGACCATTAGTTGGGCTAGTCCAGGCTTCTTTCTCGCTCCGAGAGTGTGTCCCTGAGATCGCGAAAGCCCTTTGCTTTGAATGCTGGCGTGTCGGGAAATGGTGCGTTGCAGGCGTTTTAGGACTTTTTTCGCAGCTTCAAACTGTCGTCAGTCGGCCGTTACAGTCAGCCCGGACTAGGTCGCCGTAATCTAACCTGTTTGTGGCGCCATTTCGCAGACATCGCCTCTCGCGGAGCGCGTCAATTGAAGGACGCTAAAGAGCGTGCGCAACTGTCCCAAGTCCACGAAGCGAAGATTACCCCGCGTGCGGCTTCGCCGTTGACACACCTCGCGGAAATAAAGGAGTTGCGGTTTTGCTATCGTCCTTGCCGCAGGTTTTAACCGTAGCGCAAGAAACGAGTGTTTAGACACTCAGAGCCGCTAGTGACCGACATTGGATTATCCAGCCCGCAAGTCAGTTCTCTCCGGCCTTATTCGTGGAGGCTTCACGAAAAATTAACAGTCTGCGACGAAGCGGGAGTCCTTTTAGCGGCTTTGACGGTTTCCGCCATTGCTGAGAAGTAGGCACCGCCGGAGACGCAAGTCAGGTCATTCGACGATGCGACGTGGTGCCACACGATGGCGCGAGTCCAAGACTTGGACTGGCCTCGGGGGCCGCAGGAGGACATTCCAGAGTACTTCTGGCGCAGCGGCACGGTGGCGGAGTGCACCGATGGCGACTACACTGTCTCCGCACCAGAAGAAAAAGGAAACTGTTCGGAAGGGACTGTGGCGCGAAAGAAAAAAAGGCGGGCGCGCAGGATCACTGGCAGATCTTGGCAAGCTTTTCCATTCCCCGGCACCCCGGGCCCGCCATCCAATACTTTCCGTGAGCCGAAAGGATTAGTGTTTAGCCCGACCCAGTTAAGGGGAATGTCATCTGTCCAACTGAGGAGGCAGTTGCGTCCTCTCCTAGAGTTCCGAAAGCGGATGCGGCGCAGATACCCTTCCGTCTCTGAGCTATGGACTCGCTCCGCCAACCCAGCAGAACGGCAAGCGGCCGACAGCATTGAGCAAGCCGAGCAAATGATTCGAGACATAGAGAAGGAACTGTTAACCCGGAAGAAAATCAGTGGCGCCGGCTCCAGGTCTGAGACCGACGCGGTCCGCGAGCCGAAGGAAGATGAGGCACCTACGGAAGGAAGGATCGCGCGCACGGAGTTGTCGTGCGGCGCAAAGAAGCCGATTTTCAGCGCTTCAGAGGACTACAGATCCGTGACGTACAAGGGTGACTCACACATTCTGACACAGAACCAGAGCATCATGGTCCGACTGTTACATCGTGCTCATTTGGCCGGGCATCCCGACGTAGGCAAAGACCGCTTGCTCTTGGCGATCGAAAGCGAGACAAGTGAGGTTCGGAGTTCGTTCAAGAACTCGCCCCTTTGGAATTCGCTCATTGTCCGCAAGCGTAGAGGAACGTACCGACTGGATTTGCCAGACGATGATGCCCCAAAATAATCGGCTCGCGAAATACCCTCCGAATACCCTCTTCCTACCCGCCTAATACCGCACACGACTGTTACGTTTACCGCAGATCGAGATGAAGTCGAGTCTTTCTGGCGGAAGCCAGACGGTTGCTTCGCGGCACAGCTTGCTACCGAGAAAAAACGGGCCGCTCTTGTAAAAAGTTACCGCTCTTAAACGTTGGCGGATGATGTGCGTCTCTACCGGAAACCCGGGCAACGTGCTGGTAGTTGATCCAGCTAAAACGCCTACGTCCCGGTCCTATGGGTGCCAAGGTGACTTGGCTGAGACTAACGGCAGAGAGCATATCAAGAACTCACGGGACTCGATGAAGCGTACGTACCAACACCCGAGGGAAGGCGTGTGCCTGCTTGCCGTAAAAGCTTGACTGTTCACAACAACCGTCACTGGTGTGGCTCCTGTTGACTGTTAGAGGCACGGCATGTTTGACCGGGTGGAATTACGAGCTGATCCCGAGATCCCATTTACGAACCGTCTCGAATCTGCCTACCCAAGCTTTAGGGAGAGATCCTCACCGACGGAAAACTACAAGGGAATGCTTGATCTCAGGGGGTTCGGATTGGAGGCGCTTCTGTTTATCAGATGCCGGTTCGGGGCTACGAACAAGATCGTGTTTCGCGGAGCAGCAAAGATGACGCTGAGACAAATGGCTGCTGGAGCCGCAGGGGTCTTCGACTGCGACCCATACGGTCTGCGTCTGGCCAGACTTGACCCTGCTCTCGACATTCCGGGGATTTCGATGGAATGGGTTCGGAGCCACGTCCGTGTAGCCCGGAAACGCTGCTTGAAGGAGATCGGTGGGACCGCCAAGAATCCGGGTCAGACGCTCTATTTCGGCCGCGGCGGCGATTCAATTCGACTCTATGACAAGCGCTTGGAGCAAATGAGGAAGTACGAGCGTCTGATGCGGAAGTTGGGGCCTGAATCATTGCCATCCTTCGAAGACTTTTCCGGGATACCTACTGGTCTTCCTGTTGTACGCATTGAACGTCAGATGCGGGTCGGTCGAATTCCACCGCAGCTCGATACTCTGGGAAGTTTGGAGCAAAACATTTCGAAATTCAATCCCTTTGCGGCCATAGTCATTCATCGAGGTGGGAAACCCGAGCCGAAGGATGATGACTACTCAATCCGAAAATATATGGAGGGTAAAGGATTTCGGCAGACGATCTTGGAGCGCGGGCTTGCCAACACGCGGGCTTTGCTAAACGCACGGACCGGTGGCAATGCAAGTCGGAAGATGCGGCAGCTATCGGACTTTTTGCCTCCAGACCCAGTGGGCTTAAGCCCGCTGAACCTGTTCGAGATGTTCCAAGAAAGTATTGGTCGCCAGATCTCTGTATCCGCGGCACCAGACGAAGCCCTCGAAGGGCAGACAGCCGCGGTAGGCGGCACGAGGAGTGAAATGTGACACAACATCACAGAGCAGGGGTCACACGAAAACCGATGCAGACACAAGAAATTAACCCTGTTCGACGGTCAGAGTGCGCGAAATGTGCGCGAGGAGTGCGCGAGGAGTGCGCGAGGTGAACGGTCAGTCTAGAGTAGTTTATCTTAGCCTACCCGCCCTTTTTTGCTCGACTGGATTTCGGCTTTTCGCTCAAAATGTACACGCTGAACCACTCTTCACAAGTATTTCTGCCGCGGGTGTGGTCAGCCGCTGCCGCCGGGTTCACCCTGAGTGCTTGAGGAAGGACAAGCTGCGCGGGGTGCACCAGCAGCGACGGCAACAGAACGAACTGTTTGCGCGCTGGCTGCGAAAGCAGCCCCGTCCGAAAATGCGGAGCGAGATGTGGCGAGTCGAGATCGGAGGGTGCTGCAGGACCACCCCGTGAAGCGTCACAGCGGCCCGTAACCCCTGAGATGAGAGATCGGTGAGGTTGTACTAGCCAATGACAGACTCGGCAAACAATAACGGAGCGCTAAAGCGTGTTGAGTTGGATGCTTTGTGCGAACCCTTCCGCAAAGCCGGCGACAAGGCGTCTTTCCCGTTTGAGCCATTGCTCGATGACGAGCGAGCGGCGGAGTTTCTCGGGGGTATCCATCCGAAAACACTACAGCGAATGGCACGCCGTGGAGAGGTTCCCGCGTACAGAGTTGGCCGCTTCTGGCGTTATCGTGCGAGTGAACTCGATGATTGGCTTCGTGTAAAATCGAGCGGCCGAATCGCTCGCGTGGTTTCGATAAAGGAGAAACCATGAGATTCACGCGAGCACGTTATCAGCGAGGCAGTTTGATTCGTGAAAAGCGCAAGGTCGGCCCGGATGTTTGGATCTTTCGCTGGCGAGAGCAAACGTCACAGGGCCGTGTCAAACGCAAGGTTGTTGTGGGAACGGTCGAGCAGTACCGTTCCAAAGCAGCCGCGCAAAACGCAACCGAAACTCTTCGCATCGATGCCAACAGAGAGACTTGGACGCCGTCAACCGTGGAACAGCTAGTCGCTCACTATACAGAAAGGGAATTGCCCAGCAAGGCTCACTCTACCCAGGGCGTTTACGGAAGCTACATTCGCACTTGGGTGCTGCCGTGCTGGGGCAACCGATCTTTGTCAGAAGTAAAGACCGTTGCGGTTGAAGAATGGCTGAAAGGCCTCCCGCTGGCGAATGGCTCCAAGGCAAAAGTCAGAAATGTAATGCATGCGCTGTTCAATCACGCGATGCGGCACGAGTGGGCTGAGAAGAATCCCATCACTCTCGTGCGTCAAAGCGCGAAGCGACTGCGCACACCAGACGTTCTCGATGTGGATGAGACCAAGGCACTCTTGTCGGAACTGAAGGACCCATTCTGGACAATGGTTTTCTTGGCGGCGGCAACCGGGCTACGGGTGAGTGAGATTCTGGGGATGAAATGGCAAGACGTAATTTTTGACACCCTCGAAATTCATCTCAGCCGCGCAATTGTCGACGGTGTAGTGGGAGGTATGAAGACCGAAGCGTCACGCAAGCCAGTTCCGCTCGATTCCGCTCTCGCGGAAGTTTTGCTGGACTGGCGTGCTCGAACCCCCTACAACCGTGATGATGACTGGTTGTTTGCCAGTCCTGAGAAGTTGGGCCGACAGCCTTACTGGCCCGACAGCGCACTGCGAAAGGCTGTTCGCCCTGGCGCCGTGCGTGCAGGAATTGTCAAACACATCGGCTGGCACACGTTCAGACATTCGTTCGCAACTCTGTTGAAGGCGAATGGCGAAGACGTAAAGGTTGTGCAGGAGAGCTTGCGTCACGCAAACAGCAGAATCACGCTGGATGTATACACGCAAGGCTTGATGCCGACGAAGCGCCAGGCACAAGGCCGCGTGGTAAAATCCTTATTGGCCCCAAATGGCCCCACGCCGGCAACGCTGGTTGCTGCAAGTGCTTGAAAACAAATGTAGGCGCGTAGCTCAGTTGGTTAGAGCGCTACCTTGACACGGTAGAGGTCAGGAGTTCGAGTCTCCTCGTGCCTACCATTTTCATTCTGCTGGAATTGCAATCCTTCAATCGTTCTCGCGAATCGGCGTTCAGAACACCTTGGCGCCTTTGATGGGAACGGCCACCCGCCGCGATCCGGTCAAGACCCTGCAGCCAATGTCGCCCCGGATCACGCGGTGAGGGGACGCCCCCCGCGGCCGAATAGATTTGTTTGGAACCGGGCTTCCAGCAGGCTTTCTGAAGTAGTGCGCTTTCTTGAAGATATTCAAAATAGCGCACTCCCGTCACGTAATTTCATATGGAACAAAGTTGACATTCGATCTATAATTGCCCCATCTGTGATGGAGATCGGAAGTCAACTCCGATCCCCGATTTCTGATTTTTCAGCTTTAAATAATGCTTTTTTGCGTCGAAGGCTAAATCCCCCATCTTCGCGCGCCGGGATAGTTCTGCGGCAGTCTGATTCGATAGTTTAATTCGATAGCGTTGGGATTTTTATTAATGCTACCCTTGGGGATTCATCGCGCCTTCCTGCTCGCCTGCGTTGCTTCATTGATTTTGCCGGCCTTCGCTCAGTCCGTGACCGTGAGCCCAACGTCAGTGTCATTCGGCAATCAAGCGGACGGCACTTCCAGTTCCGTCCACAAAGCCACGCTGAGAAACGGGCAGGCGTCGGCGATCACCATCGACAGCATCGGCACGAATCTGGCTGACTATACCGAGACCAACAATTGCCCGCAGAGTCCCGCGACTCTCGCAGCGGGCGCCACCTGCACCATCTCAATCACTTTCACACCCAGTGCCCAGGGCAGTCGAAACGCTACGCTGACTGTGACCGATAGCGGTCTTTCGAGTCCGCAGTTGGTAACGCTGACCGGGACCGGAACTGCGCCCATTCTCGAATCGATAGCCATCACTCCCAGCAGTGCGTCGGTGATTGCCGCGGAGACTCAGCAATTTACAGCCACGGGAACTTATAGCGACGGCTCGACGCAGAACTTGACCACAACGGCGGGCTGGACTTCGTCGAGCACGTCCGTTGCAACCATCGGTCTGCATACGGGATTGGCAAAGGGCATCGCTGCGGGAACGGCCACGATCACCGCTACTTCGGGCAAGATTAGCGGCTCTGCAACGTTGACAGTTACGGCGGCGGTTCTCACTTCGATCGCGGTCACGCCCGCCGCAGCTTCGGTCGCAGCCGGCAAGGCCGAGCAATATAAGGCGACCGGAACCTACAACAACGGCACGACAGAAAACATTACGGACAGCGTCACCTGGTCGTCTTCAGCGAGTTCAATTGCCACGGTCAGCAGCAGCGGTTTGGCTACGAGCGTTGAGCAAGGCTCCGCCACGATTACGGCAACTTCGGGCACGGTCAGCGGATCTGCGACGCTTACGGTCACAGCGGCAGTGTTGACTTCGGTCGCTGTTACTCCCAGCACGGGTTCCATCGCGCCCGGCTCTACTCGGCAATTCACGGCAACCGGCACCTATAGCAACGGCACCACGCAGAACCTCACCACGACTGCCAGTTGGACTTCGTCGAGCACCTCGGTCGCAACCATCAAGCTGCACACCGGATTGGCTACAGGAGTAACGGCCGGTACCGCGACGATCACGGCCACTGCAGGCAAGATCACTGGCTCGGCCACACTCACAGTAGCACCAGTGCTAACTTCAATTTCGATCAGTCCTGCAAGCCCATCCATCGCGGCAGGGACGACCCAGCAGTTCACGGCGACTGGAAACTATAGCGATGGCAGCACTCAGAATCTTTCCAGCAGTGCGACGTGGAGTTCGTCGCAGACGTCGGTGGCGACCATCGCAGCAGGCGGCCTGGCAACTGGCATAACTGTAGGCGCCTCGACTATCACGGCCACTTCAGGATCTATCACGGGCACAGCGACGCTCACGGTAGGTCAGCCCGTCCTGGTTGCGATTGCCGTGACTCCCGCCAATTCGTCGTTCGCTCTAGGCACGACTCTACAGTTGGCGGCAACCGGAACTTACAGCGACGGCAGCACTCTGGATCTCACCGCAACAGCAACGTGGAGTAGCGCGAATTCGAGCACGGCCACGGTCAACGCGCAAGGAGTCGCAAGCAGTGTTGCAGTGGGCAGCACCAGTGTGACGGCGACTGCGGGTTCGGTTGGCGGCTCGACGACTGTCACAGTCACAACAGCGACGCTGGTTTCGATTGCGGTAACGCCCGCGATTCCGACTCTTCCGCTGGGGATCACGCAGCAGTTCACCGCGACCGGCGCATTTAGCGACGGCACCACCCAAAACATTACCGGCTCCGTGCAGTGGAGTTCTAATACGCCAGCGGTGGCAACCATCACGACCACAGGACTAGCAACGAGCGTGGCACAAGGGTCCGCGACGATCACGGCGACGTCCGGCTCGGTGACCGGATCGGCCACGCTGACCGCGACGGCGGCGACACTGGTGTCGATCGCCGTCACGCCGGCGACATCCTCGATCGCTCCAGGTACGACCGAGCAGTTCACGGCCACGGGAACCTACACCGATGGCAGCACGCAAAACCTGACAAACGCGGCGACTTGGTCGTCAGACACGCCCGCCACGGCAACGATCAGCTCCGCCGGCTTTGCTACGAGCGAGGCTCAGGGGACAGCGAACATCTTAGCCACTTTCGGCGTGGTGAGTGGTTCGAGCGAGCTGACGGTGACAGCGGCTACGCTCGTCTCGATTGCCATTAATCCGCCAACGGCCACGATTGCTCTTGGCACCATGCAGCCATTCACGGCGACGGGCACATTCTCTGATGGAACCACGCAGACTCTGACTCAGACCGCGCATTGGAGTTCGGCCACAGCCTCCGTGGCCACTATCAGCGACACAGCTATCACGGCGGGACTCGCAAGCACTCTGAGTGCAGGAACTACGATGATCAGCGTCAGTTCAGGCTCTGTGAGCGGATCAGCCACGCTGGTGGTGAATCCCGTGACGCTGGTTTCGATTGCAATGAGTCCGCAGGCACCGACGACTGTTCTTGGCGCGACGCAACAGTTCACCGCAACAGGAACATTCAGCGATGGCAGCACGCAGGACGTGACTTCGCTAGCGACCTGGAGTTCGTCTTCCGCGTCGACCGCGATCGTCAGCAACTCAGTGGGCAGCTATGGGTTGGCTACGACTTCCGGTCAAGGCACGGCGACCATCTCGGCAACGTCAAATGCTATCAGTGCGTCCACCGCGTTGACCGTCACCGCGCCTTGTCCGACTTTGGTTTCAATCGCCATCACGCCGGCGAACCCGAGCATTGCCGTGGGAGCAACTCAGCAATTCACCGCCACCGGAACTTACAGCGACGGCAGCACGCAGAACCTGACCTCTTCGGTTGCGTGGACATCATCGGCCACGAGCGTTGCCACGGTCTCAAATACCGGCCTCGCCACGACCATCGGAGAAGGTGCAACCGCGATCACAGCCGCATCCGCCTCGGTGAGCGCAACAACTACATTGACGGTGACCGCGGCCCTTGTGTCCATCAGCCTCAGCCCGAGTTCGACCGCACTGACGATAGGAAGCACCACGCAATTCACGGCGACGGGAACTTACAGCGACGGTTCCACGCAGAACATTACTGCCTCCGTGACCTGGGCTTCCTCGGGCAGCAATATTGCGACGGTGTCGGGCGGCGTCGTCACAGGAGTGTCAGATGGCCTCGCAAACATTACCGCGTCGCTGGGCGGAATCACCAGTGCCGCAGCCACTGCGGACATTGGAACGTCAGCCGATTACTACGTCGCTACCAACGGCAACGACTCGTGGTCGGGAAAATTGTGGGATCCCAACACGACTGGAACCGATGGTCCGTTTGCGACCATTGCCCGCGCGCAAACCGCAGTCCAAACCATCCTGGCCAATCCCAACGGGCGCACGACCCCGATCACAGTATTGATTCGCAATGGAACCTATTATCAGCAGGCGCTCGCGTTCACCTCGGCAGATTCGGGCACGGCCACTCTGCAGGTGTTCTGGGAAAATTATCCCAACGAGGCGCCGATACTCAGTGGCGGAATGCTAGTTACCGGTTGGACGAATACGGCCGGCAACACGTATCAGGTCACGCTGCCCACAAGCACGGTCTACTTTGAAAATCTTTTTTATAACAATGGACGCAGATTGCGGCCAAGGGTCGGTGGGTCTACGGCCGGCCCCGTGGGCACTTATCTTCGCAACGTCGGCCCTATCTATTTGACCGGCTCGCCGCCTCCGGCCGCGCCGCCGAATGTGAACTGCGCGGTCTACATCACGGGCAGCGGCTGGGAGTGCTTCGACCGATTTAAGTTTAATCCCGGCGATGTCAGTTCGACATGGACAAATCTCAATCCGCCCTACCCTACCGGCGACATCGAACTCCTCGATTTCGAGTACTGGAGTGTCCCGAAAATGCGGATCTCCTCCATCGACAGCGTCAACAACATCGTCTATCTAACCGGCCCGACCGCTCAGATCACGGGCGTGCATGGCTTCCTGCCGAATCATCGCTACATGGTCGAAAATGTTTTGAATTTGCTGACTCAGCCGGGGCAATGGTTTTTGGATCGATCAGCAACCCCTTGGACGCTCACCTATCTTGCGAACCCCGGCGAGAATCCACCCACTGACACGATCGTGATTCCGCAATCGCCTCAGGTGATGACTGCAACCGGACTCGAATACGTTACCTTCCAGGGATTGCAGTTCGAGCACGACAACTTCACGGTTTCATCCACAGGTTACGTCTCAGTTCAACAAGAGCCAGTGTTGACAGGAGCCGTGAGTTGCTACAACTGCCAGTACGTGACCTTCAACGGCGTCATCATTACTCAGACCGCCGGATCAGGAATCGAATTTAAAACCACCACCCCTTCGTCGATCACGGCCCACAACACCTTCGAGAATGGAGCGATCCTCGATATCGGCGGAATAGGACTGCGCGTCGGAGAGCCGCCAGCCTCGGCCGATACCGATGCGAATGTACCGCAATTCACTACGGTTGAAAATACTTTGATCGAAGGCATCAGCCGTGTAATTCCTAGCGCTCCCGGCATTGTGCAGGGCAGCGGCCACGACAACACCTACACCTACAACGATATTTATGACGTGTACCACAGCGGGATCGAGGTATGCCTTGCGCCCAGCTGCTCGCCTGGAAAAAAGAATTCCAGCGGCACGTTCAACAACGTGGTGTCCTTCAGCCACATCTTCGATTTGTACGAAGGCGTTACGGATGACGGAGGAGCGATTTACTTCGCCACGGGGGGATCTTCGTTTTCTGCGGCGGGCAACAAGATCTTAAACAACAAGATCCACGACACCAGCGACGCCTCCATCATTGACTCAGATGGCTATGGCGGCAACGGCATCAATCTGGACGGTTCCACCGGACTGGCGACGGTACAGAACAACCTCGTCTATCGAACTTCCGCGATGGCAGTCAACATTACTCACGGGCCGCAGCTCGCGAATCTGGCGAATACGATCAGCAATAACATCTTCGCTTACGCGCGCAAGGGAATGATTTCCAACGGCAATCCGTATCCCACCTATGTTTGCCCATCCAGTCCTGTCACCGTTTTCAATTCATCGAACAATCTGTTCTATTTTGACCGCAACGCGAGCGAATCCTTCTACATTCAGCAAGGCTGCGAATACGCCTGTGGTTTTCCGATCACGGACCTCCACAACTGGCAGAGCAACCTGTACTGGAGAACGGACGCCGCATTCGGTACCGATCCAGATGCTTTTCACAGCCAGCCCTCTCCTGAGGGAACGATGCTGTGCGGCTTCGGAAAATATTTAACGTATTACAACTTTGCGGGCTGGCAGGGGATCGGCGAGGATGCGGGCGGCGTTGCCAACCAGAACCCGGGATTCGAAGATCCCGTCTATCCGTACGACAACTATTCGTTGCCGAATGGATCGCCCGGCGTCGGTTTCACTGTGTTCGATCCGAGCGATGCAGGAAGAAACAATCCGGCCATCAACCCGACTGACACGATTAACATACCGGCCACGTTCCCGACGGCTTTCTTTAATCCAAGCAGTGACTATTAAATACCGGGTGGACATTGCAGAGACCAAAATTCGCGCAATTCACAATTCATAATTGCATTCATTCATCGTGGCATGTATTCTGCCGCATCAACAAGTGGAGGCAGCCCGTGGTCTTCGCTGTGCGCTTCGTCAAGAGCCTCGCCCGGCTCAGTTTTGCAAGCAAACTTCGTGCCCCCATTCTATTGCCAAGTGTGGCATTTCTAGTATTGACCGTGGCCGCGACGGCACAGAACGTTACGCTCTCTGCCACTACTCTGACTTTCGGCAATGTGGCAGTCGGAACCACCAGCGCCACCAAGAATGTCACGCTCACCAACACCGGCACCGCAACGTTATCCATCAGTGGCATCACCGTCACTGGGCCGTTTGCCGAAACCAATACGTGCGGAAGCACCGTGTTGGCTGGCAAGAAGTGCACGATTTCAGTCACGTTCAGCCCTACGATATTGGGATCAGCCACAGGCGTGGTCACCATCACCGATAACGCCAGCAATAGTCCTCAGACGATCAGCACAACCGGCTCCGGAATTGCAGATGTAACTTTATCCCCAGGCGCAATCACGTTCACCAGTCAAACTGTGGGCAACACGAGCAATCCGATCTCCGTAACTCTCACCAACAATCTGCCCACAACGCTGACCATCACCAGCGTTGCGGTAAGCGGCGATTTCGCCCAAACCAATACCTGTGGCGCGTCGGTCGCTGAAAAAGCGAAATGCACGATCAGCGTGACGTTTACTCCAACAGTTGTGGGCAAGCGATCGGGCACGCTTACCGTGACGGATAGCGCCAGCAACAGTCCGCAAACCGCCAATCTCACAGGCACCGGCACGACTGCGGGATTAACCTCGATTGCAGTCACGCCGGCGAACCCATCGGTGTCTGCGGGTACAACTCAACAATTCACTGCGACCGGTACGTTTAGCACCGGCGAGACCTACAACCTGACGGATTCAGTCACCTGGAGTTCCAGCAAGAGCACCGTGGCAACGGTGAGCAACATCGCAGGCACGCAAGGCTTGGCCAGTGGCCTGGCCACGGGCACGGCAACGATCACCGCAACCGCCGGCAAAATCACAGGCTCGACGATTTTGACCGTGACCCCTCCAACGCTCGTCTCGATCGCAGTCACGCCCTCGGCACCCTCGATCGCAGCCGGCACACAGCAGCAATTCACCGCCACGGGAACTTACACAGACGGCAGCACACAGAACCTGAGCGGTTCAGCGACCTGGAGTTCGTCCGCCATAAATATAGCCACGATCACCAGTGGCGGTCTCGCCAGCGGAGTAGCCGCGGGCGCAACTACAATCAGCGCAACTTCAGGCACCATAACCGGCATCGCTACATTAACTGTAACGCCCGCAACTCTGGTTTCGATTGCAGTCACGCCATCCCTGCCTTTCATATCGCTGGGCGCAAGCCAGCAGTTCACAGCCACGGGAACTTACTCTGACAGCAGCACGCAGAACATCACCACTTCTGTGACGTGGACCTCGGCAAACACTGCTGTCGCCACCATCAGCAATACCTCGGGCAGCCAGGGCCTCGCGACGAGCGTCGGCGTGGGTACGTCCGCGATCACTGCCGCGCTGGGATCCGTGACTTCACCTTCCGACACTCTTACCGTGAATCCAGCGACTCCCACGGAATCGGTCACCACTTATCACTACGATAATTACCGCACCGGCTGGAACCCGAACGAAACCATCCTCACTCCCACGAACGTCAACGGTTCATCCTTCGGACTATTGCAAACCGTAACTCTTGACCAGCAAGTCGATGCGCAGCCTCTGCTCGTTCCCGGCGTGAACATTACCGCAGGAAATTACCAGGGCACGCACGACGTGGTTTATGTGGTCACCGAAAACGACACGGTTTACGCCATCGATGCCGAGAGCGGAACCATTCTGCTGAGCCCAAACTTTGGGCCGCCTGTGCTGTATCCCATGGGATGCCAGGCTCCCTACGATGGCATCAATTCCACGCCGGTCATCGATCTGCCTAACAACATCCTGTACGTGATGGTTTACACGAATCAAACGACCGGCCCCGCGTATTACCTGCATGCGCTTGATCTCGGCAGCCTGACGGATACGGTCTCACCCGAACTGGTGGCCGCTTCGCACACGCTTAGTGACGGCAGCACCTTCAGCTTCAACGCCACCAATCAGCGCCAGCGGCCCGCTCTGCTGTTAGCCAACGGCAACGTGTATGCCGCATTCGGCAGCATGTGCAGCGACAATAGTTTAGCCAGAGGATGGCTGATGGGCTGGCAAACCGGCACCCTTACGCCGATGACCGCGACCGAAGTCACTGATACGCAGGCCACCGATGCCGATGACTTCTTCGCTTCTTCCATTTGGATGTCTGGCTACGGCCCGGCCGCGGATGACTCTGGCAATGTTCTATTCGTCACCGGCAACTCTGACCCGGCCGGCACAACTTACGATGGCGTGACCAATATTCAGGAGAGCGTCGTTAAGGAAGCTCCCGATCTCAGCTCCGTGCTTGACTTGTTTACGCCCAGCAATTGGGCCTCGTTGGACAAAGGCGACAGGGATCTCGGCAGTGGTGGCGTGATGGTGCTCCCGGATCAGCCTGGCGCCATACCCCATCTCGCCGTCGCGGCTGGCAAAGACGGCAGAATGTTTTTGATGAACGAAGACAGCCTCGGCGGATATTCGTCGAAAACGAACAACGTACTCGGCACCATTCAGATTGGCTGGTGCTGGTGTGGCCCGTCGTATTACGTTGATCCCACAGATCTCAACGCAAGGGTGGTCACGAGCGGCGACGCGACCGTCGAAGTTTGGGAGTTGCAAACGACGCCGACCGTCACGCTCACATTGGAGAGTAGTGGGACGATCAGCAGCAGCGGCCAGGATCCAGGTTTTTTCACAACCATTTCCTCGAACGGCACAGCCAATCCCATCATCTGGGCGCTGGCGCGTCCGCTCTCGACCACTCAGCCCGCGATAACGCTTTTCGCATTTAATCCCGACACAGGCGGAAGCACCATGCCGGTGCTCTTTCAGGCAACGGCGGGATCCTGGGTCAACCTTGTCAACAACGCGAACCTTGTCCCCGTAGTCGCCAACGGCGAGGTCTTCGTGGCCAGCTACCAGCAACTGCAAATCTTCGGATTGCTACCGCCGAAGAACAAAGCGGCCCGGAAGAAGTGACTTCGCCGTTTCTGTCGAAGCACTTGAGCGGCGATTCCAAATCGAATCGCCAAGTTCAATCCAACGCGGGACGAGAAGAGCCCCCGAGCAGCGAGCTATTCATATTGAAGATGTTGTGGTGGCCCTCAGGACCTCCCCAGGCAAACATCAGAGAGACCATGGGAAACCCGCCGGCCCGCAAAGTAAGCCCGGCAGCGTAGCTGTGTCGCAGATGATCGAATCCTAGATCGCTGCGTGTCAGCGCCACGCGTCCTTGGTCCGTCATGAACTTGAACCCAAACGGACCCCACACCGAATGCTCGAAACTCTCCTGCAACAACAAAAGATTCGGAGCGCGAAAGCGGTAGTCCTGATAACTGCCCAGCGCCATTCCACCATTGATGTCGGCGCCGCCCAGCGTCTGCTGAAAATAGAACGGTACCGCGCTAGTGGCAGACGTGATCGATTCCGAAAGCAGAAGCCTCACTCCGATCGACCCATTCAAATTTCGCGAATGCGAAACCTCCGGACATTTTTCCGTGAGCGGACCGCATTCATCCGGACCATTCGCGTCGGTATTCTTGGGACCAGTCTTCGTGTATCCGTACAAATAAAAGATGTGATTCAAATCAGCTGTCCATCGAAGAAAAGAGTACGTCGAATCCGACGGCGCGAAGAACTCCTGAAAATTTCCCGTGTAATTCAGCTGGAAATGATCGGCGAAAACCGGCTCAATGCGAAACCCTTCTCCAAGCTGCACAAATCCCGGCTGGCTGCTCAGGCCCGGAGCGGTTGCATTCGTATAAATCGTCTCGATCGAAGGAAAAGATTGCCCGTTATAACTTCTCACGCTCACGAACCGCCCATTCATCTCGCCCAGCAACGCAAGCTTGAGCTTGCTGATAGCCTGCCACTCATAGACCGGCTTGATAACATTGCCGCCCACAATAGTCTGCGTCGTTCCAAACACTGACGTGCCCGTCAGCGTCGAATCGTTGCCCAGTCCAAAGAAATTCAACTTGTTAAGTGAGATCGTTTGCGCATACAAATTAAATACTGTGTAGGGATGCACCAGGTTAATCGGCCGCCTTTTCTCCGGCTTCTTCGGCTCAGCCCCACCGGGCTGCGGAATCACCGGCACGATCACAACAACCGGCTCACTCGGCGTGTGGATCAACTTCATGTATCCACCGGCCCGCCAAGACTCATTCGTCGAGCCCACGGCATCCACATCCCACGTCAGACGCCAGTTCTTTGTGTTCTTGTCGGCCACGAACGCTCCGCCCAGGCCAAATCCATTCTGCGCAGGCATGCTCCCAGCCGCAATGTGCAGAGGATGATCGGTGAACAATTCGATGGCGCACGCCGGTACGGTCTTGAAGCTGAAATCTTTGCAGGCATCGCTGGCCCGTTCGCCCTCGCGGCGAAACTCCGCATGCAACATGCCCTCCTGCGTCCAAGCCAACGTCGATCCCAGCCACAGCAGCAGCACAATAAAACTCGAACGCATACCGCCTCCTGCAAACCGCGCCAGCGGAAATCCAACACGACAGCTCGACCCTAACTTTTTCCCTTTCCCTTTTTCCTCGGCCTGTCATCGGCCACAGCCGCAATGTCGATGCCCACCCGCTTAGGCTTGGCCGCGCGCCGCGCCCGCTTCGCCGCAGCCGCTGCGTGCGCGTCGTGGATCGCCTGCGTCACCCGGCTTATGTATTCCGCCGCTTCGCCTTCGGTCTTGATGGCGTTGATGTAAATATCTGTTCGGCGCCGCAGAGGCAATCTGTGCTCCGCCTCGTGCAAGTGAAGAATCTGCGTCTTCAGCAAACTTGAGACCGGACGATCTTTATTCATCGCGCTATCCGGCGGCCGCGGTACAACTATTTTCGCCATTGTGATCACCTCTTCATCGCAGCAAATGCTACGCCCACTGAATCTTGTCATTCCGAACCGCGCTGAAAGCTCGGTGAGGAACCTGCTGTCAGTCGACGCCAAACTTCTCACCCAAAATCCGGACAATCCTGCCGCATTACATCCAAAGAAACAAAATCCAGAAAAGTATCCGCCGCGATCTCCCGCGCCGTCCGCTGCGCATAGCTTCCAAGAAAATGTTTTGTCACCGTCGCGGGAATCGACGCATGTTCAAACACCCGGCCATTCACCACAAGACCTTTCGGAACCCACGGTGAAATCAGAATCGCTGGAACCCGCACGCCCAGCCGGTCGAACGCAAACGGCATGCCCGTGCCAGTATCGTTGGCCGAAGCCACAAATCCGTCGGGAGCGTTCGGCGAACAATTCGGCGGAGGCACGTGATCGTAAATTCCTCCATGCTCGTCATAAACCACCAGGAGCACGGTGCTTTGCCACAAGTCAGCATTCGCCTTGATCGCGTTATAAACGCTTGCGATGAACAACTCCCCCGCCTGCATGTTGTGGTCAGGATGCTGATCGCTTGCCACTTCCTCGCCGTCATCACCATCGTGATCGTTGTAGTTCGGCTCGACGAACGAATATTCCGGCAAGGCCCCACTCGCGCAATCCGACAAGAACTGCTGGTATGTGCCAAATAATTTCGGCTCGTTCTGCAGCAGGTTCACAATCTCCATGGTCGAGCTGGTCGTATCGTAGTAATAAATTTTCGCCGAGTGCGGCGGGCTCGCATTGATCAGCCGGTCGTAAATGCTCTGGTATGGCTCCTTTACATAGAACACATCCATCCCCACCTGCCCAAAAGAAGTTCCATAGTGAGCGAACGCTCGATTGCAAATTGTCGGTCCCGGTATCGACGCAAACCACCGGTTGAACACCGCAAACTCCGTAGCCAGCGTGGTCAGCACCGGAAGCTGGTTCTGCGCGAAGTAATACATGATTTTCTGCGAGTGCCCCACATCCTGCTGCTGATTGAAATAACTTTTCACGAACCCCTGCATATTCGGCTGGCGTCCGGGGCTCGTGTCCCCGCCAAAAATCTGCAGATCAGCCGCGGGAAAGTGATGATCGGGATCCGGATCAAGCTGCCCCTGAAACGCTGCCAACGGCTGCGGTTGCACCAATGCGCCCGTAGTATCCGGATTGCTCAGCCCCGCGACAATTCCGTCGATCTGCTGGTTCACCGCCGTCAGCGACCCCAGCATGTGATCGAACGACCGGTTTTCCATCATCAGAACAACAATGTGTTTAAGGTTGTCCAGTCCTGCGGGCATAATCCGCTCCATTCTTATTCACACAAAAGAGCTGAAGTTTGCTTTGAATGAAATAGTCCACTCGGCAGTGAGCGCATTTGCCCAGGGAGTGTTTCTCGGAACCTTCCAAGACAAGGAACTCATCCGTCGGCAGTTCTTTGCAATCCCGTGAATTAACCCTGGCTCGTTAGTTGGCCCGCGAAGTTAGCAGCAGATGGAGAAGAAATCAAGCGGTTTCTTGTGCTTGTTACGAAAAACGAACAGAGTTGTTCGAGTAACTGAAAAGTTCAATGCCACGCGCGACTTAGAGACAAGTTGAAAAGCCCCCTTACCTTCTCGCTGACTGTGGAACTCCCGCCGATAGGTTTCGCGCTTGCTCAGAGTCCTTTGAATTCAACTCCGCCGATTGCTTCAGATATCGGTCGGCGGCTGCGCGGTCTCCTGATTTCCGCGCGATAATGCCTGCGTGAAGAAATAGTTTTGAATCACGAACTCCGACTGCCAGAGCAATCTCGATCTGCTTGCGCGCCTGCGCATCTTGACCGTTCACATGCAGCGCCCAGGCATAAGCATCCAGCGTGTAAATGTCATGGCGCCAGCCGATTTCCTGTTCCGCCAGCTTGAGGGCCTGCGCTGGCCGATGCGCGTGATCGGCATAATAAAAGATTAGCGCGCGGTTCGAGTTGTCCTTCTTGCCCGATTCAAGCAACGCTTGCGTTTCAAATTCTGCAAAGGCTTTCTTAGCCTCGCTATTACGCCTCGCCAATTGCAAAGCTTCGGCCAACTCGTAGAGATTGCCCGCTCGGGGCGCGACTTGATAACGCTGCTGAAAGAGGACGACCGCGTCACTGTAGCGTTTCTGCGCCATGCGAACCTGCGCCATACGCCCCAAAGCGTCGGGATAGCTCGGAGAAGCTGTCAACGCCTGCAACAAAAGTTTTTCCGCCACATCCGAGTTGCCAGAAACAAAGCGAAGATGGCCCATCTCGGTAAGGATCGCAGCACGCTCTTCCGTTTCAGTCGACGGTGTCGATTGATAGGCCAGATCGATCGCTTCGTATGCGCCCTCCGAATCCCCAAAGAGTTCGCGCAATCGAGCCGTCCGAATCAGTGCAGGCCGATTGCCGGGACGAAGATTCAGCATCCACTGCGTCGAGGCCTCGGCGCCGCTGTAATTGCCGAGTTCTAAATTCGCATCGGTCAGCAAACCGTAGACCATCACGTCGTCAGGAACTCGCTTGTTCAGTGCCTTGGCTAAATCCAGGGCCGCAGCGAACTCATGCTCGTTCAGCAGAGTCGAAACTCGCGCTTTTTCAGTATCGAAATTGTTCGGAGCTTGCCCAACAGCGAAGCTCGAAATAATCAGAAAAAATGCTGCGAGACGTTTGTTCATAGGAAGCCTCATTTCGAAGCGACGAAGTAAAGAAGCGGCCGCCGCACTTCGCACAGCGGCCACATCGATTCACTGCATGACGGCTACCTACATCACAGGGCAGATGCCGCCGGGTTGTCCGGTGCAGCCCGCCTGCCCAGGTCCAGTGTGCGCGCTGTCGCGCCCATTGTTCGCTGGCATGACGTAAGGGAAGGAAGTGTTCAGGCCTTCCGTTTTGGTTTGCACGCCATCTCCCAGTCGTGTCCCGTAGGTCACGGGGTCAACCAGAATTCCGGCAACAGCGCGAGCCGAGATGTCAAACACATCGTCGACCGGCCTGCGTCCGTTGGGGTATCCAGCCGAATCGCCGGCAATAAAGCCCAGCCGCAACTGGCTGCCCACCGGCGTCGCAGGGATGCCCGTGTTAAGCCGCAGCAAATCAACAATAGGGCCAACATCGCCCGGTCCGCATCCCGGACAAATCGGAGCCTCATACTGCACCAGGATCAGCAAGTCCGTGCGGGGGTTGGGCGCAACCGGAACTCCCAACGAACTGAACACAGACGCCAGCACCGGCTCCAGAACGAAACTCGAGAACTGTGAGTCGTGAACCGGATAATCCATGCTGAAGCGGTCTTTCGATCCTGTACCAATAATCACTTCATTGATCAGCGGATTGCCTTCACGATTCACCTGGCGCAAAAGGCTCGCATCGACATCCGGATTCGAGGACCGTCGCACCGGAAAAAGATGGCGCGACGTGCTGCCATAGGTTCCAATCACGGCTTGCTTGTCGCCGGAGCCATGCAGTTTGCCATCCACCGTCAGCATCGTGATGGGGACTTCCAGCACGATGGAGTTGACGTTGTAACCGCCCACAGCGTCCGGCGCGTAGTTGTGAGTGTTGTCAGCATCGATCGCTTCTGACAGCACGGGCCCGACGCCGCGGCGGAAATTCAACGAGTCGAATGCTGCCCCGAGATCGATGAAGAATGGATCGTCCGCGGTTCCAGCCCACACTCGAATGCCGCTTCCCAGGCTATAAATCCCCTGGTTAAACAGCGATTGATAGTTGGGCATGGTCAGCGGTCCAACGTTCGAGGGCACCGCATAAAGCACCTGCCCATTGTTGAGGTTGGTCGCCTTCCCTTTCTTGATCATCGTTACCGTGTAAGTCTGGCTCAGGCTTAAACCTGCGGCGCCCGGCCCACTCAACGAGGTGATCTGCGGAAAGCCGTCGATGCCGCCGACAAATCCCGTGAACACGGTCGGTAGATTGATTTGCGTGTTGAAGCGGAATTGGAAGGTGATGTCATCCAATCCGTCCTGATTGTTGTCCACGTGCATCTCGTAAAGCACGTTAGGGTCGAAGGGAAAATAGTTGGGTCCGTTAGCGGGCTCAAGCAAGGGGTCCACATTCAAAATGAATGTAACCTTTGTAGGATCGTCATAACTGACAAAGGCGTACCAATCGGTGACATCCGCGGCACGGTCCAATGCCGTAATCGGCGCTTCGCGATGACTTGACGCGAACAAGCTGGAAGGTGCCAGCATGAACAACGACATCGCAAGGGCCACGACTGACTTCAGCTTTTTCATGGGTCATGTCCTGGTTGAAGATTCGGGGACGTCCCCCGCCGTGGGCTAGATCCCGCTCCCGACGCAGTAGCACGCAGGAGAAGATGACGGCAGAATCCGTCTACGTGCTTTAGGTACGCTGCCGGCAGCTGGATGGATTGAGCGATGTCGAATTTATTTGCCTAGCGCGACAACATTCCGCTTACTGCGGGATCCAATGCACATGGGAAGTAAATAACCCGTCCACAAAGCCGATCTGATAAACCAGGAACATGCCGAAGGCAACGCTGGCCAGCCCCGAAACGACCGTCAGATGCCGGTTCACATTGAAGAATTTCTTTCCCGTGTAAACCAGCGGCGCCGAAATTGCGGCCGTCATCAGCATCATTCCCAACATCGTGCCAAACCCAAACACCAGCAAGTAAGCAGTCGACCACAACGGACTCTTGATAGTGGAAAGCACCAGCAGTGCGACCGCCGCAGAGCCAGCCAAGCCGTGCACAAGCCCCACAACAACCGGCCGCAACGTCTGGTAAAGACCAAGTTTGCCGACTCCCTTTTCAATGAAGAAGTGAACCCGCGCAAGATTTCGCGATCTCTTATCGGCGGAATTCTCAAACAGATGATTCTCTGAAGCCTGCGGAGTCAGCCGATTCGTGATCCAACTCATAACACCAATCAGATTCAAGACACCGAGTAAGATCAGCATCAAAGCAACGCAAAACTCCATGGACAAACCCAGCCTCGGTGGAATCACAACGCCGAAAATAATAATCGCCGACCCAACGAAGAAGATGGTCAGCGTATGCCCCAATCCCCACAACAACCCAATGGCCGCCGAGCTTCGCACCGATCCCTGCCGGCTCACAATTGTCGACACCGCCACTACATGATCAGGATCAGTTGAATGCCGCATACCCAGAAACAATCCGAGCAACACGACAGTCACGAACGGAACCAGTTTGACCGGAGAAATAAGTCCTTGCTTAAATTGGACGGACCCGATGGCAGACAACGTGATGCCCACGCCCAACACAACCATAAATGCAGACGACAAAAAGGGAAGATAGCGCAGAGCCGCACTGCCCACCTGCATCCGCGCTGCCACCAAGCGCTTGGTATACACCATCGTCAAGCCAACAATTACTAGGACGGCCGCCAAGCCTACGCTGAATGCGGTAATCAGAAACAAACCGAAACCTATCCGATGCAGCGCGAAGGCGCTCAAAAGCACGACCAGCGCGGCCGGACAAGGTACGATTCCTCCCGTGATGCCCAAAACGCAGAGTTCCCGCAACGACAACGCGCGCTCGATTGGCTTCGGCCCCTTCGTCCCATTTTGCTTGAACATGGAAAGAAACCAATGCGAATGCCGCTCTCCCGCAGCATGCGAATGTTCTCCGGTTTCTCCAGTCCAATGCCTGAGGAAAATGAAAACTCCGAGCCCGGCAACGCTAAGGCCCGAAATTGCGCCAAGCCACGGATAAAGTTGCTCAGGGACGATATACCGCGATGCATAAAGTGTAACCGCGCCCAACAAAAACACGCCCGCCGTATGCGCGGCGGTGACGACAATTCCAAGCAACACAGCATGCCTCGCCGTACCGCGAGAACCCACGAGATACGCCGCGACAATGGTTTTGCCATGTCCCGGTTCCAGCGCATGCAGCGCACCCAGGCCAGCGGCAATCAGCGCCGCCGTTAGAAGAAACCAAAAGCTCAACGTTCCCTGAGTTGAAATCAGTTCAGTAAAGCGGCTGCGCGGAGTGTTCTGCGCGCGGGTCGCCGGCAACGGCACAGCAATGACAGGTACAACAACACTGCGCGTAGACGGGCCCACCTCATGCCGATGAACAGAAGTGACTTCACCTAACGAGTTCCGATGACTCTGCTCTGATAAAACGCGTCCCGCGTTACTCTTACGTGATGTACTCGTCCCCGAAAGCATTCGACTCGAATGCTCTCCAGTCGAGGACGCTGAAGCGCTTCCGCCCGCATCAACCGCAACGGTCCTATACCTGACCTCCGCCGATAACAGCTGCGGCGGACTATTCAAAGCATCGCTCGAATAATTAGTCAGTTCGCTGCTGCGATCAACTGCCGGAGCGGAACTGTTCACAATCTCCGCCCCATCGCCAAGAACAACAATCTCTTTCCACCCTGCGCGCCCCGCGAAGTTGCTGTCGGTAAAAGCAAGTTGGTGAATGCCCGCAATACAATCAAGCTGCCCTCGGAACACGAATCTGATTTTCATCGTCAGCAGACCGCCAGCACCCTCGGCAAAAGTCACGCGTCGCTCGATTGTTTCAAGTCGCAGAACCCGTCCATCGCTCTCCACCGAAAGCTCCGCTTTCAAAATCGGCTCCTGCCTATCGAGATAGCGGTCGACGCTGGGATCATCCGGCTTTGCAGTAATTTCAAACTCTCGAATCTCCTGATACGTTGGGATTTCCGCCATGTCCACCAGATAAAGAATCTCAATCGACTGTTGCCCAATCGTGACCTTCGAATAGTGATTAACGCTGAAGTTCCCCATCGGGTGCGCGAAGCAGCTCGCTGATCCTAAAACCAGCAACACGAAACCCAAAACGGTTCCCCGGCGAAGATTGCTATTAGCGCATCGCATTGGTCGACCTCAAATCTCGATTCCGAGCATGCCTAACAGCCTCCAGAGTTCGCCCGGCCTCTTCCGCGTGAAGAATGTGAAAGTGCGGATTGGCCTTCAAAGCGCGCGATAGAAAATCTTCTGCCTCATCATCCCTGGCCAAATCGTGGTAAATCATTCCCGCATGAAACAGAAGAAGCGGATCATTCGTCTGCAGCACCAGAGCTTTGCTCATCGCGGCAGCCGCTTCTTCCTGCCGCCCACTTTTGTAAAGCACCCACGCCAACGTGTCCCACGTATAAATGTCGTGCCGCACCTCAAGTTCTTTTCGCGCAAGTTCCACGGCCTCTAGCAGCTTGATGCCCTGATCGGCATGGAACAACGCCAGTTCCCGGTTGGCCAGCACTCGATTCAATTCGCCGAGGTGTCCGATGTATTCCACCAGGTCATATTGCTGCTGCGCTTCTTTTTCTTTTCCCATCTTCCGGTAAACATCGCCCAACTCCTCGACATAAACCGGAAACGGAATAATGGCAATCGACCGCTGGTAAAGGTGAATCGATTCGTCGAACGCACCCTGCGCCGCGCGCACCTTCGCCAAACCACCCAGCGAACGATAGTGAGCGGGATCAGCCGCAATCCCTGAGTGATAAGCCAGCGCTGCATTCTCCAGTTCGCCCGCTTGAAAATAACGTTCGCCCAATTCGAAATACAGCCACGCCAGATTTTCTCGCGGCACATTGATCTGCGTCGCTGCCGCAATGGCACTCTTCATCAGCCGGATCGCTTCCGCTGAATCCCCGTGCAAAAAACGCAGGTACGCCACGCGGCTGTCGCTCATGCAGGCGAGCGCCAGCGGCGAAGACACCACGCGCCCGAGAATCTGCACTGTGTTGTAAGCCTCTGCCGCCTCGTCATAATCTCCCATGTCCGTGTAGGCATCGCCCTCGATGGCGAACGCTGCCAGACTCCCCGAACCCAGGCTGATCGCCTGCTGCGCCGAAGCGAGAGCGTCTTTGAAACGATGCTCTCCCATATACACCAGCGCGATGTGAACCAGAGGATCGGCCGCGTGGAAGTCGTGCGGCGCCAACTCGAGTGATTTCTTCAGCGTTTGTTCGGCAAGGTCGTAGTAGGCAATGTCGCCGGTCTCGCGAGCTTTCTGAAAAAAAGCGGAGCCTAAAGCGTCATAGCCCGCGTAGTCTCTCGGCGCTGACTTCACACGAAGCTGAAGCGATTGAATTTGCTTGTCAGTCTCGGAATTAAGCCGCGATCCTGCAAACGGGATGGATCTCGATGCCTCCGTCTGGCACCATCCGACGGAAGCGCAAAGAATGAAAACAACAAGTTGCCACCGTGCCATGCGAGCCTCGCCGATTTGCAAAATTGAAAGGAGTGAGCGCAGTCTTTGCCGTACTTGGGAAGTACGGGGCAAATCACAAATCGGATTGCTCGCTAATCCAGGTAGGACAGATGCCTCATGCCAAACGAGAAAAAAGACTCAATCCAATAAGTAGGTTCGGGAAGTAAACGGGTTCGGGAAGGGCACGGCTTCAGCCGTGCCGCCCAGAGCCACTAAGAACGCGGGCTTTAGCCCCTGGGGTCAGTTCGTGCCGGTCGTGGAGGATTCGATGACCTCTACCGTTGCCAGGTCGCCTCACAGCCTTTCCTTACGCGTCCGCCTCCGGCGAACCCGCCACTGGCTGGATAATATGCAGCCCGCACTCGGTCTTAGACAATCCCGCCCACCGCCCTGCTCTGTCATCTTCTCCCGGCCGCACCGCTCGCGTGCAATGCGTGCACCCGATGCTGGGGAAATTTCGCTCGTGCAGCGGATTGAAAGGTACGTCATGCTCGCGGATATACTGCCACACCTGCTTCGAACTCCAATCAGCAATGGGATTGATTTTAACCAGGCCAAATTTTTCGTCCCACTCGATTTTGCCCGCCCCCGCGCGCTCAGCCGTTTGATCGCGCCGGATGCTCGTAACCCATGCCCGCAGTTCGCCCAACTTGCGCCGCAGCGGCTCAACTTTTCGCAGATCGCAGCATTCATCCGGATTCCGCGTCCACAGTGCTTGCCCGTGAACCCGTTCCTGTTCTTCGGCCGAGATCAGCGAATAGACCCGCTCAATTGCGATTCCATATCTTTGCTCCACTTGATCCATAAGATTGTAGGTTTCGGGAAACAGGAATTCCGTATCCAGCGTGAAGACCCGAAAATCCTTGCGTACGCCCGCAGCTATGTCGATCACAGCCATGCCTTCCACGCCGAAAGCAGAAGAGATTGCGACTGCGGCGCCAAACGTGTCGAACGCCCACCTGAGAACGCGCTCAGGATTCCACGTTTCGGCGGCAATCTGCAACGTCTTAACTTCTTCTTTCATGACTTCTTCTTTCATGCCAAAGGCTCCTCGTCTGCTCTCAGACTTTCCGTAAAAGCCGCTTCCGCCAAATACTCCGCCTGAGAAAGACCAGCTTCCTCGACCAAACTGCGATCGGCGAATTTCACCACTTCACCGATGACCAGCAGCGTCGGAGACGCAAGTCTCGGCGCACGATGAAGATCCGAAACCGTGGTCCGGTGTATCCGCTGCTCGCGAGTCGTAGCACGTGAAATAATTGCGCAAGGAGTCTCTTTGGCGAATCCAGCGGTTAGCACCCTGTCAGCAATTTCCCCATAGTCGTAACCGGGCATATACACGACGAACGTCGATTCATTTCCAGCCAGCCCGCTCCAATCCTCGCCAGAATCCTCGGAAGCGCGATGCCCAGTCGTCAGCACGACGGTGGAAGACGTCCGCCGATCCGTCAGCGGAATCCCCGCGGCCGCAGCCGCTCCCAACGCTGAAGTCACGCCCGGAACGATTTCGTATTCAATATTCGCACGCCGCAGCGCCTCGATCTCTTCTCCGGCACGTCCGAAGATCAGCGGGTCGCCGCTCTTCAGCCGCACCACCTGCCGTCCTGAAGCGGCCAGCGTCACCATCAGAAAATTGATCTCTTCCTGCCGGATGATCTTGCTTCCGCAACGTTTGCCCACGTTCCGCACGTCAGCGCCAGACGAAATCAATCTCAAAATTTCCGGCGGGACAAGATCGTCATGCAGCACCACGTCAGCTGTGCGCAGCAACCGCAGAGCCTTCACCGTAAGCAGTTCCGGATCGCCCGGCCCCGCGCCCACCAGGAACACTTTGCCATTCATACCGTCACCCTCCGTTCGTCCTTAGCCAGTTCGTCTTTCGCCAACTGATGTTTCGCCGGCTCCGCGATCGCCGCCTTCACCGCCTCTCGGCTGGCCAGCGAATGCAACAGTTCCTTTTTTCGTTCAGGCTCAAGATCGCTGGCCATCGCCAGTTTTCTCGTCTCGCCCAGTTCCGCCACCCATTGCGCATATCCTGGACCAAACTGCCGCTCCAGCTGCTGCCGAAGTTTTTGCGATAGCGAGGGACTTCGCCCATTCGTAGAAATTGCAATCTGCAGATCGCCCCGACGCACCACCGCGGGATAATAGAAGTCGCAATATTCCGGATCGTCCACCACGTTGCACAACACTCCACGCCGCTGTGCCGCCCGATAAATGGATTCATTCAGAGCACGGGAAGCAGTCGCCACGACAGCAAGAAAAGTTCCATCGAGATCGTCAGCGGCGAAGTCGCGGAGTTCCAGCGAGATCTTTCCCGCTTGCGCCCACCCGTGTACGATCTCACTCGCCCGCAAAGCAATCACGTGGACCCGCGCGCCGGTATCAATCAGCCCGCCGATCTTCGGTTCGCCAACGTTCCCGGCGCCAACCACCAGGCAACGTTTGCCTTCGAGTTTCAAAAACATTGGGAACAAGTTGCTCATTTTTTTCTCGGCCCGACCTCTCTCGCAATCACGCTTAACCTTCCACCCCACTAGGCAAGCGCCCCTCAGGCAGATCGCGCTCCACCGCTTCGACCAACTCACCAGCCAAAAAGTTCCGCAAGTCAGCGTCGCTGTGCCGCGCGAAAAAGCGTCGAAGATTTTCATTGGGCGTGCCGTCGGAAAGATATTTTTTCAGCAGACGCTCGATGGCTTCAGGAACCTCCGTAGCAGCGCAGCGAAACCCCACCGGCCTGGCAATCGACTGATTCAAGCCAAGCGCCCCACCCAGACAGAAGTAGTAAGCGTCCACCATCTGCCCGTTCAGCTTGATCTTTTTGCCTTCGATTCCAATGTCCGCGATCCAGTGTTGACCGCAGCTGTTGGGGCAGCCTGTGACGTGCAATTTCAAGTGCTCATCAAATCCGGGTAAGCGCTCTTCCAATTCTTCCACCAGCCAGCGCGAAAAACTTTTCGTCTCGGTAATGGCCAGCTTGCAAAATTCAGTCCCGCTGCATGCAACCGCGCCGCGCCAAAACGGAGACCCGCTGACCAGCAGTCCAATCGCGCCCAACTCTTTGGCCAAATCGTCCGCCTGATGGCGAGGCACGTTCACGATCAGCAGATTCTGCATGTTGGTAGTGCGCAGTTCGCCGCTGGCAAATCGATCGGCAAAATCGGCCGCAGCATGCATCTGTTCCGGCGTGATCCGGCCCCGCAGCACCGTAGCTCCCACGTAGCAAAGCCCAGGCTGTTTCTGCGCATGAATGCCGATGTGATCGCGATAAACATCAACCGGCGGATGCTCCTCCACAGCAGGATCAAGTTGAAATCCAATCCGCCGCTCCAGCTCTTCTTGAAAGCCCTCAGCCGTCCACCCATGCCGCAAGAACAAAAATTTCAGCCGCGCCCGCTCGCGATGCTCGCGCAGTTGATCCGAGTCGCGAAACAACTCCGCAATCCCTCGAACAACCGGCAGCACTTGATTCCAGCGCACGAAAGCATTCAGCGGTGCGCCCAGATAAGGCTCTGTGGAAAGCCCTCCGCCCACTCGTAACCCAAATCCAATCTCAGTCTTTCCCGCAATCACTCGCTCAGTCGCAGTCAGCCCAACATCATTAATCTCCGGATAAGGGCACCACACGCGGCATCCCGTAATCGAAATCTTGAACTTGCGCGGCAAGTTGTAGAACTCCGCATTCCCCGCCAGCATGCGATCCACTTCCAGCGCCAGCCCCGACGCATCGCAGATCTCGTCCGCATCCACTCCAGCCACCGGGCATCCCGTAATATTTCGAGTGACATCGCCGCAGGCGCCCATCGTGTTCAGCCCCACCCGCCAAAGTCCTTCCAGCACGTCAGGCAGCGCCTCAATCGTGACCCAGTGCAACTGAATGTTCTGCCTCACCGTCAGATCGGCGCTCCCGCGCGCATAGCGGCTGCTCAATCCGGCGATTGCCCGCAACTGATCCGATCGCAAAAGTCCGTTTGGAATCCGAATCCGCAGCATGAAAAACGGCAGCGCCTTCCCCTGCCCATCCTTGCCGCCCACCACGCCGACCCCATCGCCCTGCGTGTACACTCCCCACCAGCGGAAGTATGTCCCAATCCACTCCGCCGGTATCGCATCGAAGCCCTCACGCGCAAAGCGTCGAATCTCCTCCAACCCCTCCCACGGATTCATCGTGCGCTTCAGTCGTTCCACCTTCTGCGCTTTCGTTTCTTTCACCGCACCTGCAACCGATGGACTAGCCATAAAATGATTTCCCCTGCGTGATGTGCCCTAAACCAAATCGCCCAAAAAAAGAAAAGCCCCCCGCCAGATACTCTCTGTCGGGGGGTGATTAGTGCTGAATTGTGTTACAAAACTTTTAAGTCAGCGACCTCCCCACGCCAGAACACACGCATGCACAACAACAACAAGGGCACATGCACATCCGGCGTAGATTGCTGAAATTATTCATTGCTAAACACAATACTAGGCGCAGCTGTTGAAACGCGTCAACTTACCTTCGGTACGTTTGGATTCATAATTTCGATGGAAAGCATCAGAATTTTCGCACAGCTCCCACCGCCGACGCCGGCGGGCCTTAGCGCTGCTTCGCAATCAACTGCGCCACCTGGGACTTTTCGCCCACAGGTTCCACAAACAGAATCTGGCCCGGATTCAAATACGTGCGGTCGGGTTCGTGCGCACCCCGCTTGACCAGCACACTGTTATTTTGTTTCGTCTCGGGATTCGTCTGAGTTACAACGTAGTAAACCTCGGTCAGCATCGGCTTCGGCGTGCCGTATCCTTCCAGCTTGCCGAAATACGCCGAGCCATTCATCAGTACCACCGCCTGATATGGCGTGTTGAACTTCTCCGGCGCGCCAGGCCGCGTGTATCGAACCAGCAAAATACCCGCGGCGATCACCACGATCCCCGCCACTGCCCACACAATCTGAACTGCCGCGCTGCCTCGCTGATTCCTCATCATAAGAAATTCATCCTCTTATTCGGCATTGCAATATTCAAACGAACGCAAATTCGCACAAAGCATACCATTTTTCCGGAACCCAGTCGCCATTCGTGAGGAGTCCCGGCAGGGGTCGTAGCGCCGCCGTCTCGGCGGCAAAATTAGGACACTACCGCCCCCCAGCATCGCCACAGACTGCCCCAGTTTTGGCGTACAATGCTATCGCTCGTGAAGAGTTTTAAGGGCGGCAATGTGATGGCTACGCCTGATAAACGAAGCTTCCGAACCCGCGCGGAGCGCGCCGCACGTCTTAGCTTTGCTTTTCTCTTTTTCGCCACTCTCTTCCCGCACAAACTTACTGACGCCCAATCCACGCCGCAGGCGCAATCTTCATCGCCCGTCACTACGTCTCCTGCAACCGCATCGCCCACCACCCAACCTCCAAACCAGTCCACTGGCCAAACCAATAATCAACCAAATACTAATAAAGATAAAAACGCTCCCGAGATGGCGTCCAGCGACGTTCCCGCCACCTTCAAAGTGAATGTAAAGCTCGTCGTCGTCCGAGTCGTAGCGCGTGATTCCCAGGGACATGCCATCGGCAACCTTCAGCAACAAGATTTCCAGGTGTTCGACAACGGCAAGCCTCAAACCATTTCCCAGTTCTCCGTTGAAAAGTCTGGCACTCGCGTCACCATCGAGCCCGCCGCATCAGTTCCCGCAAGCTCGTCCCCGCCCGCCAACGACTCTGAAAATGCCCCACCGAATGCGCCAGTTGCAAACTCCAACCCACCCATAGCGCCGCAGCGCTACACAGCCTTTCTCTTTGACGATGTTCACTTGAAGTTTGCCGACTTGGCCTTTGTACGACAGGCTGCCGAACGTCATCTCGCTTCACTGCAGCCCAGCGACCGCGCGGCGATTTTTTCCACATCCGGTCAAACCGCTCTCGACTTCACCGACGACCGCGCAAAAATGAACGATTCCCTGCTCGCTCTTCGGCCGCATCCCATATCGGGCACCGTGGGACTCAACCCGTGTCCTGACGTGAGTTACTACCTGGCGGATCTTATCCTGAACAAAAATGATGCTGTCGCTTTGCAAACCGCGACTCTCGACGCTCTGTATTGCCAATTCGGCAACGACGCTGAACAGATGACCGCTGCTCAGCAATTGGCCCAGAACACCGCCCGGCAAAGCATCGAAGAAGGCGAACAGGAAAGCCGCCTCGCGCTGAACGTCTTAAAAGACTTGGTCCGCCGCATCGCTCTCATGCCCGGCCAAAGAAGCATTGTGCTCGTCTCTCCAGGCTTTGAAACCCCACAACTGGAACACGAATACGTCGACGTCATTGATAAGGCTCTCCGTGCCGAGGTCATTGTCAATACCATCGACGCCCGCGGACTTTATGTTACTGGCGCTGCGTCCGATGCCAGCAAGGGAGCATCCAGTAACGCGACCGGCGCCAGAATACGAACCGGATTCAGCACTTCAGCCCCTGTACCCGGCGGCGGCGTGATGGTTCAAGAACAGAAAGCGTTCTACGATAACGCCAGCGCCTCAGCCGATGCCGATGTGCTGGCCGTGCTCGCGGATGGCACCGGCGGCACTTTTTTTCACAACAGCAACGACCTCTATGCGGGATTCACGCGCGTCGCCTCTCCCCCCGAATTTTCCTACGTGCTCGCTTTCGCTCCCCAAAATCTGAAACCCGATGGCAGCTTTCATACGTTGAAAGTTAAATTAACCAATCCTCTGAAGCTCAATCTTCAGGCCCGCCGCGGCTATTACGCTCCCAAGCATCTCGACGATCCCGCCGAAGAAGCCAAGCAGGAAATTGAAGACGCCGTTTTTTCCCAGGACGAATCCCACGGCCTTCCCGTCGAACTGCGCACCCAGTTTTTTAAATCAAGCGACACCGATGCCCGGCTCTCGGTTTTTGCCCGTGTCGATGTGAAGCACATTCGCTTTCGCAAGGTCGACGGACGGAACAAGAATGATCTCACCGTAGTCTCCGCGCTCTTCGACCGCAACGGAAACTATCTGAAGGGAGAAGAAAAAATCCTCCAGATGAACTGGAAAGACGAGACCCTCGAAAGCCAGTTGGCATCCGGTGTAACGGTCAAAACCAGTTTCGACGTAAAGCCAGGAAAATATCGCGTCCGCCTAATAGTGCGCGACGCAGAAGGTCAGTCAATAACCGCAGCAAACAGCGCAGTCGAAATTCCCTAGTTATAAGATTTAGTTTTACGCGACAAGGACTAGAAGCTATTTCATAAATTGCTTTGAAAGGGCGCGGGCTCAGAGACTGCGGAAAAAACTCACAAACGCATGCCGCGCCGTGGAAGAGCGGCGCTTCAGCGCCGCGTAAGGCCTCTGAAATCGATCCGGGCTTTAGCCCCCGATCTCAAAGGATCAAAGAGACAGCCTTAAATATGGAGGCGGCTATGGGGCTTCGCGCCTCGGTTCTCATTGGATACCTGGTATTGGCTATCGCGCTCGCAGCCAGCGCTCAACAACCCACTCCCGCTCAGCCGCAAACCAGCCAGACGCCCCCCGGCACCCCGGTCATCAAATCGCAAGTCCGGGTCGTGCTCCTCGATTCCGTCGTCACCGATAAAAAAGGCAATTATATCCGCGACCTAACCGCCAAAGACTTCAAAGTCTGGGAGGACAACAAAGAGCAGCAGATTACAAGCTTTTCCAGGGCAGACGACCCCGCCGCTCCGGACTACTCTGAAAAGAAGTACATGGTCCTCTTCTTCGATACTTCCGTGAGAGATTTTCTCAACCAGGTCATGGTGCGTCAGGAAGCCGAAAAGTTTATCGATGCAAACGTCGCCTCCAACCGGCAAATAGCGGTCGTCGACTTCGGCAGCGCGCTCCGGGTCACCCAAAACTTCACCTCCGATGCCGCCCGCCTGAAGAAGGCAGTCGAAGATCTGAGCGGCTCATCTTCCATACCAATGTCGGGGATGAACGAACTGGATGCGGTGCACGCTCTAAGGTTCGCATTAACGGCCTTGGCCAGAAGTTTGTCGACCGTCCCCGGACGCAAGACTCTCGTCATGTTCTCCCGCGGATTCCCGCTCCCTCCCAACATCGCTCCAGACTTGCTCTCTGAAGTTCAGGCGGCCATCGAAGAATGCAACAAAGCCAATGTCGCCATTTATCCTATCGACCAGCGCGCCCTGATAGCGCCGAACTCGCAACTCGGTCGCACATCCTCCGGAGTAGCGCCAAACTCCCAACCCGGCCGCTCGTCGTCCGGAGTTTTGCCTCCTCCCGTCACGCCGTCCACCAATCAGCAGGTTCTCGATCAATTCGCCGCTGAAACCGGCGGCTTCGTCATCATGAACACCAACGACATTCTCGGCGGCCTCGAGAAAATCGGCAAAGAACAATCCCAGTACTACGTTCTCGGCTACACTCCCTCCGAATCGCCCGAGGGTAGCTGCCACACGTTGAAAGTAAGAGTCGACCGCAGTGGAACCATCGTGCGTTCACGCAGCGAATACTGCAACGTGCGCCCGCGCGATCTGCTCGCCGGCAGCACGGCCGAAAAGCGCATGGAGAGTCAGGCATCCGCCGACTTGTCAGGAAACATCCCCGGCTCAATGGAGATCCCGTTCTTTTACATTTCGCCGAACACCGCCCGCGTGAATCTCGCGCTAGAATTTCCTTCTGATTCGGTCAAATTTGAAAAAGGAAAAGGAAAAATGCACGCCGAGATCAACATTCTCGGCATCGCCTACAGGCCAGACAACGCAATCGCCGCCCGCTTCAGCGACACCGTAAACCTGAGTTTCGCCGACCAGCAAGCTGTCGACAATTTCTTCAAGGCTCCCTTCCACTACGAAAATCAAATCGAAATATCCTCGGGCCAGTACGTATTCAAGGTAGTCTTCAGCTCCGGCAATGAAAGCTTCGGCAAGCTGGAAAAGCCGCTGAACATCGACCCTTACAACGGAAACCAGTTCGCATTAAGCGGACTGGCGTTAAGCAATCAGGCTCGCCGTGTCCCAGAACCTGAGTCCGGCTCGAACTTCGCCCTGCTCGATCAGACGCGCCTCATAGCCCACGGAATGGAGATCACACCCTCCGCCACTAATCGATTCAAGGCAAGCGAAGGGGCCGCCATCTACGCCGAAGTCTACGAGCCGCTTCTGGCTGCGCCCAACCCTCCTCACATCGGCATCCGAGTGATGGTCCGCGATCGTAAGAGCGGCGAAAAGAAAGTCGACATCAGCGTCCCCAACGCAGATTTTTCAATTCAAAAGGGAAGCCTCGTGGTACGTCTCGGTCTGCAACTCCCAATGACTTCACTCACTCCAGGCCAATACCAATTGCAATTAGGCGCCGCAGACTCAGCCGGCCACGCCTCCGACTACCGCGTCTCCGATTTCGAAATAGAGTAAATTAATCCGGAAGAGCCACAGCGCACCCCGTGAAACCCCGTGTCCTCCGTGGTTGTGCGTCTCTCGCTGGCGGCATTCCCGAGGAAAGCCTTCCCCCTACGCAATCGCCCTCAAAACGACTAAACTAAAAGGTTCCAGTATCAGTTCCAGCCCGCAAAGCGGCGCCAGCCGCTAACGGCAAATCAGGAAGGCTATCATGTCTCTAAACAGTTTCAACTCCCGCTCCACCCTCAAAGTCGGCAAGAAAGAATATGAAATCTACCGCCTCGACACGCTAGACCAGCAAGGCATCTCCACCAAACATCTTCCATTCTCGCTACGCATCCTCCTCGAAAATCTCCTGCGCACCGAAGACGGCCGCAACGTAAAAAAAGAAGATATCCGTTCCATGGCCGCATGGAATAAAAATTCCAAGCCCGACAAAGAAATCGCCTTCACCCCCAGCCGCGTCCTCCTCCAGGATTTCACCGGAGTTCCCTGCGTAGTCGACCTGGCCGCCATGCGCGACGCCATGCAGCAACTAGGCGGCGACCCATCCCTCATCAATCCTCTGCAGCCAGTAGAATTAGTAATCGACCACTCCGTGCAGGTCGACGAATTCGGCAGCCCCTCCGCCTTCGACGTAAACGCGCTCCTCGAATTCCAGCGCAACAAAGAGCGTTACTCCTTCCTCCGCTGGGGCCAAAGCGGATTCCGAAATCTAGCCATAGTCCCCCCCGACACTGGCATAGTCCACCAGGTAAATCTCGAATACCTGGCCAGAGTAGTCTTCGTCCAAAACGCCGATGGAAAAAGCACAGCCTACCCCGACACCGTAGTAGGCACAGACAGTCACACAACAATGATCAATGGGTTGGGGGTGCTTGGTTGGGGTGTGGGCGGGATTGAAGCGGAAGCTGCGATGCTGGGGCAGCCGGTTTCTATGTTGATTCCGCTGGTGGTGGGCGTGAAGCTTACTGGGCGCTTGCGAGAAGGCGCTACTGCTACCGATCTTGTCCTTACTATTACTGAGATGTTGCGCAAGCATGGAGTTGTCGGAAAATTTGTCGAGTACTTTGGGCCTGGGTTGCGCGATCTTCCGCTGGCGGATCGCGCCACCATTGCTAACATGTCGCCCGAGTATGGGGCTACCTGCGGAATTTTCCCGGTCGATAAAGAAAGTTTGAAGTATTTGAAACTCAGCGGACGCAGCGCCGAGCAGATTGCTTTGGTTGAAGCGTATTGCCGCGAGCAGGGACTTTTCCACGACGAGAAAACGCCGGAAGCGGAATATTCTGAATTGCTCTCGCTCGATCTCGGAACGGTTGAACCGAGTCTTGCCGGGCCGAAGCGCCCGCAGGACCGCGTGGTTCTGTCGCAAGCTGGCGAGTCGTTTCATAAGGCGCTGCCTTCGCTGATCAAACCGAAATCGAGCGCAGCCACTGCACATGCGACCGCAACTCAAATCGCGAAAGCCGGAACTTCGGCAACCTGGGAGCAGGAAGGCGGCAGTCCCGCGAACATTGGCGTCGAAGATCCTAACGTCCACGAGCACGTTGCGCCGTGCGTGAAAGACGTCCTGAAACATGGCAGCGTCGTAATCGCTGCGATTACTTCATGCACCAACACTTCGAACCCATCTGTGATGATCGGTGCGGGCCTGCTCGCGAAGAAGGCTGTCGAAAAAGGTCTGCAAATGCCGCCGTGGGTGAAGACTTCGCTCGCGCCGGGATCGAAAGTTGTTCGGGATTATCTGGAGAATGCCGGCCTCACTCCCTATCTCGAAAAATTAAAATTTCACATCGTCGGCTACGGATGCACTACTTGCATTGGCAACTCCGGCCCGCTGCCCGCAGAAGTTTCGCAGGCCATTGATGAAAAAGATCTCGTCGTGGCCTCCGTGCTCTCTGGCAATCGCAATTTCGAAGGCCGCATCAACTCTGAAGTTCGCGCTAATTATTTAATGTCACCGCCGCTCGTCGTGGCCTTCGCGCTCGCCGGACGCATCGACACCGATCTCCGCAAAGACGCGATCGGCAAGGGCAAAGACGGCAAGCCGGTTTACCTCGCCGACATCTGGCCCACACAGCGCGAGGTCGAAGAGGCCGTCGAGCACTCCGTTACCGCCGCGATGTTTTCGAAAAGCTACGCCGAAGTATTTGCTGGAGACGAGCGCTGGCGCGGGCTCAACGTCCCTAAAGGCCAAACCTACGCCTGGGATGAAGATTCCACTTATATTCGCCGCGCTCCGTACTTCGATGAAATGAAGATTCAGCCTTCGCCGGTCGAAGAGATCAAGGGCGCGCGCGTTCTCGCGGTGTTGGGCGATAGCGTTACTACTGACCATATCTCTCCCGCGGGCTCGATTAAGAAAGATGGCCCCGCCGGAAAATATCTGCAAGAGCACGGCGTCAAGCCCGCCGACTTCAACTCCTACGGCTCGCGCCGCGGCAATCACGAAGTCATGGTCCGTGGAACTTTCGCGAACGTCCGCCTGCGCAACAAACTGGTGAACGTCGAAGGCGGATTCACACGCCACCTGCCGACCAATCAGGAGATGTCGATCTTCGACGCATCGCAGAAATATATCGGGGAGGGCACGCCGCTGATCATTCTCGCGGGCAAAGAGTATGGCTCCGGGTCGTCGCGTGACTGGGCCGCCAAAGGGCCGCGCCTGCTGGGCGTTTCCGCCGTCATCGCCGAAAGTTATGAGCGTATTCATCGCTCGAACCTGGTTGGCATGGGAGTCTTACCTTTGCAGTTTCTGGCGGGACAGAACGCTGAGTCGCTCAAACTGACTGGCGAGGAAGTGTTCGAGATTAGCGGCATCTGCGATTGTGTCGAACACTTCGCTGCCGGACGGCAGGTAAAAGTGCGGGCCACCTCTAGCGGAGATAGCGGTGGAGGTGGGAAGGACGAGCCGATAGAGTTCGACGCGCTGGTACGAATCGACACGCCGCAAGAAGCGCTCTACTACGCGAACGGCGGGATTTTGCAGTATGTGTTGCGGCAGTTGCTGGCTGCGAAGCCGAGTGCGCAGACGATTGGGGTGTAGTTCGGGCTTCGGTACTCGGGGCGGCGATTCCAGTCACCGGGGCTCACGGCGGGACTGAGGGAGTTAGTGCTGGCGCGAGATTCGTCTTTGCTCCTTGTCCGCTGAGCGGGAGTCTAATCTTTGTGCGCTAGGGCTGCGATCCTGCCTGGCGCGATTTTTGTTTGGGGGTGGCTGTCTGTCTCTGCTGCCCTCCTGTGACGGTGCCCGTTCCCTTCTGTCCCAACGCCTTGCTGAGTGCCTCATTGAAATCGGGGATCTGACTGGCTTCGGTGCCAACGGCAATTTTGTTCAGGCTGCTCAATTCGTTGTCGACCTGGTGGATAAAAACGTTAAGGCCGACCGGGCTCTTGTCAGAAGTCTCAGCCGTGGATTGATAGCTGCAGATTTCGTTGGCAAGTTCGACGTATTTGAGGTAGAGATACCGATTGTCGTCGATATTTTTCTGCAGCTGAAAAACGCTGGGGAACGCAGCGGAATAGGTGGCGGTGACTGTGGCTAACAGGAAGATCGTCTTCTTATACTCGCTGGAAGGACCCCACCCATCCAGAGTGATAAACACCAAGGCGATGGCGGCGATGGCCGCCAAGATACCTACCATGATGGTCGTGGCGAAGGAATAGGAATAGTACGTGATTAGCTGGTTAAAGTGGTGCCTAAGTCGCTGCTGGATCTGGTGGAATTGCCCCTCGACACGACTCTCTTCTTGCGAGGTCTGTGGCGTCGGGGCGGGAGGGCCTTGCGGCTTCGTCTTGCCGGCAGCATCGGAGGGCGCAGTAGCCCCGGCAACGCTACTTGGAGCGGTAGTTCCTGTGGGCGTTGGCGGATTTTCCTGAACGTTCGCGGCGACGGAAGGCGGGAGTTCCTTCATGCTCGAATCCTTTGTACACGTGATGGGATCAAGACTATCGCGCCATCCTTCGGCGAATTTCTGGCCGCGTATTTCGAACACACTAGACGCGGCCCACACCGCAAGCAGAAATCCAATGATGATGATCGCGTGAACGGCAACGCGCTCGACGACAGGAACACGCTTGCGCTTACCGCCAGCGGCGCCCTGAGCCACCAATCCCCGAAAAAACGCTAATATCCTATTCCACATAAACTCCTCCGGCAATTACGGAATTGTCTCTGCAGTCGGCGGTGCTACTTGGGCGCAGGGAAGCGCGGGCAGAAATACTAGCACGGATTTCGTTACTAGAGGCCAAAAACGAGCACGCATTACAAAATGCGAACGAGAGAAAAGCTTTCACAGACGTGAATCGGGTGGGCTTGGCTTGCTCTTCTCGATCCCGGCTAAGCGGCGCCGAAGCGCCGCTGTCTCGAGGGCGAGGGAAAAGAAGGTTCCTCCACTGCGCCGTCGCTGGCGCTCCGGCTCCGGTCGGAACGGCAAGATGGCGGGTAGTCTTGGCTGCGAAATCTCATTTCACGCAAATCACCTGAGAAATGCGGTACTCGGATTGGGCTAGGGTTTTCAGACGATGGAAGCATCCCCTAGCCGAGCAGCAACTTACGGATTTGCTTGGGCCCTCTTCGACAGGCGGGCGAGAAACAGCGGCGCGACTCCAATAGCGGCGTAGAGCACAACAAACACTTGAAAGCGCGCACTGGCAGCCAGGACGCTTCGCAACTCTTTCCAGTTACCGTGAAACAGGTCTCCGTCGATTTGATACACGAAGCTGAAGCAGTATGAGATCAAGATGGCAAATGCAAGCTTCGATGGAGTGAGGCGCGGCAGCGCTTTAAGTGCCAGAACTCCGGAGAGCGCATACGCGAAGCATAAGAGGACGACGGCGTCAGTGACGTTTCCCGCTTGGAGGTCTGGAATTGAAGGAATAAACGAGTGCAGAATGGCATGCAGCTGGCCTAGAGGAGGCTGTAAGCCAACAAATGCAAGTGCGAGCAGAATGACAGTCCACCAGTTGACCTCCGGTTGTGCGTCGAGGCTCGGGTCGCTCCGCTTATATTTCTTGATCGCTAGGGTAGCGAGTGTCGTCAGGCCAATGCTAGCGAGACCCACGGCTTCGTTCCCAAAGATTGCTCTGAGCGCCATCAGAAGAATGGCATAAATCACACCAACGCACGTTATATAAAGAAACAGATCCTGCGCCTCCTTAGTGGCCATGAAAGTTTCGGACCTCCTTTGACAAATGGATATGGGGAGTGAAGAGGACAAGCGCATTTTGTAGCTCAACCGAGAATGTGTCAACACCGAAGTGTGACGGGTCCTCCGCACGGGCTATTTCTTGCCTCGGGGGCGGAGCAGGGGCCAAGCTTCGCGGTAGGATTCGTAGAGGTAGCGGCCTCTTTTCTCGGGCTCCATGGGGAAGAGCATCAGGGCTTTCTTGGTGACTTCGCCGCGGAGAACGACCGGGGCGGGGATCAGGTACCAGGTGTTTTGCGGGATGACGTAGGCGGCGAAGAACTCGAGTTGATCGAGCGAGTAGGGCTGGCTGAAATAGTTGGGCTTGAACTGGCAGAGGTATCCGGTGCCGTAGCGGTTGGAGGTGGATTTGACCTGGACTCTTACGATGCGGTTGCCGAAGCACAGGGCTACGTCGAAGGGCGAGGAGTCTCCCCAGGGCTTTAGGACTTTGTAGCCGTAGCGAATTGCCGCGGCGATGAAGAGCGCTTCGACCCACTCGCCGCGTTCTTTGAAAGTTTTGAAGAACTTGAATTCGTCCATTTTGGCTCCTGCGTGGGGCGGATTTTCCGAGATCCGGATCCCAAAAGAAAAGGCGCGGCCTGTGGGCCGCGCCTCGTTTTTCTGAATTTTTACTCTATACTTTCAGTATAGCATTTTGAAATGGGTGATTGTGTCATGTTTCCCGGAATTATATTGTCATAGCTGTGAGCAACTTAGCGTCAATCGCGTCGTTTTTGCCTATTGACAACTTTTTGCGAGATCCATGTCCGGGGTGTGCTCGCTCTTCCACGGTTGCCCTCGGCGCAAACAGCAGATTCCTCCGCTCCGCCTCCCCTTCGGCTTCGCTCAGGGTCCGGCTCCGGTCGGAATGACAAGCGGTTGTGTGTTCCGCGAGCGTAGCTACTACTTTTGCGCCACCAATTCTCTCGCGCGACTCAGTTCTGGCCTGGTGGAGTTTGATCCGTCGCAGACTTTCAACAGCAGCGAATAATATTCCGCGGCGTCGGCCTGTTGGCCGGCGGCTTCGGCGGCGCGAGCTGCGCCGTAGAGTCCATCGAAGCGGTTGGGATGCAGCTTGAGGTCGGTCTGATATTCCGCGAGCGCCTGTTGCGGACGCTTGGATTCGAGCAGGATGTCGGCGATCATTTCGCGGGCGGGAGCGCCGTCGGGCTCGTCGCCCATGGCGTCTTCTTTGTCGGCGATGGGACGGAGCGCTTCGACTGCGTCATCGGGCTTGCCCTCGGCGAAGGCGAGCCACGCCTGCGCTTCTTTGCGATCGCCTTCGACGGCTTCGGCAAAATCGGATTTCTCGGCTTTGCGCTTTTTATAAATGCGGTCGATCTCTGCGATATCCTTGCGCACGTCATCGGGCTTGTGCAGATGGGCTGAGCCAATGGCACGCGCCCAGAAAATCATGGAATATTCGGCCGTACCTGCGACCTCGGTGGGAGGAATCGCGGCTGCGGCCGACCAGTCGTGCATCTCGATGGGATAAAGCGCAGTGAGGTGCGACAGCGTGGCCGCGTGCGGGTCGTAGCCTTTGCCATACATATCGTCTTTCTTGTTGGGCATGGCGCGGATTTCTTCGATCAGCGCGCGCGCGTCGGCGTCGCGTCCGCTTTGCATGTAGGCGTAGAAGAGAAAATCCATGGCGTGAAACTGGTGGCCTTCGCCTCCCATGCCCATGGCAGCGGTTTTTCGCGTGGCCGCGACGGAGGCGAGGTTGGAGTTGATGTCGTCCTGCCAGAGACCGACGCGCGCGAAGATGTGCGAAGGCATGTGCAAGGCGTGCGGAGAGGCAGGCGCGACCTGCGCGTAGCGGCGGGCGGCCGGCAATCCGAGTTGCGCGAGTTGCGGCTTATCGTAGGCGTGGATCAGGTAGTGGGCCACGCCGGGATGATCGGGCTCGGTGGCGAAAAGTTTTTCCAGAATCGCCGCGGCCTGCTTGCGATTGGCGAAGGTGGCATCGTCGTGCGGTTCGGAGGCCAGCAGCGAGAGCGCGTAGAAAACTGCGGCTTCGTGATCGTCGGGATAAGTTTCGTAAACCTTTTTCATCGCATCGGAGTAGGCCTTGGCGCGGGCATCGTGATTCAGTTTTTTGGAGTTGCTGTAAAACGTGGCGATGGCAGCGATGTAGGCCTTCTCGCGCGGAGTTGTGGGGCCGTCAGTAGTTTTCGCCAGATGAACTTCTTCGACGCCGTGCTGAATTATTTTCGCGTCGGGATTGTTCCAAAGCTGGTGCCACAGGCTCATGGCTATGCCCCAGTGCGCCATGGCGCAGTTCGGGGCGTCGGCGGAAATATGCCGGAATTCCTTTCCGGCTTCTTCGTACCAGAAAGAGTGCAGCAGAGCCACGCCGCGCTCGAAGGGCTTCTGCACATCAGGCGCGCAGGAAACCGGGAAGCTGACCGTGCCGAGTTGCGCCGCAGTCAGCTCTTCGTGGTGATGGTGATCTTTATCGTCGTCGGCAACGGACGTACCGACGGCAGGGAGGATGAACAGCGATGACAGGAGCAGGCACGCGATGCGTTTCATAGAAACCCCACGAAAAACGAGTCTAGTTGAGGGGGAAGTGCAGGGTCAAACCCCCATAGCTAGGCTTTCTGAAGAACATAGCTAACTAACTGAGCGAACTTCTGATAGACTTCCCCCGGAATCAAGTCTGGGTTTACGGTGTGCGCCACTGAGCGCGGCTTCCCGTCGATCTGGCAAAACGACGCCGGACATAGAATCCCGGCTGACAAAAATTCCTTTATCCCGTCCGCAGGGAGTAGCCATGGTTTTGCACCCTGGGCCAGAGAATCGTCGTACGGTCGAAGCGAGGCTCATCGCGCTGGATCCCATCCAGCGCGCTCTCCAGGAAAACGAAGACTGGTATCAGGATCTGGTCGAGCATAGCCACGATCTGCTGTGCATCCACGATCTTGCAGGCCGTCTGCTGTCGGTAAATCCCGCCCCGGCACGCCTGCTCGGGTATAGCGTGGAAGAAATCCTGCAGATCCCCATGCGGGAGATGCTGGCACCGGAATGCCGCAGCGCATTCGACGTCTATCTCGAAGAAATTCAGCGCGTGGGTGACTCACGTGGCTTTCTGCATGTGATGACGCGGGCGGGCGAGCGCCGCATCTGGGAATATCACAATACGCTGCGCACCGAAGGCGTGGCCTCGCCGATTGTGCGGGGCATGGCGCACGACGTTACAGAGCAAAAAGAAACGGGAAAGCTGCTGCTCGACGTGAGTGAGAGACTGCTTTCCAGAGTCCGCGAAAACGAGAGCACGATCCAGGAGTTGAAGCTGTTCCGAACTTTGGTGGACCAAAGCAACGACGCCATCGAGGTTGTGGACCCGGACACGCTTCGCTTTCTCGACGTCAATGGAAAGGCCTGTTCCGCGCTGGGATACAGCCGCGAGGAACTTTTGTCGATGGGAGTCCTGGACATTGATCCTGCGGTTGGGCAGGCCGAGGCCGCGGCGGTGATACAGGAATTGAGGAACTCGGGATCCACGGTGCTGGAAACCCTGCACCGAAGAAAGGACGGATCGACTTTTCCGGTGGAAGTGAGCCTGAGACGGGTTCAGCTGGAGCGGGATTACATTGTTGCCATTGTCCGCGACCTCACTGAGCGCAAGCGGGTCGAGGAAGCGTTGCGAAACAGCGAAGCCCGCGAACGCGCCAAGTCGAAGGAATTGGAGACGGTGCTCGACGCCGTGCCGGTTGCAGTTTTTCTCGCGCGTGATGCCGATTGCAGCTACATGTCCACAAACCGCATGGGGTACGAACAGCTTCGTCTGCCCCGCGGGGCCAACATCTCAAAAAGCGCCCTTTCAGGCAAGGATCTCAGGTTCCGCGTCCTGCGGGATGGAATCGAGGTGCCCGCCGAAGAGTTGCCCATGCAACGGGTGGCGGCGACGGCATCCCCAGTGTACGAAGCTGCATATTCATTGATCTTCGAGGATGGCACGGTGCGGCACGAGCTCTTTAACGCCGTCCCTCTGCTGGGCGAGGATGGGAGACCTACTGGAGTTGTGGGTGCCTCGATGGATGTCACCGAGCGCAAGCGGGCAGAAGAGGCACTCCGCGAGAGCGAGGCATACTTAGCAGAAGCGCAGAGGCTGTCGCATACGGGGAGCGGGGCCTGGCTGGTAGGAGGAAGAGATGCCGTGCATCTCTCCGAGGAATGGTATCGCATATATGGCCTTGATCCAAAAGAGGGGCTGTCGGCTTGGGGGAAACGCCTGCAGCGTATTCATCCGGAGGATCGAGACAGAGTGGAGGAGGCAAAAGATCGGGCAATCCGTGAAAAATCGGATTACGAAGTGGATCACCGAATTGTTCTTCCCGATGGCACGGTGAAATACACTCACACCGCGGGCCATCCTGTTTTGAACGCGTCCGGGGACGTGGTGCAATTCGTATATACCATGATGGACATCACCGAGCGTAAGCGGGCCGAAGAAGATCTGCGGCGCAGCGAAGAGAGCTACCGCATGTTCGTCTCCCAAAGTTCGGAGGGCATTTTCCGCGAGGAAATGGACACGCCACTTGCGATTGATTTGCCGGAGGACGAACTGGTTCATCGCATTCTGCATAACGCCTATATTGCCGAGTGCAACAGCGCTCTGGCCGCTATGTATGGGTGCACATCCGGGGAAGAGCTTCGAGGCAGATACTGGCGGGAACTGGCGCCGCCTGAGGATCCCCAGAACATTGAACTGACGCGGCAGTTCGTCCGCTCGGGATTTCGTGTGCTCGACCACGAGTCGCATGAGGTGGATGTTCATGGCAATCCCAAAATCTTCCTCAACAGCATGATCGGCGCGGTGGAGAATGGGAAACTCGTGCGCACCTGGGGCATCCAGCGAGAGATCACCGAGACTGTGAAGTTAGAAGAATCCCGCCGGAAAGCCGAGGAGGCATTGCGGCAGAATGTGGCCGAACTGCAGGGAGTTACGGAAGAACTTCGGCTGGCCAAAGAGAAGCTGGCCGAGGAAAAACTTTATCTGGAAGAAGCCATCGACACGGAGTTCGGCTTCGGAGAAATCATCGGTCGCAGCAGCGCCTTGAAACAAGTGATGGCAAAGGTGGCCAGGGTCGCTCCCAGCGATGCCACCGTGCTTTTGTTGGGCGAGACTGGCACAGGCAAAGAGCTGGTGGCCCGCGCGCTGCACCGCATGAGCCAGCGGGATGGCAAGAGTTTCATCAAGCTGAATTGCGCCGCCATCCCCTCAGGCTTGCTCGAAAGCGAATTGTTTGGCCACGAGAAAGGAGCCTTCACCGGCGCGGTTGCCAGGAAATTAGGCCGTCTGGAACTGGCCGACCGGGGCACTCTTTTTCTGGACGAGATTGGAGAAATTCCACTCAGCTTGCAACCCAAGTTGTTGCGTGTGTTGCAGGATATGGAATTCGAACGGTTGGGCAGCACGCAGACCCTCAAAGTCAACTTCCGTCTGCTTGCGGCCACCAACCGCGATCTGCTGCAAAGCATAAAGGCGCGGGAGTTTCGCAGCGACCTTTATTACCGGCTCAATGTATTTCCTATTTACCTCCCGCCGCTACGGGAACGGCGCGAAGATATTCGGGCGCTGGTGGAACACTTTGTCCGCAAATTCGCCACACGGATGCGAAGGTCCATCACTAGTATTCCAGCAAAAACCATGGAAGATCTGGTGCGGTGGGATTGGCCGGGGAACATTCGCGAGTTGGAAAACTTCATAGAGCGCTCGGTGATTCTCACTCCGGGCTCGGTTCTGCAGTCGCCGCTCTCTGAATTACAAACCGACTTAGATCCGGGCGATGACAGCAATGTCAGTCTCGATGAAGAACGGGAACGCATTCTTCGCGCTTTGCGGGAGTGTCACGGCCAACTCGGTGGACCCGATGGCGCAGCCGCGCGGCTGGGCTTGAAACGCACCACTCTGCAATCCAAGCTCGACCATCTCGGCATCAAGCCAGGGGGCTATCGGGCCTGAGTGCGAAGTTTGCGGCACTGAGCTTGTGCCTCTAACAAACCTGCGCGATGAGGTATCCTTGCCTCATGACTCCACGATTCAAGAAAATACTGGAAGCGGCGGCTTGGTTTGTCGCGGGCTTCGTAGCTCACATGTTGCTGCACTACTTCCACCATCATCCGGGCTAACGCGCCGCCACGCTTGTCATCCCGAGCGCAGCGAGGGATCTTGGTTCTTGCTTACGCTAAATCGACGCAGATGGCTTGACGAAACGATTCGCGAGCGCGATTCCCAACGTCAGCATCGTGATGAGCGAGATCGTCCCCAGCGAGATCACGCAGTAGACGCACCAGACTCCCAGAACATGCGCTTCGATGTGGGCCAGGTAAAGAGAATAGGCCAGCCCAACGAAGGCCACTGGCAGAACGTAGCAATAATCGCGGCGCCATGCCAGCACGCCCATCAACAGATATGCCGCTATGCCAAAGACCGCGATCGGAATCCCCCAAATTACCGCGTACGGACTGTGATTGACGATCCCGCAATCCCAGCGTTCGTTGATACTGCAAGGCGAGTCGCCTTCGGTGCGATAGTGCTCGCGCAGGGCTAGAGCGGAAGCCACGATTCCTACGGTCGCTAACAGAACTAGAACATACCTCATTGCGCCCTCTTTCAATTGTTGCTTGAAGATTGTTGATTGTTGATCAAAACTTTCATGTCGATTTTCAAGCAACAATTAGAAAACTTCCATCAACGATCTCATTTGCCAGCAGGATTCGAGTGCCCGGTCACTTTGACATTCTCCAGCCAATATTTTCCTGGCTCCGCAACCACTACGTCGGCCGTGATGGAGTCACCCGCGTGAAGTTGATCGAGCGCGGACGACGGCTTGACGGGGTAAGGCATGACCATGGAATCCATGAAGTTGGGAATAGGTACGTTGTTGATGTCGGCCGTTGCAGCCGCTTTGTCGATGGAAACGACTTGGCCCTTGAGAGCATAGTGTTTTGCCGCGGATTGAGAATTCGCAGTCGCGGGTTGCGAGGCCCCACGATTACAGGCGGCGGAGAAAGCTAACAAGCCGAAGACGCAGAGCAATGCTACATGTCGCACGGAATTGTACCGGGAGTTCGATGCGCTGCGAAAAAAAGCAGGTCCCTCCACTTCGCTTGCTGTCGCTCCGCTACGGTGGGGATGACAGAGTTCTTGATTGGATGCAGTCATGTTGTTTTTTTTATTATCTCCCATCATCGTTTCTAGCTTTATCGTCCGCGCGGATTCAGTATTTAAAGCGATAGCGTAGTTCCGCATAAATCTGCCGCGGCAGGTTCCAATGGAATCCTCCATAGGTCACGCTGTCGTCGTAAATCACGCGGCGATTGGCTACGTTGAGAGCGGTCACGGAAGCCGTGAAGTGCTCCGCGAAATCTTTGCCCACGGAGAGATCGAAAGTCGTGTGACCGGGCAGATACTCGCCGGCGTAGGGCCAGCCGGGAACGCCCTGCTGTCCGTTGTCGAATCCGGAGCCGTAGTAAACGTTAGTGGAAACATAGGAGCGCCACGGAAAGTTGACGTCGCCGCCCACGTTGAGCGTGTTGCGCTGGTCGTGGTCGAGCGGGCAGAGATAAGGCTCGACATTGGTGACTGGGTTGGGCGTGCACACATCAGTGTTGTTGAGGCCTCCAGTGATCACGCCGCCGGCTTCGGCAATCTGGTTCGAGTAAGCGAGGTGAACCTGGGCACGGTGCGCGATGCGAGGAGAGCGCAACGTAAGTTCCCATCCCCTAATCAACGCCCTGGTGTCGGTGAGCGGAAAGAAAATATTCGAAGCGCCAATATTGTTGTGATCGAGAAAATTGGCGACGTTGGTTTGGAAGTTATCGACGTCGAAGACCCATCCGCGATAAGGGACAGTGACGCCAAACTGATGTTCTTCGTCGCGCTCACCTCTGAGGGTGAGGAACTGGCAGGCGTAGGCAGCCTCGCTGCAGAGAGATTCGAGCTGCCCGGAAACGGTTTCGATGGGCGGCGCTTGATAGTAGTGTCCGTAGAAGGCGCGAAACGTCCAATGAATCTTGGGCACTGTGACGGTGGCGCCGAAACGCGGGCTGATCGCGGATTCAGAGACAGGCGACTCCGGTGAACTGGCGGGAAAATTTCCCTCGGAGAAGCGCGTAGGGCGCATGCCGGCGGAGAGAGTAAGCCAGGGAAAAGGATTGAATTTTTCGTCGACAAAAAAGGTTTCGAGATTAGCGTTTGGACTCTCGCTGATGTTGAAAGGCGAATTTCCGCTGCCGTCGTTGAAGATTGCGCCAAAGACTTGATTATCGTGCTGGTAAAAGCTCAGAAATCCAAGCTGAAGATTGTTCTTGTTGTAGTTCGCCGCAAGGCTGGCCTGGCCTCCGCCGTAAGTGGAAGCGCGATCTTGCGTGGTCGCGATGGGAATGTCGTTGGGATTACTCGCGTAGTCGCCGCTGTTGTAATGGTAGAAGGGCGAGACCGTGGTGAGGACGTGAGAATTGAAAGTGTGCAGCCACGTGAAGAGCACGCCGGTGTCGACTTCAGTTTGACTGTCGCGAAGATCGAGGCTGGGGAAAAGTCCGGTCAGTTGTCCAGCGACGAGATTGTTTTCGATGTCGTTGGGATTGGGATCGTAAGGGATCTGATAATAATCGCGGCGGACTGAGGTCATCAGGCGAAGCTGGTTCGCAGGATCCACATTGTAAATAAAAGATCCGAAGCCGCCGATGCCGTTGACGGCATCGTGTGCGACCTCCGGAACTGGCGGCTGCAGGCCGAGATTGCTGCGATTGCCGTTGACGCTTGCGTAATAGGCGAAGTGTTCGGTGTGGCTGCCGAAGCTTAATTCATCGTCCGTCTGGTAGAAGTTGCCGGCAGTCATCGTCAGCTCGGCTTCGTTGTTGCGCTCGAAACCGGTGCGGGGGACGACATTGAAGACGCCGTAGGTGCGGTCGCCGAACTCGGAGCTGTAGCTGCCGCGATTGACCTCAACGTAATCCAGGTCTTTGGGATTGAACTGTGGGCCCAGGTTTTGCGCGATCGCAGTGTTGATCACCGGAATGCCGTCGAGGAGCCACGAGATCTGGTGCCCGCCGCGTATATGAAGCATGTCGTGAGAAACGTACGCAGCCGGGACGTAGTCGGTGATCATCGCCATGCTGTTAGTGGTGTCGGCGCCGGGAGTGCGTTCGATGTCGAGGCGGCTGACAAGAGTGGTCGGAGTAAAACTGTCAGTGGCGACGATTGCCGGCGCGGCCGACACCGTGACATTTTCTTTTGCCGAGGCGAGTTGCAATTGAAAGTGAACCACCGGGACCGATCCCGAGATAACGACAACCTCCTGCGAAGTCTGCGCGAAGCCTTGGCTGGCGAGGCTGACCGAGTATTCTCCGAGAGGGACGGCGTTGAACTGGAATTCGCCGTTGGCGTCAGTGTTGGCGGTTTTGGCCCAGTCCGACAATTTCGCTTTCAGCATGATCATCGCTCCCTGAATCGGGCGATGCTGCGGATCGTGCACGATGCCGCGCACGCCGCCGTAGTCGTTGGCAAAAGCGGAAATACTGGTCATCAACAGAGCGAGCAGAGTAACGGTAGTCTTGTATGTCATTTGTGTCTCCATGCGGAACGGCCCCAGCGGCGCGTTCCAGCGAAAAACGCAGGTGTGCGTTAAGAAAAAGAAATCAGGATGAAGTTTGGAGACAGCTTCAGCAGGCAGGCGGGGCTCGAGTCGAGCGGGAACGGGAAACTTCACGGTTCGCGGAAATTAGGCTAGGTCGGCCAAGGTAGGGCTCGACATTCCGCGCGAAAGAATATACGGCCAACGGCTGAGCCTGAGCCCAGCGGTGAGTAGTGAGAGCGCGGCCGCAACCGCCATTGCAACAACTCGCGTCGCGAATTACAGGTTGGTCAGAATCTGATGCGGCCGAATCCTGGCAGTGATGCACTCCTTTGCGAAGACAGCAGGCGCGCGCCGAAGCTGTCGCCGCAACCGCCACCGGGACGAGACTTCCCACGAGTGCGAAGAACAGCAAGAATCTGGCGGTCACGCGATGCATGCTTCGTAGCAGAAACCCACTCCCAACGTCAGGCTAGCATAGAACCGCACCCTTTTATCGGCCTCCTGCGATTTGCTTCTCACTCAAAACTAAATGTTTCAGGCCTTGCCTTGCATCTTGGCCCACCACCAGCGTACGCCGACAAACAGAAAACGCCAGTCCGAGAAAAATTCCGGAGGTTTGCCTTCGAAGGCGTGGCCGATGAATTGAAGAATCCATCCCATGACAAATAACGCGAGAGCGTAAGGCCAGAGCCGGTGGAAGAAGATGCTGACGGCAAAGATCAGCACCGAAAGGACGATAGTCGGTATGCCCAGGGTGTGGCACACGCGATTCACAGGATGCTGATGGCTTGAGACGTATTGCGAGATCCACTGCTCGTTGGTGCGGTTGCCCAGCATGCTGAGCATCATACACCGCTCCGAGGTCGGAAGGCAGTCGAAGACGCAGTTAGTATCCCATCTAGTAGCCATAGTCAGGTATTCATAACTTCACTTACACGTAAGACCCTAATCGATGTAAGAGGTACTGTATCCATCTGCTCGCTCATCAACCTCTAAGTCGCCGTCGGCATCTTCTTCTTACACGAACAAGCCGAGTGCGTGCTCGGACGGCATTTCAGCTCCAGCTTGACCTCGGAGTGAAACGCCGGCTGATCGGATACTTGGCTGAAAGGTTGTGGTTCCCGCCGCTGAACGTTCTAGGTGCGCATCAGACTTGGGCCATCCGAGCTAGTCCCAATAGCGCACTCCATCAAAACTGGCTCGAGGAGAAGACAATGAAATCCCGCGGTACGATTATGCAGCTTGCCCTGTTTGCAGTTGCGCTTACCATCAGCGCCACTCCGGCCTCGGCTTCCCAATACACAACGACCTGTGGCTCAGGACAGTACGACATGTTAAGCCTGATGTTTATGCAGGAGAGCTATACGGCCCTTAACTACTACGTCTATGGAGACGCCTATACCTGGAACGGCACAGCATGGGCACTTAACAGCAGCCCCCTCGTCGAGCATACGGATGTCGTCGACGTAACGACTTCGCACGACAACGGCACGATTTGGGACACCGGCAAGTTCAACAGCGTAAAGGACTACCAGGGTCAGCCTGACGGCCTATCTGGCGGGCTACCGAAATACTATCCGGTTCCACCCTACTGGGGATATCCCTGGGACATCAACCTGTTCGACGATAACTACGTTTATTTATGGATTACCGAAAACGTTTGGGGAGACGCTTATTCCTACAAGGCCTTCAATAACGGATCGAGTAACAACTCGATGAGGTTCACCCGTCGTTGTGTAGTTCCCGGAGATAGTGGGACCACCAGCGTACTTGTCGACAGTCCTGAAGGGGACGGGACCAATACCACCGAATACTTCACCGTGCCCAGTGGCACTCCCACCTACACTTCTTCCGATTGCAGCACCTCCACAAAGCAGGACCTCGACTATGCCATCGTCACCGTGGAGGCGGAACAACCTAGTTCCTACACGCTCACCGATAAGATCACCAATGAAAACATCAGCCTCAATATTATCCCCGTATCGTATCAGTACACCTGCACCAGCGGCACGGGGGGATGCAAGTACCAGGAAGTGTATGAGTACGGATATGACGCGAACAGTAACGACTACGGACTGGTACAGTGGACCTACTATGAGAGTCCCAGCCAGAACGGCAGTTGGACGCCGGTGAGTAAGTCCGTATTCAACAACCTCTCGCAATGGAGCTCAACGGACGTCAGTAATGGCGAGGGAGGAACCGACGTGAGCTTCCCCTGCAATCCCATCTAACGCTGAGCTGGTTCACAAAATGCCGCACACGATGGGCGTCCGCAGAGACGCCCATCGCTGGCCGCCGTCCGCGTCCGCTATCGTTGGGATCGTTGCTCGATTGCCGCCATCTACCTTTCCTCGCCACCTCGACACCCGCTGGGTTGAGGCGGCTGCTTCCCGCGTGGTAGCATCCTAGGGTTTTGGCAGGTATGCTGGGCTGGCCTGTACACTGCACTTGTTCTTCATTCTGATTCTGGGCCTTCTCTCTTTCCACGCCTGCGAAGGAGCCTACTTTGAAAGTCTATTCCGGAGAAAACATTCGTAACGTTGCGATTGTGGGGCATGGCCACGCGGGCAAGACCTCGCTGCTATCGGCGATGCTGTTCACCGCTGGCGCAACGCCGCGGCTAGGGCGCGTGGACGACGGATCGTCGACCACGGATTATGACGAAGAAGAAATCGCGCGCAAGATGTCGATTGCCGCCTCCGCGGCCTACGTTGAGTGGGGCAAAACGAAGATCAATGTGATCGATACGCCCGGGTTCAACATGTTTGTGCACGAGGCCAAGATGGTGCTGCCGGTGGTGGACGCGGCGATCGTGGTGGTAGACGGCGTAGCCGGAGTGGAAGTGGTGACGCAGCGGGTGTGGAACGATTGCGAGGAATACAAGACTCCGCGGCTCATTGTGGTGAACCGCATGGACCGCGACCGGGCAAATGCCGAGCGCGTGCTGGAGTCGCTGATCAACGCGTTTGGCAGGAATGTGATTCCCATCGCACTGCCCATCGGCAGTGAGAAGAATCTGAGCGGCATCGTCGATCTCGTACGCATGAAGGCCTACACGTATGAACTGGGCGGAAATGGAAAAGGCAAAGAGACGGAGATCCCGGCGAACATGCGGGCCCAGGTGCAGGAGTCGCACGAGCAACTCGTCGAACTGGTTGCCGAGGGCGACGACAAATTGATGGAGAAATTCTTCGAAGCGGGAACGCTCGCCGAAGAAGATCTAATTCCGGCGTTGCACAATGCGATTCGCGAGGACAAACTCTTCCCCGTCGTTTTCGCTTCTGGGTTGGGCAACATCGGCGCAGACCGCGTGATGGATTTCATTGTGGACTACACTCCGGCGCCGTCCGAGCATGAGTGGGTGCAGGGCGAACCGGCGGCTTCCGGTAATGGAGACGCGCCCAAACGCCATGAGACCGATGCGGAGCCGGTGTCGCTGTATATATTCAAGACCATCTCCGATGCGTTCTCCGGGAGAATGTCCTACTTCAAAGTTTTCTCCGGCGTGCTAAAGAACGAGTCGACAGTACTGAATTTTTCGCGCGGATCGACGGAGAAGCTGTCGCACATTTCCATCATGCAAGGAAAGACAGCGGTGCCAGTGAACGAGTTGCACGCTGGAGATATCGGCGCAGTGGCGAAGTTGAAAGACACACTCACCGGCGACACCCTGGGAGACAAGTCCGCGCCGATCCTTTATCCGCGGGTGAAGCTGCCGGAGCCGGCAATCACGTTTGCCATCGAGCCAAAGAGCCGCGCCGATGAAGACAAACTGGGCCCGGGAGTCCATAAACTGATTGAAGAAGATGCCATGCTGCGATTCTTCCGGGATGCGCAGACGCAGGAATTTCTGATCGCCGGGACCGGGCAGCAGCATATTGAAGTGACGGTTTCTAAGCTGAAGAAGCGCTATCACACGGAAGTGGTTTTGAAGGCGCCAAAAGTTCCGTATCGCGAGACGATTCGCGGCAAGGCCGACGTGCAAGGCCGGCACAAAAAACAGACTGGCGGGCACGGACAGTACGGCGATTGCAAGATCAAGATGGAGCCCATGCCGCGCGGCGGTCGGTTTGAATTCGTCAACGATATTTTCGGCGGCGCGATTCCCAAGAACTACATTCCCGCCATCGAAAAAGGAATCAAGGACGCAGCGGCGCGCGGATATCTGGCGGGATTTCCGGTGGTGGATTTCCGCGTGATTCTCTACGACGGCTCGTATCACGATGTGGATTCGAACGACATGTCATTCCAGATGGCGGGCCGCATCGCATTTCGAAAGGCGATGGAGCAGGCCAAGCCCACGATTCTAGAGCCGGTAATGTCGGTCGAGATCACCATACCGGACGACTTCGCCGGCTCGATCATGGGAGATTTGAACAGCCGCCGCGGCCGCATCCAGGGCATGGACAACAAAGGCGGCAACACCGTGGTAAAAGCCGAAGTCCCCATGGCCGAAATGCTGACCTACGGCGTTGATTTGACGTCAATGACGCAAGGCCGCGGCAGCTTCAACATGGAGATGCACCACTACGACACCGTGCCGGCAGCGCAACAAGAAAAGATTATTGAGAAGGCCAAGGCGGCGCGCGGTGACGTGAAGGAAGAGGAAGAGTAGAGGTAGTCCGGGTTTGGAGATTCCCGGCAGCTTTTGATCGGACGCGCTTGCGAAATCGACTGTTATGAAGCGGAGGATAAGTCATGGGCCAAGATCAGGAAGGAAAGACCGACTGGGTGGCTCTTTTGTTTAACGACGCGGCCAAGAATTTTTCGGACCTGAAATCCCGCCAATGGACTGCCACTAGTCTAAGTATCGGCGCCATCGCCGCGCTGGGCTTCTCCCAGGGCTCGAGTGCCCATCCAAGAGTGGCGACTCTGCTCATGTTCTTAATCGTTCTATGTCATCTTGTGGTTACGAGCAAGTGCGAGAGGAATCTCTCTGTTTTTCGAGAACGCCTAAAGGCCTTGGTCAAGGCGCATCTTCCTACGTCGGAGGCGAATATCATCTTTAAGGACGATCCACAATTCGAGAGCGTGGTTGTTGACGAGGGGCGTGTTTCATTTATCTTGTATGCCTCTTCGCCGGTAGCATTCCTGTGTGCTTTGTTCGTGCTGTTTCCGTCTCTTCGATTCGCAGTCTTGTGCGGGTGTGCACGCTAGGTGTCAGCGCCGCCGGGCTCGAAGATCAGTGGCAGGGCGAATGTGAACTGTCCGGTACTCTTATGAAATGCTGCAAACCTCAACATCTGTCCGGGCGAAGTCTGCGCCCTTGGCCAGCAGCGGTTCGCCTGTCGCTTTGGACAGGGCGTAGGAAAAGCAATCGCCGAAATTCAGCGCTGCCGGGTGGCGTCCTTTTCCATACTTGCGCCACGCAGAGCGGGCCAGGTCCGCGAGGTCGGCGTCAATTGGAACAATTTTTATCTGGGTACGGACGACAAAGAGATCGAACTCCCGTCCTGCTCCGCCGCCCTTGCGGCCCTCGATCACCATGCCAGCTTCGAGAGCGGTCGCGGCCGAGATGAGACGGCTGCTCGCAGCAAGAATGGCGCTACGGAAGGCGTCGCGCTCCGGCTCGTGAAAAAAGATTGCCGCCAATGCCGAGGTGTCAATGACCATCGCGAGTTCGCCACATGCTGATTTGCCTCACGATGGAAGGCCATTTTCGTCATAGCCGATAATCTCGTCCGGAGTGCGGGCATCAAGGTCGGGCATTTCATCGACGCGCTTGAGAATGTCATCAATTTGCGCCGCAAGTGCTTGGCTCCTGCGATTGCTATTCAGGCGCTCGAGGCGCTCCTCCAATGCTTTCTGGATGGCACCTGTTAGGCTCTCGCCCGTTCTTGCCGCGATCTCTCGGGCCAGTTGCTCCGTCTCTATGCTTTTGATACTAAGCGCCATAGTGCCCCATTGTAGCATTATAGATAAAAGTATATATAAGTATCTTCCGGCTCTTTGAGTTTGACCATGCAACCTGAAAGCCTCACGCGGTTTTCATCCCCTGCGCCTTCGCCAGCTTCGCCTGCCGCTCGTCAAACGTCCAGAATCGTTCAGCTTTGAGCTCCAGCGCGCAGGCGACATGCAGCGTATCGAGTGTTCTCATCCAGAGCTTCGGCCCATATTCGCGAGCGAGCCTACTACATACTTCAAGAGCGTCCTCCGGAATTGGCACGGACAGCCAACGTCCGGCAGAGCGGTGTTCTTCCAGCTTGGCGCTCACCCGTTGCGCTTCCGACAACGATAACTCACCTCGGAAAAGGTGCTGGCCCAATACGTGTTCCCACTCGGCACTGTGAAGGGGCGTAAACCACAAGGCAGGGGCAGAAGCGATTCGCGAGCGTGCCTCCCGCGAGTGATCGTCGCTTAAGTACAACGAAACCAGAAAGCTGGTGTCGAGATATATGCTCAATAACGTCCACGCTCCCTGATTACCAGATCGGAGCCGGACAGCTTACGGTCGCCAAAAATCTCCTTCGCAATCGCGCCAAAGTCCGGCCAATCCCCGTGAGACTCTACTGCGTTCTCGGGAACGATACGGCCAATCACTCGATCCCGCTTGCGTAGCTCAACCGTCTTCCCAGCACGCAACCAGCTTTCTAGGCGGCGGGTGTCCCTAAGTTGCCGAATGTTCATAGAGGGCATAAACTCATTGTGCCACAAAATGTGTCACATATCAACCGCAATTGCGCCGTTCCGTATTTCGTTCTACCATCCGAGCAGTGGCCACCGCGAAGAACAATCCCAATCTGAATTACAGCCCCGACCGATTGGTGTCGGCGGCGCCGGTCGAGGACGATTCTTCGTTTGAACTCAAGCTGCGCCCGCAGAAGCTCAACGAGTTCATCGGTCAGGCCAAGGTCAAAGAAAACCTCGCGGTGGCGATTGAGGCCGCCCGCTCGCGCGGCGAGGCCATGGATCACGTGTTGCTGTATGGGCCTCCAGGACTGGGCAAGACTACGCTGGCTAACATCATCGCCAACGAACTTGGAGTGCACTTCCAGCCGACCGCCGCGCCGCTGTTGCAGATTAAGGGCGACCTCACTGCGATCGTCACCAACATGCAGGAGAAGCAAGTCCTGTTCATCGATGAGATTCACCGTCTGCAGCCCGTGCTGGAAGAGTTGCTGTATTCGGCGCTCGAAGATTACAAGCTCGACATCATTATTGGACAAGGACCTTCAGCGCGCACGCACACGCTGGAAGTGAAGCCGTTTACTTTTGTCGGCGCCACGACGCGAGCCGGATTGATTTCAGCGCCACTGCGTTCGCGGTTCGGAATTGTGTTGCGGCTGGAGTTTTATACGACGGAAGATTTGCGCGTGATCGTGGAGCGCTCGGCGGAAATTTTGGGAGTCGCGGTCGACGACGCAGGCGCAATCGAGATTGCAAGCCGTTCTCGCGGAACTCCGCGAATTGCGAACCGGTTGCTGCGGCGGGTGCGAGACTATGCGCAAGTGCGCGGCGCAGGCAAGATCGATTTGCCGACGGCGCAGGCCTCGTTGCAAATGCTGGAAGTAGATAAATATGGATTCGATGAGGTAGACCGCCGGTTGCTGCTGACAATCATCGAGAAATATCAAGGCGGACCCGTAGGCGTGAATACGCTAGCAGCAGTGCTGGCCGAAGAACCAGACGCGATCGAAGAAATCTACGAGCCGTTCCTGATGCAGATAGGATTCTTAAACCGCACTCCGCGCGGCCGCGTGGCGACGCAGTTGGCCTACGACTATTTCAAAATCACGCCAAGCCGTCGGCAGAGTTCCTTGTTCTAGGCTCGTGAGATTTGTGCTTGGCCATGCAATTCCAACCAGCCACGCGCGAGCGGAGCATTTTTTCTCGACTCCCAAACCTGCCGAAGATTTTCTCCAACCGTGTTCGGTAAACCTTAAAGACAACGCTTCCCTGTGTCCTATGGCCTCCGCATGGTGTATCTTGCTGGATTCCTCTGAAACATGGCGGGAATCTAAAAGGGAGCGTTGCGTTTGCGTCTTAGCTGTTTCGCAGTCCGAGGGCTTGCCGGGTTTCTGGTTGCAGCAGGAATGGTGCTTGCCGGAAGCCTGGAGTGTAGCGCTTCCCCGCCGCAGACCGCGGCTGTAGCGCAGGAGCCAGCTTCGGCGCAAGATGTGTCGGGACAGAATTCGCAGACTACGCCGCAGAATCCTCCTCCGCCGGACTCGAACTCCGCGCAGCAGGAACAGAAACCACCGTCAACGCAGTATCCCTCGCCATCAGCCCAGTTGCCGGAACCGGCAATAAAGAATCCTGAGGCGAAGCCCGCGCCGAAACCTGCGATTGCGCCACCGGCTCTGACCATTCCGAGGCTGCCGCACGCTCCGGCCCTGGAGGATTTCCTGGAGATGAAGCCCGGAAGCGAGATCGCGCAGCAGATGGCGAAAGTGACGGGCTTTGTGCAACGCAATCCTCATGATGGAGAGATGGTCTCGGAGGAGACAGCCGCTTACCTCGGCTACGACCAGAAGAATCTATACGTAGTATTTGTATGCTTCGATGATCCGACGAAGGTGCGGGCGCGAATGTCGCGGCGTGAGGACATAGATGATGATGACGAAGTCGCCGTCATGTTCGATACCTTTCACGACCGGCGTCGCGCGTATGAGTTTCAGACGACTCCGCTGGGCATTCAGTGGGACGCGATTTATACCGAGACCGCACACCAGGAAACGGGCGGCAACTGGGATAAGTCTTGGGACGCGGTTTGGGATTCGCAGGGCAAAGTGACCAGCCGCGGCTACGTGGTGTGGATGGCGATTCCATTCAAGAGCCTGCGCTTCCCGGCGACAAAAGAGCAGGAGTGGGGAATTCTTTTGTATCGCGGAATCGTTCGCAAAAACGAGGACGCATTCTGGCCGCAGGTTTCGTACAAAGTGGCGGGCAGGTTGGGACAGGCAGCGACGCTTTATGGATTGGAAGGAATTTCGCCGGGGCGCGACATCGAACTGATTCCTTATGGAATTATGCGGGGCTTTCGTGCACTCGACACGCGCGACCCCTACAATCCATATTTTCAAAACGCGGACGCTCAAGGCCAGTTCGGAATGGACGCCAAGTTTGTGATCCACGATCACTTCGTTCTGGATCTGACCGCGAGTCCGGACTTCAGCCAGGTGGAATCGGAAGATCCGCAGATCACGGTGAACCAGCGCTTCGAAGTGTATTTTCCCGAGAAGCGGCCTTTCTTTTTGGAAAACGCGGACTACTTCCGCACGCCCCTCGATTTGTTTTTCACGCGCAATATTCAGGACCCATCGGCAGGAATCCGGTTGACGGGGAAGCAAGGTCCGTATTCAGTGGGCTTGATGTCGACCGATGACCGCGGGCCAGGACTAGCGGTGCCAAGCTTTTGCCCAGCGGCTGAAACGACCACTATTCCTCCCGAATGCTCGGATAATCTATCCGGCATTCGGTCGTACTTCACGATTGCGCGGTTGAACCGCGATATTTTCAAGCAATCGAGCGTGGGCCTGATTTTTACCGATTGGGAATGTCCAGCTACGGGTGAGTCGAATCGCGTGGGCGGAATCGACACCCGGCTGCGCTTCAATGCCAGTTGGACATTGGATGCGCAGGCGGTGGTGGGTTCGAGCAACCTGCAGGGGCTGAACATCGGCAATCTGGAAAACACCTGCGAATACGGGCTTTATCCCTTCAGCTCAGGCAATGTCGGAAACGGAAGCCATTATGCGGGCCCGGCGGACAAGGTGGAAGTCCGGCGCAGCGGCCTGCACTTCAATTACATCGGCACTTACTCCGACATCAGTCCGGGGTTCGTGACTGTGCCGGGGTTCGTGAATCGCGTGGATATCCGCTGGCTCAACAATACGATCTACTACCGCTTCCGTCCCAAGAAAGGCTGGATCTTAGACTGGGGGCCATCGATGCGGCAGCGCTACGTCTTCGATCACGAAGGCAACCGGCTGGACACGTATTACGACCCATATCTGAGAATCGAAGGCCGGGGGCAGACCTTCATTTGGCTGGAGCCCTACCAAGAGTTGCGGGAGCGGTTAAGGCCGCAGGATTTCGCTTTCATCGGCCTGCCGGGAATAACGCAGAATCAGGACTACCACGAGCACCTCAGCGAATCTCGCTTTGAGACTGGCTACTTTCCGAAGGTATTGATGGATGCGGAGTATGCGTGGGGAGATGGAGCGAACTTTGTGCCTGCGCCAACCGCAGCGCCGCAGTCTCTTCTATCGCGATTGAATACCGCGTCGGCGTCGCTGACGTTTCATCCCGCAAAGCCGTTGAAGATTGAAAATACTTACCTGTTTGAGCGCTTGCGGGCGACAGAGAACGAATATCTTTTTGCGCTCTCCCAACTTCCCCCAGGCAGTTCACTTGGAAAAGGCATTTTCAACAATCACATTGTGCGCAGCAAGTGGAACTGGCAGTTTACTCCGCAGCTTTCACTGCGCGTGATTATGCAATACAACTCGGTTTTGGCGAACACGCCTGGCACTACGTTCTATCCGTATACGTACTTGCCCACAGAGAAGCAGTTCAACGCCGATTTTCTGCTGACCTATCTGGTGCATCCGGGCACGGCGATTTATGTGGGATATAACAGCGACTTGCAGAACCTGGATCGCAGCTTGTCGCAAGATCCTCTGGCGGGACTCTACACGGCGAAGGGGTACATCAACGACAGCCGGCAGTTTTTTGTGAAGGTGTCGTATTTGTTTAGATTCTGAGCTGTCAGCTATCAGCTGTCAGCTTCAGGTCTCAACTCCTTGAGTGTCCCATGCTTGATGGCTCGGAGCTGCAGTTGAGAGAATGGCACCGGGCTGAGAACCGACAGCTGACAGCTGAGGGCTGGGATTGCTGAATCCGGGGGCATTCCGGTAGAATCTAAGACTCGTATTGATGCTTGAAAGCCAAGGTGTAACCCATATGAAACCTGCCATCCATCCCGCTTATAACGACGTGCGTGTGCATTGCGCGTGCGGCAATGCTTTTGTGACCCGGTCGACCCATAAGGGAGATATCAGCGTAGAAATCTGCTCCGCCTGCCATCCGTTCTTTACCGGCAAACAGAAGCTGATGGATACTGCTGGCCGCGTGGAGCGCTTCCGGCGCAAGTACGCGAAGAATGCTCCTGCCACGGCCGAGACGGCAAAGAAATAACCCTTTGCCACGGATTCACGCGGATTGTCACGGATATACCGAAAAACAGCCCTCGCTTTGCGGCGGGGGCTTTTGTTTGGACGGGCCAAGTAGAATAGAACTGTGCGTAAGTCTTGGGACAACTCGGGTGCGGCGGAAACGGTTGCACGGCGATCAGCGCCACTGGTGCCAGTGCCCGTGAACTTGTCCATCGGTGGCGTGACTATCGCGCCGGCGACTGTGCTTGCGCCGATGGCTGGTGTTACCGATACGGTGTTCCGGCGGTTCATTCGCAACCTCGGTGGGTGCGGGCTGATCATGACCGAGTTCACGTCGGCCGACGGCGTGTTGCGTAAGAAAGATCAGAAGGCCAAGCGTTATCTGCACTTCTACGAGGACGAGCATCCGATCTCAGCGCAACTTTTTGGCAGTGACCCGCAGGTGATGGCTGAAGCGGCGCGCATGGTTGAAGGACTCGGCTTCGATCTGGTCGATTTGAATCTGGGATGCCCGGCAAAGAAAGTTGTGAAGTGCAACGGAGGCTCCGGCCTGCTGCGCGATCTGCCGGCGATCGGCCGCATTTTCGAGGCGGTGCGGGCTGCGGTGACGATCCCGTTCACGGTGAAGTTTCGCGCCGGATGGAGTGACGACGAAATCGTCTGCGTGGAACTTGCTCGCATGGCAGAGTCGTGCGGGCTGGCGGCGGTCGCGCTACACGCGCGCACTCGCGAACAGGGTTATAGCGGCCAGGCGCGTTGGGAGTGGATTGCCGCGATCAAGGATGCGGTGAAGATTCCGGTGATCGGCAACGGCGATATCCGCACGCCCGAGGACGCCTGCGCCATGGTCACGCAGACTGGTTGCGATGCGGTAATGATCGGGCGCATGGCGCCATCGAACCCGTGGATCTTCCGGCAGATTGAGCAGTACTGTACGGAACAGAAGCTCTACGACGAACCCACCGAGGCCGATCGCTACCAGATGATCCGCACCTACTTCTCGATGCTCATCGAAGAAGAACTTCCGGACGCGGTCGGGAAGATGAAGCAGTTCGCCTCGTGGTTCACGCACGGTGTGCCGGGCGGAGCGGCGCTGCGCAAGGCGATCTATGAATCGAAGAGCGCGGTCGACATTTTGGGGCGAGTGGAAGAATTCTTCGAAGCACGATTGTGCGGCGCGGGCGTGCTCGCCCGACAGGCGGTCTAAATTCCTCGCGTTACCATCTTTCCTATTTCATCCTTTTCCACATACGCCCAAGGTGTGTTCGCATCATGCGTGAACACGGTCACCCACTTTTCCGGGATCGCTTTCGCGTAGTACTGCTTCTTGCTCTCGATGGTCTGCAGCGGGTAGAGGTCGAAAGCCATGCCCCACGTGATGTCGATGTGCGCCGTCGTGGGGATCAGGTCGGAGGTGTAGCAGACGGTGCGGCCGCCGCTTTCGACGATCACGGCTTGCATGTGCGCGGTGTGGCCGGAAAAAGTTTTCACGGAGATGCCGGGGATGATTTCTTCGCCACCCTTGAGCAGCGTCATCTGACCGCTCTGGACCAGCGGGTCGTAGTTGTCGGGGATGTAGCTGATGGCGTCGCGTTCGCTGGGACGGCGCGCGTATTGCCACTCGCCTTCCGGCGCGTAATATTTCGCGCGCGGAAATGTTGGGACGATCTTGCCGTCTTTGTTATTGCGAATCGTGTTCCAGCCGCAGTGGTCGAAATGCAGGTGAGTGTTGATGACGATGTCGATGTCTTCGGGAGCGACTCCGCCAGCGGCTAGATTGGCGAGCAATTGTGCGGGCTGGCCGTAGAACTTGACCATGCGATCGGAAAGCTTGTTGCCCATGCCGGTTTCAACCAGCACGTTTTGTTTGCCGGTGCGCGGATGCTCCGTGCGAATGAGCAGCGAGTTGAGACCGGCCTGAACGTAATTTCTTTCGTCGGAGGCAACTTTGCGCGACCACATGATCTTTGGAACAACGCCGAAGAATGCTCCGCCGTCGAGCGGGTAGGTGCCGTCGGAGAAGATGCTGAGTTCGAAGTCGCCGAGAGTGAGACTGGGCATGGAACTAGTGTGCCACAAAAAGTAAAGCGCACTGTCATCCCGAGCGCCAACGAGGGATCTTGGTTTTTGCTTGCCTCGGCAGTGTCGCCGCTACCGGCAAACACCAGGATCCCTCGCTGCGCTCGGGACGACAGTTCTAATGGCTATACAACATTCGACCGCTCGCACGACAATCCAACTGCTTTTACCGTTTTGCTTTCGCCGGCTCTTTTTCTCCGACGCGCTTGCTGACTTCGAATTTCATCTTGCCGGCTTTCTTGTCGGCATCGACGATGATGTGATCGCCGTGCAGAATCGCTCCATCCAAAATCTTTAACGCGAGTGGATCCTGAATGAGCTTTTGAATGGCGCGCTTCAGCGGGCGCGCTCCGAAGTTCGGGTCGTAGCCTTCGGTGAATAATAATTCTTTCGCGCCGTCGGTGAGTTCGATTGAGATTTTGCGATCGGCGAGCAGGCGGCGCAGGTCTTCTAGCCGCAACTCGATGATCTTGACCAACTGCTCCTTGCCGAGCGGCTTGAAAACGATGATGTCGTCGACACGGTTCAGAAACTCGGGCCGGAAGTGGCCGTGCAGCGCGTTCACCACCTGTTCGCTGGCCTTCTCAAACTCTTCGGGAGTTTGCACGTGATCGGGTTGCAGATAACTCGACCCGATGTTCGAGGTCATGATGAGAATGGTGTTCTTGAAGTCGACGACGCGGCCTTTGCCGTCGGTGAGGCGGCCGTCGTCCATCACCTGCAGCAGAACGTTGAAGACGTCGGGATGCGCTTTCTCGATCTCGTCGAACAGCACGACCGCGTAAGGACGGCGGCGGACTTGTTCCGTGAGCTGGCCTCCCTCTTCGTAACCGACGTAGCCGGGAGGCGCGCCGATCAAGCGCGCGACTGAATGCTTCTCCATGTATTCGGACATGTCGATGCGCAGCAGGGCGCGCTCGTCGTCGAAGAGAAACTCTGCGAGGGCGCGGGCGAGCTCAGTTTTGCCAACGCCGGTTGGGCCGAGAAAAATAAATGAGCCGATGGGGCGCTTGGGATCGCTGAGTCCTGCGCGAGAGCGGCGAATGGCGTTGGCCACGCGCTCGAGAGCCTGATCCTGTCCGACGACTCGCTGGCGCAGGCGATCTTCCATGGTGACCAGCTTCTTCACTTCGCCTTCGAGCATCTTCGAGACGGGAATGCCGGTCCATTTGGAAACGATACGGGCGATGTCTTCTTCGTCCACTTCTTCTCTGAGCATGCGCGGAGCACCGGCAGCTTTGCCGTCGATTTTTGCACTCAGTTGGGCTAACTCTTCCTCGGCTTGGCGCAACAATCCGTAGCGTATTTCTGCAACACGCTGCAGATTTCCTTTGCGCTCTTCGGCCTGCTCCTCAATTTTCAGCTTCTCGAGTTTTTCTTTCAGCTCGCGCGAGCGGGCGATCAGATCTTTTTCTTTTTTCCAATTGGCCTTGAGCGCGGTCGATTTCTCACGGATCCCGGCGAGTTCCTTCTCTATGATGGACAGACGCTCGCGGGAATTCGCATCGTCTTCTTTCTTCAGCGCCTGCTTTTCGATTTCGAGTTGCGTGGCACGCCGCTCTAGCTGATCGATATCAGTAGGAAGCGAATCGATCTGGATGCGAATTGAGGCTGCGGCTTCATCGATTAAGTCGATGGCCTTGTCTGGCAAAAAGCGGTCGGAGATGTAGCGATGCGAGAGCGTGGCGGCGGCGACGATCGCGGAATCCTTGATGCGAACGCCGTGATGTACTTCGTATTTTTCTTTCAGGCCGCGCAGAATGGCGATGGTGTCTTCGACATTGGGCTCGCCGACGAAAACAATCTGGAATCGGCGCTCGAGGGCTGCGTCTCTCTCGATGTACTTTCGGTACTCGTTGAGCGTGGTTGCACCGATGGCACGCAACTCTCCGCGAGCGAGCGCGGGCTTGAGCATGTTGGAGGCATCGATTGCGCCTTCGCCGGCTCCGGCGCCGACCAGCGTATGAAGTTCGTCGATGAAGAGAACGATCTGGCCCTGCGAGTCTTCAATTTCTTTTAGGACGGCCTTGAGGCGGTCTTCAAATTCGCCGCGATATTTTGCTCCGGCCAGCATGGCGCCGAGATCGAGCGCGACCACGCGCTTATTCTTGAGTACTTCGGGCACATCGCCGGAGATGATTCGCTGCGCGAGGCCTTCGACGATGGCGGTTTTGCCCACGCCAGGTTCGCCGATGAGCACAGGATTATTTTTTGTGCGCCGGGAGAGAACTTGGACGACACGGCGAATTTCTTCGTCGCGTCCGATGACGGGATCGAGTTTGCCGCGGCGCGCTTGCTCGGTGAGGTCGCGAGCGTAGCGTTCGAGGGCCTGGTACTTTGCTTCGGGATTTTGGTCGGTGACTTTCTGCGAGCCGCGGACGGCAATCAGGGCTTTCAAAATGGCATCGTTAGTGGCGCCGTGACGGGCGAGAATCTGCTGGGCTGCATCGCCCTTGAGGTGCGTGATGGCGAGAAGCAGGTGCTCGGTGGAAACGTATTCATCCTTAAAGTTGGACGCTTCTTTGAAGGCTTGCTCGAGCAGTTTGTTGGCGGCGTTCGAGAGCGTGGCTTGCGTCGCCTGTCCGGAAACCTTGGGAAGCTTCTCGATTTCGCGATAGATGTCGCTAAGCACCGCTTGCGGACCGATGCCGATTTTTTCGAGCACCGGCGGCACGATGCCTTCTTTGTCTTCGAGCAGGGCGGCGAGCAGATGAACGGGCAGAAGCTCGGGATTTCCGTGCTCGGAGGCGAGATCGTTCGCGCGCTGGACGGCTTCCTGCACTTTTACAGTGAATTTGTCCCAACGGATTGGCATTGTCTTAATTCCTCAGATGATGGCTTACCATTTGTCCTGTTGTGTTTCAGGTGAGGTCAATCTGATCGATCAGTATTCCGCTAAGTCCCTCAGTTGCCCTTCTTCGGGGCGCCGAGCGTGGCCTTCGGCCTAAGTCCGCTTGCTTCGATTGTCCGGCTGCGATCACGCAGTTTTTCTAAGATCTTCACCTTCTCGGAAAAACTGAGCGAAGCTAGCCGTTCGCGCATTTTCGACTTAGCCATGTTTTCCTTCCAGGAATTTCCGTTCGAACTGCTCCCACTTTGAGTTCAGATTGTGACGGGCGACGATCAGTTGCAACTTTTTCGGGTCCATCGCGCGCTGCTCGATGAACTGCAAGATGCGGTTGTGGTCCTTGGGTCTTCCGGTGCGGAGTGCAATGGCAGCCAAGTGTTCGGCTGTCATGACCCACGTCTCGACGTCCTCTACGTTCGCCGGAACCGCTTCAGCCAGAGCCTCGCGCTCCAAATCATTGTTCGCCGGAAGAAATTGAAGGGGCCAGCCTCCAATCACTATGTGCTCGTCCTCCAGCCTCCCGCCCTTGGTCTTCAGATACTCGTAGATCGGGCTCAGGCTGAGTAATAATCCCCCAGGGACGGTCGGAAGCGTAACAAATATGTCCACGTCGAGAGTGGACGCGGGTTCAAGATAAAAAGTCGCGCCGACCGCACCGCCAATGGCGTACTTTCCAATGATGCCATCGGCCTGCATCTGATTGATTGCTTCCAGCGTTTCTTTCACGGATTCTGTGTCCTACAAGCATTGTGAACCAACGCCTTCGCCGAGCCAAGCTCTCAGTGAAACAAAACGGGAAGCGGCGATCCTGCCGCTTCCCGCCAAAAGCAAGTTGAGCTTCGCTCGACCTGGACGGGCAAGAGTGCCCGTCCCCACACGAGCCAATCAAAGCGTTACGCGGCTTTGCCAGGCTGCTTGGCTTCAATGGTCTTCTCGGCTTCCACTCTGGCGCCGCCCACATCGACCTTGATCTGCTTCGGCTTGGCTTCGGCCTTCTTCGGCAGCGTGATCTTCAGCACGCCCTTGTCGTAGTTGGCCGAGACCTTCTCGGAATCCACGGTGGTGGGCAGAGTGAAGGTGCGGGTGAAACTGCCGTACTGGCGCTCTACTCGACGGTAATTCTCTTCTTTCTCTTCTTTTTCGATCTTGCGCTCGCCGTGCACGGTGAGGGTGTTGTTCTCGATGCGCACGTCGATGTCTTTCTCGTCGATGCCCGGGACTTCGATCTTCAACGTCACACTGTGCTCGTCTTCGTAAACGTCGACGGCGGGGGCGAAGCTCGAAGTGGTCAAAGATTCATCCTGGCCAGCTGGGGCATAGGACTCGCGGAACACGCGGTTGATGCGGTCCTGCAGGGTGGAAAACTCACGGAAAGGCTCAAAACGGGTAAGTACGGTCATGGTGATCTCCTTCTTTTGTGCTGGTTCTTAGAAATTCGGCGGTGCCGGTTCTATAACTTGGATGTCTATTCAGCACAAAAGAAGCATAAAATATGAGCGTGTCATTGTCAATGTAAGTATTCGCTTTATTTTCATTCGCTTACGATGGCGATGATGCACTTCAGGTAAGCAGTTTCTGGCACGTTTAGCAGGATTGGATGGTCTTTGGCCTGTCCGCGAACCTCGGCTAGCCGCAACGTGCGGTGGGCATCACGGGCTGCGTCGGCGAGTACCCCGATAAAATCGGCCTGGCTGACGTGATAAGAGCAGGAACAGGTGACTAGGACTCCGCCGGGGCGAAGCATCTTCAGGGCGCGCAGGTTGAGTTCTTTATAGCCGCGCAAGGCGGCATCGAGGTCGCGCTTGGTCTTGGCGAAGGCCGGCGGGTCGAGGACGATGGTGTCATAGCGACTGCCGGAGGAAGAATAATCCTTGAGCAGATCGAAGGCGTTGGCTTCAATCCATTCGATATTATGGCCGTTCAGCGCGGCATTCTGGTCGGCCACTTCAAGTGCCGGACGAGAGCTGTCGACTCCCGTGACCCGCGAGCAGCGTTGGGCGAGATGAAGGGCAAAACCTCCCTGGTAGCAGAAGACATCGAGGGCTTCGCCGTGTGCGTACTGGGCAGCGGCGGCGTAATTCTCGCGCTGGTCGAGGAACGCCCCGGTCTTCTGCCCCGCGAGCGCATCGAAGTGGAACTGGACGCCGTTCATGGTAAAAATCGTCGAGGTTTTATCGCCTTGGATCAGCCCGGAAGGTCGAGGTGGCAGATCTTCGAGTTGGCGCACGCGCGGGTCCGCGCGCTCGATCATGGACGCCGGATGAAGCCGGTCAGTCAGTTCTGAGGTGATAACTTCGCGCGCGGTTTCGGCATCCATCGCCTGGGTAAGTATCTGCAGGGAAAGAATGTCGTTATAGCGGTCGACGATCAGTCCGGGAAGAAAGTCGGCTTCGCTGAAAACCAGGCGATAGGCGTTGGTGTCGCGAATGATCCGCTCTCGATAAGCGATGGCATCGGCAAGGCGCTGGCGGAGCAGCGCCGAGAGATCGGCGACCGGCTCGTGCGAGATCAGCCGGATAGCGATTTGCGACGAACTCGAATAGAGTGCGGTCCCAAAGGCTTGGCCGCGTTGATCCACTACGCTGACCAGTGCGCCGGGCGAAACTCCGTCGGCCGAGACGAGGTCGGAGCGGTAAACCCAGACATGGCCATCTTTCAGGCGCGACGCGCCGCGAGCTGAGATGGTGACGGTAAGTCCGCCTACACTATGGGACGTCTTAGACATGCAGCAATCTTAAACGCACGCGCTAGCTGGCGGCTTGTTCGGTGGGAACGCCTGCGGGTTTTTCAGGCTTGGCAGAGGTACGGGATTTCATTTCGTACTGAGCGGCTTCCAGGTCGACGTGAAGAGAATCGAGGGCCGTCATGGGCATCTCGATGCCCCAGGTTTCCATTTCCTTTTCGCTCCAGTTACCGTTCAGGCGGATGGCGCCGGTAATGTCTTCAGGGAAGGCATGACGGAAATCGCCTTCGCGAATGAGGATGTCGCCAATCAGACGCCCTGTGCCCATGTCGAAGATTCGGCGGCTGGCCTGGCCCGCGGCATTCGCGAAGCACAGAAAAACTTCACCGGAGTCGCCATATTCCTGGCGGTAGTACCAGGCTTGGGGCGCATCGATTTTGGGATGATGGCGGCGTGAGCGTTTGTGTTCAGGCTCGAGCGCCTGCATTTCGTTCGCAGGATTAAAGTACAGAACGCGCTGGCAGGAATCGCAGACCAAGGTTTGCTGACCGGTGCGCACCTCGTTGTAAGTTTGCGGCCGCAGCATGACCTGGCAAGCCATACATTTTTGGTCGCGCACCTCGGAGATGCCACTGCCGCGGAACTTCGACACGCGCTCGTAGTGGCGCAGAAGATCCTCATTCACGCCGGCCCGCATCTGATCGCGCTTGGCGCGCCAATCGGTTAGCTGCTTCTCGTCCTCGGCCGTGCGGTCGCGGGCTTCGATTTTCTCTTTTTCGATCTCGGCGGTTTCCGCCTTCAGTTTGGTCTGGGCGGCTTTTACTTCCTTGTCGCGCGCATCCGCATTCAGCATCAACTCGAGAATCTTGTCTTCGGTGGCGGCGATTTCTTTTTCGGCAAACTGAATCTCGTGCAACAACGCCTTGTATTGTTCGTTGGTTTTTACGTCGAGAGACTGGTCGCGGTATTTGGAAATCTTGCCGCGCAGATCGCTGATGGAAGTGTCGTACTTGCGGCGGGTGGCCTCGTCGGCCTTGACGGCTGCTTGGGCCGCTTCCAGTCCGGCCTTGGTGCCAGCCAGTTTTCGCTCGATGGCCGCGACGCGTTTGGGGAGTTCTGCGACTTCGTCTTGCAGGCGGCGGATTTCTTTGTCCGCATCTTGCAAGCGCAATAGGTTTTCTATTTCTGGAAGCATTCCGGGGCGGCTCAGCCTTAATTCTACCACGCGGAAATGCGCTCCCTTCGGGCAGATCGCCGAATAAACGCGAGCAAGGCTCGGCGGGTGTAAACTTTTCATTTCGCTGTGCGTCTTTATCTTTGAGTTTCTTGATTCCTGGGGTTTTCACCGTGAAAAAACGAATTGTAGTTTCCGCATCAGTTTTTGCTCTGGCCGGCGTGCTTAGCCTGCTGGCGCCACTTTGGGCACAATCGTCTTCGCCGAAGAAGCCCCTCACTATTGAAGCGATGTACGCGCCGGGTGGCCTGACCGGGCGCGGTCCAGAAAACGTCGAATGGAGTCCCGACGGCACGAAGCTTTCGTTTGTGCAGCGCGACGACGCCGGAGAACATGGAGAACTCTGGTATGTGGACGCGGCCACGGGCGAGAAGAAGATCCTGGTTAGCGCGGCCAAGCTGGCATCGCTGGCGCCCGACGCCACCAAGGTAAAGGACGAACGAGAACGAGAGCGCCTGACGCGGTATCACGTGGCAGCCTACCTGTGGGCGCCAGATTCAAAGCACTTGATTTTCGATTCCCAAGGACAGCTCTGGCTTTTTGATCTCGCGACAAATACGGCGGTGCAATTCACGTCGGCGACTGACCCCGATATCGATCCGAAGTTCTCTCCTGATGGCAGCCACGTTTCCTACGTGCGCAAGCACAACCTCTACGTGCAGCCGGCTACTGGCGGTGGCGAAAAGCAGCTCACGAAAGACACCAAAGATGATCTATTCAACGGCGACATCGATTGGGTCTACGCCGAAGAATTAGCCGTGCGCAGCAACTATTTCTGGTCGCCCGACAGCAAGCAGATCGTCTTTCTGCACATGGACGAAACCAAGGTGCCAACCTATCCCATCACCAACTGGAATCCGACGCACCCCACCGTGGACAACGAAAAATATCCCAAGGTAGGAGATCCGAATCCTGAGGTGAAGCTTGGCGTGGTCGAAGCCGGAGGCGGAAAGCTGCGCTGGATTTCGCTGACTAAAGATGCGGAAGCTTACATTCCCCGTTTCGGCTGGGTCAGCGATGGAGTGATCTGGGCCGAGGTTCTCAATCGCGAACAGGACAAAATGGATTTGTATTTCGTCGATGCGAAGTCGGGGAAGTCGCGCATCGTTCTAACAGAAACCACTCCCGGCGCTTGGATGGACTTCGATCATGTCGAGGTTCGCTTTCTGAACTCCAGCAGAGGGTTCGCATGGCCGAGCTGGCGCGATGGCAACATGCATCTCTACTACTACACTTTCGACAAGCAGAACCCGATGGCCGCGGACGCGAAGCTCGAGCGGCAACTCACCCGCGGCGACTTTGCGGTGATGGGCATCGAGGGTGTGGACGAAGCCGCAGGCACGGTTTTTTTCTCTTCCAATCAGGGCGACCCGAGACAACACCATATTTTCTCCGTCAAGCTCGATGGAACCGGATCGCAGCAGCTTACGCATGATGAAGGGATTTATTCAGGCGAGTTTTCTGACGACGGGAAGCACTACGCACAGACGTTCTCGGGACCAACAGCATCTCGACGCATGTCGCTTTGTACGGTGGGCGGAGGATGCGCCCCGGTATGGCAGGCGCACGATGAAGTTGCAGAATATGGACTGCGCGTCCCCAAGTTCCTGGAGTTCAAGGCGGAAGACGGAACGACGCTTTACGGACGTTTGCTGCTGCCTCCGGAAACGCCGGCCAGCGGCAAGATTCCGCTGATCGTCAACATTTACGGTGGACCAGGAGGGCAGACAGTCCTGAAAAGCACGCCGAATGCGTTCGATGAGATTCTCGCACGCAAAGGCTTCGCGATTTTTTCCGTCGACAATCGCGGTACTCCCGGCCGCGACCGCAAATTCCAGACGGCGATTCGCCACGAATTCGGGGCGATCGAATTGAAAGATCAGATGACCGCGATCGATCAGCTTTTGGCGCAGTATCCGCAACTCGACAAAGACCGCACCGCGATCTGGGGATGGTCCAACGGCGGCTCCATGACGCTCTATGCGATGACGCACTCTGATCGCTTCCGCGCCGGGGTCGCTGTGGCGCCAGTGACCAATCAGATTAACTACGACAGTATTTACACCGAGCGTTACATGGGCCTGCTCAAGGACGACGCAGCAGGTTATGCCCAGTCAGACGTGACGAAATCGGCCGCCAATCTGCATGGTGCGCTCATGCTTGCCCACGGCACCGGCGACGACAACGTGCACTTTCAGAACAGCATCCAGATGATTGACGCACTGATCAAGGCAGGCAAACAATTTCGGTTGATGATTTATCCCAACAAGACCCACAGCATCTCGGGAAGCGATGCCCGCGAGCAGTTGTTCCACATGATCGAAGATCACTTCGAGCGGGAGCTGAAGTAGAGAATCTACTTGCGCTTGTCGGGCTTGCGGGAGGAGCTTACCCGGTTCGTGCTTTCTTTCGGCGAACTGTCTCTGGACGAGCTGTCTTTCGACGAGCTTTCTTTGCCGGAACTGTCTTTCGATGAACTTTCTGCCGACGAGCTTTCCTTGCCGGAGCCGTCTTTCGACGAACCCTCCGACTTGGATTTATCTTCCTTCTTCGAATCCCGATTGCCGCCGTCCGAAGAAGGAACATTCGGCTTCTTTGCGTAGTCCGTCACGTACCAGCCCGATCCCTTGAACTGCACGGCGGGAGCGGAAATCATCTGCTCCACGCGGCCGCCGCACTCCGGGCACTTCTTCACCATCTTGTCGGAAAATTTCTGGATTTTCTCGAAGCGGTGACCGCACTTCTCGCACTGATACTCGTAAAGAGGCATGAGTTTTAAGACGGTTGTTAGAAAAGTAACTTCACATTGATTTTAGGGGCGGGAGTTCGACGGCGTCAATTCAGCCTCGGCCGATGCTTCATCCAGGTTACGGCAACAGCAGTGTTAAACTTCGCGCATGAGGGACTCAGTCCACGAGCCTGCGCAGAACGCCGTCACGTCGGAGCCGTCTCTCCATGCCATCGGCCCGGCACTTTATCTTGTGGCCACGCCTATCGGCAATCTGGAAGACATTACGCTGCGTGCCTTGCGCGTGCTCAAAGAAGTGGACCAGATCGCCTGCGAAGACACGCGCCAGACGCAGAAACTGCTCAACCATTATGGCATCACGACCCGCACCATCAGCTACCACGAACACAACGAAATGACGCGCGCAGCGGAGCTGGTGAAAGAACTGCAAGAGGGAGCAAGCGTCGCGCTGGTGACGGATGCGGGCATGCCCGGAATATCCGATCCCGGCTTTCGCCTGATTTCGCTGGCCATTCGGCATCATGTGCCGGTGGTGCCGATCCCCGGGGCGTCGGCCTTCCTCGCTGCGCTGGTGGCCAGCGGCCTTCCCACAGATTCGTTTCGCTTTAGCGGATTTCTTCCTGCGAAGCGCGGTGAGCGGCGAGCGGCCCTGGAGGCGATCAAAGCCTCGCCGCGCACTCAGGTTTTCTACGAAACTCCCCACCGTGTCGTCGAAGCGCTCGCCGACGTAGTCGAGATCCTTGGAAGCACCCGGCACGTAGTAATCGCGCGCGAAGTGACCAAGGTGCACGAAGAATTCCTGCGCGGGCGCGCCAGCGAGGTGCTGGAAACGCTAAAGGCGCGCGACGGAGTAAAAGGCGAAATCACGCTGCTAATCGGCAAGGCTGAAGAAGCAACTCATGCAGCGGCGGACGCCTCGTCCGCCCGATTTTCCGTCCGGCAAAGAGTAGAGCAGATCATCGCCGAAGAAAAAGTCGACGAAAAGGCTGCGCTGAAAAAAGTCGCGAAAGAACGGGGCGTCTCGAAGAGCGAAGCCTACCGGGAATTGCAGAGGAGTAAGTGATGTTAGACCTAACTTTGCTCTTGCCAAGTCAGCCCCACCTGCGGTAACTTACTCACCTTCCCTCCGGGCCCTAGCTCTTACGTTCAAACACTCGAGGTGTCCATGTATCCATCACAAGCAGATTCGTGGTCCGATCTTTGTGTTGCTAGCGAGCTAGCCTTTCGGGCAGCTTGCAATTCAGCCCTCGAACCCGCTCGAAGGCCAGTCAAAATGCGGGTAGTCGAGAGGCTAAGTAACTCATCCGAAGCCAAGCATTTATATCAACGCGTTTGGCTATCAGCAAGCGCTCTTGAGGGCTCCCAGACGGAGAACTTCCTAAAGCTCCTTGCAGGAGACATTCTATGGCAGACGAAAGTCGCGGAAGAGGTAGAAGGGGAACATAGTTGGAAGGACTTGTTGGATATCGAGTCATTCAAGGGCAAGCTAAAGGATTGGGTTTCTTCCTTGTTTGAAAAGTTGGGGAGCAAGGAGCATCCGGCGGCCCGGGCCCTGACTGCCGCGACCCTCGGCGTAACACTGGTAGTGGCGGTCAAAGCCATCGGTCCGCCCGACACGCTGACGATACCTGTAAAGGTAGTGGCCAGCTACGACAAGAGTGGCGAGCCGCTAAGCTTAGGTTCGGTCAATGTGAGCCTAGCGCCTGTTACCCTCGAGGCCGCCAAAACGCAGGCTCCCATCCAACTCCAGTTGGTTCCAGATCAAGCGCCGGTCCGCGTCAACTTCGTTTCTGACGTCGGCCTGAGCGGCAAGCCGACGGACGCCCTGGCCGAGGTCACGAAGAAGTTGGAGTCAAGCAATGCCGTTCTCTCGCAGGCTGCCTCAAGTTTGGACGCGATGGCAAAACAGCCTGTCCACTCGGATCTCGCTAGTTTGCATAGCAGCCTGGAAGGAGTATCACAGAACGTATTCCAGACCACAGCGAAGCTAGATGAAGTTAGCAAGGGGCTTTTAGATCTCAAGAAGTCCTACGAGGTACAGAGCAAGGAGGAGGTTACAACGAGCAGGGACGAAGCCCAGAAGATTGATGCGAGGCTAGGATCACTGGCTCAGGTCGGCGCCAACCCCCAGGTTCCATGGGAAATGACCCTGGCGGAGAACACGCCCCGGACTATACTGCTGCCTCGCTTCGATCCTACGTCCGGCCGCGAGGCCTTCAAGGCTGTCGTGATTAACGTTCACGACATCCAGAGCGACGGGAAAAAGAAGACGGTCAGAATCGATCAAGTATCCGCGGACAGCTCCGATCCGAAACCAACGGAGATTGTCGCTGTTCCGCAGCCGTACCATGAGGGGCAAGGTTTGCCTCTCGACTCGAAACGCTGGAGGCTCACTGTTGTGCTGATTGAAAAGCACTGGTACGGCAAGAGCTCGGTTACCTTGCGACTTGTCCCCGATGAGTCGGACTCGGCAAACAGGGGCTCGGACGTCGCTCAGATGAAATAGCTTGAGATAGGCGGTTGGGGACGGAAAGTCAGACAGGGGCTTTCCGTCCTATTTCTCCGCCAACTCCCGCTTAACCGCCTCGCTCACCATCTTCCCATCCACGCGCATGCCAGCGGCGTTAAAGCGCGCCATCACATTTTTCATCACCGTTCCCATGTCTTTCATGGTCGGAGCGCCCATCTCCGCGATCACGACTTTCACCCCGGCGACCACTTCCGTTTCGCCTGCAGCTTTCGGCAGGTAGCTCTCGATCAGCACGATCTCGGCGGCTTCTTTGTCGGCCATCTCCTGGCGTCCGCCCTTGGTGAACTGCTCGACGGATTCTTTGCGCTGCTTAATCAGCGTATTGAGGACGGCCTGCGATTCTTTCTCATCGAGCGGCGCCATCTTCTCAATTTGGCGATTCTGTAGCGCACTCTTGACCATGCGCAGGGTTGAGAGGCGCTGCTCCTCGCGCGCCTTCATGGCGGCAGTAATATCTTTCTGGATTTGTTCCACGAAGCTCATCGCCCAATTATATGGGAGAAGATCGACGCATCGGCGGCTGAAGATATTCTCGTGCAAACTCCGCACCAAACGACGCTGACGCGCATCTGATTCGCAGGAGGAATTAATTATGAGCCGAGTTGCTATTTGGGCACAATTGGAAGCGAAGCCGGGAAAAGAAAAAGAAGTGGAAGAATTTCTGAAGTCCGCACAGCCTCTGGCCGAGCGCGAACCGGGCACACTCAGTTGGTATGCAATCAAAATGGGCCCGTCAACGTACGGCATCTTCGACACCTTCGCCGACGAGAATGGAACGCAACGCCCACCTGAACGGCGAAATTGCCAAAGCGCTCTTCGCCAAAGCCAAAGACCTTTTTTCCAAACCGCCAGATATAGCCAAGCCGGAGGTTCTCGCAGTGAAATCGGCGAAGGCGTGACGCGGAGCTCTGCGAAGCAGCCTCTGAGCCAGGCACGCAGTTCGGAACACGTCAATTTTTCCGATAGACTACTGAGGAATAAGATTCCCAAGATTTCAGGACTCTATCGAAATGCTGCGCAAGAATCGTCTTTTTACTCCCGGGCCAACGCCGCTACTGCCGGCGGCGCAAACGGCCATGGCTTCATTCACGGCGCATCATCGCACGGCCGACTTCCGCGCTTTGTTCCAGCGTGTGCTCGCCGACATGAAAGAATTCATTGGCACGCAGAACAACGCTCTCGTGCTGGCTTGTTCGGGAACAGGCATGATGGAAGCATCGGTCTCGAACCTCACCTCGCCGGGCGACACCGTGCTGGTGCTGAGCGCTGGAAATTTCGGCGAGCGCTGGGTGGGACTGGCCAAGGCCTTCGGCTGCCGCGTTGACCTGCTCAGCGCCACCTACGGCGAGACTTTTTCGCTCGAAGACATTCGAGCGCGGCTGAATCCCTCGGTGCGCGCCGTGTTCGTGCAAGCTACCGAAAGTTCAACTGGAGTGCGCCACGACATTGAGGGCATCGCGAAAATCGTGCGGACTCAGGGTGATGAAACCCTGCTGGTGGTAGATGCGATCACAGGCTTGGGTACGACCCATCTTAATGTTGATGGGTGGGGCGTAGATTTCATCATCGGCGGATCGCAGAAGGCGCTCATGGTTCCTCCCGGCGTTGCGTATTGCGCGGTAAGTGAGCGGGCGTGGCGGCGGATGGACACAACCACTTCTCCACGCTTTTACTTCGATCTGCGCAAAGAGAGAAAAGCTGCGGCCAAAGGCGAATCGGCCTACACGCCTCCGACCTCGCTGTTTGCCGCGCTGGGAGCGGCGTTGGAGTTTATCCGCGGAATGGGAAACGGCGACCTCGCCAAGGGACGCGATGCGCTGATCGACAACGCGGAACTTTGCGCGGCGATGACGCGGGCAGGCGCTGAGGCCCTCGGATTAAAGCTGTTTGCGAACTCTCCCGGCGCCGCGCTCACCGCAATCTCCTCTCCCGAGGGAATCGATTCCGGCAAAATCATCAAAGAATTCCGCGAGTCGTTCGATGCGGTAGTAGCGAATGGCCAGGGCGAAATGAAAGGTCATCTCTTCCGTATCGCGCACATCGGCTACTACGATTATCTCGACACCATCGGCATTCTGGGCGCGCTCGAGCACGTTCTCGCCCGCGTAACCGGAAAGGCCGTCGATTACGGCTCGGCAGTGCGTGCCGCACAGGAAGTTTACGCACGCGAACTCTCCGAGAAGCGGCAATCAGTTGGAGCGTGAGGACCGCGTCGAAACGGTCCTCACCTTAGTTGATGGTAAAGCTCATCGGACCCGAAGACTCAGCCAGCGTGCCGCCGCTTCCGTACGCGCCCGTGCCAGCAATCGCAGGGTTCGTTACGGTTACCGCCACCGTTCCGGCGTTCGCGATATCAGCCGCCGAGATGGTCGCAGTGAGTTGCGTCGAACTGACCTGGTTGGTAGTTTGGGCCACGCCGCCAAAGTTTATAACCGCCGTCGTAGAAAAATTTGTGCCGGTGACGGTTAAAACAAATGCCGCATCGCCGTGCGTCGCGCTGGCGGGAGCAAGTGTGGCGATGGTAGGCAAAGTCCCGGCCGTCGCTGGGGTGGTGGCTTTTGAGCTATAACCGCATGCCAGCGTAAAGGCGCTCAACGCGGCCAGCAGTACGATTGAAATGTGTTTCATGATGATCTCTCCCTGGGCAGTTGCCCATGAAGAGACTCTACGCAGGAAGAAAAACCGCTGTGTCAGTACGGCGTCAAATCTCTGTCATCATTTTGTCAGACGCAATGATTCGCGCAGGAGCTCGGGATAATTAAGCTGGATCGTTAAAGGAAGAGAGCATCAGTGAAAATCGTCATCGCAGAAAAGATTTCAGCTTCAGCAGTGGAGCAGCTAAGAGAGCCAGGCTGGATTGTGCTTACCGCCGACCAGATCGACGGCAAACTGTCGGAGCAACTCGAGTCAGCCGACGCGCTGATCGTGCGCTCTGCGGTGCAGGCCGATTCAGCGCTGCTATCGCATGCCAAGAAGCTGCGCGTGATCGGCCGAGCCGGCGTGGGTGTAGACAACATCGACCTGGATGCCGCCACGCGACAGGGCATCGCAGTGATGAACACTCCCGGTGCAAATGCCGTGGCCGTGGCCGAGCACACGCTGGGCATGATGCTCGCAATGGCTCGCCATCTCTGCCGCGCCGACGCGCTCATGCACGCGGGCCGCTGGGAAAAGAAATCTCTGCAAGGCACGGAACTACGCGGCAAGACTCTCGGGATCGCAGGCCTCGGCCGCATCGGCATGGAAGTAGCGCGCCGTGCACGCGCCTTCGGAATGGAAATCGTTGGACATGATCCGTTCGTTTCGGTGAGCGTAGCGAAAGAACAAGGCATTCGCCTCGCGAGCCTCGACGATCTTTACGCCGCGTCGGATTACATCACCCTGCACGTAGGCCTCACGCCGCAAACCACCGGCATGATTAATGAAGCCGCGATCAAGAAAATGAAGAAGGGCGTCCGCCTGGTGAACTGCGCCCGCGGAGAACTGGTGCACGAGGCCGATTTAGCGCAGGCGCTGAAACAAGGTCACGTCGCCGCCGCCGCACTCGATGTTTTCACGGAAGAGCCGCTGAAAAACTCGCCGCTGCAATCGATCGAAAACGTAATTCTCACTCCGCACATCGGCGGCCAAACGTTCGAGGCTCAGGAGGCTGTCGGCGTCCAGATTGCGCAGCAGGTGCGGGAATACCTGAAGCACGGCGTCATTCAGAATGCGGTAAACGTGCCCTCGGTTTCCGCCGAAGAATACGCCGAGATGCAGCCCTACATCGTTCTAGCCGAGCGCATGGGATCATTCCTCGCGCAAATCTCCGAAGGCTCCATCGAAGAAATTTCTCTGCGCTACAGCGGACACATCGCGGAATGGAAAACAGAACTAATTCGCAACGGAGCCATCAAGGCCATCCTTAACCAAACCCTCGACGAGAAAGCAAACCTGGTGAATGCGGCGTCCCTGGCCGAGGAACGAGGACTTGTCGTTCACGAGGTGCATAAAGCAAAAGCTTCAACCGGCGGTGCAGGCAGCGTGCTCTCGATTTTTTTGAAGAGTTCGAAAGAAGAGCACATGGTGAAAGGCGCGGTTCTGCGCGGCACGTTGCCGCGTCTGCTGCACATCGACAACATCGACATCGAAGCTCCACTCGAACGCGATCTGATCTACCTGCGCAACCGCGATGTCCCGGGCGTGATCGGCAAGGTCGGCACGATTCTCGGTGAAGGCGAAATCAACATCGCCGACTTCTCGCTGGGCCGTCGCAGCGCGGAGACATCTTCAGAGCCGCGCGAGGCCATCGCCGTAGTCCACGTCGACGGACCCGTTCCAGACGATGTGCTGAAGAAGCTCGAGGAGATTCCGGCAGTGCAGCAGGCGAAAGCAGTGCGGCTATTCTAGGGGTTGCCGACTTGCAAAGAGAAAAAATCCTTTCACCGCAGAGGACGCCGAGGTCGCAGAGGAATTCGAGGATCTTGGCCGGGACAATCTCTGACTATCTCGGCGTGCTTGGCGAACTCGGCGGATAATTATCTGTTGATTGCAAGAGCTGGACCTACGAATTGGATTCATCCCGACGCAGCTTGCGGCTCTCTGCCAGCAGAGCCATCGAGTGCATCAGATTCTGTAGCGTGACGATGCCCACCAGTCGCTGATCTTCGACCACCGGAATGATGCTGAGATTGCGCGAAGTAAGTTTTCGAAAAGCAGAAGCCAGCGACTCCTGCCGCGCCGAGACCTCGAAAAGTTTATTCATCACGGCCTGCACGTAGCCGTTGCCTTCCAGGCGCAGCGCCTCGAGAATACTCTGCCGCGAAATCACGCCCACCATGTCGCTGCCGCGAACCACCGGGAAATCATCTTGCAGCGAATGCACTGCCTTATCCAGCGCGTCTTCGAGCGTGTCCGCGGGTGAGAGAGTCGCGAAGTCGGTCAGCATCACTTCTTCCAGCCGTACATTATCCAACACCGACTGAAAGATGACAGCACGTTCTTCAAGCTGCGCCGCCGAAAAGATAATCAGACCGACCATGGTGAGCCAGTGACCACTGCTGAACAAACCCGCGACCATTAAAACCATCGCCAGAGCGTGACTGATCGACACCGCACGTCGCGTAGCTGCCGCGGGATCAATGCTACGCGCAAAAAAAGCCCGCAGAATGCGCCCGCCATCCAGAGGATATGCCGGCAGCAGATTCAATCCAGCAATATAAAGATTCGCCCACACCAGGCTGCGCGGCAGGTTGCTCGATTGCAGAAAAGGCCACTCGCGCAGATGCGCGCCCACGCCAGCGAGAACAATCACTCCGGCCGCGACCAGCGCAAAAACAAGATTCACCAGCGGCCCGGTAAGCGCGATGCGCACTTCACGCCGCCAAGCCGCCTCAACCGATTCCGGCTTCTCCAGCCGAGACTCATCGAAAACAGTCACCCCGCCCAGTGGAAGCAGAATCACCGCCTTCGGAATCAATCCAAAACTTCGGGCGACAAACATGTGCCCAATCTCATGGGCCGCCACGCAGCCCAGCACGATTCCAACGAGCGCAATATCCCGCGGCCCGTTCGCCGGATGGTTCGCGTTATATTCCGTCCACACAACAAACAGCGGCAGCACCAGAAACGTCAGGTGCAGACGAACCTCAACTCCAAACAAACGCCCAACGTGAACAGACCAGCTTCTCATAATGCTAACGGCGACTCGGCTCCCGCAAATTCGGCTGCTACAGTTATTTTACATGTTTCGATGTAAGGTTCGATATATTGGCTCCGGTAATCGAAGGTACATGCCATGCGCGTGATTGCCGGCAAATACCGGGGACGTCCTCTGCGCTCGCTGCGCGGAAACGATACTCGTCCCACGTCAGACCGTTTGCGCGAGACGATCTTCAACGTGCTGACCGCCGGAAATCCTGCAGCGCTCGAAGGTACCGTGTGGCTCGATCTTTTCGCCGGCACCGGCGCGGTTGGCATAGAGGCGCTGAGCCGCGGCGCAAGGCAGGTCTACTTCGTTGAAACTTCCCCCGCCGCGGCCAAGGTGATTGAGCAGAATCTGCACAGTCTAGGAATCGAGCAGGGATACAGAATTCTTCGCGATGATCTTGCCGGAATTCTATGGCGGCTGAAGCGCGAGCACGTCTCCGCCGACGTGGTGTTTCTCGACCCGCCTTACCGCATGCAGCAGGCCTACGAAGAATCCCTCACAGCGCTCGCCGATTCGCCGTTAGTGTGGGCGATGTCACTGGTGATTGCGGAGCACGAAAAGAAATTCGATCCGGGCAGTGAATTCAAATCTTTAACGAGAGTTCGCAAACTTGTCCAGGGAAATGCGGCGCTCAGCTTCTACCGCATCGGCGGGCCACCAGATTTAAACGAATAAGAAACGCGCCTACATGAGCAGTTCGCCGGCGCGGCGCGCTATCGGGTGCTGCATCTCCTGCAAGTCATTCTTCACCATATTGAGTCCGTAAACGCAACCTTCGAACTCGCGCGAAAGGTGCGCAAACAGCGGAGCCACTTTGGCGTATTCGAAGTGCTCGAATTTCGACACAATGTAATAACTTTCCTTCCCGGCCTTCATCCACTCCACAAAATTTTCCAGGCGATGCCGGCGCAACCGGAAGCGGTTGATGCTCTCGGGAAACATTCCAGCAAAGAACAGCGCGTAGTCGCCAATATGCTTGCGTACCTGGCGCTCACGGTCAAACGACGGAGCGGGACCGTAAACCGGATCAGACTCCAGCAGCATTTCGCCCAGGTCAGTTAGCGGACGATCGGCTGCATCGTGAATTTTGAACAACTGATCGCTCTCGCAGAACTCCGCCAGCAGATGCGAGACATAAGCGACCAGCTCTGGATCGCGAATGCCGATCTCTTCGGCATAGCGGCGTCCAACCAGTTCCTGAAACAATTGCCGCAACGGATGAGATTCCGGAATCATGCTTCTCGGTCCCCCCGAAAGCTCCTGCTGCAGCAGGGCTTTCGAATAATGATAAGTAACTTGTTATCCCAGTTACTCCGCAAACGCAAGTGACTTTTGTTTATCGAGCGCATCACTTTTCCTAATCAATTGGAGGTATGCAAGTCATTGCAAGGTTGCCGCCCATTTTTGTTGGCACATGCGCACGTCGGCTGCTAATTACAATGCTTTGCAAGCGAATACAATGATTGGCAGACAGAAACCCGCAAAAGGATCGCACCCGATGAAAAGATTGAATATCTCCAGTGGCACACCTTGGGAACCTACAGTCGGTTACTCTCGCGCAGTAAAGGTTGGGCCGCATATCCACGTCTCGGGAACCACGGCGACTGGGCCTGACGGTAAAGTCGTAGGCGCAGGAGACCCTTACGCCCAAGCCGTGCAGACATTAAAGAATATTGAGAGTGCCTTGCAGAAGGCCGGTGCGAGCATGAAAGATGTAGTGCGCACGCGCATCTTTGTGACGAACATCGCCGAGTGGGAAAAAATCGGCAAGGCCCACGGAGAATTCTTCGGCGACATTCGCCCCGCAACGTCGATGGTGCAAGTAAGCGCCCTAATCTCTCCCGAGATGCTGGTAGAGATCGAAGCCGAAGCCTACCTCGAAGCAAGCTGAGGCAATGCCCGTGTGGGTCGGACACTCCTGTCCAACTGCTTTTGACTTTGTCTTTTTGACTTTTACTTTTTCCAGCCATCCGAAACCCGGACGACAGCACAGAGTGCGAATTCAGTTTTTTCCTTGGCCGCAGATGAAGATTTTCTAAATACCGCCTCAATTTACTTGACAACGGCTTCGCCGCGAGCATAATTCATCAATCCGTTTCTAGTTAAGACTGGGACCCGGCTCAGCGAATCGTCAGCAGCCGGAGGGGAGCATTTATGAGCGTGTTGGAATTGTGTGACCGGGAAATCGCAGCCGTTCCGCTCGAAGCCACCGTAGCGGATGCTATCAACAAAATGCTCGACCATCACGTCGGCGCCGTAGCCGTGGTTGACTCCGAATACCGCGTCGCCGGAATTTTTACCGAACGCGACGTTCTTCGTAAGATGGCGCTCAGCCGCACTGACCCGAAGACCACGCCAATCCGCGAACTGATGACCACTCCCGTCGAGATGGCAACGCGGCGCACCGGACCAGGCGAAGCGCTCACCATCATGCTCGAGCGCCACTTCCGCCATCTGCCAGTAGCGGAGGACAACGGAAAGCTTCTAGGGATTCTCTCCATCCGCAACCTGCTGGAGTGGCGCGTAGAAGATCTCAGCCACGAACTCGACGCGCTTGAGCAATACGTTTCCAACGACGGACCCGGAGGCTAGGGCGAGCTCTTCGCCCGCTCGATAACCCAATCCGTCCAGTAGGACGAAGCTCCGCTCGCCAGCAGCGCAGCCTTGCCCAGCACCGCACCGACAAAGTTCTCGATCATCGGATAATGCAGATTGGCGTGCGGAGGAAGATTCTCGCGCCCGCCGGGATAAATTAACTCGGGCCCATTCAGCGGACTTAAATCCATTTCACCTTCAGTGCCACGAATGCGGCATTCGTCCCGTCTCACCTTCGAATTCCAGCGCACGTCGACAATGCCGCGCACGCCGCCTGCGTAGTCGATCATCGCCGTCGCATTATCTTCCACAGCATAGTGATGAACCGCGTTCGAAACGTAGCCGGTAGCGCGTTGGGGTTGTCCGAATAAAAAATTCAGCACGTCGATGCGGTGTGAGCCGATGTCGTAGAGCGGCCCGCCTCCGGCCTGCACAGGATCGAGCAGCCAACTGCGAGCACTCCCTTCTCCGTCGCGCCATTCGTGGCAAGTGAGCTCAGCGAAGACCGGCTTGCCGATCACGACGGCGGCCATCAGTTCCCGGGCGCGCTGCACCTTAGGATAAGTTCGGCGATAGTAAGCCACGCCCAGAGTGCGTCCGCCGCTTTCCGCCGCGTGCACCATCGAGCGCGCCTCGGCCTCGTTCATCGCCATAGGTTTCTCGCACAACACGTGCTTGCCCGCGCGAAGAGCTTGAATCGTCTGTGGCGCGTGAAGAAATACGGGAGTCGCAATATAAACCGCGTCGACTGCGGAATCGGAGAGTGCTTCGTCGAGGCTGGCCCAGGATCGTACTTTATAAGGTGCGGCCTTGCCGGGATCGCGCGTGACGAGGCCATACAAGGAACTTCTGGGCTCGGCCAGAATCGCGGGAATGACGCGGCGCGCCGCGATATCGCCGATTCCGACTACGATCCAGTTCAGCATACGTTGGCGAAATAAAATCCTTGCAGAAAATAAAAGGCCGGCCTAAGCCGGCCTTCGGTATCGATCTCCAAATCAACGTTACGGCTTTTTGGGAGCGATCGCATCCTTGGCAGCTTTGGCCACGCGGAACTTGACCACAGTCTTAGCCTTGATCTGAATCGGTTCGCCCGTCTGCGGATTGCGACCAACGCGGGCTTTGCGGTGCGCCTTCACCAACCGGCCCAGGCCGGGCACAACGAACACGCCGTTCTTCTTGGTCTCTTTCACAGCCACGTCGGCCAGCTCTTCGAGAAATGCCGTGACAGTCTTGTTAGGAAGTTCAGTTTTCTCGGCCAGATGACGGACGAGTTGAGTCTTGGTTAAACCTGATGCCATTTTTCCTCCTTGGGGAAAGACTTGAGATTTATTCCAGCGGGCTTGATCTTACATCAGCGCCCTGTGGAAAACACCCTTATTCTACGCGGGTTCCCGACAGATAGCACGCGAAAAAGGGCATTTTTACATGGTAATTCGCAAATGAGGGTCCCGAAATGGCCCAAACACGCGTACCAGAGCGGTTACCCCTAAAGCAATTGGCAATTGGCAGTTAGCAATTGGCAGTTAGCAATTGGCAATTAGCAGGCTCGGACAGACGCGATAACAAAGGGGCTGAATGCTAATTGCGGAATGCCAACTGCTAACTGCTTTCCAACCTCACGCAATCGAATGCGATAATAAGCGCAGGAGAATTAAATTTGAGTTGCGCGATCTGCGAGATTCGCAAGGAGAAGCGCTTCTGTCCCGCGGTCCACGGGCGCATTTGCCCGCAGTGCTGCGGCGAACAGCGCGAGGTCACGCTCGATTGCCCCAGCGACTGTCCTTACCTGCAGCAGGCGCGGGAGCACGAGAAGCCGCGCCCAGCGGACCAATTCGACCCTGCTGCGTTGTTCGTGCACATCGAGATTTCCGAGCAGTTCACTTACGAGCGTGAGCATCTTCTCATGGGACTGACCTATGCTCTGACCAAAGCGGTGCAAGCCGACCGCAGCTTGAACGATCGCGATCTGATCGCCGCACTCTCCGCGATGTGTACGAGCTATGAACGTCGCATGAACTCCGGACTGCACTACGAGCAACCGCTAGCGAGCGTCGCGCACCAAGCGGTCGCGGCCCAAGTGGAAGAGATGCTGAAACAATTTCGCGAGGTCGAGCAGCAGCAACTGGGATATTCCACGTTACGCGATTCCGATGTGCTCAAAGCGCTGGTCTTTCTGCTTCGCCTCGCCCACGCACGCACGTCAGGCAGGCCCAAGTCGCGCGCCTTCATCGATTTTCTCCTCGCTCAATTTCCCGAGAAACAATCAGCCGTGCTCTCGCCGCAGGATGCGGGCAGCCGCATCATCGTGCCGTAAGCAAAGAGCTGGCCACGGATTTTCACGGATAACCCTTAAAAACAAACCCTTCCAAAAATGACTTTGATCCGTGAAATCCGTGGCTTAGGTCTTGATCTTTCTCACCGCTTGCCCTGCTTCAAGCGCATCGCGCAACTCGCCAATTGTCTTCTTCAAGACTGGATGTATTACATCGGGCGCAATTTCCGCCAGTGGTTCGAGGACGAAGCGGCGCTCGTGCATCGCGGGGTGGGGGATGACAAGGTCTTTCGAATCCATCACGACGTCGTCGAACAACAGAATATCGATGTCGATCGATCTTGGACCCTTCTTCTGCACGCGGCGACGGCCCATTTCTTCTTCAATTGCGAGAAGGGCGGTCATTAGTTGCTGCGGGGTTTGTCCGGTTTCGAAAGCAACCGCGCAATTCAGAAACCATGGCTGATGCGTAAACTCCACAGGCTCGGTTTCATAAAAAGACGAGACCGTAATCACGCGGCCTGCCGCGCCTAGACGAGCCAGAGCGTCGCGCAGATGCGCTTCGCGGTCGCCGACATTCGATCCCAGAGAAAGATAGACGAGATGAGGCATGGTCCGGGAAATAGTGTCATGCTTTCTTGCGCAGCTTTCCACTGAAATCTCTCGCGAGCGTTGGCTCAAGTCTGATATCGAGTATCGTTGTGCCCGAATCCTTCGCAGCATGCACTAGATTTCGCGCCCTTTTCGTCCCGGTCTGCGCCCATCGAACCCGACACCTTGGTCACTTTTGGTAAGTTGCTTCGAACATTAGAATTAGAGCATGACGTTGGAGTCTCTTCTTGTGAGCGGGGATGCATCGGTGGTCCGGGTGTTGCGCCCGACGCTGGAAAAGCTGTCGATCGCCGTCGAAATTTGCCAGGAAGCCGAGAAAGCCAGCGAGATCCTCATCTCAGAAAAGTTCGATGCCGTGATTATCGACTGCGACGACGTGCAAGGCGGGCTCGAGGTGCTGCAGTGCCTGCGCGCCACTCCGAGCAACCGCAACTCCATTGCCTTCGCTGTACTCAATGGCAAGAAAACGACTACGCAAGAAGCTTTTGGCATGGGTGTGAACTTTGTCCTGCAAAAACCCATCAGCAGTTTGAACGCGTCGCGCTGCTTTCATGCGGCGCTAAGTTTCATGGAACGCGAGCGGCGCCGTTATTTCCGCCATCCGCTCAAGATGCCTGTCAAAGTGGTTCTGGAGGAAAAAGAATTAAAAGCCACCAGCACCAATATCAGCGAGCGTGGAATCGCCCTCATGCTTCATCATGCCATTCCTAAGAACGCTAATCCGCGCTTGCACTTCATGCTGCCCGAAACCAAGATGGCGCTTGAGATCGAAGCGGAAGTCGCATGGGCCGACTTGAAAGGCCATGCTGGATTGCGCTTTCTCAAAGTGCCGCAAAGTTCTCAAGAGCTGCTCGAAAAATGGCTCAGTGAGCGCATCGAGAAACTTCCCGGGGGCGCGGAGAATCCGGCAGCTTCCAGTCCCTCGGCGATCCAATAGTTTCACTCCTCGTTCGGCGAATACTCCAGGTATTCACTTTGTAACTTTTGTGCTGCCGCCTGCGCGTGGCACTCTGGTTGGATACTGGAGAACTGCTGCCATGCTTCCTACCGATTACCGCATCCACCGCGTGCAGAAAACCCTGCGCTGGTTTGAAGAAGACATTCCGCTGCTAAACATGCGCGTCAAGGATCTGTCAGCCGAGAGGCAGCGCTCGGCCCGGCAATTCGCCGCAGCGTTAGTCAGCCACACTCGCGCGGAACTGGATCGCCTGCTCGAGGAGCGACCTCAAGCCCGTTACGAACCCGGCGATGTGCCTTGCGAACCCGCTGACTGAGGACTGCTCGCCTTCTGGTCAGTCCATTTCTCAGCGGCTCGCGAAATTTACGACAGTGTCTGGGATTTCTCTCGCTCTGTTCTGTCGGGGATGCTCCCGGTCTGTACCACCCACCGGGGTACCCCCCTCCCCCCTTTTTGCAAAATATCTGGAATCATCGACTTAGCGGGAATTTCCCGGCAAGGTCTTGAGCTCAAACGAGTTAGAACTAAGCTCCTTTAAATCAGTGACTTAGGGCGGGGCGATTTTAGCCCAGACGACTGTCACTGCCTCAGCTATGATTGCACCAGTTCAAAGTGCGGCGCAAGGTCAGATGTCACAATAGGCCTGTGGAAATCTTCCTGCGGGGGGGCGATTCACGGCCACCCGGCCGACCTCTGGTTTCCGCTTGGGCTATGCTCTCGTCGCTGATTGCCTATCAGCCGAGGTTGTTCCAGATCGCGGGCTCTTGGCCTAAGGGAGTTCCAATAACGACACCTTAAGCACTCGCCAACTCCATGGCTTTCATTGACTTGCCCGATTTAGATACGTAACATTCGCGGCAGTGATCGGGAAAACCATTTCGCACTACCGCATCGTCGCGAAGCTGGGCGGTGGCGGTATGGGTGTGGTGTACAAAGCCGAAGATGTAAAACTGCATCGCTTCGTTGCCCTCAAATTCCTGCCTGATGATGTAGCCAAAGACGCGCAAGCGCTGGCTCGCTTTCAGCGTGAGGCGCAAGCGGCTTCCGCGCTGAATCATCCGAACATTTGCACGATCCATGAAATTGATGAGCAGAATGGTCAGGCATTCATCGTCATGGAGTGTCTGGACGGCATGACGCTGAAGCACAAGATCGGCAATCGCCCGATGGAAACGGAATCGATTCTTTCCCTGGCGATCGAGATTGCCGACGCCCTCGACGCCGCCCATGCGAAAGGGATCGTGCACCGCGACATCAAGCCTGCGAATATTTTCGTCACGGAGCGCGGACACGCGAAGATTCTCGATTTCGGTTTGGCGAAAGTAACGGCACAGAACGCCGGGTCGAGCGGAAACACCGAAACGGGGGTCACTTTCGATCAATTGACCAGCCCCGGCGCCATGCTCGGCACAGTTGCGTATATGTCGCCGGAACAAGTGAAGGCGAAGGAACTCGACGCCCGCACCGACCTGTTTTCCTTCGGCTCGGTACTTTACGAAATGGCGACGGGCAGGCTGCCGTTCGAGGGCGAGAGTTCGGGCGAAATCTGCGGAGCCATCCTGCACCAGGAGCCGGCCACAGTTTCATCATTGAATCCCAGCATCCCGGCCGGACTCGAATTGATAGTTCGCCAGGCGCTGGAGAAAAATCGCGACCTGCGCTCTCAGCATGCCTCCGACATGCGTGCAAACTTGCAACGCCTGAAACGCGACACGGAGAGCGGGACGTTGCGAGATTCCGCTGCCGGCTTTACTTCGTCGCGCGGGGTAAGCGCAGTTGTTGTCCCGGACCGAAATCTCTTTCGCCAGATTGCGCTGCCGGCGGTAGTAGTCGTCGCGCTGGCCGTGGGGTTGATATGGGGCGTGCAGCATTACCGCAGGGTACATTGGGCTCGGACCGAAGCCCTGCCCAAGATTTCGGACCTCGCCGATAAGGGAGACCTGGGTGCTGCCTTCCGGCTCGCGTCCACGGCAGAGAAATACATCGGGGATGACCCTGCCCTTACCAAGCTATGGGGGCAGATTTCCTATCCCATCTCGTTGGAAACGACACCAACTGGAGCTGATGTCTACCGGAGAAACTATGGGGATGAGAACGCTCCCTGGGAATTTGTAGGCCGCACTCCACTGAACGATGTCCGCGCGCCTCAGGGCAACTTCATCTGGAAGCTGGAGAAGCCAGGATTTGGAACCGTGTTTCGCACGACCGCGGGTCTGTTTGGACGCTGGGTGCCAACTTCTCCGGGCGGACCTCAACAGAAAGCAACCGTCGTTCTCGACGAGGAGGGAAAAATTCCGTCGGGTATGGTGAGGGTCTCACTACCGCCAAAGTATCCGCGAGAACTGGTGATACCTGGTTACGAAGGCTTGCCCACGCTTGCCCTGGGTGATTTCTGGGTCGATCAGTATGAGGTGACGAATCGGCAATTCAAGGCCTTCGTCGAGCACGGGGGATATCAAGAGCGAGCGTATTGGAAACTGGAATTCCAGGAGAACGATAAGAAGTTGACGTGGGACGAGGCGATGGTTTTGTTCCACGATGCGGCAGGCCGAACCGGCCCGAAGGACTGGACTTTGGGGGAATACACGAAGGGACAGGATGACTTTCCCGTGACCGGCGTCAGTTGGTATGAGGCCGCAGCCTACGCGGAGTACGCGGGCAAAAGCCTGCCTACGATCTATCACTGGAATCGTGCGGCTGGGGCCATATCCGCGCCCTTCATCGTGCCGGCAAGCAACTTTGGCGGTTCCGGTATCGTGCGCGTCGGTAGCAAGCCCGGGATGAGTCCCTGGGGCAACTACGACATGGCTGGAAACGTGAAGGAGTGGGCGTGGAACGAGGCCGGACCTGGCACACGCTACGTTCTGGGCGGTGCCTGGGACGAGCCTAACTACATGTTCATTGACCCCGATGCACAATCGCCATTCCTGCGTGCTTCGAACGTAGGGTTTCGCTGCATTAAATATCTTGATCCGGCATCGATTTCCCAGGCAAGCGATCCGGTTATGTCTCCAAGGCGCAACCTAAGTCAGGCGAAGCCGGTTTCGCAGGAGTTGTTCCTGGCCTATCGCGGTGCATATTCCTACGACAAGACTCCGCTAAATGCCAGCGTAGAACATTTAGAGAGTGGCGATGACGCCTGGACCGCCGAGAGAATCACCTATCCGGCAGCCTATGGAAATGAGAAGGCTGTCGCTTATTTATTTCTTCCCAAAAAAGGGAAGCCGCCGTTCCAGACGGTGATCTTCTTCCCTGGCTCAAACGCGCTTTTGTTGCGCACGTTCTCGCCGTATTCGACTGCAGCCCTGGACGCGCTGCTGAAGAGCGGACGTGCCGTGCTGTATCCCGTGTACAAGGGGACGTACGAGCGGGGCGATGGCATGGAGGACGATACCGCCAACATGTCGAGCACCTGGCGTGACCGGGTGATCATGTGGGCGAAGGATGCCTCGCGAGCGATCGATTACGCCGAAACGCGTCCCGAGTTGGATCATGAGAAACTCGCATACTATGGATACAGTTGGGGATCGGTAATGGGAGGGCTTATTCCAGCGCTAGATACCCGGATTAAAGTGAATCTGCTGGCTCTTGGCGGCCTCCAGTATGAGCGCTCGCTGCCCGAGGTTGACATCATTAACTTCTTGCCCCATGTAAAGCAGCCCACGCTGATGCTGAACGGACGCTATGACTTCTATTTTCCCGTGGTTTCGAACCAGGAGCCATTTTTCCGGCTGCTAGGTTCGCCGAAAGACCAGAAGAAACATCTGATTTACGAAACTGGACACAACATCCCACGCAATGAACTGATTAAAGAAAACCTCAATTGGCTCGACCAGTATTTGGGACCGGTGCGTTAGATCTTTGTCGGCCTCGGTCACTCTAGGAGTGCAGGCGCGCAATTTGCTGTGGAATATTTCGCCAACGATCCGCCATCGATCTGGCCCCGGTTCATGCTCTGCCGGAAAACTCGCGGTTCTCGGTGGAGACTTTTACTTTTTCGCCTTCTTTGATGAAGAGGGGCACGCGGATTTCTAGGCCGGTTTCCAGGCGGGCTGGCTTGGAGCCGCCGCCGGATGGATCTCCGCGAACGACTGGTTCGGTGGAGGTGACGTTCAGCTCCACGAACATTGGCAGCTCTAATCCAATGGGATTGCCGTTGAAGCGGCGCAGCTCGATCAATGCGCCGTCGATTAGAAAGTCCAAAGCGTCGCCGACCATCTGCTCGTTCAGGGTGATGGTCTCAAAGGTTTCCTGGTCGAGGAAGTGAGAACCGTCGCCGTCGCTGTAGAGATACGAGGCTTGGGCGGATTGCAGGTCGGGCTCCTTGAATTTGTCGCTGGCCTTGAAGGTCTTCTCAAAGACGGCGTTGGTAAGAAGGTTGCGCATCTTCAGGCGCACCAGGGTTTGGCCCCCACGAGCGGTAGGCGTGTTCACCTCCGCTTCGAGGCAGCTGAACGGAGTGTTTTCGTGTTCGAACAAAGTTTTGCGTTTGACACTGATCGCGTCGATTAATGAGGCCATGAAGTCCCTTCGAAAGGATGGTCGGTGCTTAGGCGCACGCCTTCCTGATATTAATTTCTTTCCAGTATAGGGTGAAGCGCTGTGGGATGGGAGGGCAGAGGGTTGTCGAGGAATTTGTAATTTTAAGCGCGGTGTTTCGGCGGCCTTTTTGACACAGCCAGCCCCATGACTTTCATTGACTTGCCCTTGTACTACGTCCTACGATTGCAGAGCCTTATGATTGGGCAAACGGTCTCGCATTACCGCATAATCGAGAGAATTGGCGGCGGCGGCATGGGTGTGGTCTACAAGGCCGAGGACTTAACCCTGCGCCGATTTGTAGCACTGAAATTTCTGCCGGATGAAGTTGCGAAAGACCCCCAAGCCCTGGCCCGCTTTCAGCGGGAAGCGCAGTCGGCCTCTGCACTGAACCATCCCAACATCTGCACGATCTATGAAATTGGGCAGCAGGACATCACGCCGTTCATCGCCATGGAGTTCCTGGATGGGCTGACGCTGAAACATTGCATCGCCGGACGACCGATGGAAACGGAGTTGATCCTGTCGCTCGCGATCGAGATAGCAGACGCGCTCGACGCGGCCCACGCGGAAGGCATCGTCCACCGCGACATGAAGCCCGCCAACATATTTGTTACCAAGCGTGGCCACGCCAAGATTCTGGATTTTGGATTGGCGAAGGTCACCACTCCCCCATCCGGCTCTTCGAGCAGTGTTTCATCCCTGGAAACGCAGACGGGCTGGCAGGATGTGGATCAGTTGACCAGTCCCGGAACCCTGCTGGGAACTGTAGCGTACATGTCGCCGGAGCAGGTGCGGGCAAGGGAGTTAGATGCGCGCAGTGACATGTTCTCGTTTGGGGCCGTGCTGTACGAAATGGCGACAGGCACGTTGCCGTTTCATGGCAAGAGTTCGGGAGTGATCCTCAAAGCGATCCTGGATTCCGCTCCGATTCCGCCGATTCGTTTCAATCGGGAGGTTCCGTCTGAACTGGAACGGATCATCAACAAGGCAATGGAGAAAGACCGCAATCTGCGCTACCAGCACGCGGCGGATATGCGTACGGATCTGCAACGGCTGAAGCGGGATTCCTCCACAGGGCGAAGCCCAGGTGCGAGTTCTTCTTCAGCGGCGGTTGAGCAGGCAAGCGGCGCTTCCGCCGCACCGCAACGTTCAGGGTCCGGTTCGGCCAGCAACGAGGCTGTGGTTCGCAGTGGAACGGCGCATGGCTCCAGCAGTTCGGTTGTGCTGGCTGCGGCGAAGCAGCACAAACTGGGGCTATCAGCCAGCGCAATGGTTGCGCTTGTAGTGCTGGGCGCGGCAGGCTACGGCGCGTATTCGCTGCTGGCTAACCGGACCGTGACGCTCCCATTTCAAACCTTTACCGTCTCGCAAGTCACCAACTCCGGCACGGCGGTGTCCGCGGCAATTTCCCCGGACGGAAAGTACATCGTAAGCGTGGTTAGCAACAAAGGAAAACATAGCCTGTGGCTTCGCAATGTGCCGAGCGGCAGCAACACTCAGGTTCTCGAGCCTGATTCTTTTAGCATACGCAGCCCCGCGTTTTCTCCGGACGGCAGCTTTATCTTTTACCGCAAAGCGGCCGATGCGGCGGGAGAGATGTTCCTGCTGTATCGAATGGCGGTGCTCGGCGGCACGCCACAACTTCTGGTACGTGACGTTGATGGTGGCCCAACATTTTCAGGGGATGGCAAACGCATGGCGTATCTCCGGGATAACGATCCCGACGTCGGCAAGTATCGTCTTCTCTCGTCGAATACGGACGGAAGCGACGAAAAGATTCTCCAAATCGCTCCGGGTTCCGCGGAGAGGCTTTCGTGGTCGCCCGACGGGAAGCGAATCGCTTTTATTTCCCGTGGGCAGATCGGCACGCTCGAGATCGCAACTGCCAAGGACACTCCACTCACGTCGCTCCCGGACAGAGAATTCTCAGACTTGGCGTGGACTCTGGACGGGCGCGGACTGCTCGTAAATTACAGGGACGGCGCTTCGGCCGCAACCAATGGGCAAATTGGATTTGTTTCCTATCCCAGTGGCCGGTTCCGCTCGCTTACCAGCGACTCACGCGGTTATCGGACGCTGAGTCTTTCTGAGGACGGCAAAGCGATCGTCTCGATTCAGTTGCAACAGTCTGATTCCGTTTTCCTTGTTTCCAATACAAGGGATGGCGTGCCTGTGATGGTACCGGGCCTTCCTAATCAGGCGAATGTCAGGGTCGTCGATTGGGATAGCCATGGAGACGTGATCGTCACCATGGCACACTCGATCCTGCGAATGTCGCCCGACGGCAGTCACCAAACTACTTTGCTGAGCGACCCTTCGGAGACGATACAGTCGTCGTCAGTTTGCGGCGAAGGCGGCCCCATCCTCTTCAGCACATATCTTCGAGAGGGAAAGACTGCGCAGAACATCTGGCGAGTGGAGTCGGACGGGTCGAATCCAAAACAGCTTACTACTGGGAAGGAAGACGGAAATCCAAGATGCTTGCCTGACGGGAAATCTTTTTATTACTATGACGCAGTCTTGCTTCGTATCAACAAGATGCCCATTGCCGGGGGCACTCCGGAACTCGTCAAGGCGAGCGTGGTCCCCACCGGGTGGATGCAAGGGGGAGTGAATTTTTCGCCCGACGGCAGGTGGTTGCCGGAGATCGAGGTACGAGGCGATGCCGGCACGGGTGTTGCGTCGAGAAAAGTCGCCCTGGTGGATGTAACCACGAACTCCGACGCGCCGGCAAAATACCTTACGCCTCGGCCAGACATTTATCCGGTCATTGCAATCACTCCGGATGGCAAGGCTGTGGCCTACACTTTCGTTGAGAACGGTGTCGGGAACATATGGACTCAGCCGCTCGACGGCTCGCCCGGCCATCGATTCACCAACTTTACGTCGGATCTGATTCTATCGTTTCAATTCTCCCCGGACGGCAAGTTGCTGGCAATCGCTCGCATTCACAGTGTTTCTGATGTAGTCCTGTTGCGAGACACGCGCACGGCATCTCAATAGCGGCGCAACCGGATCGAGCTCGTTATGCTGAAGCTAGAGTTTGCCTTAGAACGCCTTCGTCGAATCCAGAAGGATCGTCACTGGGCCCTCGTTCACCAGTTCCACTTGCATCATTTCCTGGAAGCGGCCGGTTTCGCAGTGCAGGCCGGCGGCGCGAATCTGTTCTACGAAGAATTCGTAGAGTTGGCGCGCTTTTTCGGGCGGCGCGGCGGCATCGAAGGATGGGCGCTTGCCTCGTCTCACGTCGCCGTAGAGCGTGAACTGCGAGACCGCCAGCACGCTGCCGCCGACGTCATGCACGCTTAAATTCATTTTTCCTTCGGCATCTTCGAAGACTCGCAGGCCAGCGACTTTTTCCGACAGGTAGATTGCGTCTGCCTCGGTATCGTCCCGGCCTACCCCCAGCAAGACGAGCAGGCCGAGGCCGATCTGGCCGGTGAATTCTCCGTGGGCAGCGACTTGAGCGCGGCTTACCCGTTGCACGACTGCACGCATGTGGTTTGACCGTTACTTGCGGCGAAGTTTAGGATGCTGGAGGTATATTACAGCGCTGGTTTGCAAGGGCGTGCGCTTCCTTTACAGCTGTTTACCGGGACCGTTACACTACACGTTCGCCTTTTTCCGCCGCAGTTGCATCTGAGAGAGACGATCTAATTTGGCGATGTTGAGTCCCGGATATCGAATTTCAAATCTAACCTGAGATTAAGCGAGGAAAAACATGGCAGCCGTTGAAGAGAAAGTGAAGCAGATTATCGTGGAGCAGTTGGGTGTGGATGAAGGCGAAGTTACTTCCAGCGCGTCGTTTGTGGACGACCTGGGCGCGGATTCACTGGATACGGTCGAACTCGTGATGGCGTTTGAAGAAGGCTTCGACATCGAGATCCCGGACGAGGACGCGGAAAAGATCCGCACCGTGCAGGACGCCATCGATTACATCGGGAAGCATTCGAAAGGTGGCAAGTAGTTTGGGACGCAGGGTCGTAGTTACCGGCATCGGCCTGATCTGTGGAGTGGGAAATACCACCGGAGCGGTGTGGGAGGCCGTGCTCGCCGGCAAGAGCGGCGTGGCTCGCATCACGCAGTTCGACTCCAGTGCTTTCGCCTGCCAGATCGCCGCCGAGGTCAAGAACTTCGATCCGCTGAACTTTATCGAGAAAAAAGAAGTGAAGAAGATGGGACGCTTCATCCATTTGGCGATTGCGGCCGCGGATGAAGCGTTCAAAATGTCTGCACTGAAAATCACGCCCGAAAATGACGAGCGCGTGGGCGTGCATATTGGATCGGGCATTGGCGGGTTCGACATTATCGAACGCGAACACACTGCTTTGTTTGAAGGCGGGCCGCGAAAGATTTCTCCGTTTTTTATTCCGGCGGCCATTATTAATCTTGCGGCTGGGCACGTTTCAATGAGGCTGGGCGCGAAGGGCCCGAACGAGGCCACGGCTACTGCCTGCACAACCAGCGCGCATTCCATTGGAGATTCTTTTCGCATCATCCAGCACAATGACGCCGACGTGATGATCGCTGGCGGGTCGGAGGCCGCGATCACGCCGATGGGCGTGGGCGGATTTGCCGCGATGCGAGCGCTTTCCACCCGCAATGACGATCCCGAAAAAGCCAGCCGTCCCTGGGATAAAGATCGCGATGGCTTTGTCATGGGCGAGGGCGCGGGCATTCTGGTGCTGGAAGAACTGGAGCACGCGAAAAAACGCGGCGCGCCGATTCTTGCCGAAATTGCCGGCTACGGAATGTCAGGCGATGCTTATCATATGACGCAGCCGGCTCCCGAGCATGAAGGCGGATTCCGCGTGATGCGAAACGCCGCGCGCGATGCCGGCATCAGCGCGGATAAGGTCGATTACGTCAATGCCCACGGCACTTCCACTCCCATCGGCGATGCGCTCGAAGCGCACGCCATCCGCAATTTCTTTGGCGAGCACAAGCTGCCGGTGAGTTCCACCAAGTCGATGACCGGCCATCTGCTGGGAGGCGCGGGCGGACTTGAGGCGGGAATAACCGTGCTGGCCCTGCGCGATCAGATCCTGCCGCCCACGATTAATCTCGTAAGCCAGGACCCGGAAACTGTCGGCATGGACTTCGTCCCCAATCACGCTCGCAAAGCAAAGCTCGAATACGCGATGTCGAATTCTTTCGGCTTCGGCGGTACGAACGGCGCTCTGCTGTTTCGGCGCTGGTCGGAGTAGTTAGAACTTTTCTTCCAGGGTAGGTTCAACCCACTTCTACCAGTCCGTACGTATGTTGCCAGCGCGTGCGCAAGGCGACGAGGGCGCGGCTGATCTCCACTTGCGTGACTTCGGCATTCGGCCCCGCCATTACGGCCGCGGCTTCTCGTTTCGCGAGTTCCAGCAACTGCCGGTCACGGATTAAACTCGCCACGCGAAAGCTCGGCATGCCTGCTTGGCGCGTGCCGAAGAATTCTCCCGGCCCTCGAAGTTCTAAATCGAGCTCGGCGATCTGAAAGCCGTCGTTGGTGCGCACCATGGCATCGAGCCGGCGCTCGCCCTCTTCGGTCACCTTGCCGCCAGTCATCAAAATGCAGTAGGACTTCGCCGCCCCGCGCCCAATGCGGCCGCGCAACTGGTGAAGCTGCGCCAGGCCGAACCGTTCCGCGTGCTCGATCACCATCACGGTTGCATTCGGCACATCCACGCCAACTTCAATCACGGTGGTCGCGACCAGAATTTGCAACTCGCCTTTCTGAAACATCCGCATGACCTGGTCTTTCAATTCGGAATCGAGCCGCCCGTGCAGCAGCCCGACTTTCAGATCGGCGAAGATTTTTCCGCTCAGCTCGCGGTACATCTTGATCGCAGCTTTCAGCTCGGTCTCTTCATTTTCCGCAATGACCGGATAGACCACATAGACCTGATGTCCCTTTGCGACCTGCTTGCGCACGAAATCCCACACCTCCGGTGAGCGGTCGTCGGTGATTCTGCGCGTGACGATCGGCGTGCGGCCCGGAGGAAGCTCATCGAGCACGCTGAGGTCGAGATCTCCATGAAGCGTGAGCGCCAGCGTGCGCGGGATGGGAGTTGCAGTCATCACTAGAACATCAGGCTCTGCCAAACTTGTTTTGGCTGCCTCGGCTTCGGATTCCGTGAGGGCAGCACCTTTATTTCCTCCGGCGTCTCCGGATTTCTTCATCAGCTTTAGCCGCTGCAAAACGCCGAAGCGATGCTGCTCGTCAACGATCACCAGCCCCGGCTTCGCGAACTCGACTTTCTCTTCGAGCAGAGCATGCGTGCCGATCACAAGCTGCGCGTTTCCCTGCGCGATGTGCCGGCGGATTTCGCGCTTGCGGTCAGCCTCCAGAGAGCCGGTGAGCAGAACGATTCTGTATCCGGCATTCTCCAGAATTCTGCGCGCGGAAAAATAATGCTGCTGTGCCAGAATCTCGGTAGGCGCCATCAGCGCTACCTGATAGCCATTTTCGATGGCGATGATCGCCGCCTGAAAACCAATGATAGTTTTCCCCGAGCCTACATCTCCCTGCAACAAACGCCGCATGGGGTGCGGCTTTTGCATGTCATCGGCAATCTCTTTTAACACGCGCTTCTGCGCCGCCGTGGGGTGAAACGGCAAAATTTTCTTGATCGCCTGCCGTACCCGGTCGTCCAGACGAAAAGCAATGCCGGTCTGCGCCTTCTGCTGGCGCCGCTTAAGTTCCAATCCCAATTCGATGAAAAATAATTCTTCAAAGATGAGGCGGATGTGCGCCGGCGTGCGCGACGACTGCAGGTCTTCAAAGCTCTCTCCAGCTTCTGGCCAGTGAACTTTCCATAAAGCTTCTCGCGGCGAAACCAGTGCCAGGCGCTCGCGTACGGCCGCTGGAATCGTTTCCGCAAGCTCTGGAGTGAGGTCGTCCAGCGCAGTCCGGATAATCCGCCGAAACCAGCGTGCTGTCACGCGCCCTTGTTCCGCCGACTCATAAATCGGGACGATGCGCCCCACTTCGAGAGACGCTGCTGCTTTGTCGTCCGCTCCATCTGCGCCTGAATCGCCCAACATTTCAAACTGCGGCTGCATAATCTGCAGCTCGCCGCTGCGCGAATCCTGCTCAACTTTTCCGTAGAGCGCGATTAACTGGCCGGGCTTGAACTTATCTTGAAGGTAAGTTGCGTTGAACCACAAACATTTCAGGCGCGACCGTCCCTGGCCGACAGTTAATTGAAAAATCGGCATGCGCCGGGTGCGAAACAAACCGGAGTTGCGCACCTCGCCAATCACGGTGGCCATTTCGCCCGCCCGCAATTCCGCGATCCCGCGCGGGTTCAGCCGGTCTTCGTAGCGAAACGGCAGATAATGAAGAAGATCGCCGACGGTTGCGATTTGCTTGGTGGCAAGGATCTCCGCCAGCTTGGGGCCGACTCCCTTGACGTACTGCACTGGCGTGGTGAGTTCAACCATGGAAGAGCTTCCGAAGGAATGTTAGCAGCAACGCGACTGATGCAGGCCATGCCCGGTTACACGTTCGGCTCGCGCACGCCGGAAAGCGTGGAGCCCCGACGAACAAGTCAGACTGCAGATTGTTGGGCGATAATGGGAGCGTGCCGTTCACCCTAGCACACGGTGCCGCAGCTCTGCCGTTTCGACGCTTCCGCCTCATATTTTCGGGATTGTTGGTTGGCACCTTCGCCCCGGACTTCGAGTACTTTCTCCGCCTCAATATCCACGACAGGTTCGGGCACAGCCTGCTCGGCACCTTTGTTCTCACTCTTCCTCTCGCGCTGCTGGTGCTTTGGCTCTTCCACGCATTTGTAAAATTCCCTCTGGCAAGGCTCTTGCCGGACGCGATCCAGCGTAGGCTGACTAGTCATCTGCATAAATTCCACTTTGGTGGACCCGCGAGATTTGCGCTGATCGTTGGTTCCATCCTTATCGGAATCATGACTCATTTGCTTTGGGACTCGTTTACTCATCCGAACACATGGCCGCTCCGTCACTGGGCAATGCTCGGCCAAACGATTCACTTGCCGATCATAGGACTGATTCCCTTCTACAAGGCGTTACAACATGGCAGCACAATCGCCGGGGTCGGAATATTCTCAGCGTGGCTGGTACTTCGCTATCGCGCCACCAAACCCGGCAGTCAACCCCTTGTCGATGCCGCATCGCTTGCGCAGAAAATCACTATTAGTGTTGTTGTAACAACCGTAGCGACGGCGGGCGCAGTCATCCGGGCAGTTGCTGTCGTCGGGATTCCCAATGATCATCCTTCGGAGAGGCGATTCGTCGGCGTGCTGGTGGTCGCTGCGATAGCACTCGTCTGGTGGCAACTGGTAGCGTATGGAATCTTCTCAACCTTCTCAATCAGAAGTAAGAATGTTTCGTCGTCCAAATGGGCCACTCGCCAGGACGCCGGTGTCTAAACTCTGGTGCTGCTAAACCTGCTCCAAGCTCTCTCTGCCGTCATCCTCGGCAATGTGGCGTACTTCTTTCTGGCGTACTTTCTTCCTCTGCCGCGGCACCGGCCGTTTCAGCTCGACTTGGGCTTGCTAATCGACTTCTGGTTCTGCGTGGTCGCCTACGGCCTAATTCGTAGCGCGCGAAGGTGGAAGTAGGGCGGTCCGAGTTGCTGCGACTGATAGAATCGAATAGATGGCTGGAACTTCTCAACTGATTCAGATCGAGGTTGGGCCGCCGGTGCGCGTGCCTAAGCCGGAGTGGTTGCGCGCCAAGGCTCCCGTCGGCGATAACTTTCACGAGCTGAAAAAACTGGCGCGTGGGTTGGGGTTGCACACGGTCTGCGAGTCGGCGCAGTGTCCGAACATCGGCGAGTGCTGGAATCATAAGACTGCGACTTTCATGTTGCTGGGCGATATCTGCACGCGGCGTTGCGGATTTTGCGCTGTGCCGAAAGGCCGTCCAGAGCCGATCGACTGGGACGAGCCGCGCCGCGTGGCTGAGGCTGTGGCTACGCTTGGGTTGAAGCATGCGGTCGTGACCAGCGTGAATCGAGACGATGACAATGTTGGCGGCGCTCGGGTTTTTGCCGAGACGATTCGCGAGATTCGCGAACTGATTTCCGATTGCCGCATCGAAGTGCTAATCCCGGATTTTCAAGGACTCGAAGAGCCGCTGAAGATCGTGCTCGCGGCACAGCCTGACGTGCTCAATCACAACACGGAAACCGTGCCGCGGCTTTATCGCGCGGTGCGCTCTGGGGCACGTTACGAACGCACTCTCACGCTGCTGGAAAATGCCAAGAAGTTTTCTCCGGGCATGGTGACGAAGAGTGGCGTGATGGTTGGGCTGGGCGAATCCACGCAGGAATTGATCGAAGTGTTTCGCGATCTCGGCGGGCGCGGCGTTGACATTCTTACGGTAGGGCAGTATCTGCGCCCTTCGCGCGATCACTTGCCGATCACGCGGTTCTATACGCCGGATGAATTCCGCGAACTGCGCAATGAAGCGCTGCGCTTTGGTTTCCGCCACGTCGAGTCTGGACCGATGGTGCGCTCGAGCTACCATGCGCACGAGCAGGCGGAGTCCACCTCCGCGCCGCGAGTAGTGTCATAGACGCGGCATGCTGACCGCGCTTCTAGTAGTGCTCGGGTTCTTCGCCGGTCTGCTGGGAGCGCTGACCGGCATCGGCGGCGGTATTCTGCTTACTCCCATCCTCGCACTGCATTTTGGAGTTCCCATCCGGCAGGCTATCGGCACCAGTCTCATAGCGGTGATTACGACTTCGGCTGCGAGTTCTTCGGTGCATCTTCAGCGCCACACCACTGACATTCGCCTCGGCATGACGCTGGAACTGGCGACGGCTTTCGGCGCGGCCGTTACCGCTTATCTGGTCGGCTATTTTAATCGCAATGTGCTTGAGGGACTGTTCGCCGGATTTCTGCTTTACAGTTCGACCACTATTCTGTTGCGCGGCGGCAAAGTGAAAGATGAGGAAGAAGCTCAGGAAGAAGCACCGACCCCGAGCGACGGTATAACCGTGATTCCGCCCTACGAGCCGCAGCACTATCCACTGGGATTGAGTGCGTCGCTGGTGGCGGGCGGACTCTCTGGCTTGCTTGGGATCGGCGGCGGTCCGATTAAAGTTCCGGTGATGTACCTTTTTATGAATGTTCCGCTGATGGTAGCCACGGCTACATCGAATTTTATGATTGGAGTGACGGCAGCCGCCAGCGCAATGGTTTACTACCGCCGCGGAGACATCCTGGTGGAGGTTGCCGCGCCGCTGGCGGTCGGCGTGTTCCTGGGGTCGCTGCTGGGCGCGCGGATGGCGCCGCGCATTCAAACGAAGTATGTCGTTTATCTCTTAGTTGGGATCATGCTTTACCTCGCTGGTCATATGATCGTGCACCTGTTCGCGGGAGGCGCAGCGTGAGCCAAGTGCGGGAACCGGGCTTTGATCGCGTGGTCGCGCTGGTGCTGCGCGTGGGCGCATTCGGATGTTTCTTCATCATGCTGGCGGGATTGCTGGTTGGAGTTTTAGTTCCCGGCCACCTTCCGCAGGAAATTGAACGTGCGGGTGTGCTGCTCATGCTGGCTACGCCGGTGGTACGTGTCCTGGTTGCCGGCATTCTTTTTCTGCGCGAAAAAGACTGGAAGTACGGTGCGATCTCGTTGGGAGTGCTGACGATTCTGCTGCTGAGCGCGGCGTTTGGAATCGGAGAACACTGATCACGGCTCCCGGAGATTTGTCATCCCGAAGCGGAGCGAGGGATCCTGGTGTTTGCTTGCAGAGCCGGTAATGCCGCCGCCAGCAAGAACCAAGGTCCCTCGCTTCGCTCGGGATGACAACTGTAATCGTGGCTGGACCAGTGTCTTTGTGGTTGGACAATGGGTCCACGCTCTCGAAAATATCTTTCTCAGAAGATGTGCAGCTTGATGCTGAGGTATTTCTTGGGGTTTTCGCGGAAGGCTTTCAGCAGGTCGCGGCTTTCCGTCAGCATCTGGTTTGCGTTGTTGTAGAGCGATTCGTCCTTGAGGAATTTTCCCGCTGTGCCCTGGCCGGCCTGTAGTTCGCTGGTAATATCCGCGAGCTTGGTCATTGTGGTGTTGATCTTATTGGCCAGCTCTTCGTCGTTGAGCAACCTTCCGGCGGTTCCCTTACCCGCACTCAAGTTCTCGCTCACCTTCTTGAGGTTGGCGATGGTGTCATTAGCATTGTTGTACAGAGTGGGATCTTTCAGGAATTTTCCCGCTGTGCCTTTGCCTTGTTGCATGTCGTCGGCCACGGCATTGATTTTGTCGAGCGTGGCGACAAACTTGTCGTAGGCATCGGTCTTGTTGATCAGCTCTCCCAGGCTACCTTGTCCCTTCGCGATTTCATCGACAACTGTTTTGAGTTCTGCCACCGTTTGCGAGAAGCGGTCATACAGCGTGGGGTCGTAAATCAACTTGCCGAGAGATCCCTTGCCACTCTCCGCGAAGGCGAGAATGCGGTCGGCGCGTTTGAGCAGCGCATCCATATTTTCCAGCGTACTCTGGCTCGAGCGCACCACTTCGTTGAAATCCGGATGGATCCGGGTGGGAAGTATGTCGCCATCTTGCGCAGGCGGGCCAATGGCCTGGGCGCTATCCATGTCCATGAAAGTCTCGCCGAGCACGCCAGCGGTTTCGAGCGAAGTCTTCGTATCTTTGCGCAGGTTGAACCCGTACTTGGTGCTCACTTTCATGACAACTTCGACGGGCGTGACCTGCTTGTCTCTGTCCGGGACAATAACAATGTGAACGACATTGCCGATATCCACGCCGTTGAGCCGCACCGGAGCACCCGGGCGCAGCCCTTCCGCATTATCGAAATAAGACTTCAAAGTAATTCTCTTGGAGAACAAGCCTCGAGTTCCGGACATCAGAAACAAAAGGAACGCCAACACGATGCTGGCGATAATCACCGTCAGACCGACGCGAAGTTGCGACCATTTGATCTGCTGTTGGCTTGGCAAATGATTTCCCCGGATCGAGGTATCCGCCGTTTCCGGCGGCACGGAACAGCGACGCCCATGCTGTCCCTTCGCTGCATCATAACAAAACCGGAGGGCGAGTCCTAAACGCGCTGCGATCGAAGGCTCGGGAGCAGCAACAGAGCGATGATGTAGGCCGCAACTCCGCAGGCCAGCGTCACGTTCAAGCCAAACTGAATCGCGATCACCATCGCCAGCACTGAGCCCAGCACGCTGGCCGCAGCATTCATCGCCCAGGCCCACTCCACGGCGTTGCCTTCAGAGGCTTCTTCGGAAACGTTGGCAACCGGACCCGCAGCCAGCGCGCGCAAGCCCGTCGGAAATGGCATTCCCATAACGAAGCCGAGCGGAGCTAACAAGACTGCGCTCACGGCGATGCGCGAGTAAAGTTCCAATCCCACCCATGCCTCCAGCCAGCGCGGCAAGAAGAAGACGTTAACGATAAGTGCAGCGATGACCAGCGCAATCGGCATCCAAGCCATTTCTGTTCGTGGAAGCCAGCGCCGCGAGAACAGGCTTCCAGCGCCGCTCGACAGCATCAGCAAGAAAATAACTACAGTCAGCGCGTAAGTGGGATGTCCCAAAAAAAGCACGAAGCGCTGGATGAATGCAATCTCCACAAGAATGTAGCCGAGGCCGACCGCAACAAAATAAAGTAGCGGAAGCGGCGACTGGCGGCTGCTTCCCCGCAGCGCAAGCGGCAGAATCAGAAACGCCAGCACCGCCGCAATAGAAATAATCAGCACTAACAGCAGAACCAGCACGCCAAGGTTCACCTTCCAGTCGATCCCTTGCCGCAGACCCTGCTCGCTGAGAATTTGCCTAGCCTTAAGCGTGAAGAAAAAAAACGGCGCGTTATCGTTGACCGGGGCGACGTTATACGCATAGCTCTGCGCGAAGCGATAAGGATCGTTGCCCGCGATCAAATCGCCGAAAGGATTCTTCGCGGGGCTCGAAGGCATGTACAGCGGGGCAAGTTCTCCCACATGTCCGTCGAAATGGGCCTGCACCGCGGATTCTTCCTCAGCGGTGAACGCGGTTTTCTTGGCCAGCACCACGACCGCAATTCCGTCTTCATCGAGCGGGCCTTGCGAAGCCACAATAAAATTGCGAGCCGGATTGGCGACGCCAAGGCTGTGCAAGGCTTGCATCGCGACCGCAACCACGCGCAGCGCTTCGCGAGGCTGGCGGAACTCCCAGCGCGTTATCGCAATCATGCCGCCGGGTTTGAGATGGTCGAAATATTCGCGGAATGCTTCCACGGTATAAAGATTGTTTTCACTCAGCGCAAAAGCTCCCGCCGCGGTCGAAGCCCAGGTATCGACCAGCGTCATCTGCACAACATCAAACCGCTGCGGCGTAGAGCGCAGGTAAGAACGGCCGTCGGTCACGTGAATGTGCACGTCGGGACGTTCGTAGAGATGCAGCGAGTAATCGGCGTAGCGCCCGCGCATAACGGTATCGGCAATGATGGGATTAATTTCAATGCCAGTCACGCTCGGGCTGCCATTCGCCACGGCGCGCAGCACGTCCACGCCGCCACCTGGGCCAATAATCGCGAACTCTCCGTGCGGCCGCAAAACATTGGCCAGCGCCGGCGGAGCCGACATGAGATCGCTCTCCCACTTCGAGCCGCGCCAGTGCGCGAGATCGCAATTCATAATGTAAGTGGAAGCGTCGGCATCAATGACGATGGCTTTCGCTTGACCCTGGCGATCCACTTCCACACGTGACAGCGCATTCCAGCGGGCGAATTCCACCCACGAGCGGTCGCGAAACACGCCCTTCGCATAGATGACATCGATCAGCTGGCTGGAGTGATTCGCCGCGATCAGAATTACGAACAGAACTACAAGGCCGCCTGCGATCTTGCGCGCTCGCGGAGATGCTGCCCAAATCATTCCGGCGCCAGCCATGGCGACGGCCGCAGCCAGAATCGTATTCGGCCCACCGATCCAATTCAGCAGCGGAACCACGGCTACGCATGCGAGCGCTCCGCCGCATAGATCGGCTCCATAGAGCCGCGAGACGCGCCAGGTTTCACGCGCAAAGACCACGGAGAACAGCAGTCCAGTCAGAAAGAAAGGAACGGCAGCGGCGAGGTAAAGAACGCTCAGGTGAAAAAAATTCTCTCCCGTCACGGTGAGCGCAACTGGCACGCGGAGGACGATCTCCAGAACCAGCAACACCAGCACCGAATTGCACATGCACAAGCGCGCGGCCAACGTGCGCGTGTCGGTGCTGGCGAGGCGCTTCAGTAGGTAGGCGAAAACGCCGCCGGCACCAAGCCCGAGCAGCGCAATCGAAATCGCGAGAAACGCGAAATGATAGAAGAGCACCACAGAGAACAATCGAGTGAGCGACAATTCCAGCAACAATGCCGCAAAGCTGGTGAGGCCCAGCCCAGCAAGCAGCGTGCGTTCCGGAATCACATTGGATGTGGATGAGTGAACGGGCGTGGGTGCCTGAAGGGTCGCAGACATAGTGAATTGAGATTTGCCAGTCTAGCAGAACAGAGGTCAGGGATTAGGGATTAGGGGCTAGGGATCGGAAGTTTAGTCATCGTCAGCAAGAACTCTATGAATGCGAGTACTTACCTCCAGCCACAATCCCAAGCTCCTGACTCGATCGCCTAATCCCTAACCCCTAATCCCTCTACAGCAGCCGGTCGCCGCGGTAAATCAATTCGCCATCCACCATGCGCGCTTCTGAGGTCAGCTTGTGATTTTTCGCCGGGCCGGTCGCGTCAATATGCATCACTTCATGTCCGTGAGCCAACAGCCAGTCAGAAATCAGCATGCGATGGCAGCGGAAGTATATGCGCTCGGCGCACATGTAGGCGGTGCGCGACGTCTCAGCCAATGAAATCAGTTCGGCCATCGCGTTTTCGAACTCCGGCGAGAGCATGTAGTCGGCATAGTTGCGAAAGCTGTCATTGCGCAGCGCCACGTTCGGAGAATCTTGGCGAATTTTCTTCCGGTAACCACCGAGCGCCTTCATCCAGACATACCGAATTCCGGCCGCAGGCAAACTCTTCTCCAGAGATTCGCGATTGAAGTAAGGCAGCCGGCGCGACATGGGAAACGCGCGGATATCGACCAGCGTTTCAATCTCATGAGCCTGAAGCGTCTCGATTAACTCATCGAGTGTGCGGGTCGAATGTCCGATTGTGTAAAGAAGAGCCAAAGACTTGAACCTTTGTAGCGTCCACTGCTCAGATAAGGCTAGTCCATGTGCGAGTATTCCAGATATGGCCGGGAGATTTTGAGGATCTTGTCCTCAGGATTTTCGGTTACTGCATCCGGATTTCTGTCTTCGTCGGCGGGAGCAAACTCCACGTCAACCTTGATGTAGGGGCAGTGCTTGTAGACATATGTTTTCCGTGTGCGAAAGGAGATTCCGCCTTCCTCATTCAAGACCGTGAAAAGATCCTTTCGTGTCATTCCTGGCTTGATGGTTGAAATGGAACGCATCACGTGATCGATCCAATTCGTGTGTTCCTGATCAATCGGCCCCCGGCCCCGAGCATCGATGACCTCCTGTGCCGGGAAGCCTGCGACCGTCATTGCCAGGACAGCAAGTATCGTCCAGATCAGTTTCCGCATAACAGACTCCTCGTTGGCAAGAAATTACGCATCCCTCCCGATCGTTGCTAGCGCGCTTTCGAGAGCTTCATCCTGCTCCGGAAACACCGTCCGCAAATCCAGCAGCACGCGGCCATCTTCCACGCGCGCAATAATCGGAGGATCGGAGGCGCGCAGGCGTGCGGCCAGTTCGTCGGCGCTCAGGCCTTCGCAAGTCAGCGCAAGCAAGCGCGTGGGCAGAATTGACGACGGGGCAGCGCCGCCGCCGAGGATCGATTCACCATCGATGCCTTCAACTCTCAACTTCGGCGTCGCGACTCGCGCTGCCAGCGCCTCGGCACGTTCGCCGATTGCGTCTTTGGCGAGGCGCATCATGCGCAGCGTCGGAATTGCGTCGTGATCGTGCTGCACGTAGGCTAGCAGCGTCGCTTCCAGCGCGGCGTAAATAAGTTTATCGACACGCAATGCGCGGAATAGAGAATTCGATCGCATGCGCCTGATTAATTCCGAACCGCCGCTGATCAACCCAGCCTGCGGACCGCCAAGCAACTTGTCGCCGCTATAAGTAACGATGCCGACACCGCTGCGCAGGCCGTCAAGCACGCCGGGTTCGCCGCTGATTCCAATAGAGCGCAAGTCAAACAGAGCGCCGCTGCCCAAGTCTTCCATCAGAGGAATGCCGCGCCTGCGAGCAAGCGCGACCAGTTCAGCCGTGGACGCCTGCTCAGTAAAACCCGTGATCTCGAAGTTCGAGCGATGCACTCGCAGCAAGAGACGCGTGCGATCGGTGATGGCCTGTTCGTAGTCAGCGACGCGGGTGCGGTTGGTCGTGCCGACCTCGCGCAGAATTGCGCCCGACTTCACCATCACGTCGGGAATACGGAACGACCCGCCGATCTCGACCAGCTCTCCGCGCGATACGATAACCTCTCCGCCATCGGCCAAGGAGTTCAGCGCCAGCAAAACCGCTGCAGCATTGTTATTCACCACGATGGTAGAAACTGCCGGCGTGGAGACTTGCGCTTGCGTGGCGATCGTTGCTGGTGTGGAGACCGCCGCCTCGGCTGTCCCGCCAGCGCGAAGCGCGGCGGCACTCGCTGGAGATTCCGCTTCAACCAAATCACTACTCAACAATTTGCGGAACAGCCGGTCAACATGCACATCCCGCTTGCCGCGCTCTCCCGACTCCAGATCAAACTCCAGATTGGAATAACTCGCTGCAGTCTCACGGATGTGTTCGAGGGCAGCATCGCCAAGCGGAGCACGGCCAAGGTTGGTATGCAAGATCACTCCGGTAGCATTGATGACGGGCCGAAGTGAATAACTAAGCGACTGGCGAAGTTGCTTCTCCACCGCATCCGCGAGACCCGAGAGCGCAAGATCGAGCGCACCCTCACCCAGCAATCCCGATGTGATTTCTTGCCGCAGACGGGCCAGCACGACGCGCACCGCGTCCACAGCGGATTCGCGGCCATAGCCGGCCGCGAGTGAGGTGACCGCAGATGAATAAGTCGCTTCATTCACCGAAGGAAGCTTGCGGTACAGCTCCGATTTCGCCGTACTCTTCACTCGGAGATTATCCCACGGAAGGCAAAGTTCTGGTCCGTCGCAAATTCGACCCAGCGCTCTCACTCACAAATGGCGGGAGGATTCTTCCTCCGGTATTTGACTCTGAACTGTCCCTCAAGAGACCGGCCGTTGAAATTGACCGTATACTTTCCCGAGATTCGCTTGCTTCCCTTCGTATTGCTCAACAGGATCTTTGCCTGGGCGCCCGCCTGGCATTTACCAACACCAGAACAGCGCTTACCCTCCACGTCCAACCAGCCTGCACCCTCAAATAAGTGGGCGGCAAGGGGGGAACCGCTAGCCAGCCGCAAGACAAGATATTGGCCTGGGAGTGCCCCGGCGAACTTGGCTACTTGAAATGTGGTACCACTGCAGTCTTCTTCAAACCAGCCCTTAGCGTCGGCTGCGGCCGAAATCGAATGACTGCCTTGAAGCATGGTAGCGATGAGGAGGATCCTAAGAGGAACGGTCATATTGCTCCGAGTCACAGTGTGTGCAAGTAGGCGAGCAGATCCTGCATGCCTTGAGCGTCCAGCGTCTGGCTGTAACCGGGCATTTCGTGGCGGCCGTAGCGGATGATTTCGCTGACGCGCTCGTCATTCGCCGGCAGTCCGCTCATCGGAAGGTACGGATGCTGGAAAATCCCCTTCAGTCCCGGACCTTTTTCCCCCTTGGTGGAATAAGGGCGATGACAGCGGTCGCAGTAGTTGTCGTATAGCTTGCGTCCGGATATCTGTTGGGGATTAAGGCCGAGTTCAGCGTCTGATTTGCGACGCTCAATATCACAAGCTGTGAGTGCAGCGAGCGCAAGGAATGCGGCCAAGAAAACTGTGATGGAATGCCAACGGTCCGAGAAACTGTGGCAGCGCTGAGAGTCGATTGCTTTTATCATTCGGATATTTGTCGTCGCTCGTTACCACGTTGCTCATGGCACGTTCGCGCTATTTGGGCGCAGTTTCCCACAGCCGCCGCGATTCCGCTCGACTTACAATGATAGAGGAAAGTTGCGAAGCTATGCCAGTTGCTGTGAAGCGAGTGTATGAAGCTGCGTCGAGATCTGACGGAGCGCGCGTTCTCGTCGACCGCTTGTGGCCACGCGGCCTGCGGAAAGCTGACGCCGATTTGGAGGAATGGCTTCGCGATCTCGCTCCCTCTGATGCGCTGCGCAAGTGGTTTCACGAGCGGCCTCGACAATGGGCGCTCTTTCGCAAACGTTACCTGAAAGAATTAGCGGGTGCAGAAGCGGAAAAAGATTTGCAAAAGCTGTACACTCTCGCGCACAAGAAAAAACGTCTCACGCTTTTATATGCCTCGAAGAATGAAACGCACAACAACGCCGTTGTGTTGAAAGACTTGCTCGAAGGCATGCGCAAACCGCCGACTGGCACAGGTCCCGGCGCGCTGCGCAGCCTGCGCATGCGGGATGCGGCGGTTCGTCGCCGGTAGTTGTTTCGGCTTCCGGCATTCGGTTTCCGGCTTCCGGCTTCGGGCCATGAGCCAGAGTATCGAAACCGCGTGAATCCATTTTATCTCACGTCTCCAATTTCTTCTTTCGTTTAGAATCCGCAGCATGAGGTCTGTCTTTCAGTGGAACCTTGGGATGCGCACGCTGGAATTGGGTAAGCGGACTTTGATCATGGGTATCGTCAACGTCACTCCTGATTCTTTTTCTGATGGCGGACTTTATCTCGATTCCGAGAAGGCGATTGCGCATGCTCTTCAGTTGCTGGATGAGGGCGCTGACATTGTTGATGTTGGCGGGGAATCGACTCGTCCTGGCGCGAAGGCTGTTGTGAGTGCGGAGGAAGAGTTGCGGCGCGTGTTGCCTGTGATCGGTGCGCTCAAGAAGCAGCGTCCAAATGCAACGATCTTGATCGATACTTACAAAGCTGACGTCGCTCGCGCCGCTGTGGCGAGTGGCGTTGAGATCGTCAACGATGTCAGCGGATTGCGCTGGGATTTGCAGATGGCGAAGACGGTTGCCGAACTCAAGTGCGGAGTTGTGGTGATGCATATGCGAGGTCGTCCTGAAGAGTGGCGCAACCTTTCGCCTCCAAGCGATGTTGTTCTGCTGGTTAAGCGCGAGCTTCGCGAATGGGTTGAAGCGGCCGTTCTTGCGGGGGTGCGGCGAGAACGGATTGCGGTTGATCCGGGTTTCGGTTTCGGAAAAAATTTCGAGCAGAATTATCCGCTGCTGGCTCGCTTTCAGGAATTGCAATCGCTGGGATTTCCTCTGGTGGCGGGAACTTCTAGAAAATCTTTCATCGGTCGCATGCTGGCGAAAGACGGAAACGATGCTTCTGTTGCCGAGCGGCTTTACGGAAATCTTGCGGCACAGACGTCTTTGATTCTCAAAGGTGCACACATCTTACGGACGCACGATGTGAAGGCGTCGGTCGAGGCGGCGCGAGTGGCTGATGCGATCCTCGAGGCGCGCTGAGGCATTTCAGCCTGCTACAGATTTCTTGCTGCAGGTTGACTTGCCAGAGACATCGCACCGCCGAAAATAAATCGCACTGTGTCAGGAATCCTCCCGGTCTGTTTTGTCAGGGATGTGCCCCGTCCGTACCACCGGGTACCCCCTCCCCACCCCCCTCGATATCTGGAATCATCGAGTTAAGCGTGTTTTGGCCCGCAAAATCTAGGGCCTAAAGGGCTTAGGTACTAAAATATAGAAAACAAATAACTTAACGATGGCGTCAGCGGCTTTCATCCCGGCTGTCACGCCTCAACTATGATTGCGCGATTTAATTTTGCGCGCAAGGTCAGATGTCACAATGGGGCTGTGGAAAACTCGCCGGCGGCCGCGCAGCCTGCTACCATCGCCGAATGTTTAATTTTGGGAAACCGAAAACGGCCAGCGACTGGATCGTTCATATCGCCGGGGGCATCCTCGCGATACTCCTGGTGGTTTGGATGCTGCGGATGTACGTACTGTAAGGGAGTTCAACCTAGTCGTGGTCGATGAGTGCGTAGGCGATGAGCGCCTCTGCCCGTCGGCTATGAACGTTCTCAAGCCAGCCACGGTCCAGGAGCCACGCCCATGGCGCACCGAAAAGAAAACCGTATCCGGTCACACGTTGAGCATGACCTCGACTAACCGTGTTCATGAGCACAGTCAGTGTGGCAGCGATGATGAAAGGGAAAGCAATAAACATTCGCCGCATCCAGACCATGTGTTTCCCCGGCGTAGCCTTGGTATAGTCGACGCTCACCCGAAACAATGTTTAATCCAGGTGTCATTGATTTAGCAAATGGCGACAGGGGGAATTAGATTCAAAACGCGTCAGTGAGTGTTAAGGCGATTTTGCAACAGTTATCCTCTTTGGCAGCTTCCAACCCCTTGATTTTCGGTGACTTGCCCTCGCATCATGCTTCTATGATGCGATTCGATGATCGGCTCAAACAAATTTCGCACCCCGCATCGCATGTTCTTAGTAAATATTCAGCGAACGCTAACCTAACTAAACTACCTAATTAACTTATCTTTTATTCTTGACAGCCAGACAGGCTTGAAGTAGATTGAAGGCCCCCAAGTCAGGGCTACTGTGGTGCCCCGGCATTAGCAACAGTGACCGCGCTGTTCTTCGCGAAGTCGAATTCGTAACGCCATTGAATCGAGGCCAACTGTGCATCGCTCAAGGTTCCTGATCTCTTTCCTGATATCTTTCCTGCTCGCTGCCGCTTCCCTGCTCTCCGCGCAAAGTGTCAGCACCCTGCTGAACTTCAACGGAACCAACGGCGCAGACCCGTTGTACGTCACCTTTGTGCAGGGCCGCGACGGACGCCTTTACGGCACCACCTACAGCGGAGGCGCCAACGACCTGGGCGCCGTCGTCAAAATCAACCTGAGCGACAACAACAGCATCGTCTTGCACAGCTTTTCCGGCACCGACGGCAGTAACCCCGGCGGTGGCCTCACTCTCGCCACCAATGGGAGTTACTACGGCACCACGGTCATGGGAGGCGCCCGCGGTTTCGGCGTTCTCTACTCCATCACTCCATCAGGAACCCTCACCGTGCTGCACAGTTTTGCCGGAGGCAGCGACGGCGAATATCCCTACGGTCCTCCCATTCAGGCCGTCGATGGCAATTTTTACGGCGCAACTTCCGGCACCCCGGATTCCAGCGACGAGGCCACGATCTACAAGCTGACCAGCGCTGGCGCCTATAGCGTCATTTACACCTTCAACTCATCAACCACCGGAGTCGGAGTCTACGGCCTCGTCCAGGGATCGGATGGTTTACTGTATGCCGTCGCGAACGTTGGGGGCGCCAACAACTGCGGAACCGTGGTGAAGCTCACCATTGCAGGAGTGCTAAAAGAAAGTCACGGCTTCAGTTGCTCGATCGGACCGCACTATCCCGTTGCTCCACCTGTTCTGGCTTCCAACGGTACCCTCTACGGCACCACCCCAAGCGGCGGAGCTCACGGCCAAGGTACCGTCTACGACATCAGCGGTCTTTTCGGAGTCAACGTCCTTTATAGCTTCACCGACATTCCGGGTGACGGCGACAATCCGAATGCCGGCCTTGTGCAGGCCAACGACGGCAACCTCTACGGCGTCACTTACTACTATTCCCAGGTTTTTAGCTGGAATCTCGGCGGCACCTACACCGCTTTCCCCGGCTACGTCTACGGAGATACCGTCGCTAATCTGATGCAGGACACCAATGGCCTCTTCTACGGCGTCTCCGGCGGTGACGGCGGTGACGGCTTCGTCTATTCGTTCGACAATGGCCTGAGCCCGTTCGTGGCGTTCGTCAAATCTCAAGGGGCCGTCGGAGCAACCGCGCAAATTCTCGGCCAGGGATTCACCGGCTCAACCTTCGTCACCTTCAACGGCGTACCCGCCAGCTTCACCGTAGACAACGACACCTACATGACCGCTACCGTTCCCGCCGGCGCGAGCACTGGCCCTGTCGTCGTAACCACGCCGACCGCAACGCTGACCAGCAACAAGAACTTCACGGTCACCGAGTGAGCCGACAACCGAATTATAGCGGTCAATAGCGACAACGACCGCGCGGTGCCATTGAATCGTGATCTGACATTTGATCATTCAGGCGATTGGACGATTCTGTACACGACCAAAACATCCGCCCTCATACCGGGCCGGACTGATGATAGTCGATGAGCTTGAGGCTCGCCTGAAATGCAATCGCAAGTTAGCGCTGTCGGCACTTGCGCCAACTGTCGAAATCAGGCCGCTACAGTCAAAACCCCGCGCGCGGGACTGACGCACCGTTCCCAAGGACCTGATGCTCCTTGGTAACCATTAATAAATTGGTCCGCGTGTTCGGACAGGTGATCATGACTTCATGATTTATTTTTCTCCTCTTTCGCTTTTTGTGACGCTCTGCCCCGTCGCTTGTAGAGATGGGATGACTTAGTAATTGGCCACGGGGAGGCGAGGGGCAAGGATGCTCTGGCCCGCCCGGAAGGTTCCGGGCATTCTGAGCGAAATCGCAATGATCGTCAGTTGGCTTTAAGGTGATGGCTGCGCTCGGGCCATGTCTCGGATCTGGTTCAAATATCCAACGTAGACGGGAATCTGAATGTCCGGAGAGTCGCCGTCATTCAGGAAGTGCTCCAATCGAATCTCGATCGGAATCGACGAGATGACCTCGCGAAAACGCGGCATCTGCAAATATTTCACACGCCAGATTTCTAACATCAAAGAACGGAATTCATCGCTGATGAAATCCATTCTGCGCTCTGCGAGGTAGATGGCGTCAAAATGATGATCGGCCAGCGTTTTGCGTAGGGCATCGTCCGGCGACGAGAAGGTATAGACAAGGTAAAACGTGTCGGCGAGATCTCCCCATAAAGTCTTTTCCTCAAACGCGCTGAAACGGAATGGCGTCGCTCCACGCTGTTGCGCAGTTCGGGCCTTTTCGTCAGGACGCAAGCCGTGACCGCCCAGGTCTTTGCGAAATTGTCGGAGACGCTCAGGCTTAAGATTGGCGCGCAGGAACTCGACCGCGTATGCATTGGGCAAGTAAATCCTGGGGTCGGCATCCAACCGCGCCAACCAGGTTCCCCAATCCTGCTTCTCGAGCACTGAGACTAAAGCCGTAACCTCACCAACCGTGGTGTCTGGGTGGTACTTTACCGCCTGCCAGAAGTGTTCGGTCGAGTCATACGTCGCTCCATAGAGTTGGATACCTTCGTTGATCGGATACCAGTTCGAGAGCACGCGGGCCGCGATGGATGGTGACGCACTCCAACAATTTAATGAATGCTTCCACTTTTCCTGTACGGCAAGGAACGCGTCGGCATATCCGGCGGGAACCGGCTCTTTCACGGCGGCCAACGCCGCTAGCAGTTCTTCGCGCGTGTGAGTCACCAGCGTCTCAAGCGGGCGCTCATCCACCATGGAGACTACGCGGCTTTCGACTCCGCGGCGCAGCAGGTCTCGCATGGCAGCCTGGCGCTGTTCGTCATTGATTGCAGCGTTCGATTTCCAGCGCTGATTTTGAGAGTCGATGTAGGAGAACATTTCGTTGAGCGACTTGAACTCGAGGAAGCCGTGAAGGGCGAATGTGATCGGACGACCATCCTTCAACAACAGCACCGTGGAAGGGGTGACAAGAGCTTGCAGCGAGAGTTGCTGTGCACACGCCGGCACCGCCATCGCCACAGCGATCAGGACAACGCGAGCAGGGCGACGGAGCAACGCGGTCATTGGACACACTCCTGAAATGTGATTACTGCACCGACCTGTTACGGGCGTTTTCCCGAGGCACTCGCTACGTCCGTAAGCCTTTTGTTGAGACCTGTGCGGAGATTGATGCCGAATTGCAGGTACGCCTTCAGGCCGCATAAAGTGTAGGTCCACGCGGCGTTCTGGCCTAAGGCCCGTTTGACACCTTCTTCGGTCAAGGGAAACGTCGATTCTGTGATTGTAACCACGGTGGCGTCGGGACCGTCGGGAGCGAATTGGATGGTTGTGCGAATCCGCGGTCCGAGCGCGCTTGATTCCAGCACGATCTTACGATTGTCCTCCACCTCCAGCACATCGATCGGCACTTTCGCCCCTACATCGGCGAACTCCCACTCGACCCTGCCTACCTTAATGGGGCCGCTGGCGCCCGAGATGAAATAGTTGGACATCTTCTTCGGGTCAACGACCGCATCGAACACCTCGTTCACAGGCTTCAGAATGCGCTCCCGCACGTTCACCTCGAAGTCCATTCTTGCTCTCCTATTGCGCGTCAATTCTAAGGGATAAGGGACCGTTGGCGTAAGCAGGACTTGCAAATTTGGCCGAGGGTGATTAGGTGTGACGGCGATTCTTCGCCAACGATCCGCCGTAGGTGAGCTAGGTGGTCTGTCCGACCTCGATGATGTAGCCGTCAGGATCGCGGATGTAGCAGCGCGTCTCGCCGTACTTGGGGATTGGTTCGGTGATGAACTCGGCTCCTCGACTTTTCCATAACTTGTAGCACGCTTGAATATCTGCAACGCGAATATTCATAAAGCTGTTGACCTTATCCGGGTCGGCGGGGACGCTGAGCGTTACCGACGGCTTATCGGGGGTCGGCCCGCCGCCGACGTTGACAATGAGCCAAGTATTCGCGATCTGAATGTGCCCAGACGCACCCTTGCTATCGCCCAGGCTCAGAATGCGGCCGCCAAAGACCTTTTCATAGAAGCGAGCCGATCGTTCGATGTCGGCGACGGTGATAAAAAGTGTGACGGTGAAGCCCTCCGGCGGGGGCATCTCATAGCTCTTTTGTTCGATTGGTACGCTGCTCATTGACGGCTCCAATCCCGATCAACAGCGCCATCCGCTGATTCTGGTTCTTCCGCCATTCACTCCTGCTGCACATTAAGCTGACGAGGAAAGGAAAAACAATTGGACCAAGGTATCGGGGAACCTCGCGTCTGGCCTCAGTTGTTAGCGTGGTGGTAGGACAAAATTCGACGAAGCGCCGGCTGAGGATCGGCTTTCGACGAAAGCCCATCTTCTCTCTACGCAGACGGTGTGATCTAATTGGCGGACGTTAATCCAGTTGTCAAAGGAGTCTGTATGCCCACTATCACCACTAAGGACGGCGTTGAGATCTTTTACAAGGACTGGGGTTCTGGGCAGCCGATCGTGTTCAGCCATGGCTGGCCGCTCTCAGCCGACGACTGGGATAACCAGATGATGTTCTTTCTGGGCAAGGGGTATCGCGTGATCGCGCATGACCGGCGTGGGCATGGCCGCTCGACGCAGGTGGCCGATGGGCACGATATGGACCATTACGCGGATGACCTGGCGGCGCTAACCGCGCATCTGGCTTTGAAAAATGCGATCCATGTCGGGCACTCGACCGGCGGTGGTGAGGTGGTGCGCTATCTGGCCCGGCGTGGGCAACAGGACGTCTACAAGGCTGCGATTATTAGCGCCGTGCCGCCGCTGATGTTGAAGACGGACGCCAATCCGGAGGGCCTGCCGAAGTCAGTGTTTGACGATCTACAGGCGCAGCTTGCGGCCAATCGATCAAAGTTCTATCGCGATCTGCCCGAGGGTCCTTTCTATGGATTCAACCGGCCGGGAGTGAAATCGGTTGAGGCCACGATCGCAAATTGGTGGCGGCAGGGGATGATGGGCGGCGCCAAGGCGCACTACGACGGGATTGTGGCCTTCTCGCAGACCGACTTTTCGGAGGACCTGAAGAAGATCACGATCCCGGTGCTGGTGATGCATAGCGAGGACGACCAGATCGTTCCCTACGTGGCGGCGGGGCCGAAGTCGGCAAAGCTGCTGAAGAATGGAACGTTGATTACCTATAAGGATTTTCCGCATGGAATGCCCACCACGCAGGCGGATAAGATCAACGCCGACCTGCTGGCATTCCTCAAAAGCTAGAGCTGAAGATATTGGGGACTGGTCGGTCCTTTCCTGAAATCTCACCGGGATTGGTTCGGATCATCGTGTTCGGACGATAAAATTCGACAAACCTCAAGGTCCAAGGTATCGGCGAAAGCTCCACTTCTCGCGCAGAATGCGAGGGCACCCGGGTCTTTCTGGGCGTCCCCGATTCTTATGCCGCTGAAACTGACTTCTTCGTCGCGTCGAGTGCCGGTAGAAGAAGTTTCAGAAGCGCTTGATCAGAGAACGGGTTCTGACCTGAGATCAGTTCGCGATCTTGAATGACGTAGCTCGACCATGGAGCGAGGACGCTTACGTTACCGCCCGCCGTTTGCAAGGCGAAGTCCGGGTAGAAGAGAACCTTGCCGCCAATCTCGAGCGGTTCCCGCTGCTGCTCTTCGCCTGTCGAAAAGATGGTCATCTTATATCCGGCATAGATCCAGCCTTGAGCCTTGGCGTGTGCTCCAGCGGCATCGCCCGCCGCCAGCGCGGCGACCACTTCTTTAGAATTCGGAAGAGCCGAGAGAAGTGAAATCGGACCATGGCAGAGCACTGCCGTAGGCTTGGATGTTTCGTGAAAGTGTCTCATCACTATGCCGGCATTGGGATCATCGAGAAGATCGATCATTGGACCATGGCCGCCGGGGACGAAAACAGCATCATATTGATCCAGGCCCGATGCGATGACATCCGAGATGCGGGTTGGATCTCTGAGCCCAGTCAGGCCGTCGCGGAATAACATATAGTCCTGAAGCTTGGCCGCGTCCCCGCCGAAGAAATCGGCGACCTCTGAATGCACATCCACTTGGGGCGCGTTGCCCTTGGGGTTGGCGAAAGTGATTTCGTAGCCCTCCTTCATCAGGGCGCGAACCGGAACCGTCAGTTCGTTGAGGTAGTAGCCTGCGCCGGTGTAAACCTTGCCATCTTTCAAGGGCAAGCCGCGCCCGCTCGAGACTAGCACTAAGACTTTTCCTTTAGTTGTCATTTTGTTCTCCTCTTTGAAATCGAATTCTGTGCTCCTGAATATGTCCGGCTACCGCGGTTGATGTAGGTTATGCCCCCGGGAATCCGAACATCAGCCAGGACTGATTGGCTACCCAATGCGGGTAGAGCTCCGTCATCTGATCGAACAGCTCCTGCTCGGACTTCGCGGTTTTCTGCAGCCGATCGAAGTCTTGAAGGTAACGCTTGGTCTCCTGGATCGTCGAGGGAGAGTCGGGCGCGCCAGGCTTCTTGTGACCGGCGATAACCATCGTCGGGTTCAGCGCTGCTAACCGGTCCAGGTCCGCGATCCAATTCTTTCGGCTCTCGGGGGTGGTGTCGCCGACGTAAATGCGGCATTGGTTGTACACAACGTCGCCAGCGACGATCAGGCCGATCGATGGGACATACAAAGACGTCGAATCGGGACTATCGGTGCGGCCCTGCTTGATGATGCGCAATTCGTAGCCCTCGAGAGTGAACGTGTCGTTCGCATAGGGCTGAGGTGGAATCAACTTGGTGGCCACTTGCCCAGGAAACATCCGGCGGGCCAACCGCTCTACTACGGGAGTGAAAGACATCTGCATGGCGTTCACCGCCTCGGGCGTTGCGATCGCGCGAGCGCCGGGGAAACGGTCGAGCAGAATGCTCAGACCGTAGAAGTGGTCGAAATGGGCGTGCGTTATATAGATGGTCTCCAGGTTGCGGTTGTGCAGAGCAACCCAAGCCGCGAGAGCCTCGGCCTCAGACACCGTTCCCATTGTGTCCACCAGCACTGCGTCGTAGTCGCCGAAGATTAAGGTGGACGTGATCGGGTCAAAGGCGAGCGCTTCGCCGAAGGGCTTTGGCCGCTCGCCGACCATAGCTTTTCCAGGGGCCGTAAAAACGTTCACGCTTAGTGTGTTCGTCGACTCAGGTGTATTCGACTCGGGCTTGTTCGACGCGGCAGGCGTGGGCACGCGCGTGGTCTCTTTCAGTCCATTTGTGCCGTCCATTTGAAAATCCTTTCGATGTCAGAGCGGGTGACTGTCAAGGAAAGATTAGCGGAGGCGCGGCGACGAATCTATTGGACGAACGTATCACTTCTTAGAAAACTGGAGGAATTCGACTGGGGCGCCATTCTCGACAATAAAGGCGACGGTCACGCCCGGAGAGGGTGAGTTGGGGGCAATGAGTATCTCTTTTCCGGCGATTTCGGCGGAGAGATCGTCCACTTCGAAGGCGACATGCGGAACCGTACGCACGAGATCAGGGACCAGCGCTTCGGGTTCGAACCGCATCCACTCGATGCCGTAAGCGCTGGTTTCGTATCCAGAGACGAACGTCGCACGGTTCGCGATCAGGCGTTCGCCTACTCGACGCTCGGTGGTGGGAATTCCGATGTGATGGTAGCGCCTCGTGGAAGCAACTGGTGAGTTTTTCACGTGAATGAGTTTAGCGCAGGACGGTATCTGTTTTTGTCAATTGTTCAGGACGGGCCGTTTTGCGTTTTGACTGCCTGGTCCCCTGTTTGGTTCCGTGACATCCTTTACAAAGCGTTCCGGGACATCCTTTACGCCCCGGCCCGTAGTGGTGAATCTAGGATGGCCTCACGCTGATCCACGAGCGAGCATTCGAATCGGCTGCGACTTACGCGCGGGGCTATAATTGCGCGGACTGATCGTTGCTCCGATCCATGGCACTGACCTCTGGAACAAAACTTGGGCCTTACGAAATCCAATCGCCGCTGGGCGCGGGCGGGATGGGTGAAGTGTATCGCGCCCGCGACACGCGGCTGGATCGGACCGTTGCCATCAAAGTTTTGAATGCGCAGATGGTGGGCAGCGTGGAGTTGCGTGCGCGCTTTGAACGCGAGGCTCGGATTATTTCGCAGTTGCAGCATCCGCATATTTGCGTGCTGCACGATGTGGGCAACGAAGGCCCCATCGATTACCTGGTGATGGAGTTTCTGCAGGGTGAGTCTCTGGCGGAACGTTTGCGGAAGGGACCACTGGCTCCTGAGCAGGTGCTGACCATAGCCATTGAGATTGCCGATGCGCTTGAGAAAGCGCACCGCGCGGGAGTGGTGCATCGCGATCTGAAACCGGGCAATGTAATGCTGACGAAATCCGGCGCGAAGCTTTTAGATTTCGGTCTGGCGAAGCCGCTGGGGGCGACCGTTGCGTCGGGAAGTGGAAGCGGCACGTCGCCATCGGTCTTTGCTGCTGCTCTGACGCAGACTATGCCTGCGCCGTCGCCGGCTACGCCGCTTTCGACAGCGGGCGCGGTGATTGGGACTGTGCAATATATGTCTCCCGAGCAGATTCAGGGGATCGAGGCGGATGCGCGGTCCGACATTTTTTCTTTCGGCGTGATGCTGTTTGAGATGGTGACGGGCAAGCGCACCTTCGAAGGGAAGACGCAGGCCAGCATTGTTGGGCAGATTCTTGCGGTGGATCCGCCTTCGGTGAGTACGCTGCGGCCGCAGACGCCGCCGGGGCTGGAGCGCGTCATTCGGTTGTGCCTGGATAAAGATCCGGACGAACGCATTCAGACTGCTCACGATTTGAAACTTCAGTTGCAGGCGGTTACCGAGACGCCGTTAAGCACAACGCAGGCGCCGGTTGTTGTGGCTGCGCGGCGGAGTTGGCTGCCTTGGGTTGCGGCGGGAGTGCTTGCCATTGCCGCGATTGCATTCGCGCTAGCGTACTTGCAATCGTCGCGCGTGCCGCAGGTCTCGGTTCATTCCTACATCGTGCCGCCGGAGAAAGCGACTTTCCTGCTGACCGGAAATACCGCCGGACCGCCGGTGCTCTCGCCGGACGGCCTGCGAATCGCCTTCGCGGCCAAGAACGCAGACGGCAAGCAAGTGCTTTGGATCCGGCCGCTGAACTCCGCAATCGGGCAGCCCATGTCGGGAACTGAGGGCGCAACCTATCCGTTCTGGTCCGCCGATAGCCACTACGTAGGGTTCTTCGCCGCTAATAAGCTGAACAAGGTCGACGCCAGCGGCGGTCCTCCACAGGCCCTTTGCGATGCGCCCGCTGGACGAGGAGGAACTTGGGACACTACCGGCACCATCGTGTTCGCGCCGGATACCACCTCAGGCCTGGCGCGCGTCGATGCCGCCGGGGGTACGCGCGTCGCCCTGACCACCCTCGAGCCCAAGGAGACCTCCCATCGCTGGCCCGATTTTCTTCCCGACGGCAAACACTTTCTCTACTTCGCGCACGGTGGGACCAGCGCAGACAGCGGTATCTATCTGGCCGCGCTCGATTCGAAGGAGCACAAGCTCCTCCTGCGGAATGATTCCAACGCGATCTACGCGGCCCCGGGATATCTTTTGTTCGTGCGCGACAACACACTGGTGGCGCAACGTTTCAACCTGCGCAGTCTGGCGTTGGAGGGTGAATCCAAGCCCCTGGCCGACCATGTTGCGGTCAATACTGACACCTGGCGAAGCATCCTGACGGCCTCGGCCAACGGAGAACTACTCTACCAGCACGGCGCGGCTGGCGGCGGCTCTCAACTGGTCTGGTACGACGCATCCGGCAAGCCGGGTGAGCCGGTGCTGCCCGAAACCGCCGATTACTACGATCCCGCGCTGTCCCCCGACGCAAGCAAGTTGGCCTTTGTCCTCGAGACCAACGGCGTCGGCGACATCTGGGTGGTCGACCTCGCACGCCATACCAAGACCCGCATCACCTTTGGCCCGCAATACAGCAGCTCGCCTGTCTGGTGGCCCGACGGAAAATCGATCGTCTTCGGCTATGGGACAACTGCTTCTGGGGACTCTCTCTACCGTCAAAACGCCGACGGCACAGGGAGCAAAGAGAATCTGCTGGAAACGCCCGGTATAAGCGAAATTCCATTCTCCGTCTCCCCCGATGGCCGGTACATCGCCCACATGCGGCGCGATCTGAAATCGAATACCGGCTGGGATATCTGGGCGCTGCCCATGTTCCCCAACCAGCCCGACGAGAAGTCCGGCGAGCAGAAACCGTTTCCGGTGGTGGCCACGAATTTCATCGACATCACACCCTCTTTCTCGCCAGATGGCAAATGGCTGGCCTATGCCAACAATGAGACTGGCCGCTATGAGGTTTACATTCAGCCTTTCCCCAGCGGCGCCGGCCGGTGGCAGTTATCAACCGCCGGGGGAGCGACACCAAACTGGCGGAAGGACGGCAAGGAACTTTTCTTCTTTTCGCCCGACCAGCAGGTGATGGCTGTTGACGTTAACCAGAACGGCGCCAGCCTGCAACTGGGCGCGCCCCACGCGCTGTTCAAAGCCACCACTGTGAGCGGTCCGAATGGACCTTACACGGTTTCCGCCGACGGCAAGAAATTCGTGATGAATACGGTTCTGCCGCAATCCATCACCGAACCGCTCACCCTGATCACCAACTGGCCCGCTGATTTGAAACAGTGAGGCCTGCTGCAGTGGGCGGCACGCTACGCTCTGGCGCGCAGGGTGCCGATCTCGGCGATGGGCGGAAAGGATTGCGGGGCGCAGAGGGTGCGCTCGGGTGGCATGGCTCCGGTGCTGAGCGCCTTGGCTAGCATTTCTAGAGCTAGGCCCGCCATGGGCGGAATTATTACTGTAGCACGGAGATCTTTGCGGCGAACCCATTCCTGGCCGGTCTTGGTGACTCCGTCGCAGCCTGTGAATGGAATGTTGCGCCACTGCTCGCGCTCGGCTCCCATGAGGCTGGCGAAAGCTTTGCGCGCTCCCATGGCCATGGCGTCGTTCTGGCAGATGACGGCTTGAATGTGAAGTTGTCTTGATGTGCTCAACGACAGCCACGATGTAACTGCCTGCTGCGCGCTGCGTTCCGACCAGTCGCCTTTGAGCGTCTTCATTTCGATGCCGGCGGGTTTGGTGGAGAGCATTCCCCTGGTGCGAAGTTCGGCGGCGCTGGTGCCGGATGGTCCTTCGATATAAAGAATGTTGCCTTCGGCGGTGAGCGCTGCCAATTGCCTGCCCTGAATGCGTCCAACTTCTTCTTGATCGGGGCTCAGGGCAAATACTGGAGCGGCTGCTCCGCGGCGAAGTTCGGGAATGTAGTCGGCTTCGCGATTCAGGATGCCCCATCCGATGCCGGCGGCTACGACCGCTTTCGCTACCTGCTGCATGGGAGTTCCGACCGGCTCGACGAGGATTGCATCCGGTCGCTGCGTTTTGTTCTGGATAATTTCCAATAATTGTTGGGATTGATTGACGGCGTCGTTGCCGGCAAAAACTATGTTGACCTTCATGCCGAGGCGGAACCCGGCTTCGCTGGCGGAGGCCGCTTGTTCGGCCTGGTAGTCATTGTCTTTCGTGGTTAGAGCGACGACTACATTCAGAGAGTTCATGGGAAGTTGAGACGGTTGCTGGCCTCCAAACTTCCTACAGCGGGGCCCGTTTTTGATGCTGCAGAATTTTCCTATAAAGGTTCGCGTGCTGCCAAGTTACGGTGGTGTTCGGTGCGTTTGGCTTACGCGCTGGGCCAGTTGAGAGGGAGATCCCTCTCGCGGCTGAACTGCGCGGCGTTTCGGGATGACAAACCTTGGCTGAAGTGCGCGGCGTGTTTCGGGATGACGGTCGTCCGATGTTGCAGAATTCTGCATCTTGACGGGCGAGTCTGACCGCACTATATTTTGCGCTCCTCCCCGAGTGAGATCTTTTCTCACGGCTGTCAGCTATTGGGCCCCGTTTCACGTCTCTGAAGAGTTGCGCCCCCATTTAAGTTGGCTGTTCGTTGTGCCCCACCAGGAGGATCCCGATGCGAAGTAAGAAACTATCCGGCGGATTGATTGCGATATTGTGCGGCTTTGCGCTCACCATGCTGATGACGGCGACGACGACGGCGGCGCAGACGGAAAAAGTGTTGTACGGCTTTACCGACAACAGTTCAGGGTCTTCTCCCGTCAGCGTGACGTTCGATGCTGCCGGGAATATGTACGGCACTTTGAGCCAGGGTGGCAACGGGGTATGCCCTAACAGAACCGAGGGTTGCGGCGAGGTCTTCGAGCTGTCGCCCAATGGAAACGGAGGATGGACGCGGAAGACGCTGCATGAGTTCCCCACGAATGGCAGCGACGGGTTCTATCCACAGGCGAAACTAATTTTCGATGCCGCGGGGAATCTTTACGGCACGACGCTCTACGGCGGCTCTCGCCATGAGGGAACGGTTTTTGAGTTGTCACCGCAGGCAAATGGGAACTGGACTGAAAAGATCCTGCATGACTTCAGCAACGACGGGACGGACGGAAAGTTCCCATGGGCGGGTGTGGTTTTTGATGCGGCGGGAAATCTCTACGGGACGACGTTCGGGGGCGGGACTTACACGATCTGCGAGGGCGGCTGCGGCGTGGTGTTCGAGTTGTCGCCGGCCGGGAACGGGACGTGGACGGAGAAGATCCTGCTTAACTTCGGCAGCGACTATACAGACGCCTATGCTCCAGACTTCGGGCCATTGATTTTCGATGCTGCGGGCAATCTCTACGGCACTTCCGGTGGGGGCGGTACTTATGGATCGGGTACTGCTTTCGAGATTTCGCCGGCTGCGAGTGGGAGCTGGACTGAGACGATATTGCACAGCTTCGGCTCCGGTTCCGGGGATGGATCTCTTCCCCAAGGTGGTTTGACCTTCGATGCTGCCGGCAATCTCTATGGCACCACGTACTATGGCGGCGCTTATAACTTCGGGATGGCGTTCGAGTTGACGCCTGCTGGTGGCGGAACCTGGAGCGAGACGATCATGCATAGCTTCGATGGGGAGACGGGCGATGGCACGCTGCCACGCGCCAATCTCATTCTCGATTCCTCCGGCAATGTCTATGGCACAACAACCGGTGGCGGCGCCAACATTGTTGGGACGGTCTTCGAGCTAAGCCCGGGCTCCGGTGGGAGTTGGACGGAGACGATCCTGCACAGCTTTCAGGATAACGTCAAGGATGGGGAGCATCCCGGAGCGAGTTTGATCTTCGGTTCCTCCGGCAACATTTACGGCACGACAGCCGGCGGCGGGGAAAAGAGTGGCGGGACGGTGTTTGAGATCACGCCCTAAGTTAGCTGAGCTTCGGTTCAGGAACCCGGTCAAGGAACACAGGTTAACTCGTCGCGTTCGACTCAAGGAGTTACTCATGCGAAGCAAGAAAGTTTCCAGCGGATTGAATGTAGTGTTGACGGCCTTGATTGCGATTCTGGTCATGGGACCGGACGCGGCGGCTCAAACAGAAAAAATATTGCACGGCTTTTCGAATAATGGTTCGGGGGAATCTCCTTACACGGGTTTGGTTTTTGACTCGGCCGGCAATCTCTACGGCACTACGGGGGCGGCTGGCGCCTATGGCGCAGGCACGGTGTTTGAATTGTCTCCGAACGGCAGTGGAGGCTGGACGCAGAAGGTGCTGCATCAGTTTGGAAATGGAGCTGACGGGCAATCTCCGTGGGGCGGCAGCCTGTTGATCGATGCAGCCGGCAATCTTTATGGCACGACCCGATACGGTGGAACCAGCTTGTGTGACTCTTTGAATCCAGTGGGCTGCGGCACGGTTTTTGAGTTGGTGCATAACAGTGATGGCAACTTTACGGAAAAAGTACTGCACAACTTTGGTGGGGGCACTGATGAGGACGGTCCCAATGGTTACCACCCCTATGGTGGCCTGGCCATGGATTCCGCGGGAAATCTCTATGGCACAACTCTGTATGGCGGGACCTATGGAGGAACTGAGGGATTTGGCGGAGTGGTGTTCGAGCTTTCACAATCAGACGGCAACTGGAGCGAGCAATTGTTGTGGAGCTTCGGACTCGAAGGTGACGGAACTTTTCCCCAGTGCACGCCAGTCTTCGATAAGGCGGGCAATCTATATGGCACCACACTCAGCGGAAGCGGGAGCAGCGATGGCGGTATTGTTTTCGAACTCTCCCCTGGAGCGAGCGGCTGGACCGAGAACATTATTTTCCAGTTCGACGTGAGCGGCGACTCGCAGACCGGCAACTCTCCAGAGGCTGGGGTGGTCTTGGACGCCAACGGCAACTTGTATGGCACCACCGGATACGGCGGCTCCTACTACAGAGGGGATGTGTTCGAGCTGTCGCCATCGGAAGGCGGGAGTTGGGCGGAGACAATCCTGCATACGTTCGGCTACGGAGACGGAAACACGCCTGACTCCGGCGTGATCCTCGATGCGGCAGGCAATGTGTACGGCACTACTTTCATGGGAGGCAAGGGTGGCGCGGGCACTGTTTACAAGCTTTCGCCGGCAGCGGGAGGACTGTGGACCGAAACGATTCTGCATGATTTTCGGACCACCGTCTCTGATGGGAACTTTCCTGAAACCAGTTTGGTCATGGATTCGCACGGAAATCTCTACGGGACGACGACGACCGGCGGCACTGGAAACGAGGGCACCGTGTTTGAGGTGACGCCGTAGGCACAGGCTTGCCGGCCAGGATAGTTGATTCCGTGGGTGGCAAGCGCAACGCACAGTCCGGCCATTGTCAAAGCTCTGCGGGACGCCAACCTTCTCGGGTGAGGTCTCATCCATTCAACGCCCATCTGCGTTGGAGGGAAGACCATGCCGCGTCTGCACCCGTCCTGTGGTTCAAGATTCTGGTTGGCCTGCAACTCAACTAATTAACATAGCTAACTAACTTATCTTTTTGTCTTGACAACAATATAAACCGGAAGTAGATTGAAGTCCCCAAGTTGGGGCTTCTGAAGCTAAGTAACGATCGCTGGCCGGGCGGTTGAAATACTTTGGGCAGAAAACTGCGGCAGGAATCCTTTATTTTGAGGCGGATTATCGCCCGTTGAATATTCGCTTTCTTTAGTCGAACCTCCCAGCCGTCTTCCCCCAGACGCTGTTTGCGAAGGAGTTATTTTCCGTGCGAACCAGAAAACTTTCTCTTGGATTGACTGTGGTGGCGATTTTTGTTGCGGGCTTTTTCATGACGGGGGCGCGCGCGGTGGCGCAGACGGAGACCGCGCTGTATTCCTTTGGCGGCTTGCTCGACGCCAACGGGAGTTCACCTCAAGCGGCGTTGGTCCGCGATGCCGCGGGCAATCTTTACGGTACAACTTTGTACGGCGGCAGCCACTCCTTTGAGGGCGAACTTGGCTGGGGGACGGTCTTTGAATTGTCGCCTGCGACGGACGGAGGCTGGACTGAGTCGGTTCTGCATAGCTTTAACGATGACGGCGTGGACGGAGTTCAGCCCGAGTCGGCGCTGGTTCTGGATGCAACTGGCAATCTTTATGGCACCACATACGGCGGCGGTGCTCACGACTATGGGACGGTGTTTGAGTTGTCGCCCATGGCCGGTGGAGGGTGGAGCGAGACGATCCTTCATAGTTTCAACAATCCCGGCGACGGGTACACTCCCGTGGCCGGTCTGACCCTGGATAGCGCCGGCAATCTTTACGGCACTACTGTCGAGGGCGGCCGGTACAACAGTGGAACAGTTTTCGAATTGTCGCCCGCAGCGGGCGGGGTATGGACTGAGAAGATTTTGCATCACTTTGGCTACAACGGAGATGGTGTCGAGCCCTTCGGCGGGGCCACTCTCGATGCTGCCGGAAATATATACGGCACCACGAACGGTGGCGGCGCTTACAACGCGGGCACGGTGTATGAAATTATTCGCAAAACGGGAACCGAGAAGGTGCTGCATAGTTTCAACAACACTGGCGAGGGGCACTATCCTGACGCCGGGGTGATTCTCGATGCGGCTGGCAATGTTTATGGAACGACATCCGTGGGCGGCCAAACGCAGAATTGTAGCGGGCAGCGCTGCCCTGAGGCCGCCGGAACGGTGTTCGAATTGACGCAGAAGGCGGGCAACTGGTCGGTGAAGGTGCTGCATACCTTCCTCAGCAACGGTCTGGATGGAGACATTCCTCAGGCTGGCTTGGTTTTCGACACTGCCGGAAGTCTTTACGGCACGACCAGCGCAGGCGGCCCGAATAACTTCGGTACAGTGTTTGAGCTGACGCCGAATGCCGGCGGGAGTTGGACAGAGACGCTGCTCTATAGCTGGGGCGACACTACGTCTGACAATGAACCACGAGCAGGTCTGATATTGGATTCCACCGGCAATCTCTATGGCACGACGCCGGGGGACAGTTCCGGGTATGGGGCAGTGTTTGAGGTCACGCCGTAAGATGTGTGCTCCTGCGAAAAACAGCAGGTTCCTCCACTACGTGTCCCCTTCGCTTCGCTCTGAGGCCGACTCCGGCCGGAATGACAAGGTTGTGAGATTTCTGCCTTAAGAAATCAGAGCGAGGTGCCGGCGGCGGCTTCATGGCTGTAGGGACTTGCCTTGGCGTGCTCTTCCTCTTGTAGCGTTACTTCTTCCCAGAGGGTTTTGTCGCGGAGGATGCGCGAGACCAGCGCGGTGTGCATAGCGTGGCCGGCGCGATCGGCTACGATTTTGCCCAGGATTGGCTTACCCAGCAGCGCGAGATCTCCGACAAGATCCAAAACTTTGTGCCTTACGAACTCGTCGGGAAAACGTAGCGGGCCGTTTTCGATTCCATCTCGCGTTAGTACGATACAGTTCTCGCGCGATGCGCCGCGAATTAGTCCCATGTTGCGCATGGCTTTTTCATCTTCGCGCGAGCCGAAGGTGCGGGCTCCGGCGATCTTGCGCAGGTAGCTGCCGTTCGAGAGTTCCACCTGGAAAGTTTCTTTGCCGATGAGCGGGTGGGGGAAGTTGATGGAATAAGAAACGGAATAACTGTCAGCAGGATAGACCGAGATAAATTTGTTGCCTTCACGCATCTCGACTTCGCGAAGAATCTTCAGATATTTGCGCGGGCGTCGCTGCTTGCGGATGCCGGCCTTCTGAATCAGTTCGACAAAGGGAAGAGCGCTGCCATCCAGAATCGGGAGTTCGAGGTTGTCGATCTCTACGATGGCATTGTCTACGCCTAGGCCAATGAAGGCGGAGAGCAAGTGCTCGGTGGTCGAGATGAGCACGCCCTTTTTCATGAGGCTGGTGGCGTAGCTGACGCGGGCGACATTGCGGCTTATGGCTTCGATTTGAAAGCCGTCGAGATCAACGCGGTGAAAAACAATTCCCGTTCCGGGAGGACCGGGAAGAATCCGCATGGAAACGGGCGCGCCGCTGTGGAGTCCGACTCCACTGCATTCCACGGCTGAGCGGACTGTCTGCTCTTGTGTCAAAGGTTTCTGGCTATGTCCCGAATAATGAATAGATTACAGCCGGTGCGCGAACCTTGACTGTGGTAAAAAAGCCACAGTATGTGGCGGACAGCCGACCGGGAACCATCCCAGTTACGGGTAGAAAGCGCTAAGCCGAGACAGATCAGTGGGTTAAAGCTGGGCGCGAAAAGCACGGGAATCGGTTGCTACCACCCCGTTACTTTAGCGTTTCTTCACCGGTTTATTGGGATCGTAGCCCGAATTGGGGTCGAACATGGCGGGGTCGAGCCCCTGATTGAATTGGACGGAATTTACAAAGCGTTGCGATTGCATGTCTCCGTTGTAGTAGCGCGTGAAGTTGTAGGGCGTCATGATTCCCTGCACGGGCTTGTAATTGTCGTAGATCTCTTCCTCGGTGTTGCGCTGTTTATCGACGGGGTCGCGCCAAGAATAGCTTTTTTTGAGCGGCAGGTGAGTATCGATATCGAAGAGCAACTTGACCGCTTCATCTTTGGAATTGATAAGCGTGACCTGCTGCGACGCCAAATTGCCGGCCAGAGCCGTGCCGTCATAAAACAGCGCGACGCCCGGATCGTTCAGCCAGACCTTCAACATGGTTTCCAATGAAAATCTTCGACGCCGAAGATAGTCGTCGAGATCTTTCTTTTCGACGGCGTGGGCGCCTTTGAAGGTGACTTCATAGCCCTTGTCGGCGATGTATAGATAAGCGACGTCGCGCTCTTTGGTGAGTTCGAGGCGCTCCCTGTCTGGATACTCGACGAATCGCCAGAATACGGCTCCCGTGCCGGAGGGACGGCCGTGATAGAAGCCGAAGGTGCGTCCGGTCTGCTGCATGTCGCGGAGGTTCAGGTAGGTCTGCCCGCCCAGCGCCTGGATCGCCTGATTGAGCAGAGCGCGCGCCTGGCGGGCGTTTTCCTGATCGAATGGGATTGCGGAGTGGGCGCTGGCAGATTCAACGGCAGACTGCGCGTTTGGCTGAGCCGAACTGGCAGCCTGGCGCCAGCCTGAGATTGCCAGCGTAAACGCCAGCACGACGATTAGAAGCAGATATTTCATTTAGCCGAAATTGACGTCCGCACAGGAAATTGTAGCTGCTTGCGGGTGGTGGTGCAGTTTGACAAGCCTGTCCCTGCAGCGGCTAAAGCCGCGATCGATCTCGAGGCATTTACGGCGCGCCTTGAAGCCGCGCCCTTTCAAAACAAATTCAAATGAGTCCCGCAGTTTCTTGGATGCAGGAAAAAGCGGTCGCGTCGAGGCCTGGGGCAATTTCGCTGGTGGTTGATCATCCCAGCTTGATCATCCGACCAGCACGGCGCCGCCGTTCACATTGAAGATTTCGCCGGAAATGAAGCCGGCATGTTCGGTGCACAAAAAGAGCACCGGAGCCGCGATTTCTTCGGGTTTGCCGACCCGGCCGAGGGGAATTGTCCGCAGAACCTTCCCGCTGCCTTTCGGATCATCCAGCGTGGGCCTGGACATATCGGTATCGACCCAGCCCGGAGCAACGCAATTCACGTAGATGCCCACCGGCGCCAGTTCTGAGGATAGGCTCTTCGTAAGGCTGATCAACGCGCCCTTGGTCGAGGAATAATCGCAATGAAAAGCTTCGCCGCGCTGGCCACTGGTAGAGCTGATGAGGACGATGTGCCCGGCTGCGGATCCAGTGCGCGGCTGCGTTTTCATCTGCGCGACTGTGTGTTTGACTAATCCAAAGACCGCATCGAGGTTGATGGAAACGGTGGAGCGCCAGTGCTCGTCAGTCATCTGGTCGATCGCTACATCTTCGGCGGGCCACACGCCGTGGTTGGCGACCAGAATGTCGATTCTGCAGAATTGCTTAACCACTTCCGCGACCAGCGTGCGAGCGGAATCTGGGCTGTCGAGGGTGCTGGCGACTGCGCGACAGTTCGACTCACCGCATTCTTTCGCGAGTGCGTCGGCCTGCGACTTCGCTTTCTGATAACTAAACACTACCTTCGCGCCTGCTGCAGTGAACATGCGAACTGTTGCGGCTCCGATGCCGCGTGAGCCGCCGGTGATCAGGGCTACTTTGCCGGAGAGAGAAAGATGGATGGACATGGTTAGCCGTTTCTAGTTTCGTGTTTCCATTTGCAAGTCGGTTGTGCGCGAGTTTCTTAGTCCACCGTTCGCACGTCATCGGGCAGCATCAGCACGAACGAGCAGTTTCCGGTTGCGGTAGAGCAGGAAAGAATTCCGCGGCGCAAGATTTTGACTGGGGTGTCGTCGGGGAACGTTAGACGATACTCGGCTGTGCGCAGGGCTTCAGTGAAGACCTTGAGCTTTTCTTCGCCGCTGGCGAACTTCACCGCTTCCACGGTAGCGGCGGAACTTCCTGCGCGACCTGAATCAGGGCGACCCGCGCCCCGACTTAACAGCACGAAGAATTCGGCGCTGCCGGTTTCTTTTGCTACTTTGCCCAGGTCGATGGTGCGCAACTGCTGCAGTTCATCTTTGTACTTTGCGACAGTAGCGTCTACCTTGGCGCTGCCGCCGACTAGCGGGGCGAGGCGGTCTCGCGTTTCGGGGATGGGACGCAGTCCGCTTAGGCAAAGAGCGTAGGTGCGCATGGCGAGATCTTTCTTTTTCTCTTTTTCGTAAATCTGTCCCAGGTGGTCGCCGACTTCGCCGTGATGGCCGAGCTGCCACGCCGAGGAAACATATTTTTCGGCCAAGTCGAGATTGCCTTCGTTGTAATAAACCCAGCCGAGCGTGTCCCAGTAGGCGATCAGCGATGGAACCAGAAGCAATTCCTGCTGAGTGAGCCGGTCGAGCGACACGTTGCGCAACGCCGCGGTGGTGGCGGAGATTGCGGACTCGGCATATTGCTGGGCGCGATCCAGATGAGTTTTTTTCAGCGAAAGCTGGTAGGCAATGTTGTTCCAGACCAGCGGCGTGGCTGAGAGTTCGACTGCATGGTCGAAGGTCGCGAGCGCTTTGTCATCCTGGCCCAAGTTTAAATAAGCGTCGCCCAGACTTACCTGCAGCTCGGGATTCTCTGGGGTTAAGGACGCGGCTTTCTCCAACTCGGGCGCCGCTAAATCGTACTTGTGCCACTCGGAATACATTGCGCCGAGGCCAGCATGCGCGAACTTGTCGAGTGGATTGATCTCGATTTGTTTGTTGAAGGCGGTGACGGCATCGTCATACTTGCGCTCCTGCCAGTAGGCACGGCCGAGCGCGTTGTAGGCGAACTCGTCGTACGGATTGATTTCGATCTGCTTGTTGAGAGCGGCGATGGCGTCGTCATCCTGGCGCATTCCCATGTAGGCCGCGGCCAGGATGTTCCACGCAACTTTGTTTTTGGGATCGACTTCGGTGGCGCGTTTGAGAAGCTGAACTGCCAGCGGGAAATTGTTGGCGGCGTAGGCCGCGCGTCCGCTGTCGATGAGGTCGTCGGCCTTCATGTCGGCAGGCGGTGTGGGCGCGCCGGCTACCGTGTTCTCGACAGAGAGCACTTGTCCCAGGTCGGAGCTAACGGCGTGGCGAAAGGCCTGGTAATCGGAGGCGCGCGGCGCGGGCAGTTCGGCCTGACGCAGCGTCAACGTTCTTGAGGCTGTGAAAGTAGTTCCTTCCAGTTTGTAGGTGGCCTGATATTCCGCATAATCGCGCCTGACGGACAAAGGCAACGGAGAATGCGCCGTGTACTTGGCGGGCAACTCGAGCTTGATCCTGTAGACGTACTCCGCCTTGGGGCCGAGCTTCAGGGTTTCGGCGTCGGCATCACCGTCGTCATCAACGTTGCCGGGATCGGGCAAGTTGAACTGACAGAGCGGAAGCAGGAGGTCTGATTTTTTCTTGGACCAGTCGAGGAAGTTCGGCTTGGAAACGTCGTACGACATGGTAAAAGCTTGGCGGGTCGCCGCCGGATCGCTGACCTTCAGATTGGTGATGTCGCCGCCCATGGCAGCGTTTACGTTTTCAACGACGCGCTGCCAATTCGCCTCCGGAACGCGGCGGAAGATGGAACGCAGCATGAGTTCTTCGTCGCCGCGGAAGGTGTAGTGCACGTGGACTTCGAGTTTGCCGATCTCGTTTATTTTTCCATCAACCTCGGAAATCTCGCTGTCGGGCATGGGCGTGTCGGCGGGAGTTTCCTCGAGGTGCGGAGTGCTGCCGTCGGCGGGAATTACCAGCGCCAGCTTGTTGCGCAGACTGAAAGCCAGCAGGCGGAACGGAGCGATTTCGCTGGTGGTATCCATCCAGATTTCTTGATGGTCCAGCGGGAGCATAGTTATGACGTGATCGAACTGCGAAGGTGATGGCACGTCCGGATCGAGTTTGCGGCTGGAATTGATCAACACAGAAGACGCATGCAGCCCTTCGGCTTCCAGCAGAGAAGCGAGCAGCGTGTGCTTATCTTTGCAGTCGCCGTACTGGTCGTGAAGAACATTTCCGGCGGCGCGGGGCTGATAGCGGCCGAGGCCGAGCGACAAGCTTACATAACGGAAGTTTTTCGCGACGAAATCGTACAGACCCTCGACCTTATCCATCTGCGAGTCGAGTCCCTTTGTGAGGTCGGCGGCCTTGGCTCGGACTTCCGGCGAAGGCGCGCGGCGGTCTTTCTCCAGGCCCGCGTACCAGCGCCCAATCTGCTCCCAACTGACGAACGTGGTGAGCTGCACGTCGGGACGTTCCTCATCGACGCGCTTCTTTTTTCTCTTTCTTTCTTTCTCTTTTTCCTTGTCCTTGTCGTCTTTGTCTTTCTTGTCGTCTTCGCGTTCCAGATGAGAATTGGTCCAGCGATAGACGCGGCGGCCGTTGGCTTCCGAGATCTTCGGATCCATGTCCGGCTTGCTCTTCAGCTTAAGCGGGCGGTCGGCGGGAACGTCGACCGAGAGCTGCTCATCGAGATTGATGCTGTTCTTGTCGAAGTCGTAGTCAGCCCAGAACTGCCCCGCCGCGAGTGGCGTGTGAATGACGGTGACCGCGTCGTACTCGAGTACTTCGCCGGGGCGCAGGCCGGGCACGGTAATGTGCTTCACGCGAAAGTCGGTGTAAACGGGAGCTTCGCGCTCGACGGGCGCGCTGAGATCCTGCACGGCATCGTCTCCCGCCTTCACCACGCTGCCATCGGCCTTCACCACGCGGACGTAAGCAATCTCAACGCGCTCGTTGGCGGAGTTGTAGCCCAGTTGAATCTGGCCCCACTGCTGCACTCCAGCCTCACTCTGCACCCGGATACGAGCGACCGTTTCTTTGCGGCCCGTGCCGTCGTTCTCAAAGCGGTAGCTGGAGCGGAGTTGCTCGACTACGAAGGCTTCCTGAGAATAGTCGTGCTTGGAGTCTGCCGGCTTGGAAGCGCCGGCCGGAGATGCTGGAGCGACTGGCGGGGCGACGGGTTCGGAGGTTTGAGCTGGAGCGGAGATGCATGCGGCCAGGGTGCAGGCCACGAGTAGCGAGAGCAAAAGACTGCGCATAAGGTAATAGTAAGGCCTGTGGCGCTTTTATCCCAAGGCGGAGCTAGCAGGACGGCCTTGGGTGCCATCCGATAGGCTTGTGACGAGTATCACATTTGTTTGTTTGCCGGCCACAAAACCGTAGTAAAATGCCGGGGCAGAGAGTCTTGCCGGGCCATGACGCCGGGCAAGCGTGACGCATAAAGTTCTTGCGCCACGGTCTTTCCTCGGAGGGTTCTGGTATGGAAGATCGGGCTCGTGACGTCTCTTCGGTTTCAAAGCAATCGGTTTCGCAGCAGTCGATTTCTCAACAGTCGATTAGCCAGTCGGCGCTGACCCGGCAGCGGGAAGGCCGCGGCGCCTGGGTTCTCACCGCTTACGGTATTTCTGGGCTGGCTGTATTCGCAGTTCTCGCTTATTTCTTTTCGGACTTCATCGCTCGCTAGTTGGGGGTCTGTTTGCGACGGGCGGGCGTGTGCGTCCGCGGAGCAGGGTGGAAGTGTATTTAAAATTTGTCTTCATAGTCCGCGCTCCCGCTTCATCCAAGTCCCCATTTGAACGTGTTACAATCAGCATCCTTAGAGGCTATTGCTTCGCAAGGAACCCAGGTATTTCCCCGCACTGACGTATTGAGCAAAGAGAAAGAAACATCCGTGCCCAAGAACCCCACGTCCGCTGGCGCGCCCGTCACGTACGCCGACGCCGGTGTGGATATCGACCGCGCCAACCGCACCAAGCAGCGCATTAAATATCTCGCGCACAAGACTTTTACTCGCGGGGTGCTCAGCGACATTGGAGGGTTTGGCGGGCTGTTCGCCATCGATAAGACGAAGTACGTGGACCCGGTGCTGGTTTCGAGCGTGGATGGCGTGGGAACGAAGCTCAAGATTGCATTCGCCATGGGACTGCATTCCACGGTGGGCGCTGACCTGGTAAATCATTGCGTGAACGACATCGCCGTGCAAGGCGCTGCGCCGCTGTTTTTTATGGACTACCTTGCAGCGGGCAAGCTTGAGCCTACGATCGCCGAGAAAGTTGTTGAAGGGATTGCCGATGCCTGCAAACACAATGGCTGCGCTCTGATCGGTGGCGAGACGGCCGAGATGCCCGGCTTTTATCCCGATGGCGAGTACGATCTCGCCGGGTTTATCGTCGGCGTGGTCGAACGCGAACAGATCATTACTGGCAAGGATGTACAGATCGGCGACGTGATTCTCGGCCTGCCTTCGAACGGCCTGCACACCAACGGATATTCTCTGGCACGCAAGCTGCTGTTTGAAGGGGCCCGCTACTCGCCCGACGATTACGTCAACGAGATCAAGAACAAGGTGGGCAATGAGTTGATGCGCACGCACAAGAGCTACTGGCCGGCGCTGAAAAAACTGGTTGCCGCGCAATGTGTCTCGGCGCTCGCTCATATTACCGGCGGTGGCATCACGGAAAACCTTCCGCGCGTGCTGCCTCGCGGTACCGGAGCGGCAATCGATCTCGGATCCTGGCCCGTGCCTCCGCTATTCGAGCATCTGCGGCAGTTGGGCAACGTCCCGCAAGACGAGATGCTGCGCACTTTCAACATGGGCCTGGGAATGCTGGCGGTGGTTCCACTTGCAAAATTCAAGAAAGCCCAGACCGTGCTCGAGCGCGTGGGCGAGAAGACTTACACCGTCGGACGGATCATCAAGGGCGATCGCAAGGTGATCTACAACTGAAAGGCAAACCCACCACGGAGTCACAGACACACGGAGAAAATCTCTAAAGTCGCCAATTGCGTTGATTGTGCGTTGAGGTCCCGGAGTCTTTAGTCCCCCCGTTCTGGATTTGCTCCGTGTCTCAGCGTCTCCGTGGTGGATTATTATTTTGAAGTTCCCATGAAATCACTGGGCATTCTCCTTTCCGGACGCGGTTCGAATTTCGTCGCCATTGCCGATAGCATCGACGCTGGCCGCATTCCCGATGCTCGCATTGCCGTCGTCGTCTCTAATCGCGCGGACGCTCCTGGCATCGCTGCGGCACGGCAGCGCGGCTTGACCGCTGTTGTGATTCCATCGAAGAGCAGGCCGCGAGCGGAACACGAACGCGAAGTCGTCGCCGCACTGAGGGAGAATAAAGTCGATCTCATCTGCCTCGCAGGATACATGCGGCTGCTCTCGCCGTGGTTTGTGCAACAGTTTCCGCGGCGCATTCTCAACATTCATCCCTCGCTCTTGCCCGCGTTTCCCGGCCTCGAAGCGCAGGAGCAGGCTTTCGCTTATGGAGTGAAAGTCTCCGGCTGCACGGTGCATTTTGTCGACGAAGAACTCGATCACGGAGCGATCATCCTGCAGAAAAGCGTTGCCGTGCTCGATGGCGATGATGAGCATTCGCTCGCAGCTCGCATTCTGGAGCAGGAGCACATTGCTTACACCGAGGCGATCAACATTGTGATGGGCGGAGGTTTTGAAATTGCCGGACGCAGGTTGAGGAAGAAAATATAAGGACCATAGAAATGCGTTGCAGGACCTCTTCGCTAGATGGTTTTCTCCATCCTCACGATTCGCAGCACTTCCCCGTTCGTCAGGGGCGCTTCTTGATTCTCAACAGCCGCGTAGCCTTTCGCAGCATAGAAGGCGACGCCGCTCAAGGTCGCGCCCATCTCAAGCCGAGTGAAGCCGGCTTCTCGCGCAGCGTTCTCACAGGCTTTGAGGATCAAGATGCCGATGCCGATGCCGCGCCCACGCCGGATGCACAAAAAAGCGCGAATCTTTGCTGCATCGCGCGGGCTCGAGCAGCGAATCTTCGCGGGCTGCGAACTGATCGCCTCCGTAGAGAGTTTTGCGCCTGCTCCAACCGCCGCAGGCGACGATCTCGGCTTGATCCAGTGAGTCTGAGGCTTCGGCGAGGAAGTAAGTTCCATCCGCAATGAGCTGGCTGTCGACGCCGTAGACGGACTTCAGCGCGCCCTCGATCTGTGCTGGAGAATAATCCGCAGCCTGCAGGCCACGCACCGAAGCCTCGATTACTTCTCGCAAGCGGGGAACATCTGCTGCGGCCGCCTTTCGAATATGAATATTCGTCGCTGGCACGAATCTCGCCTCTCCAAGACACATTCTAACTTCTGCATTCTGACTTCTAGCTTCTGCATTCCATATAATGTTTGTTCCCATGGCAAACTTTGCTTCTGTCGACGAACAACTGACTTATCTCAAGAAGGGCACAGCGGAAATTATCCGCGAGGCCGACCTGCGCGCGAAACTTGAGAAGTCTCGCGCTACGGGCAAGCCGTTGCGTGTGAAGCTCGGCATGGACCCGACGGCTCCGGACTTGCACCTGGGACACACCGTCGTTTTGCGCAAGCTCAAGCACTTTCAGGATCTCGGGCACACCGCAATCTTTTTGATCGGCGACTTTACAGGAATGATCGGCGACCCCACCGGACGCTCGGTAACGCGGCCGCCGCTGACTCGTGAGCAGATTGAGCAAAATGCTGAGACTTACAAGGCGCAAGTTTTCAAGATTCTCGATCCGCAAAAAACTGTCGTCGACTTTAACCGGCGCTGGTTCGAAAAGTTTACCCCGGACGACTTTATCCGCCTGATGGCGAAGTACACCGTCTCGCAACTTCTGGAGCGCGAAGACTTCCACAAACGCTTTCGAGAAGAAAAACCCATCGCCCTGCACGAATTGCTTTATCCGCTGGTCCAGGGATACGACTCGGTCGCGCTTGAAGCCGATGTGGAGCTCGGCGGCACCGACCAAAAATTTAATTTGCTGGTCGGGCGAGAACTGCAGCGCACCTACGGACAGGAGTCGCAGCTGGTGCTGACCACGCCGATACTCGAGGGCCTCGACGGCGTGCAGAAAATGTCGAAGTCGCTGGGGAATGCGATCGGCATTCACGAGCCGCCGCTGGAAATGTACGGCAAGGTTATGAGCATCTCCGACGAAATGATGTGGAGGTATTACGAGCTGCTGACGGATTTGCAAGTCGCCGAGATTGAGAAGCTGAGGCGGGAAGCGCATCCCATGCAGGCGAAGAAAGAACTGGCGCAGAGAATTGTGGCGGACTTTCACTCGACTGAGACAGCGGCGAAAGCCGGAGAGGATTGGGCCAAGCAGTTTCAGAAGGACGAGGTGCCGGAGGAGCTTGAGAAGATCCAGATCCGCGTCGCGGCAATTGCCGTTTCAAACCCGGACGATTTCAAAAAGCCCGGTTGGTCGGCGGAAGAAGCCGCCCAGAAAATCATCTGCTTACCTGATGAGAAAACAGTGAATGAAGACCCGAACTTTCACGTCGCAAGGATTGAGAAACTTCTTGTCGAGTTACGTCTAGTATTATCCGCATCCGAGGGCAGCCGTAAAATAAAGGAAGGTGGAGTCACAATTAAAGGGGAGCAGATGAAAGGCAGGTACTTCGCTTTCATCAGCACTCCAGCTGAAGTGGTCGTCAGATTGGGTCGCAAGCAGAAAATTGCTTCCATTGTTCTCTAGCTGCCACGCACGAGTTGTTTCTGCTACTCTCGACCGCGCACATGCGCGCTGCTGCCATCTTCGGGTTGGGATGTTCTCCGGAAAACCTCAAGCCCTTCCAAGCCGCTGAGAACATCGAGTGGCGCATCGGGATGCCCGCCGCTGCCGATCAGGCTGACGTCGTTCTCCTCTTCGGTGGCGACGGAACAATTCACCGGCATTTAAATCAACTCGTGAAGCTTGGCCTGCCTGTGCTGGTCGTTCCGGCGGGAAGCGGTAATGATTTTGCTCGCGCTCTTGGACTACGCAGCGTGCGCGATTCGCTTGCCGCGTGGCGTCGCTTCTGTGCCGGGCAAGATAACGTCCGCGCGATCGATTTGGGAGTTATCACTCCGACGGAAGCCGCGGGGAAGTCGCCCGCGCCACACGAGTTTGCTCGCAACTCGGTGCTCGGGACTCGCAACTATTTCTGCTGCGTGGCTGGCGTTGGACTCGACGCTGAAGTGGCTCGCCGGGCCAACGGGTTGCCGCGCTGGCTGCGTGGGCATGGCGGTTACGCTTTGAGTTTGGCTCCGACGATCTTTCGCTTTGCCGCGCTTCCCATGAAGATTCTCACTCCCGACGAAGCCGGTGGATGGACGACTCGCAGCGATCAGCCCACGATCCTGGCTGCTTTCGCCAACACTCCCACTTACGGTGGCGGCATGAAGATCGCTCCACACGCGCAGATGGATGATGGTCAACTTGATGTCTGTGTGATCGGCGGCGTCGATCCCTTCAAGCTCGCATGGCTGTTCCCCACGGTTTACTTTGGCCGCCACTTGAACATCCGAGAAGTTAAGTATTTCAAGGCCGAGCAACTGCGCGTGGAAACTGAATCTCCGCTCGATGTCTATGCCGACGGCGAGTTCGTTTGCCGCACGCCAGCCGAGATAGGCGTTGAACGCGAGGCGCTGCGGGTCCTTGTTCACCAGGCAACAGTTCATCAGGCAACCGTTCATCAGCCCACTGTTCATCAGCCACAACAAAGTTTTGGAGGAGCGAATGGGACAGACAACAAGCGCCACGCCTGACATCCGCAACGGGGGATTCCAGTTGAAAGTCAGTGCCCGCGGCGCGTTGATTCGCGCCGTCTTCGGCTCTAACTTGATGTATTGGGCTGTGGTACTTTCCGGCAACTCTCCGCTGTGGTTCTCGATCGTCACAGTGCCGGCTCTCGTAATGGTTGTTCGGGCGATCGTTCTGGTTCGAGTGACTCGCAAACTCCAATCATCTGCCGCCGACTTAGGCCATTGGAGAAACGTTCGCAAGTTTTACTGGCTCGACGTGGGATTGGAGTGGGGACTGATTGGCGTCGTGGTGTTCGCTCTCGTTCGATTGGGTCGTTTCGACCTGATACCGCAGTCGTTTGGAGTGATCGTTGGCTTACATTATCTCCCGCTCGGAAAGATCTTTCGCGCGCAGCAATATTACTGGACGGGCGGCGTCATGGTGACTGTCGCGCTAGGTTCGCTTCTTATACCCGGCGGATACATTCGGAACGTCGTCGGATGTGCGGGCGTTGGCTTGACGCTTTGGATAAGTTGCTTTGCCATTCTCTGCTGGATTTCATCGGCATCCAAGTATCCCACCAACGAGTGATGAACCTCTGACGACGCACCAAGGCAACCGCGTCAACGCAACGGCAGGGCCGGCTCGAACCAGAAATTGGAAACTCATTCCTTCGCCGGTGCTAAACTTTCTTCATGCCTGACCAACGTTCCCGAACCGGACTCTGGATTGTGATTGGAGGAGGAGCATTCTTCCTCTTCGTACTGGCTGTGTTTTCGCTGGTTTACCTGACGCTGCATGCCGGCAGCAATCAAGCTGGATTTGGCGGCTTCGGCGACCGCATCGGCGTGGTGGACCTGGATGGCGTGATTCTCTCGCCGCAGCCGGTGGTCGGCCAACTGAAGAAGTTTGGCAACGACGATTCCATCAAAGCCATCATTCTGCACGTGAACTCGCCCGGCGGAGGAGTGGCTGCTTCCGAAGAAATTTATCGCGAGGTCAAGCGCATCCGCGAGGAAAAGAAAAAACGGATTGTGGTCTCGATCGAAACCGTGGGTGCAAGCGGTGCTTATTACATCGCGTCGGCCTCGAACAAGATCTACGCCAATCAGGGCAGCATCGTGGGATCGATCGGCGTCATCGCCGAGTGGGTGAACTATGAAGACCTGCTGAAGTGGGCCAAGCTGAAGAGTATTGTGTTTAAGACCGGCGAGTTTAAGGACACGGGCAATCCGGCCCGCGAACTTACTCCCGCGGAGCAGGCCTACATGCAGGGCCTGATCGAAAATATGTTTGGACAGTTTGTGCAGGCCGTGGCCGATGGGCGCGGAATGAAGTTCGACGATGTGAAAGCCATCGCCGACGGCAAGGTATGGACCGGCAAGGAAGCGCTGTCGATGAAGCTGATCGATGCGACCGGCGACTTTGAGGCCGTAGTCAGCGAGACGGCGAAATCCGTCAACATCTCGGGCGAACCAACGCTGGTGCGTCCGGAAAGAGATCACAAGACGCTGCTCGATTTAATGACAGGCGACGTCTCGCAATATCTTCCCGACGCTACGAAAATGCTGGAGCAGCATGTCGGGTTCTATTATCTGTGGAAGTAGGGCGGCGGATCTGGGGTCCTAGGTGTCAGGTCTCGGGCGTGCGTGCAACCTTGCCTGCCTGGAACACCAAGTTCCGGTGCGATGCGGTCCCTACGGATAACACCTAGTCCCCTAGACCTGACAACCGTCCCAAAACGGAGACTTGCGTACAACCCCTGAAATTTGAGAAGGTTATGCAGGTTGCCCATGTGGAACCGGGGCCGTCGCTCACCTTTGGCGATGCCTCACCGCAAAGGCCGGGCAGGGAGCGAAGAGAGACTATGACGAAAGCCGATCTGATCGATGAAGTCTCGCGTTTAGCGGAACTTACGCGCAAAGACAGCGAAGTGATTGTGGAGACCATCTTTGATAGCGTGGTGCGATCCCTGCGCGCCGGCGACAAGATCGAGATCCGCGGATTTGGCAGCTTCCGAACCCGGCAGCGCAAACCGCGCATGGGACGCAATCCCAAGACCGGCGAAAAGGTCGAAGTGCCGGCCAAGAAGATTCCTTTCTTCAAGCCCAGCAAGGAGTTAAAGGATCTTGTGAATGAGGGGATTGTGGACGCTGCAGCGACTCTTCCGCCCGCGGCCGCCCCGCCTGTTGCGTAGGAATGCAGAAATTAGAAATCGAAATGCAGAGGTTAAGAGCGAATCCGTTCTTACTTCTGCATTTTGGTTTCTGCCTCCGGCATTACACGCGGATTCCCACCACGCCCATCATGCGGCCAGTGCAGCCCTGCTCGGCACGATAGGAAAATAATAAGTCGGTGCGACAGTTGGTGCATAGCGAGGAAGCATCGATGCTTTTCGCCGGCACACCCACTGCCAGCAACTGTTGGCGATTAGCTTCCACCAGATCGAGAAAGATCTTCTTCGGCAAGACGCTGTGGCCGGGAGCGCGCGCCGTCAGGAACAACATGGGATACTTCTCGCGGACAGGATCCGATTCCTCGACCTCGCGGAAGAGTTTTGCCGCATAAGCGAATTGCGATTCGAACTTTTCGCGAACTTCCGCGCCCACCTCATAACAGCAGCCATGAATGCCGGGACCAATCGCGGCCATGAGATCGCGAGGCTGGCTGTCGAAGCGGCGGCGCATCTCTCCCACTCCCTTTTCGACGATGCGTTTGACCGTGCCTCGCCAGCCCGCGTGAAACAGTCCAATGGCGCGGTGCTTGGGGTCGACGAGAATGATGGGCAGGCAATCGGCGGTCTGGATGCCAAGCAACAGACCGGGTGTTGCCGTAATCATGCCGTCGCCGGCAAGCTGGGATTCGAGCGGCGAATCCACGAATCGGATGATGTCAGAGTGAATCTGGCGCAGCGTAACCAGCGGCCAGGGCTTTTTCCCGAGACCAAGCTCACGCACAAATGCCGCGCGGTTACGCTCGACCGCCGCTCTGGAGTCATCCTTCGTGAATCCCAGGTTGAGCGCGCTGCCGCTATATGCACGCGAGAATCCGCCGAGGCGCGTCGAAAATCCGTGGATAAGCCACGGAAACTTACTCAGACGTGAGGCACTAAGAATGTTGAGTTCTGCTTGCTTGGAAAGGCGACTCGGCACGCATCCATCTTACCCGGCAGCCCAGCGTCGGCGCACCCCCGCCAGAAACTTCCGCTTGTCCGCTCGCATTTGCCGCACGAGCGCCTGATTGCCAGTATCTTCGTGCGCCGCCGCCCAGAGCACCATTTCGGTGAGCACGGGCGCCAGATCGATTCCTTTCGCAGTCAACGAATACGTGATTTTGCGCGCATCTCCTGGATCACGCTCCGCGGCGACGATTCCGTAAGCCTGCAATTTGCTCAGGCGATCGGCGAGAATGTTGGTCGCAATGCCTTCATAGCACTCAAGGAATTCTTTATAACTGCGAAAGCCGCGAAGCATCATGTCACGGATGATCAGGAGCGACCAGCGGTCACCCAGCATCTCCACTGAGGCATTCAGTGGACACCCCGAGCGCCGCTTTGGAGCCGACTTCTTACGCGCCATGTTTTTTGATGGTAAAACATATCACTTGCATTTTGCAAGTACTGGAGGAACACTCATTTCTTTGTTGCGATGGAGTCATCCAACAATTTTTGCCGACCTGTGCTTACTCTTGCGGCGGTCACTCCGTCTAAGCCGGTGGCCCGCTGATGCGGGAAATTTCAAATGTGGGAGATCAACAATGCGATTGCATCGACGTACAAAGTTGCTTGCCGAATCGTTCGTGCCCGTATCGGTGCTCGCGCTTGGACTTATGGCGAGTTTGCTGGTTACGCCCGCTGCGGCATCCGGAGCCGCCGACCGTGAAAGGCCAACAGAAGACCCGGCTGCAGAAAGCGCAATGGCGGCGGGGGACAGGGAAGTGCACTTGGTCGATGCTTCTACGCCGCGCGAGCGCCAGATCGAATTAGCTTTGAGCGCGGCCCCAACCGAGGTCTCGAGTAAGGCCACAGTTTATATTTTGGGGCCCAAGGGCTATGAGAAAGTCCGCGAAGGCACGAACGGTTTCAGTTGTCTGGTTGAGCGGTCATTCAGAGGGATAACCCAAACTTCATCAGCGCCGGCGTGCTTCGATGCCGAAGGCAGCCGGACGATTATGCTGGCTTACCTACGCAGAGAAGAACTGCGGGCACAGGGCAAGTCGGAGGCTGAGATCAAGGATGACGTCGCGAAGGGATATGAAGACGGTCGCTTCAAAACACCCGGGCCGGGTTTCCTTTACATGATGTCGAGCGAAAACTATGTCTACAATTCCGAGTCCAAGAAGAGCGGCCTCGTGCCGCCGCACTTGATGTTCTACGCGCCTTACAAGACAGCGAAAGACGTGGGATATGAATCGGTATCGCCCACAATGGTGCCTTATCTGACGGGGAGCGGGGTGGGGCCGGAATCATTGCTGGTCGTAGCCGCAGACAAGCCTTCGCAGGGTGATTCCACTGGCGATTCCCATAAGCACTGAGAGAGGGAAGATCATCCTCGTACCACCGGAGAAACGAATGAACCGAACGACAGGCAGGATGATCGCGTTGAGAAGCTTCGCGCTGGTTTTGGTGCTGAGCGCTTCGCAGACCTGGGGCGAGGATGCGAAGACGGCTTTTTTGACCATGGCGCCGATTGACCAATACCTGATGCCGGATCGAAATGCCGAGATAGCTCTCGCGCGTAGCGCGGCTCCTGAGTCGATCTCACGCGATGCCGAGGTCTGGGTGCTGGGCCGGCATGGGTACGAAACCGCGGTTAAAGGAAAGAATGGTTTCGTATGTATTGTGGAACGGTCGTGGATGGCTCCCTTTGACGACCCCGAGTTTCTGAATCCGGATCAGCGGCTTCCACTTTGCCTCAATCCGCCGGCCGCGCGATCTCACCTGCCACTCACTTTCAAAATGACGGCGCTGGCATTGGCGGGACTGTCCGGAACTCAAATGTTCGACGGTATCAAGGCCGCGTTCGACAAGAAGGAACTGCCGATGCCGGAAGCTGGTTCCGTGTGCTACATGATGTCGAAGCAACAATACTTTGGACGTAAGTACGGAAACGCGGACCCGCATTTGATGTTTTGGGTTCCCAAAACAGACGATACGTTTTGGGGCGCCGGTCTGCCTGGCTCTCCAGTGTACGTGCATCAATATTCTCCGGAACCTATTACTGAGTTCATTATCTCGGTCGCGAAGTGGTCGGACGGAACGGATGCGCCTACCGACTAGCCCCAACGATTAACAGGGGCGCGCGAGCCTTAACGCGCTTGGTGACAACGATGGAAGAAAACTGTCGAAATCTCGGGAGGAAATCAATGAATCAAGTGATAGTCAAGGCAGTCGGGTTGGGAACCCTCGCGGTGATGGTGGTGCTGGGCGCGTGGAGGCAACCGCACGCAGCGGACGCGAAGACACCGTATCCGAGCATGGCCCCGCTTGACCAGTATCTGATTGCAGATCGAGATGTTGAAATCGCACTGGCGAGAAGTGCCGCCCCGGAGTCCATCTCGCGGGATGCGGAGGTCATGGTCCTCGGGCGGCATGGTTACGAGACCGCAGTCAAAGGCAAGAACGGCTTTGTGTGCGTGGTAGAGCGATCATGGACCGCCGGAATCGACGATCCCGATTTCTGGAATCCCAAGCTGCGGGGTGCAATCTGCTTCAACGCACCGGCGGCACGATCCTACCTTCCCCTGACTATCAAAAAAACGGAATTCGTTTTGGCTGGGCAATCCAGAGTTAAAATGTTCGAAAGTCTCAAAGACGCATTTGACAGGAAGGAATTGCCCGCGCTGGAGCCTGGCTCAATGTCCTACATGTTGTCGAAACAAGCTTATTTGAGCGATGCCGACGGGCACTGGCATCCTCACCTGATGTTTTTCGTTCCGCAAACGGAGGCTGCGGCGTGGGGCGCAAATTTTCCGGGTTCCCCGATTCTGGCATCTGTCAACCCTGAAGATCGAATGACTGTGTTCCTCGTTCCAGTCGCCAAGTGGTCCGACGGAACGGCTGACGCGAATTAGCAGCGGCACCGAATCTCGCGCACGAATCGACCAGGCAAAGTTAACTGCTGTAAACAATCCAACTCTTTGCGCATCGTAACGCCACTCAGGAGGAAGCATGCAATCGGATACTCAATCTGCGTCTGTCTCGAAGGCGAGTCTCTGGACCGGGCGGATTCTCAGCGCGCTGGCAATCTTGTTGTTCGCCTTCACCCCAATGTTCAGCTTGCTGAAGCCTACCGCTGCCATGCAGGGATTCGCTCGTTACGGCTATCCAGAGAGAGCTTTACTGCCCATTGCCATCGTGGAACTGACTTGCGTCATCCTTTACGCAATCCCGCGCACGTCCGTTCTCGGCGCCATTTTGCTTACCGGTTACCTGGGCGGGGCAACCGCTACACACGTGCGGGTCGGTGAACCGCCGATCATTGCAATCATTGTCGGCATCGTGGTGTGGTTGGGTTTGTACTTGCGCGATCAGCGGCTGCGTGCGCTGGTCCCCTTGCGGAGTTCGAATCCGCAGTAGTTGCAACCGTTCTCGGTGAAGGCCCGCGAGGCTTGCAAAACAGAGAGTGAAGAATGCGTAAAATGATTGTTTCAAGCGTAGTGAAAAAAGTGCAGGACCACAGGAGAGAACGATGAGCAAAGTTCGAGTACTGGTCGGGACGCGCAAGGGCGCGTTCATTCTCACCGCAGACGGCAAGCGCGATAAGTGGGATGTGAGTGGTCCGCATTTCGCGGGCTGGGAGATGTATCACGTAAAGGGATCGCCCGCGGATCCGAACCGCCTGTATGCGTCGCAAACCAGCGGATGGTTTGGGCAGATCATTCAGCGCTCTGACGACGGCGGCAAAACGTGGCACCAGCCCGGAACGCCGCCCGGAGAGCCGCCAGCGCCCGGTCCACCGAAAGCCATGAGCAACAAGTTCGTCTACGATGCGTCGGACGAGACCGGCAAGGCGCTCACCACGCATCAGTGGTATGACGGAACGCAGCATCCGTGGGAGTTTAAGCGGGTATGGCATCTCGAGCCGTCACTCACCGATCCCAACACGGTTTACGCTGGCGTAGAAGACGCCGCCATCTTCCGATCGACAGACGGCGGCGAGAACTGGCACGAACTTTCCGGCTTGCGCGGCCACGGCACCGGGCCGAAGTGGCAACCCGGAGCCGGCGGCATGTGCCTGCACACAATTATTCTCGATCCCGGCAATCCGCAGCGAATGTGGATTGCGATCTCGGCCGCGGGCGCTTTCCGCACCGACGATGGTGGCAAAAGCTGGAAGCCGATCAATCGCGGACTGCGCTCCCAATACATTCCTGACCCGAATGCCGAGATCGGCCACTGCGTTCACCACATCGCGATGAACCCGTCGCGCCCTGGCGTCCTGTTCATGCAAAAGCATTGGGACGTGATGCGCTCAGACGATGCCGGAGAGAACTGGAAAGAAATCAGCGGCAACCTGCCAACCGATTTCGGATTCGTCATCGACGTTCACGCGCACGAACCAGAAACGATTTATGTCGTTCCAATTAAGAGCGACTCCGAGCATTTCGTTCCCGATGGCAAGCTGCGGGTATTTCGCAGCCGCGCCGGCGGCAACGAGTGGGAGGCGCTGACCAACGGCCTGCCGCAAAGCAATTGCTATGTCAACGTGCTGCGCGACGCCATGGCCGTCGACTCGCTCGACAAGTGCGGAGTGTATTTCGGCACCAGCGGCGGCCAGGTCTACGCCTCGGCCGACGCCGGCGATAGCTGGGCTCCGATTGTGAGAGATCTTCCGGCCGTGCTTTCAGTGGAAGTGCAGACGCTACCGTGAGCAGAAAAAGAAAAGCACAGCGTTACTAAGTCGAGGGTGTCTGCGCTGGATCGGGCGTGGACACCTCGATTTTATATGTGCTAGTATTTGCCCTCCTCCCTCATTAGGCTTATAAACGCCGGTTGTTGTCGCTTCGTCGTAAACATCACTCGCCAGGAGATTGCTTCCATGAAAAGTGTGCAGTCGTCACTCACCCAGAATTTTCTGTTGGCCGCCAGCGCCATGCTCGTTCTGCTTGGGATCGCCGCCAGCCCCGCGTTCGCACAAGGATCCGGCTACAAGGTGATTCACAGTTTCTCCGGCATTGACGGAGATGGCCAGTTGCCAACCGGCGATCTGGTTTCCGATGCAACCGGCAACCTCTACGGCACCACTTCGGCGGGCGGAGTTTATAACGACAATTGCACCTATCCTGAGGGTTGCGGAACTGTCTTCAAGCTCACTAAGACTCCAGGAGGCAGTTGGACCAGAACCGAGCTTTGGCAGTTTACCGGCGAGCCGGACGGCGCCTATCCGCAAGCTGGCCTCATATTCGATGGAGCCGGCAATCTGTATGGCACCACCCAGTACGGCGGCGTCTACGGTGCCGGCTCCGTCTTCGAGTTATCGCCGGGGTCGGGCGGCGCGTGGAGCGAGAAGATTGTTTACTCCTTCCTTGGCACAACAGACGGCTCAAATCCCGACAGCCAATTGGTTATCGATCCCGCCGGCAATCTCTACGGCACGACCTACGACGGGGGAAGTGGCGAGCAGGGTGTTGTGTTCGAGCTCTCGCCAGTAGCCGGCGGAGGATGGACTGAAAGCGTACTCCAGGCTTTCGTCTATCCCGGCCCGCGTTATCTCACTGCCGGACTGGTTCGCGACAGCGCGGGGAATTTATACGGGTCGACATTTACCGGCGGAAATCTTGAGCAGCCTTGCCTGATCGGCCAGTATGACGGCTGCGGCATCGTCTTCGAGCTCTCGCCCAATTCCTCCGGGACGTGGACCTACAACGTCATCTTGACCTTTGACGGCTTCGACGGCGCGCTGCCCCATGGCCGTATGGCAATTGACGGCGCAGGTAACCTCTACGGCGCGACCAGTAGCGGGGGCAACGTGAAGTATTACGGCTACGGTGGCTTCGGGACAGTCTTCAGGCTTTCGCCGAATTCCTCCGGAGCATGGACCGAAACTGTTCTTCATGTCTTCGGAGCCAATGCCGTTGCGGGTGAAACTTTCATCGACGGCGACGATGCTTATTCCAGCGTTACACTCGACTCCGCGGGCAACCTGTACGGTACAACCGTATACGGTGGCACCGGCTACGGAAATGTTTATGAACTCTCGCCGAGTACGACCGGCGCGTGGAAGGAAAAAACGCTCTTCGCTTTCTCGAATCAGAGTTCGAGCGGAACTCGCTATGGCATTTTCCCCGAAGCCGGAGTGCTGGTTGACTCGGCCGGGAACGTGTTTGGCACGACCTTAGAGGGAGGGACGATCACAGGCACAGGCGGCGTCGTGTTTGAAATTACGCCCTAGCCGGATCGATTGGCGCGCTCAGAAAATTCCGCTAACTGTAGGCCCGGCATGGCTCACGTGCAACGCAACAAAAATCGCAAAAGGCTAAAATGGCTGACTGACAAGAAACTGGGTATCCGTAGCTCTGCTGATGCGGCTAGGGAGTTTACTGTAGGGAAAATCAGGATTGCCCCAGAGGCTTCTGCGTGAGTTCCGGCCAATCCGTATCCATGGGTAGTAAATCCGTATCGACGATCCGAATCGTGCTCCCGCAGCATCTGCGAACGCTGACGCACACCGGCAGCGAGTTGACGCTTAGCATCGAAGGCCCGGTCACACTGCGATCAACGCTCGACGCACTCGAGGCCGCGTATCCCATGTTGCGCGGCACGATCCGCGATCACGTGACCCTGCAGCGCCGGCCATTTCTGCGCTTCTTCGCCTGCCAGGAGGATCTTTCGCACGAGTCGCCGGACGCGCCGCTACCCGAGGCAGTTGCATCGGGAAAAGAACCGCTTCTCATTATCGGGGCGATTGCAGGAGGCTAGGCCGACGCCAGTGCGGCGGATTACTGCGTCAAGCGGAAAGTGTCCCGTTCCCATCATCCGCAATCCGGCCGTGACCGCGGACCGCGGCATGAACACGGCGGATTGCTTCCACGACAAGGTCAGGCTCATCCAGTTCAATCATGTGATTACTATTCTTCGCCACAATCAATAAGCTATTTGTCGATAACGCGGCCAGACGCGTTTGCCCCTCGCTCCATCCCTTTTCGAGAACGGAAAAAGGTCCCGGAAAAGGCTGGCCGTGGGTGAGCACCACCAGCGGGCGCGCCCCCAGGCTCGCCGGGAGACCTGAGTTTCTCATCGATAGTTCCTCGCGCTCTAACGAGGCCAGATCGTCGGCGGCGGCCGCATATTCTTCAGCGCGCAAAAACGGAAAGCCAGCATGGAGGGACGGAAAGCAGGTTACCAACAAGCGCACCAGCCCGAAACGCGTCGCGAACTCAACGGCTTTAGTCACCAATCGAACCCGGGCATAGAACTTGAGAACCTCTGGCCGGAAGATGGTCGCCTCGTCGGGCGTATCCACGAATACGAGTCCCGCAGTCTGCTCGGGATATTTGCGTGCAAAGTATCGCACGATCAGGCCGCCGTAGGAGTGTGCCACCAGAATGTAAGGTCCCGGGATGCCTGCGTTGGACAAAAGCGCGTGAAGTTCTTCGGCGCGTTGCGCGATGGTCCGTCCCGCTGGAACAGATTGGCTCCAGCCGTAACCCGCACGATCGTAGGTGCAAACGCTTGCGAACTTTGCCACTTGGTCCTGCACCGGCCACCAAAGCCACGAGGGCTCGCCTGCCCCTTGCTCGATCAATACGGTCGGCGCGACGTTCCCTTTGCAAAGCAGTTGCAGTTTGTGGTCTCCGACGGAAACCATCCGACCGGGCAAAGGATTGCGACGCCTGTCTCTCCGTTCGCCGATTCTCTGGTAGACATTTCCCGCTGCGAGCAGGAAAAGGCCACACAGAAACGCGAGGCCGAGACTCCATTGCCAAAGGGACATAAGTAGATCTAAATAATACATCCGTGTATAAAATACAAGTCTGTATATTATTAGGAATATAATGCCGAAACAAATGAATAAGACCATGCTTCTTCGTGATGGAGGTGGCAAGCGCGCCCGCACAAGAGCGAAACTCATAGCAGCGACTGCAGCCGTTATCGGCGAAAAAGGCTACGACCGCGCATCGCTGGAAGAGATTGCCGCGCGCGCCGGAATGACTCGAGGTGCAGTCTACGGCAACTTCAAGAACAAAGAGGAACTCTTCCTGGTTCTGATTGAAGCTCGCTGGAAGCCGATCATTCCCCCATTTGTGCGCGGCGCCATTCTCAAGCAACAAATGCGCATCCTGGGAAAAACGGTTGCGAAGGAGGCGCTGGCGCGTCGAGATCAGGCTGCCGCCGCGACCGCGTTTCAACTCTATGCCCTCACGCACGAGGCAATGCGGGCTCGCCTGACAACGCAGAACGCGGCTATCTATCGCCGCATGGCGAAAGGACTACTCAAGTTCGTACCGGCGAAACAACTGCCCATGCCGTCGGAAAAATTTGTTCGTGTGCTCGACGCTTTGATCACCGGCTTGCTCTTCACCTATTTTCAAACTCCAGAACTTGTAACCGAAGACGTAATCATTGCGGCATTCGAAGCGCTGGCGTGAGAGTTTGTGATTGTCTAGTTCGGGGCCGGTCCGGCGATTTGCCCGGATCCTGCTCGTCCGCTATAGTTTGGCTAGCCATGTTTGACGACTTCACTGCCCACGACCGCTGGACCAGGAAGCCGGTTCACTGCGTCTATCAATCGCTGATCGTCGCCATTGCCACGCGCCACGCCGATGCCGTCGACGTAAAGTTTCTAGTCGATGGAAAAACGGTCGCGGTAGCTCTTCCGCATCCTGCGTGGGTGGAGTACAAGAAGCGCACCGGCAAGTCCATCACAGACTCTCTCGCCATCGAAATCGCCGGTCACTATCTGAAGACTGCTCTCGAAACCGGCGAGGGATTGGGCCGCGAGATGTTTTCGCTCACCTCCGACGAAACGCTGGCGCATCTCGACGCGGCGGTCGCGGCAATGCAGGCCCAAGTTCCAGCCTAGCCATCTGAGTTCAAGCCGCTTGTCTCCATTTACGGCATTGTCATCCTGAGCGCAGCCGCTTTTCAGGCGGAGCGAAGGATCTCCCGCTCAACGACCCGACGCGTAAACCAAGTTGCACCCATTCCAACTGCTGCATCCTGCCCGCTGTGTCTGTGTTTAAATCAAGTCATGTTCGCGCGCAAGATTCGCGTTGAGTACGAAGACCACCAGCAGAAGATTCCTTGTCCGCTGAAATGGCTGGACAGCTTCTCCATGCGCAACTTCACCAATGCCAGCCTGTTTGACGACACAATGCCGGTCGCCGACGGGCGCATGGAAATCGGCAACCACGTCCCACTCGATCAACTTTGCGCGGCCATGGAAGATTGGTTCCGGCGCAAAGGTTATCTGGCCAAGGACTCGAAGTTGTTACTGGAAGAAGTCTGACAACGGGCGGACACTCTTCGTAAGTGTGGATGCTACGGAACATACGGCGAAGAGAGTACTCAGTAAGGAATTACCGGGTTGTGTTAAATTGAGGAAACCAGCCCAAACAACGTGGTGTTCCGGGAATTTTGACGCAGTCACAAATAGCGTAAACCCCTTTAGCCGTTAAAGACATCTCATTATCTGATAGTTGCAAGGGGGCGGAACATGGCAAGCCATTTGCAAGGTTTGAGTCCGAGGTGCAGATGATGAACAGATTGCAGCTTTCCCCCCAATCTGGCACGCACGATGCGCTAACCGAGTGGCTGGCTTACGATCCCAAGGTTCGTCCCGGCCTTGAACTGCCCAAGATCAATTGGAACGCGATGATGGGGCTGACGTTTGCCACCGTTGTCAGCGGCAGTGTGTGGTTTGGCATCGGCGAGATGGTTTTCCGTTACTGGAAGTAAGCGTTAGCGTGGATGAGCGAACACTAACGATCTGTCGTTGCTATTTGTCATTTGTCATAGTGCAGCAGCGACATTACGTTGTAGCCTTTCAACTTCTCCCGACCATTCAGAAAATCTAATTCCACCACAAAGCCGAGTCCCGCAATCTCTGCGCCTAGTAGAGAGGCTAGCTTGGCTGTCGCCTCAGCTGTTCCTCCTGTGGCGAGCAGGTCGTCCACGATTAATACTTTCTGGCCTTTCTGAATCGCGTCCTTGTGCATCTCGAGCGAGTTAGTGCCGTACTCGAGCGCGTAATCGAACTTCACGGTTTCGGCGGGCAGTTTACCAACCTTGCGCACGGGAACAAATCCCGCGTTCAAGCGGTAAGCCAGTGCTGGAGCGAAGATAAAACCGCGAGCTTCCATGCCGAGGACGAGGTCGATCTTCTGATCGACATAGTGTTCGGAAAGCCGGTCGACGAGCGTGGCGAAGCCGACTTTGTTTTTCAGCAGAGTGGTGATGTCGTAGAAGAGAATGCCCTTCCTGGGAAAGTCGGGGACTTCGCGGATCAACTGCTTAAGCTGGTCGGAATTCATCCGTGAGTTGGAAGACAAATCTACCACGCTCCTTCAATGCGAAATGAACTGATACTGGCTGCGGGTTGAGCTTCTGCTTCTTCGACGGCATCGACGCGGGCGGCGCGCGGGCCTTCGCGCAGGCGCGAGCGCAAACCGGAAAGCTGATCGCGAGTTCCCTGCGCCAGCACTTCGACGCTGCCGTTGGCGTTGTTACGGACCCAGCCAGCGATTCCGAGAATGTGCGCCTCGCGCTCGACGAACCAGCGAAAGCCTACGCCTTGCACACGTCCGCGAACCACGAAGCGCCGGGCTTGCACGTCTGCTGTCATGGAGCTTTATCAAAATAGCAGCACGGCGAGTTTCGTACAACGGCGGAACCCAGAGGCCGATGACTGAAAATAAATCCTTCCTAGTGTCAGAATCCGCTCAGTTCGTTTTGTCAGGGGTGTGCCCGGTCTGTACGCCCGTTCAGGGTACCCCCCTCCCCCCTCCCCCTCGGTATATTGGAATCATGGAGTTAGCGGCAAAATGCGTTTTTATCTATGGGCTGCAACAAGTTACGGGCAAAATCTTGATGTCAAAGAACTTAGGCGACAAAAAGCGGGGGAGCGACTACTTTGGTTGCACAACGATGTGAGCTGACCCAACCGTCATGGCCTCGACCATCATTACGTGATTCAATTTTGGGCGCAAGGTCAGACGGGAATAGGTACTTGTTGAAATAACCCTCACACTGCGGGAGATAGTTTCTTGCGCCCAGCAGCCTCAATCTTTTTGTCAAATTCCGCTCGTAAGAGTTTGTCTTTCTCTGGGGCAATTATGAAATAGTCGAACAAGTCGCCAACCACTTTTAGTGTCCATTCCGCTTCCTCTTTCGACGCATTTATAATCACGTCCTCCCAGCACACGTCTGAGGGTATTGTGTCAGTCTCGACTGTAGCCTTAGCGACTTGGGTGTGAGCGCCGAAATCGGCGATTTCCCGAAGGTAATGAAGATTGTCCCTCAATCGCGATGGATGCTGCGAATTGTTCGCAAATTTGTCGATGCGCGCAGCAGTCCCAAAGTTATTTGCATTGTCGTATTTCTTCAAGAGATCGGAGAGAATGCGGCGCGAGAGAACCGCAGACATTCGCGGGGCATCATCCAAGATGACGTATGCCTGAAGGTAATCTTCCCTCATTGGTGCTGGAACTAATGTGAGATCAATCGCAGGCGGAGCTTTATGCTTGGGTACTGCAAACCAGGTCTCGGACTCCGGTGGCGTTTTGCCTGTAACGATCCGCGCGACTCGCACGATATACTCCCGACATTGTTCATTCTGGCAGCGTGACCACTGGACCTGTACTTGAAGGTGGAGCACCGCAGGAGCGGTAGGTAGCTGGACGCTTGGCAATTGTTGAAACAGGTTGCCTATTCGCCCTAACTCATCCTGATTGGTTGCGAATGAGTTCCACACTGCGGGCGTATAGCCGGAGCAGAACGGACAAATCATAGTTATCGCTTCTTCCTGTGCCGAAACATTCTGGACTTCTGCAGCCGCTTGCATCTGAGCGTACCTCCGCGTATCCTTGGATTGCGCGGCGTGCGCCCAAAGTTCTGAAAGTTGCAGAGACCCGACTGGCATCGGGCCTTTTGCATTTTACGCGGCTTCTGTCACTTCCTCAAATGTCAGTTAGAATGGTGCATCCATTTGCTCGGCATTCGTTACCGCTTCGACTGGCTTGGGCAGGTATGGCGGATTCTCGACCGACTCCCGATACTTCAATCGCTTCCCGTCGATCTGTTTGATTGCTGCCGCTACGCGCTGCCCGTCATTCATCTTCCGAGTGTTCCAACGAAACTGAAATTCGTTCAAATAATTCGGCAGGTGCTTGCGGCTTACGCTGTGAAACGTTCCCATGACTCCGCGACGAATCAGCGAAAACACGCCCTCGATTGTGTTGGAGTGAACATCGGTCCCGAGCCGCACATATTCTCCCGCGCCATGTGTGACTGTTTCGTGTCCGCCTTTGAATGCTTTCCCGACGCTGGTATAAACATTTAATTCGTCAGTGATTATTCGGCAAGACAAGTCCGCGTTCTCTGCAACAAACTTCCCGATGTTTTCAGCCGTTACCCGTTCCATCATTTGAAAGCGAACATCGCCGCCGCGTTGGACTATTCCCACGACTGGCGTTTTCCAAGTGCCGCGTCCGGGCTTCGTGGTGTACTTGAAACGCGGCTTCCCGCCGATGTAAACTTCGTCCGCTTCCACGGTGCCCGTCATCTTCGGCTGATACGCTTCGCCCAAACCATGCCGAATGCGACGAAGAACAAACAACGCGCTCTTGTGTGTAATCTCCATCTCGCGTGAAAGCTGCAACGCAGAAATGCCTTTCTTCGAGGAACATGCTTTCCATATCGCGTAAACCCAAACTCGCAACGGAAGCCGCGTCTCTTCGAAGATCGTTCCAGTGCGAACGGTGAAGAACTGTTTGCAGTCTCGGCAGCGCCAGCGGTAATCCTTGTTGCGTTCTCCGTCGCGTCCCTTCATCTGATACACGGCCACACTCCAGCAACGCGGACATGCTGGCTGATCTGCCCATCGCTGTTTCTCAAGAAATGCTACTGACAACGGTTCGCTAACCGCCGCGTTTCGGAGTGCTTCGAGAACTGCTGATCGTTGGCGTTTCATGTACAAAAGGTAGCACAGTTTTCAGTAAGTATCAAGAAAAATCTTACTTGTTTTTCACTTAAACTGCCCTTTCACAGGCCACGGTTCTCCACTGCGAATATTCTCCTGAAACAGGCGAATAGCCGCCAAAAGCCGTGATCTCTGCGACCGGTTCCGGTATAGGGCTTCCTCGGCTCTGGCGAGCATAAGTTCCCACCCTTTCGGCTTACCTGAATTAGACTTTCTAACTGGCTTGACACGCTTACTCGACATGCGGTATACCTCAGAAATGGAATTTGACGACCCAGCACAAGCGTTCCTGAACGAAGCCCACAAGAAATTGAGCGAGGTCACGACTGCCCGCGCAGACCTCGACAAAGACTATGGGAAAAAACGGGCTGATATTGACGCGCAGATTCTCAAGTGGAAGCGCGCCATAGATGGTGTTATGGCTGTCGCTGAAAGCGAACACGACGACCCGGAAGACGTAGAAGTATCCGCTTTTGTAGATGGAGCAGCCGGACGGCAAAGAATCAAATTCACGGATGCCGTGCGCCTGTGCCTCAGACAGCGGGGTGACAAACCTGTCTCTGCCCCAGATGTCCGCGACGGACTGATAAACCTCGGATTCGATTTCGGCAGGTACGCGCAGCCCCTCGTGCCCATTCATAACTGCCTCAAGCGGCTTGTGGCGCAAGGCGAGGCTGAGCCAGTTGTGAATGATGAGGGCCCGATCATCGGTTACAAGTGGATTTCGCCCATAGAGCAAGCCTTGGCTGAGGAATACCCGAGTTTCATGGCGGAGACGGGAGAAGGCTTGATCACCGCGCAACGAATAGCCGAAGTGCACCGAGCTAGCGTAGAGGCTGATCGACAGGCCGCTATACGGGCCGCTCAACAATTGATGGTGGTGGATGAAGTGATAGCACAGCAATCCGCAAAGAAACCAAAAAAGGGGTAACGACAATGGTCTATTGCATGAGTTTTGTCGGAGAACTGAAAGTGAGGAGGGTTGCGGGGCCGCACTGATCGGCCCGAACAAAGCAGGGACGGGAGAGGTCTTAGGCGGCATCACCGCCCCTGCGATTAGCGCTTTGTTAGTGCCTCGGTGCTGGAACTGGCATACAGACGCGGCTTGCACCCGCGTGCCATTCGCGTGGCTTATGGGTCCGAACCCCATCCGAGGCACCAGCTTTTCCCCGGAAAGGTACTGGTATGATACTAATTCAAAATGCCAAAGAAGCCAAAGACGAAGCGCCGGAAGGATAAACCCGGCCCCCAAGAGGAGAGACTGATCATTAAAGGCGACCCACAAGAGGCTATCGCCAAACTCCTCAAGATCAAACCGACGCGATAATCCACTCGCTCGGTTCAATACGCGACTTATCAGACGGTGTTTCAACAGATACTTACTCCCGAGGTCAGATGTCACAAGGGGGCTGTGGAAAAGTTAGGGAGCGTCGAGGTGCGCGGAGTTCGCGCAGCAGGCGATGGGCGAAGGTTTGTTTCAAGGCGGCCAGCACTAGCGAAGGACTTCCCCTGGTCCAACCCGCCCAGCCCCCAAGTAGGGCTAGGGCAGGTTCGCAAAATCTTTCATCATTGACAGACTCTCGGGCGGCAACCGATAATCGGCGCTCGTTTCCATTCATCTCCCCCGCTGCTTATCTGAAACGATCGCGAGACTCGCGGCTTTTTGCTCGGATTTCGCTCCCTCGCCGAGCCCAGTGAGCACCGTGGCTTCGACAGTTTCTTCGGCGCCAGTCGAAAGATCCAAAGGAGATCTTATGAAAAAACCTCACTCGCTAAGAATGACTTGCGTCAGCGTTTTTTTCCTTTTCGCCGCGGCTGCCATTTCGCCCGCGCAAACCTTTACGACTCTGGTGAATTACAACGGCGCAAATGGCGCGGAACCGCGATCGGCGCTGATCCAGGCAACGGACGGAAACTTCTACGGCACAACCGAAGGACAGGTAGAAGTTAGCGGGGGCACGGTTTTCAGAATCACGCCATCAGGTACTTTGACAGCCCTCTACACGTTCTGCTCCCAGCCCCATTGCGCCGACGGCGAGTATCCCGAAGGCGGTCTGGTGCAAGCGATTGACGGAGACTTCTACGGCACAACGTCGCAAGGCGGGTCCAATGCCCTTGGCACAATCTTCAAAATCACCATGGGAGGTGTTCTGAGCACTCTCCACAGCTTCGACAATACGGACGGGAACGGTCCCTTCGGCGCATTGGTTTTGGGCTCTGATGGAGATTTTTACGGAACCACGCAGAGCGGCGGCAACGCTGGCGATGGGACGGTCTTTAAAATTACACCCAGTGGCACACTGACAACGCTTCACAATTTTGACGGCTCGGATGGCTATAGCCCGTGGGCGTGGTGCAGGGTACAGATGGGAATTTTTATGGGACAACCGATGGCGGCGGGACCAACAACGACGGAACAGTTTTCAAAATCACCCCCGGGGGCGTGCTGACCTCGCTGCATAGCTTCGATGTCACGGACGGCCAGTATCCCCAGGCGGGCCTGATGCAGGCGAACGATGGAGACTTCTATGGCACAACATTCTATGGCGGATACCACCGAGCCGGCACGATTTTCAAAATCAACTCCGCCGGAGTTTTCAAAAGTTTGTACAGTTTCAACGGTGCCAGCGGAGAGAATCCCGAGGGTGGAGTCTTGCAAGGCAGTGACGGAAATTTCTACGGAACGGCCTATATTGGCGGAGCCAATAATGGTGGCACGGTTTATGAGATGACCAGCGCCTACACCGTGACGACGGTGTACAGCCTGCCCGCGGGCGACGAAAGCGTTCAAGATGGGCTGATGCAGGCCACGAATGGCGTCATTTATGGGCAAACCTACCTGGGCGGAGCGGAAGACGATGGTACGCTCTTCAGCTTGTCCCTCGGGCTGCCTGCATTCATTGAAACCGAGCCCACCTTCGGCAGAGTGGGTGCGGGCGTCATCATCCTGGGAAATGATTTAAGAAATGCAACTGGCGTCAGCTTTGGCGGAGTCGCCGCGACATTCGCGGTTTTATCGAATTCAGAAATAAGAACGGTGGTACCCGCTGGCGCACTAACGGGAACAATCACGGTGACGACGTCTGGCGGGACTCTTTCAAGCAACGCTCCGTTTCGCGTCGTGCCCTGACGCATCTCGATAAATCTAAAATAATCCGAACCAGGCCGCCCAGCGAGGCGGCTTTTCTGTTGCGAAGCATGATTCCCGCCTGCAACCTTGGAAAATTCGGAGACGGACGGGACGTTCAATATTCTAAAGATCGACAACGGATCTATCCGCGCTGGCGGCCCTCGCGCACGATGGCCACTAGATCGCCAGCCGACACTTTCACCTTTACACCTTTCACATCGAGCGGTGACGCGGCGGAAGTTCGCAGAGGCAGGATGCGGAAGACGGTACCATCACGGCGGCGAATTTCCACGGCTCCGTCCCGCTCGGCTTCGTCGAGCACGGTCGCAAAATTTCCTCGCGCCTCAGAATAACTGTAGGACTTCATCGGCTTTTGGCCTCCAGCACATCCAGTTTCAATTCGCGCGCTCGCTCTCTCAATCCGCCATCCAGCGTGAGGAGCGGAGCTCGTTCGTTGATGGCACAGGCCAGTATGTAGGCATCGTAGGCGTATACATTCAATTTCGCCGACAATTCCACGGCCTGCTTCAACCCTACCTCGGCCATGCGAATCGGGATCGCAGCATAGGCCTCCAACAGCTGAAGCGCATCTTTGATGCCGATTGCCTTTCGTTTGAACATGGCCGACATCGCGTTCCCTATTTCCCAATGGACTGAGGCCGGAGCGACCAGGATCGCTCCACGTGTCAGCGTGACCAGGTCAGCCTTTTCCGGTTGCTCGGCGATGACAGCGAGAATTGCCGATGTGTCGATCACTATTTCCACGACCACCATTATATCAGAGCTGTACAATTGTACAAGTCGATTAGGGAAGGGGGCTGCCCAGCTGTTACAGAAAAGAGCGAACCTCAGCGGCTGAAAGCCGCATCCGTTTCGACTGCCTTACGGCACGAGTGGAACTCGTGCCCTTCCCGAGCAAAGAGCCCAGGGAGAATCCCTTGCGGCCTCGGTGGTCGCGCAGTGCTGCTAGGGATCCTTCGACTCCGTGAGTACCTCGCTTTGCGAGGTACTCACTACGCTCAGGATGACAGAGTAGGGGTACTGGCTACGCTCAGGATGACAAATTGAATGTTACGCGCGCAACGGTTTACGCGCGAGAGAGGTAGACGCCTTCGGCGGTGTCGACTTTGATCTTCTCGCCTTCGTTGATGAAGGGCGGCACGTGCACGACCAGGCCGGTTTCGGTCTTGGCGGCTTTGGTGACGCTGGAGGCGGTTGCGCTTTTCAGTCCAGGTTCGGTTTCGACCACGGTAAGGATTACGGTCTGCGGCAGTTCGATGCCTACGGCTTTGCCATCGAAGAATTCGACTTTGATTTCCAGATTCTCGATCAAGTAATCGACGGCGCCGCCGAGAACGTCCTTGGTGAGATGCGTCTGTTCGTAATTCGAGGTATCCATGAAATAGTAGTTGTCGCCGTCGGCGTAGAGGAACTGCATGTCGACTTCGTCGACGTTCACCTTTTCGATGGGGTCGGGCGAGCGGAAACGGTGCTCGAACATGGCTCCGGTGCGGAGGTTGCGCAGCTTGGCCTGGATGAAGGCGCGCAGGTTGCCGGGCGTGCGGTGCTCGACGCTGAAAACAGAGTGCAGATCATTGTTGTGCTTGATGATCATGCCGGGACGCATTTGGGTGGCAGGGATCGACATCGCTTAAAACAATCTCCTTGCAAATGAGTGCGTTTGCTGAGCTGGCGGAAGAGCCTGCCCTGAGCAAGCGAAGCGCGCCGAAGGGCGGGCAGGTCCACATTTTCCGCCGCACAAAGGCCGAAAAGTCATTTTACACTTAGGTCGTCGAGAAAGGAAACCTTCCCGAAGCTACACTCATCGTAACGGAACCACATTCGTTGTCGCGGGGTTCATTCGCCACCGCCCTTGCGGAGGACTAGAATTGAAGACTGGCGAGAGATCGCAGCCGGCGCGGAGATTGCCCGGCATTTTTTCTACGTAGAAACGAGGCAACAATTATGAGCTTTGGACGTTATGAATCTTCTGAAGGAAGCACCATTGGGACTGCGGTCACTTTCTTTCTGATTGGGCTTGGGGCTGGAGCGTTGACGGCGCTGGCGCTGGCTCCGAAGACCGGCAAGCAATTTCGCCGCGACCTGAAACGCGGTTATGAAGACGCCCGAGACACCGTGCAGGATTGGACGGAAGAAGCGAAAGATCGAGTTCGCGACGTGAAGGAACGCGTGCGCGATGTGGCCGAGCGCGGCGCCGAGATGGCGGACGATCTGCGCGAGAAAGTGGAACCTCTGCGGCGGGTTATTAATCGCGGGTGAGTTAGGGGCTAGGGATTAGGGATTAGGGGCTTGGGTCAAACCCACTTGGCCGCGGATTTTCACGGATCTGCACGGATAAGGCGGGCGGGGTGTTTGGTTTACCCTATTTTGGTTTATCCGTTCGAATCCGTGTGGATCCGTGGCTAATGATTTTTCTAGCGATGATTTTCTAGTGGAAGATTGCGGTGAAGAATCTTCCGATCCGGTGCAGGACTCGGTGGTGCTCGGGTTCGGGCTGCTTGGCGGGGGCTGGGGCAGGCGGCGGTTGCACCTGCGGATTCAGTTGCACTGGCCTCGCTTCCGTGGTTATGACTGGCAGCGCCGCAGCCTCGTCTACGGGCGCCGCCGTGGGACGTTTTTTGCCTTCGAAAATGAATGGTGCATCGACCTGGACGTGAACCTCACCCGGTTGCGAAGGCGGCAGGGCGCGGGTTTCGGGTCCGTTCGAGAGTTGCGCCAGGTTCGAATTCGCGGGCGGGCTGGAATTCGGAATCTCCGCGGCTGGAGTCGCCTCGGTTCGCATTACGGGAACTGGCGGCGGACATCCACACTCGAGCGGAACGTCGGTGTCGACCTTGTCGATCCTGCCTAAATGAAATACCGCCTGTTCGTTCGGTTTGACCTGATAGACGCGGCTTCCCATCAGCTCGGCAACGATCGCAGAAGAATTGTTGCCTTGGAGTCCTCGCACGCAGGTGTTGCCGCGAGAGTCTGTGCTGACGGCGAAGTGAAATTCTCCCGGGCCGGCGAACAGGATGCGGAAGTCGGGAGTAAGCACGGTGTCGGCTGCGGCATCGAGCCTGTAATGAGTCTCGAGTGCGCCGGTGCTCATGCCCAGCATCAGGTCTTTCGAACTCTTCGAAGGCGTTACTGAAACTGTTGTTCCGGGGCAAACGCGAACCTCGCCTCCTCTCGACAATGCCAGCACCGTGGTATCGCTGCCTGCTGTCAGTGAGGATCCGGCCGCGAAGCGTTTATCGGCTGAGATCACTTCGCCGACTCCGCCGGTTACGGGCACAACCGCGGCCGCGGGTGATAGCGAGATTGATTGCGCCGGCTGCGGCGACTTTTTGTTCGCCGCATTGGGATCTTCGGGGGGATTGAGCCGCACCATGAGGCGATTGCCGGCGGCATCCCAAGAGTATCCGTAGGGCACCAGGAGGTCCAGCACAATCCTCATGATGGGAGGTTCAATCTGGTATTGTTCCGCGCGGATGGTCAGAATATTTTCCTGGAGCACGCTAATCCGCTTGCGATTGAGTCCTGAGCGCGCGTTGGAAATGTCGACGACCAGGCGCGGAGGGGAATCCAGCATCCGAATCGTTGGAACGATGGGGCGAGTCGAGACAATTTCGAGAGCTGGAACACCGCGATCCTGCACGATGCGCACGCTGTTGACGACGGCAACTTCCGGTTTCAAGGAACCGGCCTTTTGCGTGACAGAATTTTGCGATGGGGCGCTCGTGACCACGATCGCTGCGAGCAGCATAACGGCGACAAATTGGATGCCAGATCGCGGCAAACAAGAATCCCCTGCGAAGGAAAGACGGTTGGCGTTTATCGAGCTATAAGAGGAACCTTATCACTTGCCGGGAAGGTAAAGAAGTGCCAGGATCGTGGCCAATGCAAACGACTCGCGAGCAGTTCGAACCGCTTCAGCTGTTGGGCAGGAATTCGTACTCTTCGATGACCGCGGCCACAGCCATTTTGCCTTCGACGGCATTATCCTCGACCCGCACTACGCGCCCCTTGCATTGCACGCGGATACTTTCGGTTAGCGTAATTTCAGGCGGGAGCGTGAGGGTGAAACCGATGGGCGAACCCTGTGCAATGGGTGCGTCCAGGTAAAGGCAAATGCCACGCGCGCTTACGTCGCGGATTTCAGCGGATTCGTCAAACTCTTGATTTTCGCCGCGGGCGACCGCTACCGGTATCCGAAGCGCGAAGCGTCGTGCAGCCCTTTTTTCCTGCTGGGCTTCTGCCATGCGTTTCTCCAAGCTAATGAAGTGGCGAGTAACTATGTTCGAGTAACTATGTTCAACTAACTATGTTCAAGGATGACGTTGAAGGGCGCTTCCGTCAATACCACCCTTGGGGATGGGAATGGCCCTTTCCGGTGGGTTAGGGGCCCCTTAGGTAACTTGGGGTTTCCAGATTTGACTCGCGATGCGATCGTCGCATCTCCGTGTAAACTGCACACAGGATGGTATTCGTTCTCGACAACTACGATTCTTTCACCTACAACCTGGTTCAGTATCTTGGGGAACTGGGTGCGAAGGTTGAGGTGCGCCGCAACGGCCAGGTCACCATTGCTGACGTAGAAGCCATGAAGCCAGAGCGTATTGTGATTTCACCCGGTCCGTGCACGCCGCAGGACGCTGGCATCAGCATCGATCTGATCCGGCACTTCGCGGGCAAGGTTCCGGTGCTCGGTGTGTGCCTGGGTCATCAGGCCATCGGCGCGGCTTTTGGCGGGAATGTGGTGCGCGCTCCTCACCTGATGCACGGCAAGACCAGCGCGGTCACGCACGATAACAAAACTATCTTTCGCGGCCTGCCTACGCCGATGACTGCTACGCGCTATCACTCGCTTATTGTGGAAGAGAAAAGTCTGCCAGAAGAACTCGAGGTCAGCGCCTGGACTACAGAGAAGGATGGAACTCGCACGATCATGGGGCTGAGGCACAGAAAGTTTGCGGTCGAGGGAGTGCAGTTTCATCCGGAGAGCGTGTTGACGGAGGCGGGGAAGAAGCTGGTCGGGAATTTTCTAGCAGTGGTAAGTGGTCAGCGATCAGTGGTCAGACCTCGCCACCCGCATCGCCCTCGGACGCCTTCTTTTCAGGGAAATCCAACTAAAGTCTTGTGATGGGTGATCGGTCAGTATCTTGTCGCTGCCACTGACCACTGCCTACTCATCGCTACCATTTCGGGAAATCCACAGGGTCCCTGTGACGGACGTCACACTCCGGAGGCGACCCGGCAGGGCACACTCAAGCTGGAGGAAAGACAGCCATGAAAAAGACACTTGCGTTGTTTCTCTGCGCCATGTTCGCAACCGCAGCGGCATTCGCCAGGGACAAGGACAATCCAGACCACTCGGCTGACTGCACGAAGAGCATTGCGGTGGCTCGGGCGACTGAGGGCGGCGCACAGCCTTTCCTGCCAGAGTTCGTCAACAATTGGTGGAGGAAGAACTCAAAGCGCTACCCGACCGTGTGTTTTTCTCAGACGCCCAGCGCAAGGGCGAAGAACTACCTGATAGTCGGCTCGACGTCAGAGGCGTCCTTCGGTGGCCTATTTCCAACCGTTAAAACGTACACGAACACCAACACGGCTCCGTACAGTTCGAGAGGGACCGTCAGTGATCAGTATGGAAACACATGGAACTACACCGCCACGGGCGACGTCACAACGACGACAACGACACCCGTCCAGGAGAACCTACCGTATACCGACCGATTCGTGGGTCTGTACATGAACGCCTACGATTCAAACGGTCGCATGGTTCTGGCTACGGGGCACATTTACACGAGCCGCACTGGTGGGACGCAGCCAACACCGCTGGCTACAATATAGGCTCTGGCCTCGCGAATATTAACGCCCGGGGTAGGATGCTGAAGTCCATCCTGAAGTCCATTCAGAACGACTGACCCTATTGCGGCCGAGGTTGACTGGGCCTGCGACGGTCCCCGCCCCCTTTGCCAAACCGCAAGCAGCTTTATTGCTGGCCACTGACCACTGATCACTGACCACTGCCTCTAGCCATCTCCACTGCCCTCAACAGCGCCTGCGCCTTGTTCATCGACTCGTCAAACTCCCGCGCGGGATCGGAATCCGCAACAATACCCGCTCCCGCCTGCAGATATGCGTGTTTGCCTTGCATTAGCATCGTGCGAATGCCGATGCAGGAATCCAGGTTGCCGGCGAAATCGGCGTAGAGGACCGAGCCGCCGTAGATGCCGCGGCGCACTGGCTCCAGTTCTTCGATGATTTGCATGGCGCGGACTTTTGGGGCTCCGCTGAGCGTGCCTGCGGGAAAACATGCGGCGAAGGCGTCGAGTGCGCCGAGACCCTTGCGCAGCGTGCCTTCCAGGGCGGAGACCAAATGCATCACGTGGGAGTAGCGCTCGACGTACATCAGGTCTTTTACTTTGACTGAGCCGTACTCGCTTACGCGGCCGAGATCGTTGCGGCCGAGATCGACTAGCATGACGTGCTCGGCGCGTTCCTTTTCGTCGTTGCGCATCTGCTCTTCGAGCCGCTGGTCTTCGGCCTCATCGCGGCCGCGCGGGTGCGTGCCCGCGATGGGCCGGTATTCCAGCTTGCGTCCGGTGACGCGCACCAACATCTCGGGAGATGACCCGAGGATCTGCGTCTCGCCCATGCGCAGGAAATAAAGATATGGCGAAGGATTTACCTGGCGGAGTGCACGATAAAGATCGAACGGCTCGATGCCGGGGATGAAGTCGAGCCGCTGCGAAAGCACGACTTGAAAAATATCACCTGCCGCGATGTATTCTTTGCAGCGCTCCACGCTGCGCAGGAATTTCGCACGCGTGGTTCCGGCATGGATTTTGAGTTTCCCCGGCTTTGCCTTGGAAGCTTTGCGCCACATCGCCGGACGCAATCCCGCAGCCAGTTTTCTTTCGAGTGTGGCAATGTCGCGCACGGCGCGGTCGTACGCTTGACGAGGTTTTTCCCGCGCAACGTCGGCCGCGGCCACGATGTGAATCTGATGACGCAGGTGGTCGAAGGCCAGGAGCCGGTCGAAGAACATCAGTTCGCAATCCGGCAGAGAAAGATCGTCCTTGGCATGTTCGCCAATCGTCTCCAGTTGGCGAACCACGTCGTATGAAAAATAGCCGACGGCTCCGGCAGTGAACGGCGGCAGGCCGGGCACGGCAGCCGGCTGGTGCTCGCTCAGCAAAAGCTTCACGAATTCAAAGACGTTGCCTTCGTGCCGCTCGCGTTTACGCCCGCGTTCGATCTCGATCGCGGAACCTCGCGCCCGCAGCCGCATGTATGGCCGCACTCCGAGAAACGTGTAGCGGCCAATCTGCTCGCCGCGCTCGACTGACTCCAGCAGAAAAGCATGCAGTTCGTTCTCGGCGATCGATAGAAACGCGGACACCGGCGTGAGCAGGTCAGCGCTCACCGACTTCACCACCGGCACCAGCGTCGCCGAGCGCGCCAGACGCGAGAATTCTTTGAAGTCGGGGATCATGGAGTAACGGCTCGCCCATTCGCGGGCCAGCGGTTCATTATAGGGGAAGCGCGCCGGCGCTCTCCCCGTAGCTCCTGAGCTCTATAATCAGGGGTCCGACCTGCGTTAGGTGCAGCCATGTTTCCTCCCGAGCTTGAACACGATGCGTTCAGAGCCAGCAATGGAGAGTTCGGGTGGACTCGTGCGCAGATTCCCGCGGTTGTGGAAGCGTTGCGTTCCCACGGGATTGGGATCCTTGGCGGGGAGTTGTGGTGGATACGCGACGGATTCGCCGATTGGGTCGGCCTTATTCCCCAGCGGCATGGCCCACCGAGCGTTTACGCTTGGGAGACAAAACGTGACCCTGGCGAATCATGGCAACACTTTGTCGAACGGAGCGGGTCCGAGACACTGGCCGCCGTGGAGCAATGGCCAATGCAACAGGACTTGCCGCCTGACCTGCCTGGGCAGATTCTTTATAACCTCACCTGCGTTTCCGTTGCGCAGTTCAAGGCGCTCACTGTCAGGCCGGACTGATAGCGTCTCACGTGGCGAAATAATCGACCCTGAACCAATCCGGCAATTGACGGACGCGTTTCTTTCTCGCAAGATACGGAAGATACCAAACACTTGGGCCCTCGTGCGGTCACGAGCCTATGCGGATTAAGTTCTGGGGCGTACGCGGTTCTACGCCGACCCCACAACCCGAGAACATGCGCTATGGAGGAAATACCTCCTGCGTCGAAGTGCGCTTCGGCGACCGCATTTATATTTTCGATTGCGGTACCGGATTCCGCGTGCTCGGACAGCAACTGCAGAGCGAATTCGGCGAGAAGCCATTTTCCGCCCACGTTTTCGTTTCGCACTTTCATTGGGATCACATTCAGGGCATGCCGTTCTTCCGCCCGCTGTATTCGAACGCGGAGAATCGTTTTCTCTTTCAGTGCTCCACGCGAACGCGCCATCTCAAGCAAGTGCTGGCCGATCAGATGGCCGCGCCGTACTTTCCCGTGAGACTCGATCAGATGACGGCGCATCGCGATTTCTATGACGTTGAAGCTGGACGCATCACTCTGGAAGATGGCGTGCAACTGCAAACGGCGTGGCTGAATCATCCGCAGGGATGTATGGGATTTCGCATCGAAACCAAAGAGGGAATTTTGGTCTATGCCACCGACAACGAGCCCGGCGACGCCGAGTTCGATAAAGCCGTTCGCAAGCTGGCGGAAGGCGCGGACGTGCTCATCTACGACGCGCAATATCTTCCCGAGGAATACGAAGCGCGCCGCCGCGGCTGGGGACACAGCCACTGGCGCGAAGCGGTCAATATCGTGATGGAGAGCGGCGCAAAGGAACTCGTATTATTTCACCACGACCCCGAGCACACTGACGCCGTGATCGACAACGTCGTTCGCGAAGCGCGCAATTATTATCCAAAAGTGCGAGCGGCGGCCGAGGGTATGGAAATTAAGCTGGGGAGCGAGAAACGCTAATCTCCCGCGTGCGCAACAGCCGTGTTGGCAAAGTCTACGCCCTTGTAGAGCAGTTCCTCTCCCAAGCTGTGGGCGAGAGCATAGCTGAAGCAGTCGCCGAAATTCAGTCGAGCGGCATGGCCGCTGCCCTTTCCGAACCGCCGCCAGGCTGAGCGCGCGATTCGCACCTGCTCGTCCGTCACAGGCTCAATCTCGATCTGGGCTCGCGCCAAAAAAAGGTCCAATTGCTCACCACCCCTTTCCCCGGTCTTGCTTTCCATCACGATTGCCGCTTCTAGAAAGGTCGCAGCGGATATTCGCCGTGACCCGGCGGCCGTCAGGCGACTTAACAGGCCCTCGGCCCCGGACTCTTGTCGCAGAATGGCTACGATGGCTGAGGTGTCGATCACCATCTATTTCGGTAGCCCGTCCTCGTCATAGCCAATAATTTCGTCCGGGCTGCGGCGATCAAGCTCGGGAAGGGAGGCGGCGCGGCGCGCGATGGCGGTGAGATCCTTCATCAGTTGTTTCTGCTGGCGGGCGGCACGAACGCGCTGGTGACGCTCACGCAAAGCCTGCAAGATCGTCTGGGTGAGACCTTCGCCCGTCAAGCGAGAGAGCGTGCGGGCGAGGCGCTCGACTTCGGAGTTGCGTATACTCAGCGGCATAACTGATTATATACAAACTTACATTGTATATACAATGGAAAGGTCAGTTCGCAACGATCTGCGGTAGCCATAACTGGACCGATACGCCGCCCCAAGGTGTCCTTGCTTCCCAACCGTCCCGACTCATATACTCTGAACGTTTGGCCTGTTCACTCTGGGGACTCGTCCCGGCGCTGGCCGACTTCGAAACGCACTCATTCCGGAGACTCATTTATGACCACGCTGACCGCGCCACCGCACGTCGATAAAGAAAGCAATCCATGGGAATCGCAGCGGGCACGCTTTGACCTGGCTGCCCAGAAGCTCAACCTCGACGAAGGCCTGTGGCGGGTTTTGCGCTACCCCAACCGCGAACTCACGGTCTATATTCCCGTGCAGATGGATGATGGCCGCCTCGAGGTCTTCACCGGATTCCGCGTGCAGCACTCGATCGCGCGCGGTCCGGCCAAAGGCGGCATCCGCTATGCTCCCGACGTCACGCTGGATGAAGTGCGCGCGCTCGCCAGCTGGATGACCTGGAAGTGTGCCGTCGTCAACATTCCTTTCGGCGGCGCGAAGGGCGGCGTGATCTGCGATCCGCATAAGATGTCGATGGGCGAAATCGAGCGCATGACGCGGCGCTACACCTCAGAGCTGATCGAATTCATCGGGCCAGAAAAAGACGTCCCCGCTCCTGACGTAAATACCAACGAACAAATCATGGCTTGGATGATGGACACCTACTCCATGCACATGCGGCAGACGGTCACCGCGTGCGTGACCGGGAAGCCCATCAACATCGGCGGCTCTCGCGGACGCCGTGAAGCGACCGGTCGCGGCGTGATGGTGGTCTGCGATGAGGCCATCAAGAAGCTCGGCCTATCGCGCGAGAGCAGCCGCGTGATTGTGCAGGGCTTTGGCAACGTGGGCTCGAATGCTGCGCACCTCATGCATCAAGCTGGATACAAAGTCATTGGTATCGCCGAAGTTGGCGGCGGGCTGTACAACAAGAACGGCATCGACTTGAACGCGCTGGTCGAATTCCGCCAGAAGAACGGGACGGTGCACGGCTTCCCCGGCGCGGAAGCTTACGACGCCGCCGAGTTGATCACGACCGATTGCGAAATTCTCATCCCTGCAGCGACCGAGAACGTCATTACATCGCGCAACGTCGATCGCGTGAAGTGCCGCATCCTGGCTGAAGGCGCCAACGGTCCCACAACTTCAGCCGCCGACGATATCTTGACCGACAAGGGCGTCTTCGTGATCCCTGACATTCTCGCGAATGCCGGCGGCGTCACGACTTCTTACTTCGAGTGGGTGCAGGATCGCCAGGGCTACTTCTGGAAAGAGTCTGTGGTCAACGAGCAACTGGAAGAGATTATGATTTCCTCTTTCGGCGATGTGGTCCGCTATGCCGAGACGCACAAGGTGAACAATCGCATCGCAGCTTACATGCTGGCGATTGATCGCGTGGCCTACACCATTCGGCAGCGTGGAATTTACGCCTAACCCCAGCTACCAGTTGCCAGTTGCCAGATAAAAACTGAGCAGCGGTCGCCACGTGGCACTGAAGAATTCGCGGAGGGAAAATTTATGAGTTCACGCACCAAGAGACTATTTGCGCGGATGCTGCCCTTGCTGCTCGCATCCTTGATGTTGCCTGCGGTTGCGCCGCCGCTCTCTCACGCAGCAGCAGTTTCGTACGCTGCTGCCGACCCTGCCGCCGACAAGCTCGATCTGAACAGCGCGACCAAGGATCAACTCAAGGCTCTGCCAGGCATCGGCGATGCCTACTCGCAGAAAATTATCGACGGACGTCCGTATCGGACAAAACTTGATCTGGTGCACAAGAAAATCATCCCGCAGGCAACTTACGACAAGATCAAAGATCAGGTCATCGCCAAGCAGCCCAAGCCCAGCGCCGCCGCACCGAAGTAATCGTAGTGAAAGTGCATCCGGGAACCGCACTAGCAACCTTCGTGCACCATCTACGCATTCTCCTCGATTGCGTTCCCTCTCACCGTGGAGGATAATCTAGTTGTCTTCCGGAAACGCTGTGAGCCGCGGTGAACCTGCCCAACTCCATTTCGCTAACCCGTATCTGCAGCATTCCCCTGCTGATCTGGATCCTTTCGTCGAATCAGTTCAGCAGCGAGCACGGCGCTAAAGAGCTAATCGCCTCGGCGATTTTTATTGCTGCGTCAATGACCGACGGCATTGACGGTTATCTCGCGCGCAAGCGTGGCCAGATCACGACTATGGGAATTCTGCTCGATCCCATGGCCGACAAACTTCTGATCGCGGCTGCTTTCGTGACGCTGGTGCAATTTAATCCCAGCCTGGTTCCAGCGTGGATCGCCGTGATCATCATCGGCCGCGAATTTTTGGTAAGCGGCTTACGCTCGATCGCCGCATCCGGCGGCTTCACCATCGAAGCCAGCGAATTGGGCAAGTTCAAAATGGTGGTGCAGATTGTTTCCGTGGTCGCCGTTATTCTCGACCACCGCTGGAAAGAATGGCCAGTGTATGGAAACTTCGTCTTCCCGGTGCACTGGATCGCCGTGGCCTCAGTCGGGTTTGTAGTCTGCGTTTCTTTAGTTTCGGGCATCGATTACTTTGCCGCATTCTGGTCGAAGATTGACCGGCGCGTTTCGAAACGCCGCCAGCGGGCATTTATTCTTAGCCGTCGCCCGAAAGCGCAACCGGCGCCGCGGCGCGCAGATGCCGATGTCGCCCCTACAGCATAATTCGCCGCCAGCATTGGCAGCTTCGGAAGCAGCTACATCTGAAGCCGCGCAAGAGTTCTCTCAAGAAGAGCGCTTCCTGCTGCTGCGTCTGGCGCATGATTCCATTTCTTCGGCACTGCAGCATCGCGAGATTTCTCTGGATGCTCCCACGGCTCACCTCGCCGAGCCTCGCGGCGTTTTCACTTCACTCTACCTGCGAGAACAATTGCGGGGATGCGTCGGCTACGTACTGCCCACCAGTTCGGTCTTTCGCGCCGTGGCGGAAACCGCGCGCGCCGCGGCTTTCAGCGACAACCGCTTCCCGCCTGTCACGATAGAAGAATCTCCGCATCTTCAAATTGAACTAAGCATTCTCTCGCCGCCGCAACCGCTTCCCGCCGAAGCAATCGAAGTCGGCCGCCACGGTCTGCTCATCACCTGGCACGGCCGGCGCGGCCTGCTTCTGCCTCAAGTCCCGGTCGAGCGCGGCTGGGACCGCACAACTTTTCTCGAGCAAACCTGCCGCAAAGCCGGACTGCCTCCAGACGCCTGGAAACAAGGCGCGAGAATTGAGGCTTTTACTGCTGAAGTTTTCGGAGAGAAAACCGCAGGGGCTAGGGATTAGGGGCTAGAGATCCAGCGCCAGGGGCTTAAGCGCTACCCAAACCATCAAACCCTAGTCCCTATCCCCTGGTCCCAAGTCCCTAGCCTCTGGTCCCTAGGCCCTAGCCCCTGATCCCTAGTCCCTATCCCCTAACCCCTAGCCCCTTAACGCAAAGCCGGGAACGGTCACCCGTCCCCGGCACGACTGCGTCTGTGTTATTTGCGAAAGCTACTGCGCTGTTTGCGACTCGTCCAGTTCCACGCTGTCGCCGGCATGCACATCTTCCATGGCGAACACGATCATTCCGGTTGCCGTGGTGGGCGTGGTCCCGATGATGACGATCTCACCGACCGCGCGGCGCGGCAGATCTCTCATGTGCAGCACCGGACCGTTCGTCCGGGTGAACATGTTTGAATCTACCGACGGCTGCTTCTTCTGCGTATCTTCACTGATTGCGGCTTTGAACGAAAGCGAATCCACCGGATCGCGCAGCGTCTCCGAATAGTTTCGCGTGGCGCGGAAGTAGTCGCCCACCTTCACGCCCTGGTTTGTCCCGACATTGATATAAACCTTCTGCCCCGTTCCCACGACCGAGTCAAAATCTTTTCCCATCACGATGCGTCCGGAAACCTTGCTGCCCGTGGGCAGGAAGCGGTCAAAACGCAGCGGCGCGTGGAACGCCACCATAGGTTTCTCGGCGAAAGGAATCGCCGTGTCTCCCGGATTGACCGGGTCGCAGGAATACTCAATCTGCGCCACCGCTGCCTTGCTACGCGTGTCGACTACGCGTATGCGGCCGACTTCCATATACGGCTGCCCCGTTTCCTTGAGCAGTTTCTTCTGTCCGGGATACATCTCGTACTCATTGACATCGCGCAGAGCGCGCACAATCGAGTACTCCGCGCCGGGCGTGTAGCCCGTTCCCTGCATGTAGACGATGTCGCCCTTCACGAACTTCGTGGTAAAAGGAGTATCCAACCCGCCGGCCACAAAGTTGGCGTCGGGCAGCGTCTGCCGGTTAATGAAACCAGCACAGTACACATCCGCATAAGTGGGCGTTTGCACCCCTTGAACCGGGAAGCTGGCCGTGGTCGGCGCCGTCCCCGCCGGGTTCGCCGAGGACGCCACCGTGGTATCACTCGCCGATTGCGCCCAGGCCGCCGTCGCGACCAACAACACTAAAAGTCCTGTTTTCTTCATGTTACCTCCAAGAAGGGACAACGCGATGCCCTCCACAGCAATATGCCGCGGAAGCAAGGCTTCACTTGGACGGTAACAAGGGGGTAAGAGGGGGTCAAGGTTACGAGGGTGTCAGGCACTCCGTGGAAACAGGTTTTTCGTGCAATTTGTGAATACCCTGTTGCATCTGGAATTCAGCCCCTGTAAGATTCGCGCCGAACCTATTCATCTACACTTGGGATAAAGCTCGTTGATTCGAACCGTTGATTTAGGATGATTTCTGCCGCCAACAGCTACGCGCCCCGTCTGCTCCCCCTGCGCCTGCCGCGGGTTTGCGTTGCAGTCACCGCTTCTGACCCCGCCGACCTGGTCGAAAAAGCCGAGGCCCTGATTCGCGATAACCCCTTCCTGGAGTTCAGGTTGGATTACATTTCCAAGCCGGCTCTGGCGCTTCCCAAGATCAAGCAGTTCCTCGAGACTCATCCCGGCACAGTCGTCATCGCAACCTGCCGCCGCGCCGCCAGTGGAGGCAAGTTCCGCGGCTCCATCGTCTCGCAACTCGACATCCTCGCCAAAGCCTCGGCCATCGGCTGCCAGCTGTTGGATGTAGAGCTCTCGACCGCCCAGAAGTGCAAGCCGGCGCAATTGCAGAAGCTGCGCGCGCGTTCCGCTTTGATCCTTTCCTATCACGACTTCCGCGCAACCAAAAAGCTCGACGAAACTCTGGAAAAGATGCGCGCCTTCCCTGCCGACTTCTACAAAGTAGTCGGCACGGCAACCACTCTTGCCGACAACGTGACCATGATCCAGTTCCTGGGCCGCGAAGCCGACAACCATTCGCTGGTCGGACTCTGCATGGGCGAACAAGGCATCATCAGCCGGGTCCTCGGAGTCCGCGCCGGCAGCGTCTTCACCTTTGCCTCCGTCGGTCCCGGAGAAGAAACCGCGCCCGGCCAGGTCACCGCGCAAGAACTGCGCAGCGTTTACCGCATCGAAACCGTCGATGCCGCCACCCGCGTCTACGGCGTCGCCGGAGACCCAGTAGCCCACTCGCTCTCGCCCGCGATCATGAATGCGGCCTTCAAGCGCGAGAACGTTAATGCCGTCTACCTCGCCCTGCACGCCAAGACCCTCAAAGATCTGCTCAACTGCGTGCGCCAGATTCCCATCCACGGCCTGAGCATCACCATGCCGTACAAGGAAGCCATTCTTCCTTATCTCGACAACACTGACTCGCACACCACGAAGATCGGAGCCTGCAACACGGTAGTTCGCGCTCAGGATGGAAAACTTTACGGCTTCAACACCGACACGTCCGGCGTGGTCCGCCCGCTGGAGCGCCGCCTGAGCACTCTTCAGGATGCAAAGATTCTGGTGCTAGGCGCCGGAGGCGCAGCCCGCGCCGCCGTCTTCGGCCTGAAGGAACGCGGAGCCGAAGTCTACATCCTCAACCGCAACGTAGCCGCCGGGCAGAAGCTAGCGCGCCGCGCCCACGCGCGTTCCATGAAACGCGCCGACCTGAAAAAATTCACCTTCGACGTAATCATCAACGCCACGCCGGTAGGCATGGGCAACACCCGCGAAACTCCGCTGCAGGAAAAAGAAATCAACGCCCGCTACGTCTTCGATATGATTTACGACCCGCCCGAAACCCGCCTGCTGCAACTCGCAAAACAGCGCGGAGCGCAAATCATCCCGGGCATAGAAATGTTCGTCCACCAAGCCGCCCGCCAATTCGAAATCTGGACCGGCAAACCCGCCCCCCAAGACGACATGCTGCAAGTAGTGCTTCTAGCCATGCAAGAACGAGCCACCAGAGCCGCAGCAGCGGCAGCAACAAAAAAGAAGTAAGGTCCTGGCTTTGACTGCGTAAACCACCAAAAAGAGGGTGCCCCATTCTTCGCGTTTTTTGCGAAGAGTGGGAACCACAAATGCCGACGCCCGCAGGGATCTTCGCCGGAAGTGAAGTGGTCCCAACGACGACGAAACTCCAGCCACCGTGGAGATTTCCCTCTCCGTCGCGTGCGCCCCGACGGCGAACTCCACCCTGGCTCACAATGCCGGCGCTGCAGTCAGGCAGCACGAAAGTGATACTATCCCTACCGAACGCCATGACCCCGCCCTCCAGCATCGCGCACTACAAGATCACGACCAAGCTCGGAGAGGGCGGCATGGGCGCGGTCTACCGCGCCACCGATACCAAGCTGGCACGCGATGTGGCCATCAAGGTTCTTCCCGATTCCGTGGTCCACGACGCCGACCGCCTGGCGCGCTTCACCCGCGAAGCGCAGGTTCTGGCGTCGCTGAACCACCCCAACATCGCCGCCATCTATGGAGTGGAAGATCGCGCGCTCATCCTCGAACTGGTCGAGGGACCCACGCTCGCCGAGCGCCTCGCGCAGGGGCCGATTCCCATCGACGAGGCGCTCCCAATTGCGCGCCAGATCGCCGACGCCATGGAATTTGCGCATGAGCGTGGCATCATCCATCGCGATTTGAAGCCGGCGAACATAAAGATTCGCGACGATGGAACCGTGAAGGTGCTGGACTTCGGCCTGGCCAAAGCTCTCTCGCCGGATTCCGTGAGCGGATCGTCGGACGCGATGAATTCTCCCACGCTCACCGCCCGCGCCACCCAAATTGGAGTGATCCTCGGCACGGCCGCGTACATGGCGCCGGAGCAGGCCAAGGGCAAGATCGTCGACCGCCGCGCCGACATCTGGGCGTTCGGAGTGGTTGTGTTCGAGATGCTCACCGGCAAGCGCGGCTATCAAGCCGATGACGTGTCCGACACGCTGGCGGCTGTACTGACGCGCGAGGTCGACTGGACGGCTCTGCCGGCCGACACGCCTCCGCGGCTGCGAACTCTTTTGCGCGACTGTCTGGCGCGCGATCCGAAACTGCGCCTGCGCGACATCGGCGAAGCTCGGCGTGTGCTCGATCAATTGATCAGCGGCGCGCCAGATTCCAACGCCGCTGCGTCGTCCGCGAATGTTGCGGTACCCGCGCGCAGCCCCGTCTGGCAGCGCGCGCTCCCGTGGACAATTGCGGTGCTCGCGGTCGTGGCCGCCATCGCCTTGTTCCTCCGGCACGCAGGCAGCAACGTCAGTAACGTGCCCGAGTTGCGGCTGCAAATGGTGATGCCGGGCGACACCAACTCGTTTGCCATCTCGCCTGACGGACGTTCCTTCGCGTTCTCGGCCAATGCGGCGAACGGTAGCGGCGTTCAGCTCTGGCTCCGTTCTCTCGATTCCGAAGTTGCCAAGCCGCTGGCGGGAACGGAGCAAAGCTTCATACCATTCTGGTCTCCGGACAGCAAGTCAATCGGATTTTTCGCCCATCAATCGATGAAACGAATTGATGTGGAAAGTGGCGCGGTGCGCACTCTGGCCGACGCGCCCACGCCGCGCGGCGGATCGTGGAATCGCGACGGCACGATTCTGTTTTCTCCCGCCGGGAACGGGCCTTTGTACCGGATACTGGCGGCCGGCGGGAAACCGGAGCAGGTGACGCAGCAGCGCGCGCAGGATGCCAGCCATCGTTCCCCGCAGTTTCTGCCCGACGGGCACCATTTTCTGTTTTACATGCACGGTCCACCGGACGTGCGAGGCGTCTACGTGGGCTCGCTCGACAGCAAAGAATTTCACCGAATCTGCGTGGCGGATGGGGCCGCGGTATTCGTGCCTCCCAATCACATTCTGCTGGTGCGCGAACGCGTTTTGTATGCGCAACGCTTCGATCCGGCGAAGATGGAGCTTGCGGGCGAGCCGTTCCCAGTTACCTCAGGGCTTTCGGCCGGTTGGGCCAGCTTTATGCGCGTCGCGGCTTCGAACACAGGGCTTATCGTATATCGTCTCGATGAAACTACCCGGCGGCAAGTCACGTGGCTGGACCGCTCCGGCAGGCCGGCTGGGACGGTGGGCGAGCCTCTGGCAGACGCGGCGTTGGCAAATCTCTCGCCTGACCGCCGCACCCTCGCGATCTCGATCGGGCGGGGCGAGGGCGGGGCCAACGACGTTATGCTGATGGACATGTCTCGCGGCACCCTTACCCGTCTCACCGCTGAGGACAGCGGCGCACCACTTTGGTCGCCGGATGGAACGCGCATCGCCTTCCAGTCGGGACGCGTCGGCCTTCTCGATCTCTATTGGAAGGCCATGGGCAGCAGCGGTCCCGATGAAGTGATGTTCGCGTCGAAGGAAGCCAAGAACCTGACGGACTGGTCGCCCGACGGCAAATACGTTTTGTTTTCGAGCCAGAGTCCCACCACGGCGCGCGATGTGTGGGCGCTTCCGGTCGATGGCGCCGATCACAAACCGTTTCCGGTGGCGCAGACCGCGGCGGAGGAGTCCTATGGCAAGTTCTCTCCCGACGGCAGGTGGGTGGCCTACCAGTCGGATGAGACCGGGCACACCGAAGTTTTCGTTCGCCCCTTCCCTGGACCGGGACCAGCGGTGCGCGTCTCGACCGGAGGCGGTCAGCAGGCTTTCTGGCGGCACGACGGCAAGGAGTTGTTCTACAGAACATCCGACGATCAACTGATGGCTGTTTCGGTGACCGTGTCGGCAAAAGGAACGCTCGATTTCGGATTGCCTCAATCGCTTTTCAAAATCAAAGGCTACGTGGTGCCGCAAACTGACGGCCAGCGATTTCTGTGGCTGTTGCCGACCGGTAACGTCAGCCAGCCTCCAATTACGGTGGTCATAAACTGGGCGGGACAGCAGAAGTAAACCGGCGCTTTTCGGCTCCGGCGTCCGCGTACCTTATAAAGTTCGTCGCCCCGTCCGTGTGCATCGCAGTGACGGCCAATCCGAGACCCGCTAGCGTCTCCCGCCGCCAAGTGGTTGGGCCAATCTATCAGCAAGCCACAGCTTGATGAGCGACTGCCGCGTTACGCCCAGCCGGCGCGCTTCCCGGTCCAGGGAATCGACCATCCACGAGGGAAAATCTACGTTGACTCGCTTCGCGTTGGTACCAACCCGCCGCGCCTGGCTCAGATCGAGTTGATCAACAACTTCCTCACCGGCATCAAACTTACGATCAAATGTCTTCGCTTTCATAGATCCTCACCTCGTCGTCCCGAGACCGCCTCACAGAAATCAGTCGGATGTTTTTCTCGCGCCGTGTGACTACTGCGGACCAATGCTTTTCGTCGATCTTCCCGATGAGCAGCCATCTCGGTTCATCGCTGGTACGCGCCGGAATCTCGACCAGCGCGGAATCTGCCCAGAGCGCCTGAGCCTCCTCAAAATCGATGCCATGCTTGCGTTTGTTATCGGCGCTCTTACCAGGGTCGTACTCGAACTTCATTGTCCAGAAACCACCGACCGACCGGTATAGTAAAGGTATAAATACTATACCATTTGGCAGGAGTCGGAACAACTTCCCGGCAGGAATCGGCGTACCTTATAAAGTACTCCTCACCCCCAAATCCACCCAAATCGTACACACACAATTGTCAATTTTACTGGAACACTTTCGCCCCTTTCGCCCCCTCCCAGGCTCAAGCATGCGGCGGCCGTCAACTCCCATGGATTGCGAGGCTTAAAGGGAACGTAAATACACTCCGATAAATACAGAACCGCACAGATAAAAACCAAAACCGGAACATACTGGAGGAATGTTCCAACTGGAACATACTGAACGAATGTTCCCACCGGAACATTCAGCCAATGTGCAGCGCCAGTCGGGTCAGGGCCGAAAAGCTTGAGCCAGTGCTCGCTCATCACGGAAGCGTATTCAGGTAACAAGCCCCGCTGGTCGTCTGCGTAGGAGGTGTCGGCGGCGTCATCCATGGCGGCTCATTGAAGTTGAAAAATGAAGTCATGTTCTTCTGTGCCGCGTCGCGTTTGGTCAACGATGAGAGCTTGAAGCGCGTTTCAATCAGCTTCAGAATCGCCGTCGTGTCCAGCACGTTGTGATCGACGTAATGTTCGTTCGCGTAAGGCGAGATCACGATCAGCGGCACGCGGTAGCCTGTGTAGACGAAATTGCACGTCGGACCGGTCGTGCCGTTGTTGCAGATGTCTCCCGGCATCAGATCCACCGGTGCGATGCCATCGGGGCTGACGGCCGTCTGCGGAGCGACGTGATCGTACAGCGCTCCCGACTCGTCATAGGTCAAAATAAATGCGGAGTCTTTCCATGAAGTGCTCGCCATCAGCGCGTTGACGATCGATGAAACATAGCTCGCGCCCAGCTGCACGTCGACGGGATACTCATCGGAATCGGAACCATGCTCATCGAGTCCCGCAGCGGACGCCGGCTCGATCTGCGCCACCGAAGGAAGCGTCCCATTCTGCAGGTCAGTAGTGAACTGCGTCATAGTCGCGATGTTGTCCGGGTAACCGGTCGGGATGGTTTGTCCCCAAGAGAAGTTCTGCACGTAGCTCAAAGTGAGCAGGCATGCGGGCGTGGCATTGGAAGCACACGCAGTGTTGTCAGTGTTCACATAAATTTTCCAGCTGATTCCTGCAGTCTGCAGCTCCTGGAAAATTGTCGTCGCCGTCAGCAGATTCTCGTCGCCGCTGTCGGTGCCAATGGGATACGCATAACCCTGCGAAGTGGCGGCGATCAGGTACTCGCGGTTCGGCTCTGTGCGCACCATCGCGGGCGAAAACCAGCGGTCTGACGTGGCAAACTCCGATGCCATGTAATAGTAGTAATTCAAATTCGAACTCTCGTAGTAGCCCATCGCGCGAATGCCATTCGTATCGTAGTAACCGAGGTTGCGCGCATCATGCGCCGCGGTCCAGACATAGCCATTCAGATCTGCAGTGCCAGACATTGGAGCGTCGAGATTCCAGTTTTCATGGCTCTCGTTCCACGATGGACTCGTGTTCTCGGTGCACTGCGTAGTCAGTTGATAAGAAGCGATATTCGGACTGGCGCTGTCTTCCGTGCAATCATCCGGCGGCGGATAGGCGGGATCGCATCCGGGGTTCGTAGGCGGGGGCCCGTAAAGCGGCGCGAGACCTGTCGTGGGATTGAATTGCGGCAGCCCATCGAATGACCGGTCCGCGAATCCATTCGACTTCCAGTACGAACGCAACTCGCCGAGATAATTATCGACCGAGCGATTCTCCTGCGCCATGAAAATAATGTGGTTGAGAACGTTGACTGTCTGATTCACATTGAACGTCGCCGTCACTGACTTAGCCGCTTTCATCACCACTTTGCAGGTTGACCTTCCGGTGCATGCCCCGGACCATCCCGTAAAAAACGCGCCCTTGCCCGGAGTTGCGGTGAGCGTCACCGCGGTTCCTGCATTGAACGATGCACTACACGTTGGTGAGCAAGTGATCCCCGTGGGGCTGCTCGTGACCGTGCCGGTAGAAGTGCCTGCCAGCGTCACCGTGAGTTCGTACGTGGTTGCAGGAATCGCACTCGCGGCACCGGATGCCGATTGCGCTAATAATCCTCTGCCGGGATTATTTAGAACATTATTTAGAACAACGGCGAGCGCAAGCATGCTTACGACGAAAAGAAATCGGTGCCGCTTCACGGGAGGCCTCGGAACTGGAATTCGAGAATAAAGCCTGATTTTGGATGTCGCTGCTGCGCTGATGGTTGGTCGCAAAAGCAGATCAGGTGCGGACCTCAGCTCTCAACCTGTCAACACCCGATTTCGCTTCCCGCGGAACCATTTATGATGAAAGAGAATCGATCCTATGATTTGTTGGCTTCGTGTCCCCGGAATTTTCCTTCTCGCTTCGTTATTTGCCGTTACTCTAAGCGCCGATAGCGCCGTGCCTCAGACCAAAGAAGAAACGCAACCACCCAAGGTGCGAGCCATCGGCCGCCGGCTCGATGAAAAGGGGGTGCCGAATTTCGGCGAGGTCACTCCGAACCTTTATCGCGGAGGCCTGCTCAAAACCGCCGGCCTCAAGGCGCTGGCGAAGATGGGCATCAACGTTGTGATCGACACGCATGCCAATGACGCCAGCGAAGAAAAAATGGTGCGCAGCCTGGGCATGGAATATGTAGCCATCCCGTGGCACTGTCCGTGGCCGAAGGATGAGGTGTTTGCGAAATTTCTGAAAGTTCTGCATGAAAACAAAGGCAAGAAAGTTTTTGTGCATTGCCGCCTGGGCGACGACCGCACCGGCATGATGGTCGCCGCGTATCGCATGGCCGAAGAAGGCTGGACCGCGGACGAAGCCATGAACGAGATGAAATCTTTTGGATTCTCGCGGGCGCACCACTTCATCTGCCCCAGCCTCGCGCGCTATGAAAAGGAATTTCCCGATCGCTTGAAGAATGATCCAGCGTTTGAGGAAGTCAGGCCCAAGAAATAGACCGGGCCCGCGGCTTCTTGACTTTCGTTGTCAAAGATGACAACATCGGACGATGGAAGGGCGAACGGCTAATGACTCGGACGACCCGGCCCGTTTCGTGGATCAAGGCGGCGCTGAAGGAATTCGAGACCTTTCCCGAAGGTGCAAGGTCGATCTGCCTTGCCGCATTGACGATCGCCGCCGAGGGAAGTAAAGCGGACATTGCAAAACCCATGCTCGGCCTTGGTCCAGGCGTGTTCGAGGTTGCGCTGCGTTTCCGGGGCGATGCGTTCCGCGTAGTCTACGCGGTACAGATCGCTGAGGAACTCTGGGTGGTTCATGCATTCCAGAAGAAATCGACGCAAGGCATCAAGACGCCGCGCCACGAGATTGACCTGATCAAGGACCGTCTCAGGAGATTGAAGGAGATGCTGCGATGAAGAAGGAAAAATTGGAAGTAGTGCGAGGAAGTGGCAATGCCTTCCGCGATCTGGGCCACGACAGCGCTGACGTGGAACAGTTCAAGGCAATCCTCGCGGCGGAAATTATCAGGGCGCTCGACCGGGAACGGCTGACGGTCCGCGCCGCGCACGGCCGTACTGGCATCGCCGCGGCGGACTTCTCGCGCATCTGCAATGCAGACCTCGGGCGGTTCACGGTCGATCGCCTCATGTCGATTATCAACCGCCTCGGTTCCCGCGTTGAGGTCAAAGTCCGCGTGCATCGCGCCGAGACAGCCGCCTCCGAAGCTCGTCCGTGAGCCGCGACGACGTGTGCTCCGGATTAGAAGACCATGCGCTGGAATCCAAGCCCCAAAAACCACAAAGCCGGGCTGGTTGGCCCGGCTGTCGCTTGTGGGATGGTTTCGGTCAATCTAGGTCGATCGCCCGATTCCAAATGTCGAAATCTTGAAGATCAGAATCCTGACGGATCCCGCGGTTGGTTGAGATTTTGGGCTCAACTAGCTGGGCCGGTTAGCCCTTGCCAAAGCCGGTTGTCTCAAATTGCCGCGCCGTCCCATTTTGCGCCGCTGCATTTTGCGCCGCAGGTTCACCGGGCCCGCGCCGCAATCTGTGTAACACTTACATCACCAACGCAAGGTTCTCCAGCTCGAATTGCAGCACCGGCAGGGCGCAGCCCGCCATCTCGACGCGGCCTGCCGCGTCGAGCGCTGCCTTGGGCGAAACTCCATAGCCCCGGCCCATCAGGAAGACCTGCAGCAGTTCGGCAGCCTCGTAGGAGTCGATCATGCCCCCCTGCAGCAAATCGCTGCGCAACGCCGCCAGTTCCGTTGCCGTGAATCTGTCTTTATCGTTATTGACTGTTTCGTTCATTCCGCTTTCAAACATTCTGCTCTGAAACATGGCCGTCATCACCTCCGACTCCGACCTCGAACCCAACTGTTGCTAATTAGACTCATCGGCAGCCACGCAAGTTGCATGCAATTTAGCTGCCGCGGCTACCTTCTAGTTCTAAATACGGAAAGCAGGTCGCTTTGGATTGATTAACCCTTGTAATTAGCAGAAGTTGCGGACAACCCTCACCGGAACATCGCAGTCGCCCAATGTCGTTAGTGACGGCCAGTCGTCCCAGAAAAAGACGCGGTGTGTCATTTCGGGAACGCAGCCCGTTCAATGGAGTCGCGCGTTTTCCGAATCTGCTGGGAAGGAAATGTCAGGGGAGAGGCGATGAGCAGCGATGCCGGGTGGTTCCCGTGCTAGTTTTCGATCGTTGCCTCATCGATCAACATGATGGGGATATCGTCCTTCACCGGGTACACTCGGTGGCACTGACGGCACTTCAGGCTTTCCGGATTCTCCCGGTACTCGAGGGGCTGCTTGCACGCGGGGCAGACCAGAATCTCCAACAAATCTTTGGCAATCATGGGAGCATTGTATCCAAAATCAGTCCACCACGGAGGCACGGAGCCACGGAGAAAACAAAAGCTAAAGGTAGTTTTTCTCCGTGTCTCCGTGCCTCCGTGGTGAAACTCATCTCCTTCCATACGATAGAATCTCAACCGAGCAACTTATGGCTGCCAAAATTTTAGACGGCACGAAGATCGCGAGCGACATCCGCAGCGAAATTGCGACGGAGGTGAAGGCCATGGCTGCTGCCGGAATGCGGCCCGGGTTAGCCGTGGTTCTCGTGGGGCACAACCCGGCGTCGGAGATTTACGTGCGCGGCAAAGTCAAAGCCAGCGAAGAGGTGGGCATTTACAGCGAGCAGCATACGCCGCCTGAGACCGCGACTACCAACGAACTGCTGGCCCTGGTCGAGGATCTCAATCGCCGCGATGAGATTGATGGCATCCTGGTGCAGCTGCCGCTGCCTTCGCACGTGGACGCGAAACGAATATTGATGGCGGTCGATCCCGCAAAAGATGTCGACGGATTCCATCCGGTGAATGTCGGCTTTCTCTCGACGCAGCGTCCCGGCCTGGTGCCCTGTACGCCCGCTGGAGTGATCGAGATCCTGAGTCGCAGCAACATTCCTATCGCGGGTCGGGAAGCCGTGGTGGTGGGGCGCAGCGACATCGTCGGCAAACCCGCGGCAATGCTGCTGCTCAATGCCAACGCCACCGTCACGGTTTGCCATTCGAAGACCCACGATCTGCCGGCAGTCTGCCGCCGTGCCGACATTCTCGTCGCTGCAATCGGCCGCGCCGGCATGATCACGCGCGATTTCGTGAAGCCCGGCGCGACCGTGATCGATGTCGGCATGAACAAGGTGAGTGACGCTGCGGAGTTCCAGCGGCTGTTCGGAAGCGGATTGGAGAAGCACGCGCAGCGCGAAGCGACGTTTCGAAAAAAGGGATCAACGCTGGTCGGCGACGTGCATCCGGAGGTAGCCGAGGTGGCGGGAGCGCTCACGCCGGTGCCCGGCGGCGTGGGCCCGCTGACCATCGCGATGCTGATGTATAACACGGTGAAGGCGGCGAAAATGCGTAGGCAGGGATCAGGGGCTAGGGGTGAGGGGTCAGTCGGTGCGCGTTCAGTTTTGGCAGAAAGGTGAAACTCCTTGGGCAAGTCGTTGGGAATCTCGCGGAAGCTGCATCTACTGACCCCTAACCCCTGATCCCTATCCCCTGAATCTATGCTGAAAATCGGCCTTACCGGCGGCATCGCCTCGGGCAAATCGGTTGTTGGAGAAATGTTCGTCTCCCTCGGCGCGCATCTTGTCCAAGCCGACCGCATTGCTCATGAACTCATGCTGCCCGGCCAGCCTGTCTACAACGAGGTGGTGCGGCATTTCGGCGGAGGCATTCTCAATCCTGACCTGAGCGTAGATCGCGCCAAGCTGGCCGAGGCGGCCTTTGGCAAAGCGCCATCGAACACCGCATCGCGAATCGAAGAGTTGAATCGCATTGTGCATCCCGCGGTGATTCGCAGCCAGGATGAATGGATGGAAGAAATGGGACGGCAGGATCCCGACGCGGTCGCGATCGTGGAAGCGGCGCTCATCCTGGAAGCGGGCGCGGCGAAGCGTTTCGATAAGCTGGTCGTCGTCACCTGCAGCGATGAGCAACGCGTTGCGCGCTTCGCCGCGCGCCAGAAGTTAGATTTGGAAGCGGCGCGTAAGGAAGTAGCGCGGCGTATGGCGGCGCAAATCCCTGAAGCGGAAAAAATAAAAGCCGCCGATTTCGTGATCGACAACTCGAGCTCGCTCGATCGCACGCGCGAGCAGGTGCGGCAAGTTTGGCAGCATCTGCGTGGGGCGCAGTGATAGCCGCGCAAATTTCCATGGAACTAATCTCACCTCGCGCGCGTAATCTCGTGTAAGAGGGCGGGCGGAAGTGTGCCTAAGCGGAGGATTTCTTATGAAACACAAGCGTGTAGATAGCTGGGTGTTCATGGGCCTGATTCTCGGCGGCCTGGTTTGCTCGTGGGCAGCGCCGGCGCGGGCTGAGGAGTGGTCGAAAACCTACACTCTTACGGGCAAGCCCGACCTGCGCGTGGACACTTCTGACGCCAACATTCACGTCTCCACCTGGGACCAGAACACGATTGAATCGGCTGGTCGAATCATAGCGTCGACATTAACATCCACATGCCGCGCGAGGGCCGCGTGGACCTGCGCACCGGCGATGGAAAGATTGAACTCGGAAACTTCAAAGGCGAGATGCAGTTGCATAGTGGAGACGGCTCGGAGGAAATCGACGGCGTGGACGGCAAGTTGCGGGCGACGACTGGCGATGGGCATATCCGCGCCAACGGCCGCTTTGACGAACTCGATCTGAAGACTGGGGACGGCCGCGTGGATGCGCACGCCGCGACCGGGTCGGCGCTCGCCATGGGCTGGAGGCTCGAAAGCGGCGACGGCACGGTCACGCTGGAAGTGCCGGCAAATCTGGCAGCGGACGTGGAGTTGCACACCGGCGATGGCCACATCGATCTTGATTTGCCGGTCACGACCGAAGGCAAGATTCGCGAAGGCGAAGTTCGCGGCAAGCTGAACGGCGGCGGGAATCTGCTGGTGATTCATACCGGGGATGGATCGATCCGGCTGCGGAAGAGCTAGCGGGCTTTGGGCTTCCGGGCTTTCGACCCCGGCAGCTCTCTGTCTGACAGTTGTTATATAATGTCTGACATGGCTACTCAACGCTTTACAGTTCGGGTTCCGGAAGATCTGGGTTCAAAGCTACGCCGGACCTCCCGTGATAAAGGGCGGACGCCATCGGACCTGATTCGTCTTGCAGTCGAGAACTACCTCAAAGAAGAGCCGGTTCGAGGTTCGGCTTACGAAGCAGCAAAGGCTGCCGGGCTCATCGGCTGCGTCAGCCGTGGTCCAAAAGATCTCAGTACGAACCGCCGGCATTTTGAAGGTTTCGGAAAGAGCCGATGATATCGCCCGAAGCGGCCCGGGTTCTCATCGACACTGGTCCGCTGGTTGCGATTCTCGACAATCAAGACACCCATCATGCGGCATGCGTTCAAGCTCTTGCGGCTCTGGAGGGCCCACTGTATACCTGCTGGCCGGTGATTACTGAGGCCGCGTGGCTCTTGCGGCACTCGCCCGGCGCGGTCCGACGCTTATTGGACAGCATCAATACACCTTTTGTGGAACTGCTCTCGCTGGAGGGCCCGGACGTGCGGCCAATCGCAGAACTCCTGGAAAAATACCAGAGCATGCGGCCGCAGCTCGCCGGTGTCTCTTTAGTTTATCTGGCAGGACGCGAACGGATTGAGACTATTTTCACCTTGGATCGGCGAGACTTCTCCATCTACCGAACAAGCCGGGGGCGCTCGTTTCGCATTCTTCCGCATTAGTATTTTGGGACTGTCGGCGATTCCAGACGAACTACTCCAGGCCTTCGCGTTCTTCTTTTGTGGGGTTGTAGAAGAAGCGGAAGCGGAGCGCTAGATATTGTCCGCCGAATTCGGCGGGCAATGCTGGGAACGGATCTGAGCCTGTAATTCCGGCCCAGGCTGCGCGATCCAGCGGAATGTCTCCCGAGGGCGCCACCAGTTTCATGCCCGCAACTTTTCCATCTTTAGTAATCGCGAATTCGATGATCAGGCTGCCGTGCTTCATCGCTGCAGATTCCGGAATCGCGTTGTACCAGTTCTGCTTCACGTCATGCAGCACACGCTGAAGGTAAGGACCGAAGTCCACGCCCATAGTGTCGCTGAGCACTTCGAGATTGCCCACCGGGCGGCCGTGCGCGCCGGTGCCTAATCCAAAGTCGCCACCGCTACCCTGGCCGCCTCCGCCTCCGCGTTTTGCCGCGCGCGCCGCCTCTTGAATCTGATCGCCTGCCGACATCGAACCGCCATACTTGCTGAACTCGCTCCTGATGTCGGGCTTAGGCGGACTCTGCAACTGCGACATCTGCGGAGTAGTCGCTGGTTGCGGCGGCAGCGCAGGCTGGCTTTGAGTCACGCCGGCGGACTGCTGAACAGGGGCTGGTTGCGACGTCGGCGATCCGCTGAAGCCCGGCGCTCCGGGGGGCGGCGTGGCCAGACTCTTGCGCAGCTCCTTCACATCCAGGTTGGGATGCCGCGTCATTGCTAAGCGGTCTTTATCGGAAATAATGTTGCCCTGCTTGTGCGGCACCTTCTGCAAATCGGGCGGAAGCTCGAGAAAAGTCGCATCCTTAAAGTTGACCGACTTTTTCTCTACAGCAACGGCATGCCACGGAAGGTATTTCTCAAAATACTCAATCTTCCACAGGAAGGCGATGAGAACCATGTGGACAATAATCGAGATCCACGCGGCTTCGCGCCGGCGCGAGCGCGCCAGATCGTCCTGCAATTGGATTAGCAAGTGCGGCACACGCGCCGCATCATCATCCAAATCGCGATAGGCGGTCTCCCATCCCCGGGCGTCGTACAGGCCGAGTTGCTCCGGTTGCGGCTTCTCGGGAGGCGCGACCGGATCCTGGAATGGGATTTGAGTGATGGGCATGAACTAGTTTTGTCCGAACTAGGCTTCTTCGAGCACTGCCTTTCCGAGCCAACGCCTGTCCGTTAGACACGCATTCCCAGCGCTACGTTGCATCCTGCCTTCACAGGATGACGCAGCGAACGGTGCGGACCAAGGTACCTCTATTTTCGCATCTTTCAAGGGATTTTGCTCACGACAAGTAGCACGAGAGTTAGGTGTGTAAACATTTGTAAAACGCGATCAAATCTGCGGCTTGAGCTTGCCAGCCCAAAGGTCTAGTGTCGAGAAGGTGAAGGTGTAGCGCCTACAGATGCGTTCACACACGACAGGCGTTCCGTAGAAGTGGCGGACACGTGCAACTAAACCGTGCGACGGGAGTCTGAGTCCTTAGGAGAATCCTATGAAGCCAATTCTTAGCGGTTTGTTTCTCTGCGCATCTCTTGTGTACGCAAGCCAGGTCTGGGCTACCACTTTGCCGGATTCCTGCGGTATCGATAAAGTCAAGTTCAATGTTACGACAGAAGAGGGCCAGCCCGTCCCTGCCACACCAGCGGAGGGTAAGGCTCAGGTCGTCTTTATCGAAGGCGAAAATCAACCGATTGGCCCCTTCATGCATGCCACAGTTCGCCTCGGTATGGACGGAGCCTGGGTTGGCGCCAATCACGGCAACTCATACTTCGCCCTTACGGTGGACCCAGGAGTGCATCATCTATGCGCAAGTTGGGGAGGCAAGAATGTCGATGCGACATCCTTTACCGCAGAGCCAGGCCAGGTCTACTACTTCGGGGCCAAGGTCACGGTGAACTCTCGGTACAGCGTAACCTTCGGTCTTTCGCAATTGAACGAGGATGAAGGCAAATATCTCGTCAAAGGATCAAAGCTCAGTACCTCAAAACCAAAATAGATGAGCCGCCGCGACCGAGTCTACCGAGCCATTCTCTGCCCTAGCCTTTGGCCTTGACGATGCCAGCCAAGCCCACCTTTTTCCCATGCTCGCGAATCGCTGCCACAATATCGAGCGCGAGGGCGAGGGCGCGGCGGCCATCTACAAGCGGAACCACAGGCGTGGAGCGCTCGCGCACCGCATGCAGGAACGACTTCAACTCCGCGTGCAAAGGTTCTTCCGAAGTCACCGGCGGCTTGGCAACCTGAATCTGCGGATTCACAGTAGGGGCGCCAGCCGCCGACGCATCCGCGCCCACCGTGAAGACGAGCACTTCCTGCCGCCCATAGTCGACTGAAACATATTGCTGGGGCTGAAAGAAACGCAGCTTGCGCACACGCTCAGTCGAGACGCGGCTGGCGGTAAAGTTCGCTACGCATCCTGACTCGAATTCCAGCCGCACATTGGCAATGTCAACTTTGCCGGAAAGAATGGGCAGTCCTACCGCTCGAACTTCTTTCACCGGAGAATTCGCGAACGCGAGCACGATGTCGAGATCGTGAATCATCAAATCAAGCACCACATCGACATCAAGCGAACGCGGAGTGAACACGCTCAGGCGATGCACTTCGAAAAACATTGGCTGAGTAATCAGCGGAATCGTGGCGCGCACCGCGGGATTAAAGCGCTCGAGATGCCCAACCTGGACAACGCGCTTGTGAGTAGCCGCGAGATCGACCAACTCATTCGCCTCAGCCAGCGACGCAGCTAACGGCTTTTCGATCAGGACATCGATGCCTGCTTCCATCAGCGCGCGGGCCACTTCCAGATGATGCACCGTCGGAGCCGCCACTGACGCGGCGCGCACTTCGCTGTGCGTGGTCAGCATCTGCTCGACTGAACCAAAAGCCCGGCAGCCGAACTCGCGCGCCACTGCATCGGCGCGGTCAAGATCAGGATCGACCACGCCCACCAGTCGAACCGGCTCGCCCTGCTGTTCCAGTTCTTGATAGACGCGGGCATGGTTGCGTCCAAAGACGCCCACACCCACCACCGCAACGGAAATCGGATTATCAGCGCGCAGGAAGAAACTCTCAGCCGGCTGGTTGCCGGCAAGGGACATTAAATTGTAAACGTAAAAGACCGGAAGAGCATCTCGAAGAGATTGAACAATTTTGCAATCGGGCCATTGAGCGATTAGAAGCAGTTAAGTTTTTTGAATGGCTCAATGAGCCGATCATTCAATGGCTCAATGGCTTAATCACTCAATGACTCAATCCCACGACAATTTCCTCAAAATCGCAATTTGCCCCGCATGGTAAAGCTCGTGCTGCGCGATGCCGTGCAACATGTGATAGAAATCATATTTCTTCCCGGGGACACGATCACGCAGCCGTGATTCAGGAAGCGCGGCAACCGTATTCACCAGCACATCGTGCGCGCGCTTCGCTTGAGCAACGGCCTTGCGCCACGCGGCTTCCGTCGGCTTCGGAACGACTGGAAAATTCGCAGTGCCTTCCGGCTGCCATACTTCTCCAGCCAACCGGCGGCAACCCACCTCATCCCAAACGGCAATGTGCAGCACCAATTCCCAAATGCTGTGGACATCGGCCAAAGGCTTGGCCGCAGCCATGGCTGCATCCACATCTTGCAGCAACTCAAGCACAGCTGGCCCATGCCAAGCATCGCCGTCGAATGCCCGGCGAAGCTGTTCGGCGATCAGGGCGGGTTCAGACTTTGAAGAAGTCATAATCCCTAACTTCTCCGATTTAGCTTGTACGGTCAACCGATTTACGCATACACGGTATTCGTGTATACTGTAGAAATGATTGTCTCCTTTGGAGACAAAACGACGGAAGACATCTTCCACGGCTATGAAACGAAGGCGGCCCGGAGAATCGCGCAGGCATTGTGGCCGCGAGTCCGCACCAAGCTGGATTTGCTGAACGCGAGCACTACGCTGGAAGATCTGCGCGTACCTCCGTCGAACCGGTTGGAGAAACTGCGGGGCGAGTGGGCGGGGTTTTACAGCGTGCGGGTAAACGATCAGTACCGCGTGGTATTCCGCTTCATCAGCGGCAACGCAATCGATGTGCGATGCACGGATTACCACTAAGGAGACAACAATGCTGCCAAGACGTCGTATCGCCACTCATCCCGGACAAATCCTGTTGCAGGAATTCCTCGCCCCGCTGGGCCTGACCCAGGCCGAACTGGCAAGAGCACTGGGCATTCCTTTGAACCGCGTGAATGAACTGGTGCGCGGCAAGCGAGGCGTTACTCCCAAGACGGCCCTGCTTCTAGCCGAATATTTCAAGAACTCCGCTGAATTCTGGATGAACTTGCAGACCGCGCACAACCTGACGCGAACTCTCCAAGGGATGCGCAAAAGTCCAGCGACACCCTCGCGAGAAAGCCGGCGTTCAGTGGGGGCCGACTAGATCGAGATGCTTTGAGGTTGCAAATTGTGACCTCAAAGATCAAGGAACACTCAACCGCACCGGCCGTCATACTACTCAGGCAGGGTCCGCTACAACCGCAATCCCCGCGGCATTCGCCGCGTCCAGAATCTTCTCTCCATCCAGCATCAAACATTTGCCGGCATCCAGCGCGAGGCAGGTCGCGCCCGCAGCCTGCATGACCTCGATGGTCTTCACTCCGATCACAGGGACATCGAAGCGCATATCCTGATTCGGCTTCGCGATCTTCACCACAGTAAGCGCGCGACTCAGCGTGGACGCATCACCATGCAACGATCCCATGATGCGCCCGGCGCGCTCAATAGTCGCGTCGGTGCCCTCCATGGCTTCGACCGCCACGCAAGCGGTTTCGGCGATCACCACAGTCTGTCCAATATCATGCTGCGCAAGATGGCGGGCCACGGCACGCCCGTAGTCGATGTTCTTGCGCTCCTGTTCAGTAGGCGCGCGCCGCGTCAGCGTTCCGGATTTCACCAGCAAAGGTTCCAGAAGCGCCGTGGAATTCTCCAGAGCAATCCCTTCCTCGGCAAGAACCTTAGCCACGGCTCCGAGCAGGCTGTCGGTGTTGCGCGTAGTGAGAGAAAATAAAAGCTTGGCCAGTCGCCAGTCGGGCTTGATCGCAGAAAAAATCTGCTTATGCTTAACCTGCCCGGCCATAACGGCACGCTGCACGCCTTCGCGCTTGAAAGTCTCGATCAGCTTCGAAAGCTCGCCCAACGACAGCCAATGAACTGAAGCGGCGCCATGATCCTCGATCTCGGGAAAAGTTTCCTCCTTGATCGCGACCACAACGACTTCGTATCCAGCAGCGCGCGCCGCGTCCAGCACGAGGAGGGGAAACGTGCCGTTACCAGCGATAAGGCCGAGTTTTTCCTTTTGGGAGGGCACGAAGTGATCGCGAGTCGCTTTCTTGACGTCCACCTAGGTGGGTCTAGACGTCATAAACTTCGCGGCGGTGCGCGACGCGGGATATGCTCACACGCTTCGCCGAATCGTCAATGAAGTACACCACGCGCCAGTTTCCTATTCGTATGCGCCACTGGTCTTTGTAGCCTTTGAGCTTTTTGCATCCCGCGGGGCGCGGGTTTTCGGCCAGCGCCAGAATCCTGCGGTCAATGCGACTAAAGACGGCATCGTCGAGCGCGTCGAGTTCCTTCTGGGCGGACGATTTGATGACGACGGAGTAGTTAACCACGCGATTGGCTGCGCTTCAATCGACTCGTGCGGTATTGCTCGTACGGGACGCTTTTTTCCTTGCGGCGCGATTCGGAAATAAGACCGTCCCAGAAATCTTCCCAGATGGCCCCGTGCTTTTTGAGGTCGATCTGCACGGCCACGCGATGCCCCTTGTCGTCCGTAAGGAATTGAATCCCAGTCACAGCGGCCTCAGCTCTTGGCATACATTCACTATCTCGCAAGGATAAGCGGCAGGGATAGCCGAGTCAACAGCAGACGGAAAAGTTGACGTTAGTTGGCGGCGCAGCCACCGGCTTACTTGATAATCCCGCGTTCCGAAGCCTCGATGAACCGAATCAGCATATCCACATCGTCACCACGATCCGACTCAGACTTCAGCTTCTCCAGCGCCTGCGAAGTGTTCAGTTTCGAAGCCAGCAGAGTCTTGTAAGCATGATGAATTTTCTGGATGCGCTCTTTGGAAAAACCGCGCCGCTCCAGGCCAACTTTATTCATTCCATACGCATGCGTGTCGCGCGCAGCCGAAGTCATCGAAAACGGCAAAACATCCTGCGTGATAGTGGTCCCGCCGCCGATGTAAGAGTGCGCGCCGATGCGCACAAACTGATGCACCGGACAAAGCGCGCCCACCACAGCCCACTCTTCCACAGTCACGTGCCCGGCCAGCGTGGCTCCGTTCACCAGCATGCAGCGGTCGCCGATCACGCTGTCGTGACCAATGTGCGCGTACGCCATGATCAGCGTGTGGCTGCCCACTCGCGTGATGCCGCCGCCTTTCACCGTGCCGCGGCTGATGGTGACGCACTCGCGAATCTCGTTGTGGTCGCCGATCTCCAGGCGCGTTGGCTCGCCTCTGTAAGTAGTATCTTGTGGCGCCATGCCGATCGCACAAAAGGGAAAGAAGGAATTGTCGGTGCCGATCTTGGTTGGACCTTCAATCGCCACATGCGACACCAGGCGGCAGCCCTCGCCCAGTTCGACCTCCGCACCGATCACGCAGTAAGGCCCAACCCGGCAAGATGCCGGCACCTTGGCACGCGCATCGATAATTGCGGTGGGGTGAACATTCATGATCGAGTCAAATTGAGTTATGTTTTGCCCGCTAGCTCGTGTGGGGACAGCCGCCCCCGGCTGTCCGTCGAGCGAAGCTCGACCTGCCGCATCATTCCGCAGCCGCGCCAGCTCCATCCGGAGCCGGGCCGCGCCCGCGCGAACTATCGATCAGCTGGCATGACACCATCGCCTCCGCCACTTTCTTGCCATCCACATACGCGATGCCCTGCATGCGCACCGCGATCATGCGCGCAATGGCCCGCCAGCCCTTCACTTCCACCTCAATCCGCAACTGATCTCCTGGGCTTACCGGACGCCGAAATTTCGCGCGCTCAATCCCCGTAAACACCATCACCTTGTCAGTCCGGTCTTCCACCTCGGTGAGCAGCAGCGCGCCGCCGGCCTGCGCAATCGCTTCCACAATCAGCACGCCCGGCATTATCGGCAATCCCGGGAAATGTCCATTGAAAAAAGGTTCGTTGATGGTGACGTTCTTGATCGCCACAATCCGCTCTTTGCGTTTCAATTCCAGCACGCGATCAATCAACAGAAAAGGATAGCGATGCGGCAGAATTTTCAGAATGTCGTGAATGTCGAGCCCGGTCTTCGTTGCGTTGGGTGCAACGGCGTCGACTACAGCAGGAGGAGTGCTCTCAATCATGCTTAGTTCTCAATCAGCGTGAAGATTATACTGTACCGCGTCGCAAGATGGTCATGTGTGGGGACAGCCGCCCTCGGCCAACTTGCCCTGAGCGAAGCCGAAGGGTCGAGCGCAGCTCGATTGTTTTCCCCGCGGCAGGCGCAACGTTAGACAGCGAAAGGAAATCGTGTCCGCAAAAAAACCGACAGAATCACCAGCCGCCCCAAAGCCTGCGTGGCCAGATCGCCTGAGCTACTTCTCGAAGCATCAGGACGAGATGGTGAACACAATTCGCGAACTCGTCGAGATCGAATCTCCCAGCGACAACAAGCCAGCCGTCGACCGCATCGCCGCATTCCTCGCACAAAAATTCGAAGCGCTCGGCGGACGAGCTCAACTCCACCACAGCAATAACAAAGATTTCGGCGACAGCCTGCAGATCGACTTCGCCGGGACCGCCCGATCAGAGTTAGATAAACGCAAGCCAGTCCTGCTGCTAGGCCACTACGACACGGTCTATCCCTTAGGCACACTCGCGAACATGCCCTGCAAAATCGAAAACGGACACCTTCTCGGCCCCGGCGTGCTCGATATGAAATCCGGCATCGCGCTCATGCTCCATGCCATCGAAGCGCTGCAAGCATGGCACGGCACGCTGCCACGGCCGGTCACAGTTTTTCTGGTTTCCGATGAAGAAGTCGGCAGCCATTCTTCGCGAAAGATCACCGAGGCCCTCGCCAAACAATCCGCCGGAGTGCTGGTGCTCGAACCCGCCGCCGGACTTCGCGGCGCCGTAAAAACCGCGCGCAAGGGTGTCGGCGAATATAAACTTCGCGTGCAAGGCATAGCGGCGCATGCCGGACTCGATCCCGGTAAGGGCCACAGCGCGATCCTGGAACTCGCGCGCCAACTCGCAGTAATCGCGAAGCTAAACAATTTGCGCCAAGGTGTGTCGGTAAATCCCGGCGTGATTCAAGGAGGCACGCGCTCAAACGTAATCGCCGCCGAAGCCTCCGCACTCATCGATGTCCGCATTAAGAGCGCGAAGCAAGCCGCGGGCATCGACCGCAAGCTGCGCTCCCTCAAACCATTCGACAAGCGCTGCAAACTCGAGATGACAGGCAACATCAACCGCCTTCCAATGGAGCGAACCGCCGGCGTTGCCGCGCTCTACAAAAAAGCTCAGCAACTTTCCCAACACGTAGGATGGAAACTCGAAGAAGCGGCAGTAGGCGGCGGCTCCGACGGAAACTTCACCGCCGGAATGGGCATCCCAACGCTAGACGGCATGGGCGGCGTAGGCGACGGCGCGCACGCCGTTCACGAATTCATCGTCATCTCCGAACTGCCGCGACGCGCACTGCTACTCGCGGGCATGATCGAAAATATTTGACAAGTATTATTGGGGAACCAGCACCAGAAAATAATCCATCTTATCGCCCTTAACAAAATCATACTGCTTGAGCAGCCGGTAGCCCGCCTGCGCAGCCTCGCGCAACACAACCTCCCGGCCCACGCCGTGATCCTCGCCATTTCCATTGCGGTCAATAATCCCCACCTTCGCACCCGGACGCAGCGCCGTGCGCAGATTCCGCAACAAACCAACCGGCTCCGCAACTTCGTGATATGTCTTCAGCAGCAGAACCGCATCGACTGCGCCCGCGGGAAGAAGCGGATCGTCCGCCTTACCAAGAATCGTTTTCACATTGTGCAACTTCTCTTTCTGCGCGCGATCCTCGACATAACGAATCGACTCCGGATTAATATCGACCGCATAAACCTTGCCGCCATCACCCACTCGCCGCGCCGCGCGCACGGTAAACCAGCCCGACCCCGCCCCAACATCGGCCACAGTTTTCCCCGTCGTAATGCCCAGTATGTCCATCACGCGATTGATTTGCAGACGCTCATCCCGCCCGGGTGAATCGAAAATAGTGAGGTCTCCCGTATAAGGTTCGCTAGTCTTGCGATGTTCGCCCGTCGCAGCGGCAGGAGCTTGTACCGCACTTTGAGCGGAAGAAAGTGACAGAGCAAATGAAATGAGGAGCGACAACATGAAACGTTTCAGAATCACCATGAACCTCCGCTACTGCAACCCTTAAGGATAGACTGCGAGAAGCCGGAGTGGTGAGCCGAGCCTTCAGTCGAGATGGCAGAGATGCAGGGCGCCGCGCACTTTGACTCTGAAGTTAGCATGGCCTAGACTTTGCGCAGGGAGTTCGGCCAACCTGCGTTGCGTACGCAGAGTACCGCCAGGCCCCCGGAGGACTTATGGGTGAAGGTCTTTTTCAGCCGTTGCATTTGATTCTGATCATCGCGATCATTCTTCTGATCTTCGGCACCAGTAAGTTTGCCTCATTAGGCAAAGGCATGGGCGAAGGCATCCGCAACTTCAAAGCCGCGATGAAAGATCCCGAAGAAGAAAAAAAGAAAGAGATAAAGGAAGAAGAAAAAAAATCCTAGCGGGCTTCGCTTCTCTCCAAATGTTTTCTAATCGCCATCCATTCAAACAGCTCCCCGCTCGCGCAGCATCGCATACACCAGCGCCACCGGCAGTCCAACCACATTGCTGTAATCGCCCTCGATCCGCGGAATCCACCTCGATGCCAGCCCCTGAATCGCATACGCCCCCGCCTTGTCCATAGGCTCGCCAGTAGCGACATAGTCGCGGATCTCATCGTCGGAGATCTCGCACATAGTCACCGAAGTGGTTTCGGAGCCGGTCTTGGTGTTACTGGCCACTGACCACTGACCACTGGCCACTGGTCCCACCAGGCAGACTGCCGTAATCACGGCATGAGTGCGCCCTGAAAGCAATCGCAACATGCGCGCAGCGTCTTCTGCGTCGCGAGGTTTGCCGAGGATGACGTCATCGACCACCACGATCGTGTCCGCGCCCAACACGCAATGCTGCGGATTGTTCTGAAAAACCGCCAGCGCCTTTTCCCGCGCCAGCCGCTCCGCGCAATCTCGCGGAGACTCACCGCCAAGCGGCGTCTCGTTAATGTCGGCGGGCTGCACTGTGAATGGAATCCCGGCGTTGCGCAGCAAGTCTTGCCGGCGAGGCGAGGCGGAAGCGAGAACAATCATGCGATCTAAATTCTAGTGGAAGCCGTATGCGTCCCGCATTCGCTCCCCACTCGCAACCGGCGGCTGGTAACTGCACTCACCGAACTCCGACCAATCCCCGCACCGATTCAATCAGCTTCGCCGAATCGTATCCCACGCCGTCCTTGAACACGATTTCGGTGTTCTCAATATCTTCGATCTTCTTCGACGGATCGCCCTTTATCACCACCAGGTCCGCCTGCTTGCCCGCCGCAATCGTCCCGATGCGGTCGAGTTCTCCCAGATACTGCGCGCCATTGCAGGTCGCGATGTGAATTGCCTCCAGTGGCGTGAATCCCGATTCCACCAGCAACTCTACTTCGCGCTGGTCGCCGAAGCCCGCGAGATCGCCTCCAAGTCCCGTGGGATCCTCGCCAGCCAGCAGCAATCCTCCGGATTTCACAAACGCACGCTCGAACTCCTCCTCCTGCGCAAACGCCGCTTCCCATGTCGATGCGTGAAACTTGCCGGTTTTCGCGTCCCGGGCTTGCAGATCGAAAAATACACGGTTTTCCAGATACTGATTGCGCGCCTCTTGCGACATGGCGTTCAACACTCGCTGTTGAAGGGGCGCCTTGCCGGATACAATCGGCTCAAAAACCGGCAGCGTGGAAGTGACCGCGATGTGATGCGCAACTAGATCGCGAATCATCTCCTGAATGGGAGGGTCAGTTACGCGCATTTTGTTGAGTTCGTCCGCCACAAGCGTCATGGACGCCAACGAATTGCTGGGGCATTGGTCGGGTTTCTTGCCCGAAAAGAATTCCGTGTCGACGATAATGCCGTGTTCCAGATCGTCAATGCCAAGCGCTGCCGCCTCGCGAAAGCCAATCGAGCAGAGATGTCCCGTAACTTTCAACCCCCGCTTGTGAGCCGCGTCGATTGCCGCTTTCAGCACCGCCCGCGAGAGAAAGTTATAGGCCTTGAAATTGTCCACGCCGCGGTCGGCCCAGAAGTTGACCGTGGCCACGGCCTCCTCCGGAGTTTGCAAATACGTCATCTGCGGCGCCCAGCTCCCCGGTCCTTCCAGATAAGGCCCAGTCACGTGCATGTGCGGTCCGGGAACCTCGCCCGCGTCGATTTCTCTTTTCAGCGCCAGATCCATGTACGGCTCCATGCTTCCCGCCGTGCGAATCGTGGTCACGCCTCCGGCCAAATACAGTCGTGGAAAGCTGATCGCCATCTCATGAAAAATTCCTTCTCCCGCCGGATAGAACATGTGCTCGTGCATCCCCACCAGGCCAGGGATCACGCTGTAACCGTGCAGGTCGAGCACCTGCGCATCCTTCGGGACATTCGCCGACGCGGCATCGGCAACCGATTCGATCTTTCCTTTGGAGATCACCATTGTCTGATCTTCGCGCGCAGCCGCACCCGTGCCGTCGATCACACGCACGTGAGCCAGAGCAACCACGGGAGCATCAACCTTCACGAACGGTTTCACTTGCGCAGACGGAGTCTGGCCCCAGGCGAAGCACGCCTGCAAAATAACGGATACGACGGTCAGGAATTTCCCCATCAATCAACCCTCCACGATCTGTCCGCAGGATTCTACTCGAAAATCACCGGCAACGCCGACGTGCCATCCCCCGCGTGCTCCGCGCCTTTTCTCAGCGGCCTCCGCGTTCCGAGCTTTTGAATCAAGCCTCGGCAGAACTGAGAACTACCGCCCCGCCTGTTAAGATTAAGTATTAGGCCTGAAGCCTCTCAAAAAGCAATTGTCAGCTCCAGGCAGCCGGTTTCGATTCGTCCGAACTGGCAACTGGCGACCGGCAACTGGCAACTGACTTATGGACGCCGCATCCATCCGCAACTTTGCGATCATCGCGCATATCGACCACGGCAAATCCACGCTGGCCGACCGCCTGCTGGAATTGACCGGGTCGCTCACCGCGCGCGAGATGCAAGCTCAGGTCCTCGACTCCATGGACCTGGAGCGCGAGCGCGGCATCACCATCAAAGCTCACGCCGTCCGCATGATGTACACCGCCGAAGATGGACACACCTACCAGCTCAATCTCATCGACACGCCCGGCCACGTGGATTTTTCTTACGAAGTTTCGCGCTCGCTCGCGTCCTGCGAAGGCGCGCTGCTCGTGGTCGATGCGTCACAAGGCGTGGAAGCGCAGACCCTCGCCAACGCCTACCTCGCCATCAACAACGGACTCGAAATTATTCCAGTCATCAACAAGATCGACCTGCAAAGCGCCGACATCCCGCGCACCAAAGAAATGATCGAAAGCGCCGTCGGCCTCGACGCAACCGACGCCGTACTCATCAGCGCGAAAACCGGCCAGGGTGTCCCCGACGTCTTAGAAGCCATCGTGAAGCGCGTTCCCCCTCCGAAAGGCAATCCTGACGCACGTCTCCAAGCTCTCGTCTTCGATTCCTGGTTCGACGCTTACCGAGGAGTTGTAATCCTCACCCGCGTTTTCCAAGGCACGCTACGCAAGGGCCAGAGAATTCGCCTCTGGTCAAACGGCACAACCTTCGACGCAGAAACCCTCGGAGTACAAAGCCCCAAGCCGGTTGAGATCGAAGAGCTGAAAGCCGGCGAAGTCGGCTTCCTCATCGCGAACATCAAGAATGTCGCCGACACCAAAATCGGCGACACCATCACCGACGACGCCAATCCCGCCTTCGAAGCCCTTCCCGGCTTCGAAGAAATCAAGCCCATGGTTTTCGCCGGACTCTACACCGTCGACGCCCATGAGCACACCCGTCTGCGCGAAGCCCTCGAAAAGCTGCGCCTCAACGATGCATCCTTCTTCTTCGAACCCGAAAGTTCCGTAGCGCTAGGCTTCGGCTTTCGCTGCGGATTCCTCGGCCTGCTCCACATGGAAATTATTCAGGAGCGCCTCGAGCGCGAGTTCGCTCTTGAATTGATCACCACCGCACCCGGCGTCCGCTACAAGATTTACAAAACCGATGGCACCATGATCGAGGTCGACAATCCCTCGCGCTGGCCCGACCCTAGCGAGATCGCGAAGATTGAAGAGCCGGTCATCCTCGCGACCATTCTCACCAACGAAGAATATGTCGGCGGAATTCTGAAGTTAGTCGAAGACAAGCGCGGCAAACAAAAAACTTTCGAGTACGTCAGCTCGTCGCGCGTCATGTTGCACTATGAGTTACCGTTGAATGAAATCGTGCTCGATTTTTACGACCGGCTCAAATCCGTATCGCGCGGCTACGCTTCGCTCGATTACCACCTCGCCGATTATTGGGAGTCGCCCATGGTCAAGCTCGATATCCTGGTCGCGGGCGAGCCGGTCGACGCGCTTTCCATTATCGTGCATCGCGATTTCGCCTACGAGCGCGGCAAGTTGCTGGTCTCGAAAATGCGCCAGCTCATTCCCCGGCAAATGTTCGAAGTGGCAATTCAGGCATCGATCGGAGCGAAAATCATATCCCGCGAAACCGTATCGGCCATACGGAAAAACGTCATCGCCAAATGCTACGGCGGCGACATTTCCCGCAAACGCAAGCTCCTCGAAAAGCAGAAGGAAGGCAAAAAACGAATGAAGCGCATCGGCCGCGTCGATATACCCCAGGAGGCGTTTCTCGCGGTCCTCAAGGTCGGCGAAGACAGCGACTAAGCGGGTAGGACCGCCGTAACGGCGAAGAATCGGAAGGCAAGAAACCGCGAAATGTGCAAATCTCCAAAGCGGGAATGAGCCGACTCTCCGCTGGTCGCGCCCATGTTAATGCCAAGTGAATTGCCTAACTGGTTACTATTCAAAGCCTTAGGGGCTGAAAATCACCCGTCCCGAAATAAATCGCAATTCTCCGCCGCAAGATTTTCTTAGCGCGGCCACTAATTCCACAAGCTTTTCCACAGCACATTAGCGCAGCGCAACTCGAATCAGCTAAGAGACTTACCTGCGAAAACTACAGCCTTTCCTGTACCAATCTACAGGAATTCCTGTAGCCCCAGAATCACTCGTCGGAGCTCATCTCGCCCTCGGCCATCATCTCAAAACGAGTGCAGTTTTTGCGGAACGCCAGCATCAATTTGCCCGTCGGACCATTACGCTGTTTCGCAATGATGATCTCCGCCTTACCCTGCAAATCGGGATCATCCTGCCGGTAAACTTCCTCGCGAAAAATAAACATTACCAAATCCGCGTCCTGCTCAATCGATCCTGACTCGCGCAAATCTGAAAGCTGCGGACGATGATCGCCACCGCGGCTCTCCGGAGCGCGGCTCAACTGCGAGAGCGAAATCACCGGCACTGCGAGTTCCTTCGCCAGCGCCTTCAACCCGCGCGAAATCGCCGACACTTCCTGCGTACGATTTTCGTAACGCTTGCTTCCTCCCGACATCAGCTGCAGGTAGTCAACGATAATCAGATCAAGCTTGCCTTGCGCTTGCTTCAATCGCCGCGCCTTCGCCCGCATCTCGCTCAACGAAATTCCCGGCGTGTCATCGATAAAAATCGGCGCGTGCGCCAGTTGCTCCATGGCGCGCACCAGCTTCTTGGTATCGTCCTGCCACAGCGAACCAGTACGCATCTTGTGCGCATCCACTTCCGCCGTCGAACACAGCAGGCGCAGCAGCAAAGCCTCCCGCGACATTTCCAGGGAGAACACGCCCACCACACTCCCATCTTTGATCGCCGCATTCTCCGCAATGTTCATGGCGAACGCAGTCTTGCCCATCGAAGGCCGCGCCGCGATGATCACGAGATCCGCGCGCTGCAATCCGCTCGTCATCTCATCAAGATTTTCGTAGTGCGTGGCCAGCCCCGTGATGCGCTGCCCGCGTTGCAGCAGCGCATCGACCGAGCCGAACGACTCGCGCACAATCTCCTGCACGCCCATGAAGCCGCGGCCAATGCGTTTGTCCGAGAGTTGAAAGATCGCAGCCTCGGCATCGCTCAGCACTTCCTCGGCCGAATCAGATTGATCGACCGCGCGCGCAATCGCCGTGTTCGCAGCGTGAATCAGCCCCCGCAGCAACGCCTTGTCGCGCACAATCTTGACGTAGTGCTCAATGCTCGGCCGGTCCGGAACCCCATCCAGCAGGCTCGATACATAGCCCACATCGCCAATCGCCTGCAGATCCTTATGCCGATCCAGTTCCTCGATCAGCGTGATCATGTCGATCGGCCGCGAAGTCTCCGCCAGATCGACCATCCGCCCATAAATCCGCCGGTGCGAATCGAGCGAAAAATCCTCGATGCGAAGATGTTCCGCAGCCTGGTTATAAGAAAAGTTGTCGAGCAGAATCGCGCCAAGAATCGAGCGCTCGGCTTCTACATTCGCGGGAAGAGTGCTGATGTTGTAATCGGTAGTCGCCATTTGGGCGTGAGAGTCCCCTGCTGCACCAATTTATGATGCGAGCGAACAGAAAGCGAAATAGAAAATTTAATTAGATGTACGGTCGGCAGCCACGGATCCAACTAACCCGCTCACCGAGTGGATTCATCACCGAGGGACATTGCAACAGAAAGAAGGGAATGTTGGAAGAACATCTTCGCCAAGAATCTGAGAATGTGTGGAGAATCTGTGAATCGCTTCCAATTTCTGTGCGCACCGTTAGGAAAACCCGGACGTAGTCGCTTCGTTTTAACACCCTGACCTTACCAAAAGCGACTATCGAAAAAACCAAACGGCAAACTTCGCGAGCTTCGCCATAAAGATTACAAACAGGAAGGTTCTCACCGCGATCTTTTCGCAGAGGGAATAGAACTCGTCCACGCGCTTCCCTACATGCTCGATATTGCTTCTGCTGGCCACAGACTAATTCTACCGACTGTAATCGTCGGCGCAACGCATGCGAACGCAGGACGCTCAAGAAAGCTGTGCAGAACCCGAATTTTCTGTGGAAGATCTTACAAAACCAGTCCCAGCTTTCCCGCGCGGCGCTTCCGTCGACAGCTGCCCAGCCCAGATCGGGTGCCCCATTTCTCGCGTACTTTGCGAGAAGCGGGGATTCTAACGCGTCGCCCCTACCGCTCCTACCCAGCCTCCGCCTGCCGCATGCTCCGAATCACCGTATGCGCCAAACTCTCCGCAACCGCCACATCGCCCTCATCAAAATTAAAAGGCTCCGGCGCAAACACCATCAGCAATCCCACAGTATCCCGCTCAAAGCGTACCGGCGCTGCCAGAATCGAGCGCACGCCGAGCCGTCGGCAACTTTCCAGATCCACGCGCGGATCCACTTCCGCATCATCGCACCTCAAAGCTCTTCCCTCGCGAAAGCACTCGCCCGAAAGCCCGGAGTTCACGTCCAGCCGCGTGCCCAGCGCCGGCGCGCTCTCTCCAACGCTCGCCCGGCACATCACTCCATCTTTGTGAACCAGCGCGATCGCGGCGCTCGCCCCTCGAGTCAGCACCCGCGCCCGCTCTCCAATCAGCCGCAACGTCGACGTCAAATCGTTTCCCAGCGAACTGAATTCATACTGCACCGTTGCCGACGAACTCTGCCGCTCGCTCCCATTTTCTCCCGCGGTTTCCCGAGCCTCGCTCTCCGCTTCCAGACTGATCGTCATATGTTCGCGATCACCTCCGCCGGATTTCTCTCCCGCGCCCCAACCCCGCGCGCGACCCAGCGCCACTTTCGGAGCGATATGACTCGGCGCTCCCGCATTCACCGTCAACCATTCGTTCAACCGCTGCCGCGCCGCTTCCGGCAAATCCGAGAAACGCACGCCCGCGCGTCCAAGCGCGTCGGCCCACGCGATATAGCCCGTGGTTTCCACGTGTCCGCTCGGTGAGAGATCAATCTCCATGCGCACGCGGCGGCCCTTCTCAATGCTCGGCCTCTCGCTCGCATCGCCCATCTGCATCGACAATCCTTCCTCGCTCAAATCCAGAATCATTCCGCCGCTAACGCCGTCAAAACTCGCAAACGCCGGAGCATGCACCATCTGCCGCAAACAGCGCCGCCGTTCCGGAACCAATTCCTGATTCGCCGCCATGGCCGTAAACAGAGAACTCCCAATAAGGATGATGGGATTGTTCGCGGCGATAAAAAAGTGCTAGCGCAGATTCCCCCACCGTTAGAAAACAAAAGGCCGGCCACATTTAATGGCCGGCCTTGATTTTTGCGCACGACTGCCGCAGGCTCGCTGAGCCTTACGTGACAGTAATGCCTAAATAGCTATTCACATCGGAGATGGTCATGTTGAGGCTGGTCGCGATTTGCGAGACCTCCAGGCCCTGGTTGTAGAGTTGATTGACCTGTTGCGACTCCGACAGTTTCACCGTATCGGCGGAGGCGTTCGTGGTTGGCTGGGGTTGAGCGCTCGCCGGCTTCGCGGAAGCGTTCGCAGCCGCAGGCGCCAGAGCCGGTAATGTGCTGGAGATCGAAAAACTCATAAGCAACTCCTTTCCCTCTTACCAAGGAGAGATCGGCATCCCCAGCCAAAACATGAGTTAAATTGCATTAATTCCTTCAAGAGGCTCCGGCGGTATCCTGATTTCTGAGTAACTACCCGGCACCGCAGCATTCACCGCTTCCACGACAAGCTGAACATGGGACCGCAAACTTGGCCACTGCTGTTGGCCGAGAACTACAACAGCAATCTTGCGGCTCGCGAGATTTTGCTGATTGCGCATGTTCTTATCAGTCGTCAGCAACACGTCGAAGCCGTCCGTCTCGGCGACTGCGAGCAATTCGCCATTCGCTTGTCCCATCCTTGCTGTGCAGCCGTGCGAACCTCGTGTCCCTTAAGATAGGACCGAATAGGTACGGGCGGGTGCAAAGGCGGGAGCTTTGTCGAGACTGCGGGCAGCAAATTCAATCACGGCCTTGACCTGTTCTCGATCCAGGCCGTCGTACCACTCCATGATGTTGTCGAGATTCGCCCCTGCCTCGAGATTTTCGAAGATGGCGGATACAGGCATCCGCGTGCCCTTCAACACCCATGCGCCGCTTACCTTGCCGGGGACACTCTCCACTGCCGAACATTGCGACCAATCGAGGGCTGCCATGGAAGGAACTCCTGTTAGAGCATAGCGTCATACGAATCTGCGAAGCAAGGCCAATCTGGGCAGCGATACAGTGAATGACAACATCATAAAAATTCTTCACTGCTTTTCGAAGGTGAACGAACAGGGGCGCCCCTCGATCCGCGTGCCGGTGCCTTTGGTGCCTTTGAAATGCGCGTCGATGTTGTAGCTGTACTCGGTGCCGCGCGGGGTGTCGCGCCCCGGGACGTATTCCTTTGACCCAGTGCGCCCCGTCGCATAAAGCTTGCCCGTTCCGTCGGCATCGATCTTACCTTCAATCAGCAGGGAACTGGGCTGGCCTTCGGTGCCATGCAGCCCGCGGAAGTTTCCGTCTTTCACATCACTCATGAAGCGATAAGAAAAACCCAGCGCATCGCGAAAATTTTCGCACGAGACGGTGGTCTGCCACTTGCCGTCGAAGGACTCCGCAGCCAGCGTGACTCCAGGCAAAATCATCAACGCGAGAATCACGATCACTCGCGCCGCTGTAGTCCGCGGCTTCCTCACTAAGTTCATGACGCCTGCTCCACTCCCGCGACTGGCTGGCACACCAGTGTCCGGCACACACAGTATCGAACTTCGGCTTAGGACTCAAGTCAAAACGGGCTTTGGGCTTCGGCTTTCGGGCTTCCGGCTTCCGGCTTTTCGTTCCAGTGTTCTTGACGCCCGACGCCTGATTTCATCTGTTGTGGCCGCTGTTTTGGCGGACTGCGGCGGCTATGGCTGGGAGTGCTTTTCTTATTTACACGTTTACCTTTTCTCGGACCTCGCCGATTGTGGCCTTGGCCGGAGGATGCTTGGCGGGCGGCTGGGTGGGTGGTTGGGGCGGGAGGATGGCGCGGCCTGCGGGGGTTACGGCGGCGGCGGACCGGCTTGCGTTCTGGCGGGCGACTGCTTCGATGGCCTCCTCTTCTGCCTGTTGGCGTTCGGCTTCGATGCGGTCCTCGCGGAGTTCGGCTCGGCGTTCGGCCTCGCGCTGGAGTTTGCCTAAGGCCTGAAGGCGGTCGGCTTCGGCCTCGCTCCAGCGGCTCATTTCGGCCTTGTTCCTGGCTTCCTGCGGTGTGCGTGGAGTGAAGTTGGGGCGCGGATCGTCCGGGTTTGCGGCCTCGTCGTTGGCTTCTTCCTGGTTGTCGGGGAAGTCTTCATCTTCCCAAATAGGAGAGCCGAGCGCAGTTTGGTTCACGGTTTTCGGGTCGAGAACGATGTCGTGCCTGTAGGGCTCGAAGCTGGTGCGGGCGAGGTTGGAGCTGGCGGTTTGCAGGGCGTAGAGCAGGAGTCCGGTCTGCTTGGCGGCGATCTGGCCGGAGATGATGAGGCGCATGACTTGCATGAGCGTGACCTGGATGGAGTTGGCGTCTTCGAGGACAGGGAGAGTGATGGTGAGGTTGCGGCTGCGGCGGGCTTGATCGTTTCTTAGTCGATCGGTGCTGAGGGTGATGCGCTGTTCCTGGTGGAGTTTGTGGAAGTAGCAGAAGCGGTTGCGGCGCAGGGCGGGCGATCCGCACTGGGTGCCGTTGACTTTGAGGCGCTGACAGCGATTTGGGAAATTTGGCATGGTAGTCTCCTTGAAAGTTTCAACGTTTCAGAGTTTCAAGGTTTCGAAGGCGAAACCTTGCGATGCTGCAGCCCTGAAGCCTCGCCCTTTGACGTAACTCGGAACTCGAAAACCTTTTTGCAGACCTGACCCTGATCCAACTACCCCCCTCCCCCACGGTGTATTGGAATCATGGAGTTAGCGGGAAATTGCGATTTAATCTATTGCTTGCAACGAGTTAGGGGTAAAATCTTGAGCCATCACGACTTAGCGGAGGGCTATAGCTTTTTCGAGCTATAGAGCTATTGTGGAGTATTGCGGGGAGTGGCGCAAGGTTAAGTGAACATAGGGGCTGTGGAAAAACTTTCTGGGGGGGGGAGGGCTTTGCTACAATCGCGCCATGCCGACGGTGCTTCGTTCCGGCCCTTACCGGCTCTACTTTTATAGCCATGAGCCGAACGAACCGCCGCACGTTCATGTTGATCGCGATGAGGCTTCGGCAAAATTCTGGCTCGGCCCGGTCCAACTGGCGGCAAACTTTGGATTTCGCGCTCACGAACTGCGCGAGATACAATCAATAGTGCTCGAAAACAGGTTGCGGCTCCTGGAGGCTTGGAATGGCTTTTTCGGCAGCAGCGGCGGATGAGAGAGTCCTCGACGTTACAGTGGGCGACGACGCACTGAGCGTGTCGCTGCGCGACGGCCGGGTTATCTCTGTGCCCCTCGCATGGTATCCCCGCCTGCTCAACGCCACGCCCAACCAACGCAACAACTGGAAAATCGCCGGCGGAGGCTACGGCATCCACTGGCCCGACGTGGACGAAGACCTCAGCACCGAAGGTCTACTTCGGGGAGCGCCTGCGCCGAAGGATCTCCGGTCCATCGCGCTTGGTTCCAAGCCTGATTTGTCGAGGCGAGAGCAGCAGGTACTTAAATTGATAGTGCAAGGATCTACAAACAAGGAAATTGCAAGTCAGCTGCAGGTCTCTAATCACACTGTCCGTGTGTATCTTGAAAGAATCTTTCTCAAATTGGGCACGCGCGATCCCGCTACAATCAGGAGGTTGCTGCGCCCCGCCTCCGAGGATTCGGTCGACCGCTCTTCAGCACGGGCGTAAAAGGAAAAGGCCAATCTGATTTCTCAGACTGGCCTTTATTAATGCCGGCAACGACCTACGCTCCCACACACTTGGCGCGTGCAGTACCATCGGCCCTGCGGGGCTTAACTTCCGTGTTCGGCACAGGAGCGGGTGTTAAAATTTGTCTCCGTTGCCAATTCCTCCCGTTGCGTGGGTCCCATGTCTGCAGTAGAATCCACGCTTCGAGAGGAAACGGACTTGGCCAGCGCGCCGGGTCCTTTTAGGTCCGAGCAAATTGATAGCTCTTCTCGGAGACAAAGAAACGAGGGAGTAATTTTCCGTTCGGGGGCATCCCTAGTGACAAACAACCAACCTTCGTCATGGGCCAACTTAAAAAAGATCTTGAGGCGAGTCCGAGATTCGTTACGCACCGGACGCCAGCAATTTGAGGGTGAAAAAAACCAGATCCAACCGAAACGCGAATCTCCCGAAGTAATAAGACGTCAACGATTCGAAGGCGAAAAAAACCAGGTGCAATCGGGAGACAAATCCCTCGAAGTAACAAGAGGCCAAAGGGAAAACGGCACTGTCAAATGGTGGCATGATGGCAAGGGATATGGATTCGTCAACCGCAAGAAGAACGGAGAAGATGTATTCGTGCACTTCTCCTTTATACAATCCTCTGACCGCCCCACTCTCGTGGAGAATGAGGAGGTCGAGTTTGAGGTTGTAAAAGGGCCGAAGGGTTGGCAAGCAGAAAATGTTGTACGACTAGAGGAGAAAGCCGACTCGGACGCGGAACCGGGCGACGAGTTTGTGGCTCTTGCCCTGTTAGACGGAAAGCTTAAGGTGGTTGCCCTTACACAAGATGGGAGTTACCGCTTCCTAAGCGACCAGCAAAAACTATTCGATCTTTTGTATGTGCATTCGTGCGAGACGAGGGCACTACGCATTGCGGTTGAAGAATTGGAGCATCTAATAAATGACCCGGCAGTCAAAGAATCTCAACTCCAAGACTTCTTCGAAAGGTACCCTGAGTTCATAAAGAACGACCAATACAAGGCGGCACATGCGCATGTGGTCCTGCGCAGGGAGGACGGGGAGGCCTTGATACCGGATTTTGTTCTGGAGCCAGTGGGGCAAGGCCGCCTCTGCGACATTCTAGACCTAAAGCTTCCCTCAACAGAGATCTTTGTTCTGAAACAGAGACGAGAACGCTTTTCCGCAGCCGTATATGAAGCGTGCGCACAGCTGCGTGAGTACAGCTTTTATTTTGATGATGAGCGAAACAGGGAGGCTGTTGCGCGAGCATGTGGCTTACTAGCTTATAGGCCCAAGATGTTTGTCGTTATTGGGCGTAGAGGCAAAATAAGTCCAATCCAGCTTCGGAAGGTTGAGCAGGACGTACCCCGCCTAAATCTTCTAACATACGACGATCTACTTGAGAGAGCGCGCTACAAACTGAAATCAATCAAGTAGGCGGCCGACGACGCCATCATCTTTTCAAAGAAACGCGAAGGGCCAACGACTGCAAAAAGGCGCCTAGAAGGCGTGAGCGCGCGTCCTTTGCGCGCGGGAGCCTTCTGCCGAAATCCTGAGCGTTCTTCGCGAAGGATCTCCAGCAGAAGGCCCCCGCGCGTCGTTTTGAAACTCTGAAACCTTGAAACTTTGAAACCTCGTAAAAAGGGAAAAGGCCAATCTGATTTCTCAGACTGGCCTTTATTTATGCCGGCAACGACCTACGCTCCCACACACTTGGCGCGTGCAGTACCATCGGCCCTGCGGGGCTTAACTTCCGTGTTCGGGATGGGAA
>Ga0302324_100000104_pt1 | contig 209655 bp, 161 predicted proteins | sample Palsa_T0_1_FD_201949 | JGI IMG/M metagenome (GOLD analysis project Ga0302324, IMG submission 201949) | Peat permafrost microbial communities from Stordalen Mire near Abisko, Sweden - Palsa_T0_1 | ecosystem: Environmental > Terrestrial > Soil > Palsa > Peat permafrost | place: Sweden: Abisko...
CGATCTGATCGCGCAGCGCCGCCAGATCGTCCAGGTTCGCGAGCAATCCGCTTTTGGAAGCCTTGATGCGCGGATCCACGGGCTGCGGCGGTGTCGGCACCTTGCTGACCGGTACCTTCTCGATCGGCTTTTCCTCTTTTTTCGGCGGCGGCGGAGGCGGCGGCGGAGGCGGAGGCTCCATCACCAGCTGCACCACTCTTTCCGGCAAGGAATCCGTATTGGTAACGACCTTGTGCCGCGGCAAAAAAGGCAGTATTACGGCGATTACCGTCGCGGTAATCGCGAGATTTCGCAGAATTACGCGAAAGCGCCGTTCGGTGTCCTCGGAGGGCGACCACGGCAATTCGTAACGTCGATAGTACGGTACGAGTCCGGTTGGAGCGCGCATGGCAGGATTTGCGGTGGGCATTTAACTCGCCGCCCTTTCGCGCTCGACCACGGCAAAGGACACCTTGCCGTATTCGGCCTCGCTGCAGGTCAACATGATTTTCTTCAGCACGCTGTAGGGCGTGCTCTTGTCGCCCATGATGGTGACCTCGCGCTTGGCGATGTCGGTTTGCGCAGTGCTGAGCATGCGATCGTTCTGCGCCATCAACGCCTTTTTCAGGGGAGCGAAGAACGGTCCCTGATTGGCGATGACCGCGGCAAGCGAGCCGACCAGTTGGCCATCCACGAACACCGAGTCCTTGGTGATCATGACGACCACGGCGGCACTCGGCTTGCGGTCTGAAATGGACTGGGGTATGGCGATGCTCTTGGTGTTCGGCAAAATGTCCACGTCCGCGGTATGCGCCAGCAGGAACACCACCAAGATGGTCATCATGTCGATGAATGGAATCAGCGCGAAATGATTGGCGCCGTGCCGACGCTTACGGTGCCGCTTGATGCGATAAGAGGTCATGTAGGCGCATCCGCGATAGCGATGTCAGGGAACAGCTCCGCTTTTGAAAACGGCGCGACGGGTATCTGATACACCCGCACGGTGTCCATTACTTGCACCAGCGTGTCGTACTGTACCGACGGCCCCGGAAGTATGGTGGCGTCGGTCATTTGCGGAAATTGCGATTTAACTTGGCGCATGAATTCCGACAGCTTATCCAGATCATACCCGCTGGCCGTGTTGGCGATGACTTTGAGGGGTCCCGAGTTGCGGTCGTTGACCACCAGATCGTCGGGACGAATGATCACCTCGAGCTTCAAACCCTTCGGCAAGTCGACAGGAGCGGTATTGGTCGCCGGCAGGTTCAATTGCAGAATATTCGTCTTGGAAAACACGGCGGTAAAAATCAAGAAAAACACCAGGATCACCATCATGTCGATCATCGGCACGATGTTCAGATCATCACGCCCTTCGTGGTAGCGGGCGTGATTGCGTCGGACGAGGCGCGCAGACTTTGACTTCATGGGTGGAGCACCATCTTATCGAGACGTCATTGCCTTAGATGCTGCTGCGTGCGGCTGCCGGGGCCCGTACCGAAGGCGCAGTGGGCGCAGCCGGCTCATGGCCTTTGTCCGTTTGCCGCTCGGTGATGGAGTTCAAGAACTTCACGGAGGCAATTTCCAGACTGTCGATCAGCGATGTGGTCTTGGACTCGAGGAACATATGCGCGAGCAGCAGCGTAATGGCGACGCCCAAGCCTGAGGCCGTGTTGTTCATGGCAACCGAGATCGCCGCGGCGAGCAAACTGGCCTTTTCTGCCGGGTTCGCGGTTGCAACGGCACTGAAGGCACCGATGAGGCCCGTAATGGTGCCGAGCAACCCGATCAACAGGCCGACGTTGGCCAGCGAAGACAGATAGTGAGTGCGCTTTTCGATTCTCGGGATCACTTCGAGCAGACTCTCGTCCATGGCCTTCTCGATGTCATCGCGACGGCGAGCGCTCGCCACCCGGGCCACGCCGTAGTTCAGGATCGTGGCGATCGAGGCCTTCGAGTTGTGGGTAAGACCCACCACCTGTTTGAAGTTCCCGGCACTCAAAGCCGGCACTAGCGCGTCCCAAAGACTGCGATTGCGAATGGTTTCGCGGGTCAGGTACACGTATCGCTCGATGGCGATCGACACGCCGACCACGAAGATCAAGGCCAGCGGGTAGAGGAACACCCCGCCATCCTTGAAGAAATTGACGACCGAATTCATGAAATTCATCTGCTCGCTCCTAAATAAACCCACTCCATCCGAACATAATATTCAACCAGATTCCGTAAAATCGGCTATGACTCACTTCTCACCCTGGTCCGACGGGTGGCCCGGCGCCCCCTTTTGGGACACATCGGCCTGCACGGCCTTGTAATAGAGCACTTCGCGCTTGAATTCGTCCCGATCCACCGGCGCGAGGATTTCGTCGACCAGGCTGTTCATCGGTTTGCCGTCCAGATCCCCAATATCCGATTTCTTCCAGGGCACGATGTACATGACCTTGGGCTGCTCGCGATCGCCGGTAACCGTCGCCGTGCCCAATTCCAGCCGATCGGCGGCAGCAGGCGGTTTTGAACCTGCGGCGGTGCGGCTGGCGCTCGGCGCGCGCGAGCTATTGGCGCGCGGCTCGCCGGCTTCGGATTGAGCGGTGGTATTGGCGCGCGGCTCGCCGGCTTCGGATTGAGCGGTGGCTTTTGCGGGCTTGGCCGCCGGCGATGTTGCGGGCGGGGCGCTGGGCGGCGATGTCTCCTGCCCCATTGCCGCGTTCATGGCCCAACACAGCATGCACACGCACGAGGTCTTGATGACAGCCTTCATGCCTGCTCCTTCTTAGCCGCGGGCGCCGGCGCACCGACGCGCTTGCGCAATTCGACCACCCAGCCGGCGACTTGCTTGTTTTCGCCGGCGATCTCGATGTAGCGTTCAAATTGATCGAGCGCTTTTTGCGGCTCGGCCAGGTACAGATCGTAGAGCACGCCCAAGTTCAGATGCGCCGGGGCGTAATTCGGTTCGGCGGCGATGGCTCGCTGGTAGGCCGCTTCGGCTTCCGTGAATTTGCCCAGCTTGCGCTCGACGATGCCGAGCTCGTTGCCTGCGACAGGATTGGACGGACCCAGCTGCAGCGCAGCCTTGAATGCCGCCTCCGCTTCGGAAAGTTGCGAATCGTGCAAATACAGAAGACCCAAATTCAGCTGCGGTCCCGCGAATTGCGGGTAACCGGCAACCAACTGCTTGAACTCGAGTTCCGCGTCCGTGTTGCGCCCAGATCGCATGAGTTGCAGAGCCTGGTCGTACTGCTGGGCCGCACGCGCCGGGATCGCGGGCGGAGGCGGGCCGGCGGCTCCCGTCGCGGCGGTTCCAGGCGTGCTCCCGGGCGCGGCGATGGCCGTGGGCGCCGCTGCGGTCGGCGCAGCCGCTGCGGGCACCGCCACGGCTAAGGGGGCCGCGACCGAGGCCGCCCTGGCTGGCGCGGGCACGACCGGCGCGCTATGGCAGGCGGCCAGCAGCATCAGGCACCCGAAGCTAACGAATTGATTCGACCAGCTGTTCACCGATTTCCACCTTGCCATAGCGTCCTGGATTAAGTTGCGCGAGCGCGGAGAAGCTCTTTTGCACCCATTCATCATAGGTGCCATCTTTGGCACGCGCCGTGTTGACTTCGTGCAATTTGATGGCCTTCTCCTCGAATGGGAACGCTTGTTCCTCGAGCAGCACGTCGTATTGCTCCAATTCATCCTTGTTGAGATTCTTCGGGCGCTCGGAACTCATCAGATCCTTGCCCAACTGACGGTACAGTTCCGCGCTCTCGAAGGTCGCCGCCGTGGTGACCTCGGCCACCTGGTAGTCGGCGGCAGCCTCGTAGGCCTTGAGCGCGTTCTCCATCGCTTTGCGCTTCTCAGCGAGCGATTTCTTGAGCGGCGCCACCAGTTTGATGCTCTTGAACTCCTCGCGAGCCGGCGCCGCCAGCGTCAACGTCGCCTTGGCCGCGAGAGCCCGGCTGCGGTCAGTGCGCGCCGTGCCCGCAGAGCGGTCGGCCGCGACGATATCCTTGAGCCAATAGTCGCGCCCGCTGAAATCACCAGCCTTGACCGCAATCACACTCAATTTGTTGCGCGCTTCCATCGCAGGATTCAACGGCTGCGGGAAGTGCTTGACGAATGCCTCGAGCATCGCGCGGGACTTCGCGGAGTTGCCGGACTTGTCATAAAGATCAGCCGCTTGCAGCGTCGCCTCCCTCTGCACCTCAGGTGTCTCTTTGGGCGAGGCAGCGATTTGCTCGAATTCAACAGCCGCCTGTCCCGGCCGGTTCGATTCCGAATAGGCCACCGCGAGATTGCGGGTCACGTCGGCCTGCAAGGGGCTTTGCGGAAAATTGCGGCGAAATCCTTCCAGAACCACGATGGCCCGGTCCCACTGCTTTTGCGTCACCAGAAGCGCCGCGGCATCGAAATCCGCATTCGCCCGGACCTTGGACGTAGGCGCCAGAGCCGACACGCGTAAAAAGTCCTCCACCGCAGCCGCGCTGTCGCCCGCTTGGCTCTTTTGCTCGCCTTGCTTGTAAATAGAGGCGGCGAGGCGCTCCACGATGGCCGGCCGTTCCGGATCGGTCTGGGGCATGAGGGCCTGCGCATGCGTGTAGGCGGTCTCGGCTTTGTCAAAAACACCTTGATCGAAATTCGAATTGCCGATCACGGTCCATGCGATGCGCTGCTTGGCGACATCCACCGGCGGCTGTTTTGCGAGCAGGGTCTCGGAGGCGGACACGGCGCGCAGGTAATCCTTCGCCGCGTACAGCTCGGTAGCGGCTCGAGTCAGCACTTGCGCCGTTTCCGGGTGCCCCGGAAACGCTGCCGCAAACTTCAGCGAGCTGTCGAGACTCTTCAGGTGCAGCGCCGCCTTCGGCTCACCCGACAGCGTTTCCTCCTGCTTGCCGTAGGCGACGATCGCCGCGTAGCCCGCCGCCGCGGCTTTCTCGTGATCGCCATAGTGGTAGGCGGTGCTTTCGTATTCCTGGGCAGCACTCAGATACTGCTTGCTCTCGAACAACGTGTCGGCCAGCAGGTAGTTGGTGACCGCCGAACCCGGGTCGTCGGGAAATGATGTCAGGTAGCTGCGGTACCATTTCGCGGCTTCCTGGTAATCGGCCACATCCTTGGTGCGCTGCGCCTGGGCGTGGTAGTACTGGGCGACGTCCTTGAGATTGGTCTTGAGAACCTCCACCACCTTTGGTTGGTTCTTGGGGTCGCGGCCGCGCCAGTACGGCGTACCGAAGCTGTAGTTCTCGACAAATTCCTTCTTACTCTGCAGCACCAACTCGGGAAAGCCGCCTTTCTGATAGGCCTCGATGGCCTGCATTTCCAAGAGCGGCGCCTTCTCGTTGTTACGGTCCTGTGACACGAAGGCGCGGTAGCTGTCGGCAGCGTCGGTGTAGCGCTCCTTCTCCATGTAGAGATCGCCCAGCCGGGCATACAAGAGATACGAGTAGGGCCGCGGCTTGCGGTGCCGTACAAATTCATCGATGGTTTTCGGACCGTCGAGGTAGGAAAATGTGATGGACATCACTCTGAAGGTGTCCTCGACCAACTCGCGATTGGCGCGGCTCAAGGTATCGATCTCGATCAAGCCATTCGGGTCACGCTTGGAGATCAACACCGAGTCGAGCACGCCCGCGAAGGAGTCCAAACTGCGTTCATTCTCTCCTTGCTTGAACAAGGACCAGCCATGCTTGTAGAGACTTTGATTGAAGAACGCGGACGATGCTCCGATTTTGATGACGGCCTCGTAGGCGGCTTGCGCATTCGGGTAGGCCTTGTCCGAGAACAGCAACTCGCCGCGCCGGAACTGGGCCTCGTCCATGAAGTGGCTCTGAGGGTACTGCGCCACCAACTGATCCAAAGCGGCCAGCGCTTTGTCCGGCTGCGCGTTCAATTCGTAGGCGCGCGCCAACTGGTAGAGCACCGAGTCATTGCGCTCGTACTTCGGGTAGGCCTTCAGCAACGCCGAATACAGGTGGATCGCCTCCGTGGCACGCAGTCCTTCATTGGTCGCAAGTTCGCGCTCGATGCGTTCAGACTCCGAACTCTCCAGATTCAAATCGCCGAGACGCCGCAGCGCCTCGGCACGCAGCGCCGCATCGCCCGCGTTCAAATCGAGAAAGCGCTTGTAGCTTTGCATGGTCTTGGCCGTATCCACGTTCTGCGGCGGATCGGTATTCACATCCACCGTCTGATTGTCGAGATCCTTGATGGTCGCCGGTTTTTGAGCCGCGGCCAAAGCGCGCGGGCCAAGAGCCAGTGCGGCCAGTATGGCGGCGGCGCATGTCAATTGTGCGAGCGGACCCTTCATGGCTTGGCCTTCGGCGGCGGCGCACTCGATGCACGGTCATAGATCGCCGCCAATTCGTAGCGCGCCTGGACCTGATACGTCTCAATGCGCTGCTTCTGGCCTTCGAGTTCCCGGACGGCCAGCACCTGCAGGAAATCGTTCTGCTTCTCCGCAGCGTCGGCCAGGCGCTGATGCAGCTCATCGATGCGCGCGCGCAGCGCCGCGACACGCGTCGCGTAGCCGCCGGTGGTCAGGGGAGTTCCCACGCGGGCTTGTTTCACCAGCACGGCGCGCTTCTGAGTCTCCTTCAGTTCCGCCTCCAGCTCCTTCACCGACCGCCGCTGATTCCAAAGTCTCGCCTTGAAGCTCTCCGCGAGCCGCCAGTACATGACTCCCTTCATCAGGCGATGCTTTTCGCGCATCTCGGCCAGATCCGGATCGTCCGGATGGGCGGCCAGGAAGTCTTCGATTCGCTTCAGCCGGGCCCAGGTCTGCTGCTCCTCGGGCGTACCCAGCGCGGCCACATCGTTGGATTTCTCGATGGCATTGATGCGCGACTCGAAGTCCACGCGTTTTTGGCTCAGCGCGTCAAGATCGGTCGCGGCCAGTACGGCATCTGCCTTCGGGACACGCTGGTTGTATGCCGCCTGGCGGGTGTCGAGCATGTTATCGAAGGCCGCCACATCCTCGCTCCAGCTGTCGAGATTGCGGGTCATGAAATTCAGCTCGCGATAATTCTTCAGCCCTTCCTGGAATTCGTCGCTGGCGAGCAGCGAATATAGATAACGCGATTCGGGGGCATCCGGCACGGTGCTGAGCTGCCAGTACCAGGTCAGCGTGTCCTTCTTGTCATCGCTCAAAAGGCGGTCGAGCAATTTGCCGCTGCGAATCTGCTCGATCGAATCATCGATGCGCTTCAATTCGGAGTCGAAGGACTCGATCGCCGTTTCGTAGTTTTCGGCCGCCTGCCCGCTCGCCGATAACTGCGAGTAGGCGTATGGCACGGTGAGAAACGATTCTTGAACCGCGGAATCCAGCAAGCTGCGCTTGCGCAGGGCCAGCCACGGCACCAGCGCGCGTTTGAACTCGCCCATGCCGGCATCCGCCCAACCGACGCCGAGCAACGCCTTGCTCGAATACGGCCCTTCGAGCCTGACCCGCTCGAGGACCGGCTTGGCTTCGGCCGCGCGTTGGCCCTGCAACAGCGCGAATCCCAGGGCAAGATTGGCCTTGTCCCTCAAGGCGAGCAATTCTTCGCCGCGAGTCTGGATGGTGCCGACGCGATTAAGGTAGCCGATGGCCTCGGCAAGCCGGCCCTTGCGCACCAGCGCGACGCCCAGGTTGAATTGCGCGTAGGCGGTCCAGTCCGGCGCGCCGCGCCAACTGCTCAAGGCCGCAATCGCCTCGTCGTAGCGTCCCTGACGCATCATCAGCTGCGCAAGCAGCATGTAGCGTTCGGCACTGATGCGCGGGTCGATCTTGTCGGAAACCTGATGCAGCGCGCGTTCCGACTCTTCTAGATAGCCGCGTTGATACCAAACCTTGCCCAGATAGAACCACGCCCGATTGCGCACCGCTTCGGATGTGTTTTGATTGAGCAAAGCCTGGAAGATTGTGCCGGCCTCGACGTGCTCGCCGAGCGAGAGATACAAACCTCCGAGCAACAGTTCCGCCTCCTCGTGAGTGTGAGGAATGCGGTCCAGCTGCTGCGAAGCGAGCAAGCGGGTGATCGAATCGAAATAGTCGTCTTGAAAGAAATAAAACAGCACATCGCCGTAGTGCAGATCCTGCACCTCGTGGGGCGCCAAACCGTTGGGATCTGGTTTGACGTTCTTGGCCGCGGCAAGCGCCCACGGCAACGCCAGCAGCAATCCGCCGAGGAGGAGCGGCCGAAGTCTGTTAATCACACGCGCACGCATCATTCCCAGTCTTTGATCATGAACTCAGGTTGATGCTTGGGAACGCGGTCCGTGATCTTAAGTTCCAGATATTTCGCGCCGACGCCTTTGTCGAAACTGATCGTGGCGCCTCTCTTGTAGTTGCGCTCAACCGGCCCCTTGCCGGTGAAAAATGCCACGAGCTCGTGCTTGCCGACCTTCAAATTGCCCAGGTAGATCTGCTGCACCCCGCCCTTGAGCAGGGCATCGGCCTCGCGCGCGGTGTACAGGTAGTTCTTTACTTCCTTGTTGTCGATCTTCACCGTCACCGAATCGAGCGCGAAGAAGCTGCCCACATCCATCGATATGTACAGCGCGACCTGCGTGTTGGCGGGAAACAGCAGCTCTTCTTGCAGCACGAAGAGATCTTTGTTCAGATCGATGACGTCCTTTTTCAGACCCTGCACCTCTTGATCCAGAGTCTTCAGTTCTGCGGGCGGCGCATCGGGGCCGGGCGCGGGTGCGGCGGGCGGCGCATCCGCGGGGGAGTCGGCAGCGCTCGCTGCAGGAGCCGGCACCGCGGCAGGCGGCGCATCGTCCGCCGCGGCCAGGCCCATTGCGGCCAACCATGCCAAGGACAGCAACGCCCCGCAAACCATGACCGGCACAACTCGATGCTTGAGATTCATAACTAACCTATCGTTTATTCACGCAGCAATTCGCGGATTTGATCAAGATACGCGCGTTCATCGCCGCGCTTGAAGCCGACGACTGAATAACGCACGACGCCGGCGCGATCCACCAGGATCGTCATCGGCATTTTTTGCAGCAAATAGTCTTTGCCGATATCGGAACCTGTATCGAACAAGATTGGATACGATACTCCCATGGCGGCGGCGAACTCTTGCGCTCTGCGCAGGTCCTCATCCACCGACACGCCAAGAACCACGAGACCCGCGCGCTGATACGTCGTATTGATTCGATCGAGCGCCGACATCTCTTGACGCGAATCACCTGCCCAACGCGCCCAGAAGTTCACCAGAACAACCTGGCCTCGATATTCGGACAAGCGCAGATTTCGGCCATCCATACCGCGCAGCACGAAGTCGGGCGCGTCCTTGCCCACCATGGTCGGCGCGGCAGCCATGGCCGAGGCCGCCAATGCGGTGCTGAGTAGCATGCCGGCGACGGATGCCTTACGCATGCTGTGCAAACTTCAAGCTGACGCCGAAGCGCCGCGACTCGTCAATCACGCTGGTAACCCCGCTGTCCTAGGAACACCCCGTAGACCGGAAGCTTTGCGCCCTCACCTTTCGGCGAGTTTGCCCTGATCAGACCTTATGCAAAATCGCACAATGCGAGCCGCAGTGTCAACGCAGCGGCTACGCCTTCAGTTCATTTCTATATGACTTGGCGCACATTCGCGAAAATTTATTGAGATCTTGATCTCGCGGCGAACGAGAGCCGAGCAAGAGTTGCAAAGCGGTTGCAAGCCCTACCTTACAAGCGGACGGAGCGATGCGTAATGTGTCTCTCGAATGAGACAAGACACGGATCCGCCTGCCGGGAGGCGGACCCGTGTGATCCAAAGTCCCTACGGTACGGTTCCCTGGGCCGTGAGGCCGGCGAGCGGCTGCCATGCAATCAAGGGTTCCAGCGCGCTTCCGCTGCCGAGCCCGTTGTTCAGGTTCGGCGCCGGCCAGAGCGTGGGCCACGCGGAGATCGCGCTCGCGCCATGCAGCGCCATGTAATTGAGCACCACCATCTGCACCAGATTGGGGACGTTGTTGCCGGCCGGACTGCCGGTGGTGTTGATCGAACCATCGGAAGTGAAGTTTCCGAGCTGCAAGCTCATTTCCGGATTGGTTTGCGCGGCGACTGCCCTGCCCGCGGGATTGAAAACCAGGAAATAGGTAGCCGCGACGCTTTGATTGTCGGCGGTCCAGACGCCCTTGCCGCGCCCGCCGACCGAGTTGTCGATCATGCCGTTGCTGGCGAGCGAGCCGTCGCTGAATACGTAGATCATGACCGGCTTGCCGACGCGCGAAGCGTATTCAAGGCATGCGCCGATGCAGTTGCCGAGGTTCAAGTCGCGCGCCTCGCCGTCCATGCGATTGCCGCTGTGGTAGTCGAAACCGTCCATTTCAATGGTCCCGGCCGCCGCGTTGCCGTCGATGACCAGCTTCATGATCGCCGCGGTCTTCTGATAGTCAGAACTCGCCTGATATTCCGCGGTGCTGAAGATGCCGCTCGCGCCGACGATGTTCGGATCCACATCGGGATTGACGGCGGACGGACTGTTGTATTTATCGACGATGTAGGCCGATTTGACGTAGCCGCAGGCTTCGATACCCGAAGAGCCCAACGCTGCGCTGTTCAACGCGCTGTTGCCGGGGTACGCGGTCACTGCCGAGTACTTGGCATCGCTGATGCGCTTCATGGACTCCAAGACGTTGGTGACGTCGGCCGAATTGGGCAGCAGAGTGCTCAACTGTCCGGTGCTCACCAGACCCTTGCTGTCCTGCGAGCTCGATATCTTGGTTGGCATCGCGGAAGCGATCACCATGGTCGGAGGCGCCATGGAATTGCCGCCGGATTGAGAGCTGTCCGAACCAATCAGATCGAGCAAGCCGCCGCGCGCGCCGGCCTGGTAAATGCCGTACATCGGATTGTGCGGATTGGTATTGGTGTCGTTGTTCGACATCGCTGGGATCACGGTTCCCGTGGTGCCCGCCATGGTCTTGGCGCTCGCGCGCACTTTCATGCCGCGCAAGTGCGCGCTGTCGGAGTGATAGCGAAGCCCAAAGCTTGCATCCACGAAGCTTCCGGTGGCGCTGGCATTGGGCACCATGGAGCCGGGTAGACCGAGTTTGCTGTAGCCCGCCACCGAGAGAAAATCGAGCTGTCCTGCGGGGCCGCCGATCAGCACGTTGGAGCCGGCGATGTTGCCGCCCCCCTGCAGGTCAAAGCAGATGAACGGGATCTTGCCGGCGCCCGTGGTGATGTTGCAGGCGCTCACCGCTGCCTGGATATCCGGGGCGAGCATCGCGCGAGCAGCCTTGGGATAGGCAAGCATGCCTGCCATGGTGGGCGCGATTACCGTTGCGGCCCCGGTAAGGAAGCCTTGCGCGAGGAATTCCCGGCGCGTGCGCGGCTTAGGGTGTCCCAGATTGCGCAGCGGTTCATGCAGACCCAGCGGCTTTGATTTCTTGCTCATAAGTAAAAGACCTCTTCCGTCTTGCTTAATAGATCAACATATCGGCGCTGCCGAAGGCCGTGGCGCAGGCGGCGGCTGTCACCGCCTGTGCTCTTGCGGTGGTATTGCACGCAGTCGTGCTGCAAAGATTGTTTATCAGGTTGCCGAGCTCCGTAGTCACGGTGGTCGCTGCGGGCTGGCTGTGCAGGCCGCTGCCCAGCACCCTGGCTGCCAGCGCATTGGTCACCGAACTGCTGTTGGCCGGATACAGCGAGCCATTGATCGTAACGCCCGGCAGCACGGTGGCCGCGTACTGCGGATTATTGACCATCTCGTTGCAGTACTGGATCGCGAGCTGAGCGATACCCACCTGGTTGGCCGAGGAGAACGCCTCGAGCGTGGGAGTCGGCGGCAGCTGCTGCTGCACGGCCTGGTAGGTCGCGGTGACATTCGCATCGGTGGTTGGCACACCGGTGAGTGCCGACAGAGTCGAATTGATCTGCGCGAATGTCTTCACGCCGATGTCGGCCACCACCGGACCCGGCGCGGGAGCCGGAGCGGTTGGCAGTGCTTCCACCACCACGTCCGAATGACTGCCGAGCACATCGAAAGTCAAGAAGAACTGGTCGGTCAACGGTCCGCCCTGCAAGCCGATGACCGTGCCGATGCTGGACAGTGATTCGCCTGCGGACGTGTAGTTGGCTCCCGTGATCGTCGTCTTCAGCGGGATATACGCCTGGCCGACCTGGGGCACTCCGCCGTTCAGACCGATGCGGATCCCCTGCACCGGAATGCTGGGCAGGTTGGCGGCGGTCACAGTCGGATCCAGCGAGATGAAGGTCGGCGCATAGAACAGGTAGCCGAAGCTGTCGTACTGGCTGACCGTGAACATGATGTAGCTCTGCGACACGTTGGTCACGCTCGACACGTTGAACAGCATGTAGTAGCGCTCGCCCACCCCGGCGTTGAAATTCTGCATCACCTGGGCCGGCGTCAGCGCGCGGCTATGGATGGCAACGAATTTGATGAGCCCCTGCCAGGAACGATCGCCCGACACCTCGTTGCCGAGGACCAGCGCGAATGTGCTGTCCCAGTTGGAGATCGAGCCGCCCTTCTGCGGATCCGCCGGGCCGGCACTTACGCCATTGACGTAGATCTGGCGGCCGTTGACCGGGTCGTAGGTCAGCACGACATGCTGCAAGGACGCTTGCAGGGCCATGGCTGCATCGGGAGTCTGCAGCTGCGGCAGGCCCGTCAGAGCGGTGTTGGTATTGCGCAGCATGAAGTCATAATCCTGGTTGGTCTGACCCAGCGTGAAGTTGCGCGTGGTGTCGCCGCCCGAATAACTGACCATGTAGGAGTTGTTGACCGCGACCAAGGAGGGCGCGACCCAGGCCTCGACCGAGAACTCACCGGTGGCCTGAATGAAATTGTAGATCTTCGAGCTGGACGAGGTGGTCGCCTGCGCCTTGCCTCCGGCGCCGACATTGATACCCCAACCACCGGCCAGAGTGACATTGCCCGAGATCGTCAGATCGGCGGCAGGATCGATGCCGCTGGTGTCATAGGTCGTATTGTTGACCACCGACTGGAACTCATACTTCGCGATGGTATCGGCATCGTAGCGGCTTGCACCGCTGGCAATGGTGCCCTGGGTCAGCGTGATGGCCTCGCTGGTCACAAGCGCCGCGTCGAGGTTGGAGGGCGTCAACATGGCTGCGAATGCCTGGATCTGCGCCAGCATCTGCGCCGCGTCGGATGCACAATTGTCCCAGCAATTGTGGTTGTCGGTCAGCAGCCGCTGATAGAGGCGTGAATTCGTGCCGCAGGCACCCGGGCCGTTGCCGGAATTATTGCCGCCTGCTCCGGCGCACCCCGTGAAGTCGATCTTGGGGATCGCCGCCGGATACGCGATCAACAGCGAGGGATCCGCGTGGTACGGCGACTGCTCGACCGAAGGATCGGCGGTGGTCGAGTGGCAGCGCACGCAGTACTTGCTGGTGAGCGTATAGACGGTGGTCTGGTAGTCCGTGTAGGAAGCCGGGAAGTTCAAGCTCTGGCCAACGGCTTGATTCGGCGGCGCCTGCAGCTGCACGGTGGTCGCGGATCCTGCGCCTGCGGCATTGGCCCAGTTGGATATCCAAGTGGTCAAGATCTGGCCGCAGGCATTATTGTCGGCGAGCCAGCAGTTATGACCGCCGCTGACCTTGGTGACGATGAGCGAAGTCGAGGGCGTCGCCAGGTTCACCACGGTGTTGGCCTGCGCATATGCGAGATTCACATCGTCGCTGCGGGCGAAGTTCGGCATCTGCGCCGGCGAAGTGGCGTTGTGGCACTGACCGCAGCGATTTTGCACGCGGATGTTGGCCCAGAAGTTCACCTGGAAGGCGGTGACATCCGCGGTGGCTGCAGGAGGACCGGTATAGGCATCGGCGGTTGCCGCCTGGGAAGGAGCAACATTGGCCGTCGTCGGAGCGCCGGCGCCGCCGCATGCGCTGAGAACGAAGGTCGCCGCGAGAGCGAACAGGCCGGTTATGCGTGTAGCGTTCATGCTCAATTCCCCATGCAGTAGGCGGCGCTTTCAGCGAAGACATGCCGCAACGAGTAACTGTTCGATTGGAACGAAGAGATCATCGAATTGATCTGAGTGAAATCAGCCGCAGTATTCGGCGCACGCAGACACACATCCTTGAACACCCGCGTAACCTGGCAGCTCGCGAAGGCGGCGCTGCTTTCCAATTCCTGGCCGAGAGACTTCGCGCCATTGCCGCTGCCCGGCAGCCCTGAGCTCCAGCCCAGTATGTAGTTCGGTCCGGTGCGCCAGTGGTTGTTCCAGCTATCGTCCGTCGTGTTATAGCCCTGCGGGAAATTGGTGTTGTTAATGTGGTACTTCGGCTGCACCTGGCCCGCGGTATAGACGATCTGACCGGTGGTATCCGTGGTGGTCGGATCGATGTTGTTGAAATTGTAGTAGGCAAATGCGCCGGCCATCGGATCAATGCCGGAATGGCAGCCTATGCAGTTGTTCAGGAACAGCGTGCTGACGCCGCCGGGGCTGCGCGTCACGTCCTGGCGAATGCGATCCGGCGGCCGCGTGATGTCCATCACCAGCTGCATGTCGTTGCACAGATGATTGAGCATCGTGAAGCGGAACATCGCCCGGTTCGTGCCGTTGATGAAGAAGGCGCTGGCGGCGCCGCGGGTGGTCATGATGCCGGCGGTCGCGGTCGAGGGGATGCCTTCGAGGGCTGATTGAGTGCTGGGTATCAAGTGCGCGTTCAAGTCGACAGAGTTGGCGTCGAGCGCGTCGTACATGGCGTTGTTGCCGGCTGAATATGCGGGCTCGCCGGACTTGCCGTCGCCTATGTACACGAGGTCGGCGCTCAACAATGTATTGAACGGGACGTTGTCGCGCACCATGCCGACCACCGTGGCGGTGTAGTCATTGAGCGGGACGAACACTGATTGATCCCGGTTGGTCCACGGCGCCGCCATGTTTCGGACGGTGTTGTTGTAGAACGCGGGATCGTTGGTCGCGATGAGCGCGGCGCTGACCGCGTCGGTCTGCGTCATTTGCGAAAGTTGCGTCGCGGTCGGCGGCACACCGGCGATGCGGTTGTACATTCGCGTCGCTTGATCCGCGTTGGGGTTGGCTGCGAGCGCCTGTCCGCCAAGAATTGTAAGGGCGCCGGCGCACACAATGGCTCGCACCGCGAGCGTTACAAGATGCGGCGTCGCCGCCGCACGGCGTGCAATCTGCCTCATTGGTTTCTCCATCCCGTTGTTCATATGCACTTCCACTCGCGTGAGATGTCGGTTCGACGTGGCGCGAATATACGCAGCCATCAAGCCTTCAAGTAATGTCTCATCCAGACGACGTCGGCATTCCGCGACAGTACCGAGCATTAATAGAGGGCCTATATCCTGAGGGTCGATTACTGCACGGTCTGCCGCCGCGTGCACAGGGAAACGGAAATGGACCGGTTCTTCTGTGAGTGCGTTAACAGTATGCGCATGCACATCGAACGAAGATGCGCGTATGAGACCGATTAAGTTCAATGACGCCGACTACACGCGTGCCGGCACATCGCTGAGCTGGACCAATGGGCAAAGGTATTTACAAATGAACACTTTCAACGCGCGTGAATTCGGTCACGGATTTCTCAAGCTGGCAGTGTTGGTGCTTCCGGTGCTTGCGATGCTCGGGTGCGAGAGCGCCTCGAGCGGGCATGCTCCAGGCTTGGCCGGCGGTGAGTCGCTGACCCTGACCCCCGGCATCACCAATTATCCACTGGCCTATATCAAGCGCCCGGTGTTGAAAACCGACATCGATATGCGCGATCTGATCACCTCGATCAGCGGCAGCGACGTGTACGTGCGCGGCACCGCGAGCGGCGCCGGCGCCGAAACCAACGTGACGGCGTCGATCACCATGGGCAACGGCGATGTGCGCGATCTCGACGTGTCTCCGGACGGCAGCAAGCTGATCTTCTCGCTGCGTCTGCCGCTGAATCCGAAACTAAAAAATGACGATCCCAAGCAGCCGAACTGGCACATCTATCAGTACGATGCCGCGGCGAAAACCGTTACCCAGCTGACCAACGATGACATTACCGCCGGCCACGATGTGGGCGGGCGCTACCTGCCGGACGGCAGAATCGTATTCTCCTCGACCAGACAGGTCGCCACGCAATCCATCCTGCTCGATGAGGGACGTCCGCAATACCCGGCGCAGACCGACGATCGGCAATCGCCCATATTCTTGCTGCATGTGATGAACGGCGACGGCAGCCAGATGCACCAGATCAGCATGAATACCAATCACGATTTCTCGCCCTCGATTTTGGCCAGCGGGCAACTGGTCTTCTCGCGCTGGGAAGTGACCAACGGCACGGATCAGATCAGTTTGTATCATACGAATCCCGACGGCACGGGCTTGGAGCTGTATTACGGCGCCAACAGCCACGCCACGGGCGCGAATATTGCCGGCACCAATAACAATGTCATTCAATTCGTCAATGCACGAGAACTCGCCAGCGGCCAGCTGGTCTCGATTGTCCGTCCGTTCCTCGGCACGCAGCTGGGGGGCGATATCGTAACGATCAATGCTGCGGGATTTGTCGAAATCCACCAGCCCTCGACTCCGGGCGGCGCCGCCGGCACCGCGCAGGTCAGCGCGACCACGCTGGGCGTCACCACCGATGCGAACATGCCCTCGTTGGGCGGCAGATTTGCCTCCGTGTTCCCGCTCTATGACGGCACCAATCGCATGCTGGTGAGCTGGTCGCCGTGCCTGGTGATCGACACGACGGTAACTCCCAACGCCACCAGCGTCTGCACTGCCGCGAATACCTCGGGAGCCAATGTGACGCTGGCGCCGCCGCAGTACACGATTTGGATCTATGACTTGGATGCCGGAACCTTGGGTCCGGTGTTGAGCGGCGATCCGGGAATCATGGTCATGGAACCCGTGATTCTGCAGGCGAGAAAGCCGGTGCCGACCACCGTGGTTGATGCAGCTCCCGCTCCCGGTCTCGCGCAGAACATGGCGATGAACGGCGTCGGTCTGCTCGATATAAGCAGTGTGTACGATGTCGACGGCGTGGACACAGCGACGCCGAATATTGCCGCCGTCGCAGACCCAAGCCAAGCTTCCTTCTACGCGCGCCCATATCGCTTCATCAGAATCCAGAAGTCGGTGGAAATCCCGGACAAGACCGTTCGCAAGATCAATAACTCCGCATTTGGACCGGCCGGCATGGGGATGCGTGAAATATTAGGCTACGCGCCGATTCAGCCCGATGGATCGGTGCAGATCCAGGTACCCGCAAATGTCCCGTTCACCATGGACATCGTGGATGCGAATGCCAGACGGATCACCGCGCGGCACACGAGTTGGCTGCAGCTGCTGCCCGGGGAAACGAAATCATGCAATGGCTGCCACACGACGGCCAACATGACCTCGCACGGCCGCGCCGGTTTAACGGCCGCAGTGAATCCCGGAGCGCCGACCACCGGCCAGCCGTTCCCCAATACCGCTCCTGCGCTGTTTGCGAACCAGGGCGAAACCATGGCGCAAACATTGGCGCGGATCACCTGCTCGAACGGACGCACGCCGAGCGGCAACGCCACGCCATGCTCGCAGCTGCTCACTTCGGATGTGATCTACACCAATACTTGGACCGCGGGGGTCACCTTGCCGGCCGGCGATCAAGACACGAGCTTCTCCTATACGTATAGCGGGGTGGCGGGATTGTCGGAAACACCGCCGATCAATGCGAATTGTGTGCCGTGGAGCGCGCAATGCCGCATTACAATCCACTACGATTCGGATCCCGTGAAGCTCTCGTTCGTGCAATCCCTGTGGAGTCTACCGACCCGCTTGGCTCCCGACGGCGTTACGCCGGCCACTTGCGTGACCTGTCACAATGAAGTAAATGCAATGGCTATGGTCCAAGTACCCACCGGTCAGCTCGACCTCACGGGCGGGGCATCGAGCGTCGATACGACGGTCGTCACCTCCTACGAGCAGGTGCTGTTCGCTCATGACGAACAGACGCTCAATATGGGCGTGCTGACAGATCTGTTGGTTCCGGCGCCTGGACCTCCGGATCCGGTTACCGGGCTGCCCACCACGATCATGGTGCCTGTATCGCTGGCGCCGCCCATGGCGGCCGGCAGCGCCGTGGGATCGACCACCTTCTTGAGGATGTTTGACGGTAGTTTTCATGACCCGGTACTCGATCACACGGGCTACTTGTCGCCTGCAGAGCTGCGCTTGATCTCCGAATGGCTCGACATTGGTGCTCAGTACTACAATGATCCGTTTGTTGCGCCCGTAGCGAACTGAACTGATGCGTCGTCTGCTCGCGCTGGTGCTGCTGCTGCAGACGTTACAAGTAGGTTTAGCGGGCGCCGCGGAGAAGAATCTGGTACTGGTCGTGGCCGATCCGTACCTGGAGATGCATTCCGGGCCAGGGCGCGGCTTTCCCGTGGTCTATGTGATAGGGCGCGATGAACTCGTCACGGTGATTTACAGCCGCACTGACTGGTTCAAGGTGCGGGCGCCCACGGGTCAGGAAGGCTGGGTTCGGCGCGCCGACCTGGCTCGCACCCTGCTGGCCACGGGCGAGCCGGCGCCGATTCCGCCCTACCCCGATTTTTCCACACGGCGGTGGGAGGTCGGTGCCGGTTATGGCGTCTACAATCACGAAAATCTCGTCACTGCCTACGGCGATTTCAGCCTCACCCCGAGCCTCGATATCGAACTGGTGGTGCAGCAGGCCTTTGGCACCCTCGATAACCGCTACATTGCATCCTTCGGCATGCGGCATACATTCATACCCGAATGGAAGTGGTTCTCCCCGACCGCCGGCCTTGGCGCCGCCTATCAATATATCGAGGACGTGGTTCCACCCGCTCCCCTGCAGAAATCAAATGAGATGGCGTATGTCTCGTTGGGCGCAAGGGGGTTCATCACCCGGCGATTCATGTGGCGCGCAGATTGGCGCCACTATGTCGTCTTCAACGACCTGAATGTGTACGAGGATCTAGAAGAATGGAAATTAGACTTAGCAGTGTTCTTCTAGCCGCCGCGCTTCTGGCGGGGTGCAGCTGGTTTCACCGCGGCGCAAAGCCGGCGCCGGAAATCGTCGCGGAGGAGCCGCAGGCGGAGCCTTCCATCGTCGAGCCGCAGGTGACCCGCCGCGAGGTAAAGACCCCGAAAATCAAATCCAAGGATTTTGAACTCGGAGCGTATTTTGGCGCGCTGAGCATTCAAGATTTTGGCACCAATGCGGTATACGGCGTCAGCGGCGCCTACCATGTGTCCGAGGACATCTTTTTGCAGGGCTATGTGGGCCGCTCCAAGGCTGGAACGACCAGCCTGGAGGATGTATTTCCGGATATCACGGTTGTCAGCGAGTCTGGGAGACGCTTCACGTATTACGACCTGGACGTAGGCTACAACGTACTTCCCGGCGAGATCTTTCTCGGGCGGGGACGCGCATTCAATTCGGCCCTTTACGTCACCGTCGGCATGGGCGATGTGAAATTCGCCGACAAGGATCAGTTCGCGCTGAACTTTGGGGTGGGTGAGCGGCTCTTGATAACTGATTGGCTTGCTTTGCACTTGGATGTACGAGATCACATCTTTGAAACCGATTTGACCGGCCGCACCAAGAACGTCGACAACATCGAAGCCACCATTGGCCTTACCGTTTTCTACTGATCAGCAGGAGAGATCGATGCAATTTTCCAAGATGAATTTTTTGAAGCGCTGTGCGATGGCCGCCGTCGTGCTTGCCACCGGCGCCTTCGCCGCGAGCGGCGATGCCGGCGGTCCGGCACCGTCCTTTACGCTGACGACTTTGAGCGGACAGGCCGGTGGCCTCAGCGAGTACAAAGGCCAGGTCGTGATGGTGAATTTCTGGGCGACCTGGTGCGGACCCTGTCAGCAGGAAATGCCGCTCCTCGATCAAATGTACAAGAAGTACAAGCCCGCGGGATTCACGCTCATCGGCGTCAACGTCGACAAGGAATCCCCGGCCGTCAAGGAACTCCTGGCGCGCAAGCCGGTGAGCTTCCCGGTGCTGCTGGATCCGGCGAACCAGGTGAGCAAGGCCTATCACGTCGATGAGATGCCGAGTTCGGTGATCATCGATCGCAAGGGCCAGATCCGCTACATTCACCGCGGCTACAAGCCGGGCGACGAAAACGACTACCAAGATCGAATTCGTCAGCTGATCCGGGAATAGCCATGCGCGCCCGGTCGGTATCGATCTTGATGGCCATGCTGGTGCTGTCCGCTTGCGGCGGCATTCAACCGTGGGTGAAGCCCTATGAGCGCGATCGCTTGGCGGATCCGATCATGGCCTGGGATCGCGACGCCATCTCCGGAGCCTATTTGGATCACATACGTGAATCCAGAGAAGGATCGCGCGGCGCTACCGGCGGCGCCGGCGGCGGTTGCGGCTGTAATTGATCCATGGTGCAAAGGCAACGCATCTTCGCTCGTGCAGCAGTCATCGCTGCATTGCTTCTGGTCCGCAGCACGAGCGCGGATGTGCTTCCCGATGATCGCGCCGATCTGTTCTACAGCAAGTACAGCGGCGGCGGCATGGACATCACCGGCGAATCGGTGCTGGTACGCAAGAAATTCACCGAGAACTTCGCGGTGGAGGTCAATTATTTCATCGACAAGGTCAGCGGCGCATCCATCGACGTGTTGAGCCAGGCAAGCGTCATCAAGGACGAACGCAAGCAGAAGACCGGCACTGTGGAATATCTGCACGACAAAACGACCTACACCGCATCGTACATCAGCAGTGTGGAGCGGGATTATATTTCCAATACCGCAAGCTTCTCCTTGAGTCAGGACATGTTCGGCGATCTGACCACGGTGACGCTTGGGTACGCGAAGACCAATGACAAGGTCGGCGAGAACGACGGCACCGCCTTCGTACCGATCATCGATTGGCTGGGTCACGCGCAAACGAGCAGCTACTCGGCCGGCGCATCGCAGATTCTCACCAAAAACCTGATCGCGGGAGTCAATCTGAACGTCATCGCCGACAGCGGCTACCTGGCGAACCCGTATCGTTCCATACGTTACGTGGATAGCCAAAGTGCCAAAGGCTATTCGCTGGCGAGCCAGGTCTATCCCGACACGCATACCAGCACGGCTGTGCAGGTGCAGGCGAAGTATTATCTCCCTTATCGGGCCGCGCTGACGGGTTCGTACCGGTTCTATTCGGACACCTGGGGTGTGATCGGCAACACCTATGAGCTGGATTACACCCATCCCATCCGCAATGTCTGGATATTCGAAGGAAGGGTGCGCTACTACAAGCAGAATCAAGCGAATTTCTACAGCGATTTGTTCCCGTTCAATCCGGCTCAGAATTTCGAGGCGCGCGACCAGAATCTGGCGGCCCTGGACAACACGACCATCGGCGGAAAAATCACCTATGCGTTCCTGCCCGACGGCTGGAAGATGTTCAAGCGGGCAACGCTGACCTTCGACATCAGCCGCATCCGCTTCAACTACCTGGATTTTCGCAACATCAAGTACTATGGTTTACCCGAGTACCAACCCGGCACGGAACCCTTGTATCAGTTCAACGCGACGGTGGGCCAGCTGTTCATGTCGGTGTTTTTCTAAGCACACGTGCTGACGCGCAGAATTCTGGTAAAAAACCTGGCGCTTGCCGCCGGAGGGATCGCCGCTGCTGTCGCCGCGGTGCTGCCGGCCAGGGCATTGCGCGCAGCCGAGCTGCCGCGGCTCAGCGTAAAGGATCCTGCGGCGATCGCGCTCGGCTACGTCGAAGACGCGAACCAGACCGACGTTAAAAAATACCCTTCATACGTCAAAGGTTCGACCTGCGAGAACTGTTTGCAGCTGCAAGGAAACGCGGGCGCAACCTACCGTCCCTGCAGTTTGTTTCCGGGCAAGACCGTCTGCGCCGCCGGCTGGTGCAGCGCCTGGAGCGCGGAAATATAAGCATCCCGCGCCCGCACGCCGAGCGCCGGGAAATCGACGAAGAAACCATCGATTCCACGCTCGAGGAACCGTTCGATTTCCGCTTCCAGGTTGCCGTGGGCGGCCGCGTCAGCGCCGATCTTCAAATCTTCCGGCAGGAACTCATTCTCTGCGCGAAACGTCCAGACGTGCACCCCTAGATTGACAGCATGCGCCGAGCGCACCGCCTCCGGTGTCGCCAGCGCTTTGGCGATGCCGATCACGTCCGCGTAATCGGCGACCTGGCGCAGCTCCCCGAGTTCAAGCTCGAGCAGCTGCACCAGCGGCAGCCCGGTCATGCGGCGCAGTTGCCGCAGATTCTTAGGATCGAAGGATTGAATGAACACAGGCGAGCCCTTTTTGGCGTAATCATGGCGTCGCAGCACATCCAACAAAGCCAATTCAAGCGGCAGGCCGATTCCCGCGAAATGGGCCGGATGCTTGGTTTCCGGGTAAACGCCAATGGCCCGCTCGCCGCGGCCTGAATTCATGCTGCTCACCAAGTCCATGATTTCATCGAAGGTCGGCACAGTGAAGCGACCGTCGAAAAGCCGATTTTGCGGCCGCAATTCGCCGAGACGCTCACGGGCGCGCAGAACCTTGATCTCAGACAGCGTGAAATCCTCGGTAAACCATCCGCTCATGGTTTCGCCGTCGATTACTTGCGTGCGCCGGCGCGCCGCAAACTCCGGATGCTGCGCGACATCCGTGGTGCCGCCTATTTCATTCTCGTGACGCGCTATCAGTACGCCGTCGCGCGTCATGACCAAATCGGGTTCGATGTAATCCGCGCCCTCCTCGATCGCAAGCCGATAGGATTCCAGGGTGTGTTCAGGCCGTTCGCCGCTCGCACCTCGATGCGCAATGACAATTATTGGACTCAATGGGCACCCAAACCGCCGGGCACCCGAGTTTAGCGCAGACGCAAAAGAGCCGAGGCTCCGTTGTAACGGAGCCCCGCTCTCTTGATTCGGCAACCCTCTCCTACCGCGGCGCCGTCAGCAGCGACTCATTCGGGTCGTGCGCTGACATGGGACTGGCCGTGCCAGGACTCCACGGCACTCGCTCTTGTTCCAGGCCGTTGTCCCAATCCGCTCGAAGCGACGTCGGTTGAGCGGCAAATGCCGCACCAATCGCAAAAATCGCTGCAGACGCCACCGTTACTCCTCGCCGATGCATCTCAGTTCCCCCGGGCTATGCGCTGTGAGGGGGGGTGATTGGCGGGTTATCCAACAATGCCGCGTGGGGCGGGGTAATTGGCGGATTATCCAGCAATGCCGCATGCGGCGGGGTGATTGGTGGATTATCCAGCAATGCCGCATGGGGCGGGGTGATTGGTGGATTATCCAGCAATGCCGCATGGGGCGGGGTGATTGGTGGATTATCCAGCAATGCCGCATGGGGCGGGGTGATCGGCGGGTTGTCGAATGACGCAAAAGCGACACTGGACACTGCGCAGGCTGCTACCAAAGCGGCTAGACTTAACTTCATGTTGATTGCTCCGAATATGAATTGTTGAAAGGACGCTGCCTGCGAAGAAAATCTTCGTAGGGTGCGCCTATAGATATAAGCGACGTCTGGGCACAAATCACCTCACTCTTGAAAGAGGAAATGTGTGTCAGGGAATCCCTGAAGCGACGAAGAACCGATTTCCTTTCAGCGGTTTACGGATAAAGCGACGATGCAAGTCCCAGCCAATTTCACGCAATTACTGAGTGAGTGGCGCTCGGGCCACCCTCAGGCGCTGGAGCGTCTCACCCCTCTGGTCTACGACGAATTGCGCCGTTTGGCCCGTGGATACATGCGGGAAGAACGCCGCGGCCACACGTTGCAAGCAACCGCAGTGGTGCATGAGGCGTTCATGCGTTTGATCCAGGCAAATGTTGCACCGCAAGATCGCGGGCACTTCTTCGCGCTGGCATCGCGCCTCATGAGGCGCGTCCTCGTGGATCACGCCAAGTCGCGAGCGCGCCTCAAACGTAGCGCCGGCACCGGCACTCTGGCGAGCACCGTGGTCGAGGAACCAAGCCCAGAGGAAACCAGTGACAACACGGTGTCGCAGGTGAACGATGTTGACGTCATCGCGCTGGATGAAGCGCTGGAAAGTCTGCATCAGCTCGAACCGCGCCTGGCTCAAGTCATCGAATTGTATTATTTCGGGGGAATGAAATACGAGGAGATAGCTTCGGCAATCGGCGCGTCGCCGGCCACCGTGCATCGCGATATCCGCCTGGCCCGGGCCTGGCTGCTCAATCACATCGGCGGGACGCGAGCGCAATGATACCGCGAGCGCGCTGGCGCCAGATTCAGTCATTGTTCGAACAGTTGGCGGACGTCGACGACGCCGAACGCCAAGCGCAGTTGGACCGAAGCTGCGCTGACGACCTGGACTTACGCGTCTCGGTGGAATCCCTCCTCGCCGTTGATCGGCGCCGGGAAGATCCGCTCTTCAACGCCATCGGCGCCGCGGCCGAATCGCTCTTGGAGGATCACCGTGATCGCTTGCTCGGGACGCGCGTAGGCGCGTATCGCGTGGTATCGATTCTCGGCCACGGCGGCATGAGCACCGTGTACCGCGGCGAGCGCGACGATGCCCAGTACCAGCAAACCGTGGCGATCAAAGTCTTGCAATACGCCACACTGCATCCTCGACTGCGCAGCCGATTGCACAGCGAGCGGCACATCCTTGCGAAGCTTGACCACTCCTCGATCGCACGCCTGATAGACAGCGGCGATCTCGAGGACGGTACTCCCTATCTCGTCATGGACTACGTGGACGGCGAGTCCATCGATGCCTACTGCGATAGCCGCACCCTGTTCATTCGCGAACGAATCGAGTTATTCATTTTGGTTTGCAGCGCAGTGCACTACGCGCACCGCAACTTGGTGGTGCATCGGGACATCAAGGCATCGAACATCTTCGTCACCAACGAGGGGACACCGAAGCTGCTCGATTTCGGCATCGCAAAGCTGCTGTCGCCCGAAAGCTTATCCCATACGGTACCCGTGACGCGTTTGCAGGAGCGCATTCTCACGCCCGAGAATGCTGCGCCTGAACAAGTTCTCGGGCGCCCCATCACCACGGCGACGGATATCTATGCGCTCGGCGTGCTTCTTTATCAATTATTGACCGGGCGCTCGCCCTACCGCTTGTTGAGCTACAGCCAACTGCAGCTGGAGCGGGCTATTTGCATGGATGAGCCGGCGCGCCCGAGTCAAATAGTCGCCGCCAAGCTCAACACCGAGACTGATGCGGATCGCAGCCGCATCTCGGACCGGCGCGGCCTGTCTCCGCAGCGCTTGCGCGCGCGATTGAGCGGCGATCTGGATGCAATCGTGGCGATGGCCATGCGCAAGGAACCCGACCGGCGCTACCCGTCGGTAGAGGCGATGGCCGACGACCTACAGAGACACCTCCTGGGCCAGCCTGTGCGAGCGCGCCAAGGCGATTGGCGCTACAACTCGGCCAAGTTCCTGCGGCGGAATCTGTTTGCCGTCATTGGAGCGGCGGCCGTTTTCATCGGCCTGATGGTCATCGCGGGCATGACGCTTTGGCAGAATCACCGCATCGGAATTGCGCGCGATGCGACGGCCCAAGAGCGTGATCGCGCGCAGCAGGTGTCGGCGTTCTTGGTCGATGTATTCTCGCAGGCCGATCCCTTCAATGCTCAGGGCCGCGAGTCCACCGCCAAGGATCTGCTGGATCGGGGCGCGGATAAGATCTCTGGCAACACGACCCTGCAGCCCGACGTGCGCGCGCAGCTTCTCGAGAGCATCGCACTTGCTTACCGGCGCCAGGGTTTGAACGAACGATCCATACCCTTGTTCGAGAAGGCGGTCGCCATCCGCCGCGACGAGCGGCCTGTCGACAATCGCAATCTCGCGGCCGCTCTTGGCGATTTGGCGCGGGCTCTGGCGGATGCCGGCCACTTGGTCTCGGCCGAGGGTTATTTGCAGCAAGCGATCACACTCCTGCAGAGCGATGGGCCGCCCTCGACCGAAACGGCCGACCTTCTGGTGCAGTATGGACATTTCTTGTTGAATGCGAAAAGCGACCCGCAACGCGCTCGAGCGCAATTCTCCTCAGCCTTGGCAATCTACCGCAGCGACCCGGCCGATCAGCACATCGCGATCGCCTCGACGCTCAGTGCACTGGCCGGCGCCGCCTTGTGGGCGGGGGACTATGTGATCGGCGAACAATATCAACGCGAAGCGCTCGATATTTTTCGTGCTACGGTAAGCCGCAATCATCCCGATCATGCAGTGGCCTTGGCCAGTCTCGGTTACATACTCACCGAGCGAGGCAAATACGCCGAAGCCGAACAGGCGCTCAACGAGGCCCTCGAGATCGAGCGAAACGTTTTCGGGCCGGATAATCAGCGAATCGCTTCAATCGAAGCCGATCTGGGGACTCTATACGCGCGGCAAGGTGACAACGCCCGCGCCATGGCGGCGACCGAGAACGCACTGAAGATCACGACGGATCGCCTGGGCGTCGGTCATTATATGAGCGCTTATTATCTGGATTCGCGCGCGAATCTGAATCTCAAAGCCAACAATTTAGACGCCGCGGAAAGCGATGCCCGCCACGCGCTGGCCGTATATGCGCAGACCTTACCGGCGCAGCATTTATTTGTAGCGGCAACGCGACAACTGCTGGGCGAGGTGTTGTTGCGTCGCGGGCTGCTCGCATCCGCCGAAGACGAAGAGCGCGCGGCACTGGAGATTGATTTGGCGCTGACCGGGCCGGGAAATTGGCGCACGGCGCGCACCGAGGCAAGTTTAGGCTGGATTCTCATCGAGGAGGACAGGCCTGCGGAGGGTGAGCCCATGCTCATTGCGGCGCAAAGAAAACTCCTTGCGACGCTGGGTCCGCAGCATCCCGAAACTGTGCAGCCCACCGCAAGGCTTGCCGAGTATTATCGTGCGCATCACCGTGACGCAGATGCGGCGCGTTTGCTGACGGGTGCCAAAGCGCCGCAGAAGACGTCCAACTGACACTTCGGTCTTGCGGTAAACTGCCCGCAATATTCGAGGAGTTGTCGATGTCAAACATCAAAAAGTCGGCTGCAGCAGTGCTGCTGGCTGCGATAACCGCGGCCGTACTTGTAAATATTGCACAAGCGGGAGCGCGCGAAGAAGGTCGACTGCTAACCGCCACAGAAGTGCTGCAAGAAATTCGCGCCATGCCCGATGTGCGCCTGCCCGACACGCTGCTGGCACATGCCTATGGCATCGCGGTCATCCCCGATGTGACGAAAATCGCGTTCATCTTTGGCGGCCGGCATGGCAACGGCCTGCTGGCGGTACGCGACAAATTGACGTCTCCGTGGAGCAATCCGGTTTTCGTGTCGCTGACGGGCGGAAGCTGGGGATTCCAAGCCGGCGCGCAATCCTCGGACATCATTTTGGTCTTCACCACGAAGTCCGGCATCGAGGGGATTGCCGGGGGTAAACTTACTTTGGGCGCGGACGCTTCGGTGGCGACCGGACCGGTCGGCCGGCAGGGATCCGCTGCAACCGACATCAGTTTCAACGCAGAAATTTACAGCTACGCGCGCACACGGGGTTTGTTCGGCGGAATAGCGTTGGACGGAAGCGTCATTTCGATCGATCGATCGGCGAATGCGTCGTTCTACAACAAGCGCGGCGTTACCGCGAGCGAGATCTTTTCCGGACAAGCGCCGACGGCGCCCGCCACGGCACAGCGTTTCCTCGATCAACTCGCCCAATCAACCGGAACCGCAGTTCGGAACTCGCCTGCGCCTCAAGCCGATGTAGCAGCGGTACCGCCCGGCACCCCGCCGCCGCCCGCCCCGCCGCCCGTGGCCCAGCCGGCGCGAACATATCCTTTGGAGGAGCAAAAGCCTTCGAACCCATGATCTCGAGGCGCCGCTGCAGCGCCCTCGCATTGCTCTGTCTTTTTTCCCTGCTCGCGCAGGCGCGGGCTCCCTTGGTGCTGCTCACGGACTTCGGTACGCAGGATGGCGCGGTGTCCGCCATGAAGGGTGTGGCCTACACGGTATCCGAGGACCTGTTGGTTTCCGATTTGAGCCATGAAAATCCCAGCATTTTCGAAGGCGCTTACCGTCTCTATCAAACCGAACAATTCTGGCCCGAGGGCACGGTTTTCGTCGCCGTGGTCGACCCCGGCGTCGGCACGAAGCGCTTGTCGGTGGTCTTGAAGACACGGACCGGCCGCTACTTCGTGGGGCCGAACAATGGACTGTTGTCGCTGGTAGCCGAGCGCGATGGCATCGAGGGACTACGGCAAATCGATGAAAAAATCAATCGCCGGCCGGGTTCGGATGATTCACATACCTTTCACGGCCGCGACGTGTTCGCTTATACCGGCGCACGACTCGCGGCCGGCGTTATCAGCTTCGGGCAAGTAGGACCATCGTTGCCGGCCGAGGCGCTGATCAGCATTGCGTACCGCAAGCCGCAACGAACGGCGTCCAAGGTGACTGGAATGATCCCCGTGCTGGATGTGCAATTCGGCAACGTGTGGACCAATATCCCAAAATCCTTGTTCGATGAGCTGCATGTGGGTTTGGGCACTCCCTTGCACGTGCGCATTTACCGCAATGACAGGCTGGTCGATGAATCAGTGGCGCCCTACCAGCGCACGTTTGGCGAAGTGCCGGTGGGAAAGCCCTTGGTGTACATCAACAGCTTGCTGAATCTCGCGGTCGCTCTCAACCAGCAAAGCTATGCCGCGGCACACAAAATAGAATCCGGACCGGAGTGGTCGATTGAGATCGGCAAGGATTGAAATCAGTCGGTCTCCTGAAGAGTGACCAAGCTCGCGCCGAACACATTCGAGCAGCGCCGCGCCACGCCAAGATCACGCGCGCCGGCGTCGCTCTGACATTCCTTTTTGGCCGAAGCCGCGGACAGGGTTGCGATCTGGTTGATGCGGGCAACCGCAGGCAACGTGGGCTTGATCTTTTCGAATGGGCCTGATTGGCTGACGTATTCCGCGGGCAGCGCCAATGCGGAAAAATCCCGCGGCGTGCCGCTGACCATCACCATCAGGTGATCGGTACCGGGGGGCCCAAGCGCCGTCACTGTCCAGTCGCGACGCGGCAGTTCAATATCTTGATTGGCGGCAATGCTATTGGCTGAGTCCAGTTGATTCGGGAACAGCAGATAAAAACTGTCAGGCAGCGTGCCTCGGTAAAATACGTAGACGAAACCGTCTCGCTGCGAACGTATGGACATCGCAAGCGGGCTGCCGATCTTCAGCGTAGAGGACTTGAGCGTTGCGCGCACCTGCCAGCGATCGTCGCGCTGACCGTAGATATCGTTCAAGGTTGCCAGCGTGTCGACCGCCGGGGTCGCGCCGCCATCGGCGGCCGATCCCGGTTCCGGCTGCGGGTCGGTGAAGGCCGGCACCAGCGCGCCGTTGCCCACCAAAGTGGCGTGCTGGCGCGCCGAATCTTCCTGAGTCTTGTCCAGCCGCGCCTGAACGCAAGCCGTCAGTTCTTGCATGGACACAGATCCACTGTGATCGGTATCGGCGGTTGCGCCGGCGAGGCATTGCTGAAAATTGTAAGTCATCGCTCCGCCCTTGGAGGTATCCCAGGCCACCTCGTTGTTTCGCGCGGCCGCGAGCAGCACCACATTGTGGTCGGTGGTATGGAAGTCCAGTCCGCGAGCTTGCGTGAAACTGCCGAGATTCACGGCCAGCGAGCATTGCGGGCTGGATGCCTCAGCGCTGTATTTCGAGCGATACTGCGCCCCTAGAGCGCGCGCCGCGGCCGCCTGTGCAACGCCTCCGGAATGGCATGAGTCGAGCATGACGATGGTCTTATCGGCTTTGGCGCTCAAAGGTTTGATCATGTTGGCGAATTCGGTGTTGGTGACCACATGCATGTCCTGCATCACCAAACTCTCCGTGCATTGACCGGTCGCCTTGCTGAAAAATCGCGCGCCGTGACCCGAGAAATAAACGTAAAGGCGGTCGCCGGGCAGCATCACTTGATTCATGCTCGCAAAGGCTTGCTTCAGGCCCTCACGTGTCACCTGCTGCTCGGACAGCTCGACGATGTTCTGCGGCGGCACACCAAAACGCTGCGCCAGCTCGATGCCGAGCTTGCGATCGGTCAGCACTCCAGGGAGCGGACTGCGCTGATACTCCGATACGGTGATGATCAATGCATGATTCGATAGCAACGGCGGCGCGAAATTGGAATCGGGGGGGACCGTTCGAATACCGGTGGTCAGAATTTGGTTGTTGTTGCCGGCTTCTCGCCCGCTCTGCAGCTTCGACAGGGGCGATTGCTTGACCGGCGGCGCGGCAACCTGCTGAGCGGCGGGAGTCGGCACCGAGGGCGCCGCGGGAGGCGCTTGTGCGAGCGCCACGCAAGGAATAGCCAAGAGCAGCAGCGAGCGCATCAGCTTGGTGATGAAGTATCCTTTGCTCATCGCATCTCCCGCCTTGCCGTGGTTGCCGCATTGGCAATGGCCTGTGCAAGTGGAAATGAACCGGCCGCCGGTTCAATCGGCACGTCCAGCCAGCATATATCAAGGCCGCGGGAGGCGGTTACCTCCGTTGCACCCCCAGGCTTCGTTGTACCCCCAGGCTTCGTTGCACCCCCAGGCTTCGTTGCAGACCAGCGCCACAGCACCCAGCCTTGTTGTGCCCAACGTTTGCCGAGTCCCGCGGCTTCCGGTTCCCAGAGCTTGATCGGCGATCCCGGCTGCACCAGCAGTGCAAGCACTTGCTCGCGGCTCACCGACGCCGGCAAACAGGCAATTTGCAGATTTCCGGCGGCTTCTTCGCTGCTAGCGGCAAACGGCCCGGTACCCGCGATGAAGCCGCGGACGTTGGTATCGAAAAGTTTGGCGAAAGTAAAATATCCCAGCACCACGGCGGCGGGCACGCTCAAGTCGACCAGCAGATCGCTGACGCTGACGGACAGCAGGGAGATCGCCAGTAATACACCGGGCACGATAAAGAAATATTTGGCGACGGCGAGGGCTTGATTCGTGCGGGTAAACAGCAGCGCGGACCCCGCCAGCATCAACAGTTCGAGTCCCCAGACCCAAGCCGGACTCAATGGCCGCAGGAATCGGCTGTTCTTCATGTTGTCGATGACCGTGGCGAGAACGTAGATTCCCGGGTAGCGGGAATCCATCGGCGTCGCCTTGATATCGTTGAGGTCGGGCGCGGTGGAGCCGACGACCACGATCTTGCCCGCCAATTGCGCGAAGAATGCCTCATCGTCGCTGCGCGCCGCCTCGAGGGCGCGCGCGAATCCCACGGTGCGATAGGGGGTCGTGCCCCGCGGCCAGTTGATGAGGTTTTGTGCGCGCCTCGGCAGAGGCCATCCCAGGACCTGGGCCACACGGTATGGCAGGGAAGGGATTCGATAGCCGCTGAAAGATTCGAATGACGAATACCAGCGCACGACGTTGTCCGCGTCCGGATAGATATTGTTCGTCCCGATCCGGCTGCTGTCGTAGATGCTCTTGAAGTACGGCGTCATCATGGCGATTGTGCGGCGGCCGTTGACTTTGGCGGCGGGCAAGTTTGTGTCGGGCTGCGCGAAATTCAGCATCCCCACACCGATCTGGCTCGCGCCGTCATCCGCAGGGTTGAGCCTCACCGCCGGGAAAAAAGAATTTCGGCTGGAGATGACGTATCTATCGAAGGCTGCCTCGCTGTCCGGATTGGCAACGTCCTCGTCTGAAAGCAAAATGTCGAGGATCACGGCGCGAGCCCCGCCGGACTCCAATTTTGCGGCTACTTTCGCCAGCACCTCGCGCGGCCAGGGCCAGCGCCCGTACTGCGAGCTCATCGCCGCCAAACTGGCCTCGTCAATATCCAGAACCACTACATCGAAATCGGCCGGATAGGCGATCGGGCGATGCCGCATCAATAAATCAAAACTGTCGTGCGCCAGCTGATTGTCGAATGGGTGGCCCAATAAGTTCCAGCCGCCGGCCACCGCAAACACCAGCGCCAGCGCCCAGTAATAACGATGACCCAGCCAAAGCAGCGAACGGCCGAAGACATCGCGCCAATCCGGGTGGCGGCCAAACAGCCAGCCAAGAGGTTTCAGCAGCCAGTCTGTAATACCCATGATCTATCGACAGGATTGATTGCTGCTGCCGGGATAGGTATTGATGATGAGTTGCCGGACGCTGATCGCGCCGGCGGCATTGGCGAGTCCTTTGGCAAGCGCATCCGCCCTCGGGCTGTCCGACGCAAATCGCTGCGCGGCAGTCAGATCAACGAAGAAGGCAGGCGATTTCTCAAAGGCCATGACAGTCACCAGGTCGGTACCGAATGGCGGGGTGACCAGGATATGATCCTTCGGATCGGCGCCGGGGATGGCCGTTGCAATCCCACTCGGCACCGTTCGCCGCTCCAATGCTCCCGCGGGATACAGGACGGTCAGATCGCCTTGACTGTCCAAATCCAGCAGCATGAGGAAGGCAGGTTTTTGCAGACGCACTTCGAAGACAAAGGTCTCGCATTGCACATAGGTGTTGCCGCGGCTCCCCGGATCGGTATCTGCGCGCAATCCCAAGCTCTCGCTGCCGGCGGGCAGAGATCTACTGAGCCAAGCCTGTGCGCCAATACGTTTGATCAAATTTGGATCGACGGCAGTTGTGCTCATGACAGGATCGCCCGCCGGGCCGGTGAGCTGCGCCTGATCGCCGCTTTGACGCAATACCAGATCGCCCGACTGCGCCACGATGGCTACGCCGGGGATGGCCGCAATCCTCGCCCGCAGTGCCGCCGATACCGTTTCGAGGCGCACGTGCAGCGTGGTGTCATGTGCCGGCAACGGTGCGGTACTCGCGTCGGCTGCGGGCGAGCTTGATGAGTGCATTCCCAGAAATGAATTGGAGCCCACGTCCTGCGGGTCTTCGGCGATGGCGGGCAGCAATTGCGGATGCTGAGCAAAATTGCGGTGCTCGAGGAACGAATTCATCGCCTCGCGCGCCTGCGCGTAGTTGAATCCCCCGGGCAACAGTTGCCCCTTGAGCAACCGCAGGAACGCATCGGTGAATGCTCCGTGGTACAGGCCGTCCAAGGTCGGCGCTTGTTGCAGCGCCTCGGGCGTTGAAATATCCGCGCCCGTCTCGCTGTCGCTTGCGCCGGAGAGCAGCACGACATGCTGGTACGGATAGGGGGGCGGTTGCGGGCGCGCGGCAATGGGTGCCTGCACCCGCGCCACGCCAAGATCCCGCGCGTTCATCGGCAGATAGCGCGTGCGGCTGTGGCTCTGCCCAAATGAGCGCACCACCTGTCCTGAGTAACAGCTGTCCGACACGACGACAACCCAGCGGCCGCTTGCATCGAGACGCTGAAGCCGAGGCACCAGATCTCGCCGTCCGACAATCAGCGTGCGCTTCACCGCGGGAAAAGAACTGTAGTCCAGGTCGTAGGGCACCCAAGCCCCGGTCGCGTACGGCAAATCGTAGCTATTTTCATTGGCATTGGCGCTGGTGCCGTGGCCGCTGAAATAGATCAACACCGTGTCGCCCGGCGACGTGCGCTCCTGCAGCGCCGAGATTTCACGGAGAATCCGCTCGTGCGTCGCTTCTTGGTCGCGCAGGGCGATCACATCGGCGGGCGCGAACTGCCATCCTGAGATGAGCGTTTGCTGCACGGAATCGATGTCGATCGCAGGCCCGAGCAGCTGCATGGTCTTGAGTTGCGGGTCGCGAAACTGGCCCACGGCGATGAGCAGAGCCACGTTGCGCGCAAGCGCAAAGTGCGACATCAATAGGCACAGCATCAGTGCCAGGACCCGCTGCACCATCTCATCCCATGGTCGAATTTATGCTTCATTGTACACCGGCAGCGCAATCGCAGCGCCGTTGTGTATGATTCCGGCGTGAGCAATGGTCCATGAACTCGCAACAGCGGCCGCTATTTCGCTGCAGCGGAAAGATCGGATTCTCGGCCGACGTCGCCGGTAACCCGCGCCACGTGGAGGCGCGCAAGCTCGAGCGCGAGGTGGAGGTGCGATTCACACCCACTGCCTGCATCGTGACGACGCCCGAAGGCATGGTTCACGCGCATGCGGGAGACGCGATTTTGACCGGCAACGGCGGCCAGCATTGGCGCGTGTCGCAAGCGAAATTCGCCAACAAATACCGTCCGTTGCCGCCGACCGCCGCAGGCCAATCCGGGCACTATATGAGCCTGCCCAACCATATTTTGGCATTGCAGCTGGCGGAATCCTTCGACGTCGTGCTCGCGGATGGGGTATCGGAACTGACCGGGCGTCCCGGCGATTGGTTGGTCGATTACGGCGACGGTAGCTTAGGCATAGTCGCCCAGAACATTTTCGCCACCACCTATGAAATCGTCAGTTAGCCGCATGGCGCTGCATCAGGCAATCCAAAGCGTATTGCTGGTCGGGACCCGGCTGAATATTCCGCCGCCGCCTGAGCCTGCTGCTGCGCCCGAGCGGCTCGAGCCGCTGATTCAGGCGCTGGCTCCCGCTCACAGGAAGTTCGATGAGCACGCCATGCGCTATGGCCATCGTTACCGCAGCGGCTTCTGGGCGATTTACTTGCTCAGCGCAATAGCGGTTTTGTTCGCCGTGCTGCCCCTCGCTCTGGGTTGGGATGATCGCCGCCACGTGCTGCACCCCTTCGTAGGCCTGTGGGCGCTCGCCGAAGTCGGCGTCATCGGCATTGTGAGCGCCATCTACTGGCTGGGTCACCGCGGCGATTGGCAAGGCGAATGGCTGCGTGCGCGCACCACAGCCGAGTTGACATGGTACTTGCCGCTGGTCGCGCCGTTGCTCGATTTCGACCGGGACGACGCAACGGCAAACTGGTATGTGCAGGTGTTCGATCCGGGCCAGCACTTGCGCAGCGGCGATGATGTGACGAGGATATGCTCAAAATTCGAGCCCTTGGCGCGAACACTGCTCGAAGGCGCCTGGACGGACCCCAAGTTCGTCTCGAGTTATGCATTGTGGACGATGAGTATCCTGGAGGGTCAGACGCATTACCATCATCGAGTCGCCGCCAAGCAGCACGCCTTGCTTCATCGGGTCCACTCGGTAAACTCCGGACTATTCGGACTGACCGCGGTCGGAGCCCTGCTACATCTTATCGTGCATACGCTGTGGTTGTCGTTGATCACGACTTTTTTCCCGGCGCTCGGGGCTTCGCTGCATGGTGCGCTTGCGCAATCGGAGGCCTATCGCCTGGGAGCGACCTCGGAGCGCATCGCAGTTGAACTGCAGGCCGCCATCGGCAAGATTCGCGAGACAACGGAAAAAACCACGGCCGCATCGGCCCGGGAAATCAAGGACTCGATCCAGGCGGCAATCGAGCTAATATTGGAGGAGCACCAGGATTGGCACATGCTGGTGCGGCCGCATCATCTGCCGTTGGCCTGAAGGCGTAGAGTCGTTCGCAGGCGGCCTTGGGGGATAATTCGTGGAGGGAGACTATTGAGATGCGTGTCTTCTGCGCGTTCATAGTGCGCGCTGCGGCGCTCGCGATCATCCCCTGGTGCGTGGCCGCACAATCGACCGACCTGCTGCGCGCTTTTCGGAATTTCGAAACGGCCAGAGCGGCCAACGACATTCCGGCGGCATTGAATTATGCAGAGCAAGCGGCGAACCTGGCGCAGGTTGGCGGCGAGAAGCAGAGCTTGAGCGAGTTGCTGCGCAACCTGGGGGATTATTCTGCACAGGTCGACCATGACGAGCTAGCCGGCCGCTACTACGCGCGAGCGCTGCAAATTCAGGAATCCGAATTGGGGGGCACCGCTCACCCGGACCTTGTGCCCATCCTGAGCGACATGGCGGACCTCGCGATCAAGGATCGGCGCTATGCCGAAGCTGAGGCGCTGCTCAAGCGCATTCTCAATATCGAGCGCGCGGCCTACGGCGAACGGCATGAAAACACTTTGGCGACGCTTGCCAAGCTGCGGATGCTCTACGTCGCCATGCACAACGAGGATGCGGCCGCGTTTATCGATGCGCAGCTGCGTGCGCTCATCGCCGCCGACCGAGGTTCGTTGCCGCCGCCGCACGACATTGCCGGCAAGAATCGGCGCTACAAGCAAGACCACGGCTTCGCGACGGTACGGGTCTTTTACGGCACCAATCGCGCGGCCACCGGAGACAGCAAACCGGCGCAGTACTACGGCAGCGCACGCGGCGAGCTGCAGTACGGGTATCTTGATGTCACGATTCCGCAGGTTCATCGGGAAGCGGATCTCGAAACGCAGCCGCGCTGGGTCGAATACACGTTCGCTGCCGATCCGGCCGCCCTTCGTGCCCGCTATGTACTGCTCGACAAAGTCGCGCCGCTCTCCAAAGATGATTTTGTTCGGGCTCTGCGCGAGCAGGTCGAGGGTTCGCGCTTCAAGGATGTGTTCATTTTTGTCCACGGCTTCAACAATACCTTCGAAGATGCGGCGCGGCGAACTGCGCAGCTGGCTTACGATTTGGATTTTGACGGCACGCCGCTGATGTATAGCTGGCCGTCGCAGGGAAGCGCGACGGCCTATGCCATTGACGAGGCAAGCGTCGGCATTAGCGGCCGGAAAATGACCGATTTCCTCGAAACCGTCGTCGCGCAATCCGCAGCGCAGCGCGTTCACCTGATTGCCCACAGCATGGGTAATGTGGCCCTGATCGAAGCACTGCAGACCTATCTTGCCAGGCGGGCGCCGCAGAACCGCCAACACCTCTTCGGCCAGATCGTGTTCACGGCGCCCGATGTGGATCGTGATTACTTCACGGACGCGATTTCCGCCCTCGGCACCTCCGCGGAGCGCGTGACCTTGTACGCATCCGACAACGACTATGCGATTCGAAGTTCACAATTTCTTCATGGCGCGCCGCGCGCCGGCACAGCCGGCGATGTGATCATCAAACTGGCCGGTCTGGATTCGATCGACATGTCCGCGGTGCCTGCCGACACCCTTGGACACAGTTACTTTGCCGCCAACGCCGGCGCCATATACGACATTTTTCGGCTGCTTTGGCGCGGCGACCCTCCCCCTCAGCGCTGCGGGATGAGCAATCGCGACGCCGGTGGTACCCTCGCTGTCTGGCGGTTCAATGCCGATGCATGCAAGGGCGATGACATATTGGAGGCCGGCGTGATGCTCAAGCGCTATGGCGACCTCGCGCGGGCGCGCGTGCTCGCCAATATCGCGACACTCACGGATCCTTCGCAGAAGCAGCAGTGGTCCCTCATTTTGCAGCGGCTCGATGGGCTGCTGCCGCAGATCGGGTCACAGATAGGGAGCGCGTCCAAATGAAAAGCGGTGTTATGCGGCCGGTCGCTGTTGCGCTGAGCATCTCCTTGCTGCACATGCAGGCTTATGCGGCAAAAGATAACGTGATCGTGCGCGCTTATGTCAACGACACCTGCATCATCGCCGATGAACCCTTTTTCCTGCCAGTTGCGCCCTCTCCTGCAGGTACCGACCAAAGCACGGCAAAGTTTCTGCCGCTGATAGGACTCGTCGTCGGCAAACTCGCCGAGCTGTTCATCAATCACGAAATACAATCATCCGCGAACCACTACAAATCCGGAGTTGCGCGCAAGGACACCCGCTACGCGATGACGAAACAAATGTATCTGTACCGGGCGGACTTCGAACCCGCTCCGGCCCTTAGCATCAATGCCAAGTTAGGATGCATGACCATCGTTGCCGGTAATTTCAAACCCGATGCCACCGACTGCACCTCTGCCTACGCGCCCAAGGAGTTGACCCGCGAGAGCGCCGGACTGCCGCAAAACGAGTGGAAGACCTCGAGAACCGATGACTCGATCGAAAACCAGCTGCGCCGCGCCAATATTTGCATCGACGGCAAAACGCGCGCGGTGTATGAGGCTCGCTTCGAGTTCTCCGCCGACGGCACTGCATATCGCCTCAAGGATGCCGGCTACCGCGTCGATTCGCTGCTGACCACCGAAGCCAAGGGAATTTCGCGCACCACGCTCTACACATTGAAGATTTCCAACCCTGCACCCACCGATCAGCAGGAAACCCTGTCGAGCGCATGGGTCAACATCGGCGCGGTAACGGCCGGCGCGCGCTCGCCGGGTTCCGGCGGCGAGTCTGCACCGTGGCTGCGGGTGCCGCCCCTGTCGATCGAAGCACGGCGCAATTTCGACGACAAGACCCGGGTACATCAGCAAGTCGCCGGCGAAATCGAGGCGCTGCAGCGCGCGCTGACCCGCAATCAACGCCAATTGGCCGGACTCGATCAACGTATTGCGGCGGCCGGCCCCGATCTGCGCAATGGGTTGACGCAGGAGCGGACACGGATTGCGGTTCAGAACCAGTCGCAGGAGGCTGAACTCGAGGCGCGCCGCGCTGAATATAAGGACTTGCCTCGGGCGGCGTTGGAATTCATGCCGGTGACGATTGAAGTTTCGGTGACCGAGACCGAATCGGAGAAGAAGGCGCAAGTGGCGCTGGCCGAGATTGTCGGAAGCAACAGCGACTTGGTTGCGTCCGCCGTCGGCAATGCAACCAGCGGGCTCATTTCAAAATCCGCGAACCCGCTCGATATCAAAACTGACCCGGACACTGCGGAGTCAGCCGGCAACTTCGAGCAAGCCCGCGCCCGCTATTTTGATGCCTTGGTTGAGGCGCAAACCAGCCCCTCCGGCGCTGCCAAGCAGGAATCGCAACGCAAGCTCCTGCTCGTCAAGGCTAGATACAATGAAGCCCGGCGCTCGCTGGGACTGGAGCAGATCAAATGATTCGCCGCGGGAAATCCCTTGTGCTCTGGGGCATGCAGGCGCTGCTGTGGTTCGGACCGGGCGCACGCGGCGAGCCGGAACAAGACCCGCAGCCATCCGTGTTGTCGAATCAGCAGATTGAGCAGGCACTGGCGGCGCCGCGGACCCGCAGCTTCACGCCCCGAGGCCTGGCGCGCCGCCAAGCCAGCGAATCGGACCAGTCCGTCAATTTGAACATTCCGTTCGAACACAACTCCAGTGCCCTCAAACCGCAAGCCGCCGAGCAGCTCAAGCAGCTCGAATTGGCTCTGACTTCGGCTTCGCTGCGAAGGGACCGCTTCGTCGTAGCGGGGCATACCGATGCCAAGGGAAGCGCGCAATACAACAAGCAGCTCTCGTTGCGGCGCGCCGAAGCCGTAAAGCGCTTCCTGGTGGCAAAGGGCGTGGACGCAAACCGACTGGATACCGTCGGCTTCGGCTCCGAGAAATTGTTGGCGCCCGATCGCCCTGAGGATCCCAGCAACCGCAGAGTCGAAATTCGCGACCTCGGCGCATCGAACCCATGAATGCGCCTGCTGTGCACCCGTTGCTGATCGAAGGCGCGTGCGAGCCCTATCGCAATGCCGGCCGCTTCGCCTATCACTTTGCTCGCGGCAAGCTGAGCGCGGATCCCGTATATCGCGCCATCCTCGAACGCGGCATGTTATTGGGGCGCGGACACATTCTGGATTTGGGCTGCGGCCAGGGACTGTTGGCGGCTTGGCTGCGGGCCGCCGTGCGCATCTACGAAAGCGGCAGTTGGCCCGCGGGATGGCCGCCGGCGCCCAAGCCGCGGTCGACGCGCGGGATCGAATTGATGGTGCGCGATGTAGAGCGCGCGCGGCTTGCGCTCGGACCTGTCTGCGAGATTTCACAAGGCGACATTCGCACCGCCGAATTCGGCGCCGCGGACGCCGTGGTCATTCTTGACGTGTTGCATTACATGACCGGCGAGGCACAGCGTCAGGTTTTGCGCCGCGTTCGCTCCGCGCTGCCGCTTGGCGGCTTGCTGCTGCTGCGCATCGGGGATGCGGGCGGCGGTCTGCGCTTTCGTTATAGTCAATGGGTGGACAAGGTGGTCATGCTGTTCCGCGGTCATTCATTGGTGACCACGTATTGCCGCAGCGTCGCGCAATGGCGGGAGTTGCTGCACGAGTGCGGCTTCGACGCCGAGGCCGCGCCGATGAGCGATGGCACGGGATTCGCCAATGTGCTGTTGATTGCTCACGCGGTTTGAACGCGCGATCCTTGCTGGCGGCTTGCTAGCGGCCCGGACGGTAGAGAATCATGCTGGTCACGCTGTCATCGCCCGTGACGGACGAAATTCGCCCGTCACGTCCAAAATTCAGTTGGTATTCGCCGTGCGATGATACCCACATGCGCCACTGCGGATCGTCAAGGGAAACGTTTTCGCTGGTCAGCGGATAGCCGATCGCGACGATCGCCTGTTCGCGGGTCATGCCAATCATGACCTTGCCTTGGCGAATCGCCTCTTGCACCACCGCGGGATACGAGGAAATGCGCGGGTTGGGATCCTGGTTCACCACGATTTTGTTCACCCAGGCATCGAGCGATTCCTGATCTCTTCCGTAATCATGCCCGAGGCGCATGGGTTTTCCTGCAATCTTGACCATCGCCCGCTGCCGGCCATAACTTATGACTTCGACGGGGGTGCCGGCTGCGATCATCGGCAACTCGGCATAGTTGCCATCGTTGATCCAGTCCTTGTCGAAGTGCAGCACACAGCATGCAAATCCCTGACGGGGGAAGGAGGGCTGGCCGTCAGGGCCGACCGGTGCGGGCGCCGGCTTTGCCAGACCGACTGAACTCATCATGTCGCGTAGAATGCCGGCCTCGGCAGCGCCGGATGCAAATGCAAGAAACGCAGCCATTGAAAACGAAACGGCAACGGCGCGGCGCGCGGCATAAGAACGCAAGTTGCTACCCGTCATTTTTTTAGTCCCTTCCCGGCGAAGCTTTAGGATACACCGAACCGATTGCCAAGGCGTAACGTCGAGCTGCCGACGCCTCAAATGCATCAACCCTCTATACTTAATATATGCGCTTCATCCCTCTAGCGTTGCTGGCAGCGGCCATTCTCGGGCCGGCGGCGGCAATGCCGGCGGAACTCAGGGTTGCTCTGGTCATCGGCAATAGCGAATATTCCAGCGGTCCGCTGCCGAATCCCGCCAACGACGCCAAGATGATCTCGGAAACGTTGAGCAATCTCGGTTTCGAGGTCGTGACGCGGCGCAACGCCGATCAAAACACCATGAAGCGGGCCATTCAGGATTTTGGCGCGCGCTTGGAAAAGGCGGGTCCTGAGGCCGTGGGATTATTTTATTACGCCGGTCATGGTGTGCAGCTCAACGGCCGCAACTACCTGATTCCCACCACCGCTCAGATTGAGCGCGAGGGCGACGTGGAGATCGAGGCGGTCAGCGCCGACTGGGTGATTGAGCAAATGCGTTACGCGCGCAACCGGCTCAACATCGTCATTCTGGACGCCTGCCGAAACAACCCATTCACCCGCAGCATGCGCTCGGTCGATCATGGCCTGGCCACCATGGATGCGCCCGCGGGGATTCTCATCGCCTACTCCACCGCTCCCGGCGCGGTTGCGGCAGACGGCACCGGGCGCAACAGCCCCTATACCGAGGCCTTGAGCCAAGCCATGCGAAACCTGCATGAGCCGGTGGAACAAGTATTCAAGCATGTGCGTGTGGGCGTGATGGGCGCCACTTCGGGGAAGCAAGTGCCCTGGGAATCCTCCTCCCTCACCGGGGATTTCTATTTCGCCGAGCCAACCAAGCCGTCGGCGGAAGCGCCAAGCAGCCCTGCGCCTGCGGTGGCCGACAGCAAACCATCGTCGGGCGGGTTTAGCTCATTTATCTCAGGTTTATTCTCTTCGAACAAACCGGCCGCCGAAGCGGCGAGCAAGCCGGGGACGATGGCACCGAGCACTCCCGCACCGGAGACGGTGGCGCGACCCGTGAGCAAACCCCCCGAAGTACCCAGCGGGTCAATGTCCGGAGCTCAAGCCGCCTCCTTGCTGCGCACGCTGGGAACACAGGCGCCTGATTTTGATGCATCGCAGAATTATCAACAGACAGCGATTCGTCAGCTGATTGAGCGCACCTCGCGCCGCATCACGGTTGGCAATTCTCAGAAACAGATTCAATCCGCACTGGCCATGTGCCGCCAATACTCCGCCGTGCAATGCGAACTCAGCATGTTCAGCGACGAAGTACTTCGCAGCGATACTCTGCAGCCCTTCGATATGGATCCGGTGCCGGTCAGCGTTCAGGCATTCCGCCAATTTGTCGAGGCGACTCATTACAAGACTGAAGCCGAGACCGCCGGCGTTGCCTACGCCTTCGGCGATGTCGAGTCGGTCCCCGGTGGAAACTGGCGCAACGGAATCACAAAGCACGCGGTCGCGGAGGACACGGCCGTGGTCGCAGTCAGTTTCCAGGACGCGCAGGCCTTCTGCCAATACAAGGGTGAGCGATTGCCAACCGAGAATGAATGGGAATATATCGCGCGCGGTCCGGAAAGGCATACGTTCTCCTGGGGAGAAAACATGGGACCGGCGATCAGCAGAGCCAATGTAGCGCCGCGAGTCAACGACGGTCCCGCCGAAGGGATTGGCGGCCGTTATCGAGGACTGACAGGAAATGTCTGGCAGTGGGTGGATACCAGGGTCGAAGGCAGACGGGTGCTGAAGGGCGCCTCCTGGCTTGAATCCAACCCCGCATTCCGGCGCGCGGCAAGCCGTCGCTACGAGGTGGCCAATCGCGCGGACGAGGACAGCGGATTTCGATGTGCCAAGTCGGTCGCTGCTTGGCCAGATGCGGAGCTGTGGCTGGGGCAACTCAAATAGCCGACCTCATCAGAGGCCGCCAACAGCTCGCACGCGCGCTAAACTAACCCGCCTCGACCATCAACCATGTGTGAGCCGATGAATCATCAGATGAAATTTTGCGCCAGCTTCATTGCGGCCTGTCTCGTGGGGCCGCACGCCTCGGCGGCGCCGTCGTCTCCCGTCATACCGATCACTCACGAAGCATTGTGGATGATGAAAAGAGTCGGGGCGCCCGTCGTCAGCCCGGATGGCAAATGGGTGGTCTACTCGGTACTCGAACCCGCGTACGATGTCGACAAAGCGGTCAGCGATCTGTGGCTCGTACCTTCTGACGGCGGGAAGCCGCCGCGCCGCATCACCAACACCAAGGCGCCGGAGAGTGACATCGCGTGGTCTCCCGACAGCAGCAGGATTGCCTTCACGACCAAACGCGAAGGTGACGATGTCGACCAGGTGTATGTGCTCGATCTCGCGGAAGGCGGTGAAGCGCACCGCCTGACCAATCTCTCCACCGGCGCCATGAGTCCGAAGTGGCGGCCTGACGGCAAGGCGATTCTATTCGAATCCCGCGTCTATCCAAATGCTCTGGATGACGAGTCCAACAAGAAGATCGCGGCTGAGCACAAGGACCGCAAATATAATGTCCGCGTCTACGATCACTTTCCGGTCCGCTATTGGAATCAATGGCTGGACGAGCGTCAACCAACGATCATGGTGCAGTCGATCGAGCCGGGATCCGCTCCCAAAGACATCCTCTCCGCCACCGCCCTCGCGCGAACCTCGGGGTTTTCCGGAACGGGTACGGAAACCAGCGTGACCCTCGCTCCCCTTTGGAGCCCCGATGGTCGCGAGGTGGTGTTTACCGCGACTACCGAACGATGGAATGCCGCGTTCGCGCATGTGCCCTATCATCTTTTTCGGGTGGCCGCCGAGGGCGGCGAACCACGCATCGTCAGTCCCGCCCCGGGGGAATACGATGAGGCGAGATTCAGCGCCGGCGGGAAGGCGCTGTTCTTCAAGTACGCCCCGCAGGACGCCGAGGTTTACCACCTGGCGCAACTCAACAAAGTGGCATGGCCCGCAGGGGGCGATGCAGTGCTGGTCACTCGGGATTTCGATCGTGAAACGTCGCGCTACGCCATCGGAGCCGACGGCAAGCTCGCATACTTGCTGGTGCCGGATGCCGGCAAGGAAAACTTGTATCGCGTATCGACCGACGGCGGAAAACCGGTTCTTGTGCTCGAGCCAGCGGCCGGGGGCTACACCTCTCTTGAGATTGCTGAAAAAGCCCTCAAGCCCGTGTTGATCGCCAGCTACGGCAGTTCAGTCAGTCCGGCGGAAGTCGTTCGCATCGATGTCGCGCAGCGGTCGCACGTCAATCTCACCCATGTCGATACCGCCGCCGCGGCCGCGATCGATTGGCATCCGCCCGAGCATTTTTATTTCACCAGCGCGAAAGGCCGAAACATCCACAATATGATCGTGCTGCCGCCTGGATTCGATCCTGCCAAGAAGTACCCGATGGTCGTGTTGATTCACGGCGGCGCGGCAAGCAACAATCCCGACCAGATCGGGTTGCGCTGGAACTATCATTTATTGGCGGCGCCCGGCTACGTCATATTGATGACTGACTACACCGGGTCGACGAGTTTCGGCGAAAAATTTGCTCAGGCAATCAAGCTTGACCCATTGAAGACGCCCGGCGATGAGATCAATCAGGCGGTGGATGAAGCAATCAAGCGTCACCCCTATATCGACGGGTCAAGGCTTTGCGCAGCGGGTGCGAGCTATGGCGGACATCTGGCCAACTGGATCGAAGCCACCACCACCCGCTACAAGTGCATCGTAAGCCACGCCGGCGAGGTCGATCTCACCAGTCAGTGGGGCACCAGCGACGGGATTTATGGCCGCGAGCTCGCGAACGGCGGTCCGCCATGGGAGGGAAGCCCCGTCTGGCGCGACCAGAGCCCGATCACTTATGCGGCCAATTGGAAGACCCCGATGCTGCTCAGCATTGGAGAGCGCGACTTCCGCGTGCCGATCAACAATACCCTGGAAAACTGGAGCGCCCTGCAGCGAATGCACGTGCCTAGCCGCCTTCTGGTCTGGCCGGACGCCTGGCATTGGATCACCAAGCCGGAAGATAGCCGCCACTTCTATGAAGAAGTTCAGAAGTGGCTGGCTACCTATCTAAAACCCTAGGAGCCTAGTTGGCGGTGTTGCTGGTTCGACGAATGAATCCGGCAACATTGTCGTGCAGCAGCTTGAGCGATGCGTCCTTGGCGTAGACCATGTGGCCCGAGTCGTAGAACTTGAATTCGATGTTCTCGTGCAGCTTGGCGGGAATCGGCAGATGGTGCATCTCATACACGCCTTGGTAGAAGGGCGTCGCCAGATCGAAGTATCCTGCGTTCAATTGAACCTTGAGATTAGGATTGATTTTCATCGCGTTCGCAAGGTCCGGCATGACGTTTGAACCTTGGCGCGATGAAGTCGGCTGTTGATTTTGACCCGGCTGCCTGTGCTGAAAATTCCAGGAGCCAAAGGTTTGGATACTGGGTTTGAAGGTCTTGCCGTCGCCGTAGCGCAAATCCTTGCGCATGTACTCGTTGAAAGCCGAGACATATGCCGAGCTCAGTGCCGTGGACTGGGGGTCGTAGTCGGCGCGCTGTGCCAGAGGATCGAGATCGGGGCCGGAAAAGCGTGTATCGAGCCGGCCGGTCGCCAGCCCAACATCGCCTTGTAGAGTTTGGCGAAACTCTCCCCCGTCGATGCGCAGATCCGCCTTGAGGATGTAATCGACCGAAAGCCCAGTGTACTGATGAAGCTTTTCGGCAATCGCCGAGCGATCCGCCGGGCTGAGGTCGGAACCGGCGGCCAGCGCACGCGCATAGTCGCCCATGGCGAACTGCTCGACTTCCGCCAGCAAGGCCTCGAGATCTGCATGTTCGCCGGGCAACTTTTTGTGGTACCAGGCGGTGGCGGCGTAGGTCGGCAATGAAGTCTGATAGGGCAAGTCGATGCCGGGGTTGCCCGTCGGCCGGTCGGGACTCAAATCGAAATTGAGAATTTGCGACAGCAGAATCACTCCGTTGAAATCGATCAGCCGATCCGCTTCCAACAGATTGATGAGCACCGCAGAGCGCGGAGTACCGTAACTTTCGCCGAACAAGTACTTGGGCGAATTCCAGCGGCCGTATTTCGTCAGGAATTGGGAAATAAATTCGGAAAATGCATAAGCGTCCTGATCGACACCGAAAAAAGCCTTTTCCTTGTCCTTGCCGGCGATGCGGCTGAAGCCTGTCCCGGGTGCGTCGATGAAAACGAGGTCGGTTGCATCGAGGAGGCTTGAACCGTTGTTGATGAGGGAATACGGCGCCGCGGGGGTGTGTCCGTCCACGGCCGTGACAATGCGGCGCGGCCCAAAAGCGCCCATATGCAGCCAAAAGCTCGCCGATCCTGGGCCGCCGTTGTAGATGAACGTGACGGGCCGCGCACCTGCCCCATTCTTGAAATAAGCGACATAGAACATCGAGGCTTCTGCAGTGGGATTTTTCGATTCACCGCTCTCCTCCGCCCCCGGTCCGCCCTTGTCCGCCTTGGGATCGCGCGGCACATCGTCCCAGTCCTTCGGGTGCACAATCAGAGTACCCGCGATCGCTTGATACGAAATCGCCTGGCCGCCAACCGTAACGCTACCGGTGCTCGCGACCGCCTCGGCCTTGAAGGGCTCGAATCTGCCGCCCTCCGATTTCTCTGAGTCGCTATCCACCTTCTTGTCCGGCGGATTTGCTCCGGGCGGCGCCGCCGCCAAGGATGCAGCACCGCTCAGCACCAGAGCAGCCGCCAGGTAAGCCTCGATTCGGAATCTCCTCATCATTTTTCTCCCCTAGCCGCCGCCGGCAGGATTAACGGGCCACACGGATTGGACGTCAATCCGCAAAAAGATAATGGCAGCTTCGATCAGCCGGATCATGGGCCATGATTCGGTCGTACAGGCTGGCGTTTTCGGAAATCGCGCGCTCGACATCTTCTTCCAACAGAAACCCCGCTGCGACTTGGCGATTTGCCGCATTACGTAATTTACCGAGGTAGTCCTCGCGGGACGGATATCGTTGTTGAAGACTCGGACGAGGATCTCCTGCGGCACGCCGTTCTGCCTCGGTTCGGGTGAAGGCTACGAAGCTGCCATCAAAACGAGCGGTTGCCCAGGCGAAGCCGGTCTCGGGCGCGCGCGGATTCCAGCCGGTGTGCGTTCCCAGCGGCACTTGCATCTCCAGCAATCGAACTCCGCCCCGATCATTGCCATCGGCGTCAGGACTCGGCACGCGTGTCTCGTACGCCGCTGCGTGGATCGGAGGAATGCGGCTTGCAGTGCCCCGCTGCTCAAATTCCGAGCCGAAGTCCAGGCGCGGCTCGCGCAGATTCTGATCGGGTGGCGAAAGACCCAACCCTTGCGGAAAGGCCGCGCGATAGGCCGCGACGGTGACCAGGGTACCGTCGCCGATCCTTGGGTAGGCGCTGGGCGGCGGGGAGATCTCATCCGCAGTCCAACGATCAAGCGCCAGGATCAGCGCGCGCATGGACAAATAGTGATCGGTGGTGGATACGCAATTCTGATAAGGCATTCGGGTGCGCGAACGGCCGACATAGTGCTGGGCGCCCATGAAGCCATATACGCGTACGTTGGCCGCTGGCGGCACGTCCTCGGCGCCATCGGTCGACGTCGTGATCAACGATGCATCGCGATTCCAGTATTCGGTGGAGGTGTTGACGATGATCAACTTTGGAACACGTCCGTGCGCATCAGCCGCATTATCGAGCAAGGATGCAGTCCGGCCCGTCAGTGCATCGCGCGACGGTGAAGTCGTAAACGGAAACATGTCGGCGGGAAAGTCGTGTTCTTCGAGCATCGAGGGATGCCGGGTGGGCTGCACGAATCGGCTGTTGAATCCTGCGGAGCCGCCGGCGCCGGGAACCTGCATATAGGCGCCGTCAAATGCCAGCCGGCCGCTCTCATCCACATCGAGACCGTCGTGCAATAGCCTGCCGATGACACGTCCTGACTGGCTAATGCCGAAGATCAGTATCTGGCGCGGCACCGGCGCGTTTGCGAACGGCTGGTCGCGAAAATACGCCAGCAGATCTCGAATGCCGGCTAGTCCGGCACCGGTGATGAAGGGATTTTTGGCCGTATAGGTGAGTTCGTAGATCTTCCCCGGTTCGAAACCGCCGGCCAACTGCACGCGGCCGGGCCCTCCAGCGTGCTCGGGGGCAACAAAATGCCACTGGGCTCGGGCGATCTGGCGGCGGAGATCGTCGGGCCGTTCGCGCTGCGTGAGGATGGCGGAGGGATCATTGGCGGTGGCCGGCTCATAGGTGAGTCCGCGCATTCCGGCATAGGTCGAAATTTCCGTGGGTGCGCTCACGATGAACTCGTTTTCCACCAGCCCCTGGATGGACTTTGCGCCTGCTTTGGCAACCGGCGGCGCAAATACCAGTGGCCTCACGCCCGGCGCCGGAGGCTCCACGTCCCAGGTCCACGCCGAAAACAGAAGCGTGTATCCATGCCGCATCAAGAAGCCATCGCCTGCGTCTGCCGCAGTGGTGGGATCGTTATTGGCTGCGCTGCGCCCGTTGATCTGCCCGAGAATCGCGATGCCGCCGCGATTGTTGACATCGTAGATGAGGCTTGCGGCGCGAGCCATGACCGGGCGAAGCAAAATGAATTCGCTGGAAAACTTGACGCTGCCGTTGGCCTCTCGCGGCGCAAACTTCAGATCGACGATGCGAGCGTTTGCCGAATTCGCGGGGTCGAGCGCGAAGTGCGCAATACCGCGGATCTTTTCGTATTCACCCGCATCGCCAAATTTCATGCCCGCGGCGAAGGGCACGCGCTCGACAATATCCACCCGCTCAACGGCCGCGCGCCCCGATGCTGCGCAAAGCAGCAGGGCCGCGGCGAAGGCGATGGGCTTCAGGTGTCCGCAGGGGTCCGACATGCAGGTTCTATTCTATACCGCGCATTGCTCGATGCGAGCCTGTCCAACCATGTTCCGCTCTATGGACTAAATCGCAGGGAGTAGTCAAGATCTCCGCGATGAAGGATTTCCATTCTCTTGGAGCGGCGCTTCTTCTGGCTCTGCCGATTCATTCGGCGGCGAATGCTCAACCGCCCCAAGCCACGCATGATGAAATTTATTTTCCTTCGGCGGTCAGTCAGACGGAGGCCGACGAATACACGCGTTACGAATTATTGGCGCCTGAGACCGCAAGCTTCAAAATTTTTTATGAGGTGGCCGCGACCACCGCGGGCGCCAAATTTTTCTACAACCCGATTCGCAAGGGCAGCGCCGCCAGCGATGAGAGCGTCTACGACGCGATGCTGGGGACGCCTCTGCGCTTCGAGGTGGTGAGCGGCGAAGAAGCGCGCAAGGATCCATTGATGCCGGACGCGGATCCCGCGACCAGCTACATCAAGATAACACTGCCACGGCCAGTACCGCTGCACGGGCAAGCTCGCGTGATAATCGTCAAGACCTACAAGGATCCGAAAAGCTACTACGTGGATGGGAAGTCGATCATCTTTAACCGGCCGCTGGGTATAAAACGCAACAAAGTGGTGCTGCCGCCGGGATATGAAGTGGTGGGGCTGACGGTGGCATCGCAGATTCTTACGGAGAAAGATGGGCGGATTGCCGTCAGCTTTCTCTATCCCGATATGGGCGAGGCTCCGCTCGTACTGCGGGCGATCAGAGATGCCCAGGTGGGAACGGCGGCTTTGCCAAGGGCTTTTACGGCCGTGCGCAGCTGGGAGTCGCCATTTGAAGGGGCAACGGAGCAAGAGCGGCTGTCGGAGCGCGCTCATCAGGATCGGGAGATCGTGTATTTCCTGCAGCAGCCCGAGACTCATTCGTTCAGCCTGTATCACGACTATACGGAATCGCGAGCCGGCGTGAATGGCTACGCGAATGTGGTGCGCGAGGGCAGCGTGGCGAGTCATCCTTCTGCCAGCGTTTTGGATACCGGAGAACAGTTGACGCCGCTGGAAATGAGCGGCAAGGAGATGATGGCATCGAAGATCAATGTTGGAGAAGCGGTATCGCCAAGCGCGCGAGTTGTCGTGATTCCATTTCCGCCGCTGCAGCCGGGACAGACTTTGCGGCTGCGCATTGCGGAGACTTACACGGCGCCCTCGAGTTACCGGCTCGATGGCGAAGAACTGGTGTTTGATCGTAGTCTGGGACGGCCGCGAAATGCGGTAGTGCTGCCCACTGGCTGGTACTGCACGTTCAGCGCCGCTCCCGCGACTCTGACTCAGTTGCCGGACGGACGGGTGCGGCTGGATTACTGGGATGATCGGCCGGAAGCCGTGGACGTGCTGCTAAAGGCAAGACGACGCGCCGGCGGGTCGTCGGATTGAACTGGGCGAGAGTACGCGCTGCTACATCAACGGCCGCCGCGATGCGAACAACATGAGGTATTGACGGTCATCCAGGGTCTCGACCTGCACCGGCCTCGGCGTCGAACCATGGCTCAATCGAAACAGCGCCCTTTTCATCTTCGAGGAACGCCTCGAGATGCGCGGGCGCTCGCAGGAGTACAGATGCGCGTAACCGAGCTTTCGGAGAAACGCCAGCGTTGCTTCGGCACTTGGCCGATCGACTTCCGGATGCGCCTCGAACATCACCACAGGATCCTGATTCGTCAATGTGCGGCGCAGACCCTGCAGCACAGCCAACTCGAGTCCTTCGACATCGATCTTGATCAAGCCCAGCGGCGCAATGCCGAGCGACTCGACGACATCATCACCCACCTTGATTTCAAGCTGAGGGTAATCGGCCGCAATCGCGGAATCTGCAGGCGCTGTGAGGAAATGAGACGCGCCCAGGTTGGCTGAACCGGCCTGCCGGTATGCCAGCGTTCCGGCGTGCGCGCCGAGCCCGCATTCCAGCAGCTCGACGTTGGTCAACTTGTTGAGCGCCAGCGTAGCGCGGAACGCGAGGCAGAAGACCGGATTCGGCTCAATCGCGATGACTCGAGCGAAACGGTCGGCGAAATACATTGAGTGATTGCCGATATTCGCGCCGATATCGAGGCACGCGGTTTTAGCAAATTGCTGCGCGTAGCTCGCCAGAAGCGTGCAAAAGGCGCTGTTGAGCAGGGCGCCCTCGTACAATCCGTCGACAAATATGGAATCTCCGATGTGATCGCCGGGCACGCAAAATACCGGCCGGCTGCCGTAACGACGAAGCTTGGGCAGCGACCTTTTGACGATGGATCGAAGCAGCGCCCTGAACATTCAGCGCCCCATCACTTCAGGTGCTTCGTCATCCACTCCACCCATCGGCGGTCGACGTCCGTGGCGCGCACGATGTCTCCCGGGAAGTGCGTGTCGACCGGATATGCATAGAACTCCACGGGTACGCCCGCATCGCGCAGCGCGTGAAACCATTCGTAGCTGTTCACCAGAGGCACGTTGGGGTCGCCGACATCGCCCATTATCAGCGTCGGAGCGGTCACCCTTTGCGCATAGCTGATCGGTGATTGTGCACGCCAAATGTCGCGGTATTTTGCGCTCCAGGGAGAGCCGCCGAAAAAGTAAGTATCGCCCTCCTGATAGTAGGCGACGGTGTAATCCATCACCCAGTCGGTCAGCGCCGCGCCGGCGACGGCGGCTTTCCACAATGGGTAGTGCCCCGTGAGCCATGCCGTCATGTAACCGCCGTAAGACCATCCGCTCACCCCGATGCGCTCATGATCGACGATTCCCAGTTTCTCAACGGCAGCGACGCCCGCCATGACATCATTGCCAGGACCCGCGCCAGTGTCGCGAAATATTGCGTGTTGGTAGGCATCGCCGAGATTGGTGCTGCCGCGATAATTCGGCTGGAATACGACGAACCCGGCCGCCGCCAGCAGTTGCGGCAGGGCCGAGAATCTTACGGTCGAGGCAGACTCCGGCCCGCCATGGATCACGAGTACCAGCGGATAGTGCCGCCCGCTCTGGAATTTCACCGGATAGGTCAACGCGCCATCTTCGAGAAAGCCGTTTGGCCCGTGCCACTCGATCGATTCCGTCCGACCGAGAGCCACTTCGTCCACAAATGCGTTTACGTTGGTGAGGCGGCGCGGCTTGGCCCCCGGCGAATCCAGTACGTACAGCTCGCTCGGGTGCTTGGCTGTGCTGCCGACAAACGCCACGGCTCCAGTCTTGGAAACACTCAGATCGGGGCTGGCTTCCACGTCGCCAAGGTCGAGCTGCTTCGCGCTGCCTTGCAGCGGCTGTTCCCACAGCACTGAATGAGTGCCCGACGCTCCCTCCAGAAGCAATCCCTTGCCTCCCGGCAGCCAGGCGTAGGCGCTGAAGTCGCGGGCCAAGGCTTTGGTCGCATCGCGCGACCTCCCATCTGTCATCACGTATGCGGCTGCGCCATTGTTTTGGTCGCCGTCGCGCGGACGCAGATAAGCCAGCGCATCGCCATCCGGCGCATAACTGGCCTCCCTCGATCCTTCCTCCGCCACCAGTGTTCGCGGCTCGCCGCCGCTCGCATCCACGATGGCGATCACCGAATGAAACGAGGGCCCCCAGTAAGGCCCTGAAAAGCGCGTAAAGGCAATGCTGCGGCCGTCACGGCTCCACTGTGGCTGCGGCGCCGAGTCCTGCTGATCGGTCTGCAAGCTGAATGTGCCTTGCGTGAGCCGCTTGGGCTCGCCGCCCGCGCTCGGAACCACCCACAAGTGCCATCGCGTCAGCGCCGAACGAGTCAGAAAGTTATTGTCGGTGACTTGGAAAGCATCATCATGCTGTTTGATGGCCTTCGCGTTCTCAGCTTCGTCCGCGGTGATGAAAGCAATTTGATTGCCGTCCGGACTCCACGCGAATTCATCCACGCCACGCTTGGCATCGGTGAGCCGGACCGGGTCGCCGCCGTTCATCGGCATGATGAAGATCTGGGTATGTTTCTCATCCAACGCCAGCCGGGTTCCGTCCGCCGACCACTTTGGGGAGGCGAGCCCCGTGCGCTTCCACGTCACGGCGCGGCGCGCACCGCTTTGCGCGTCGACGATGTCGATTTCCCGCTGGGGCTTGTCTGTTTTCCAGTCCCAAGCTGTGACGATCACCGCAATCTGTCTTCCGTCCGGAGATATCTTGGCGTGACTCAGGCTTAGAATTTTCTGCAGATCTCCCAGCTGGAAGTCCGGCGCGCCCGAGTCGGCGCGAATCGGCTGCTGCCATGCGAGGACACCGCAAGCCGCCAAGCCGAGACCTATCTTCAATTTCATGGCCCATCCCCTGTCTTGTGATGGACGGGGATCATAGTCGTGTCATGGCAGCCGCACCAGAAGGACCGGCCGATGGACGGGCGCGACTCGGCTTCTCGAGGCCACTTCTCGATGCGGCTTCTCAGCGGGTTATTGAGTGAGAGCGGCCTGCAATGCTTTGATCTGATCAGCTGTCGCGGCGAGCAAACGCTGACAGCCGGCGGCGTCCAAGCCGAGGAGCTGAAACGTCGGCACCGTGCACACCGTTTGCTCGAGCAAATCGCGATTGAAGACGCAAGGCACGAGCGCAACGGCGCTCACCAAGACGTCGGTCAATCGATTTTCGCGGGGCGACTCGCCATGAGGATTATTTTGGTGTGCTACCGCCGTGATGATCGGCAGCGGAAACTTCCAATGCTTGAGAATTGCGCCGGCAATTCGCGGGTGCCATTCATGAACCATGTTCGCCCAGGCATCGGTGTCGACGCCTTCCGCGCTGTGACGCGTTTGACTCACGGCGATGTAGAGTCGGCCGATGTTGTGCATGAGCCCCGTCATCAGTGCTTCGTCCGGCTTTGCGGCGCGCGTCTCGCGCGCTATTACATAGGCGATTGCGGCAACCAGCGTCCCTTGACGCCACAGCTTGTGCAGCGTGGGTCTAAGCTCGGCCGCGCCGCTGCCGAGCGTCATTTGCTGCAGCGAAAATGACACTGCGGTACATCGCACGAGCTGATTACCGAGCCGCGTCAATGCCTGTTGCAGGTCGGTTATCTGATGAGTCGCGGGACTGAAGAATGCGGAGTTGGCGAGACGCAGAATGCGCGCCGCCAGGGCCGCGTCCGCTCCGATCACCTGGGCAACTTGAGTGCGCGGCGCCCGGGTGTCTTCGAGGACTTGCTGCACGCGGACCGCGATGTCCGGGAACGAAGGCAGGCGTATGTCGCCGACCGCGAGTTCGAGCGACAGCTTGCGGATGAAGCCGCCCGGCTCCGGGTCGCCGGCACTCTTTTTTTGCGGCAGTGAATTCGCGGTCGCCATACGCCCTGGTCCGATGAGCCCTGATCACCCTCTATCGGCACAATGAGGCGCGCCTTTAGTGGGTTTTTGCACGGCGACAAGAAAGAACTCCTCGCCGCTACGGATTCGTTTTCCCCACGATCGGCGATTGCGGATTTTGCGGCGGCGGGGACGGATCAACCGGGATCACCGGCAGGTGATAAGCGTCGACTGGCTTGATCTTGGCCTCATCCTCCTGGCGCTTTTTTTCCTGGCTCAACCGCAATTGTTCGCGGTTCTTCTCGAACTCCTCGGCACGCTTTGCGGCTTCTTCAGGTTCGCGCTGGCTTGCGAGACGATCGATGGCGATGCGCGCATTCAGACAATCCATGTTGTTGCGCGCCTTGGCTGGGTTCTCGTTGCACTTCATCAGCACGCCGTCGAGCATCACGCGATCTTCCATCAGATCGGATACGGACAGCGGTGGAATACGCCTGGGACTGCAGGCCGTCGCCGACAGAACCACGGCGGTTAGACACCCGCTGGCGATCATTGATTTGATTGAGACTGGCATATATCTTCCCACCCGTAATGTTACCCAAAACGGCCGGTCACGCGACCCTGTGGTTGTGACGCGTCTCACGACTTGACAATGTTCCTGGCCCGGTCCTGCAAATGCGCCGCGTTTGACCCCGCGGATGCGCATGTGTACCGTTCCCAATCATGCCCGCCCCAAAAGCCGAAAAAGACCCCATACCCGACTTTGAGACGGCCATGCGCGACCTTGAGGAATTGGTTGAGCGCTTGGAGCACGGCGATCTGCCGCTGGAAGAATCACTGGCGGCATTCGAACGCGGCGTCATGCTGACGCGCGCCTGCCAAAGCGCACTGAAGGAAGCCGAACAGAAAGTAGAGATCTTGTTGAAGAGAGCCGGTGAATCTGCAGTTGAAGAATTCACGCCCGACGAATCTAAAATCAGCTGAACGCGACGCGAGCGCTGATGCGATGGAAGCGCGAATGCGCGGATATCAATCGCGCGTGCAAGGCGTCTTGGACGCAGCGCTGCCGGCGGCTGATTTGATCCCGCAGCGTTTGCATGCGGCGCAGCGCTATGCGGTGTTGGGAGGCGGCAAGCGGCTGCGCCCGCTGCTCGTCTACTGCACCGGGGAGGCACTGCAGATTCCCGCTACTGTACTGGATACGCCGGCGGCAGCCGTGGAACTCATACATTCCTACTCATTGGTGCATGACGACCTTCCGGCAATGGACGACGATGACCTGCGCCGCGGCCAACCCACGACCCATCGCGCATTCGATGAGGCCACCGCGATACTCGCCGGTGACGCGCTGCAGGTGCTGGCATTTTCGCTGCTGTCGCGTGATCGCACGCCGGGCATCAGCTCGGATGCTCGACTAAAGATGATTCAGATCCTCGCGGATGCCAGCGGCACGGCCGGCATGGCGGGCGGCCAGGCGATTGACTTGGCCGCGGTTGGCCGAGCCTTGGATCTTCACGAGCTCGAAGCGATGCATCGACTCAAGACCGGCGCCCTCATCAGTGCCAGCGTGCTGATGGCGGCCGCATGCTCTCCCGGCTTGAGTACCGCTAATTGGGATGCTTTGGACGGCTACTCGCAGGACATCGGACTCGCGTTTCAGATTCAAGACGATATCCTCGATGTAGAAGGAAAAACGGAGGAGATCGGTAAAACCATCGGCGCAGACGCGGCGCGTGCCAAGCCAACCTATCCCAGCGTGCTGGGTCTTGAAGCTGCCAAGGTCCGGGCTCGCGAACTGACTCAGCGTGCTTGTGAGAGGCTTGCACCCCTCGGTGACGGGGCGCAAGTCTTGGCTTGGCTGGCTTCCTACGTGATTCAGCGGCGGGTTTGAGGCAAAGCAGGGAATAATCCCGCCAATTCCGCCTGTCGGACGCCCCTGGCATCGAACCCATTCAGCCAAGTCCGGCCGAATGGTCTAAAATTCTTGAGATACGCGGTTTCGGCACCATTTCGGGCGCAATCGCCTTAGTTAGGATGTGAATATGAGTGTCGCGGTGCCCCCTCAGAAGCCAATCACGCAAACCGTGGAGGACGTGCAAGGCCATGCCGATACGCGTCAGATTCCCATCAACAAAGTGGGCATCAAGGATATCTATCACCCGGTGAAGGTGAAGGATCGCTCGCGCGGGGAGCAGCATACGGTTGCTAATTTCAACATGTACGTGAATTTGCCGCACAACTTCAAAGGTACGCACATGTCCCGGTTCGTGGAGATCTTGCATCGGCATGAACGCGAAATCTCCGCTGAATCGTTTGGTGAAATGCTCGCGGAAATGACCGAGCATCTGAACGCGGATTCCGGCCATATCGAAATGACGTTTCCCTACTTCGTCATGAAGAAGGCACCGATTTCAGGCGTCGAGAGCCTGATGAACTATCAGGCCACGATCTTCGGCGAGCACCGCAACGGCAAGACTGAAGTTTGGCTGAAGGTGGTGGTGCCGACGACCAGCCTTTGCCCCTGCTCGAAGGAGATCTCCGACTACGGCGCGCACAACCAACGATCGCACATTACTGTGACGGCGAGGCTCGCATCGCACATGTGGCTGGAGGAGCTGATCGAGCTCGCCGAGGGCGAAGCCTCATGCGAGGTGTATGGCATATTGAAGCGCCCGGATGAAAAGTACGTTACCGAGCGCGCATACGACAATCCGAAGTTCGTCGAGGACACGGTTCGAGACGTGGCGGTGGCGCTCAACAAGGACAAACGCGTTCGCGCTTATGTCGTCGAGGCGGAGAATTTCGAGTCGATTCACAATCATTCGGCCTACGCCATGATTGAGCACGACAAGGAATCCGCCTCCTAGGCTGCGCCCCGCTCCGCGCTTTGCAGGCGCCCTATCATGCTGCGCAGGAACACCTGATTGAATCGCAGCTGACACTCGGCAGACACCTGCTCGAGAAGCGTTGAGCTCACCTTCATGACGGTGACCGAACCCGAAGCGATGATCGTCGCGGTACGCTTGGCGCCGCGCACGTAGCTGGTCTCGCCGAAGCAGTCGCCGGTATCCAGGTAGCCGAGCGCCTTGGTATGCCGCTGTACGCTGGTCCGCCCCTGCACAATGATGTAAAAGCGGTCGTCCATCTCGCCTTCCTTGACGATTTCCTCGGCGTCCGCGTAATCCTGCCAGCTGCTGGCGCGCAGCACTTCCCAAATCTCGCCGTGCGAGAATTCGTGGAAGAACTTCAATTTTCGCAGCAGACTGAATTGCTCTTGCTGATCGATACGGTTGTACTGGGCGCGCAGCTTCTGATGCACGCGGGTCAGTTCAGCCGCGAAATCCAGGCCGGTCTTATAGCGCTTTTCCGGATCCTTCTGCAGCGCCATCGCCGTTACGTTCTCGAGTTCCTCGGGAATCTCGGGTCTCAGCGTATGGATCGGCGGCGGCGTGGCGAATACGATCTGATGCAGGAGTTTTTGCAGATTGCCGGCCCTGAAAGGCCGGGTTCCGGTCAGCAGCTCGTACATCACGGCCCCAAGCGAGTACAGGTCCGAACGATTGGTCAATTCGATCGACTGAACCTGTTCGGGAGACATGTACGAGGGGCTGCCCGCGATGCCTTCTATCCGCGAGATTTCCGAATCGGCCACCAGCGCGATGCCGAAATCGATGATGCGCACATCGCTGTCCAGCGTGAGCATGATGTTGCTGGGTTTTATATCGCGATGTATCACTCCGCGGCTGTGCGCGTAATGCAGGGCGCGGGCTGCCTTGTAAACCAATTCAACGACGTCATCGATTCGCAGCAGATTGTCGGGTCGGCAGTAGGCAGCGAGGGTGCGAGCACCGTGCACATGCTCGGTCACGATGTAGCAATGGCCGTTTTCTTCTCCCGCATCGTAGATCGGCAGAATGTTCGGATGCTGCAGCATGCCCACCATGTGCGCTTCGGACAGGAACATCTTGCGTGCGATCTTTTTGCGATTTTCGTCGCCGCTGGCATCGACGTTGTAGACCTTGATCGCCACGTCGCGGCCGTAATACGGATCATGCGAAAGGTAAACCACCCCGGTGCTGCCGCGCCCTACCTCGTTGATGATTACATACTTGCCGATCTTCTCCGGCAACGAATCACGGCCCGTATGGGCCTTCGCGTGATGAGTGGAGCGAGTAATGGTCAAGGGTAACCGTGCCAGCGGGCGTCATTCGACTTCAATAGCGCCAAAGGATACTGGTGTGGCTGCGGCTAAACTGTGATTTGGGTCGAGGCTCGGCCAAAGTGGTCGTATCCAGCGGCTTTGGGCGAGAAGTGCTCGCCGTTTAATGACCACGTCACGCCCGTACCTGACCGCAATTCGCCGATCGCGGTCAGCGTTAAGTTCAATTGATCGGCCGCGCCGTTGAGTTCGGCGTAGCGCCGCGCAGGCACCGCGAACAACAACTCATAGTCATCGCCGGCGCCAACGGCCCAATCGCGCGCTTGCTCCGCTGTTGCGACTGCGCGCATCGCAGAGGACAGCGGCAGGCGTTCGACGGCTACAGACGCCGCCAATCCGCTGGCCCGCGCCAACTTCGGCAGATCGCCCGCCAGCCCGTCGGATAAGTCCATTGCGGCGGACGCAATGCCTCGCGCCGACAGACCCAGCCGCACTCTCGGGGTGGGATATTCGAAACGGCGAATGAGTTCCGCTATCTCGCGGCTGACTGATATCGGCGGCGCGGCCGTGAAGCAGAGACCCGCTCCCGCATCGCCCAATGTCCCGCTCACCGCCAGCACATCTCCGGCCTGGGCGCCGCTTCGGCGCAGCGCCGTGCCGTGCGGTGCATGTCCCAATATCTGCACGCTCACCGTCAGCGGACCGCGAGTCGTGTCTCCGCCGACGAGCGACACCCCGTGGGCATCGGCAAGTTCAAGAAAGCCGGCAGAGAATCTTTGCAGCCAGTCAGGATCCGCGCCCGGCACGGTCAATGCGAGGGTGGCCCAGGCGGGCGTTGCACCCATGGCGGCAAGATCGCTCAAATTCACGGCGAGTGCACGATGGCCCACCGAGCGCGGGTCGCTGCCCTCGGGAAAATGCCGGCCAGCCACGATGGTATCCACAGCGGCCACCAGGTCCGATCCCTCGGGCAGCTTAAGCAGCGCCGCGTCGTCGCCGATGCCGAGAATTACGCCGGACTCCAAGCGCTGCAAAGGCTCGCCGCGGGAGAAAAAGCGGTCGATCAGTTCGAATTCGCCGAGATCGGATGGCTGCAAGCTTTGGGCCCTACTCTGCCGCGCGGCCGTATTCTTGGGGCCGCAATTCCTGGGCGGCGCGATCCAGCACCGCGTTCACAAACTTATGCCCGTCGGTCGCACCGAATTGTTTGGTCAGCAGTACCGCTTCGGCGAGCGCCACGCGGTAAGGTAATTCCGAGCACGACTCCAACTCATGCAATCCCAACCACAAGATGGCGTGCTCGATCGGGTCGAGCTCGTGGGGAGGAATCTCGCAGAGCCGGGCCAGGCGCAAATCCAATGCCTCGCGATTTGGCGCCACCGCTTCTATCAGCTCCCGAAAGTACTCCCGATCGACGCGCTCCGCTTCGGGATCGGCGTCGAACTGGCGGTGAACGTCCTGCCATGGATGCGGATTGATCTGGATTTGATAGAGCGCCTGCAGCGCAAGCCGTCGAGCGAGACTGCGGGCTCGATGGGCAGCAGCCCCTGTCGCCATTCAACTGTCCAGACGACGCAAGAGATTGGCCATCTCGATCGCCACCAGGGCGGCATCCGCCCCCTTGTTCCCCGCCTTGCCCCCCGCTCGGTCGACGGCCTGTTCCACAGTGTCCGTGGTCAGCACGCCAAACGAGATGGGCACGCCGGATTCGAGGGCAATGCGCGCTATGCCGCCCGCGCATTCACCGGCCACGTAATCGAAATGCGGCGTCTGGCCGCGGATCACCGCGCCCAGAGCGACGAGTGCCTGATAGCGATGCGAAAGCGCCAGCTTGCGGGCCACGATGGGAATGTCGAACGCTCCTGGAACACGCACGATGTCGATCTGCTTCTCGCCCACGCCGTGACGCTTGAGAGCATCCAACGCTCCGCGCAGCAGATGCTCCACGACGAATTCGTTGAATCGCGCAGCTATCAGCGCAAAGCGCAAATCGCGAGCCAGCAGTTCTCCCTCGATTATCTTCGGCTGATCATTGGGCACGATCATTCCTCGCATGGATCATGGTGGCAGTATAAGCCCAGCGGCGTTCATTCATCGCTGTCCACGTAACCGGTTATTTCCAAATCGTAGGCCGCAAGTCCCTGCAGCTGCTTCGGAGCGCTCAGCACCCGCATGCGCTTGAGACCCAGGTCCTTGAGAATCTGTGCGCCAATGCCGTAAGTGCGCACCACCGTCGCCCCCACGCTTTGCGGCGTAGGTTTGGCGTCCAGCTGCCTGACGCTGGCCATGAAGTCGCGCGGCGATTCCTCTGGCCGCAACAGCACGATCACGCCCGAAGCCTCTTTGGCGACCCGGTGCATCGCCGCGCGCAGCGGCCAGCCGAGCTTCTCGCTGTTGACGCCCACCACATCTCTTAGCGTGTCCTTGATGTGAACCCGTACCAGCGGCGGAACGGCGGAATTCAGGTCACCCTTCACCAATGCGATATGCACGGTCTTGTTGACGTGATCTTCGTAGCAGCAAAGCTGAAAGGCGCCGTACTCGGTGTCGACGGGTTCGTCGTAGATGCGCTCAACCGACCGCTCATTCTTCAAGCGATATCGGATCAAATCCGCGATGGTGCCGATCTTCAGGCCGTGAGTTTTTGCAAATAGCTCGAGATCGGGCCGCCGGGCCATGGTGCCGTCGTCATTCAAGATTTCAACAATCATGGCGGCGGGCGACAATCCGGACAAGCGCGCCAGATCACAGCCCGCCTCAGTGTGCCCGGCGCGCGTCAAGACACCGCCCGGCTGCGCCATGAGCGGGAATATATGCCCAGGCTGACGCAGATCCTCAGGAAGGGCGTTCGGTGCGACGGCCGTCTTGATGGTATGCGCGCGGTCGTGAGCAGAGATGCCGGTGGTCACGCCTTCCGCAGCCTCGATCGACAGGGTGAAGTTCGTGCGGTGCGTCGTATCGGTATCGCTCACCATGAGAGGCAGACGCAGCTGGCGGCAGCGCTCGCGCGTCAAAGTCAGACAGATCAGCCCGCGGCCGTAGCGAGCCATGAAATTCACATCCTCCGGCCGTACAAACTCGGCGGCCATGATGAGATCGCCCTCATTTTCCCGGTCCTCGTCGTCCATGATCACGGCCATTTTGCCCCGGGCCAGGTCGGCGAGAATCTCATCGATCGTATTTAGCGCAGCCATGGGTCGCCTCAAGTTTCAGTTTTTGTCATGAGTCTTTCAAGATATCTTGCGATGAGATCTATCTCGATGTTGACGTCATCGTCGATTCGAAGCTCGCCAAGCGTCGTCACCTCGAGTGTGTGCGGAATGACATTGACGTCGAAGCGGCGGGCGGCCACCTTATTGACCGTCAGGCTTACGCCGTTGACGCAGATCGAGCCTTTCGTCGCCACGAAGCGCATGAGCTCTGGGGGGAGTTCGAACTCCAGCCGCCGGCACCGGGCGTCGGCAACCGCTTCGCGCAGTTTGCCGACGCCATCGACGTGACCGCTGACCAAGTGGCCGCCCAGGGCGTCGCCGGCGCGCAAACTGGGCTCCAGATTCACCTTCGACCCGGCAGTGAGCGTGCCCAAGGTGGTCTTGGTCATGGTCTCGCGTGAAGCGTCGGCGAAGAAAATCGAGCCGTGCTTGCGCGTCACCGTCAGGCAGACCCCTTGCACGCAAATGCTGTCGCCTATCGAAAGGCGTGCAGGATCGAGCCCTTGCGCCTCGATCGCCAATTCCAGGTCGCCGCCCTTCGGTGCGATCGCCGTCACGAGGCCGCTCGCCACCACGATTCCGGTAAACATCTTTTATGCCTTCCTCAGATTCAAAATGAGCCGCACGTCATCTTCGAACCGCTGCATGTCGCGAAACTCGAATTGGGACAGGAAGGCCGGCGCTCCCGGATCCTTAAGGTGCATCAGCGGCGCGGCCTTTTCCCCCAGCAGCCTGGGCGCGACATACAGCACCAACTCGTCGATGAGCTGCGCGCAGAAAAAAGCACCGGCCAATGTCGGCCCGGATTCGATCAGCAGTTCGTTCACTTCAAGCTCGGTCAAACGCCGGATCACCGCCTGCAGATCCAAACCGCCCGCGCCGCGCGGCACGCGCTCCACCTTCCCGTCGCAGCTCGAGGCTCGCGCTTCCGGCGCGGCGAACACCAACGCACCGCCGCCATGGAAAATTTTCGATTCCGGGGCGCACCTGAGCATGGTATCGAGCACCACCCGCAACGGCTGGCGCACCCAAGGACCGTAGGCCAGACGCACATCGAGCCGCGGATCATCGCTGCGCACGGTACCTGCGCCCGTCAGCACCGCGGAACTGCGCGCGCGCCAGGTTTGCACATCCGCGCGCGATGACTCGCCGCTGATCCACACTGGTCCGCCCGCCGCGGGCGCAGTGCGGCCGTCCAGGCTCATGGCCATCTTCAGGCGCACGTACGGGCGGCCGCGTTCAAACCGGGAAAAGAAACCGATGTTGAGTTCGCGCGCCTCGCGCGCCGGTCCGCCTATCGACACCTCGATGCCCGCGGTCTTCAGCCGTTCGATTCCGGCGCCGGCAACCCTCGGATTGGGATCGCGCGAGCAGCAAATCACGCGGCTCACGCCGGCGGCAATCAAGGCATCCGCGCAGGGCGGAGTGCGTCCAGTGTGGCTGCAGGGCTCGAGAGTGACATAGACCGAGGCGCCGCGCGCCCGCGCCCCGGCCGCGCGCAGCGCCAAGACCTCCGCATGCGGCTCGCCTGCGCGTACATGCCAGCCCTCTCCAAGCACACTCTCGCTGTTCGCCACGACGCATCCGACCCGCGGATTCGGATCGGTGGTGTACAAACCGCGTGCGGCCAATGCCAGCGCCCGCTCCATGTGCGCCAGATCCTGCGCTGATAATCGCTCGCTCATCGCTCGTCGTCGGCAACTTCGCCAGGCAGCAGCGGCAGTTGGTCCTTGCTGTGCTCGCGGCGCCGGCGATGGCGCCGCAGCTGATCGATTTCCGCTCGGAAAGCGTCAAGATCCTGGAAGCTTCGATAGACCGATGCGAAGCGCACGTAGGCCACTTCATCCAGATGCCGAAGTTCCTCCATCACCATTTCACCGATGCTGCGCGAGGCGATCTCCCGTTCACCCAGGCTGCGCAGCTTGTGGCAAATTCGCGCCGCCGCGGCTTCGACCGCTTCGCGGCCAACCGGGCGCTTCTCGAGCGCCTTCCGCATGCCGGCAAGCATTTTTTTCTCATCGAATGGTTCGCGGCTTCGATCGCCTTTGACCACCGTCGGCAGCAGCAGCTCGGCTGCTTCGAAGGTGGTAAACCGCTCGGAGCAGGCCAGACATTCGCGGCGCCTGCGAATTTGGCGTCCTTCGCCGGCAAGTCGCGAGTCGATAACCTTGGTCTCCGTGTGATCGCAAAATGGGCAATGCATGGGATTTACCCACGGCAGCCTGTTCGGCTAGCCATAGACGGGGAAACGCCGGCACACCGCCAGCGCCTCGGCGCGTACCTTCTCGATGACTGATTCATCGCCCATGTGATCCAGCACATCGGCGATCCAGTTGGAGAGGTCCCGCACTTCGGGTTCGTTGAAGCCGCGGGTCGTCACGGCGGGTGTGCCGATGCGCAGCCCGCTGCTGATGGCCGGGGGGCGCGGGTCGTTCGGTACCGCGTTCTTGTTGACCGTTATGTGCGCGCGGCCCAATGCGGCATCTGCATCCTTGCCGGTGATGTTCTTGTCGATGAGATCGAGCAGAAATAAATGGTTATCGGTGCCGCCCGACACAATTTTGTAGCCGCGCTGCTGCAGAACCTTGGTCATCTCGCGGGCGTTGGTCACCACCTGCGCGGAATATGTCTTGAACTCAGGCGTCAGCGCCTCGAGAAACGCCACTGCCTTGGCCGCAATCACGTGCATGAGTGGACCGCCCTGGATTCCGGGAAACACCATCGAATTGAGCTTCTTGTGCAAGTCAGCGTGCGGCCGCGCAAGAATCAATCCTCCGCGCGGACCGCGCAAGGTCTTGTGAGTGGTCGTGGTCACGACGTCGGCGACCGGCACCGGATTCGGATACACACCCGCGGCGACCAGGCCCGCGACGTGCGCCATGTCGACGAAGAAATATGCACCCACCGAATCGGCAATGGCGCGGAAGCGCGCCCAATCGATGATGCGCGAATAGGCCGAGAATCCGGCCACGATCATCTTTGGATGATGCTCCTGCGCGAGGCGTTCCACTTGATCGTAATCGATGGTACCTGTGTCGGGCTCCAGGCCGTATTGAATCGCTTTGAAAAGCTTGCCTGAAAAATTGACCTTGGCGCCATGAGTCAGATGGCCGCCATGATCGAGGCTCATGCCGAGAATCGTATCCCCGGGATTGAGCAGGGCCAGATACACACCCGCGTTCGCTTGCGACCCGGAATGCGGCTGAACGTTCGCGTAGGCCGCGCCGAAGAGCTGTTTTGCACGGTCGATTGCCAGCGTCTCCGCAATATCGACGAACTCGCAGCCGCCGTAGTAGCGCTTGCCGGGATAGCCTTCGGCATACTTGTTGGTAAGCACCGACCCTTGAGCTTCGAGCACCCGCGGACTGGCATAGTTCTCGGAGGCGATGAGTTCGATGTGATCCTCTTGGCGGCCACGTTCACCGTCGATCGCTCGCGCAAGTTCAGGATCGAAGCCGGCGATGGCCATTTGGGCGCTAAACATGAGGGGCTCTCCAAGGATAGCCGATAATTGTAGCTCATTCGACTAGGGTTCCCTAGCGGCAAAGCCGCACCGTGACAACCGCCGGGTAGTCGCGGATAATTCGCCCATTGTCCCGCGCATTCGCGCGCTCACTTCAATACAGGTTCTAGATGGCTCAGTTCATTTACACCATGAACCGGGTTGGCAAGGTTGTGCCGCCCAAGCGCATTATTTTGCGCGATATCAGTTTGAGTTTTTTCCCCGGCGCCAAAATCGGGGTGCTTGGATTGAACGGCTCCGGCAAGTCGACATTGCTGAAAATCATGTCCGGCATGGATAAGGACATCGAGGGCGAAGCCCGGGCGCAAACCGGCATCAAGGTCGGCTATCTGCCTCAGGAACCCGTGCTGGACGATGCCAAGACCGTACGCGAAGTGGTCGGTGAGGGCGTCGGCGACGTGCAGGGGCTGATCGATGCTTTCAACGCCATCAGTGATAAGTTTGCCGAGCCGATGTCCGACGATGAAATGAACAAGGCTCTCGAAGATCAGGCAAAGCTGCAGGACAAGATCGATGCGGTCGGCGGCTGGGAGCTGGAGCGAAAGCTAGAGATCGCCGCCGACTCGCTGCGTCTGCCGCCCTGGGAAGCCAGGGTAGGAAAACTTTCCGGCGGGGAAAAGCGCCGCGTCGCCCTGTGCCGCTTGCTGCTGTCCAAGCCGGACATGCTGCTGCTCGACGAACCTACCAACCATCTTGACGCCGAATCGGTGGCGTGGCTGGAGCATTTTCTCGAGGAGTATCCGAGTACGGTCATCGCGGTCACGCACGATCGCTACTTTCTCGACAATGTCGCGGAGTGGATATTGGAACTGGATCGTGGTCATGGAATCCCGTGGCAGGGCAATTATTCCTCGTGGCTCGAACAGAAGGGGCAGCGTCTGGCCCAGGAAGAGCGCCAGCAAGACGCGCTCGCGAAGACGCTCAAGCGCGAGCTGGAATGGGTGAGAACCAATCCGAAAGCGCGCCAAGCAAAATCCAAAGCGCGCTTGCAGCGCTATGAGGAACTGGCTTCGCAGGAATTTCAGAAGCGCAATGAAACCAACGAAATCTACATCCCGCCCGGAGATCGATTGGGCGATCTTGTCATCGAGTGCAGCAGCCTGCGCAAAGGCTATGATGATCGCCTGCTCATCGATTCATTGAGTTTCTCCCTGCCGCCCGGAGGTATCGTCGGCATCATCGGACCGAACGGCGCCGGCAAGACCACATTGTTTCGCATGTTGTCCGGCATCGAGAAACCGGATAGCGGCGAGATCCGCTTGGGACCCAGCGTCAAGCTGGCCTATGTCGATCAGTCGCGGCAAGCCCTCAACGATAAGAATACGGTGTGGCAGGAAATTTCAGGCGGCCTGGATCTCATCAAAGTCGGCAACTACGAAACGTCCTCTCGAGGCTACGTCGGCCGCTTCAACTTCAAGGGCGTGCAGCAGGGGCAGATGATCGGCGAATTATCCGGCGGTGAACGCAATCGCGTGCACTTGGCGAAAGTATTGAAGGCCGGCGGCAACGTTTTGCTGCTCGACGAACCAACCAACGACCTGGATATTGAAACGCTGCGCGCACTGGAAGATGCGCTGGTGGCATTCCCAGGCTGCGCAGTGGTGATCTCGCACGACCGCTGGTTCCTCGATCGTATCGCGACCCACATTCTCGCCTTCGAGGGCGACTCCCAGGTCGTTTGGTTCGAGGGCAACTACCAGGATTATGTCGAGGACTACCGGAAGCGCAAGGGCGAGGATGCCGCGCAACCCCATCGAATCCGCTACAAACCGCTGACAGGTTAATGTATGAGCATTTACATCACGCCGCAGGATGAGTTGCATGTTGAATATCAGGGCATCGCGCTCACCTGCCCTCACTGCCAGACATTGTCGCATCTGACCGCGGTCGCGGTGCCCAAGTTCGAGACGATAAGCCGGCGCAAGGCAAAACACGTCGGCATTGTGTTCGCCTGCGACGCCTGCGGCGAGCCGGTATTCTTGAAGTTTCTGGTCAAGGCCTACACCTCGCTGCGAGCTGAACTTTCCGCAAGTTTCATGGAGATCGAGCGGGCACGCGAAAACTTTCCCCTGACCTATCTTCCCGAAGAGGCGGAAGGTCTTTTCAAGGAGGCGCTGAATTGCTACACGGCTTCTTGCTTCAACGCGTTTGGCGCCATGAGCAGGCGCACCGCCCAATCGCTGTTCCGCGAGCTTGGGGAGCGCGGCAAGTTGGAGCTTTTCGACACTCTCCAAGAGATTCGCACGCTGGCCAGTCTCGAGGACGATACTTTCGCAGTGCTGCGAAGCGTGCTGTTCGGCAATGATAGCGACCCCTGGCCGCACCAACCCAACTTGAATGCGGAGCAGGCAGGAATTCTTTTGGAAGTCATGCGCGATCTGCTCTATCAGACCTTCGTGCGCAAGGCGCGGCTGGTGCAGGCCGTGACCTTTCGCAAGTTTGTCGCACCCAATCAGGCTGAAGCCGGCTAGGCGGCTAGGCGGCTAGGCGGCTAGGCGGCTAGGCAGTAAACACTCGCGCATTGCGGAACAGGCGCATCCATCCGCCGTCCTCCGACCATTGCTTCGGCGCCCAGGAGTTTTGCACGCTGCGAAATACGCGTTCGGGGTGCGGCATCAATGAAGTGACGCGGCCATCGGTGCTGCACAAACCCGCAAGCCCCACACTTGAGCCGTTTGGATTGAAAGGATATTTCATCGTCGGCTGATCGCGCGAATCCACATACTGCAACGTCACCAACCCCGCCTCGAGCACGCCGTACGCGCTCGAATTCGAGTCGAACTCAGCCTGGCCCTCGCCGTGAGCCACGGCGATGGGCAGTACTGAACCATGCATTCCGGCGAACATCACCGAATGGGAGCGCGGGACGCGCACTAAAGCCAGACGGGCCTCGTATTGCTCCGAGCGGTTGCGCACGAAGCGCGGCCATGCTTGCGCACCCGGAACGATGTCTTTGAGCGCCGAGAGCATTTGACAGCCATTGCACACGCCCAAGGTAAAGGTCGCATCGCGTTGAAAGAACGCGGCGAACTCCTCGCGTGCCCGCGGGTTGAACAAGATTGACTTGGCCCACCCCTCGCCGGCGCCCAAGACATCGCCGTAGGAAAATCCGCCGCAGGCCACCAAGCCGTGAAATCGCGCCAAGCGCACCCGGCCCGCGAGAATGTCTGTCATGTGTACGTCGTAGGCATCGAAGCCCGCACGCGTGAACGCGGCGGCCATCTCGGTATGACTGTTGACACCTTGCTCGCGCAACACACAGATTGCCGGTCGCGCCCCGCCATTGATGAAAGGCGCTGCGACGTCGGCAGCCGGATCGAAACTCAAAGAAGCATGCAGACCAGGATCATCGGAGTCCTCGAGGCGCGAATATTCCTCCCGGGCGCAATCCGGATTGTCGCGCAGTGCCTGCATGCGAAACGATACCTCGCTCCAGCGCCGATGCAGGGCAACCCGCGATGCCGAATAGGCGATGGCGCCATTGGCGCTCACTTGAATCCCAGACCCGGCCTGCGGCTCGCCGATGTCGCGAGTGAGCCGCGCCAAGCCGTGACGCTCCAGAATCGCGATGCTTTCCACGACCCGTGTGGCCGGCACCTGCAACACCGCACCCAGTTCCTCCGCGAAACAAGCCGCGATGGGGTCCGCTACCGGCCCTAAATCGATGGCCAGACCACAGCGGCTGGCGAAAGCCATCTCCAGCACGGTCAGCAACACGCCGCCGTCCGAACGATCATGATAGGCGAGCAGCAGCGCTTCATCCTTCAACTCGCGCAGCGCCGCAAAGAATGCACTGAGCAGGCTCGGGCTATCGAGATCGGCGGGACTTCCGCCGCCCTTCATGTGTACCTGCGCCCAGCACGAGCCGCCCAGACGATTCTTGCCGCCGCCTAAATCGATGAGCAGCAGACGCGAGGGCTGCGAATCGTCAAGCTGCGGCGTCAGAGTCGAACGCGCATCCCGCACGGGAGCGAAGGCGGACACAATCAGCGATATCGGTGCAACGACGGCATGCTCGCCGCCTTCATCTTGCCAGACGGTCTTCATGGACAAGGAGTCTTTGCCCACGGGGATGGTGATGCCGAGGGCCGCGCACAATTCGACGCTGACGGCGCGCACGGTGTCATACAAGTCGGCATCCTCTCCGGGTTCCCCGCATGCCGCCATCCAATTCGCGGACAGGCGAATATCGGTCAGATGATGGATATCCGCCGCGAGTATATTGGTAATGGCTTCGCCGACAGCCAATCGTCCGGAAGCCGGCGCATCGATCACGGCCACCGGAGCGCGCTCTCCCATCGCCATGGCCTCGCCGCTATACTCATCGTAACTGCTCAAGGAGACCGCGGCATCGGCAACCGGCACCTGCCACGGTCCGACCATCTGATCGCGGCTGATCAATCCGCCGACGGTGCGGTCGCCGATGGTGATCAAGAAGGATTTATCGGCGATCGTCGGTAAACAGAGCAGGCGATCGACCGACTCCTCGATCGTCGAGCCGGCGGTGGACAAATCCGCCGGCTTCTTGGCTATGGAGCGCGCATCGCGCGTCATGCGCGGCGCTTTTCCGAGCAGAATCTCGATCGGCATGTCGACCGGTGTGGCGTTCAGCTGCCGGTCGGTGACGATGAGGCATCCATCGGCGGTGATTTCGCCCACCGCGGCGAAGGGACAGCGCTCACGCTCACACAGCGCTGCGAATTGCGCGACGCTTCCTGGAACCAGCGCGAGCACGTAGCGCTCCTGAGCTTCGTTGCACCAGATCTCCATCGGCGATAGTTCCGACTCGGCGCTCGGAATCTTGCGCAGGTCGATCCGGCCGCCGCGATGGCTGTGCGCGATGGCCTCAGGCAGCGCGTTCGAGAGACCGCCGGCGCCGACATCGTGAATCAGCAATATGGGATTCGCGTCGCCCAGTGCGATGCACTGATTGATGACTTCCTGGGCACGCCGTTGGATCTCGGCGTTGCCGCGCTGCACCGATGCAAAATCCAAATCGGAAGAACTCTGGCCGCTGCCCACAGAAGATGCGGCGCCTCCCCCCAGTCCGATCAACATCGAGGGGCCGCCGAGAACGATCAGCGGCGCGCCCACCGCCACCTGTTTTTTTTCCACGTCCTGGCGCCGTACATTGCCAAGGCCGCCGGCGATCATGATGGGCTTGTGATAGCCGCGAATCACCGCGCGGCCATTTTCCAACCCGCGCTGTTCGAATACCCGAAAATAGCCGCACGTGTTGGGGCGGCCGAATTCATTATTGAAAGCCGCGGCGCCCAGCGGAGCGGCAATCATGATATCGAGCGCCGCAGCGATTCTATCCGGCTTGCCGATGTCGACCTCCCAAGACTGAGGCATACCGGGAATTTTCAAGTTTGATACCGAAAACCCGGTCAATCCCGCCTTGGGTTTGGCGCCGATTCCCGTGGCGCCCTCGTCGCGAATCTCGCCGCCCGCGCCGGTTGCAGCTCCGGGAAAAGGCGAGATGGCGGTCGGATGATTGTGAGTCTCGACCTTGAGCAAGATGTCGATCGGCTCCCGCGAGCCCAGATATCGATGCGTATGCGGATCGGCGTAAAAGCGCGTGGCGTTGGCGCCCTCGATGACGGCGGCGTTGTCGCGGTACGCGGATAGCACGCCCGCGCAGTTGCGCGCGTAGGTGGCGCGGATCATGGCAAACAGCGACAACGGCATCGTTTCGCCATCGACGATGAATTCGGCATTGAATATTTTGTGGCGGCAATGCTCGGAATTGGCCTGCGCGAACATCATCAATTCCACGTCCGTCGGATCCCTGTTCAGCGTGCGAAACGCCTTCACCAAATAATCGATCTCCTCGCTCGACAGGGCCAGACCCCAGTCGTGGTTGGCGCGCGCCAGAGCCGCATGGCCATCCTCGCCCAAGACGACGTGGCGCAGCGGGCGCGCGGCGGCCGTGTGAAACATGCCTTCAGGTTCGAGGGAATCGGTCCAAATCGATTCGGTCATGCGATCGTGCAGCCGTGCGCCCAGCCGATTCAAGTCTGCGGCGCCGAGCGCCGCGGAGGATTCGATGAAGTACACGGTGCCGCGCTCGACCCGCGCCACGGCATCCAAGCCGCACACGTGCACGATATCCGTGGCCTTGCTCGACCACGGGGACTCGGTACCAACCCTCGGGGTCACTAGAATTTTGCTGCCGCCGCTTGGCTGCGGCGCCGCAACGCGGGACCCATAGATAAGGAGAGTCGCCAACAACCCCATTTCGGAGGCGCTCAAGGCGCGCGAAGCATCGACGAAGTGAATCCAGCGGGACGAGAGCGCCGTGACGCGTGAATCCAGTGTCTTGAGCGCGCGCAGCAGTTCGTCGAGACGAAATTGCGACAGCGCCGGCGCGCCGAAAAGGCTAAACATGCACTATTCTACAGGCGTTGAGCTACTTGCGAGCGCTCGAGTCTCCGCCGGGCGTATAGATTGGCACCGGGAATTGAGCGACGTTCGAGCCCTCCAGGGCGACCACCTTGCTGACGCCCTGTTTCTTCACCTCATCAATGCGCAGAACCGCGTGCATGGGAAGGTACGTGCGCTTTACTTCGTGGAATTCCGCCTTTATCTTCTCCTCGGCAGGATCCACAACCACGGTTGAGCGTTCCCCGAACACCAGCTCCTCCACTTCTATGAAGCCGAATAGGCTACCGTGACTCACTTTGCGGGCGTAGATCTCATAGACCTTGCCCTGATTTACGAACAGAACTTTGAAAATGTGACTCGCTGCCATTTAGAAGGCTCCAACCATTGCTAGTATTTCACCATATTATACCGGCACTTAGCGCATACCTTGAGACCCGCCGGAGGGATTGACTATGGCCTTGCGCTTACGCGTTGTCAGCGAACACTCCTCCCGCCTAGGGCCGCTAGCCACCAAAGTATTCGGTGTGCACGGCGGCACCATTGGGCGTGGTACTGACAATGAGTGGATTCTACCCGACCCTGAGCGTTACCTCTCGGGCAAACATGCGCGAATCGATTTCAGGGCCGGTGCATACGTCCTGGTCGATACCAGTTCGAACGGGGTTTACGTCAACGGCGCGCAGGTTCCCCTAGGCAAGTATCACGATTACGCTCTCAAGGAGGGCGATTATGTCCGTTTGGGCGAATATGAACTCTTGGTCAGTATCGACAAGACCAATGACTTTCCTCCGGAGGAAGGCGCCACGGTTGCATACGACGGGCAGTCGCCTTCCGCTGCCGTCAAAAAATCCACGGCCAATGATTTGGGTGCAGACCTCGACCTGAGCCAGCTGCTGGAGCCAAGCGACTTATCGATCGCCGATTCAGGATCCCGGCCTCGCGATGCGTATGGACAACCGCTGCCGCGGCGCGAGCCCCCAGCCGAGCGGGCAGAAGCCGGCGGTACTCCCTGGCACATGATGACGCGGCCCCTGAGGGTCGAAGCCGCCGCAAAGACCGAAAGCCCCGCAAGCCTTGCCATGTCTCGCTCGCAAACACCGGCGCTGTTCGAGGGTGATTTCGACATCGGATTGAGCGCGTTCTGCCGCGGCGCCGGCATCGAGCCTCGCTCCATCGGCACCGAGGCGCGCGGCGCGGCACTGCAAATTGCGGGTCAATTGCTGCGTGAAGCGGTGCTTGGCTTGATGGATTTGAACCAGGGGCGCAGCGAATTCCGAAATCGATTCAGGATCCCCTCGCCGGTGACGGATGGCCCGGAATCGCCGCTGAATTTTTCCCGCGGAGTCGACGAGGCACTGGTGCGGCTACTGAACACCTCCTCGACTCGCGCCGGATCGGTCGAGGCGATTCGCGAAAACTTTCGCGAACTCAAGGGGCAGAATACGGCGACGCTGGCCGCCATGCGTGCCGCATTCGAGGAATTCCTGGGCCGCGTGGATCCGAAGGAACTGGAAGAACGCTTCGAGCGCGCAGGCAAGCGCGGCGTGTTCGGCGGTCAAAGCAAAGCCAAGTACTGGGACTTGTATGCCGAATTGTTCGCGGGTCTCGCGCAACGCCCCGCCGACGGATTTCCGCACCTATTCATCGAGACGTTCGCCAAGGCTTATGAAACCAAGCTGCGCACGTTGGTTCCACCGCGTCGCAGCAGTTTCGGCCCCGAGCCGGGAGCGCCGATCGATCCGGACGGCCAAGCCGTCGGCGATGCCTAGAGCGGACGGTGCGGCTCCTACTCGTTGAAGACGATGACATCGTCGCCGACGCCATTGCGCGCGGTCTGACGGCAGCCAACTACGCCGTCCACCGGGTCACCAGCGCCGAGTCCGCCCAAGCCGCGCTGGCGGATGAGGAATTTGCTCTGGCGATTATCGATGTTGGTCTGCCGGGCACCGACGGCTTGAGCTTGGTGCGGCGCTTGCGCAGCACGGGTAAGACGCTGCCCACCCTCGTCCTGACCGCCCGCTGCACCTTGGCCGATAAGGTCAAGGCCCTCGATCTTGGCGCCGATGATTTCATGAGCAAGCCGTTCGAGGCCGCCGAACTGGCGGCTCGCTGCCGAGCTCTGATGCGCCGCTCCGGCGGTGCCTTGAACGGCGTCATCAAGCTCAATCGACTGAGCGTCGACCTCGCGGGCAAACGGTTGTGCATCGATGATTCGGAAGTGGAACTCACCGCACGCGAATGGTTGGTGCTCGAATGTCTGGTACGGCGCATGAGCTTGATTGTGTCCAAGGATCGGCTTCAGCAAGCTGTGGCCAGCCCCGACCAGGACATCACGGCAAACGCGGTAGAGGTGCATATCTCCCGTCTGCGCGCAAAACTCGGCGACGCCGCCGTCATTCGCAGCTTGCGCGGACTGGGGTACCGGTTGGAAGAAGCCAAACCGAAATGACCGCGTCCATCAGTCGTCGCCTGATTTTTTGGTTGGCTGTACCCCTCATGCTGATGGCGCTTTGCGGATCGCTGGTGCACTACTTCAACAGCGTCGCGCCTGGGTTCTTGAGCAGCGACCGGCGCCTGAAGGAGGCCGCGAATTCCCTGATGGCGCATGTTGTCATCAAAGAAGGCCGTGTGACGCTCGATGGCGGCGAGAACGGCAAGCCGGCATTGCCCGCCGCCGATTCGATCAAGTACGCTCTGCGCGATACGCATGGCCGCCTGCTCGCTGGAGATGTGCAACTGCCGGCGGTGCCAATGAATGCCGATACGAGCCAATTGCTTGCCATGTCGCAAGTCGACCATCGCAGCCTGCGCACGCTGACCACCCGATTCGATACTGCCGCCGGGGTCATCTTCATCACGGTCGCGGACCTGCATCCGCCAACCGACCCGGCCGTCAGATACGGCTTCATGAATACTCTGCTGTGGGATTTCGTGCAGCTCGACGTCACGCTGGTATTGGTGTGGATCGGCATTCAACTCGGGCTTCGTCCCGTGAAGAAGTTACGCGACGAGATTGCGCGGCGTTCGCCGCTGGATTTGCGTCCCATTGTCGAATCTTCGGTGCCGCGCGAAATATCTCCGGTGGTGGTCACGCTGAATCGCCTGTTTACGATGCTGCGCACATCGGCCCAGTCGCAACAGCAGTTTATCGCCAATACCGCGCATCAACTACGCACGCCGATCACGGGCATGCAGGCGCAGCTTGACCTGTTGAGCGCGGAACCCGAGGCGCAGCCGATCAAGGACCGTTTGCTGACCCTGCAGGAGGGCATCAGACAATTGGCGCGCGCCGCCAACCAGCTGCTCACGCTGGCGCGAGCCGACCCGGCCGCGAACATCGCCATCAAGAATCAGGATGTGGACTTGAGCGGTTTGCTGCGCGAAGTGGTCGCTAAATTCATCGATCGCGCAGTGCAATCGGAGATCGATTTGGGCGTGGACGTGCAGCCCGTCTCGATCACCGCCGATCCTTCGCTCCTCGACGATCTCTTGAGCAACCTGGTCGATAACGCTTTGAAATACACTCCGGCCGGCGGCAGCGTCACTGCTCGCGCTGGAACGCACGCCGGCAGGGCTTTCTTGAGCGTGGAGGATTCAGGTCCGGGCATTCCCGAGCCCGAGCGCCAGCGGGTGCGGCAACGCTTCTATCGATTGCCCAACTCCCCCGGCCATGGCAGCGGGCTGGGATTGGCAATCGTCGATGAGATCGCCAGACTGTACGGTGCCTCGGTGAGCATCGGGTCCGGCGCCGATGGACGCGGCACCAAGGTGCACGTCCTGTTTGCCGATGCGTCCGGCGCGCGCAGTTAGGGCTATGGATACTGCGAACCAGGTCTCATTCCTGAGAACCCACACATTCCCGTCAGTTTCACGAAGGCTTCAATCGCTAAGGTGACCCCATGAAGTTGTTATCGACCCCCAAGCAGCACGACCAATCGGGATTTACACTGATTGAGCTGATGACGACGCTGAGTGTCGCAGCAATCCTGCTGACCATTGGCATCCCCTCCTTTAAGTATGTCACGACCGCCAACCGTGCCTCCGGTGAAATCAACGGCTTACTCGGCGACATGCAATTCGCGCGCGGCGAGGCAATCAGGGAAGGCCAGACAGTCACGATCTGTGCCGCCACGAATGGTGCCCCTCCCTGCACGGGCACCACCTCGTGGCAGACAGGCTGGATAGTTTTTTCGGACACTGGAGTGCCTGGAGTGTTTGGCGGGAATGATGTGTTGCTGAAATCGCAGAAGACACTTTCCAGCACCGATACCCTCACTGCCGATCACGCCATCACGCTCGTGACTTTCAGCCGCGAGGGCTTCACCGCGAGCTTGCCAGGCGCCGTCACTTTCACGCTGCACACGACGCCGTTGAGCCCCAATTACACGCGATGTCTTTCCGCGACCATCGTCGGCGCGCTATCGACGCAAATCGGCGGCAGCCTCACCGCGGAGAATTTAGCATGCTAGGACTACCTTCTCAGCGCGGCTTCACCCTGCTCGAAGTCATGGTGGCCCTGTTCGTCCTGTCGGTAGGTTTACTGGGCGTCTTGAAACTCGAGACGGTGGCCTACGCGAGCACCAACGTCGCGGCCAAGCGATCGCTGGCGGCGCTCGAAGCCTCGAGCTTGGCGGCCTCCATGCACGTCAATCGCGGCTATTGGACGACGCCCGATCCGGCGGCCGCAACCATCACCGTCACCGGGCCGCTGGTAGCCGTGACCTCAAACGCGCCTCTGTTGGGGGGCGTCATCGGCGCGGCTCAGGTATGCACATCCACGACGGTCCCTTGCCTGCCGCTGAACATGGCCGCTTACGATCTGCAGCAATGGGCCACAGCCCTTTCCGGACTTCTTCCCAATGTCACGGCCACGGTCAACTGCGGAACCGCCTCACCCGTCAGTTGCATGATCACCATTACTTGGAATGAGAACGCCGTCGCCATCAATACGCAGGAAACCGGCGCGCTCGCAAGTCCCAGCTACACGTTGTACGTCGAACCATGAACACATTCAGCGCACGCATCGCTCATTCCACCCGCACCGGTCAACGCGGCTTCACCTTGATCGAAATGATGGTCGCCATCACGCTGGGTGTGTTTCTCATCGGCGGACTGCTCATGATGGTGATGAGCACTCGCGATGCATTCGGCAAGCAGAATCTGCTGGCTCAGCTGCAGGATAACCAACGGCTGGTGATGACCTTCATGGCGGAAGTCGTGGAGTCCACGGGGTACTTCCCTGACCCCGTGCACAACGTCTACACCACGGTGCTCTCGGCCCCAGCAGGCGTATTCACCGCACCGGGTCAAGCAGTCTTCGGAACTTACAACGCAGCCATACCCGGCGATACGGTCACGATCCGCTATGGCGCTGCGCTCAACGACAACGTGTTCAACTGCAAGGGTCTCACGAACACAACGGTCGCCACATACGACGTGTTCGTCAATAAATTCTGGGTGAACAATGCCATCCCCACCAATCCGGTACTGACGTGCACGGTCAGCAGCACCGCGATCAACCCGGCCTTCGACGTACCGCTGGTGAACGGAGTCCAGAATTTGACCATCCTTTACGGCATCAAGCGGAACATCGCCGACACGGGCAGCTGTGCCGACACCTATTTGAACGCCAGCCAGATGCTTGCGGCGGATTGGAGCAACGTGTGTTCCGTCAACGTGACGATTTCGTTCATCAATCCGATCAGTCCAGCCGGGCCGCCCATCAAGATTCAGCGGGTGATCGCCACCATGAATGCCGCCGGGGTCAATTCATGAAGAAGCATATTCCTGAGACGCTCAAACATCAGCGCGGCATGGCGCTGATCACGGCCATGCTGCTGCTGATCGTGGTCACGATCATGGCCTTGAGCATGTTTCGCAGCTACGGCGTCCAAGAAAGGATTGCCGGCAATACCCGCGACAAGCAGCGGGCAATCAATGCCGCGGTGAGTGCTCAGCAATTCGCTGAGAGCTTGCTGGCAAGCGGCACGGCGCCGCTGTCGGGCGTATGTCCCGCCGGCGTGCTGCCCAACGGCGCCGAGGTGTGCACCAACTCGCCGATGCCTATCTTCACGACATTGCCCTGGGTGACGGGCGTGACATATTCAAATTTCACCTCCAATTCCATCAATGGCGTGAGCAACGTCATCAGCGCCACTGGGACCGCGGCCACCGCGACTCAGACTGCCTCGTATGTTCAGGCGCCAATTTTCTATATCACCGATCTCGGCGCCAATGCGGGCACTCCGCCCGGCGAGGTGTACCAGATCGATGCTCTCGGCTACGGCGGCTCGTCGAATACCGTGGCCGTCGTCGAAAGCACTTTCGTGATCGGCACCAATACTCCAACCCAGTTGACAGGCCCATGAACCACAAACATCTCTCTGTCTCGATGGCGGTCCTCGCGGGCATCATTGCCGCAGGGTTCTCCTGCGGCGCGGGCGCCCAGGTAACATCGAACGATGACTTCACCCAAGCCAACGACACCAATAGCTGGCAGACCTTCGACGGCGCCTGTCTCACTGCGGGCGACGGCACCGGGAGCATTCCCGCTTGCAGAGGACTGCCTTATTACGCTAATCAGGTCCAAATCGGCGGCAGCGATGGATATCTGGGCATGACGACGAATCCTGGGTCAGGTGCCGGAGAAATCCCCGATGCGCCGGGCGCCGGTGCGCTGCGTTTTACCAACTGGTACACGCAAGCCGGCAGCATCATCTCGAGCGGCGCGCCGTTTGCGACCGGCTCCGGTCTGCAGGTGGTGTTCAAAACCATCAGCTATCACGGCGATTACGGCGGCGCGGGCGGGGATGGCGCGGACGGCATGGCTTTCTTTCTCATGGACGGCTCCCACAGCCCGTATGACACCGGTGCCTTCGGCGGTAGTCTCGGATACACCTGCTCCAACGTGAACAATGACGGTACGATTCGCCCGGACCTCACCAGGCGCGGATATGATGGGCTGGCTTATGGTTATCTCGGTCTCGGCATCGATGAATACGGCAACTTCTTAAATCAAGGCGACAATACCCACACCGGCTTCGGCTATCTGCCCGGCCGCATCGGCTTAAGAGGCGCCGGCAGCGTCTCGTGGGGTGCACTGGCAGCCCTCAGCGCTAACCCCGCAGGTCCCATATTCGGGTACTACCCCGGGTTCGGTGCGCTCACCCAGGCGCAACAAGCAGCCGCCGTTGAGAACACCTGCCGCAGCGGCTACTATTGGAACTATTCCAACCCGTCTGCCCCCTATCAGACCGCTATCGCGGCGCCTGACTATGCGCCGGTTGGCCTGCCAATAGTTTTTGCCAGCATTCCCTCATTGGCGGGAAACAAGATCGCCAACGAAGCGGCGCAAACCCGCGGTGCCGCTCAGCCCATCACCTACAACTTGAAAATCACGCAAAACGGAATCTTGAGCTTGGCGATCAGCTATAACGGCGGCAACTACATTCCGGTGATCACCAATCAGAACATCACCGCCTCCAATGGAGCGTTGCCCGCCAGTTTCAGATTCGGTTTTACCGGTTCGACCGGCGGCAGCAGGAACGTGCACGAGATCTTGTGCTTTCAGGCGGCGCCCAACAACGTGTCGGGCACCGGCGTGGGCGTGAACGAGCAACAAGCCACCAAGATTGCCACGGGCACCCAAGCATATTTGGCTTACTACTACCCCGGCGATTCAACCGGACGGTTGACCGCGAACACACTGGAATACAGTGCGGGAAGCCCCCCGACCATTACGATCAATACCACCGCGAACTGGGATGCGTCCTGCAATTTGACGGGTGTGGCGGCTCTGGCAACCTGCACCGCCACAGGCGCCGCGGGCCCCTTGCCTCCGCAAATCCCGATCACCAGCCGGGTCATGTTGACATGGGATCCCACCCAGGCGCCGCCGCGGGGCGTCGCCTTCGAGTGGAGCCCCGCCACCGCCGGCAGCGCGATCAATGTCGCGCAGCAAAACGCGCTGGACGCAGGCGATACGCCGCCTTACAACGCCAACCGCCTGTCGTATCTGCGAGGCGACCGGACCAATGAGATCAACACCCTTGGAGTCGGCCTATTTCGCGCCCGAGATTCGGTCCTGGGCGATATCGTCGATTCGAGCCCGACCTGGGTAGGGCCGCCGACCTCGCACTATGCCATTACCTGGCATGACTTGTTGGTTGCCACCGATCCGACTCCGGAGAACAGCGGAGCGCAATCCTTCCCGCAGTACATCACCGCGGAGCAAACGCGCCTCAACGTCGTTTACGCCGGTTCCAATGATGGCTTCATGCATGGCTTTCGCACCGGATCCTTCGACATCAACGGCAACTACGTGACCACTGGGGCGACTCCCAATGATGGACAAGAAGTCATCGCTTACATGCCGGCGGCGGTAGTGAATACCATTCACAATCAACCCGATCCTACGCTCGACTTTGCCAATGCTCAGTACGCCCACAATTTCTTTGTTGACGCGACGCCCGACACCGACGATGTCTACTACGGAGGTGTCTGGCACACATGGATGGTGGGAGGACTGGGTGCGGGCGGTTCGGCCATCTACGCACTCGACATCACCAACCCGAGCAATTTCAGCGAACCGAATGCCGCCAGCCTGGTCATGGGCGAGTGGTCCGCGGCGACCGTAAGCTGCACCAATGCGACCAATTGCGGCAACAATATGGGAAACACTTACGGCACACCGATTGTGCGCCGGCTGCATGACGGCAAATGGGCCATCATCTTCGGCAACGGCTTCGGCAGCGTCACGGGCGATGCGGGCATTTTCATCATGCTGCTCGACGCGTCCGGCAATACCTCGGCAGCGACTACCTATTATTTGAGCACGGGGAAAGGCACAGGCTCGGTCGCGACCCCCTGCGTGAACCCCGCCATTTGCGACGGAATCGCCTACGTCTCATCGGCCGACTTGGACGGCGATCACATTACCGACTATGTGTATGCCGGCGATGTGCTCGGCAATGTATGGCGCTTCGATTTGACCAGTGGGGTTGAGGGCAACTGGGCCGCTGCGAGTTCGCCGTTGTTCACGGCGCCGGCGGGTCAGCCAATCACCACCAAAGTCCAGGTCATCAGTGTGCCCCAAGCTTCAGGTCCGGCCCGGATCATGGTCGATTTCGGCACGGGTCAGAAATTCCCGCCAACCATCCTGGTGCCGACTACGTACCAGAGCGGAGTCCAGTATCTCTATGGGATTTGGGATTGGAACATGTCGAATTGGAACTCCAAGTCGTCCACTCAATATTTGAGCATCGCTGCGGCTGCGACGCTAACGCCCGCAAATCTGACCGCACAGACGCTGACTGCAACCGGCACCGTCAATGTCAATTATGCGCTGACGGTTACTTCGAATGTGGTGTGTTGGGACGCCTCGACCACCTGCATGAGCGGCAATACCCAGTTCGGCTGGTACATCGCGCTGCTGGGTGCACAGGAGCAGGTGGTATTCAATCCGCTCATTTATCAAAATGCATTCCTCGTCAACACCACGATACCGGCAGTCAATACGTCATTGTTGTGCAGCGTCCCCAACAATACGGGCAACACCATTGCGATTAACTTGGCCACGGGCGGCGCGCTCGGCGGTCCTTCGGGCAGTTTCTTCCTCAATGCGGCGGCCACCACTGCCGCCGGCGCCCAGACGAATGGCACGGGTACTCCCTTCATCGCGCAAGCGGGAGGCAATACCTTTATCCTGACGCAATCGTTGGGCGACGCCAGTTTCACGGTGCCGTCCGGAACGGCGCCGCCAGCCGGAGCGCCGCTCTATTGTGTGGACGGTTCCAAAATCTGCTCGGGAAGCATTCGGAGTGCCTCGCTCACCTCCAAGCGTCTCACGTGGATCGAGCGCCGCTAAAGGATATGCCATGACCACCCGTCAAACCTTGATTCCGTCCATGCAGCGCCACCGCGGCTTCACACTGGTCGAGCTGATGATCACGGTCGTGATTCTCGCCATTATCGTGGGGATTGCAGTCCCGGCCTACACGCAGCAGATCCAGAAATCACGACGCACCGATGCGCGCAACGCGCTTCTCGATATCGCCGGACGCGAGGAAAGATTTCTGAGTGTTTCCAACGCCTACAGTCAGCTTCCGACCGATGTGGGTTATACGGGCGTCGCGTGGCCGCAAACAGTGAGCAATGGTTATTATACGGTGACTGTCGTGACCCCAAATCCCGGCTTCCCGGCAACAACCCCGTCCTTCCTCATCACGGCAACCCCAATCGGCGTACAAGCGGGCGATACTACTTGCGCGACCTTTACCGTGAATCAGATCGGCCAGCAAACCGCGCAGAATTCGGGCGGCACGGATACCTCGGCGACCTGCTGGGGATTGTAAAGGCGACACTTTCGCAGCTTAAAAAAAGCCGCGCTTGCAGCGCGGCTTTTTCATTGCCTGATGGACTTGGCCCTGATCGACTTGGGCGTATCTATCGGGCGCTGTAACCGCGCCCTTCGACGCAGGCCACCATCGCGCGCTGATAGTCAGAACCGTTCTGCGCAACCTGTCCGGCCTGATCGGTCGCCCACTTCTGGCATTCGGCCTTATCGGTGGCCTGCTGCTCAGGGGTTTGACCATTCTTCGGGTACATGAAGATCTGACCGGCCGCCATGGCACCCGGCGGCGGGCCAGGATTAGGATTGGGCGCACCCACATCGGCCTGTCCCGCTCCGTCCCCGGCACCGCCCGCAGCACCGGCGTCAGCGACCGGCGGAGGATCCGTCGCCACGTAGCCCGAGTAGTCGGGGTTGTACGTGTAATAAACGTCATTCGCGTAGTAGTACGGAACACCGCCATACCAGTACGTGGCATATGCCAGAGGCAGAACCGGCAGGAACCAAGCGAAGCCTGCGCCGTAATAGGCTCGCGGCCAGTAGCCGCCTCCCCAGTAGCCGCCGCGCCAGTAGGCACCCGTCGAATAGCCGTGTCCGTATCCATACCCGTAATGGCCGGGGTATCCGTAGGCGCCATGGCCGCCCGCATAACCCCCTCGGTAGCCGGCCGCGTAGCCGCGTGCCCCGCCGTAGCCCGCGTAGTGAGCCGCGCTGGCATAATGGGCAGCTCCCGCCGAGCGGCCGGCCGAGGCGTGCGATCCGCCTACAGCGTGGCCGCCGCCCGAGGCGTGACCACCGCCGCCGCTATGACCTTGAGCCAATACAGGCGCAGTGCCGGCGAGGATTGACCCCAGCAGGCCGACCGCCAGTAGAACGCCTTTGCCCTTGATACTCATATGTCTCTCCTCAACTCTGCGTATTCAATAAGACCCTATCTATCTAACGCGGTTCATGGCTTTTGGTGTACATAACACCAGCTTAATTGCCGGCCTAATTTCGCCTTGCCGCACTAAACATGACGTAGGCTATCCGTCCAGGCTCCGGCTCGAAAAACCTGGAATTTGTGTCATTCACAATGACACTGCCTACATAGGCTCGATTGGCCACATTATCAAGGCGGGCAAACTCGGTGAACTGCCAGTGGGCCGATTCTTGCTCAAATCCAGCGCGCAAATTCACCACCCAATAGCCCGAGGCCGCGTCCGTGTTGCGGTCATTAGCATAGATTCGTGCGCGGCTCACAGTCTCAAGTGTGGTGGAAAATCCGAGCGGCGCATAGCTCCAGGTAACCCCGGCATATAGCGCATTGCGCGCCAATGCGGGTAGGAAACTTCCTTCAGGCACCAACTGATAGCTCGCAGGCGGCGCTCCGGTGTGCGCCAGCGGATTGCAGGGTGTGGTTACGCAGGTGTAGTAGGCCGATTCCACGATTGCTCGGATGTAGGTGTAGGCCAACCGGCCGCTGAACCCGCCTGCCCAATATGCCTCCGTCGCCAATTCCAAGCCGCGGCGGTTGGTTTCGCCAATATTCTGGTCCACGGTGCGCCCGTCGAAGTTTTGCAACACCGCCAACTCGTCCACGGTCTTGATGTAAAAGGCGGCAAGATTGGCGCGCACGTGATCGTTGGCCGCCTTGATGCCCGCCTCATAATTGTCGCTGCGCGCCGGCTTCAATCCCAGATTGAGCCCGGGCAGACTGCCGTCGACCGAGCGATACGCCAGGTCATTCAACGTCGGCGTTTCAAAACCCTTGCCGTAAGATCCGTAAAGATTGATCGCCGATGAGGCCCTGAAGGTCACTCCCGCGACCGGATCGACAGCCGAATACTGAACTTCGCTGTCCGCGCCGTCGATAACGGCCAGATGGCCGTGGGAAGCGACATTCACTTGATTGTTGCGCACGCCGGCGATCAGACGCCAACGCACATCGGGGTCCCACTGCGCCTGAAAATACTGGTCGAAGTCGTACACATAGTTGGTCTCGTAACGGCGCAGCGTGCCTTCCACGCCAAGCTGCGAACCGATGTAATTCAAGTAGCCTTTGCGAGTTTCCGCCAGATCGTCGTAACTGATGCCGGCCACCAGCAGCAACGGCATACCGCCCGGATTGCGCTGATCGGCCACATGTAAATCGGTGCCCCAATACGCACGATCCAAATTGATCACGCCGCCGGGGTTCAAGGGCGTGGCTTCCTGCGTCGTTTGAGGGATGGCCTGAAACTGCGTCGTGCCGCGATGGCCGGTGTATGCCGTCGCGAACACTTCGTCGGCGGCGCTCAGCTTGTTCTCGTAGGCCGCGCCCAATTGCTCCTGATCGAGCGATTTTCGCGTGTCGTACAAAACCGCATTCACGCCCGCCTGCCTGGGATCCGCGTCGAGCTGCGCGCGCGTGAGTCCCAAGGGATCTTGCACGAATGGCGTTTCGACGGCGTTGCCTACTATCGTCAAAGTCGACGAGTCGCTCGGCGCCAGGGCGAGCTTGGAATTAAAGAGATTGCGCTGCGCATCGCTGTGTTCACGGTAGCCGTCAGTCTGGAAGTGAGAGCCGTCCAACACGTAACTGACGACGCCGTCATCTCCCGTGGTCTTCAGGGCATAGCGCTGCGCATTGAAGGTACCGTACTCGACCGTCGCCTGCGTCAGATAGCCAGGCTTTGCGTCTTCGGTGAAAATCGAGATCACGCCTCCCGATGAATTCCCATAGAGCGCCGAGAATGGTCCGCGCAGCACCTCGATACGATCGGCGGATCCAAGATCAAATTGCGAAAACTGGCCCTGACCATCGGGCATGGTTCCGGGAATTCCATCGGAATACAATCGTACGCCGCGTACGCCGAAACTGGATCGCGCGCCGAAACCGCGCACCGACAGCTGCAAGTCCTGCGCATAATTCTGGCGGTTCTGCGCCGAAACGCCGGGCACCGTCATCAGCGACTCCGAGAGATTGACCTGCAGTTGGCCGCTTTGGATGGTTTGCGCGTCGACCCGGTCGATCGACACCGGGAGATTGAAGCTATCCTCGGGCAGGCGCGTGGCGGTAACCACCAGGCTGGATAGTTCCTCGGCGCCCTCGCCCGGCGCACCCAGGGATACTCCGGTAAGCCCGGAAAACATTGCCATGAGCGCAATCGCAGTTCTGCCGCGCAGCATCGATGAGAACCTTCCCCAACAGATTTATTTTGTAGTAGCTTCTCGAAGCCCTGGCTCAGTTATGTCAGCAAGGGCACCTGGCGTCAATCACTAAAGTACGGCCGTCATTTGCCGCTAATTGGTACTTGAGCAAATCTTCGCACAATCATGGGTTGAATGTTGCGCGTGCCGCGCTGATCGTCGCCGCCAGCGTTGCGGGGGCCGGCGCCAAGGACGTGCACACGGATTTTGCCGTGACCGCCACGGTCCGCGCCGTCGCAAACATCGAGCTTCAATCAGTCCCAACGGATATCGAGATCTCGGCCGCCGACTTGCAGCGCGGTTTTGTCGAGATCGCGCAGCCAACCCAGCTTATCGTCCGCAGCAACAGCCAGAGCGGGTTCGCCCTCGAGGTGTTGACGGTCGCTCCAATGCTCTCATCGATGATCGTTGCGGGTCTGGATTCCGATCTGTATCTCGGTGCGGACGGCGGCACCATCGTGCAACGATGGCAGCAGCCGCACGCGGTCAAACTGACCTTGAAGTTTCGATTTGCATTGGCACCAGGACTCAAGGTAGGCGACTATCCGTGGCCCGTGCGTTTGGCCGTGCGGCCGCTCGAATCCATCTAGTTGCTTCGGCATTGAATGGTGCCCATATCGGGCAGCGGATCGTCGGGAGGCGGCGGCTCGAGCCGAAAGCTGCAATGGCCGCCGGTCCAACTCGCCTCCGCCTGCATGCCATGATCATAGCCGGTCACATACACCAACCCGTCGAGCACCACCGGAAACAGCGTTCCCTTCAGTTTGACCACCGCCCCGACCGGCACCGGATTGCCGTTGTCGGTGATCAGCCGAAATGTGCCGCTATGCACCCGCTCCACCGGAAATCGCGCGATCACACCGCTGCGGTAGGGCGGCGCCATGATCGTACTGCTGGCCGCGATGGTGGTATCCAGCGGCAAGTCTTCGGGAACGATGCTGATGTGGTTAGCCTCATAGGGGCGCAAGTTATAGAGCAGCGCCCTGCCGCTGTCGTCGGTATAGGTAGTGAGCTGGTTCTCGACGTATACCGGCACATCGGCGAGGCCGGCCACATCGACCATGGCAAAGCTGCCGTTGACTGAGCGGGTGGTATTGAGCTGACCATCGATGAAAGTCATCGCGCCGCTGAGATTCGCGCTGCGGCCATCCTGGACGCCGTTGCGCGCCGCTTCGAGTTCCAAATCGGCGCTGCGGAACTGCTGGCGCCAGTCGGCGTCGTAGTTGCCGGCCGTCGACAAGCTCAGCCGATAGCCGCTTCCCGGACCCACCGGAGGACTCTCGGTCAGCGAGGCAACCGCTTCGTTGGTGGGAGCGCCGGCGCCGCTGCCGCCCACCGCGGTGAGCGTCGCTGCGCGCCGGCCGCCAAGGGGCATCACAAAAATCAGATAAGCGCTGGTTGAGTCTTGTGCTTGCGTCGCCAGCACTGCCGCCGTATGGATGCGTGTGACGCTGAGGTTCAACGAGCCGATTTGGCCGAGATTGATGCTGTGAGTCAAGCCCAATGTTTGCTGCGTCGGGGAATCTCGGTAGGTTTCCCGCACATAAGCAAGCGACAACGATCCAAGATACCCCAGCCCGACTCCCGTCTGCACAAGATTGCGCTCGCGCATGCGCATCGCCGCGTCGAGCGGCTCGCCCACCTGCGAAAAATCGCGGCTGGCCCACAAGGTATTGGTGACGAAACTGGTGTTGGTGCCGCGATGCTCGAATCCGATGCCGCTGAGCCAACCATTGCCGGAGGAGTCGCCGCCGGCTGCCGCGGTTACATTGAGGATGCCGATGCGGCCGATGCCGAACGCCCCATTCAAGCCCGCCGCATGGGCATCGGTAAAATCCGCCGCGTGGTCGTCGCCCGACAAATATTCCGCGTGGCCTTCCAGCGTGAAGTTATCCGTAATGCCGCGCCGGTAGCTGTATTCGCCCAATACGCCGCCGTACTGATTGCTCTCCAAAGCATAGTCGTCTCGAACGGTGCCGAGATTGACGGAAAACTGGGTCAATCCCGCAGCCAAGAGATTGGTGCTGGAATAGAAGGGCTGCGTCACGACCTGCTCGCGCCCCAATGCGTCGCGCACCACCACGCTGACATCGCCGGTGCCCGAAATCGTAGGCAATCGATCGATGACGAATGGGCCTGCCGGCAGCTGGCTGCTGGTCACGAGTTGATTGTTGACGAACACATCGACGGTCGAAGGAACGGTTGCGGTGCCGCTCGTGGTCAGCAGCGGGGTCGTGAGCAGATCGGGCCGCAGAGCGAAGTTCCGGCTCCAGCGCGCGCCCGCGTAACGCATGGCGTTTCCCCAGCTGCCCCCGTCACTGATGGTATCGCCGACATTCACGGTCTCGAGCGAGTCGGGAAAATTCTGCGTGTAAGTCGTGTCGAGCCTCACGATCTCTTGATCGGTGCTGCCGTAGTCCTCGCCGCCGTAGCGCGCGACGGCGGTGCTGGTTAAAACGCCGGTCCCCGCGAATACGCCGAGTTCGGCCAATGCGCCTCCGGTGTTCTGGCCGTTGATCTGTTGCGCCGACAACTGGTAGTTGAGAAACGCGCCGGGCGAAGCTGGGGTAATGTTCGGAGACTGGCGCGCCGCCGCACTTATGTGAGTGGTGTCGAGGGCCCAAGCCGGAGCGCTGATCACCGCGCGCTGCAAGGCCTCATCGACCGCCACCGAGCAGCCCTTGATTGCCCCTGGATCGAAGAACCGATGCCCATCGAATGAGTAGGGGGCCGTCTGGGGCAAGTGCAGGCGAAGGCGCGCGAAGTCGCTTTCGTCAAGATAAAACTGACCTTCGGCGCCGCGCAGCACGATCATCATTTCGCCGGGCTCATCGGCGCTCAATGTCACTTCGAGAACGGCTTCCGTCAACTCGGGCGGACTTGCGGCGATCGCCGCGCGGGCCAGCAAGCATAGCGCCAGCAGCAGCAGGCCGGAATATGTCCGCATGGCACGCGCAATCCGGTTTCGCCTTGATGCGGCCACGGGCGAATCCGCGGCTTAGAGATCGCTGGGGGCAACGTCAGCGGAAAAGTCGCCTTGATCGCTGTGACCACGAATCGGTATCGCACCCTGTCTCGAGGCATCAGCCGGCGGAGTCAGAGTCCAGCTCATGCGGCTGCCGGGCAGCACGTACTTGGACGTCACTCCGCGCAGCGGCATGAGTGAGCCTGGAAATTGCGCCTCGAAATCCGTTATCTGCAAATGCCCGCTGCCGCTGTTGGTCGCAGCGAGCTCGAGCTGGCCATTGGGAAGCCAGCGCGACTCCCAGGCCACTTGAGGATTTGCCTTGCCCTGCGCGGGCGCGACGAACACCGGAATACTCAGGCGCAGCGCCACGCGCAATCCGGTGAAATCCTTCGGTGCCGCTTGCGGTACCTCCTCGAAGATGACCCGATACGTCAGTTCCTGCGTGGGATCCGGCGCGCGCCGCAAAGCGACGCGAATCACCTGCTGACCATTCGCGGCTATTTGCAGCACCGGCGGAGTCGCCAGCAATTCATGCGTGTCCTGCAGCTGTTCCGCACCGCTCTTTTGCGACCAGCTCACGACACGCACTTGCACCACGACCGGATTCTCGTCGGCGTTCACGATGATGAGGGCTTCGGTCGGGTGGCTGCCGCTCAACTGGGCGCGAATTGGCGAGATGTTGAATGTGCTTGCCTTCGCCGGGGCCGCCAGTGCGGCACAGACTAGAAGCGCCATGAGACGTGGAGTACTCAGACAGGCTCCTAGTAAGTGACGGTGACGGTAACCGTGTCGGTATAGCTTCCCGGCACTGCAAGTTGATTGGCGGCGTTGTCCGGCAATTGTCCGAAAACCGTAAAAGCGGTACCTGTCGTCATACCGCCGCCCGTGCCCGACTCGGTCTTGCTCGTACCTGAGCCATCGCCGAAGACGGTGGTGAATGCCGCACTGGTAAACAGGTTGTACTGCAGCGTATTGGCGCCGGACGCCATCAGGCGCTGCGCCACCGTCCCACCCGCGGTGCTGCCGCCGTTGAGCGCTACGGTGTAAGGACTATTCTTGGTGCACTTGACGGTAACGGTGCCATTGGCCGTGAGCGCGCCCGCGCCGGGCGTGTAGGTGCCGAAGGCAAGCGTGTTCGCGGTGGCTGCACAGGTTGCCAGTAACGTCGAGGTAACGGCGAAATTGGTGGTTGTGGTTGCCGTATGAGCGGCTCCCGCCATCATCGCACCGGGAATCAGCATCATTGCGTGAATCTTGCGCATGGGATCTTGTTGAAAGAAATCGTTAGGAAATCACTTGACGTCTTGCGGCGGCATCCATCCGCCGCAAGAACCTCGTCCCATCAATAACTGACCGTCACCGTGATCGTGTCGCTATAAGCGCCAGGAACTGCCGCCTGATTGGTGGCGTTGTCTGGAAGTTGTCCGTACACGGTCACAGTGGTTGCAGTCGCTACACCCGCGCCCGTGCCTGCGACAGTCCCGGTGCCGGCGCTGCCGTCGCCGAAGATCGTGGTGAGCGCAGCCGTGGTGTACAGGTTGTACTGCAACGTGTTCGCGCCCGATCCCATCAAACGCTGCGCAAACGCATCGCCCGTGGTCGAACCGGCATTCAGCGCAACGGTGAAGGGCGAGTTCTTGGTGCATTTGACGCTGATGGCCGTGTTGCCGGTCAGCGTGCCAGTGCCAGGGGTATAGTTGGGAAATGCCAGCGCAGCGGCCGTTGCCGCGCAGGTCGACTGCACCGTCGCGGTCACCGCGAAGGTGGTCGTGGTGGTAGCGGATTGCGCAACGCCAGCGGCCATTACTCCGGCTGCGAGGGTTGCGGTAAGAATCTTGTGCATGGAAACTCCTAGAGGGGTGGCATTAGCGTCATTTCGGGGTATCCCCGACACGGCTATTGTTGCGAGCTGCACCGATATCGTTGTGATCTCGTTCGCAGATCGGTCAGCTGGGACTCAAGTTTTCAGCCAATCTGCCGGCCCCATCTCATTTCCAGTCGCGCTGGCTGTCTTCTAGACCTTTTCGAGCGCGGCCGAAAGATCCGCGATCAGATCGTCCGCGTCTTCGATGCCGACGGAAATTCGAATCAGCGCATCGGTTACACCCAAGCGATCGCGCGTTTGCTTCGCAACTCCGGAATGCGTGGTGCTGGCAGGGTGCGACATGAGCGTTTCGGTGCCGCCGAGGCTTACCGCGAGCTTGATCACCTGCAGGGCGTCGAGCAGGCGAAACGCCTCCGCTTCACCGCCCTTCACGGCGAATCCGAATGTCGACCCCGCGCTGTCGCATTGGCGCTGAAATACCACGGAGCGCGCGTCATCGGCAGCCAAAAATCCGAGGTAGTTCACAGCGGCGATCTTGGGATGCTGGCGCAGGAAGCTTGCCACCAGCGCTGCATTCTGCGCCGACTTGGTCATGCGCAAAGATAGCGTCTCCATGGAACGCATGATCATCCACGCCGTATTCGGATCCAGTTGCGTGCCGAGCGCGCCGCGCAACCTTTTCACCGGATCCACCGCCTCGCGAGAGCCTACGACTCCGCCGGCAACCAAATCAGAATGGCCGCCCACATACTTGGTCAATGAATACATGACCAGATCCACGCCATGGGTCAATGGGCGTTGAAACACCGGCCCCAGAAAGGTGTTATCGACCGCGACCGGCGGACGGCCGCCCTTCTGGCGCGCACCGATCTGCTCCGATACTTCTCGCATGAGCTTGAGATCGACCAGGCTGTTGGTGGGATTCGCGGGGGTCTCGACCATGATCAGACAGACGCGCCCTCCGCCCTCGAGCGCCTTTTTCGAAGCCTGCGCGGCTGCCTCGTTCACCGCCTGTCGATCATGCCCCAGAGTAAATCCAACGGCGCTCACGCCAAACGCAGGCAAAGTCTTCTCGATCAGCGTCTCGGTCCCGCCATATAGAGGTTGGCTCATCAATATCACATCGCCGGGGCGGACATGAGTCCAGATGACCGTCGATATTGCCGACATGCCGCTCGAGAATACCGCAGCCGTTTCGCCCTCCTCCCACAGCGCCAGGCGGTCTTCCAGAACCTCCAGATTGGGATTGTTGAAGCGCGAATAGACCAGTCCGGATGACTGGCCCGCGACCGGCTCGCGCCTGCCGGAGGTATAATCGAAAAAATCCTTGCCGTCCTGCGCCGTCTTGAAAACAAACGTCGAGGTCAAAAATATCGGCGGCTTCAAGGATCCTTCGGACAAGCTCGGATCAAATCCGTAGCCCATCATCTGGGTTTCGGGCTTGAGCACGTGGTTGCCGATTTTGCGTTTATGATACGTGTCGTAACTCACGCTTCCCCCAAAATTGTTGATGCCGTGAACTGCAATATAACACTGTGCTACTCGTAGTCATCGCAACCGCGGCGTTCTCGAGCACGCTCATGGGCGGATTGTTGGCACTGCGCCTGCGCGACAAGCTGCATTTGATTTTGGGCTTCAGCGCGGGCGCGGTCATCGGCGTCGCATTTTTCGACTTGCTGCCGGAAGCAATCGATTTCGGACGCCAGTTTCATACGGCCGCCGACATTCTGGCCTGGACCGCCCTGGGCTTTTTGTTCTACCTGGTGCTCGATCGAATACTGCTTTTTCACGGCGACGCTGCACCACGCGGCAGCTTTGCCGCGAGCGTATTGTGCGTTCACAGTTTGCTGGATGGAATTGCCATCGGCCTCGCGTTCCAAGCGTCCCGCGAAGTGGGAATCGTGGTAGCCATCGCGGTGCTGACCCACGATTTCTCGGACGGCATCAACACCACGAATATCATTTTGAAAAATGGCGGCAATCGCAGCCAATCGCTGGGCTGGCTGCTGCTCGATGCATTGGCGCCGGTGGCGGGAGTCGCCTCGACGCGATTCTTCACGCTGCCAGGCACCGCCTTCGGCACGGCGCTGGCTCTGTTCGCCGGTTTTTTTCTTTACATCGGCGCCAGCGATCTCATTCCGGAAAGCTATCACGCGCACCCGAAGTTTCTCACCACGATCATGACCTTGGCCGGCGCCGCGGTTCTGTATCTGGCGATCGCGCTAATCGGGCACTAGGGCACTCATCGAAGCGCTGCCGGCGGACGCCGCCATGATGCTGGCAATGGCCGCCCACTGAATCAAGTTCAAGTGTTCGCCGAGAAAACATAAGCCGGACAAAGCGCCGAAGGCAGGATCCAAGCTCATCAAAACACCGAAGGTGCGCGTGGGCAGACGCGGCATTGCAAACATCTCGAGCGAATAAGGCAGTGCGCTCGACAGCACCGCGATGCCGATGGCAGTGGGTAAACTGGCGGCCGAGAAGAGTTGCACGCCGCTCTGTGCGATGCCGATGGGCACTATGATGACCGCACCTATGAAAGTTCCCACCGCGGTGGTCTGGCCGCCATGAGCGGCTCCGGCCCTGCGCCCGAACACGATATAGAGAGCCCAACAAACTCCGGCGGCGAGCCCATACGCGATGCCAAGCGGCGGCAAGGCCCCGGGGCTCAAACCCAGAGGAAGCAGCGCTGCTAGGCCGAGCGCCGCCATCAAGATCCACAGAAAATCAATGGGCCGCCTCGAGGCGAGCATTGCCACCGCGAGCGGTCCGGAGAATTCCAGCGCCACCGCGATTCCCAGCGGAATTTGCCGCAACGACAGGTAGAAAAAGAAGTTCATCCAGCCCATGGCGAGGCCGTAGATCACGATGGTGCGCGCCTGCTTTCGCGTAAAGCGCATTCGCCAAGGGCGCCATACTGCGAATAGCAGAATCGAGGCGATCGCCAGCCGCTGCGCCGCCACGCCCGGCGCGCCGACCCTTGGAAATAATCCCTTGGCGAGCACCGCCCCGAGCTGGAAGCAGGCCATTGCCGCCAGCAACGCCGCTATGGGAGCGGCGATCGGATAAATTTTCGAGAAACCGCCGCTGCCGGGTCGCGACATCCTTTACGCGTCGTCGTCCTGCGGATTTTCCGACAGATGCAGGTGCCGCATTACGCGCTTGAGATTCTTTCGAATTTCATTCAGGTGACCGATGCTGACGGCAGTCCTCATCGCGTCTCTCAAGGGCTGCAACGGATAGCCGGCGTAATGCCCGGCCTCAGGCACATCATTGGTAACCGAGGATCTGCCGGACAAAACCACATTGTCGGCGAGCGTCACGTGCGCGGTGACGACGGAGTTGCCTCCGGTGACGAACTGCCGTCCGATCTTGGTCGAGCCACCCATCATGAAACCCGCGGTATAGAAGCCGTTTTCACCCAAGTCGCAGTTGTGTGCGATGTGACAGATGTTGTCCAGCTTGGTCCCGGATCTGATATATGTCGAGGTCAATTTCGCCCGGTCGATCGCGCAATTGCTGCCGATTTCCACTTCATCGCCGATGACGACATTGCCGAGATGCACGATTTTCCGGGGCCGGCCGCACGGATCCACGGCATAGCCGAATCCGTCGCTGCCGATGCTGGTGTGGGGATGGACCTCGCAGTCACTGCCAATTTCGCAGGCAGCGCCGACGAATACATGCGGATGCAGGATGGTTCTGGCGCCGATCTTGGCGGCGTTCTCGACCACGGTATGTGAACCAATCATGCAGCCGTCGCCGATATTCGCGCCGGCGCCGATTACGCAGTACGGCCCGAGAAAAATCCCTTGCCCGAGAATCGCCTCGCCATGCACCACCGCCGTCGAGTGGCGCTCGCCCCACTGCGAGAATCGATGCGGCTTGAGGTCAAAGTACTTGAGAAGAATCGCCATGCCCATCGAAATGTTCGACACCGAAAAGCAGCAGCTCTCGGCGTCCGCGGGAGCACCCACGCAGCACGCCATCTTCGCGGGTATGATCAGAATGGCAGGTTTGCGGCTGCGCGCTTCGGCGAGCTGCGCCGCATCGCTTACATAGATCAAACTCAGCGGCGTCGCTTCTTCAGGCACGTGGCATTGAGCAGCCACAGTTTCCAGATTTCCATGAAGAAATGTAAAGATATCGGAATGATGATTCTTGATGGTCTGAGCGGAAAGCATGTCAGGAGCCCGTCTCCCGGTCTCTTAAGAATCTAACGGCATGAGGAGACTACCATCGTAGCCAATTCTTCGCGCAAGGTTATGCCGCCGATCGAGCGGATTTCGCGCACAAATGTGCCGTCCGACACAGTTGCCCTCGCCCGTTATCTGCTGGGCAAAGTCCTCGTGCGCGAATTTGCAGGCAGCGTCGCCGCCGGCCGAATCGTGGAGACCGAAGCGTACTTGCAGCATGATCCGGCCTGCCACGCGTTTCGCGGCATGACGCAGCGCAATCGATCTTTGTTTCTTGAATTCGGGCATGCCTACGTCTATCTGTGCTACGGCACTTCGTACTTGCTCAATGTATCGAGTGAAGCCGGCGGAGTCGGCGCCGGCGTGCTGCTGCGCGCACTGCAGCCTTTGTACGGTACCGAACATATGCTCCAAAATTCCAAGCAAATCAAGCTGACCGACGTGGCGCGCGGCCCCGGCCGATTGACTGCTGCACTGCGCGTCGATCGGCGGCATGACGGTCTGAACCTTTTTGCGGCAAAGCAGCTATGGATTGGCAGCGATGGCCATGACATCGGGTTGATCCACGACAGCGTTCGCATCGGAATCACCAAGGCGGCGGACCAGCGGCTGCGCTACTTTGCGGCAGAAAGCCGCTACATTAGCGGTTCGCGCAAGCTCAATCAACGAGTCAATCATCCGGGCGGCGATGCATAAGAACTCGATGATCGGATTAGGGGCGATCTTGGCGGCGATGAGCAATCTTGCGCACGCCGCGTGTCCCGAACGCGTCACCGCCCAATGGGATGTCAGGGGGTCCACCCTTTGCGTCCTCATCGACGATGCGGCGCTGGCGAGACATCAAGCCACATTGCGCGAGTGGATAGACCGTTCCGCGCGGATAGTCGCCGGTTATTATGGTCAATTTCCCGCACATCAGATCCTCATCAAGCTGCAAGGCATGGAGGGCGCCGGCGTCGGCGGCGGCCGTACCACCAATGAGTTGGGTTTGATGATTCAGGTGCGCGTCGGGCGCGATGCTACCTCCGACACGCTCGCCTCGGATTGGGTGCTGGTGCACGAAATGGTGCATCTTGCGCTGCCCGAGGTGGGGCGCACTCATGATTGGCTGGCCGAAGGGTTGGCCGTTTATGTCGAGGGTATCGCCCGAGCCCAATTCGGAAATCGCCAAATCGCCGACGTTTGGGCGGAGGATCGCCATTCCATGCCAATGGGACTGCCCCGAGCCGGGGAAGGCGGCATGGACCAAACGCACTCCTGGGGGCGTACGTACTGGGGTGGTGCGCTGTACTGCCTGCAGGCGGAGGTCGCGATGCGCGAACAAACCGCCAACCGAGTGGGGCTGCAAACGGCGCTGCGAGCCATTTTGAAAGAAACCGGAGGCTATGGCTTTGAACGCGATATCGGCGATGTGCTTCGCATCGGCGATGCGGCCACCGGCACGCAAGTGATGTTCGGCCTGTACCAGCAAATCAGGACCACATCGCAGACACCCGAACTTGAACTGCTGTGGACTTTATTGGGTGTTCCGGCCGACCCCAAAACGGAACCATTCGACGATCGCGCGCCGCTTGCCGCGATCCGCATCGCCATCACCGCAAAACCTTGAGTCTGCTAATGCTCGGAGAAATTCGGCTCGCGCTTCTCGAAAAAGGCGCGCACGCCCTCCACGCAGTCCTGCGTCTCCAACGTCATCTCCTGCGCACTGCGTTCCGCGCGCAGCTGCTCTTGCAGGGAATTATCGAAGGTCGAGGCATGCAGAGTGCGAATTTGTCCGAGCACCGCGCAGGGACCCGTGGCAAGGCGATGCGCTACGGCATGAGCGCGCGAGGCAAGTTCCGCGGCCGGCACCACCGCGTAGGCGAGACCCCACTCATGCGCAGTCTTCGCGTCGATTCTCTCGGCAAGCATCAGCGATGACAGCGAGCGGCCGGCGCCGATGCGCCGTGCCAAATGAAAGGTGATTCCGGCATCCGGCACCAAGCCTAGACGCGCAAACGAAGGCAGGAAGTAGGCATTGTCGGCGGCGATGATAATGTCGCTCGCCAGGGCAAGGCTCATGCCCGCACCCACCGCGGCCCCGTTGACCGCTGCCACGATGGGAAAGCGAAACCCGCTCATGCGAAGAATCAGCGGGTCCATGAACCGGCGCATTTCGAAATGCGCGCGCTGGCGCGCTTCCTGGGTTTTCAAATCGATCGAGTGAAGATCCAGACCGCTGCAAAAGACATCATTGCTGCCGGTAATCACCACGGCTTTGGCGCCGCTCTCGCCTTTTTGTATTTGATCCAGCGCAAGATGAACCGCACGAATGACGGTGATGTCGATTGCGTTGCTCACCGCCGAGCGCTGCAGCGCCAGTGTCGCGACTCCATCGGCTACCGTGAACGATAATGAACTCATTGCACTCTCCCCGCGCGATGGCCACCTCTATCCAGGCTTTCCTGGTGCGATCATGCCCCCTAGCCACCCGCACCGCAAGCTGCCGCTGCGCGCCCGGGTACGTTGCGCAAGCCCGGGTCCATACCTCAATATCCGCGTTCGCATGAGCGATCCCTCACCTTCCGGAGCGTAGATTATGTCGACAATGCCTGGGCGCGCATGCGCCTGCTTCGCAGCTTCGAGCGCCGCCGCCCTGCTGGTTGCGGCTGCCTCGCCGGCAATGCCCGACCCCACGCTGCCAACAGAATCGCCGGCCACTTTCGTACCGCGAGTCGAGAGCTTCGATTACGAAAAGCGCGAAGTCATGATCCCGATGCGCGATGGCGTCAAGCTCAAGACCGTCATACTGGTTCCTCGCGGCGCGCACCGCGCCCCGATATTGCTGACGCGCACGCCATACGGCGCGACCTCGCGCATCCAAAGCAATCCGAGCGCGCACCTGGCGGCGCTCCTCGGCAGCGGCGACGCGGCAGACGACGCGGTGCTGAACGGCGGGTATATCCGAGTCATACAGGACGTGCGCGGCAAGCACGGTTCGGAAGGCGACTATGTCATGACCAGGCCGCTGCAAGGTCCGCTCAATCCGACCAGCGTCGATCATTCCACCGATACCTATGACAGCATCGACTGGCTGATCAAGAACATTCCCGAGACCAACGGCAAGGTGGGCATCCTCGGTATTTCATACGACGGCTTTACATCGCTGATGGCGCTGGCGCACCCGCATCCCGCGCTGCGAGCCGCGATCCCGATCAATTCGATGGTCGATGGCTGGATGGGCGACGATTGGTTTCACAAGGGTGCATTTCGCCAGGACAGTTTGGCCTACATACACAACCAGGAGGCCACTCGCGGCAGCGATATCGGCTGGTGGACGGACCACTACGACGACTACGACAGCTGGCTGAGTGTCGGCTCAGCCGGCGAAATGGCGCGTCGTCACGGGCTCGAACAAGTTGGATTTGCCGCCAAGGTGATGAACCATCCGGCATACGATGAATTCTGGCAGGACCAGGCGCTCGATAAAATACTCGCCAAACAGGGCGTCACCGTGCCTGTCATGCTGGTGCACAGTCTGTGGGATCAGGAAGACATTTACGGCAATATCGCGCTCTACAAGGCGCTCAAAGCACAACAGGCCGACACTTCCAACATATACCTCGTGCTCGGGCCATGGTTTCACCATCAGCAGCGCCTCGACGGCAGCGCAATCGGCCAGATTCGCTTCGGCAGCGACACAGCGGAATATTTTCGCAAACGTCTGCTGCGGCCTTTTTTCGATCATTATCTCAAGGACGACGCGCCGCCCCTTGGCATCGCACCGGTTACCGCATTCGAGACGGGGACGAACCGCTGGCTGTCGCTGCCCACGTGGCCAAGCGCCTGCGGCGCGGGATGCACCATCCATGCTCAAAAACTCTATTTGCAACCCGCGGGAAGTTTGAGCTTCGGCGCATCGCCCGATCCGGGCAAATCGTGGCGCAGCGCTGCCGAATCGTTCGAATCCTACGTTGCCGATCCGGCAAAGCCGGTGCCGTTCCTGCCGCGGCCCATTCATCTTGGCGGCGAGCAAGGTGCGATGAGCTGGCAGACCTGGCTGGTCAGCGATCAAAGAGACGTCGCATCGCGCACCGATGTCTTGAGTTTTGTCACAGAGGAACTCAAGCAGCCGTTGAAAATCAGCGGCGAGCCCATTGCCAACCTCATTGCCTCCACGAGCGGCACGGATGGCGACTTCGTGGTGAAGTTGATCGACGTCTATCCTGATCAGGTCGGGCGCGAACCGAACATGGGCGGCTATGAGCTGATGGTGTCAGCCGACATCCTTCGCGGCCGCTATCGAGATTCCTTCAGCAATCCGAAGCCTATTCCGGCGGATCAGAGGCAGGTATTCCGCTTCGCGCTGCCCACGGCCAATCATGTGTTTTTGCCGGGTCACCGCATCATGGTGCAGGTGCAATCGAGCTGGTTTCCGCTGTATGACCGGAATCCGCAAACCTACGTCGACAACATCTTCTTCGCCAAACCCGCCGACTACAAGAAAGCGACCATTAAAATCTTTGACGGCGGATCGAACGCTAGCTTCGTCGAACTGCCGGTCGCCTCGTCAGCGGCCGCCGAGTGATAGCAGCGGCCGAGCACGGGGCCCGGCCGCTGACCTGACTATGGCCTCTCCTCGCCCTTCTTTTCCTGAGGCTGCGGCTTCGGTTTCGGCTTCGGCAGCGGCTTGGGCGCGGGCTTTGCACCGTTTAGCGCCGTGACCGGGGGTTTCGCACCCGCAGGCTGAGTTGAGCCCGGCGGCTTCCCACCGGGAGGCTGAGTGGTGCCCAGCGGCTTGGCACCGGCAGGCTGAGTACCCGGCTGCGTCTGAGCGTGTACCGTCTGAGCCGGTGGCGGAGTTGGCGTGTGCGCCAGCGGGGCGGCCCCATGGGCTCCAACGACACCCGGCGCATTGAACGCCCCGGGTTTCGGCGTGGCCGCGATGGCGGGATGACCGCCGTTGGCCTTCGCCTGGAGCGCCGGGTTCTTGCCGGCCTCTTGGATATGCTGGCGCTGCGCGGGCGTGGGCGGCACATGTGGTTCACTCATTGCTGCCTTCTCTTGCGCGGTCGGCACGGCCGCGGTGCCACCGGCACCGCCGTTGTAGCTCACCTTGTTCACCGTCACATTGTTGATGACGGTTTCGTTGTAGGTATTGTGAATATTGGTGACATTCACGTTGGTCACGGAACTGTTGTAGGCAAACGAATTGCCGACCCAGCGGCCGCCTGCGAATCCGACTCCGACATAGCCGAAGCCGTAATTGACGCCGCCGTAGAAGCCTATGTGCGGACCCCAGTAGCCGCCATGAAACGCATAGACTCCGCCGACGAAACCCCAGTAGCCGGGAGTCCAGAGCACGCCCACTCGCGGCGGCTGCACCCAGGTGCCCGGGACCCAGTAATAGCCGCCTCCGCCCCAGGCCCAATAGCCCGGCGTCCAAAGGTATCCGTCGTCGGGCGGCGGCGGTTGATCGTAGGTGGGTAGCGGAGGCGGTGCCTCGTTGGCCTGCACCTCGACATCGACCGCGGGGGCCACATAGGCCGGCGGCGGCGGGGGTGGCGCTACATAGACACGCGGAGGCGGGGGTGGCGGGGGCGCGGCCACTCTCACCTGCGCGGTGCACCCGCCGAGCAGCGTTGCTGCCGACAGCGCGAACGCCACAGATATCACCGGAAGCTTTGATTTCAAAGATTTTTTGCTATCGATAGCCATAATTACCCGCCATTTTGTTTGATGTGCTCGCCATGTTACGTAAAACCACGTTCTCGATGTAACACATAACGTCACACTTCTCCTGCCGCCTACTTCCGTGAAGCGAATGTAACGCGAGGCGGGGATTGCCTGTCAGCGCCTACTCATCGACAGGACGCCGGAAGGTTTCGGGTAGGAACAGGAAACCCAGAACCAGCGTCAAGCCGGCGACGACGATGGGATACCAAAGCCCGTAATAGACATTGCCGGTTGCAGCCGCCATGGCGAATGCGATGAACGGCAGAAATCCGCCGAACCAGCCATTGCCGATGTGATACGGCAGCGACATTGCGCTGTAGCGGATCCTGGCCGGAAACAGCTCTACCAGGAGCGCGGCAATCGGCCCATACACCATGGTCACGTACAGAACCAGCACGAACAATATCAACACCACCATCGGCTTGTTGATGGCGGCCGGGTCCGCCTTGTCCGGATAGCCCGCTGCCGATAACGCCGTTTTCACTTGTTTTTGAAACGCGGCGATGGCGGCCTTGCGCTCGGCACCTTTCACCACGCGCGGGTTGGGGGCGCTAAACGAGGTAGTCCCACTGCGAATGACGGCGACTGTTCCCGCGGGAGCATCTTCCCTCTGATAAGACACGCTGGCTTTCGCCAGGAAATTCTTCGCGATGTCGCAGGAGGTGGAGTCAAACGGATTCTTGCCGACAGGATCGAATTGAAACGAGCAGTCTTTCGGATCCGCCGCGACCGTCACGGGCGTGGAGGATTGCGCCGCGGCTAGCGCGGGATTGGCGTAACGCGTCAAGGCTCCGAACAACGGGAAGTAGGTCAACATCGCCAACAGGCAGCCGGTAAGAATGATGGGCTTCCTACCGATCTTGTCGGACAGCCAGCCAAAGAATATGAATCCGGGAGTTGCCAGCACCAGCGCGATGGCCGTCAGTATATTGGTGGTCGCACCATCGACTTTCAGCGTGCGCTCGAGAAAGAACAGAGCATAGAACTGGCCGGTGTACCACACCACGGCTTGGCCCATGACCGCGCCCAGCAAGCTGATAATCACGATTTTTAGATTGGACCAGCGCGCGAAAGCTTCCGATAGAGGCGCTTTCGACGTGGTTCCCAGGCTCTTCATTTTTACGAATACCGGACTTTCCGCCAGCTGCATGCGGATCCAGAGCGAAATAACGAGGAGAATCGCGGAGACCAAGAACGGTATGCGCCAACCCCATGTCTTGAAGACATCCTCGCCGAGACTCGTGCGAGTGACGATCACGACGATCACGACGATCAACGCGCCGAACAACCCCAAGGTGGCCGTGGTTTGAATGAAGCTGGTGAACAATCCGCGCTTTCCCGCGGGCGCGTTTTCGGCGACATACGTGGCCGCGCCGCCATACTCGCCGCCCAGCGCGAGTCCCTGGAGTAGCCGCAACGCCAACAAAAGTATCGGTGCAATGACGCCGGCCGACGCATAACTCGGCAGCAATCCCACCGCAAAGGTGGAGGCGCCCATGATGCCCATGGTGATGAGGAAGGTGTGCTTGCGCCCGACGAGATCGCCCAAGCGGCCGAAAACCAATGCACCAAAGGGCCGCACCGCGAAGCCGGCCGCGAAAGCGGCCAGGGCGAAGATGAAACCCGTCACTTCATTCACGCCCGAGAAAAATTGCGAACTGATGATGCCGGCGAGCAGTCCGTACAGGTAAAAATCGTACCACTCGAACACGGTACCGAGGGAGGAGGCGCCGATGACGAGCCAACTGCTTTGTGCCGCGCCCGCACCGGGCGCCTTGGGAAATGCTGTATCCGCGGACGTGCTGGCCATCGTTCCCCCGATTCTTTGGAAATTTAGTTGACGATAGATGCTAATGCTTGGGCGGCGCCGCCGTGATGATTGCCCGTAATTCCGTCAGCTTGGACTTGATCACCGCGGCATTATCCGGACCCATTCGAATCAGCAGCTTCTGACCCGCGGGGCGCGCCTCGAGCTTTGGATCGACATAGGTGTACATGACGTTGGGACGCACCAACTCGACGGGTGCCGTCAGCTGCGGGGTTGCCAGCAGTACATCGATCACCTGCACCAGCCGATCATTGAAATATCCGTTTGGATATCCCAGGTTCTGGTAGGACTGCTGAAATAGCGGATAGAAGTGCACATATACCCCGGCAAGCTTTTGCATGTCGAGGTTGCGTATCACCGCCACGAACGGTTTGTATCGCTCGAAATTCTGACTGTCGAGCGTGGCATGCAATTCGTCGCCGTCGGCGATGAACGAACCCGCGACCGGGGTCGTGGGACGCTTCTCCACGGCGACCTTTTGCCGCGGCAGATTGTCAATCGTCACGACCAGATGGCGAATCACATTTTCCGGCTGGAGGTAGTCCTTCACGGCGCCGGAGCCGCTTACTTGGCCGAGCGCATCGCGCAGCGGCGCGTCGCTGTCGGCCAAATCGGGCAGCGCGGGCGCCGTTGCAGCGCTCTCCCCCGAACCGGGCAGCGGATGAGCAATTGGCGGCTCATCGCTTGCCGCAGGGCTGACCGGCGAGTCGGGAACGGAAGGCAGCGGCACGCTGCGGCTGCGAAGGTAGAACGCACCTCCGACAACCAGCACCAGCACCAACGCTGCCACTCCGATGATGGGTTTATTGATCATGCGAGTCCCCGCCCCTATCCAGCATGCAGCATGCGCAGCTGCAATTCATGCCGGCGATAATCGATGATGAGGGTGTCGAGCAGCCCCAGGGAATCCATGCCGATCAGAATCGCGGGCTCGTTGGTGAGCTTCCATTGCTTGAAGATATAGAGGTCGCCGAACGTCACGCCCGGATCTCTGATTTGAATGGCGCCGAGTTTGATGGCCGGCGTGTCCATCAATTCTCCTTTCTCAACTTGTTTGGTAGCTCCGATGATCGAGTCGGACTTGCCTCCCCACGAATCGCCTGTCCGGGCCAGCGCGTCCTTCAACGCCAGGTTCGCGATCGTGACTTGCCCGCCGGTGTCGATGATGGCTTTGGCGCGCACCTGACCGACAAGTGCATCGACGACGACCAGGGTTCCGCGCAGGGAGTGGAACGGCACATTCACGAATCCAGCGCCGGCGCGCTCGTTCCTCGAGTAGGTAATGACGATTTTATCGTTGCGAAAATCGATGAAGATACGCTTGCCCGTCAGGCCTTCTGAACCGAGTACCCCCTCAGCGCCGCCGAGCGCATCCGGCACGATGGGCAGAAGTGTCTGATCAACCGCAAGATCTCCGACGCTCAAGGTGTCGACACGAATCGTCGGCACCGTGGCGAAGCCGGTCACGCCGCGCATTATCACCGGCGGCGATTGATCCGTCGGTATGCCGAGCGCGAGCGCGACCAAGGCGGTAATCGCACTGTGACTGGCGCCGGTGTCGAGCACCAATCGAAACGGGCCGCGGCCGTTGATCATCACCGGCGCCCAGATTCTGCCAATTTGGTCCCGCCGCGTGGGCGACACGTAGCGCGGCTCGCGCGCTTCCACCATGATTTCCGTCAGTTCCTCGATGGGGTCGAGTGCCGGCCTCGCGGGCGGAGAAATCTCGGGTGCAATTGCGCCGCTCCAATGCGGGCTCATCGCGAGCGCCGCAGCGGCAAGCCCTGCACCGCACCACCGCAGCCGATGATGTTCACGGCGAAACAAAGTGCGTACTTTCCCGTTCACGTGCCCGCCTCGAGGGTTGATGTCCTCGTCGCACTGTACCGGTATGCGGCAACAGATTGTGAAACTTCTTACGAAATCATAGCACCGCGATTCACAGCCGCCAAAATTACTTCTCTAAGCCTCAAACTGTTCGGTGTCGACTTCCCTCTGCGCGGCTTCGCTGTAACGCGACCCTGCAACATAATCCCGACTGAACAGATTCTCCCAGCGATGCATCACTGCCTAGCCTCCCGCCGCAGGCAGACGGCCGAATTTTCCCGTGCGAAAATCGTTCATCGCTGTCTCGATTTCCTGACTCGAGTTCATCACGAACGGCCCATAACCTACGATGGGCTCGGGTATGGGAACGCCGCTCAACAGCAGCAACTTCGATGCCATTTTGGTTTCAATATGAACGTGAGTGCCGCCGCGATCCAACAGCACCAGCTCGCAATCCTGTAGCCGGCGCGAGCCGTTGACCGTCAGCGCGCCTCGCAGCACGGCGACCGCAGCCGCGCGGCCCTCAGGTACGGTCAGCCTGGTTTCAGCGTCGGCATTCAGCTGCACGTCCCACACATCGAGCGCAGTGAAAGTGGCGGCGGGTCCGGCAAATCCTTCGTAGCGGCCGGCAACGACGCGCACGCTTCCCGCGCCATCGGGCAATTCCACGCGCGGTATATCCGCGTTGAGCAGGCTTTGATAACGGGGCGGCGACATCTTGTGTTCCGCCGGCAAGTTGACCCACAGCTGCGCCATCTCCAGTGCGCCGCCACGCTGTGAGAATGAGGGCGAATGAAATTCGTCGTGCAAGATGCCGGCAGCCGCGGTCATCCATTGCACATCGCCCGGGCCGATCACGCCGCTGTTGCCGGCGGAATCCCGATGCGCGACCTCGCCTTGATACACGACGGTCACCGTCTCGAAGCCGCGGTGCGGGTGTTCGCCCACTCCGCGCGGCCGCAGAGCGGGCGGGAACACCGTCGGCGCCGCGTAATCGAGCATCAGGAAAGGGCTGATGCGTTGCCCTAATTTGTCGTAGGTAAACAGGCTCTTGACCGGAAACCCATCACCTACCCAGTGGCCCTGAGGGCTCGGGTAAACGCCAAGCACTGCTTTGTTCACGATCGTCCTTGCTCCGTTGAGATGCAGCTTCAATGAGGTCTAAATTGTGCTTTTCCAGGTGCATGGCGCGACCGCAAATGCGATCATATCCCGCGAGGTCCAATGAAAATTTATCAAAATCTGACCGATCTCGAGGCGCTGGTCGGTTCTCCTCTGGGCAGCAGCGATTGGCTGCAGATTGATCAGGCGCGCATCGATCAGTTTGCCGCCGTGACCGGCGATGATCAGTGGATTCATGTCGACCCGGCGCGCGCCGCCGCCGGAATGTTTGGCACAACGGTGGCGCACGGCTTTTTGACCTTGAGCTTGCTGCCGTTTTTCGGCAGAAGTTCATTCAAAGTTGCCGGCGTGCGCATGACCGTCAACTATGGATTGAATCGCGTGCGATTTCCGGCGCCCGTTCCGGTTGGAAGCCGTCTACGGGCCAACTACAAGCTCTTGTCGTTCGAGCGGATCGAAGGCGGGGTGCAAGTGGTCACCGAAGTGACTGTCGAGCGTGAAGGCCACCCAAAGCCGGTGTGCGTGGCCGAAAGCGTGGCTAGACACTATCTTTAGACAGCTCCCGCACATGCGCCACGGCGCTGCGTCCGAGCGCGGATAAGTTATAGCCCCCTTCGAGCATCGAGACGATGCGGCCTTGCGAATGCCGTGCCGCAACGCCCTTTAATTCGCCCGTGATCCACTCGTAATCGGCTTCAACCAGAGACATGCCGCCCAGCAGATCCTCGCGATGCGCATCGAATCCCGCGGAAATGAAAATCATCTGCGGCTTGAACTTCTCGAGCGCCGGCAACCACAGTGTTTCCACGGCTTTTTTGGCGGCCGCGCCACCGCTGCCGGCGGCCATCGGCACGTTGATCATGTTGGGCGCGGGGCTGCTGGTGCCGCTGTAGGGATAGAAGGGATGCTGGAAAAAGCTCGTCATCAGAACCCGCTGATGCCAATGCGGCGGACTGAACATGTCTTCCGTACCGTTGCCGTGGTGTACGTCGAAATCGACGACCGCCACTCGCTCGAGGCCTTTTTTTTCCAGCGCGTAGGCCGCGGCAATGCCGATGTTGTTGAAGATGCAAAAACCCATGGAGCGAATCTGGGTGGCGTGGTGGCCGCAGGGGCGAATCGCACAAAATGCGGTGCTCGATCTCCCAGCCATCAGTTCATCGACCGCAAGCAGTCCGGCACCGGCCGCACGGCGCGCGGCGTCCAGACTGTACTGGTTCATGGCCGTATCAGGATCCAGTTGCAGATAGCCTTCGGACGGCGCGTTCTCGAATATCAGATCGACGTAGGCCGCGCGATGCACTCGTTTCAGATCGTCGCGCTCGGCGAGCGGCGCCTCCAAACAGCGCAGTTCATCCAGCAATCCCGACGAGCGCATCTGCTCGTTGACCGCGCTTAGGCGATCGGGGCTTTCTGGGTGACCCGCGCCCATCTCATGGCGCAAACAATCGGCATGAGTGATGTAGGCGGTAGCCATCACCCGCGATCTTACTTGCCGGCCGCCTTACCGGTCCAGCGCCAGCCACACAAGCGGAGCGATGTTGCCCAATTACCGCACAGCGATTAGATTGGCCGCCCATATGACATTCCCGCGCGACATGACGGTGGTGGAGATCGCAGCGCCCGGCGGTCCGGAGCAGCTGAAAACCAGCGTTCGGCCCATCCCGCAACCCGGCGAAAACGAAGTGCTGGTGCGCGTGCACGCCGCGGGTGTCAACCGGCCCGACGTGATGCAGCGCCAAGGCCGTTACCCCCCGCCGCCCGGCGCCTCTGACTTACCCGGCATGGAAATCGCTGGAGAAATCGTCGCCCTTGGAGCGAACGTTTCCGGTCTGTCGGTCGGCGATAAAATCACCTCGCTGCTGCCCGGCGGCGGATACGCAGCTTATGCGATCGCGGCGGCGCCTTTGTGCATGCCCATCCCTGCCGGACTCAGCATGGTGGAAGCGGCCGCGATTCCCGAGACCTACTTGACGGTGTGGACCAACTTGTTTGAGCGTGGCCGCTGCAAGGCGGGAGATGTGGTGCTGATTCACGGCGGAACCAGCGGCATAGGCACCACTGCCATCCAGCTCGCGGCCGCCTGGGGCGCGCGCGTCTTCGCCACCGCCGGCTCGCAAGAAAAGGCGCGCGCCTGCGAGAAGTTGGGTGCCGAACGGGGCATCGACTATCGCACGGAGGATTTCGTCGAAGTGATTCGCGCCCAAACCAAGGGCTATGGAATCGACATCACTCTCGACATGGTCGCCGGCACTTACGTGCAGCGGAATCTGGAGATTGCGGCGGTGGAGGGACGCATCGTCACGATTTCATTGCTCGGCGGCTCACGGGCCGACATCAATATGGGAATGATCCTGACCAAGCGGCTGACACTAACGGGCTCGACGCTGCGATCTCGAACCATCGCGCAGAAGGCGGCCGTCGCCGACGCGGTCCGACAAAACGTATGGCCGCTGCTTGCGGCGCGCCGCGTGCGCCCCGTCATTTACGCCACGTTTCCGCTGGCCGAGGCGAGCGAAGCGCATCGGTTGATGGAAACATCCAAGCACATTGGCAAAATTGTGCTGACCGTCGTCCCGGAGCCTGCCTGAGTCCTGGGAACTTTGCCGCCAAGCGGCCGTCACTCTCCTAGAATCGCGCCGAGGCTCAACCCCTCTTCTGCGCAAAAGCGCGGTGCCGGCAGCTTCTTTCCGTTTTCCAGCCTCAGTTTGGATACTTCGATCTGGCCGCCCTGCGCAGTCACCACGAGACTTTGCTCGCCAATGGCGGTGACCGCGCCGATAGTGCCCTTGACCTGCGAGAAAGCACGTGCGGGATGCTTGCGCGCCTCATACAACCGAAGTTTCTTATGCATGTACGAGGTCCATGCGCCGGGCGCCGGGTCGCATCCGCGAATGAGGTTGTAGATCTGATCGACATGCGTGTGCCAATTGATGCGCGCTTCAGCATCCTTGCACCAGCCCTCGTAGCTGGCTTCGGTTTCATCCTGCGCCGTCGGCAGCGCTCGTCCGCTTACAACCAGGTCCGCAGCCTCGGTGAGCGCCGCAACGCCCATCGGGAACAATCGCTCGAAGTACACCTTGCCCACGGTGTCGTCCGGACCGATCGGCGTGCTCCGCTGCAGAATAATCGGGCCTTCATCGAGGCCATCGACGGGGCGAAAGATACTGAGTCCGGTGCGGGTGTCTCCCAAGATAATCGGCCAGTTGATTGAACTCGGTCCGCGGTAGCGAGGCAGCAATGATGGATGGAACTGAATCGTTCCGTGGCGCGGGATCGTAGCGAAATCCTGAGGTACGAACTGCAGCACGTAGGCGAGAACACTGAGGTCGACATCCAGCGCGCGAAGGGCCTGGCGTGCTTCCTCAACCCTGAGAGAGGGTAGGCCGTAAACCGGAATAGCATGCTTCTCGGCGGCCAGTCTCAGCGGGTCGGGCGCTTCGCCCGGCTTTTCGGGGGAGCAAAATACCCCGGCGACGATATCGCCCCTGTGGATGAACGCATCCAGAACCGCTTTGCCGAAGTCCCGTTGTCCCACGATGGCAATGCGCATTTTACGGAGAATACCTCTTATCGCCCCTCATAGCAGCATGATCGACGCATATTCCCGGAAGATCCTATCGATGATGCGATGGCTGCGCCCTCGAGTGCGCGCCATGTAGTATGGGCCGATGCTCGTTGTATTCCTCGATCGAGCCTCTCTGAAGGCCAAAATACGCAAGTTCGCATTTGCCGCCGAGTACCTCGAGTACCCGAAAACAGATCTGGGCGATATCGAACAGCATCTGGCCGGTGCCGAGGTCGCGATCACCAACAAGGTGCCGTTGCGCGCCGCCACGCTGCGCCGGCTTCCGCATCTGAAAATGATTGCCGTGGCTGCCACCGGCTACGACATCGTGGACCTCGCGTACTGCAATGAACACGGGATCGCAGTGGCCAACATCCGCAACTACGCCGTGCACACCGTTCCTGAACATGCGTTCGCCATGATCTTGGCCTTACGGCGCAATCTGCTGCGCTACCGGCAGGATGTGGAGGCAGGAGTTTGGAACAAATCGGAGCAATTCTGTTTCTTGACTCATGAGATTGGCGACTTGCACGGAGCGACGCTCGGCATCATCGGCGAGGGGGCGATCGGCCAAGCCACTGCCGCGATCGGACGGGCCTTCGGCATGCGGGTGATATTCGCGGATCACCCACCGCCTAAAATGCCGAACGTGCTTTTCACACCCCACGAGGAAGTGCTGGCTCAATCCGACGTCATATCCCTGCATTGCCCGCTGCTGCCCGCCACGCGCAATCTGATCGACTTGAATGCGTTTCGCACAATGAAGCGCACGGCGCTGCTCATCAATACGGCGCGCGGCGGATTGGTCGACGAGGCTGCGCTGGCTCGAGCGCTCGATGAAGGATTGATCGCCGGCGCGGGCTTCGACGTGTTGACGGTCGAACCGCCCAGGGACGGCAACCCGTTGCTCGACTTTCGCCGGCCAAATTTCATCCTCACACCGCACGTGGCCTGGGCCTCGGGCGGCGCCATGCAATTTCTCGCCGATCAACTGATCGACAACATCGAGGCTTGGGCCTCGGGCAAACCACGGCATCTGGTGACTGCCGTCGGTTAATATAGCCGCAGAGATAATGAAAAAACTTTTATACCAATTCGATACGGATCCCCTGCCCTCGGTGTTCGACAACGTCGTCGGATTTGACGGCGGCGCGGATCGCATTTCGGCGTATGGCGGTGTGAACTCCGCCAATGTCGGCGGCTTGGTCGAGGGCGCCATCTTTACGCGCGCACCTCAGCACAAGAAAAATACCGCTATTTTCGTCGGCGGCGGAAACCTGTTCGAAGGTGAAGCGGTGCTGGCGGCGATTCGCCGCAAGTTCTTCGCCAAATTTCGCGTCTCCGTGATGTTCGACAGCAATGGTTCGAACACCACGGCCTCCGCCGCGGTGGCGTGGCTCAGCTTTGGCCGCTCACTCGCGGGCAAGCGAGCGGTCGTCCTGGCCGGTTCAGGACCCGTGGGTCAGCGGGCCGCCGTGCTGCTGGCCCGCGAAGGCGCGAGCGTCGCCATCACCGGCCGCAAGCGCGCCGTCGTTCAAGCGGCCTGCGACTCGATCAAATCTCGCTTTGGAATCGAGATCGAGGCCATCGAGGCGCCAAGCAGCGCGGACCGCGCGGCCGCCTTGGCAGGGACCCACATTCTGCTTGCCACAGGAGCCGCCGGCGTTGGACTGCTCGATGCGCGACACTGGCAGGAAAACCCAAGCTTGGAATTGATCGCCGACGCCAACACTTCTCCGCCCGCGGGAATCGAGGGTGTTGAACTCGGCGACAAGGGCAGGAGCAGCCACGGCAAAATTTTGTTTGGCCCGCTGGGATTCGGCGCTCTGAAGCTAGCGCTGCACCGCGCCTGTATAGCGCGATTGTTCGAGCAAAACGATCTGGTACTGGACGCAGAGGAGATCTACGCCATCGCCAAAGGTATGGTGGGAAAATGATTGCGCAAAGCCCCGTCAACAAGTTTCTCGACGATCTTGCGAGCGGTGCTCCCACCCCGGGCGGCGGCAGCGCGGCCGCCATCATGGGGGCGATGGGCGCCGCCCTGGTGTCCATGGTCTGCAACGTGACCATCGGCAAAAAAGGACATGAGGCGGTCGCCGCTGAAATGCAAAGCGTGCGCGATGAATCCGAAAGGCTGAGGATGCGTTTGACCGCGATGGTTGCCGAAGATGTGGCCGCTTTTGATGGTTTGATGGCTGCCTACAGGCTCCCCAAGACGAGCGAGGAAGACAAGTCGCGGCGCGCAGCGGCGATTCAAAGCAGCCTGCGCGCCGCCACAGAAACTCCTCTTGACTGCGCGCGCGCCTGCGCCGAGGTCATTGCACTGTCGAGACGCGCGGGCGAAAAAGGCTACGCCGGCGTCATCAGCGATGCGGGCGCCGGCGTGCTGGCCGCGTATGCAGCTCTGCGCAGCGCGGCATTGAACGTCTATATCAATACGCCGGCGTTGACGGACCAGGCGTTTGCCGCCCGCGCGACGCTGGAACTGCAACAGCTTCTCGACACTTGCGCGCGCGAAAGCGAATCGGTGTTCACACTGGTTCGCGGCCGATCAGCATGAGGAAACTGAATGCCCGGTGGTAGGATTGACAGCGAGCGTGAATTCACCTCGTTGGGCATCGCCGTGCTGACCGTTTCGGACTCGCGGAATGAAAGCAACGATACGTCGGGAGACCTGCTGGCCGCGCGCATTACCGGTGCCGGTCACCAGCTGCGCGCGCGCGCATTGGCCGGGCACGAGAAAGCCGGCATCCAGCGCGTGATCGAAGCATGGATTCAAGACTCGGCCATCGATGTGATCATCGCCAACGGCGGTACCGGACTTCTGCCCCGCGACGTGTCACCCGAAGCAATTCGCGAGTTCTTCGACCGGGAGTTCGAAGGTTTTGCGGCTCTGTGGCACCTCATGTCCTACGAGAGCGTGGGCGTTTCCACCCTGCAGTCGCGAGCCTGCGCCGGCATTGCGCGCGGCACCCTGCTGTATGTGCTGCCCGGATCGAACGGCGCCTGCCGCGATGGCTGGGACAAGCTGATCAGCCTGCAGATCGACAGCCGCTTCAGGCCCTGTTCGGCGATCGAACTGCTGCCGCGATTTCAAAAGCGCTGAACTCATCTCCAACCTGATGAATTGGCCACTTGTTTGGCCAATTCAGCACCAGTTGACATCCTTTTGTATCGCTGGTACCTTTATATCACAAGGTAGCTTGCATCAATGATAAGCGATCAAAAGTTCAACCCCATCCGCAAAGGACTGCTCGAGTTCCTGATCCTGCAGATCATTTCCGCGGACAAGGTGTACGTCGCCGACATGATGAAGCGCTTGCAGGACACCGACTTCGCGACGCAAGAGGGCACGTTGTATCCATTGCTGAGCAAGATGCGCCGCGAGGAGCTGGTGGACTACGAATGGCAGGAGTCCGATTCGGGACCGCCGCGCAAGTACTACGAACTCACCGCGAAAGGAAAGTCGCAGTTGACAGAATTCAAAGAGTATTGGGATTACCTCAACACAACAATCAACCAGTTAGGCCGCTCATCATGAATACCGTCATCATCATCAATCTGAATGGCAACGCTTTCCATGTCGAGGAGCCGGGTTTCCAAAGCCTGCGCGCCTATCTGGAACGAGCGCAAACACAGCTCAAGGACAATCCAGACAAGACTGAGATAGTCGCCGATCTCGAGCAGGCGATCGCGGATAAATGCGCCCATTACTTGCGGCCGCACAAGAACGTGTTGACTGCGGCGGAGATCGAGGATGTCCTGAAGCAAATGGGTCCGGTTCAGACCGATGGCGCGCAGCCCGCCGCGGGATCCGAGCCGCGCGCGGCCCAGGATGAGCCGCGCGCGCAGACGACGAACGGCGCCGGTCCCGCGCCCAAACGGCTCTATCAGATCCGCGAAGGAGCGATGCTGAGCGGCGTCTGCAACGGCCTCGCTGCCTATTTCAAAATCGACGTGGCCATTGTGCGCGTTGTGTTCGTGGTGCTCGCCCTGCTGACCTGGGGAGCATGGATATTGGTGTATATCGGGATGATGTTGGTCATTCCGTTCGCCAATACCGGCGAGGAGCACGCGGCGGCCGCGGGCGCGCCCTTCAATGCACAAGAAGTGATCGATCGCGCCAAAAAACAGTACGCCGAATTCAAAGACAGCAGGGAATGGCGACGCCACTGGCGTCAGCAGCGCCGCGAATGGCGGCGCAAGTGGCACGAGGGTGCGTACTGGTGGGGCCACAATCTGCAGCAGAACGTGCACCAATTCAGCACCCATGTGGGCTATGGCGGGCAAATCCTCGCGGGCCTGCTGATCCCATTCCTCGCGATCGCGCATCTGCTGCTCTTTTGCCTGCTGATCGCCGCCATTTATGCGCTCGCTACCACCGGCGCCCTTTTTGGTTGGACCGTCGCCGGAACGGTGCCGATTTGGGCGGGGATTCTGATCCTGTTTCTTCTCTACGGCGCGATCGCGCAACCGCTGCGCCACGCGCGGCGGGCAATTTATTTCAATTCTGGCGGCTACAACTATTCTTGGTACGCGGCGTGGGATGGCCTGTTGACCCTGGGCATTTTCTTGCTGGTATGCTGGCTCGCGTACACACACCTGCCGCAGGTGCACGATTTCATCCAGCACTTCCCCGACAACTGGCAGACCATGTGGAATCACTTCCTGGACTCGATCCGTCAGGGCGCGCCTCACAAGCCCGACGCGGCTCCCGCGGCAGGTATCTTTTGACAATGATATTCTCCCGGGCGTCACCACGGCGAGGGAGCTGGCATGCCTGGCAGATTGGACGGAAAAGTCGCGGTCATCACGGGTGCAACCAGCGGCATCGGCGAGGCAACTGCGCGCTGCTTCGTCGCAGAGGGCGCACGCGTAGTGATCGCCGGGCGCTCGGAGGAGCGCGGCAAGTCGCTCGCGGCTGAACTTGGCGCCCAGGCGATTTTCCATCGCGCCGATGTCATGCACGAGACCGAGATCGCCGCGGTCATCGACGCAGCGGTGGGGCGATTCGGGCAACTCGACTGTCTGTTCAACAACGCCGGCGCGTCGACGCCCGGCGAAATCGAGACCATCACGGAAGAGCAATTCGACCATGGCATGAAGCTGCTGGTCGGCAGCGTCATGTTCGGCATCAAGCACGCGGCCCGCGTCATGAAATCGCGCGGCGGCTCCATCATCAATAACTCGAGCATCGCGGCGCATCGCCTGGGCCAAGGAGGCACCCTGTATTCGGTGGCCAAGGCCGCGGTCAGCCACATTACGCGCATAGCTGGCGCCAAACTCGGGCCCGACGGTATTCGCGTGAATTCGATTTCGCCGGGCGCGATTGCGACGCCGATCTTCTGGGGAGGTTCGCAGAAAGCGCAATCCTTAAGCGCCGAAGAGAATGCGCGCAAGCTCGCCAAACTGGAGGGAAATTTGGCGCGTGCAACGCCCCTGCCCCGCTCAGGGGCCGCTAGTGACATCGCCTTCGCAGCGGTGTTCCTTGCGAGCGATGAGGGCAGCTTCGTCAATTCCCATGATCTTGTGGTCGACGGCGGCAGGATATGGCAGTTCTTCGAGCGGCCGCAGCCAGTGGCGTAAATCTTGAGCTAGAGCCTCTGATGTTCAAAAAGCTTCTGATCGCGAACCGCGGCGAGATCGCGATTCGCATTGCGCGTACCGCAGCCGACATGAACATCGCGATCGTTGCGGTCTACTCGCAGGACGATGCGGCGTCTTTGCATGCCCGGGCTGCGGAGAGTTCCGCGGCGCTGACCGGATCCGGACCGTCGGCCTATCTTGACGGACCGGAAATACTGCGTCTGGCGCTTGAAGCGGGCTGCGATGCCATCCATCCGGGCTACGGTTTTTTGAGCGAGAATGCGGCCTTCGCCCGGTTGTGCAACAACGCCGGCGTGACCTTCATCGGCCCGGCTCCGGAGGCATTGGTTCTGCTCGGGGATAAGGTTCAAGCCCGCGCGCTGGCACGTCGCGTTGGCGCACCCATCCTGCCCGGATCGCTCGCTGCGGTATCCCTCGAGCAGGCGCAGCAGTTTCTCCACAGCTTGGGCGAGGGCGGCGCAATCATGCTGAAGGCTCTGGCCGGCGGCGGCGGGCGCGGCATGCGCGAGGTTCGCAAGATCCGCGACGTTGCCGGCGCCTATGAACGCTGCCGGGGAGAAGCGCTGCAGGCGTTTGGCGACGCCGATGTCTATGCTGAACAATTTCTACCCCGCGCCCGCCATATCGAAGTGCAAATAGTCGGCGATGGATCGGAGGTGGTTCATTTATGGGACCGCGAATGCAGCGTACAGCGCCAGCGGCAGAAGCTGATCGAAATCGCGCCCGCGTTCGGATTGACGAGCGAGCTGCGGACGCGGCTGTTGGATCTAGCCGTGGGGATCGGAAAGGCGGTGAATTATCGCGGCTTGGCCACCATCGAATTTCTGGTCGATCAGGATTCGGCCAGTGCGACGCCTTTCGCATTCATCGAGGCGAATCCGCGCCTTCAGGTCGAGCACACGGTCACCGAAGCGGTCACCGGTCTGGATTTGGTGCGTATTCAGCTGCAAATTGCCGGCGGAATCCCGTTGGCAAAGCTCGGCCTGCGCCAATTCGCGGTCCCTGTCCCGCGGGGCGTGGCCATCCAATCGCGCATCAATCTGGAAACGATGAATCAGGACGGCACTGCGCGGCCCACGGGCGGAACAATATCGATTTACGAACCCGCATCGGGCCCGGGCGTTCGCGTCGATGGTTTCGGCTATTCCGGTTACCGAACCAATGTCAAATTTGACGCGCTTCTCGCCAAGTTGATTGTGCACATCGGTGAGGGCGACCTGGCCACGGCGGCGCGTAAAGCGGAGCGGGCCTTGGCGGATTTTCGTATCAGCGGCGTAGCCACCAACATCCCCTTCCTGCGAACGCTGCTGAAGCTCCCGGCCTTCGCCGCCGGGGAGATTCATACTCGATTCATCGAGGAAAATGCCAAAGCGCTATGTGCGGCGGCACTCGATCTCGCGCCGGATGGCGAGGTGAAGCCGGCTTGTGCGCCGCGCGCCGGGATTGAAACCGTCGATCCGCTCGCCGTCTTGAATCTCGGCAAAAGTGCCGGCGATGCCGCGCCGCCGCCCGAGATCTCAGCTCCCGATGGCATGAGCGTGCTGCCCGCGCCGCTGCAAGGAACCATCATCGCCATCGAGGTCGCCATTGGCCAGAAAGTGCGCGCGGGCGATTCGATCCTGATCATGGAATCCATGAAGATGGAACACGTGATCGCTTCGCCGATCAGCGGTTTCGTGCGCGCCTTGAATGTAGGGAGCGGCGACACCGTTTTCGAAGGTCATGCCCTGGCATTCATCGAGCCTGCGGAGATGCTTGGCGCTTCAGCGCTGCTTGAAGAGAAAATCGATCTTGATTTCATTCGGCCTGATCTTCAGGCAGTCCTCGACCGTCGCGCCAGCACGTTGGATGCGGCACGTCCGGCGGCAGTCGAGCGGCGCCGCAAAACCGGTCAGCGCACCGTGCGCGAGAACGTCGAGGATTTGCTCGATCCGGGATCGTTCGTCGAATACGGCAGCTTGGTGGTCGCAGCACGGCGCAAGCGGCACTCGCTGGAGAATCTGATCCAGCAAACGCCGGCGGACGGCATGGTAATGGGTTTAGGGCGCGTAAACGGCAAGGACTTCGGCGATGAGGCCGCTCGCTGTGCCGTAATGGCATACGACTATACGGTTCTGGCCGGCACTCAGGGCGCCTACAACCATCGAAAAATGGATCGATTGATCGAAATTGCGGAACGGTGGCGTGTGCCGACCGTTTTTTTCTGCGAGGGAGGCGGCGGCCGCCCCGGCGACACCGAGGGCGGCGGCTTTACACGAGGCTTTGAATATTGGGCTCGCATGTCGGCCGTGGCGCCGTTGGTCGGGATCACTTCGGGCCGCTGTTTCGCAGGGAATGCCTCGGTACTCGGCTGCTGCGATGTGATCATCGCTACCGAGGGCTCGAATATCGGTATGGGTGGCCCTGCGATGATCGAGGGAGGCGGACTGGGTATATTCCGGCCCGAAGAGATCGGCCCTGTGGATGTTCAGGAACCCAACGGCGTCATCGATATTCTCGCCGACGATGAAGCCGATGCGGTACGGATCGCCAAAAAATATCTTAGCTTTTTTCAGGGAACGTTAGGAGGTTGGACCTGTGCCGATCAGCGGCATCTGCGCCAAGCTATTCCGGAAAATCGGCTGCGGGTCTACGACATCCGGAAATTGATCGAGACGCTCGCCGATACCGGCTCGGTGCTGGAGCTGCGGCCGAAATTCGGGACGACCATGATTGCCGCCTTGATCCGCGTCGAGGGCCGGCCCATGGGGGTCATTGCCAACAATCCAAAAGTGCTGGGCGGCGCAATCGACTCCAACGGCTCTGACAAAGCCGCTCGCTTCCTGCAGATTTGCGAAGCATTCGACTTGCCCGTCCTGTCCCTGTCCGACACCCCCGGCATGATGGTGGGGCCGGAGATCGAGAAAACCGCGCTGGTTCGGCACTGTTCGCGCCTGTTCATCATTGGCGCGAATTTAACCGTTCCGCTGTTCAGCGTCGTGCTGCGCAAGAGCTATGGCTTGGGTGCGATCGCGATGACCGGCGGCAGCTACCCTAAGTCGCTTTTCGCCGTCGCGTGGCCCACCGGAGAATTCGGCGGCATGGGTCTGGAAGGTGCGGTCAAACTCGGCTACCGCAACGAACTCGCGGCCCTCGCCGATCCCGCCGAACGCAAAGCCAAGTTCGATGAGATGGTTGCTGCCGCCTACGAGCAAGGCAAGGCGTTGAACTACGCCTCGACCTACCACATCGACGAGGTCATCGATCCGGCCGATACGCGGCGCTGGATCGCCTCCGGATTGCGCTCGGTGCCCCCGGCGCCTCGGCGGCTCGAGAAGAAGCTGCGTTGGATTGACGCCTGGTAGGGTTTATGATGGCGCCCGGGGGTCATATGCCGTACGTCGAAAACCGCATCGTGCACGACGCGGACTCGCATCTGATGGAACTGCCGGACGCGCTGGATGAGTTTCTCGAAGCCAAATTTCGCGCCCGTTATGACGCGCTGCCAAAGCTGCAGAATCAGCCTCGCGATGCCGACTACGCGCTGAACGCCCGCGCGCGGCACGACGATCCTGTCTTTCGCCAAGGCGCCGACGAGAACATCTTGCTGCGCAAGAATTATGACGCCCTGGGATCGTTTCGCCGCGAAGACAGGCCGCGCGCACTCGATCAACTGGGCTTCACCAGCCAGTTGATTTTCACGACCTGGTGTCTCGGAAATTTTGGTCTTGATGAATCGCCGGATATGGATCTGTGCTACGCCGTTGCCCGAGCCCACAATCGAATGATGTGCCACTTTTGCTGCGTCGATCGGCGCTTCCTTGCCACAGGCTATGTGCCGCTCGTCGACTTCGAGTCCGCGCTGGCGACCGCACGGGAAGCGATCAATCTGGGCTGCAAGGCGCTGTTAATTCCTTCGCGTTGTCCGCGCGGCCACTCGCCGAGCCACATCGCATTCGAACCGCTATGGGCGCTGGCGCAAGAGGCCCGATTGCCGATCGTGTTCCATGTCGGCGGGGAAGAGAAACTTGGCCCCGATTACTTCAAGAACGGGCTGCCCAAGGTCAAGGATTTTCACGGCGGGGAAGAAAACTTCACGTCGTTGAGTTTCATGCCGATTCCGAATTCAGTGCAGCTCACCGTGGCCGCTCTGATCATCGACGGCGTGTTCGAGCGCTACCCTCGGTTGAAATTCGGAGCCATCGAATTGGGCGCCTCGTGGGTGCCAAGCTGGATGCGCTTCATGGATTCGGCCGCGAGCGCATTCATCAAGAATGAACCGCGGCTGCAGAGGCTGTCGTTGAAGCCCAGCGAATATGTCCGAAGGCAATTTCGTGCCACACCTTATCCGCACGAAGACGCGGGCTGGATCATCGCGAACTCCGGCGAGGAGGTGTGCATGTTCTCCTCGGACTATCCGCACGTCGAGGGCGGACGCAATCCGCTCAAGCGCTTCAACGACTCGCTCTTGCAAACGCCCGCGCGAGCCGTACAGCACTTTTATTGCGACAACTTCATCGATCTCATGGGCGAAGGCCTCGCCAAGGACCTGCGCAAACCGTGCGGCCTGAGCGCCGCCTAAAGCTCTGTCCGACTAAAACTCTATCCGACTAAAGCTCTATCCGAAAGGTCCGTGCGGCGGCGGCGGTACCGGCGGCGGCGTCCACGCACCGTTTGCGATCTTCCCACCCTTGGCCGAGACCGCCAATTCAATGATCTTGTCCGTGATATTGAGCTCGTATCCCTCCGTGTGGCCTTTTTGTATTTTCACGATGTCGGCGACGATGCGGCCATCCTTGCAATTCGGAAACACATAAACCAACGCGCGACCCGACTTCGGATAATGACCCCAGCCGTCGGAGCCCGGATCCTGGCGAGTCGGATCCCAGACATAGCCGGGTTTGGGATCGATGACTTCAGGCAGTTGCTCGCGCTTACCGCAGCCGAATTTGTCGGCCAGCGGCGAGGTATCGGCCGGAATCGACTCATATTCGCCGTTGGAGAATATGAACGAATAATCGCACGCGCCGCCGGGGGGCCCCGCGGGCGGCGGCGGCAATCGCGGCGGCGGGGGCGGCGTAGCGGTTCCGCCGCTCTTGTACACCGGCACGCCGCCGAGGAAGCCGCGATTGGCGGCGGTCACAGCTCCAACCCGGCCGCCCGACAAGCTGACCCGCACATCGACCTTGTCCTTGAAATAATCGGTGCAAACGAGCCGGCTGGTGGTGAAGCCACCTTGGCTGTGGCCCGCAAGAATGAAGTGCTGAACATTTTCCTTGCCGACGGTGGCAACCACGAGATCAACGATGTTGTGCAGATATTCATCGTCGGCATCGCTCCAGTAGCGAATCGGCGAGCCGGGGGTGATGACGATGAGTTTGTACTTGTCCTTGACGTCCATCGCCGGAAAATAATTTCGCTGCCAGTTTGCGTAGGAACCGTATCCATGCAGGCTCAAAACGATATTGACCTTGTCGCCGGGATTGTAGTCCGCGGGGCAATCGAGGAAAAAACTACGCCGTGATTTCAATTCCACCGTATCGCCGGGCTGCGTCATCGTGGCTGCCGGGCAGTCGCTGTCGGGACAATGATACGCGGGCGGCGCCGCGCAATTCACGCCGAGAAGCGTGTGCGCCTGCTGCGCCGGGGCCGACCCTGCCCACAGGACGCCGAGGACCATCAGTCCGCATGCCGCCTTCTGCATCGATCGTTGCAACAGTCCCATGCTAGCTCCCCCAAGGCGATCAGTAATTTCCACGGATTATAGTTAATATAATTGGATTCTACTATTGCCATTGCGCTGCTTCGAGCTGCTTCTCCCGGTAGATCGGGCGCACTTTCATCAGCAGGATCATCGCCGTGACGGCGGAACAAAAAACCACCAGGATCAGGCTGTAGCGGATCTTCGCCGGATCGTGAAATAGATATTCATTGACGAGCGGCACCAGCGTCGGGCCTACGCCCAGTCCCAGCGCGTTGACCACGAACAGATAAACCGCGGACACTTGTGCACGATATTGATTCGGCGTGACCTGATTGACGGCCATTGGCCCGACGCCGCTGGAAGCGTTGAAGGTGAATCCCCCGATGTACAGCGCCACCCACACAAGGGGCACGGTCGGCATGATGGTCGTAAAGCAACCGAACACCGCAATTCCGCACGCGGAGCTCAGGGCGACGACGATGGGCGCGTCCATCCAGCCGCGGCGCGTCAGGCGGTCGCAAAGGATTCCGGCCAGCAGCATGCCCGATGAATTCATCAGTATCACAGAGACGCCGAATATTTTGCCCACCTGTCCGTAACTCACGGGATAGGCGCGGACCAGCGCGGTGGGCAGCCAAGCGGCTGCGGCATACCCGGCCAGGGCCAAGAGGCCGAGGGCAACGGAGTGCAGCCCGTAGAATTGTCTGTTCAACCAGACGTAGTTCAATACCTCGCGCAGCGGCGGCTTGGCGGGTTGCGTTGGGAGCCCAGTACCCGTCTGCGCACGCAATATCCCACGGCGGACCGGTTCGCGAAACGTGAGCAGCAGCAAGGGCAGCAAAACACCCGGTGCGCCGGTCAGGATGAAAACCATCTGCCAGGCGCGCACCGGCCCGAACAGCGGCAGCGTGTAGCTGGCGCCGGCGTGCGATACCGCTCCGACCACGATGCCCCCGACCAGCAGCGCAGTGCCGGCGCCGATCGTAATGCCGATATTGTAAATGCCGAAGGCACTGCCCAATTTGGAGCGCGGAAAGCTGTCCGTGATGATCGAGTAGGCAGCGGGCGAGAGCGCAGCCTCCCCGACGCCCACTCCGACGCGTGCGATGAACAGTTGCACGGCGGTGCGCGCAAGCCCGCAAAGCGTCGCCATGATGGACCAGATGAACACGCCGCCGGCGATGATGGCGCGCCTGCTGTGCCGGTCGGACAGGCGTGCAATGGGTAGACCGAGAAACGTATACAGCAGCGCAAACGCCAGCCCCTGCAGCATGCCGATCTGCGTGTCGCTGATATGCAGATCGCGCTTCATCGGCTCCACCAGCAGCGAAATCGTCGTGCGGTCGATGAAGGAGAAGATGTACATCAGCATCAGCACGACCACGCTGTACCATGCCGCGAACGAGGTTGGATAAGGCGAGTTATCGCTGCTGGCCGCCGCTTCGGTAGCGCTGGAATGCGTCGCCATTCAACCCCCGGGCTCTGACGGCCGATTTAGTTTTTGTTGAGCTCGCTCCGCCTCGGCGCCAGCTTACGTGCGGCAACGAGCATACGCCATTTTAGAATTTGCCGATCGTATTCACGAAAAACCCGTGACTACGGTAGCTCAAGTCGGTCAAGTTATCGGAGTAGTTGGTAAAATTATAGCCGGCGCCAATTTTCAAATGATCGCCGAGATGACGGTAGGCGCCGAGCAAAACTCCGGCGCGGCTGTCGTCGGTTTCAAGAATCGCCAGCCGGCGCAGCTCGAGCATTGCGTCCCACTCGCGCGGAAAGAGAATATCGGCGCGGGCGATCCATAGCTGCGCCTGGTCGGCGAACCAGTTGCCGGGCGTGAGCGTGGGCTTGAGCTCGCCGGTGCGAATCGCGTACTTGACGCCGACCGACAGCCAGCGAAGCCATTGATAATTGCTGTCGATATCGAACACCTGGCTATGTTGCGCATAATCGATGGTATTGTCCGCGGAGCTGACCTGCGCACCCGATGGCTGATCGTCCAAAATGGTGAACTTGAACAAGGTGTTCCAACGATCGTCGAGGACCGGTCTCCATGCCGCGCCGATGACGACTTCATGGTACGCGGCATTCAGGGTGGTATTCACCTGCCCGTCGGTCTGCGACCAGTTGAGCTTTGCGAACAGGCGCCAATCGGGATCGACCTGATAAGTCAGGCTATTGCGAGTCAATTCGGTTCGCGAGGCGCCATTGATCGAGGAATCATCGGTGCGCCACTCGAGCGCGCCGCTGAACTTGATCTTGCCTTGCGTGTACTGGACGGTTGCCGCGACCGCGGTCAAATCGATGTCGCCCGCCAGCGGGTCGGCGATCGTGCCATGCTCGAATTTCAAGCCGTAGGTCCATTGTTTGCTGGGCGCGAAATCCACGCCGTAAGCGTGGGTGAGGCTGTCGCTGCTCGCCCCAGTCTGCAGGCGCTCCTCTCCGAACACGCTGGTCGAATCGTCGTAACGATAGCGGGTTCCGCTGGTCAGCGTTCCTGAGCGGCCGATATTCAGTGCATCGGGTTGGTCGGCGGCCAATGTGTAGTTCAGGTAAACATTGCTGCGGTCATCGATATGATAATCGGTCGATACCTTGCCGCCGCCGCCCAAGCTGCCGTCCGAAACTTCGGCACCCACATTCACATCGCTGGAAACCGGGTAGGTGCCGCCAAGCCCCACGCGATCGTTTTCCGGCCGAGTCTCGGTGTGCTCGAGCGTATCCTGGACGAATCCGTACACATCCCACACCTTTCGCGGTGCGCCGGACGCCGCAGGACTGGGCGGTCCCGCCGGCGAGCCGTCGGCGGAGGGTGCGGGTGCGGGCGGTACGCTGGGATGATATCCAACGGTCACGGCAACGTCGGTGCGATCACCGTTCTGCGACAAAATCTGACTGGCGTTGGGCACGATGTTTTCCCGATCATCGATGCGCGCGCCCAGCGCGACACGCCAGTTCTGATCCAACTTGTGCTCGACGCCGAACTCGCCGGTGCGCAAAGTCCCTGCGGCGGACTCGGTGCCGTCAAACTTCCCGGCAATCTGCGTTGCGTCGCCGACGGGAACCCGTAGCGCGCCTCCTTCCTGCGTCACCGCAGTTCCGGGGGTGAGCTGCCCGGGGCCTGAAAAGTTTGCGTCGCGCTCCTGATAGTAGACGTTAGCTTTGCCTTTCAGGCTGTCCGTGACCTCGGACAAATCGACCGCCGCTTCGACGCGCTCGGCGTTCGCCGCCGCGCCGCTGGTCGTCACGGGATTGAATGTCAGGCCGCCGGTGATCGAGGTCAAGGTGGGACTGCCGACGCCGTCCGAATGCGCGTACTCCGATTTGATGTAGGTGCCCGGCATGTAGCGCCACATGGCATTGATGCCGCGCAGATCCTGCTCCTCGCCCGGATCGCCTTGGTGAAAGCTGGAGATTCCGAGCTGCCAGTGATCGCCGAACCATTGGCTCGCATGCCCGCCCAGGCTGAGCGCGCTGATGTTGGAAAAGTCGGGAACATATTCGTAGGTGACGACGAGGTACACGAGGTTGCCGTCAAGCTGGCTGCTGTGCACGAACGTCGCGACATCCGATGTGGCGCTCAAGGGACTGTGCAGCAGAATCCGTCCCTGCATGTAGTTGATGTCGTAGTCTTGCACGGGTACAAGCTGCGTCGCAGAGAGCACCAGACCCGAATCCTTGTCGCGAACTTCGACCGTCAACTGTTCTGAGCCAATCGAAATGTCTTGATTCTGCAAATAGTAGAGCGAACCGCCCGTGCCGCGGAATTCCTGCCGCGATTCAAGCGTGCCCGGATCCGCCCAGAATGCATCCACGCTGGTTTTTTTCTCGCCGAGAGCAGTGGTCTGCGGGGATCTGTAGCGAACGTTCAGGCCATACAAAGTCCGGGAGTATTGTATGAAATCGGTGCCGGTGAGCTGCGTTTGAAAATTTCCCCACATCACCGAGCTGTCGCCCTTCTCCAGGCGCACGTAGAATTTGCCCGAGGTGGGTGCATCCTGCACCGTGGTGCTATCGTCGCCGTAGACGGGATAGTAGCGATCAGGATCGATGCGCAGCAATAAGTCCTGCGGATCCTTCCGCGAAAAGTTGCTGAACAGATCGCGCACGGGTTCGTCCTTGGTATCAGCCGCCGCCGTCAGCAGCCACTGCCCCTTCACCAGGCCCTTGTAGTAGAAAGCCAGCTCGCCGTTCACGTAGTCGCGGCGCGCCAGATTCGGATCTCCGGTCACCAATTCGATTGGCCCGCTGATGCCGCGCGCGCCGGCGGTAAAATCAGCAAGGCCCACGAAGAATGAATCATCGGTCGCCACCGTGAGATTGCGGGTGAACTCCAGACCTTCATCCTTATCGTTCAGGATTTTTACCGTGACCTGTTGCGGCCCGGCGGGCACGATTTGCCGGGCCACGAATCGGTGATCGTCATCCTGCGGGATAACAATGCCTTGCACGATGACGTGGTCGCCTTCGGGGACATGCTTGCCGCTGACAGTGATCGATCCGCCGGGCGTCGCGATGTTGCGCACCACGCGCGTGTTCTCGCCGTAGGCGGCACGCTGCATCTCGAGCTCGAGCTTGGCGGCGTCGAGCGGCGCCACCGGCGGCGTTTCCGCGATGTCCAACTGCCGGGGCCGCGTTTCATCGAAACGTCCGTCATGACCGTACACTCTCAGCACATAGGAAACGTAGTGAGGCTGGCCCAGCGTGCTCGTCAAGTGCAGCAGCGAAATCTTGAAGGCGGGCGGCACCCAGCTTGCCTCTGCACCGACGCGAACTGGAATCACGGCGATGGGCTTCTGCTGAGCGGATTGATCGGCTGCGAAAAGCCGCATCTCGGCGCGCTCGATGAAGCGAGGATAGTTGCTATAGGTCGCGAAGCGCACGGGTCTGCCAACGACGGCGAGCTGCGGAATAGCGATGACATTCAACGCCGGTTCGCCTTGCAGTGGGTCGTAGCGCACCTGAACATCGGCGCGCGCCAACGCCACGTCCACGCAGCGCTGCCGGTCCGCCTCATTGCTGCCCTCGCGCCGATCGAGCGGGACTCCATCGACGGTGATGCGCACCGGCGGCAGCTGATCGGCGCTATCGCCGATGCACGCTGAACTCGATTCAAGGGTCGCGGACGGCGCGGGAGCAGCGGGAGGCGGCGCAACGGGCTGCTCGATCCACACCGAAACCTCGGCGCGCCGGTTGCGCGCGCGCCCTTCGTCGGTGTCATTGGGGGCGACCGGCCGGCTGTCGCCGAACCCCTCGATGGCAAATACCTCCTCCGGCAGCCCGAGCGCAGCTTGCAGATATCGAACGACGCTCGCAGCCCTGGCCTCCGACAGCCGTTGGTTGGTTCCGAAGCGCCGCTTGGCGTCTCTGACCAGACGCTGCGAATCCGTGTGAGCCGTGACCAGCACCTTGCGCGGCTGCGAGGAACGCAGCGATTCGACCAGCGCATTCAGCTGAAGCACGGTCAACGGAGTGAGTTCGTCGCTGCCGGAGGCGAAATGAGCCTGTTGCTTGGTATCGACCAGCCGCAGTACGGTCGCCGGCGGCGTTGAAGGAACGCTAACGCGCGCGGCGACCAAGCGGTTGATGAGGGCATCCGAGGGCGGCTCGTCGGGGGCCGCGCGCTCGGTGTTGGGCGGCGCGTGGTCCGCGGCTAATTGCGTGCAAGCTAAAGTCCCCGGCACCAGCCGCTGGCATTGCGAGGCTGGGTTCGACTGTGCCGATGCCATCGACTGTCCAGATGCGATCGATTGTGCCGAACAGATCGAATGCCAGGACAGCAGCAATAGAACGCCGGGCAGCGCCAAGGATGCGCGCGAACGTGCAAGCTGCCTCATGGCGCAGGTCCCGGAGCGGCGGCCCTTGCGCCGCGGACGATGTCGTCCTCGGTCCGCAATGGATAGCTGATCGCCTGCGCCTTCCATTGTGCGGCCACGGCATCTTTCAGCCCCTGCATCCGCGTTTTCACGGCGGCGTCCGTCTCGTCGAACGCCTGGTAGGCGAGGCGGATGACATACGCTTGGGTTTTCAGCGTGCCGACCAATCGCTCGATGCGATCCAGTACTTCCGGCCGCAATGCATTGCCGTCGAATGCGGCCGCATTCACCTCGATGCGCACAATGTGGTGGATGGTTGCGCCGAAGTTGAGCTTGGAAACCTTGCCGGCCGTCAGCCGCACGGTTTCCGGATTGTCGGTGGTCAGGCGATAACCCGAGGGCAGCGTGCGCTCATCGACTTTGACGATGAAGTTCGTTCCCAGCTGCGAGTCTGGGATGACCGGGCACACGATGTGATAGCGGCCCTCCGCATCGGTGGTAACGACGAGTCCTTGCGCCGTAACGAGCCGGACTCCGGCAATGCCTTTTTCTCCGGGATCCTCGTAGCCATTCGCGTTGGCATCGTCGAACACCTTGCCGATCAGATCCGGACAATCAAAAGTCGGGTCGGCCACGATGCGCACGGTCGCGGTCGCCACATTGGAAATCAGCGTATTGGTCAAACCGTTGTAGGCCATGGCTTGATTGATGTACTCACCGCCGACGACGCCGGCGCCCGCGGTCAGCACCAACATGAAAGTCTTTTTCTCGCCGGGCGCGAAACTCAAGTGCGTCCAGGTGAGCTGCCGCCCGCTCACCGTCGGGTCGAGCCTTCTGCCATTCACCGATCCGCTGCCGGCGCGGTAGCGAAATCCCGCCGGTATGAGATCGGTTACCGTGGCGTTGACGATGGCCGTGGTGCGCGGATTGGTGGCAGTGATGGTGTAGGGAACGGACTGCCCCGCGGAGATATCGACCAAGGGCGTGGTCTTCGCGAGCACCAATGCGCCGACCGCGCCCGCTGGAATCTGGCCAAAATTCACCACAGCCGCAGTCAGGCCGCCGATCATGACCGTCACGGGCGTCGGCGTATCGCTGAGATTTCCTGGAAGCGGCGCGGCGGCGACGCTATAAGAGCCGGACACCTGGCTCGTGAAGGTGTAGGCGCCGGTGGCGTTGGTCGTGGTGGTCGCGATGAGCCGGGAGCCGATGAAAAGTTGCACGATGGCGCCTGCAATCGGTGTATCGCCGGCGTCGAACAAAGCGTCTTGGTTGTTATCGATGTATACGCTGCCCATCACCTGAGCCGGCGCTCCCGAGACGGTCGACGTCGCGGTGTTGTTGGCGAGATTCGGGTCGAGCGTGGCGGATGTTGCGCTCGCGGTAATCGTCGATTTTCCCGAAGGCGGCTGCGTGTAGCTCACACCGATGGGGCCCAAGCTGCTGCCCGACGCCAAACTGGTGGGCAAGCCCGTGAGGGTGACGACGCCGGTGGCCGCTGAGTAGAGGTAGGTCGCGCCCGCCGGCAAGCCGGTCAGCACCGGCGGAGTCGAAAGGTTCGCGGGCAGGGTGAGTGTGAAAGAAATCCCGCTGGCGGTACTCGGACCGTTGTTCACGACTTGGATGGTGCCCGTGACGGTTTGCCCGGCGTTCACGCTCGAGGGAAACGTTGCCTTGGTTGCAAGGTCGGCGACCGTGACGCCGCCCACGGTTACCGACGCGGTATTGTTGGCGGGATTGGAATCGACGGATGTTGTCGTGACGGTGGCGCTCAGCACGGATGTTCCGGCGGCGGGCTGTATATAGCTCACGCCAATCGGACTCAACGCCGCGGCAGGCGCCAGCGTCGTCGGCATTCCCGTCAATGTAATCACGCCGGTCGCGGCGTTGTAGGCGTACGCAGCGCCCGGCGGCAAGCCGCTCAAGGTTGGCGCCGCACTGAGATTCGCCGGCAGAGCGATCGAAAACGTAGTGCCGTTCGCGGTACCGAGGCCGATATTGGAGAATGTTACGGTCCCGGCAACCAGCCGGCCGGCGTTGACTGTGGCGGGAAAGGACAGCGTGCTGGCGGCGTCAGCCGCCGCAATCACGGTGGTGGCGGCAGCCGCACTGACGACGGGATTGGTATTGATGACGGTGGCAGCCGCCGCGATCGAAGCGACGTTGGAGATATTGCCGCTGCCATTGCCTGCCGTACCCGCTACCGCGAGGGTCACGCTGCCGCCATTGGGCAGCGCCGGAATTGCGATTCCCGCTCCTTGCAGACCGGCGATCGTCAATTGCGCGGCGCTCGGACACTGCGCGCCGCCGCTGGCTGCCGTGCAGGTCACGGCGGTCGCGGTGAAATTGGGTACCGCGGGATCTTTGATGAGAGTTCCGCCGGCATCGGCCGGCCCCGCATTCGATACGGCAACGTTGTAGGTGAGAGCAGCGCCCGCGTTGACGCTGGCCGGCCCCGCCTTTGCGATGTTCAAGTTGGCCCGGTTCGCTGTATCGGTGAACACGCACGAAATGGCGTCGCCGAATTGCAGCGCGGGGAAGGTATAGGAATTGCCCTGGCGGTTGACCGGCAAGACGGTGGAAGAGGCGCCGGTCGATAAATTCGTGCACGTCAGAGAAATGCTATAGCTTCCCAGAGTGCCCACGCTTCCCGCTGCCATCGCTTCGCTCACGACGAGCGGATAACCCGACGCGATGGTCGGCAGGATGGCCGGCGGATAGGGGCCCGCACCGGCGCCAGTGGTGGTGCCAGCGGCAATCAGTGTGCCGCCGGCCGAATTGATGCTGTAGGTGAACTGGTCGGCCGCATTGGCTCGCGCGCCATTCATCTGCGCGGTCACGGCCAGCGAGGCATAGCGAATGGCGAACATCACCCCTTGCAATCCGGTGCCCACCAGCACCGATGAAATCTGCGTCGGGTTGTTGAACGAGGCGAATGCAAAGCTGCCTACGGTGCCGGCAACGCCGGTTTCCGTCACCGTCTGTGTGCCGACCCCGGTCACCGCCGGAAACAAGCTGCCCTGCGGGATTTTGGCAACTTCCGTCCAGGCAAGGCCGTTGGTCGTAAAAGTCAGCGACTCGCCCTGATTGGTTGACTCGCCGTCGGCGGCAATGATGGCGTAGGAGGCGGTGGCGCCGCTGCCGGGAGGCGGTGTCACCACGATGTTGTTGAGCGCCAGATGCACGGTCGAGCCGGTCTGAGGTTCGTACAGCACCGGAGCGCCGGGAACATTGTTGAACCCGCTGTGCCCGATGGCCGAGCCGGTCCAGGACGGCACCACATGGCCATCCAGCGCTGGGCTGGCTTTATTCGTGCTCACGGTCAATGTGAACGTCAGCACCGATCCATCGGGCAGGTTGAAGGTAAAGGGCTGACCCGCACCCTGCGCCAGAGCATCCGAATAGCCCGAAAAATCGAGCCAGCAATAATCCTGATAGTCGGCGGGTGCCGCGCCTTGAACGGCGGCCGGCGCACAGGTGCTCGCGCGAGCCGGTCTCGCGATCCCTAATGCCAGCAGGAGCAGTCCCACGACCGCCACAGTCAGGCCCACGGCGCGGCCGCGGGCCTGGACGTCATGCCCTCGTATCCCGGACATATACATAATCCGGGAATTTACATATTGTCGGAGGCGGTTCTTGTGAGCCGGTCCGCAGAAAACCTGCTGGCCGGCATTAAAAGTAGGCGAATCCCTTAAACCGAGAGGTGGTCGTGTTAGGCGGGTGCCGGATCCCGCTGGGCATCGGCCATGGCAACGCCCAATCGCTCCGGCCCGCGTGCAACCATCAAGGTGATAACGACTGCCACGGTGCCCACCACGATGGCCATCGCCAGACCATAGTTGTTGCCGTGCTGTTCAGCGATCATGACTTGGATGGGCAAGTTTGCGGAGGCGATAAAATTTCCCAACTGATAGACGACGCCTGGAAAAGTGGCGCGAATCTCGGGGGGCGACAGCTCGTTCAAATGCACTGGAATGATGCCCCAGGCACCTTGAACGGAGACCTGCATCAAGAAGGCGCCGATTCCCAGCACCAAGGGTGTGCTGCCGAATGCCCAGAAAGGCAGGACCGGCAACGCTATGAGCGCCGCGATCGTGATCGCCCGGCGTCTGCCGATGCGCTGCGACAGCCAGCCGAATCCGATGCCGCCGAGAATGGCGCCGATGTTGCCAATCGCCGTCATCAGCGACAGCGTGTGCGTGTCGAAGCCATGTTGAATCTTCAGGAACAGATTTGGATAGGCGTCCTGGGAGCCATGGCTGAAAAAATTGAAGGCGGTCATCAGGACGATCGCATACAGGGCGAGCTTCCAGTTGCGGGACATGACCTCGAGCAGGCCGTGCTGTTCCTTTTTTAAGCGCTGTTCGATCCACGCCGGAGATTCATCGACGCCCTGCCTCACGAAGAACACCAGAATCGCCGGAATGGCGCCCAACATGAACATGTAGCGCCAACCCAATGCATCGTAGAGAAAGTACATCGCAATCGACGCTATGAAATAGCCGCTGGGGTAACCCACTTGCAGCAAACCCGAGACCACGCCGCGCGCGCGCAGCGGTATGGTCTCGAAAGTCAGTGCCGAGCCAATACCCCACTCGCCCCCCATGGCGATGCCAAACAGGAACCGCAATGCCAGGAACACAGTGATTGTCGGGGCAAAACCGGAAGCCACCTCGAGCGCCGAAAACGCCAGGATGTTCCACATCAGCGCCGGCTTGCGGCCGAATCGATCCGCGAGACGGCCGAAGATGAAGGCACCGATCGGACGCGCCGCCAGAGTCAGGGTGACAGCCGTGACCACCGTCTTGATGTCGACCTGAAACGTGGCCGCAACGTCCTTGAACATAAAGACCATGAGGAAGAAATCGAAGGCATCCAGGGTCCAGCCAAGGTAGGCGGCAAACACGACATTCTTTTGACTTTTTGTCCACATCATTCGGTTCTCCCGGTTCCCGCGCCCCAGAATCCTAGCGGCCGGCGCCGCGATTGTCGAACCCGGAGCCTGTCTGAGTATCCCGCGTGGGCCGCGTTGGCTTGGCGAGGTGCTTCCAATCGGCCATGGTTCAGCCGACACTATTGACGCTGGCCTTTCTGGGGTAATACATGCTGAATCGACCGTTGCACGAATTTCCCATTCGCGAACTTGATCGTCCGGAACCGCGCGTCGATGTACGCCGCGCGGCGAACGGCGTTGTGTACTTGAGCTGCGGACACAAACTAGTGCCCAACTTGCCGTCACTCGTAGACTATTTGTCTCGCGCAGCGCAGATGCGCCCTGAAACCACATTCTTGGCCGAGCGGGATGCCGCGGGCCAATGGCGCCGGCTGACTTACCGAGCCGCCTGGCGGGATACCGCAGCGGTCGCCACGTGGCTCATAGGCGAAGGGTTCGGGCCCGACAGCGATCCGATCATGATCCTGTCCGAGAACAGCATCGAACATGCCCTGCTCACCCTGGGTGCCATGCGTGCCGGCACCGCCGTGGTTCCGGTATCCCCGACCTACTCGTTCGGCAAGGATCTATCGCGCTTGGGTTACGCGTTGGAGTTGACCGTGCCCTCATTGGTATATGCCGGCGACCCAGTTCGCTACGCCGCCGCACTCGAGCATGCGAAAAGCCGCGGTGGCCGGATTCTTGCCGGCGATGCATTCTCCGAAATCCTGCAAAGCGTGGATGAAGCGGCCGTTGCGGCGCGCCGTTTGCAGATCAAGGACGACACCATCGCGAAGATTCTTCTCACGTCCGGTTCCACCGGCCGGCCCAAGGGTGTGATCAACACCCACGGCAATATTGCAGCGTCGGTGCAGATGCTTCGCCAGATAGGCGAGCCGTTCAATCCGGACCGCATTCATACGGTGGTTGACTGGCTTCCCTGGCATCATACCTTCGGCGGCAACGCACAGTTCAACGGCATCCTCGCCCACGCGGGCACGCTGTACATCGACACCGGCCGGCCGGTGCCCGGTCTTTTCGATGCGACCATCGAAAACTTGCGCGAGATTTCTCCGACCAGTTTCGGCTGCGTACCCGCGGCGTTTGGAATGCTGGCCTCAGCGCTCGAGCGCGATGCAGATCTGCGGCAGAAGTTTTTCAAAAATATGCGCGGTCTCGCCTACGGCGGCGCGCTGCTGCCGCAACCCACGTGGGAGCGAATGCAGCGGCTGGCAGTTCAGGAGACAGGGGAGCGAATACCGTTCGGTACCGGATGGGGAATGACGGAAACTACGGCCACGGGAGTAGCGGTGTACTGGAACACCGACCGAACGGGACTGCTTGGACTTCCGCAGCCCGGCGTGACGCTCAAGCTGATACCCGCGGGCGATCGCTGCGAGCTGCGCATCAAAGGTCCGCAGATCATGTCCGGCTACTACCACGCAGACGCGCTGAATGCCGCGGCTTTCGATGAGGAAGGCTACTTCAAGACCGGCGATGCGGTTCGCTGGGTGGACCCCGAGCAGCCGCTCGAGGGTTTGGAATTCGCCGGGCGCACGGCCGAGGATTTCAAATTGCTGTCGGGCACGTGGGTCCAGGCCAGCATCATCCGGCGGGATCTGGTCGAAGCCCTGCAGCCCTTCGTCTCCGATGCGGTCATCTGCGCGCCGGATCATCCCTGGCTGGGCGCCCTCGTCTGGCTGACGGGTCGAGATGATGCGGCAACGCGCGCCGCACTGGGCGAAAAACTCGCCGCCTTCAATCGCTCTCGTCAGGGCAGCGCGGACACGATCGCACGGCTGTTGATACTGAAAGATCCGGCGTCGGCGGAAAACGGCGAGATCACCGACAAGCGCTCCATCAACCAGCGGCTGGTCATGCAGCGCCGCGCCGCCGACGTGGCGCTGCTATACGCAGAGCAGATCGATTCCCGAGTCATCGAGCCTGCCGCGGCTCGATAATGGCGCTGATCGCGGTGACAGCATCGACAATTCGCTCGAAGTCCGTCAGCGCCATATGCATCTTCGTGGCTTCACTGGGTATCGTGAATGCCCACCCCGTTCTGACTTTCACCGTGACCAGCCGGATGGAGCCGCTGGACCAAGCGAAGGCTGCGACCACCGAGACCTTTCCGCTGGTCGTAACATTGGGACACCAGTTTCTAGTGCTGGATGGCAAGGGCCATCGAACAATCTATGACTTCGCGATGAATCGCGTTTTGCGTCTGGATTTGGCGGCGAACAATTTCCAGGACTACTCGCTGTACGCCGACATCGGTTTCCGCGTCTTGGAATTCTACAATCGCGTCAAACTCGGGACTATGCTCCAGTCGGCCAATCTAAATCCCGCATTTTCCGATTTGGCGAAAATTGAACATCTTTTTTCGCTGACCGACGAGAAGAGCAGTACGGCCGTTGATAGCGCTCATTCAGACGGGAACAGGGTTTTTCGCGCGCAGCAAAAAATCCTGATGACGGTGAGCGATGAAACAAGGAAACTCCCGGCCCCTTATCAAACTGAATACTGGCGCTTTTTGCGCTACTACGCTGGCGGACATCCCGCAATATACTCCGCCCTCAACTCGTTAAAGGGCGTCCCGGCGGCCCTTACGATCGTTTTAATGGACCATGGCGTCGAAACACGCACTTTGAAGTTGCAAACCGTCACGATGGCACCGGACGCGCCTTATTCTCTCGCCGGCTACGAACCGTCCTACCCGAACCAAGAACCGTTCAATTCCGTGCAATTGGTCGCCGCCGACGCACAGGTTCAATTGCAATTGCGCAGCTCGAAAGCGCGGCAAGATCGCGACGCGTTGTTCAGCCAAGGAAAGTACCTCGATGCCTTGCTGGCCTACAATGATGCGTATTTGTCCACTGGCGAGGCAGACGCGGGATGGCTCAGGGCGGCGCATGATCAACTGAGCGTGGATGCGATGTCGCTGCGACTCATCGGCGCCGCTGCGGCCGGCACTCCATCAGCGAGCGACGCCGCTGCGCAACGGAGGGCGTTGGAAGACTTTGCTTCCATACGCGCGCTCAAGCCCCAGTACAGCGACGTGATTGACGTATTTGAGGGCAACGTGCGTCTCGCGTTGCGCGATGATCAAGGCAAACAAATGCTGCTCTCGGCGCTACATGACAACCCGTACCTTACCGGCGCATGGCATGACCTCGGCGATTTTTACTACCGGTCTTTTCACATGCAAGAAGCATGGAGTTGTTGGGACGTCGCACGGCGAATCGCACCGCGTGCTCCGCTGATGCAACAAGTGAATCAACTTGAGCAGGTCTTGCGAGACAGAAACCCGCAGTTTTTCTGAACCCCCGGTAGTGAGCTACTGCGGCGAAGCGTCGAGCACCGGCAAAATCATGGCCGACGGATGCCGCTTGTCGAAGTAGATCGTATTGGTCGCAACCCTCGGCGGCGTCGAAGTCGAAACGCCGAACGGCTCCCCCGTGTTCGGATTGATTTCAAATTTCGTGGAATTGGATGAGGTCACCGTTACCTGAATCTTGTGGCCCTTTTCAAAGGTAAACGCCGTGTTCCACAGATCGATGTGCAGTTCCTCGGGTTTGCCGGGCGTCATCAGCGCAACATCGTCGGGATCGCGGCCGTTGCGATAGCGCGTGCGGATTGGGTTATCCAGGATGATCTGCTCGTAGCCGTCGGGGTAGACATCAACCAGTTTGACCATGAAGTCGGTATCGAGACCGTCGGTTGCCGCCCAGAGCTTCATGTCCACGTGACCAGCAATCGCCACGTTTTTATCCAGAACCGGGCTTTCAAATCTCAGATAATCCTGCCGCTGGCCAATCGGACGCTGGTCAAGGGGCCCTGCGGTCTGCAAGAGATTTGAGCCGCCGTAAGTCTTGACCGGATTGGCGGGATCGAATTTGTAGCTGATCTTGGCATCCGCCGCGCTTGGCGCCTTGACCGACAAATGCATATCGCCGGTCAAATAATAAGCCGTCGGATGATTGGCCGGGGGCCAGTTCGGCGACTTGAAAACATGACTGAGTGTCGAGGGGTGCCCTTTGCGCCCGGAGGCCATCATGAACAGGGTCACCGGCGGCTCCTTCATGATGCCGTTGTCCACGCCCTTCAGCCAATATTCCCACCAGCGCATCTCCTCGGTGGTAGGCGCGGTTGCGCCGGGCTGATTGTACTCAATGTCGCTTTTTTCGGCGCCGAGACCTCCGTGTCCGCCGGGCTGCATATAGAGTTTTTGATTGCCGCGAGCGCCTTTCGAACCGAAGTTCTGCAGCCAGCGAAAATTCTCGACATTGCCGTCATTGAAAATGTCGTACCACGCGCCTTGGTTATACATGGGGATGCGAATGAACTTGCGCTGGTTGGTCATCGCATGCTCGTTCCAGAATGCGGAATTGGTCGCACCGCCGCGCACCTGATCGAGCTGCGCCTGAGTCTCGCCCTGGCCCTTCAACCAGAGTGTCCTCGTCCTTCAGGACGCCGCCGGGAAAGGTATTGAGCAGCTGGTCGTACGGAGCGACTATTACATAAGCGGCCGCCAGATGTGGCGGCGCGGCCATGGCGGCCAGATTGCTGGTGATTCCCAACGCCGATGCGCCCACCATGCCGACCTTACCATTCGACCATGGCTGCTGGGCGACCCATTCGACAGTATCAAAGCCATCCTCCATGTCCGGAATGAAGGCCTCATAGAACCCGTCCGAGTGGCCCTTGCCGCGAACGTCCTGCATGACGAACGCGTAGCCCGCGTCCACATATTTCTTGGCCTGATATCCCGCCAAATCCCCCAGCGCGTCCTTCAGATAGGGCGTGCGCGACAACACCACGGGGAAGGGTCCAGCACCCGCAGGCAAGAAGACGTTGGCCGCGAGCCTCACTCCGTCGCGGGTGCTCATGGTCATTTCCGACCATTTCGGCAAGGCCGCGATTTCTTCAGGCGTCAACTGCGGCATGAACCGGGCCCGCGGGGGCGGCGGCTTCGGCGCGGCCGGTGCAGCCGCGGCCGCGGGGGCGGCGGCGGGTTGGGCCTGCGCGTGCAGAATTGATAAGGTCAGAGGCGCGAACACCACTGCGGCCATGAGCAGTGAACGGAAAGGCGAGTTCATGTTTTCTCCCAGAGGCGGCGGCCAACGTCGCGTGGCCTTGCGCAAGCCCTGTAAGTTTGCGATCACGGCGTGCTTCAGTCAAACGACTTCGGGGCGAGTCCGTGAGAGAATACAAGGAAGGCAAGTTCCCGAGGGGATCGCGTGACAAAAAAGGTTTGCGTCATCACCGGCTCATCGGCGGGGATCGGCGCCGCGAGCGCCAAATTATTTTCTGAGCGCGGCTGGAACGTTTGCGTGAACTACTCGCGCGATGCAGGTCCCGCCGAACAGGTCGCCGCCGCCTGCCGCGAATTCGGCGCCGAGACCATGGTCGAACGCGCGGATGTGTCGGACGATGCGCAGTGCGTGCAGTTGGCGCAGCGGGTCAAGGATCGCTTCGGCCGCTGCGACGCGCTGGTCAATAATGCGGGAACGACAAAATTTGTGGAGCTGAGGGATCTGGACGGACTTGATGCCGCCGACTTTCAGAGAATTTACACCGTCAATGTCATCGGCGCATTTCAAGCCACGCGCGCTTTCACCGCCCTGCTTCGGCAAAGCCCGGGCGCCGCTGTCGTCAACGTGTCTTCCATCGCCTCTTTGCTCGGTGCGGGCTCCAGTATCGCGTACGTGGCCTCGAAAGGAGCCCTCAACGCACTGACGTTGAGCCTGGCGCGGGTGCTGGCGCCGCAGGTGCGGGTCAACGCGGTGGCGCCTGGGGTCGTCGATACACTGTGGCTGAAGAATGGCTTGGGACCGCAGCGCTACGAGGCCATGATGAATCGATACGAGGCCTCATCGGCGCTCGGAACCGGGGTGTCCGCCGAAGAGGTGGCGCAGAGCATTTTCTACCTGGCGGCGGGCGCCACGAAGACCACCGGCGAGGTGCATGTAGTCGATGGCGGCCGCGTTCTCGGCCGCCTGTAGCGGTAAAACGAACCTTTCTCTGGAGAAATTAATGCAAGGCAGATTCGAAAAACGCGGCGATGTGGGGATCATCTGGATCAACAACCCGCCGGTGAACGCCATCAGCGTCGGCGTTCGCATGGCGATGATCGATGGCGTCGCGAAACTAACCCAGGATGCGGAGATCAAAACAGGCGTGCTCGCTTGCGAAGGCCGCACCTTCATGGCGGGCGCGGATATCACTGAATTCGGCAAGCCGCCTCTGTCGCCGGGTCTCGCCGAGGCAATCAGCGCATTGGAAAATTCAGCCAAGCCGATCGTCGCCGCGCTTCACGGTACGGCTCTCGGCGGAGGCTTCGAGGTGGCGCTTGCCTGTCATTACCGTGTCGCGACACCGACGGCCAAGGTCGGGCTGCCCGAAGTCAAGCTCGGCATACTCCCGGGCGCCGGCGGCACACAGCGCTTGCCGCGCATCGTCGGGATTGAAACCGCACTTGCCATGATCGTCTCCGGGGATCCCATTCCCGCCGCCGCCGCGGCCAAAGCCGGCGTGATCGACAAAATCATCGACGGGGATTTGCTCGAGGGTGCCATCGCCTATGCAAGAACTCTGGCGGCGCAGAAGGCTGCGCCGCGCAAGGTACGCGACCTGACCATCGACGTCGGCAAGCTTCCCGGCGGCTTTTTCGACGAGGCCCGGAAACGCATCGCCAAGGAAAAGAAAAATCTATTCGCGCCTCAGCGCATCGTCGGCGCACTGGAAGCGGCAGCCACGCTGCCGTTCGACAAAGGCATTGCCCGCGAGCGCGAGCTGTTGATGCAGTGCGCGCAGAACAGCCAGTCCAAGGCGCTGCAGCACGTGTTTTTCGCGGAGCGCAAGGCGGCCAACGTGCCCAATCTGGACAAAAGCGTCGCCAAGCGCGAGGTCAAGAGCGTTGCGATCATCGGCGCAGGCACCATGGGCGGCGGGATCGCGATGAATTTCTTGAACATGGGAATTCCTGTCGCGCTATTGGAAATGACGCAGGATGCGCTCGATCGAGGCATCGGCGTCATTCGCAAGAACTATGAGAACACCGCTTCCAAAGGCAAGATGACCATGGAGCAGGTCGCGCAGAGAATGGCTTTGTTGAAACCGACACTCTCGTACGCAGACCTCGGCGAGGCGGATCTGGTCATTGAGGCGGTCTTCGAGACCATGGCCATCAAGAAAGAGGTTTTCGGCAAACTGGACAAGGCTGCCAAGAGAGGCGCGATACTCGCGTCAAATACTTCCTACCTATCCATCGACGAAATAGCGAATTCAATTTCGAGGCCCGGCGATGTTGTCGGTATGCATTTCTTCTCCCCCGCCAACGTCATGCGGCTTCTTGAAATCGTGCGAGGCGCAAAAACTGCGCAGGATGTGCTGGTAACAGTCATCGATGTCGCCAAGCGCATCAACAAGGTCGGCGTGGTCTGCGGTAATCGGGACGGCTTCATCGGCAACCGCATGTTGGGCGGCTATGCGTACCAGGCCTCACTGATGGTGCTCGAGGGCGCCATGCCCGAGCAGGTCGATGCAGCACTGCGCAATTTCGGAATGCCGATGGGAGTGCTGCAAATGAGCGATCTGGCGGGACTCGACGTCGGTTATAAATCCCGCAAGGACCGCGATCCGTCGACTTTCGACGGACGCGTGACGCGCTCGGCCGATCTACTGGTGGAGATGGGGCGAATGGGTCAAAAGACTCAAGCCGGCTACTACGATTATGCCCCCGGCGATCGCACGCCGAAATCCTCGCCCGTGGTTGCGCAGATCATCGAGAATGTTTCCAAGGAGTACGGCATCACCCGCCGCAAATTCACCGACCAGGAAATCGTCGAGCGCTGCTTCCTCGCGCTCATGAACGTGGGCTGCGACGTTCTGAGCGAGGGAGTGGCGTATCGCTCCAGCGACATCGACGTGGTTTACCTCTACGGCTACGGCTTCCCCGCCTATCGAGGCGGCCCGATGTTCTGGGCTGAGAACGAGGTGGGACTGAAGGCAGCGCTCGAGAAGTTGAAGCAATATAGCGCTGATACCGGCGGAAAGTGGCTCAAGGTATCGCCGCTGCTCGAGAAGCTGGTTGCCGAAGGCAAAGGTTTTGCGAGCATCGGCCAATGATACGCCCGATGACGATTACATAAAGGCGCCGAGTTCCAATCAGGGAGTTGGCGCGAGACCTCGATACTTCATCATGGCGTCGATTTTTGGCGCCCTGCCGCGCCATGCGATATACAAGGCGGCCAGTTCTTCGGTATTGCCGCGCGAGAGAATCATTCGACGGAACCGGTCGCCGTTCTCGCGGGTCAACCCGCCGTGCTCATCGAACCACTGGAATGCGTCGTCAGCCAGCATCTCCGTCCAGAGGTAGGCGTAGTAGCCCGCGGAGTAGCCGCCGCCCCAGATGTGGCTGAAGTAGCTGGAGCGATAACGCGGCGGAACGGCCTGAATATTCAGATGCGTCTTCTCGAGCGCCTGCTTCTCGAATGCGTCCGGATCCTGCAAGGGTGCGCTGGGCGGCAGCACATGCCACTGCATGTCGAGTTCCGCTGCGGCCAACAGTTCGGTCAAGCCATATCCCTCATCGAAATTTTTTGCCTTTTTGATCTTTTCCACCATGGCCTCGGGCATTGGCGCGCCCGTCTTGTAGTGCTTGGCATAGTGATTGAACACGGCAGGGTAAATCGCCCAGTGCTCATTGAATTGAGATGGGAATTCGACGAAGTCGCGCGCCGTCGCGGTTCCCGAGAGGCTCGGGTACATCGTGTTAGCGAACATCCCGTGAAGGCCGTGGCCGAATTCATGGAACATCGTGATCACGTCATCGAAACTCACCAGCGCCGCTTCGCCCGGCGCTGGCTTCTGAAGGTTCGCCACGTTATAGATGACCGGTAGGGTCCCCAGCAGTTTGGATTGGCCGACGAAGTTCGACATCCAGGCGCCGCCGGTCTTATTGTCCCGCTTGAAATAGTCGCAATAAAATAGCGCCATTGACCGGCCATCGACATCGAACACTTCGAACACCCGCACGTCGGGGTGGTATGTCGGAATATCCTTTCGTTCCTTGAAAGTGATGCCGTACAACTGGTTCGCCGCGTAGAAGACGCCATTTTCAAGCACATTATAGAGTTCGAAATACGGCTTGATCTCGGACTCGTTGAGATCATATTTCGCCTTGCGGACTTGTTCGCCGTAAAAGTCCCAATCCCAGGGCTGCAGGGTGAAGCCTCCCTGTTGCGCGTCGATCACCCCTTGAATGTCCGCGGCCTCGCCTGCCGCCTTGCCCGTCGCCACGGGCACCAGGGCATCCATGAAGCCAAGTGCCGCTTCCGGCGTCTTGGCCATCTGGTCTTCGAGCTGCCACGCGGCGTGGTTTGGAAAGCCGAGCAGTTGCGCGCGCTGCGCCCGAAGTTGCCCCAAACGCGCCACGGTATTGCGCGTATCGTTTGCGTCGCCGTGCTCGGCGCGATCCCAGGAGTTTCGAAAGATGAGTTCTCGGGTTGCACGCACGCTCGAGGATGCGAGCACCGGCTGCTGCGTGGTGTTTTGCAGCGGGATGAGGTACCCCGGCATTTTGCGCCCGCTGGCGGCCTCGGCCGCAGCGGCAAGCTGCGCGTCGCTCAGGCCCGCAAGCGCGCTTTGGTCGGCAGTCGAATAAGCGCCAGCCTTGGTTGCCTCGAGCAATTTTTGCGAGAAGGCGTCCGACAGCGCCGACTCTTCCGTATTCAGCTTCTTGAGCCGCTCTTTGTCCGCGTCCGATAGATTGGCGCCCGAATGAACGAATCCGTCATACACGATCTCGACCAGCCGCAGCGATTCGGGATCTAGCTGGCGCGCTGCGCGCTGTTCATAGACAACCTTCACGCGCTCGAACAGCCTCTTGTTCAAATTGATAGCGTCCTGATGCGCGGCGAGCTTGGGTGCCAGCGCGGTCTTCGCTGCCTGCAGCGCGGGATCCGTATTCGCTTCACTCACACCGCCGAACGCGGCCAGCGCGCGCCGCAGCAGGCGTCCCGTGCGCTCCATCGCCACGAGGGTATTCTCGAAGGTCGGAGGCGCCGGATTATTCGCGATACGCTTGATCTCGGCGAGCTGCTGCGCCATGCCCGCCTCAACGGCCGGCCGGTAGTCCGCGTCCTTGATGCGATCAAACGGCGGCGCGCTGAAAGGCAGCGCGCTGGGCGCGTAGAATGGATTGTGCGGACCGAAATCCGCGGCACTTGCCCCCGACCAAGCATCAATCGCCAACGCAACTACTCCAGCCACAGCCAATCGTTTTTGGTGCTTCAATTTCTTCGTCCGTATTTTAAGGCAGCGCACGGCCAATTGCCGGAAGTTTATACGAAGTTTTCGGATATTGGGCCACCCGTTGACCAACCGTGCGTTCGACCGCGCGAGTACCAAGGCCGCGCTCTCTTGTAGAATGAAATCCACGCTCGAACTTCATGATGGAGATAGTTGATTCATGCCCGCAAAAAAGCGCGCACAGCGCATGTCGCCGGATAAGCGGCGCGAGCAGATCCTGGATAGCGCCGTTGCGCTCATCGTCGACCGCGGGCTGTCGAGTTGCACGCTGGAGGGAGTCGCTGCGCGGGCGAGAATCAGCAAACCGCTCATCTATAAATATTTCTTGCGGCTGGAAGATTTATTCAAGGCGCTGGTGGAGCGCGAGTACCGGTACCTGCGCGGCCGTGGGCTCGATGTCCTGCCGCCTGATGTGCCCTACGAAGACATCATCCGTCGTTCGAATTTGCGCGCCGTGGAATATCTGTACGAACGCGGACCCATTTTGCGGCTGCTGGCCAGCGATCGTGCAATTGCCGGGTTGGTGCGCCGCCAGGATCGCGACGAGCGCGCAGTCATCATCGACTACTTCGCGCGGCGTTGCGTGTCGGTGTATGGTTTTCCCGAGGATGTCGCCAGGGTCTGCGCCATCATGACGGTCAATGCGCCGATCTTGTCCGCGTCCGCACTGCGGCGCAGCGGTATTTCGGCGCAGCGTGCCGCTGAAATCTGGAGCGAATTCACGATTGGCGGCAATAACGCATTGCAAGCCAGGTTTGGGGCCGGCACTTGCGTCAAATCGAGCCGCTGCCCGGGGCCCAAAATCAAGCCTGAGTCCAAGACCAGGGCAAACGCGCACCCGCGGCGCAGCGGCGTGTCATTGACTTGATCGGTGAGTAATTATAACTTGGGTCTACTAAGATTTTCGACAGGAGAGCCCGCATGACCTATGCCACCGATCGCCTCTACTGCGATGCCGACAGCCACATCATGGAAACCAAGGATTGGATTTCTCGGTACGCCGATCCGGAAATCTTGCCCAAATTGCCGGAAATGAGCTTGGTGAAATCCGGTACCAAGAGCTTCGAGCTCATCAACGATGCCGTTGCGAAGCAAAAGGAGCGCACCGCTCAGGGTGCGGCGGCAACCGACGTGGTGAAAGGAGTGAAAGGCTGGAATGCGCCGGGCGCATTCGACGCCGCAGAAAGGAAAGCAGCGCTCGATGATCTGGGCTTCAAGAAGCAGTTGGTATTTTCGACCTTTTCAGCCACGCAATACCTGCATCACGATGATCCGGATGTGCGCTACGGCGGAATTCGCGCGCACAATCGCGCGATGGCGGCGTTTTGCAATCAAGACCCGCGCCTCATCGCAGTGGGCCAAGTGTCTCTGGCTGATCCGCAGCGCTGTGTGGAGGAGATGAAGGCAGGCGCGCGCTTGGGTTGCGGCGCATTCTGGATCCCGGGGATGCCGGTCGGCGATAAGTCGCCGGGTCATCCGGATTTCGACGCGGTCTGGCAGGCGTTTTGCGATCTGCGCTTGCCGTTCATGCTGCACGTGGGTCCCAATAGCTCCACCAAGCTCGGCCAGTACGAAAACAACGGCCAGCCACGACCGAAGGACATCACCGGCGCGGAAGGCGGTGAAAACCTGCGCGTCCGTGATTTCATGCTGCTCTCCGTCGGTCCGCAGCAGTTCCTGACGGCGTTGGTTTTCGACGGTGTGTTCAACCGCTTCCCGAGGCTGCGAGGCGGCGTGATCGAACTCGGCGCCGGCTGGGTGCCGGAATATCTACGTACTCTCGATCTGAGCCAAAAGATTTTCAAACGCACCGACCCATCGGTCGCGGCGTTGCCGATCAGGGCGTCGGAGTACATTCGCCGCGCCGTGAAATTTACACCGTTCCCCGGTGAGGACGTTGGCAGGTTGATCAAGGACGCCGGCGCCGACCTGTTCATGTTCTCCAGCGATTACCCGCATCCGGAGGGTACCGACGATCCCATCGGCCGCTTCGAGCGCACGTTCAAGGACATCTCGGAAGAAGCCAAGACCAAATTCTACAGCGCCAACTTTCAGGCAATGATGGCGCCGAGGGTCTGACCGCCGGCACACGCGCTGGTGCGGCGCTGCTGCTGCGCGCGCGCATATGCGCGCCACACTTGGGCGCTAACCATGGGCGCTGCAACGGGCGCTACATATGCGCATCGGCGGGCAGCGCGTCCTTGGGCGGCACTTTCGGGCGTTCGCGCATCGGCAGCTCTGGGATCATCAAGGTCGCGCTGAACGCGATGATCACCACGATGATGCTGAGAAAAATCACGTGCGTCACGGCGTTTGCGATCAAAATTCGGATGGCCTCGGGAACGTTCATCACGCCCGCGTGAACCTGCGCATCGACGGATAAGCTGCGCAGTTTGGACATGTTGATGGCCGGCAAGCCCATGGACGCCGCCCATAACGAAAGCTTGGCATTGAGATCATTCGTCAACAGCGTGCCGAAGATCGCCACCCCCACCGTCGAACCGATCTGACGAAAGAACTGATTCGCGCTGGTCACCACTCCGATACGGTTCAACGGCACCGCATTTTGAATGGCCACGCCGTACAAGCTCTGCAGGGGACCTAAACCGATGCCGAGCAGCGCCATGCGCCAGCCCAAATCAAGCCGGCTGGTGTGATGGCTCATCTGGCTGAGCAGAAACGTCGAGATCAGCAGCACTACCATGCCGAACAGCATGAATGGTTTGTAGCGGCCGGTGCGCGTGACCAGCCGTCCGCTGATGGTCGCCGCTCCGATCAAGCCCAGCATGAGAGGCAGCGTCGAGAGACCGCTGGTAGTGGCCTGAACACCCTGTCCCAGCTGCATGAACAAGGGCAGGAACGCCACTACGCTCAGGAACGACATTGAGGAGAAGAAGCCTGCGATATTGGCCCAGGTGAACACTTTATTGCTGAACAGCTCCATGTGGATGATCGGGTCCTTGAGCCTCTTCTCGACGAACACGAACAACGTCGTGCAAATGACGAACATCGCCAGCAGGCCAATCACCACCGGTGAATCCCACGCGTATTTCTGGCCGCCGAATGTCAGCGCCAGCAGCAGCGGCACGCAGGCGGCCACGATCAGCACCGCGCCGACGTAATCGATGCTTCCCTTGGCCGCGTGGGACAGCTTGGGCATCTTCGCGATGACCATGAACAGGGCTACCAAGCCCACCGGCAGATTGAGATAAAAGACCCAGCGCCAACCCTCGATGACGTGGCCGCCGACTGATACTGTGCCGTGATCCGTGAAATAACCGCCCAGCAACGGGCCAATGGCGCTTGCGAGCCCAAAAACACCGCCGAATAGCCCCGCGAATTTGCCGCGTTCCCGCGGCGGAAAAAGGTCGGCAATGATGGCAAAGGCCGTGGTGAACAATGCTCCGCCGCCCAGACCCTGAATCGCGCGGAACACGACCAGCTGTACCATTCCCCCGCCCAGCAGCGGCAGATCACCGAACTCGCCGGCAAGTCCCGAGAGCCAAGAACCCAACAGGAACAGACCTATGCCGGCGAGCAGTATCGGCTTGCGGCCGTACAAGTCGCCTAACTTACCCCATATCGGCACCATGACCGTCGAGGATAAAAGATAAGCCGTCGTGACCCACGAATAAAGTTCGAGACCATGCAGTTGACTGATGATCACCGGCATGGCCGTTGATACGATGGTTTGGTCCAAGGCCGACAGCAGGAAGACGATCATCACGCCGATGATGGTTATCCTCCGTTCCGCTGCGGTGAAATGGTCTGTAGTCAAGTTTCCGCTCCGATTCTAAAACGGCCAGTCCCGGCGAATAATTTCGCACGCATTTCTTCATTGATGCATTATCGCGGCGCGCTTTCCGCGCAATACGAATTTCTGAATCTTTCCGGTCGCGGTCTTGGGCAAGTCGGCGACGAAGTGAAACGAGCTCGGCACCTTGAAATGCGCCAGCGCGCCGCGCGAGAATTCGCGCAGCTCCGCATCCGTCGCCGAGCTTCCCGGCCGCAGCACGACGAATGCGTGCGGCGATTCGCCCCATTTTTCATGCGGCATTCCAACCACCGCGACCTCGAGCACCGCCGGGTGGCGCAGCAGCGCGCCCTCGACTTCGATCGATGAGATGTTCTCGCCGCCGCTGATAATGACGTCCTTGAAGCGATCGCGGATTTCCACGTAGCCGTCCGGATGCACGACCGCACCGTCGCCCGAATGAAACCAGCCGCCGGCAAAGGCAGCAGAGGTCGCCTGAGGGTCGTTGTAATAGCCGCGCATGACGACATTGCCGCGCGCGACTATTTCACCCATGGTCGCCCCGTCATGCGGCACGTCGCGCATCTGCTCGTCCACCACGCGCAGTTCGCCGGATGTGATCAGCTCAACACCCTGCCGGGCTTTGACGATGGCGCGATCGGCCGGGGATAACGACCCATGCTCGGGCAACGACTCGCTGATGGAAATGAACGGCGCAGTTTCGGTCAGACCATAGACCTGCGTTATGTCCCAGCCCAATTCGGATTCCATACGCTCGATCGTCGCCGCTGCGGGAGGCGCCCCGGCGGTGACCACGCGCACGCCTCGCGGCAAATTCTTGCGCAGCTCGGCTGCCCCGTTGGCGATGCCGATCAGCACGGTGGGCGCCGCGCAAAGGTGCGTGATGCCCTCGCGCCGCACCAGATCGTAGATCGTGGCCGCATCGACCGCACGCAGGCACACATGCGTTGCCCCTGCCGCGGTCACCGTCCAGGTAAAGGTCCAACCGTTGGCATGAAACATCGGCAGCGTCCACAGGTAGCGAGCCGCGGGCGTCATCGGCCAGTGGACCAGCGTGCCGACCGAGTTCATCCAGGCGTTGCGATGCGTGATCATGACGCCCTTCGGGCGAGAAGTGGTGCCGCTCGTATAATTGATCGCAAGTAGGTCGGTCTCGGCAATTTCCGTGGCCTGCAAAGGCTTCGTACTGCGTTCCAGCAGCGACTCGTAGTTCAACCACCCTGGTTTGGCGCCCTCGAGGGCCACGTAGTGGCGAACATCCGGCATGCGTTCGCGGATACCGTCGACTATATCCAGATAGTCCGAATGCACGCACAAGACGCTGGAACCGCTGTGAGTCGCAACATAGACGAAGTCGTCCGCCGACAGCCTGTAGTTGATCGGCACGATGACCGCGCCGAGCTGGGGTATCGCATAGAATTGTTCGAGATGCTGATGCGTGTTGGGCGAAATGGTCGCGACGCGGTCGCCTTTCTTCACCCCGAGGGCCACGAGCGCGGCGCTCCATCGGTTGCACCGCTCGGCGAATTGGGCGTAGGTGAGCCGCAGATTTCCGTCAACCACGGCCAGCCGCCGGCCGTGCAACTTGCTTGCGCGGCGCGCGAATTCGAGAGGCGTCAGCGGCGTTTCCATGCGCACCGAAGCGTACCAGATTGGGGCCTCCCGGTCGCAAGCCGCAGCGCTACAATGGCCTTGCGCGCGCGCCAAGCGCGTCCCTGCCGAGGAGCCGCCGATGAATCGCCGCCAGCCGCCATTTCGCGCCGACCATGTCGGCAGCCTGCTGCGTCCGCCGCAGCTGCTCAAGGCCCGCGAAAGCGCCGCACGCAATGAAATCTCGGGGCAAGAGCTGCGCGAAATCGAGGATGGGGCAATACGCGACGTCGTACGGATGCAAGAGGACATCGGACTTCAGGGCGTGACGGACGGCGAATTCCGGCGCAGCTCCTGGCATATGGATTTCCTGTACCAAGTCGGCGGCGTCACCAAGGTTCGGGACAATCTGAGTGTCCGGTTCCACAACGAAAAGGGCGACATCGAGTTCACCCCCGCCGCACTTCGCGTCACCGGCAAACTCAAATTGCAGAAATGTATTTTTAGTGAGGATTTCCAGTATCTGAAGTCCATCGCCCGGGCTACGCCCAAGCTCACGATTCCGAGCCCGAGCATGATGCACTATCGGGGCGGGCGCGCCGCCATCGATGCCGCGGCGTATCCAGACCTTGAGGAGTTCTGGAGCGACCTGGCTGCCGTTTATGCCGCTGAAATCGCCGAACTCGGCAAGCTCGGCTGCACCTATCTGCAGCTCGATGACACCAGCCTCGCCTACTTGAACGATCCTGCACAGCGGCAGCATGTCGCCCAAATCGGCGGCAACGCCGACAATCAGCATTTGGTGTACATCAAGCTGATCAACGCGGCTCTCGCCGATCGGCCGGCTGGGATGACCCTGTGCACTCATTTATGCCGGGGCAATTTCCGCTCATCATGGGTGGCGGCCGGCGGCTACGATCACGTGGCCGACGCATTGTTCGGCCAATTGAACGTCGATGGGTTTTTCTTTGAGTACGACGATGAGAGGTCGGGCGGCTTCGAGCCTCTGCGCTTCGTGCCGAAAGGCAAAATCGTCGTCCTCGGGTTGGTGACGTCCAAGCGCGCCGCGGTCGAAAGCAAGGAATTGCTGAAGCGCAGAATCGAGGAAGCGTCGCAGTATGTGCCGCTCGATCAAATCTGCCTGAGCCCGCAATGCGGATTTTCATCGACGGTCGAGGGCAACGCGCTCAGCATCGATGAACAGATGGCGAAGTTGCGCTTGATCGCTGAAACCGCACGCGAAGTCTGGGGATGAGTCGAGCCGGCGGCGCGGCTAAAGAATGCGGAAAAAATGCACGATGGCGGTGTTCGGTTCACGCTCCGCGGTGGCCGCGAACAAGGTCTTGTTGACCCATTCGTAGGGCGAACCGACCGGCGCTTCGAACTGTGCGGCGGTTCTGAAATAGTACTCGCCCGGCTGCACTGGCTGACCGCCGCTCAGGCGCGCAATCACCTCCGCCGGTCCGTGCCTTATCCCCCGATTCACCACGCCGATACGCACGCCGTCGTGGGTCTCGATGAGGTAGCTCGCATCCACCGCAAGAACCAGATCGGCGCGCAATACCTGGGAATCGCCGCCGACCAATACCCTGCCATTCAACAGAGGTCCGCTGACCGTGCCGCCGAGAATCGGCACGTAGCGGCGCAGGCCTAGGGGACATGGGCCCACGACGATCAACTCGCCGAGCGATACTCGCGCGGTACAAACAAACGCGCTTTGCAGCTCGATCACGGCTGCGCGTCGGCGATGAGGATCGCGCGAAAATCGTTGACGTTGGTCAGCGTCGGGCCGGTGATCACCGAATCGCCGAGCACGGCGAAAAACGAGTGAGCGTCGTTGTCGGCGAGCATGCTTCGCGGCCTCATTCCCAGAGACATTGCGCGCGACAGCGAATCGGGTCTGAGGCTGGCGCCGGCGATTTCTTCGCTGCCGTCGACGCCGTCGGTGTCGCCGGCGAGCGCGAATATGCGGGCCCGCCCATCCAGGGCGATCGCAAGCGCCAACAGAAATTCGACATTGCGGCCTCCCCGCCCCTTGCCGCGCACGGTTACCGTGGTTTCGCCGCCCGACAGCAGCACGCAGGGGGCTTTGAAGGGCTGCCCGCGTTCGGCCGTTTGCACCGCCACTGCCGCCAGCACTTTGCCGACATCGCGCGCCTCGCCTTCAATGGCATCGCTGAGAATGTGCGCGGTAAAGCCTGCGCCGCGTGCAACCGCGGCGGCCGCTTCCAGCGCCATTTGCGGCGTCGCGATCGTGCGCGCGGTTGCGCGGGCGAGCCGCGGGTCGCCCGGCTTGACGGATTCTCCGCGGCCGCTGTTCCATAATTCGAGCACGGGTATCGGCAGCTCGATGCCATACCGCTGCGCGATCGACAGCGCGTCCGCCGACGTGGTTGGATCCGCGACCGTGGGTCCGGAAGCGATGTCGATGATCCGGTCGCCCGGTACGTCCGAGATCAGCAGGGAAAAAACTTGTGCCGGGTAACAAGCGGCGGCGAGACGACCGCCTTTGATGGCGGAAAGATGCCGTCGCACGCAGTTCATCTCACTGATGGTTGCGCCGGATGCCAGCAATGCGCGATTCATCTTCTGCTTCAGTTCCAGCGTGAGTCCTTCCGCCGGCAGCGGCAGCAGTGCTGAACCGCCTCCGGACATCAGGCACAGCACCAGGTCGTCTTCGCTAAGCCCCGCCACGCACTCGAGCATGCGCTGCGCGGCATGCATTCCCGCGGCGTCGGGCACCGGATGCGCAGCCTCGACGATCTCGATATGTTGGCAGCGCACGGCGTAGCCATAGCGCGTGACCACCAACCCCGATAGCGGTCCGCGCCACGCTTGCTCCACGGCTCGCGCCATGGCGGCGGACGCCTTGCCCGCTCCCAAAACGATCAGCCTGCCGCGCGGCGCGTCGGGAAGATGCGGAGGAACACACACGGCGGGCTGCGCCGATGCCACGGCGGCATCGAACATCTTGCGCAGCAGGATTTCAGGCGATTCTTGGCGCATCGTTCGAGGTAAAGCCCGTCCGGCGCATCATGCGGACCTACCCTCCTCCAGCGTCTTGGCGAGCAGTTTGGTGAGCGCGTAGACGGTATCGATATGTGGCGTCGGCGTTTCGGTCAGCCGCGCAAGTTCCACCACTGACCCGAGCAGTGCGTCGATTTCCAATGTGCGGGCGTTTTCGACGTCCTGAAGCATCGAAGTTTTGTGATGGCCGACCTTCTCCGCGCCGGCGATGCGCTTTTCCAGCGGAACACGGAAAGTAATGCCCAGTTTATGGGCAACGCTCTGCGCCTCGCCCATCATCGCCGCGGCGATTGCGCGGCTCGGCGGATATTGGCAGATACCGGCCAGCGTGGCCCGCGACAACGCACTGATGGGATTGAAGGTCAGGTTGCCCCACAGCTTCAGCCAGATTTCCGATCGAATGTCGCTCAGGATGGGCGCCTGCATTCCGCCCCGGATTAAGCATTTCGAGACCTCCGAGACGCGCGGGCTCGTCGTGCCGCCGGGTTCACCCACCGGAAAACGGTTTCCCTCGACGTGCTTGATGACCCCGGGCGATACCAGCTCGGCCGCCGGATAGACCACGCAGCCGATGACGCGTTCGCAGGGTATTCGATGGAAGATCAACCCGCTGGGATCGACGCTCTGCACGCGGCGGCCCGCCAGCTCTCCCTTATAACCATGAAAGTACCAGTACGGTATGCCGTTCTGCATCGGAACCACTACCGTGTCAGGACCGAAGAGTTTCGGCACCTGGTCGACGACGGCCTCGACTTGATGCGCCTTCATGGCAAGTATGACGATGTCTTGCTGGCCGGCGGCTGCGTAGTTGTCGGTCGCCTTGACCTCAGGCACTACCTCCTCACTGCCATTGGCACCGATCAGCTTGATTCCGCGGGTGCGCAGCGTCTCGAGGTTGGCTCCTCGCGCAATGAAAGTAACGTCTTCTCCCGCGAGCGCCAGCCGAATCCCAACATAGCCGCCAATGGCGCCGACTCCGATGATCGCTATCTTCATTTACCGCTGCCGCGTTGCCTGAATGAAAGGCCAGTGTGCACTGCAACGATAACTCTTGCACGCGCCCGGGAGGCGGCGATTAAAAATGCGCGCTATGGTGTCGAACGCCAGGTTCACTCGGCCGCGATCAGCCCCGCGCCTCGCGCCCATTTGTATTTTGCGCCAAGAACCGCGACCGGAATCTCGGTCGAATATGCATAGGCCGGAATGCCGTGCTGGTACAGATACTCGGCGGCCTCCTCCACTTCGACATCGCCCGCGAGCGAGGCGACCACCGGCTTCTCGATGCCTTTTGCGCGCATCTCAGCAACGACTTCCGCCATCAATTTGGCGAATACCATGGGCGGGGTAATGATGGTGTGCCAATAGCCAAGGATGAGCGCGTGGATGCGCGGGTCCTGCAATCCTAGGCGTACGGTGTTCTGATACGTGCTCGGCGGCTCTCCGCCGGTAATGTCGACCGGATTTCCGGCGGCGCCGAACGGCGGAATGAATTTGCGGAACGCGGCATCGAGGTCCGCGGGCATCGCCATCAATGAAAGGCCGTTATCGACGCATGCGTCCGAGAGAAGAACGCCGGAGCCGCCGGCGCCCGTGATGATGACGACGTTATTGCCTTTCGGCGTCGGCAATACCGGAATGCCTCGTGCGAATTCGAGCAGATCGCGCAGCGAGCGGGCGCGGATGACTCCCGATTGCTTGAGCACATCTTCATAGATCTTGTCGTTCCCCGCGAGCGCGCCCGTGTGCGAACTCGCGGCTCGCGCGCCCATGCTGGTACGTCCCGCCTTCAGCATCACGATGGGCTTTTTCTTTGACACGCGTCTGGCGACTTCGGCAAAGGAGCGGCCGTCCTTCAAGTCCTCGCAATGTTGAGCAATGATGGTGGTGTTATCGTCCTGCTCGAAGAAGGTCAGCAGATCATCTTCATCGATGTCGGATTTATTGCCGAGGCCCACGATGGCGGATACGCCCATTTTGGCGGAGCGCGAGAATCCTATGATGGCCATGCCGATGCCGCCGGACTGCGACGACAGCGCCGCATGGCCCTTGACATCGTAAGCCGTGCAAAACGTCGCGCATAGATTGCTCGGCGTGTAGTAGAAGCCGTAAATATTGGGCCCCATGAGACGCACGCCGTACTTGCGGCCAATTTCCACCAGCTCATTCTGCCCGGCGACGTTGCCGGTCTCGGCGAAACCCGAGGGGATCAAAATGGCGCCGGCAATCTTCTTCTCGCCGACTTCGGTCAATGCTTGCGCCACGAATTTCGCGGGAATGGCGAAAACCGCGACGTCGATATCGCCGGGAACGTCCTTGACGCTCTTATAAGCCTTCTTGCCCATGATGTTGTCGGCGCTGGGATGGATCGGGTAGATCTCGCCCTTGTAGCCGCCGTTGATCAAATTCTTCATCACCGAATTGCCGATCTTTCCGGCCTCGGCCGACGCCCCGATGACCGCCAGGGCCTTCGGCTTCATGATGCGGTTCATCTTCTCGACGATGGCGGCCTGGCTCGGACGATCGCGCGCGGCTGCAGGTTTGAAATCCAGAACGATGCGCACGTCCGCTGCCGTAGCGCCACGCTCGGTCGCGAACACCGGGTTCAGGTCCATCTCCGCAATCTCGGGAAAATCCGCCGCCAGCGATGAAACGCGCTCGATCATGGCGGACAATGCCGCGCGATCCACAGGTTTTGCGCCGCGCACGCCGCGCAAAATCTCCGCCGCCTGTATGCCATCGAGCATCGACAGCGCGTCCTCATTGGAGGCGGGCGCGAGCCTAAAAGTGATGTCCTTGAGTACTTCGACGAGGATCCCGCCAAGCCCGAAGGCCACGAGCTTGCCGAAGGCCGGATCGCTCACCGCACCGATGATGACTTCCTGGCCGCCGGCGAGCATTTGCTGCACTTGCACGCCGAGAATTTCAGCCTTGGAGTCGTACTTGCGCGCGTTGCCGACAATTGCCGCATAGGCGTCCTTTGCCGCTTCGGCCGAGTTGACGCCGACGATGACGCCGCCGGCTTCGGTCTTGTGCAGGATCTGTGGCGAGACGATTTTCATTACCACTGGAAATCCGATTTGCGTGGCGAGCTTGGCCGCCTCGTCGGCCGCGGATGCAACTCCTTCCTTCGGAACGGTGATCCCATAGGCTTCACAGACGCCGCGCGCCTCGGGCGCCGTCAACGCCTCGCGTCCAGCGGTTTTGGCCGCATCGAGTATTTTGCGAACTGCGGATTTATCGTTCGACATGATCGGTTCCTTCAATGGTATGCGCGCAATTTCTCGCGCGATGACTCGCGCGGTCCTGAGGCCCGCGTATTAGACGATTTTTTTCGATCGCAACTCGGCCACTTCGGCGGCGCCGAATCCCAGTTCAGCCAGCACTTCATCGGTGTGCTCACCCAGCAACGGTGAGCGCGTGACATGCGTCGGGCTGTCGCTCATCTTGATGGGATTGCCGACGGTCAGATACTTGCCGCGCTTGGGATGATCCACTTCGACGATGGTCCCGGTGTTGCGCAACGAGGGCTCGTGCGCCAGCTCTTCCATCGACAGAATCGGGCCGCAAGGTATGTCATGCTCATTGAGCAATTCCATCGCCTCGAATTTTGTCTTGGTCGAGGTCCAGGCCTCCACCGCCGCGAAGACTTCCGTAAGGCGAGGCAGGCGCGCGTTGGGCGTGGCGTAGTCGGGATCAGTGATCCAGTCTTCCTTGCCGATCACCTGGCAAATGGCTTTCCAAACGGGGGCTTGTGCGATGAAGTACAGGTATGCGTTGGGGTCGGTCTGCCAGCCCTTGCACTTGACGATGGTCCCCGGCTGTCCGCCGCCCGAGGCATTCGCGGCGCGCGGCACGGAGCTGCCGAACTTGCCGTTCGGGAACTGCGGATACTCCTTCATGACTCGAGTACGCTCGAGGCGCTGCTGGTCGCGGAGCTTGACGCGGCATAGATTGAGGACACCGTCTTGCATGGCCGCAAGGACTTTCTGTCCGCGGCCGGTGGTATTGCGTTGATAGAGCGCCGCGACTATGCCAAGGGCCAGATGCAGCCCGGTCCCGCTATCGCCGATTTGCGCGCCGGTCACCAGCGGCGGACCATCGTCGAAACCCGTGGTCGATGCAGCGCCGCCCGCGCACTGGGCGACATTCTCGTAGACTTTGCACTCCTCGTACGGCCCAGGACCGAAGCCCTTGACCGACGCGACGATCATTCGCGGATTGAGCTCCTGGATCCGAGCCCACGTGAAGCCCATCCGATCCAGTGCTCCGGGGGCGAAGTTCTCCACCAACACGTCGCAATGCTTCACCAACTTTTCCAGGACTTTCCTGCCCTCATCGCTTTTCGTGTCGAGCGTCACGGATCGCTTGTTGTGGTTCAGCATCGTGAAGTACAGGCTGTCGGCGTCGGGTACATCGCGCAGCTGTTCGCGGGTGATATCTCCCACGCCGGCCTTCTCGACCTTGATGACGTCGGCCCCGAACCACGCGAGCAACTGGGTGCAGGTCGGCCCCGACTGCACGTGCGTGAAATCCAGAATGCGGACGCCGTCCAGAGCCTTACCCATGAAATCTCCCGGTGTCCATCATTTGTACATGGTCTGATTCTTGGTGCCCGGTGCGTATTCGCGCGGGTCCACCCAGATGTTGATCACTGCCGACTTGCGCAATCTTTGCACCGACTCGCGCGCGCGCTGCAGCGCCGGAGCGATCTGCGCGGGGTCGCGAACTTCCTCGCCATAGCCGCCGAGCATCTCCGCAAATTTTCCGAAGGGCACGTCGCCCAGGAGATTTCCCACGTTGCCTCGTTGCTCGCCATATTTCGCGAGCTGGCCATAGCGTATTTGATTCATCGCCGAATTATTGCCAACCACGGCAATGTACGGAACTCCGAAGCGGTTCGCGGTCTCCATGTCGAATGCCGTCATACCGAAGGAACCGTCGCCGTAGTAGCACAAGACCTCTTTCGACGGATTCGCAAGTCCCGCCGCGATGGCGAATCCCGTGCCGACGCCGAGCGAGCCCAGCGCGCCCGGATCCATCCATTGGCCGGGGCCGCGCGGGCGAACCGCCTGAGCTGAAATGGTCACAACATCGCCGCCGTCGCCGATGTAGATGGTGTTGTCGGCGAGAAATTCGTTCAATTCCCATGCGACGCGATAAGGATGAATCGGCACGCTGTTCGATTTGAACAAAGGCATCAGCTTGTCGCCGGCGCTCAACTCGGCATCGCCGAGCTGCTGCAACCAGGCTTTTCGCGCCTGGCGCTTATCGCCTTTGATTCGGCCGGAGGCGGCCGCCAGCACGGCGCCGAGGATCGCGCCGGGATCCCCGACCAGACCTAAACTGATGTCGCGATTCTTGCCCACGGTGCGATAATCCATGTCGATTTGCACCAGCTGCAAATCCTTGCTGATGCGTTTGCCGTAGCCCATGCGAAAATCGAACGGCGTGCCGACGATCACCAGCACGTCGGCATTGGCGAATGCCTGTGTGCGGGTGCGGTCGAAATGATGCGGATCGCCAGGCGGCAGAAGACCGCGGCTGGCGCCGTTGAAATATCCCGGGATGTCGAGCCCGCGCAGCAGCGCGATGGCTTCCTTGTGTCCTCGCGCCGTCCAAACCTGCTGCCCGTACAAGATGGCGGGCCGTTCAGCATCGACCAAAATGTCCGCCAGCTTCTCTATGTCCTGCGGATCGCCGATCGACCTGGTCGACGCGCGATACCTTCCAGGCTGAGGTATGACCGCTTTGGCGATGTCCACTTCACGATCGAGCACATCGCGGGGGATTTCCAGGTAGACAGGGCCGGTTGCGCCGTTGAATGCTTCGCGCGCCGCCATGGAAATCATGTCCGCGATTCGCTCGGTGGAGGACACCGAGGCCGCGAATTTGGTGATCGGCGACATGATCTCGACGTGCGGCAGATCCTGCAGGGACCCCATTTTGTGCTGTGTCAACGCGCCCTGGCCGCCGATGTGCAGAACCGGGCTCTCAGATCGGAATGCCGTCGCGATGCCGGTAATGGCATTCGTACAGCCCGGACCAGCGGTTGTGACCACGCAGCCGAGCTTGCCGGTTTGGCGCGCGTAGCCATCCGCCGCATGCGCAGCGACCTGTTCGTGGCGCACGTCGATGATGCGAATGCCTTCGTCGACGCAGCCGTCATAGATGTCGATGATGTGGCCGCCGCAAAGCGTGAATATGGTATCCACCCCCTCATTCTTGAGCGCCTTTGCGACGAGATGGCCTCCGGAGACCACGCTCGCGTCGCGGCTCTTGCGCTGCAGGGTGTCTTCGGCCGTGGTGGCCTTGGCCTGAATCGGCGTGGGATTTACGGTTGCCATGTGGTCTCCAATTTAGACGGTTCGTGCGCCGGCCGTATTCGCGGCAGGCGCTGGCGGAAAGGCGGCACGGCTCTTTTCGAAGTGCTTGATGCGCATGGGCTTCAGGACGAAAAGGGCCATCAGCGCCGCTATGATGTTGCAGGTCATCGCAATGGTAAATACGGCGCCCCAGCCGTGGGCCTTTGCGAAGTACGCGGCGACCGGCACGAGAAACGCACCCATGCCTTTGGCCGTGTAGAGCATGCCGGCATTGGCGGCCGCATACTTCGAGCCGAACGTATCTCCTTGGGTCGCGGGAAAAAGACTGAATATTTCGCCGTACACTCCAAAGTACACTGCAGTCACCAGCACAAAAACGATTGGATTCGATGCAGCTTGGTTGAGCGTGAACAGCGCGGCAGCACCGGCGAAGAATGCCAACGCCATCGTATACTCCCGGCCAATGTGATCCGACAGCCAGCCAAAGAAAGGCCGCCCGATGCCGTCGAAAATTCGATTGAGTTGAACGGCGAAAACGGCCGCCGGCAAGACATAGCCGAACAGTGCAACGGGGATCTTGTCGATCTTGAGGTCGGCGGCGATAGGCGCGACCGATGCAGTCATGGTAAGACCGCCGGCGGCGATCAACACGAACATAACGTACATCACGTAGAAAACGGGGCTCTGCAGAACTTCAACCGGCGAATAGCCATGTGCGGTCTGACTGGGCTTCACGGTTAGGCTTGCAAGCTGTGGCGGCGGCACCAACAGCAGCCACGCCATCGCGAACACGATGCCGCCCTGAATGAGGCCGAAAACCAAGAAAGCGTGTTCGTAGCCCGCGCTGTCGATCATCGTCTTGATCGGTCCGACCGTGAGCGCCGCACCGGCCCCGAAACCTGCGGCGGTGCAACCGGCAGCGAGCCCGCGCCTGCCCGGAAACCATTTGAGCGCATTGCCGACGCAAGTGCCATACACGCAGCCGGTGCCTATGCCGCCAAGAGCGGCGCCCAAATAGAGCACGGGCAGGGAGGCTGCCACTGAATTCAGCACCCATGCCGTCCCAACCAGCAATGCGCCCGCGACGACCACCCAGCGTGGCCCATAGTGATCTACCAAGTACCCCTCGACGGGTATGAGCCAGGTTTCAATGGCTACAAATATCGTGAAAGCGATCTGAATCGAAGATCGACCCCAATGGTACTTGGCATCAATGGGATTGACGAACCAAGTCCACCCATATTGGAGATTCGCCACACAGGCCATGCAGATCACGCCGATGGCCAACTGCACCCACGGATTCGCCAGCGGCGACTTCGCAGCCTCATTCGCGCTCATTTAATCGCTCTCCGAGATCCGCGACGCGGCGCGCCTTGAGCGCGTTTTGCTGCGGATGTGAGCGGCGCCGAGAGTGATTCACTCATCAAAACCCCCGCACAGGACGAAGCTCGAACCTAAGAGTCCGATGCAGGCCAGCCAGATTATTTTCGTGGTATACCATATATGAACCACTTTCCGGGTGTCAAGCAACCGAGCAACCGCAAAGGGAATCACTTGCACCGGATTCGTGCAGGAGCGGCCTCCTGCAATGCCGGATGTAGAAATTGCAGTTAATTTCCTGGGAAAACCCGCAGTGCCATGTAATATATCTGCGCGGCAACGCCATCGGCGATCGCCCAAGAGGCCCCCATGAACTCTATCGTGACGCTGGTTCAACGCACATCCGCCGCCGCGCCGCTGGCGCTTGCGCCCCTCAACGCGACGAGCTTGCGCGATCAAGCGTATACGCTGCTCAAGAACGCCATCGCCGACACCGACATCTACGATCCGAAGCAGGAACTGCGGCTCGACGAGCGGCAGTTGACGACCGCGCTCGGGGTCAGCCGAACACCGATTCGAGAGGCGCTGTCGCTGTTGGAACAGGAAGGCTTCATTCGCACCGTGCCGCGCCGAGGCATCTACATCGTTCGCAAGTCCAAACGCGACATGATTGAAATGATTCAGATGTGGGCAGCATTGGAGTCAATGGCCGCGCGGCTCGCTACCTTGCACGCGTCCGATACGGAAATTGCGCAGCTGCGCCATCTATTCGATGAGTTTCAGAATTCGCCCCCTTCCGAACATCTTTGCGAGTATTCGGACGCAAATATCGCCTTTCACACCGCGGTCATCGCACTGGGCGGCTCGCAAACCATCATTGATGCGACGAAAAATCTCCTGCTCCACGTGCGCGCGATCCGCCGAGCCACAATCACGCAAAGCGATCGCGCCGCGCGCTCCATCGTCGATCATCTGAAGATCATTGAAGCTCTCGAGCAGCGCGATACCGAGCTGGCCGAGTTCCTCACCCGCCAGCACACTCTCGACCTCGCCGCGCACGTCGATCGACACTGCGGCTTCCTGGATTAGGGGCCCCAGTGGCCGAGGGTGGGCAGCGCGCCGCTGTTCGCCTCATCGCGCAGGTACAGGGCCCCGCGCATAGTCGGCACGTCGAGGCCGGCGACCGCGGTCACCGCCAGCACTGCTGCCCGGTTATCGGCGTTCAACATTGCGGTCTCCAGCGCCTCAGCATCTTTCATCTTGGGCGTGCGTGACTCGATGCGCAGATAAATTCGTCCGCATGTCTGCTCTGCGAAATTGACCTGGCGAAATCCCTCAACGCAGCGCTTCAGGAAACCTAGGTTGTGCTCGGGTGCAAGCAGCGCTGGATGCGGATACAGGAATTGCGCGCTCGCGGCATCGACATTCAAACGCGCAAAGCGCTCGATGTCCAGGATGCCTTTGACGTCCAGCACATTGAACGTGTCGTTGTCGCCGAAGGCCACGGTACGGGGCCGCTCGCCGAACAGCACCGAGTTGTCCAGGAATTCGAACTGGATGCGTTTATCGCTGCGGCGAACCCACGTGAAGAATACATCCGGGATTCCGGAGTACGCTTCGACCGCATGGGCCAGCGTGTCGTCGACGGCTTTGTAGCGGCCGAACTCGAGTCCGCGCTTCCAGGCGCGCTCGACCAGCAACTCCGGCGGCGTGATCATGAAGAACAAGTAGACCGACTGGCCAAACCGCGTCAGCAGATTGCTGCCCGCTTCGTTGGAATCAGGCGCGAAGCTGTCGAACCGGAACCGGTCGATCAAAAGATGCGACATGTCGCCGCGCTGGTACTTGCCCGCCATGTAGCGATCAAGCTTCTGGTCGACGATCTGCAGCTCATCAGAGGTAAAAGGACCCGCGTACTTATACGCCGTGCCGAGCGAAGAGTAGTCGAGCAGCTGTTTGCGCCAGATATCGGGACTGATGAGCGCAAAGTCGCTCCAATTGACCCCGATGTCGCCCGCAAGCAATTTCTGCAGCGGCCGTAACGTACTCTTGCCCGAGGCAGATGGCCCCTTGGTATTGATGACGACAGGACGCTCCTGCCGCGGCAACAGCTTGTATCCCTGCTCACGCACTGCACGCTCCAGCAATGGAGCGATCGCGCTGCCGACGCAATCGCTGCCGTAGTCATTGCATGCCAGGTCGGTCGCGATTGACGCAATCAGCTCTCTGCTGCCCCATGCGTGGCCCTGAGCCGCGAACAACGCCAGCATTACCCGCGCGAGTGCTTTGTAGGCGGCGGCTTGCATGGGTCCGCCGCCCAATGCTGCCGCGCGCTCGAACGATGCAACCTCTGAAGGGCCCCATCCGCGGCTCAAGGCAGCCGCGGCAGCGTCGAGAGTGCGCTTTAATTCGCCCCGCGCGCGATCGTAAGCGCTGACGATCGCGCTCATTTCCGGCTCGAGATAGCGAGCGAGCAAAAGGCGCGCAATCTCGCGAAAGTTCAAGCCCAAGTCTTCGATTCGCGATCCATCGGAAACTTCGAAATCAGCGGTGATGCGCACCAGGAGTTCGTGAAGCGCCAGCCGTTGCGGCCGAAACACCACCAATTCGCTCAATGCAAAACCGGTGAGCCCGCGCAGCTCCGTGGCGGCAGTGAGGCCGTTGAAGACATTTTCGGGGCGAAAAATGCTGGCCAGGTGGCGCAATTCTTGCGGCACGTGGGATTGAATGCCGGGATTCCACGGCCCGTAAGGCTCTATGGCGGAGTGGCTCTCGTGCTCCATGAAATCAGCCGCTGTTGCGCAGCGCCGTCGCGATCGCGTTGATCGACAGCTGTATGCCTTCCCTGACACGTGGGTCGCTCTCGCCGGCTCGATGGCGCTTGAGCAGTTCCACCTGCAGCAGATTCAAAGGTTCGATATATGGGAGCCGCAATCGAATGGACGAATCCAAAGCGGGATGCTTCTCCAGAAGCCGTGCTTGTCCGGTGATGGCAAGCAGGCTTTCCTGCGTCGCCATCCACATATCGCGAATGCGGCCGAATAGGTCGTCGCCGAGCGCTTGATCTTCAACCAGCGTGAGGTAGCCCGCCGCGATGCCCATGTCCGATTTCGACAGCACCATCTCCAGATTGTCGACGGTGGCGCGAAAGAACGGCCACGCATCGAGCATCTCTCGCAGCAATCCCATGTCCGAGGCGCGCAGCGCCTGCCCTACTCCGTACCATCCCGGCAGCATCACCCGCGCCTGCGCCCAGCTGAATACCCATGGGATGGCGCGCAGATCTTCGATCCGCTGCGAGTTGGAGCGCGACGCCGGACGCGACCCGATCTTGAGCTCCGAAATTTCCAGCAACGGCGTCATTTGCCTGAAAAATGTCGAAAAGCCCGGCGTGTCGTATACGAGCGCGCGATACGCGCGGAACGCGTCCCCGGAAAGCTTCTCCATGGCGGCTGCGAAACGCCTTGCGCTCTGCGCCGACAGCGACGCGTTTTCGAGAGAGGCAAGCAAGGTTGCCGCCGTAATGGATTCCAAGTTCGCGGCCGCGCTTTCACAGGTGCCGTACTTTGCGGCAATGATTTCCCCCTGCTCGGTAATACGAATACGGCCGCGGACGGTGCCATGAGGTTGTGCGCGAATCGCGGCGAATGATGAACCGCCGCCGCGGCCCACCGCGCCCCCGCGGCCGTGAAATACCTGCATCGGTATCGCGGCTTTCTCGAAAACGGCGGCGAGCGAGCGGGTCGCTTGATGCAGACTCCACACCGAAGTCAGATAGCCGCCATCCTTGTTCGAGTCGGAATAGCCCACCATGACTTCCTGAAAGCCGAATGCCCTGGTGATGGCGGCGGTCTCAGGCATTTGCAGCCAGGCTTGCATCACGTGCGCGGCTCTCTCCAGATCCGCGATGGTTTCGAACAACGGCACCGCCATGATCGCGGCCCAAGCGCTTCCCCTCCCACGATACAGCCCAGCCTCCTTGAGAAGGATGTTGACCTCCAACAAATCGGACACGCTGTCGCATTTGGAAATGATGTAGGTGCTGATGCAATCGGGCCCGTAGCGCCGGTGCGCTTCCGCCGCGGCACGCACGATGTCCAGCTCCGACACTGTCTCCGGCGAATAGCTCGCGTAAGGGCTCGCCAACAGCCGCTCGCTGCCGAGCTCGCGCCGCAACAACTCGACCCGCTGCGGCTCGCTCAGCGCTGGGTAGTCCGCGCACACCCCGGCGACTTTGAGCAACTCCGCCACCACGCGCGCGTGTACGTCGGCGTTTTGACGAAGATCCAGCGTGGCCAGGTGAAAACCGAAGGTCTCGACCGCCCGATTGAGCCGGACCAACCCGCTGCCGCTGGTCAGCCCCACCTTGCTGTCGGACCTCAAGGACTGTTCCAGAACAGCCAAATCCGCTCGCAGGCTGATGGCGTCGGGATAGGCCTGCGCCGCGACCGTCGCCGGCCTCGGCGGCGCTCGGCCGGTAAGAGTCTGATAAGTCGCGGCGAGCCGCGCGTACATCCCGGTAATGGCGCGCCGATAGGGCTCATCGCCGCGAGCCGGATTCAGGTCAGCGCTGCGCTGCGCCAGTTCCTTGAGAGCATCGGAAACCGCCGCGCGCTCGCTGGAGAGCGACAACTCGGCGCCGAGCGCATTCAGCTGATCCAGATAATCAGCCAGCAGCGCCTGGCTCGCGCGGCCCAACGCGAGGCGCAGGGAGTGCGCGGTGACATGCGGATTGCCATCGCGGTCGCCGCCGATCCAACTGCCGAGGCGCAAGAAACTCGGCGGGCGCAGGCCCAGCAAGCGCTCCCAGCGCGCATACAGCACCGGCATGACGGGGAGGAAAATATCTCGAAGGTACGCGAGCGCCGTATCCACTTCATCAGCCACATACAGCCGCTCGTGCCGCAGCGCGCGAGTCTGCCATAGCATCGCGATCTGCGCGGCGATCGCCTCCTCGATCAATTCCCCGTTCGCAGTTTCGCGCAGCCCGGAGTCTCGCTGGCGCATCAGTGCCGCGATGCGATTGCGATGGTCCAGCATGCTCTTGCGCATGACTTCGGTCGGGTGGGCGGTCAGCACCGGCGAGATCTGCGCGTGCTCGAGCAGCGCCGAGGCCTGCGCATGCTTCACACCCTGCGTATTCAAAAAATCGAGGGCGGACTCCAGCGTGCTGTCCTTTTCCGCGGCCGCACCTTGCCGATCCTCGGCAAGATTGGCCAGCATGGAAAACAACATGAAGCTGCGCACAAAGGCGACGGTTTCATCCAGCGATAAGGTCTCCCAGCCGGCCGCGAACCCGCGGGGGTTGGCGATGCCGCGATAGCGATCGACAGAGGCCGCCCGGATGGCCTCGATTCGGTCCAGAAGGGCATCGCCTCCGTGGGTCCGGATCACCTCTCCTAAGAGCCTGCCGAGGAAGCGAACATCCGCATTTTGAGTAATTGGCTGCGGCTGTGGTGTCATAGGTGCGAACATACGCACATCTGGGGCGCGTAGAAAGGCGCCCCTGGTGGTACAATATCTAATATATCTATAGGCTCGACTGAGTCATGAGCAAACAATCGGCGCGTCGAGTCATTCCAATCAAAGTCGAGCCGGTCTCGACCCTTGACGCCGAGGAGCGAGCAGCCGTACTGGCCGCCTGCGCGCAACTCAAAGCGATGCCGGGCAGCTTGCTGCCCATTTGTCATGCCGTGCAGCATGCGCTTGGTTTTGTACCCAAGGACGCGGTCCCCCTGATTGCGCATGAGCTGAATCTGTCGATTGCCGAAGTGCATGGGGTCTTGAGCTTCTATCACTATTTCCGCCGCGAGCGTCCCGGCCGCCATGTGGTGCATCTGTGCCGCGCGGAAGCCTGCCAGGCGCTTGGCAGCCAAGCTCTCGAGGCGCACGTCAAAGCCAGCTTGGGCGTTGATTTTCACGGCACCACTGCCGATGGGGCGATCAGCTTGGAGCCCGTGTACTGTCTCGGCAATTGCGCACTCGGTCCATCGATCATGATCGATGAGCATCTGCGGGGGCGGGTCAGCGCCGCGCGCTTCGATGCGCTGATGGCCGGCCTCCGGACTCCTCTTAGATGAGCGCCGCCCAGCGCATATTTGTGCCGTGCGATGCCGCCGCAGTGGGCATCGGCGCTGATGAGACCGCGAATGCGATCGTCGCGGAGGCGCTGCGCCGCGGGCTGCAGATCCAACTGGTACGCAACGGCTCGCGCGGCATGCTGTGGCTGGAACCGCTGGTGGAAGTCGAGGTCGCAGGTTCTCGCCACGCATACGGTCCCGTGCAGGCGAGCGATGTCGCGGCGCTCTTCGATGCGGATTTCATCGGCGGCAAGCCGCACACATTGGCTCATGGCCCCACGGCCGACATTGCGTATCTCAGGAAGCAAGACCGGCTCACGTTCGCGCGGGTCGGACTCACCGATCCTCGCAGCCTCACAGACTACATCGGCCATGGCGGATACCGCGGCTTGCAGTCGGCGCTCGCCATGGCGCCGGCCGATATCGTGGCAAGCGTCACCGCCTCCGGCCTTCGCGGCCGCGGCGGAGCGGCCTTTCCGGCCGGCATCAAGTGGAAGACTGTGCTGGGCGCGCCCGGAGAACAGAAATACGTGGTATGCAATGCCGACGAGGGCGACTCCGGCACATTTTCCGATCGCATGCTCATGGAGGGAGATCCCTTCGTACTCATCGAAGGAATGACCATTGCTGGATTGGCGACAGGCGCTCACCAAGGCTATATCTATTTGCGCTGGGAATACCCGGAAGCCAAGAGCATGCTCGAGGCGGCGATCAGCGCCGCCTACGCCGATGGTTATCTGGGCGAGAACATTCGCGGCAGCGGCAAGCGCTTCGACTTGGAAGTGCGCATCGGCGGGGGCGCCTATATTTGCGGCGAAGAAACCTCGCTCCTCGAGTCCCTGGAGGGTAAACGAGGCCAGGTGCGCTTCAAACCCCCACTGCCCGCGCTGCAGGGTTTGTTTGGCAAACCCACCGTCATCAACAACGTCATCACTTTCGCCTCGGTTCCCATTATTCTCGATCGCGGCGCCGACTATTACCAACAGTTCGGCCTGGGCCGCTCGCGCGGGACGCTTCCGATGCAGCTCGCCGGCAACATCAAGCATGGCGGCCTGGTGGAGATTGCCTTCGGCATGACGCTGCGGGAGTTGATGTACGATTTCGGCGGCGGCACGTTGAGCGGTCGGCCAATTCGCGCCGTCCAGGTCGGCGGTCCCTTGGGGGCATACTTGCCCGAATCGCAATTCGACACCCCTTTGGACTACGAAGCTTTTGCGGCAATCAAGGGAATGCTCGGCCACGGCGGTATCGTCGTCTTCGACGATACCGTGGATATGGCCGCGCAGGCGCGCTACGCCATGGAATTTTGCGCAATCGAATCTTGCGGCAAGTGCACGCCATGCCGTATCGGCTCCACCCGGGGCGTGGAAGTGATCGATCGCTTGGTGGCGGGCGAGGATGCGGCGCGACAGGAGACGATTTTACGGGATTTGTGCGAGACTTTGACCTACGGCTCATTGTGCGCGTTGGGGGGTCTGACACCCTATCCTGTGGTCTCGGCCTTGAACCACTTCCACGAGGATTTTGTCAAATCAAACGTGGCGCAAGCGCCCGCATAGTACGAGGAACCCGATGTTATCCATAGTCGAACAGGACCTGGGCACGCCACAGCGCGACAACGCGACGCTCGTGACCTTGAGCATCGATGGCCGTGAAGTAACCGTTCCCGAAGGCACTTCGGTCATGCGCGCCGCGGCGCTCTGCGATGTGAAGATTCCGAAGCTCTGCGCCACCGAACAGCTGGAAGCCTTTGGTTCATGCCGCCTGTGCCTGGTGCAAATCGAAGGCATGAAGGGGCTGCCTGCTTCCTGCACCACTCCGGTCGCGCAGGGCATGAAAGTCGCCACACAGAATAAACAGATCGCGGACATTCGCCGCGGCGTGATGGAACTGTATATTTCCGATCATCCGCTCGATTGTTTGACCTGCCCGGCGAATGGGCACTGCGAGTTGCAGGATATGGCCGGCGTCGTCGGCCTGCGCGAAGTGCGCTACGGCTACGAGGGCGCGAATCACCTGGATGCTAAAAAAGATACGAGCAATCCTTATTTCACCTTCGATCCCAGCAAGTGCATCGTGTGCTCGCGCTGCGTGCGCGCCTGCGATGAGCAGCAAGGCACATTTGCACTCACCATTCAGGGCCGCGGCTTCGACTCCACCGTGTCGGCGAGCCAGGACGTGCCCTTCATGGATTCGGAGTGCGTGTCTTGCGGGGCCTGCGTGCAGGCCTGCCCCACTGCGACGCTCTCGGAAAAATCCCTCATCGACAAAGGCCAGGCGGAGCACAGCGTCATTACCACTTGCGCCTATTGCGGAGTGGGATGCTCGTTCCGCGCGGAGATGCAGGGAGAAGAAGTCGTCCGCATGGTGCCTGACAAGAACGGCCATGCCAACCACGGGCATTCGTGCGTCAAGGGGCGCTTTGCCATCGGCTATGCGACGCACTCGGATCGCATCGTCAAACCCATGATTCGCGCCAAGATTTCGGACCCCTGGCGCGAGGTCTCGTGGCAGGAAGCCATCAGCCACGCGGCCGGCGAATTGAGGCGCATCCAGGCCAAGTATGGCCGCGACTCGATCGGCGGCATCACCTCGTCCCGCTGCACCAATGAAGAAACCTACCTGGTGCAGAAGCTGGTGCGCGCAGGATTCGGCAACAACAACGTCGACACCTGTGCGCGCGTCTGCCACTCGCCCACCGGTTACGGCCTCAAGAATACGATCGGCGAGTCTGCCGGTACGCAGAACTTCGACTCTGTGATGAAGGCGGACGTGATCTTCGTGATCGGCGCGAATCCCACCGACGGCCATCCGGTATTCGCCTCGCAGATGAAGCGCCGGCTGCGCCAGGGCGCCAAGCTCATCGTCGCCGACCCGCGGCGCATCGATCTTGTCCGTACGCCGCACATCCAGGCCGAGCATCATCTCAAGCTCAGGCCCGGCACCAATGTGGCGCTGCTCAATTCTCTCGCTCACGTGATCGTCAGCGAAGGCCTGGTCAAAGAAGACTTCGTGCGCGAGCGCTGCGAAATTCCCGCGTTCGATAAATGGAGAAGCTTTGTCGCGCTCGACAAGAATTCACCCGAATCGATGGAATCCGTCACCGGAGTGCCGGCCGCCGCGGTGCGGTCAGCCGCGCGCATGTATGCCACCGGCGGCAACGGCGCCATTTACTACGGTCTGGGAGTCACTGAGCATAGTCAGGGCTCAACCGCGGTGATGGCAATTGCCAACCTGGCGATGGCGACCGGCAACGTCGGACGCGAAGGTGTGGGGATCAATCCTTTGCGAGGACAGAACAATGTGCAGGGCTCCTGCGACATGGGCTCCTTCCCGCATGAGTTCCCCGGATACCGCCATGTGTCGGATGACAAGGTGCGCCATCAGTTCGAGGGCGCGTGGGGTGTGCCGCTGCTGAATGAGCCGGGTTTGCGCATTCCGAACATGTTCGAAGCGGCCCTCGACGGTGAGTTCAAGGGGCTTTACATCGAAGGCGAGGATATCGCTCAATCCGACCCCAACACTCAGCATGTCACGGCGGCACTGAGTTCGATGGAATGCATCATCGTTCAGGATTTATTCCTGAATGAGTCGGCGAAATTCGCCCATGTGTTTCTGCCGGGCTGTTCCTTTTTGGAGAAGGACGGCACCTTTACCAACGCGGAACGGCGCATCTCGCGTGTGCGAAAAGTGATGCAGCCAAAAAACGGCTACGGAGATTGGGAGATCACTCAGCTGCTGTCCAACGCGATGGGCTATCCGATGAATTATGCCCACCCCTCGGAAATCATGGATGAGATCGCGCGGCTGACGCCGACTTTCACCGGCGTGAGCTTTGATCGCATCGACGAGCTCGGCAGCATTCAATGGCCCTGCAATGACGCTCACCCCGAGGGCACGCCGACCATGCACATCGGCGAGTTCGTGCGAGGCAAGGGAAAATTCCTGGTCACCGAATATGTTCCGACTCACGAAAAGGTCAACGCACGCTACCCCCTGATCCTGACCACCGGACGGATTTTGAGCCAGTACAACGTGGGCGCGCAGACGCGGCGAACGGAAAACAATCAATGGCACGACGAGGATCGCGTGGAGATCCATCCGCACGATGCCGACGAGCGCGGCATCGCGGAGGGAGACTGGGTCGGAATTGCCAGCCGGGCGGGAGACACGGTTCTTCGAGCCCGCGTCACCGAAAGAGTGCAGCCCGGGGTAATCTATACGACCTTTCATTTCCCTGAATCAGGCGCCAATGTCATCACGACGGACAACTCGGATTGGGCCACCAATTGCCCGGAATACAAGGTGACTGCCGTGCAGGCTACGCGGGTTGGCCAGCCCTCGGAATGGCAGAAGCGCTTTCGGGAGTTCACCGAGACTCAGGAATCCTTGATGAAGGACGCCGATGTATTCGTCGCCAAGTAGGCGCCGCACGCGCCGCCAGTAATGAGCGAGCCGCTCCCTGGTAATGCCGCACACGAGGCGGCGGTGCACGGCGGCGCCGAGCACCTGGTCAAGATGGCGAATGACATCGGCGACTTTTTCCGTGCCGAACCGGTTCGTGAGGATGCCATCGCCGGCATCGCGAACCACATATCGAAGTTTTGGACCAAGCGCATGCGCGCCAAGCTCGCAGCGCATTTGAAAAACGCCGGCAATGATCTGGATGAGTTGCCGCGCGAAGCGCTTCGGCGCCTCAATCCTTGACCAATACCGTCTGGCGGTTGGCTGCGTTGGCCTTGGCCCGCTCCGCCTTATAAGCATTATCCTACAGGCGGCAATGCGAGCCGCCGATTAAATGCGCGCAGCCCAACCTATATAGTCGCCCACACGACGATTTAACAGTTGATCACACGACGACTTTCGCGCTGTGGCGCACTTGCCATTCGTACGGAGAAAAAACATGAACTCGAAGGCCTTTAGCCGCACGATTGCGGCCTTGCTGCTGACGATCGCGCCCATGCTGGCCATGGCGCAGATCAATATTTCGGTTACCGTCGCCCCGCCGGAACTGCCGGTATACGATCAACCGCCGATTCCCGCCGATGGTTATTTTTGGACGCCGGGCTATTGGGCCTGGGGCGATGACATACAGGACTATTATTGGGTACCGGGTACGTGGGTTGAGCCGCCCCAGGTAGGCGTTCTATGGACCCCTGGGTATTGGGGATGGAACAACGGCGCCTATGTTTGGAACGTCGGCTATTGGGGACCCACCATTGGATTCTACGGCGGCGTCAATTATGGCTTCGGTTATGGCGGCAGAGGCTATGAGGGCGGCTACTGGCAGGGCGGACACCTCTTCTATAACCGTTCTGTTGTCAACGTCGGCACGGTGAACATCACCAACGTCTACAACAAGACGGTGGTCAATAACATCACGGTCACTCACGTGAGCTTCAATGGCGGCACCGGCGGAGTTCGCGCCGAACCCACGCCGGCGGAACAGGCCGCAGCGCATGAACAACACATTCAAGCGACCTCCGCGCAACGCCAGCAAGAGACGACTGCTCGCACCACACCCGCGCTGCGTGCAAGCAACAACAAGGGCAATCCGCCGATTGCTGCGACCGCGCGTCCGGGAAGCTTTTCTGGCGCCGGCGTCGTGGCTGCCAAGCATGCGGCGCCCCTGGCCATGACTCGCAACCCCGCTCAACCGGAACACACGACTCAACCAGAACACACGGCCGCGCCACGTCCGGCCACAACCCCGCATCCGGCGGTCACGCCGCATCCGGCAGTTACGCCGCACCCGGCGATCACCCCCCGGCCGGCAGAACAGCCCGCGGAAAGGCCCGCGGAAAGGCTGGATGAAGGCCGCCAGCCGCCGGCCGCAGTTGAGGAGCACCCAAAACCGGCGCAAACTGTAGCTCCGAAACCCGTCCCAAAGCCGCAGGTTCGCCCGGCTCCGAAACCGCCAGCGGAGCATCCGGCCGAAGAGGATCATGAGCACCATTAACCATGATCAGAACGCCAAGCAGTTCACGACTGAGGTAGATGGTTATCGAGCCGAATTAGATTACACGGCAGCCGGTGGTGTAATGACCATTACACACACCGGCGTGCCGCAAGCCATCGGCGGTCGAGGAGTCGCGGCTGAGCTGATGCGAGCGGCGCTGCAGCTGGCAGCCGCGGAGGGTTGGTCGGTAAATCCAAATTGTTCCTACGCCGCGGCCTATATGCAGCGTCAGGCGCAAGGCGCGGACCAAAAACACATCGACGATTTGCTCGATGAAGCGCTGGACGAATCGTTTCCCGCCAGCGACTCGCCGTCAGTCGGCGGAAGCAGCTAGTCCGGCGAGCGGACGGTCTGGCCCCTACCCTGGAAGCATCGGGCGGCCTTCGTGCGCGACCAGCAGGTCGTGCATGTCATTCGCATGCTCTTCTTCGACGGTCAGAATCCCTTCCAACATGGTTCGGGTCCCAGGATCATCCTCGCCGAAATAGCGGATCAATTCGCGATAGTGATCCACCGCAATTCGCTCGGCGATCAGATTTTCTTTGATCATCTCCACCAGATTGCCGGCGCTACCGTATTCAGAAGCCGCCCGTGTCGCCAGGCCGGTGGGGTCGAAATCGGGCTTTCCGCCGAGTTGATTGATGCGTTCGGCCACTTCGTGCATGTGTTCCGCTTCTTCTTTGGCGTGCTGCGCGAACTCCGCCTTGACACCTTCGCTGGAGATACCGGATGCGGCGACCGCATGCATGGTATAGCGCAGTACGCAAACTATCTCCGTGGCGAGGACTGACTGAAGGATTTCAATGGACTTCTTGACATCACCCTGATAGGTGAATGTCACGCCACCGCTCGAAATATTCTTGCGCGCGCGCTCCCGCAGGGTCTGCACGTCGGTTAGAAATGGCTTGGGCTGATTCGTTTTCTGATCCATGTCACATCCGCTCCTGGGTTGGCGCTCGCTCGCGCAGTGTTTTATACACCGCATCTCGGCTATTTTTCAGGGAACATCGGCTCGTGCTGCGTCGGACAATGCGCCAAGCGGCTGTCAGTGGGGCACCGACAGCATCATGCGGCGTTCAACAAGCTCTCGAGCGCTGTCATCAGCGGACCAAGCTTCGGCGGGTCAGCCTCCAGATTCGGAGTGATGCCGTATTGCCGCAAAGCGCGCGAGCATACCGGCCCGATGGATGCTACGACCGAACGATTCAGCTGAGCGGCCAGTTGCGCGGCGCTCCCCAGTTGCTTCGCAACCGCGTACAGATGATGCATTTGGACGGCACTGGTAAACACCACGGCATCCACCCGGCCGAGCTGCAAGGCATCCAGAAGTTTGATGAGCGGTTGAATATCCGCGGGCAACGCCCATCGGTAGGTGGCGAATTCGCGCGCCGCGGCGCCTCGAGCCGCCAATGCCTTCAAGAGCGGCTGATTCGGCTCGCCATAGCGCTGCACCAGGATGTTCGAGCCCGCAATGGCAATCGGCGACAAAGCGGTCAACACCATTTCGGTGGTAAAGGGCGACGCTGCGCGAATGTCGATGCGAATCTCGCGCGCGTTTAGTTCAGCGATGGGCTTCGGTCCGCGCACCACGACGGTCGAGGCGGCCAGCAGATTCTTTAATCGCGCGGTCACTCCGGCCGAATCGGCGGCGGAAAACAGGGCTCGCGTGCCGACACCGGTTTGGAAAATGCAAATATTGAATGGATTCATCCGCCATTGGTCCAATAGCGTGAGCACGGCATCCGGATCCAGATCCGGCACTTCCGCGAGCGCCGGCGCCAGCATGGGTATGCCGCCGCGATGCGCAACCAACTCCGCAAGGCGGCTCCCGGTGCGAGTTTCCAGTATCGCCACGACTTTGGATTTCATTCGATGGCATTCAACCACCATAATGTTGCCATGTCGATCTGCCTGAAATCCGTTGTTGTGGCTGCATTCTTGATGGCTTTGCCGCAGTTCGGCTGGTGCGCGCAACCCGCCGCCGCCGCGCAGAGTGCTCGTGATGACTTCATCTCCGCCATGCAGCGAATCCGTACGCGCCAGCCGGACACCCCTGATTCGCCGGCCCTCAAGGCCTACGCCATTTACGATTATCTGCTGGCATCGAGGCTGCGGCGCGATTTGATCGTCAGCCCGGACGACAATCTCGACGCGGCCATTGATGCGTTTCTACAAGCCCATGCGGGTTCTCCCGTTGCGCGCGGCTTGCGGCGAGACTGGCTCGTGAGCCTGGCGCAGCGCCGCCGATGGGATTGGTTCATGCCGCGCTCGGCGGACGCCGCGGATCCGGCGCTGATTTGCGACAGGCTCGAAGGTCGATTGATTGCAGGAGATACAGCGGGTCTCGCCGCCGCCGCGCTGGCACGCTGGGTCCTGCCGCAGAAGCAGCCCGCCGAATGCGCCGCCGTATTTGAATGGTTGCGGCAACAAGGGCTGCTGACGCCCGAACTCGCCGAGACTCGCGCGCGTGCCGCGCTGGCGGCCGAGAATGCGCGCTTCGCCCGCGAAACTGCGGCCGATGCCGCGGTGACCCGCAGGGCGGCCCTGCTTCAATGGTCGGATTTGCTGGAGTCGCCGAAATCCGCGCTCAATGTTCTGGCAACGCACCCATCCCTGCCCGTGGAGCCGGAGGCGCTGGCTGCCGGCCTCGAAAAACTTGCGCGCGCTGATCCGGGGGCCGCAATGGATCTTCTGCCGCTGCTGCTCGCTCGCAAAGACATGACGCCCGCGCTGCGTGCCAAGCTCGAACGCACGGCTGCGCTGCACGCGGCCTACGACCGCGATCCGCGGGCAATCAATGTATTCGAAGATTTGAGCGCGGAGGCAATCGACGCCCAAGTCCAGGAGTGGCGCGTGCGCGCGGCGCTATGGTCCGGCGACTATGCTAAGGCGCTCGAGTGGATCCAAGAAATGCCGGCGAGTCTCGGCGAGCAGCCGCGCTGGCGCTATTGGCGCGCCCGCGCGGTTCGCGAAATCTTCGGGGAAGAAGCGGCCATTCTCTTATTCACCGAAGTATCCGGCCTGCGCGACTACTATGGCTATCTCGCTGCCGACCGTTTACATCAGCCCTACCAACTGAACATGCGGCCATCGCCGGACGATGCGGCAATTCAGACGGCCCTTGCCACGGAGCCGGGGATGATTCGTGCCCACGAACTATTCGATTGCGACATGTGGGATGAAGCCGCTGCGGAATGGTCGGCGGTCTTGGGCGGCGCCGAGCCCGCCCTAAAGATACAGGCCGCCTTGCTTGCGGCGCGCTGGGGCTGGTACGCCCAGTCGATCGCGACGTTGGCGCAAACCGGCGAATTCGACGATGTGACCCTTCGCTATCCACGACCCTATCTCGGAGCCGTCGGCGAAGCCGGCAAACTCGCACAGCTGCCCGCGGATTGGATACTGGCCATCATGCGTCAAGAGAGCCTGTTCCGCAAAGATGCGGTCTCGCACGCCGATGCACGCGGCGTCATGCAAATGCTGCCGTCGACCGCCTCGGCGGTCGCGCGCCGCTGGCACATATCTGTGCCGCCGCGCGACGCGCTGTTCGATCCAACGGTGGCCATACCGCTCGGCGCAGCCTATTTTCGGGAATTGCTCGATCACTTTGATGGGCAGCTGGCGTTGACTCTCGCGGCCTATAACGCGGGTCCTGCGCCCGTCGTTAGATGGCTGCCGGTGGGCTCGATGGACGCCGATGTGTGGATCGAAAACATCCCTTATAACGAGACTCGCGGCTACGTCCAGCACATCCTGGAACATATCGTGGCTTTTGCCGCGGTTCGCGGCGCCGAGCCGCCGCGGCTCGACACGCTGCTGCAGGTGGTCGAGCCGGCAGCGCCGCTGTTGTGATAGCTTTGAGCGTTCAATAGAAGGGATCAACAATGAAAGTGGATATCTCGATGCGGCCGCGAATTACCTCGGCCTGGATTCTTGCGGGAATCCTCCTCGCCGCCGCCGCTCTTCCCGTTGCTCACGCGGATACCGTCGTAGTGACCGCCGATCGAATGATCGACGTGCTCGCCGGCCGCGTGATCGATCACCCCATGATCACCGTCACGGACGGACGAATTACCGAAGTCGCCGCTCAGGGAGCGCCGGCGCCCTCCGGTGCGCGCCGCGTGAATCTGCCCGGCATGACGCTGCTGCCCGGGCTGATCGACATGCATACGCACCTGACGTCGGACCCGCACTACAGCGGCTATCGCCGGCTGCAGTTCACCGATAATTTCTGGACGGTGGTTGGCGTGGCCAATGCCAAGAAAACTCTCGAGGCCGGTTTCACCACCGTGCGCAATGTGGGTTCCGCAAACTACGATGATGTGGCGATCAAACAGGCGATCGAACAGGGCATCGTGCAGGGGCCGCGTATCGTTCCTGCGACCTACGCGATCGGCGCAACCGGCGGCCATTGCGATGCCACCGAGTTGCCGCCGTCCGTCTCGGTGCCCAAGCCCGCCGTGGCCAATGGTCCTGAAGAGATCCGAGCCACCGTTCGGAAATTGCACAAGTACGGCGCCGAAGTCATCAAATTTTGCGGTACCGGCGGGGTGCTCTCGAAAGGCGACACGGTCGGCGGCCAACAATACGATCTTACCGAAATGAAAGCGCTGGTCGATGAGGCCCATCTGCTCGGATTGCGGGTCGCGGTGCATGCGCACGGAACAGCGGGGATCAAGGACGCCATACGCGCCGGCGTCGATACCATCGAACACGCCAGTCTCGCCGATGAAGAGGCGTTCGCTTTGGCGAAGCAGCATGGCACTTGGTTTTCGATGGATATTTACGATGACGACTACATTCTCGCCGAGGGCGAGAAGAACGGGGTGTACAAGGAGTCGATGGACAAGGAGCGCATGATCGGTTTGAAGCAGCGTCAAACCTTTCGGGCCGCCGTGAAAGCCGGCGTAAAAATGATATTTGGGACGGACGCGGGCGTATATCCGAATGGCTACAACGCGCGCCAATTCGTCACCATGGTGCAATGGGGGATGACGCCCATGCAGGCGATTCAGGCGGCCACCGCCACAGCCGCGGACGCGCTTGGCCGCACCGGCGATGTCGGCGCTATCGCGATCGGCCGCTACGGCGACCTGATCGGCGTCGCAGGCGATCCGCTCGCCGACGTCGCACAACTGCAATCGGTGGCGTTCGTGATGAAGGGCGGCGAGGTCGTCAAGACGCCGGTCAACTAATTCCTCAAGCCTAGTTCCTCAATGCTAGTTTCCGCCGATCAGCCCGGCTGTCACATTGATCGCAAACCCCAAGATCGACGCGTTGAACAAGAACGAGATCAGGGTATGGGCGATCACGACCTTGCGTATTCCCGCCTGCTGCGTCGAGACGTCGGCCGTCTGACACGCCGCCGCGATGGTAAAGGAGAAATACGCAAAATCCCAGAACACGGGCATGGGCGTCTGCGGAAAATGCAGCGGCCGGTCATCGTCATTGGCGCTGTAATACATGTCGGCGTAGTGTGTGGTGAACACGGTTGGAACCAATATCCATGAGCTGATCAGAGTGATCGTCGCCAGTGCGAAATGGGCGGCGCGCAGCGAACCTGTCACTTGCTTCATGGTGGCCAAGGGTTCGACGATTGCCGCGAGGCTGAGAAGCGCTGCAATGGTCACGACAACCAGAATGATGGACGCCGATGCATCCTCCTCGATGTACTTCGAGCAGATCTGCGCGGCGGTCAGACGCCTCATCCAAACGAAAATCAACGCCAGGAACAAAATCACTCCGCTATCCCAGCACACCAGCACGCGAATCAAAGGCGGCCAGCTTGTCGGCAAAAAGAAAAACACCGCGACGCCCGCCGCCAGCGAGATCCACAGCCGGGGATGCTCGGAAAAGAGTTTTTTCATCGCCTATCCGCCGCGCGGGCAGCCGAGCCGGTGATTTGCGCTATTTGCTTTCCTTGGCCACCAAATATTTGACCAACTCGATCAACTGATCGGTGCCGCCCGCCGATTCGACCTGCAGCCGGTACTTGCCGTTGACCACGATGGTGGGCGTCCGGTCGATGTGATAAAGCCGGATCAAATCTTCGGTGGTGCGCAGCTTCAGGTCGACCGAGAAGGACTTGGCGGTGGCGAGAAATTTCTCCACCGGCACTCCTGCATGTTGACTATAGAACTTCGCCGCATCCTCGATGGTCGGCATATGGCTCTTCAAGCCGCGGGTATCAGGGTCGATGACGCTCAAGTCCCCGCCCTTCCATACCGCGTCGAACATCGCATCGTGCGTCTGCTGGTCCACGCCCAGAGCTTGAGCGGTCAAGTAAGCGAGCTGGAACATCGGCCAATCCTCGCTGGGATTGAATGCCGCGGGCAGGTAGTCGAGAACCGCGTTGACCGGCAGGCTCTGCTTGAGCTTGTGCATGGTGGGCTGAAAGATATTGCATGCCGGGCAGGCATAAGAAAACACTTCCGTGACTTCGACCTTGCCGGAAGGCAGCGATGTCGGATGCGCCGGTTCTATCAGGAAATAATTCACGCCCTCGGTCCATGTCGGCGCCGCGCGGCTCGACACGGAAACACCTAGCGCCAGCGCGGTCCAAACGGCCGCCGAATAGATCAATTTCATCGAGGCTCCTTACCTTTTCAGCAGCGCGAATTCTAGCATTGGGGCGGTCCGAGCACCCCTGTAGGCGCCGCAGCCCTATAACACAGCACCTGGCTGGGGCGGCCCCCGTTCACATTACTTTGCACTGGGATGAACTTTCGGATTTCCCTTGGTTCTACATGCAAGCCGCCAGGCGAAGACTGTGTAGTTCATGATCGAATCTGGTTATAGTCTACGGCTCGCCCGGATGTCCTCGATTGGCAGTGCGTGCCACGGCATGGGCTCGCGTATCGGTGAATCAGTGATAAACGAACAAGATCTTCGGACCACAACGCCTGCACGCGATTCTAAGCCTTTTATCATCAGACATTGGAAAGCTCTGCTCGTCATACTGGTGCTGATCGCGCTGCTGACGGCGTTCGCACTGTACCTGCGCCACAAGCAGCCGGTTGCCCCGCCGCCGCGCGGGCGCTTCGGGCAAAACGGTCCCGTGGCCGTGGCGGTCGCGACCGTCGTCTCCGGCGACATCCGGGTGGAAATACCAGCTCTCGGAACCGTAACCCCCTTGGCCACGGTCACCGTCAGGACGCAGATCAGCGGCACTCTGCAGAAAGTCCTTTTCACCGAAGGACAATTCGTGCGCGAGGGCCAACCATTGGCGCAGATCGATCCGCGCCCCTATGAAGCCGCGGTTCAACAAATGCAGGGGAACCTCAAGCGCGATCAGGCCTTGCTGGCCGATGCGAAATTGGATTTGACGCGATACACAAACCTCGTCAAAGAGGACTCGATTGCCGAACAGCAGCTCGATACACAGAAAGCATTGGTCGATCAATACATCGGCACCATCGAGTCGGACGAGGGTCAGCTGAACACCGCGAAGGTCAATCTCGTCTATACGCACATCGTGTCTCCGGTGACGGGCCGGGTGGGTTTGCGGCAGGTCGACCAGGGCAACTACGTGACGCCGGGCGATGCGAACGGCATCGTGCTCATCAACCAACTGCAGCCCATCACCGTCATTTTCGCCCCGCCGGAGGACAATGTAGCGACGCTGATGAAGCGATTGCACGATGGCGCGACTCTGACGGTCGAAGCATTCGATCGAACCAACAGCAACAAAATCGCGGACGGCAAAGTGCTGACCATCGACAATACCATCGATGTGACCACCGGCACCTTCAAGGTGCGCGCTATATTCCCAAACACCGATAATTCGCTGTTTCCGAATCAGTTCGTCAATATTCAGCTGCTGCAAGAAGTGCTGAGCAATCAACTCATCATGCCGAACGCTGCGGTGCGCCGGGGGGCGCCCAACGGCGTAGCCACCACCTTCGTTTACGTGGTGAATGCCGACAACACCGCATCGGTGCGTCCCGTCACATTGGGCGTCGTCGACGGCGAGCGGGTCGCCGTGACCGCCGGACTCAAGGCGGGCGAGGTGGTGGTGACCGAGGGCGGCGATCGCCTGCGGGATGGCGCGCCGGTTCTCTTGCCGGGGCCGCCGCCCGCTCCCGCTGCTGCACAGCCATCCGGCAAACCATCCGGCGCCGGCGCGCCCGGTGCGAAGCGCGGCAGGCAGCGCGGCAAACCGCCCGGCACACCGCCGCAATGATTCCGATGACCGGCATGCCTGCAGCAGCATGAACCCGTCGCGCATATTCATCCTGCGGCCGGTCGCGACCACGCTGCTGATGGTTGCAATATTGCTGGTTGGAGCGATGGCTTATGTGCAGCTGCCCTTGTCGGCACTGCCGGAGGTTGCGTATCCGACCATACAGGTGCAGACCTTCTACCCGGGCGCGAGCCCCGAGGTGATCACCTCGGCGATCACGGCGCCCTTGGAAAAGCAATTCGGCCAGATGCCGGGCTTGAGCGAGATGTCCTCGACGAGTTCGGCCGGTGCGTCCGTGATTACGCTGCAATTCACGCTGGCGCTCGCCATCGATGTGGCCGAACAAGAAGTGCAGGCGGCCGTCAGCGCGGCACAAAACCTGCTGCCGCAGGATCTGCCCGCGCCGCCGATCTATGCAAAAGTGAATCCGGCCGACGCACCGGTGCTCATTCTCGGCGTCACCTCGAAAACGATGCCGCTCACCGATGTCGAGGATCTGGCCGACACCCGCATCGCGCAGAAGATTTCTCAGATCAAAGGGGTTGGCGTCGTCAGCATCAGCGGCGGTCAGCGGCCCGCGGTCAGGGTGGTGGCGAATCCCCGCGCCATGGCCGCGTACGGATTGAATCTCGATGATTTGCGCACCACCATCAGCAACGCCAATCAGAACGGCCCGAAAGGCACGCTCGACGGGCCGATGAATTCCTATACGGTCAATACCAATGATCAGATCAGAAACGCCGACGACTACGGCAACGTCGTGGTGGCCTACAAGAACGGTGCGCCGGTACGCCTGAAGGATGTGGCCACGCTCGTTTCGGGCGCGGAAAACTCCAAGCTCGGCGGCTGGATGAATTCGACACCGGCGTTGATCTTGAACGTCCAGCGCCAGCCGGGAGCGAACGTGGTCGACGTCGTCGACAGAATCAAGGCGATGCTGCCTGCGCTGCAGGCGGACATGCCGGCGGGAGTGGATGTCGTCTTACTCACCGACCGCACCACCACCATTCGAGCCTCGGTCAAGGATGTCGAGTTCGAACTGATCCTTGCCGTGGTGCTGGTGGTATTGGTCATCTGGGTGTTCTTGCGCAACATCCCGGCGACCATCATTCCGAGCCTGTCGGTACCGCTGTCCCTCATCGGCACGTTTGCCGTCATGTACCTGGCGAATTTCAGCCTCAATAACTTGTCGTTGATGGCTTTGACGATTGCAACGGGGTTCGTCGTCGACGACGCCATCGTCATGATCGAAAACATTTCGCGCTACATCGAGGCCGGCGATCCGCCTCTCGAGGCTGCGCTCAAAGGTGCCGGCCAAATCGGCTTCACCATCATTTCGCTGACCGTCTCGCTCATCGCTGTGCTCATTCCGCTGCTTTTCATGCAGGACGTCGTCGGACGCTTGTTTCGCGAGTTCGCCGTGACGCTCGCGGTCACTATTTTGATTTCCGCCGTGGTCTCTCTGACGCTGGTGCCGATGATGTGCGCGAAGCTCCTCAAGCACCGCCCGAATGACGCTCACTCGCAGACAGATTCCGGAAAGTGGTTCAAGGCAGTCGTCGACTGGTACGGCAAGCGACTCACCTGGGTGCTCGATCACCAAGCCTTGACGATGTGGGTCGCGACCGGGACTGTCGTATTGACGGCGCTGCTCTACATTTTGATCCCCAAGGGATTCTTTCCCGACCAGGACACAGGCTTGATTCAAGGGGTTTCGGAAGCCACCGAGTCGATTTCCTACGCAGCCATGGCGGACCGGCAGCAAGCTCTGGCGGTGGCGATTCTGAAGGATCCGGACGTTTTGAGCCTTTCCTCATTCATCGGTGTCGATGGCAACAATGTAACCTTGAACAGCGGGCGCTTCTTGATCAACTTGAAGCCGCGCGACGAACGCGGCGCGAACGTGGGCGATGTGATTCGGCGTCTGCGCGAGGAGACCAACGACGTCTCCGGCATCACGGTGTACATGCAGCCGGTTCAAGATCTCACCCTGGACAGCACCATCAGCCGCACTCAGTATCAATTTACGCTGGAAAGCGCCGACGGGACGGCGTTATCGTCCTGGACGCCAAAACTGGTCACGGCGCTGCGCCAGCTGCCGCAACTGGCCGACGTCGTCAGCAATCAGGAAGACAACGGACTCGCGCTCTACATCACCATCGACCGCGACAGCGCCGCGCGCTTAGGCATCAGCGTTGGAACCGTGGACAACGCACTCTACGACGCATTCGGACAGCGTATCGTCTCGACCATTTTCACGCAGTCGAATCAGTATCGGGTCATCATGGAGGCGGATCCCAAGTCGTACAAATCCATCGACTCTCTCGCCTCGATTTACGTGCCGTCGGCGACCGGCGGACAAGTTCCGATTTCGGCGATTGCCAAAGTAGATGTACAAACGCGTCCGATTCTCATCAACCACCTGGCGCAGTTTCCGGCAACCACCGTATCCTTCAATCTGTCGCCCTCCGCATCTCTCGGCGCTGCCGTCTCGGCCATTGAAAGTGCCGAGCACGACCTTGGGCTGCCGAGCAGCATTCGAACCACCTTCGAAGGAGCCGCGCTCGCGTTCCGCAACAACCTGGTCAATGAACTCCTGCTGTTGGTGGCCGCCGTGCTCGTCATGTACATCGTGCTCGGTGTGCTGTACGAAAGTTTCATTCACCCCATAACCATTCTCTCGACGCTGCCCTCGGCAGGCATAGGCGCATTGCTCGCCCTCATGCTGTTCGGCGACGATCTGACCATCATCGCCATCATCGGCATCATTCTTCTGATCGGCATCGTGAAGAAGAATGCCATATTGATGATCGATTTCGCGATCGTCGCGAAGCGCGATGAGGGTCTGTCCGCCCGCGACGCAATTTACAAGGCCTGCTTGCTGCGCTTCCGGCCAATTTTGATGACGACGGTGGCGGCCATATTCGGCGCGCTGCCGCTCATGTTCGGCACCGGCACGGGTTCGGAGCTGCGCCATCCGCTCGGCGTCAGCATCGTCGGCGGACTGTTGGTCAGCCAGGTGCTGACGCTGTTCACCACACCGGTCATTTATCTGGCGTTCGACCGGCTTGCCGCGCGAATGCGCGGACATTCGCCCGCCGTCGAGCATGATGCGCCTTTGGCGGAAGGTCCCGCGTGAACATTTCCGCGCCCTTCATCAAGCGGCCGGTTGCAACGACGCTGTTGACGGTCGGGGTCGCACTATGCGGCAGCGTCGCCTTCATGCTGTTGCCGGTGGCGCCGCTGCCGCGCGTCGATGTCCCCGCGATATTCGTTTCGGCACAATTGCCCGGGGCGAGCCCGGAGGTCATGGCCAGCACGGTCGCCACGCCGCTGGAGCGTCATCTTGGCGCCATTGCCGATGTGGACGACATGACGTCCAACAGCGGTGTTGGCACCACCAGCATCCAATTGACCTTTGGCGTCGACCGGGACATCGATGGCGCGGCGCGCGACGTACAGGCGGCCATCGCCGCAGCGCATGCCGATTTGCCGACATCGCTGACCCGCAACCCAACCTACCGGAAAATCAATACCTCGGCGTTTCCGGTGATGTCGATTGCGATGACCTCGGATGTGCTCACTCAGGGGCAGATCTACGATGCCGCCGACGCGGTGATTTCGCAGCGCCTGTCGCAGCTTCCCGGCGTGGGCGGCGTCAACGTCAACGGCAGCGCGCTGCCGGCCGTACGGGTCGAAATCAATCCGCATTCCCTATCCAAGTACGGCATTGGCCTGCAGGACGTCCGGGCCGCCATCTCCAACGCCAACGCCAATTCACCCAAGGGCGCGATCGAGTCGGATAATCTGCACTATCAGATCTACACCAACGACAACGCCCGGGATGCAGGTCCGTATCGCAGCCTGATCATCGCGAATCGCAACGGGGCAGTGGTGCGGCTTGGCGATGTCGCGACCGTGTTGGACATGGAAGACGGCGCCACCGAAAACGTTCGCACTTATGGGCTGTACAACGGGAAACCTGCGGTATTCGTGACAGTGTCGCAACAGCCGGGCGCAAACATCGTCGAAATGATCGACGCTGTGAAAGCCGAGCTGCCGATTCTCAAAAGCGAAATCGACCCGAAAATCGATCTGGTGGTGAACTTCGACCGCTCGGTCACCATACGCGCGTCGCTGCGCCAGGTTGAACAGACTCTCTTGCTCGCCGTGGCAATGGTCATTTTGGTCGTCTACATATTCCTAAATAGCTATCGCGCCGCGCTGATCCCGGCGCTGGTGGTGCCGGTGTCTCTGATCGGCACCTTCGGCGCCATGTATCTATTGGGCTATACGCTAGATAATTTTTCGCTGATGGCGCTCACCGTGGCAACCGGTTTCGTCGTGGACGATGCGATCGTGGTCATGGAAAACACCACCCGGCATATCGAAGATGGCATGACGCGCACTCGCGCCGCGTTTTTGGGCGCCAAGGAAGTGGGATTCACCGTGCTGTCCATGAGCCTGTCGCTGGTGGCGGTGTTCCTGCCATTCATGTTCGCGGGCGGAATCGTGGGACGGATATTCCGCGAATTCACCGTGACGTTGTCGGTTTCAATCTTGATTTCGCTGGTGGTTTCGCTCACGACAACGCCGATGATGTGCTCGCTGCTGCTGCAAAGTCAGCGGGAACGCAAGCCCACGCGATTCGGAGCGGCATTTGAACGCAGCTTCGAGCGGCTGCGCCACAACTACGCGACGACGCTCGACTGGGCGTTGAATCATCGGCGCATCATGGTGACCCTTCTGTTGGCGACGATCGCGCTGAATATTTTTCTCTACATCGTCATCCCCAAGGGCTTCATGCCGCAGCAGGATACCGGTCAATTGCAGGGCGGCATCCGCGGCGATGCGGCGAGCTCTTTCCAGTTGATGAAGGCCAAACTGCAGGAAGTCGCTGCCATCGTCCAGGCGGATCCTGCGGTAGCCACCGTGACAGGCTCGGTGGGATCCGGGGGCTTCGGACCCTTCGGCGGCGGCGGCGGGAGCGCCAATATCACCGTCGCGCTCAAACCCTTGAAACAAAGAAAAATCACGGCAGATCTGGTGATTGCCCGCCTGCGGCCACAGCTCGCGCGAGTCAGCGGCGTCGGCAGCTTCCTGCAAGCGGTACAGGACTTGGGCGGGGGCGGCGGACGATCAGCCAATTCCCAGTACCAATACACCCTGCTGGGAGACGATTTGACCGAACTGCGCAACTGGTCGCAAAAGCTGCGCACCGCACTTCAGGACATGCCCGAAATTACCGATGTGGATACCGATCTTCAACCCGGGGGCCTGGAGACCGACCTGATCGTGGATCGCGACAGCGCATCGCGGTTGGGTCTTTCGGAAATTCAGATCGACAATGCGCTGGGTGATGCTTTCGCGCAGGCGCAAGTATCGAACATCTTGAATCCATTCAGCCCACAGCAATACCACGTCGTCATGGAAGTGGCGCCGCAGTATTGGCAGAACCCGGAGATCCTCAAAGAGCTGTACGTGAGCACCTCGGGAGATGCGCCCTCGGGCACCCAACTCACTCAGGCGGTCGCCGGCACGACCGTCATTCAGTCATCGAGCGCCGCATCCAGCACCTCAATTGCCGAGGACACGGCGCGCAATTTGGCGGCAAATTCATTGGCCAATTCGGGGCGCGGAAATACATCCACCGGTTCGGCCGTCAGCATCGCGCAGGAAACGGTCGTGCCATTTTCGGCTTTCAGTCATTTCACGACCGGCACCACCGCAATTTCCGTGAACCACACGGGCACTTCAGTGTCCACGTCAATTGCCTACAACCTGCCGGAGGGCGTCTCGATCGGTACTGCCATGGACGCCATTGCGAAAAAGATGGCGGAAATCCATGTGCCCGTGACCATTCGCGGCGGCGCGTACGGTACGGCCCGGCTATTTCAACAGAACAACGACAGCACGCTGCCGATGCTGCTGGCGGCGCTGGCCGCGATCTATGTCGTGCTGGGAGTGCTTTATGAAAGCTACAGCCAGCCGCTCACCATTCTTTCGACTCTGCCTTCCGCCGGAGTCGGCGCGCTGCTCGCTCTCATGGCGACCGGCACAGAGTTCAGCGTCATCGCGTTTCTGGGCATTTTGCTGCTGATCGGCATCGTGAAAAAGAATGCCATCATGATGGTGGACTTCGCGCTCGAAGCCGAGCGAACCCTGGGAATGGATCCGCGCCAAGCCATCGCGCATGCCTGCTCGCTGCGCTTCAGACCCATCATGATGACCACCTGCGCCGCCATTGCCGGTGCGCTGCCGCTGGCGATTGCCACGGGCGACGGCACCGAGATGCGCCGGCCGCTAGGAATTGCCATTGTGGGCGGCCTGATCGTCAGTCAGCTGCTGACGGTTTACACCACGCCGGTGATCTATTTATACGTGCACCGCTACTGGAAGCACTTGAAACAAGGCAAGTACGCACCACCGCCGGCTCAGCGAAGCGACCCCGGTCCGGCAGGATTCAACCCCATAGGGGCAGGCACTTGACGAATCCGACGCTTCGCGCCGTGTGCGTCATCATTGCCGGAGCAATCGCTGCCTCGTGCGCGGTGGGGCCCGATTACCATCGCCCGCGCTTCGATACCACCGCGGAATTCAAGGAAGCCGGCGACTGGAAGCCCAGCGAGCCCAGCGACGCGCTCACGCGTGGCCCTTGGTGGAAGATTTTCAATGATGACGCGCTCGATCAACTCGAAACGCAGATCAACATCTCCAATGAAAACGTTCTGGCCGCCGCCGCCTCCTTCGAGCAGGCGCGTGCGCTGGTGGCGCAGGCGCAAGCCGGGTTCTGGCCGACCATCGCGGCGAGCTTCTCGGGTCAGCGCGGAGCCTCGCCGGTGGCGACCACCAACAGCGCCGGCCTGCTGATCCCTGCGGAGAGCCGGCCGGCGACCACTTATGCCGCAGGCGTGAGCGGCGATTGGCAACTCGACATCTGGGGCAAGATTCGCCGCACCGTGGAAAGCGATCGCGCTTCCGCGCAATCGAGCGAGGCGGCGCTTGCGGCAGCGCGCCTATCGGCGCAGGCCAGTCTCGCCACGGATTATTTCGAACTGCGTGCGCAGGATCAGCTGCAAAAGCTGCTGGACGATACGGTGGTCGCGGAAACGCAGTCGCTGAAGATCACCGAGAGCCGCTACAAGTTCGGCGTGGCGGCCCGCGCCGACGTCGTGACCGCGGAAACGCAATTGCTCTCGAGCCAGGCGCAGCAGGTCAATGCAAAAATCCAGCGGCAGATTCTCGAGCATGCCCTCGCCGTGCTCATCGGCAAGCAGCCCGCGGCATTCTCCGTAGATGCCGCCGCGATGCGCTCGGATGTGCCGACCGTGCCCGCGGGCGTTCCTTCAGCCTTGCTCGAAAGACGCCCCGACGTGGCGGAAGCCGAACGCAACATGGCTGCCACCAACGCACAGATCGGCGTCGCCAAGGCGGCGTACTTTCCCACGCTGACCTTGGGGGGATCGGACGAATACGAGGCCGGAGCCTTGGGTCATTTGTTCAACGTAACCAATCGCATCTGGTCGGTCGGCCCGTCGCTCGCGGAAACGATTTTTGATGGCGGACTGCGGCATGCGCAAGTGCTGCAGGCCCGTGCCGCCTATCAGGGCAGCGTTGCCAGCTATCGGCAGACCGTGCTCGCCAGCTTCCAGCAGGTGGAAGATCAAATCGTCACGCTGCGCGTGCTCGAGCAAGAACAAGTCATCCAGGATGAGACGGTGAAGAAGGCCCGGGAAGCAGAAGCGCTGACCCTGAATCAGTACAAGGCCGGCACCGTGCCCTACAGCAGCGTGATCACCGCCCAGACCACGCGCTTGAGCGCCGAAGAAACGGCGCTGTCGGTGTTATCGAGCCGGTTGCAGGCCAGCGTGGCGTTGATCGCGGCCTTGGGCGGCGGCTGGGACACCTCGATGGACCAGCTCAAGTAGCGGCCTTTAATTCGCTGCCGCCTCGGGCTCGTCGAGCGCGATTGGCGCGTGGCGGCGCAGCAGCGCGGTCTGCGCCTCCCACTGCTCCTTGGCGGGTAGATTTTCCATGAAATGAATTTCCCCGGCCGCGAGAGTGGCCACGGGCAGCCCGTCTCGATAGAGGAGACGATTGCCGCTGAGCGACGGCAGCCTCGACCCGGGAGTCAGGATCCCGATCAAGTTCAAAGGATCGGCGGCGGAGAGCGACACGAATTGTTGCGCCGGCGGCTTGCGGCGTACATCGCGCAGCAAGCCGACCGCTTCGGGCGTGGCGTACTGCTCGCCGGAAAATCCCGCGACGAAGCGGCCGCCGCGAATCTCTCCCCTGGCCTCGAGCCGGCGGCAGCAGGTCAAAATGTCGCGCCAGGGCGGCAGCCAATCCGCTTCGCGCGCAAGCAGTTTCCAGAAGATCACGCCCCAGCGGCGCAGCAGGGTGCGCACGATCTGTTCGACGGCCTCATCATTGCGCCCGGAGATCTGTCCATGCCGGCGCACCAATGCCCAGCGCCCGGCATCCGCCATCCCAAACAGGGCCAGGCGGCGCTTGTGCCTTCCGTGGTACGAGCTCGACTTGCCGCGGCGGCCGCTCGGCATCAGAAGCACCCGCAAGCCCGCGAAGCTGTCCGAATTCACCATGCCCACCGCCACGAGTTCCGCGAGCGCCTCTTCGACCTCGGAAGGCAGCATGCCGGCGTGCTCCGCAATCTCATCGAAGAACGACGCGCCATGTTCACGGATGAAATCGGCCACGCTCTTCGCTTTCGACGTCAGTGGCACCGGCTCCGATTGATCTACCATCGCCGACCACAGCGCCACATGGCGTCTTGCCAAGATAACGATGGGCGTCGAGCGAATCGGGGATGCGCCCCTGCCCGTGATATCATCGGCCCGCGCCTGGCGAGCCGCCAATCGCGTCCAAACGAATCGCCCTGCCCGGCAGTGCTCATCCAACCACTGCGGCTCGTACTCGGCGATGCGCGACGGGATGACTTCCGTCTCCCAGGCGCCGGCCGGCGCTTCGAAGCCCTCGAGTTGCGCGAGCACTGCGGCGAGCGCATCGGAGCCCTGCATCCGCGCATTCGGCAGCACCCGCTGCCATTCGCACAGAAAGCGCAGAAAATCCCGGGCGGGCACCGGCTCGATTTCGGCCCGTAGGCGCTTTACGGTGTAGCGATGAATTCGAGCCAGCAATCGGCGGTCGCACCACTCCTCCTGCGCGGCCTGCGGCGTGAAGCGGCCGCGCATCGCGATGCCCTGCGCCTCGAGAGCCAGCATGGCGGCATCGATTCGATCAGGCTCGATGCCCAAGGAAGCGGCAATCTGCGGCACCGTGACCGGCCCCAAGCCTTCAAGCCGCCCCCGAACGATGTCCACGAGGACAAGCTCGGGCTGGAACAGCGCCAGTCTTTCAGCCGCGACCCAAAACTCGCCGCGTCCTTCCGCCATCGTGCGCGCGACACGCCCCTGCGCGGCAAGAGCACTCATGAGCGGCGGCCACGCGGCGTTGCCGAGGCGCTCCTCCTCCGTCATGAACGTGAGCCACAGCAACGCATCGTGCAATTCGTCCGGCGTGGCGGCATCGGGCCATGCCTCGGTGCGCACCCGCGCAATCGCTTCCGGGTCGAGCTTGCCGATATCGGCCGCTTCGGTGGGATCGAGCCAGCGGCGGCTCATCACCGCCTGAGTCCGCCGTTCCTCGAGCGGAGCATCGTCGAGATAGGCGTAAGGGCGCGCGCTCAAGGCTTCCAAGGCCAAGGGCGAAGGTTCGGTGAGATCTTTGGCCACGACGCGAATCTCGCCGCTTTCCAGCCGGCGCAGCAGCGCTTCGAACGCCTCGATGTCCATGGCGTCCTCGAGGCAATCGCGTATGGTTTGCCGCACCAAGGGATGATCCGGTATCTCGATCTCACCCGGTAAATTCTCCGCGCAGGCCACTTGGTCGGGGAACACCGACGCCAATAAATCCTCCGCATTCATTCTGGCGATTTGCGGCGGAATTTTTTTGCCGCCCCGGAATCGCGGCAGTGCCAGTGCAATGCCTGCGTCCCAGCGCCATCGCACTTCGAACATGGGAGCAGCGCACAGCGCCTGGACCAGCACCTGGCGAACCGACTTCGAGTGCAAGTAGCGCGCGGCTTCAGCCAGCTCGAAACTGTGCGCGTGGGTAAGCGAAAGAACGATGTGATCTTCGGTGGCCGCGGCCTGCAATTCGAAATTGAAGGTCCGGCAGAACCGCTTGCGCAGAGCCAAGCCCCAGGCACGGTTCACGCGGCTGCCGAAGGGAGAATGGATGATGAGCTGCATGCCGCCGGATTCATCGAAAAACCGCTCGAAGACCACGGTCTGAAAAGTCGGCAGACAGCCGAGTGCGGCGCGCCCCGCGCTCAAGTACTGCACGATTTGAAACGCACTCGCTTCCTCCAGCCCCACGGTATCGATCAGCCAGTGCAAGGCAGCACCGGGTTCGCCCTGCAGGCGCTGCTCGATTTCCTCGCGCAGCCTCGAGACCGCGAAGGATAATTCCACACTTCGTCCGGGAGCCTCGCCGAGCCAGAATGGAATCGAAGGGGGCTGGCCGTGCGCATCCTCGACCCGCACCGTGCCGCGCTCGACCCGCAGAATCTTGTACGAGGTGTTGCCCAGCTGGAAGATATCGCCCTGCAGGCTCTCGACGGCGAAATCCTCGTTGACCGTACCGACCAAGATGGCTTCCGGTTCGAGCATCACCCGATAATCCGCATTGTCCGGAATGGCACCGCCGGAGGTGATCGCGGTCAATCGCGCACCCTTGCGCGGACGCAGCATCTTGTTGACCGCGTCGTGATGCAAGAGCGCGCCGCGCCGGCCTCGGCGCGTGCTGAATCCTTCCGCGAGCATACGCACGCACTCGTCGAAATCCTCGCGTTTAAGATGGCGGTAGGGATAGGCGCCGCGCATCAGCGAGTACAAGTCATCTTCGTGCCATTCGCGCGCCGCGACTTCGGCAGTCATCTGTTGGGCGAGGACGTCGAGCGCATTTTCAGGGATGCTCAAGCGATCCAGCTCGCCGCGTCGCACGGCATCCAGCAGCGCCGCGCATTCGACCAGTTCGTCGCGCGACAGGGGAAACAATCTGCCCTTCGATGTGCCGCCCATCGAGTGCCCTGCGCGGCCCACGCGCTGCAGGAAGGCGTTGATGGCGCGGGTCGAGCCCAGCTGGCAAACCAAGTCCACATCGCCGATGTCGATGCCGAGTTCCAATGAGGCCGTGGCCACCAGGACCTTCAGCTCGCCGCGCTTCAGACGCTGCTCCGCGCTCAAACGCCGCTCCTTCGACAGGCTGCCGTGATGTGCGGCGACATTGATCTCGCCCAGGCGCTCCGACAAGTGCAGGGAGACGCGCTCCACCAGCCTTCGCGTGTTGACGAACACCAGCGTAGTCCTGTGTTCTTCGATGAGCGCGGCCAATCGATCGTAAATCTGCGTCCACACCTCGCCGGACATTACCGCCTCGAGAGGCGCCGGCGGTATCTCCAGCGCCAGATCACGGCGGCGAACGTGGCCGCTGTCGACGATGCTGCACGCTGCCTCACGTGCGCCGATCAGAAACCTCGCGATTTCCTCGATCGGCTTTTGCGTCGCAGACAATCCGACGCGGGTCAGGGATGCGCCTGTCAGTGCCTGCAACCGCTCCAGTGACAGTGACAGATGCGCACCGCGCTTGTTGCCCGCCACGGCATGAATCTCATCGATGATGACGGTGCGGCAGGTCGACAGCATGTTCCGACCCGATTCAGAACCCAACAAGATGTACAGCGATTCAGGGGTCGTGACGACGATATGCGGCGCCCTGCGCCGCATGCCGGCACGCTCGGCCTGGGTGGTATCCCCGGTGCGCACCACGGCGCGAATGTCGACATCCGGAAGATTCAGTGCGGCAAGTTCTTCGCGTATGCCGTTGAGCGGTGCCTCGAGGTTTCGCTGGATGTCATTGGAGAGGGCTTTGAGCGGCGATACGTACACCACTCGAGTCTCATCCGGCAGCGGTCCCTGCAGCCCTTCCTTGACTAGCTGATCGATGGCGGCGAGAAACGCCGCGAAGGTCTTGCCTGAGCCGGTCGGTGCCGCCACCAGCACATGCTGTCCGGCCATCAGCTTCGGCCACGCAGCAACCTGCGCATCGGTGGGCGCATTGAAAGCGCGGGAAAACCACGCCGCGACGGCGGGATGGAACGAGTCGAGAACGTTCATGGCTTAAGGCTTATCGGGGAAGGCTGCAGTATACTCCCGCTTGTAGCGGCCGGCATAGCGCCGGACACGCTGGCGGCCTTCTAGAAAAGGGTCACCCAAATAAAAGTTTCACCAGAGGAGAATAATCATGACGGTAGCGATTCATCCCGCCGTGGATAAGGGCGTCAAGGCTGGCGATGCGAAATTCAGCGGAGGCACGCTCAAGTGCAAGTGCAAGGAGGCGCCCGTGACGGTAACGATCCAGGGCAACGTCGCTTTCAATCATGTCTGCGGCTGCACCAAGTGCTGGAAGCCTAGCGGCGCCACATTTTCGCTGATTGCAGTCGTGCCGCGCGACAAGCTATCCGTCGGTGCGAATGCGCAGAAATTGAAAATCGTTGATTCATCCGCGGCCATTCAACGCCACGCCTGCTCAGGCTGCGGCGTGCATTTGTACGGGCGCATCGAGAACAAGAATCATCCGATCTACGGCTTTGATTTCGTTCACCCGGAACTGCTGGACGCCAATGGCTGGGCAGCGCCGGAATTTGCCGCATTCGTTTCCTCCGTCATCGAATCCGGAACCAAGCCGGATCAAATGGGCGCCATCCGCGCGCGTCTCAAGGAACTGAAACTCGAACCCTACGATTGCCTGTCGCCCGCCCTCATGGACCTGATTGCGACGCACACGGCCAAAGCGAAGGGTGTGCTCGCGGCCTGACCGAAACTGCAGGGGAACGATAACTATAGGAAAGCGGGTGGCCATCCGGGGCCACCCGTTGGCGTCCGCCATCTACACGCTTAAGCCCATTGCGTGACCCCCATCACGCGCGAAATGCCCGCCCCAGCCCATGATTGGATAGATTCAACATAAGGGCTTTCGGAGAACAGGGTGTTCCGCCACCAAAACTTGGGGCTAGTCGGCTTATCGCTTGCCCTATTCAATTGTGGGCTTGCGCATTCAGCGCTTGCGCAAGAGCCCGCCACCGCGCCGAGTTCCGGACCCGACATTGCGGCCCTCGCGCGTCCCTTTTTGGAGGACCTCAAGAGCGCAGAATATTCAGAAGTGCGCTGTCAGCTCGCGCCGATATTGGCCGGCGACAAACGCTTCATTGCATTCAGTCGCGACGACATGTTTCGAACCGGCGATCGACTGTTAGCAATCAATGGCGAACTCTTGAAATCTGCGAGCGTCAGGGCGCTTCACGACATTCTAGTGAAATACCCACCCACTGCTACCTTGAGTGTCCGCGTGCTTCGCGCGGGATCCGAAATCGAGGTCATGGCACCTTGCTCGGACAACCAATTGTATTACGCAATGCTGCGCGCAGCCGTGACCGCGGCCGCGCAAGATGACGCGGCACTCTGCGCGGATCGAATGGCGGATCTCGGCAAACATCATGCGATGAGTGCCACCTGGCTCAATCTGGCACTGAAGTGTAAGGTCAAAGCAGGCCGCGTCTCCGGCGCTCCGATGCTGGAAGAATATTTTGACGTGTACCACGAAGCTCTCCTTGAGAATGGATGTTCGTCGGAAGCTCTGCAGAAGGCGCGACCCTCGCTGCAAGCTGCCGCACAGACATTGCAAAAAGCCGGCGGCCGGCCGCTGGCGGAAAAGCTGCAACAAGAATATGCGGCGGCCGTCGCCAATGTCGCGCCGCAGCTCGTCGGCACAGTAGCGTTGAAGCTGTATCCCGATCTGCCTAATCCCGGCATCGTTCAAAAGGCGCCGACCGTCATCGCCACGCAGAACGGCAACGTGACTAACATGACTATCGCCGGACAACTGGCCGCCAAGCACCCGGTGGGCTGTGTTCCCTTAAGCACGCTGGACAACACTCGAACGCCTCCGGACCTGTACTTAGGCGTCAGCGCCTGTATCAACCGCGATGACTACTCCACCGCTGCCGGCTTGTTCGCGTTGGCCGGCATCGAAAGCCGCTTTGACGCCGAGCGCGTTGCCGACAAGAGCGCCGGCCAAGCGGGCCAGGTGCTCATCATGGGAACCTTCAACGCCATACCCGATGAGAAGCGCCAGCAATTTCAGAAAACCGTCGCCGGCATGAATGCAGATCCAAAGGCGATGGCCTTGATCTGCCGTGCCATCGAGAAGATCGGGTACCCCACGTATTACCCTGAGTACATGGTGCTTCACGGCATCCAAGCCTTCACTGCCAAACCGGGGGATGCCACTTTGGTGGCGGACTTTAATGCACCGGTGACCTGGAACTTCTTGCTCACCAACTACTTAAGCTGTCACGACGTCCCCGCGGCGCCGCAGCCAGTGGCGACTGCAGCAAAGAATGAAGCTCGGTCAACCAATCCCAATCCAATGCCGCCCGGCCTGTACCAGGTAAGGTCAACTCAAGCGCCGGACCTGAAAGACGAAGAACCCCTGCGCCTGTGCTTCACACCGTCGATGATTGCCGCCAACAATCCGGTGCCCGAGGCCGGTCAGTGTGAGCGGCTCGACATCGTTCGAACCGACAACACCACTCACGTCAACTTTAGCTGCGCCAAGGACGGTATCGGAGCAAAAGGGCAGATTGTCGAGACAGTTGAAGGTAATAGGCGGTATTCCGTCATCGATATCGCCACCACCACCGACCACGCGGAACATCCGCTGCATCTGGTCACGGAAATGATCTTCCTCGGACCCGATTGCAACGCCGCTTATCCCGACCTGCCTGCCAGAGCACCAAAGGCCCCAGCTCCCGCAATCGGCTCGACCAATCCAGATCCGGCCGGCGCCACGGTAACTCCCGCGCCTACGCCAATCGTTGCCGCTCCTCCTGCCCCTGCCGTCAAAAGCATACCCTCTTCTGAACTTACCCCGGACGGTTGGCCCATCCCGCCGGACAAGCATTTGGTCCCAATCAAAGCACTCCCGGCACACGACGAAGTTATTCTAGAAGTGCGCAACAAGAATTCGAACATCACGCCGCCCAATGAGATCGGAGTTTTTAACCTCACGCGACATACAGAATCAAAATGGGATGTCCTAAGCACTGCTTTGCGCGAGTGGCCTGCCAATCAGTTTGGTGCTCAGGCAGATTGGGCACCGCGAGCCGGCAAGTTCCTGTATGCCACAACAAGCTCAGCACACCTGGTATCAAAAGATGGCACGACCACTGAACTGCATCTGCAGATGCCCGGCACGCTCGCGCCTTTCGACGGCATGACCGCCTATGCGCTAGCTCCTGACGCAAAACACATTGCCTATCTGCTTTACGCCCGTGATGGTAGCGATCGCCAGGAGGACAAGAACGGAAAGCTTTACATGGACCTGATGACCCAAAGCACCGAAGGCTCATCGCCAATCAGCATCTGGCGAGACGGTTTTGTCATAAGACCCGCATGGCGGCCGGACGGCGCTGCCATCGCACATACCGACTCTGAACACAATTTAGTCGTCTCTGATCTCTCAGGCCGAACCCTTTGGTCCTTCCACCCTGGTCCGCCGAGTCAGAACGGCAGCATCGCGGACTACATAGCGGAGATTCGCTGGAATCCGAGCGGCAAGCAGCTCGCTTTCTTGATGGGCTCACCCATTCCGCAAATTTATGTGATCAATTCGGATGGCACTGCAATGAAGGCGATTGAATTCAAAAATGCTCTCGGGACGGATCGCGAACCGTCCATCCGAAGTTTCGCCTGGTCCCCAGATGGCCGACGGTTCGCCATTCGAGCCGAGGCAGATTCCAAATGCAACAATGCTGCGCTCGGCTTTAAATTCGAAACCGGTCGCTTTCCTTGCATATACAGTCGAAATCTATTCACCGTAAATGCAGACGGTTCGCATCTCATCAAAGTTACATCGAACCCGGACTACGATTCCGGTGACCTTTTTTGGGTTCAATAGATCACGTATGGAGCGCGATCGCCACTACTCGATCAACAACAGCCCCCGCTTCTTTTGCGTAGCAGAGTCAACGGTGTTCATCGCATCGTAGAGTGGAGCTGACTTTACCAGCCAGGGGCCATACTTCTTATTCACATCAAGGACCAGTACAAGGTCTTGGTCCGCCAAATAACCGGCGATGGGCGAGTGGTGGCCGCCGCCCGTGGCAAAGAGCGGTCCTCGGGAGAAATTGATGACATAGCGCCGCGTCAAATCGTTCGCATGGAGCATTTGCTCGCGAAAACTCCCAAGATCGAAATTTCGCAACACGCTGACCTTCCTGCCGAGCTTCTGCCTGGCGATATCGGCGAGCTCATCGAGGGTAACGCCCTGCGGCAAATAGCCAAGGACGGTGGACAAACCGGTGCCCTCCAGAACCTTCTCCTGATCGCCGGGTTGTCCAAGCGAGTGAAGAACGTTGACGAGGCTCGTCGGACCGCAGACGCTGGCATTGCGTTGATATTCAATACCCGGCCGGTACAGTGCCGCGACGGGAAGCGCCCAGGCTTGCTCGAGCAGGGCTGGATCCTGGTACTCCTGCGTTGCTTTGATCGAAATAACTTGCGAGGAGTCGGCCCGGGCACCCGAGAGCATCGGCCGGACGATCGCAACGGACCCGCCGAATGCGAGGGCGAGCACGCCAATCCAAATAAATGCCTTGCGAAACGGCCTCATGCCTACGCGTCCTCTGTGCAATCCCAACGCTTAGTGTAGAACGTCAGCGGAAAGAATGTCCCTGGTGCCCAATCGGTGTGCATCGAGCGCCGCGCGGCGCACCGCCGCGGTGCGCCGCGACGGTGCTCCGAATCGTCCCAAAACTATGCGATAGTCGGCACATGCAACCGACGGCAAATCACTCTGCACGGCGCTCGTTCAGCGCTTGGCCTAATTGGCTGGCGATTGCGTATACGCTGGTGGGATGGGCGGCAGGAATCTGGCTGCTGACGCGCGGCGAAATCGTTCTCAACGTCGTGGGCGTACTGCTGACTGCGCACGCACTCATTCTGTCGGCATACTTGATTCACGACTGCGCACATCACGCCGTGTTCGCCGGCGCTGCGGGCAATGACCGCCTCGGCACGCTCATGAGCTGGATCAACGGCGCCTGTCTTGCCGACTACAGCCGGCTGAAGAAAAAGCATCTGCGCCACCATGCTGATCGGCTCGATGTGGTGACATTCGACTACCGCGTCGCCATCAAGAGCAGTCCGCGTTGGGCGCAATCCCTGATACTCGCGCTGGAATGGGCCTACATACCCGCGGTGGAAATTCTGGTTCGCGGCATGATTATCGCGACGCCATTTTCAACCGGCACCCGCTCGGACCGTATCCGCATGCTGCTGTCATTGGCGATTCGTCTTGCATTCTTTGCGCTACTCGCTTGGGTGTCCGTGAAAGCGTTGCTGCTGTATGCGCTCGCCTATTTGATATTCGTGACGGTACTGCGCTTCATGGACGCGTTTCAACACACATACGAGGTGTTCGCAACGCATTCGCTGCAGCCGGCACCCATCGATCCGAAACGGGACTTGCGCTATGAGTACGAGAATACCTACTCGAATCTCATCGCCGAACGCTGGTGGTGGCTCAATCTTTTGGTTCTCAACTTCGCGTTCCACAATGCACATCACGTCCGCCCGGGCTTGCCCTGGTACAGGCTAAGATCGTTGCATCGCTCGCTGTACGGCGAGAATGAAAAACAGGTGATCCCCTGCCGCGATTTGCTCTCCGGCTATCACCGCCATCGGGTCGCGCGCGTGCTGTCCGACAGCTATGGCTCGGTGGCCGGCAGTGGCAATCGGGTCGACGGCTTCTTGGGCGCGGTCGGCGTTTCTTTCCTCACCGCGGTTTGAGCGCCGCCGCGGCGCGTTGCGCTAATGCTCCTGGCAGTTGGAGCGGCCCGACAAGACGCAGTCCTGCAGGCGTGTCGCGCCGCCCGGCGCGGATTGGGTGCAGGTTCAGGCCCCGGTTCTGGGGGCTGCCACTTGTCTGGATTTCTCACGTTGTATCTTTTACACCACGATTAGATTTGCGTTTCCCTGGTGGACAAAGCACGCATTTGGCGCCACTAGTCAACCAATTGTCGCCCCCAGTGTGGTACATGCGCCACTAATTCCGTAGGCTCCCCCTCCCGGGCGGGGATCCGCCACGAACGCCGGGTCGCCTTGGGAGGCGACGCAGCGCCGCGCAACAGTAATGCGCAAAATTCTAACGATCAAATCAGGTAATACCGCATGACCAATCAAATCGTGTCTCCACGACGAGTTCTATCCTTGATCCTGGCCGTTTCCGCAGGTTTCGCAAGTGCGGCCGGAATTGCAGCCGATGCCGGCGGTGCACCGGTCTTGGAAGAAATCATCGTGACCGCGGAGAAGCGTTCGGAGAACTTGCAAGATGTACCCATCTCCGTGGTTGCGCTGTCAGCTTCACAGCTCAAAGACGCCGGCGTAACGGACATCAGGAACTTGACCATACTGACCCCCGGCCTGACCGTAACCTCCGAAGGAGGTGAAAACATTACCACAGCGCGCATCCGCGGCATCGGCACAGTGGGCGACAATCCGGGATTGGAATCCTCGGTCGGCGTCAATATTGATGGCGTATACCGCCCGCGCAATGGCGTTGCATTCGGCGACCTGGGAGAAATCGAGCAGATCGAAGTCCTCTACGGGCCACAGGGCGAACTGTTCGGCAAGAACAATGACGCCGGCGTCATCAATGTCACGACCAAGAGGCCTTCGACCACCTTTGCCGCTACGGCGGAAGTGACCGGCGGTAACTTCAACGACAAAGAGTTTCGCTCGTCCATCACCGGACCATTGGGCGACATCATGGCCGGCCGATTGTATTTCGGCTTTCAGCAAAATGACGGCTTTCTCCAAGTGGTCGACGGTGTCGGCCCGAGCGAGCAAAACAATACCAACAGCCGCCACGCCTATACGGGCCGTGGCCAATTGTCGATTACTCCGAGCGATGACCTGGATATCCTTCTCATCGCCGACTATTCCAAGCGCAACGAATCCTGCTGCGGTGCTGTTGTGGAATATCCCGGACCCTTCCAAGGGTTGGTCAACGCGTTCGCCTCGACGCCGGCACTTCTCGGCGCGGTTGGCGCCCTTGGTAATTCTCCGCTGGCAGACGCCCCTGGCCTCACCGGCTCGACGCGGCTGCCGAATAGCTATACGGCCTACGCCAACCAACCCATCGTTCAGTACGTTCGCGACATGGGGATTTCCGGCGAAGTTGACTGGAACGTGGGATTCGGAAAATTAACATCGATAACCGCCTGGCGCGACAATACGGTCGCCGGCGGCAATGATCTCGATTACACCGGAATCGATCTACTGCAGGTACCGAACGACGGCAACGCCAATTCCACCGATTTCAAGCAATTCAGCGAAGAGCTGCGATTGGCCGGAAAGGACGGACCGCTGAATTGGTTGGTCGGCGCGTTCTTCAACAACGAAATCCTAAGTACGCGAACGCTGCTGTTGGCGGGCGACCAATTCGAGACCTATATCAGCGCGGTCGCAGCCCTTTCGTCCCCCGGTACAGCTAATCCGGCCCTGGGAATTTTTAACCCGCTTTTGGTATCGCAGCTGACCGGAAATGCGCCGGGCGCGACCTTTGCCGGCACTGGCTATGACGATAGCTATCAGCAGACATCCCGGAGCTTCGCGCTGTTCACCAATGAGACCTATAACATCACCGACGGTTTGGACTTGACGGTGGGTGCGCGCGGTACGGAAGAAAAGAAGGCGGCGACCGCGGACTTCAACGGTACAGGCGGCGGCCCGGGTTGCGCAGGACTTCTCGGAGCCCCGGGCACGTTCAGCAATCCCTCGCCGGCCGGCGGCATCAATGGCACAGTCGCGCAACAGTTCCTGATCGGCTATGGATGCTTCACGGGATTGAACCCGGCATTCAACGGCAACGGTTTCGACCAATCGAACACCGAGGGAAATTTATCCGGCACGGTCAAGTTGTCGTATCGCTTCAACGAAGAGGTCATGACTTACGCGTCATTTGCGAATGGCTACAAGGCGGGCGGATTCAACTTGTCCCGGGTTACTTTTCCCGCGACACCAGGGGTGGGAACGCTGTCCGATCAGCTCGGCTTGACGCCCAACTATGACACCGCATTCCCGAGAGAAACCGTCAATTCGGGCGAAGTGGGCATCAAGACCACGCTGTTGGACAAGACCCTGCGCGTGAATGCTGCGATTTTCAATCAGCAGTACACAGACTTCCAGTTGAATACCTTCACCGGCATCCAATTCGTGGTCACTTCACTGCCCAAGGTGGACTCCAAAGGCGCCGACGTCGACTTCGCCTGGGCATCTCCCATCAAGGGGCTCAATTTCGCGGGCGGCGTCACCAAGGACCTTACGGACATCACCAACTTCGGAAACGCGGAGCAGTTCTTCTGCGGTGGCCCAGGGAACGTCAACTGTCCTTATCGCGAGAACAATCGGCTGTCCTTTGCCCCGCTATGGTCCGGTGCGGTATCCTCGACCTACCAGGTACCGGTATCCGCGGCCCTGGGCTTGCGCATGAGCGTCGAAGAGAAGTACAACTCCAATTACAACACGGGTTCGGATCTTGATCCTCGAAAAATCCAAGGCGCATTCGGATTGCTGAACGCGCGTTTGGGCATCGGTGCGCTGGATGAATCGTGGGCGTTTGAAATCTGGGGGGCCAACCTTGCGGATAAGTACTACTACGCGGTTGCGTTCGACGCGCCTTTCCAATTCAACACGATTGATTCGTTCTTGGGCGCGCCAAGAACTTTTGGCGCAACGTTTCGGATGAAGTTCAAGTAGTAGCGATGCATCAAGTGAATTAATCTTCAGCGGCGGGCCCAAAAGGTCCGCCGTTTTTACATGGGGGAATCATGAATAAAAAATCTTGCGACTCGCAAACTCAACCATCGCCGCAGATCGAACCAGCGAGCACCCGCCGCGACTTCTTGAAGTCAGCGGGCATGGCGTCGGCGGCCGTGGCCACGATGATCTCCACGACCGCATCGGCCCAGCAGCCGGCAGCGCCAAGCGCGCCGGTGCGGCCGCTGGGCGGCGGCGCCACGGGGAAAATTTTTGTCGAGACCGACACTGCTTACGGCAGGGTGCAAGGCATTCAAACCACCGGCATCAAGGAATTCAAAGGCGTTCCCTACGGCGCGCCCACGGGAGGCAAGAACCGCTTCATGCCGCCGAAGAAGCCGGCCGCCTGGAAAGGTGTGCGCGAGTGCTTCGCGCACGGACAGATCAGCCCGCAGGCAATGACCGATCTGCGCTCCGAGTACGGCATGATGATTCACTGGGACTATCATCCCGGCGGCATGGGCGAGGACTGCCTCACCTTGAACGTCTGGACGCCCGGACTTAGAGACGGCGCCAAGCGGCCGGTGCTGGTGTGTTTTCATGGCGGCGGATTCACCACCGGATCGGGCAATGCCATCGGCTTCGACGGAGCGCAGCTTGCGCGATTCGGCGATGTGGTGGTGATCTGCGTCAATCATCGCCTCGCCGCGCTCGGCTACACCCACTTGGCCGATTTGGGCGCGCCGGCGGAGTTCGCCTATGCCGGCGTCGCCGGCATGATGGATCTGACGGCATCGCTCGAATGGGTGCGCGACAATGTCGAGAATTTCGGCGGCGACCCCGGCAATGTCATGATTTTCGGGCAGTCCGGCGGCGGTGCAAAAACCAGCGCCATGCTGGCGACGCCCACCGCCAAGGGGCTCTACCACCGGGCGGCGGTGCAAAGCGGTTCGATGTTGAAACTCATGTCGAGGGATCGGGCGACTCAAACGGCGGAAGCGCTGCTCAAGGAGCTGAACATTCCAAAATCGCGCATCGCTGATTTGCAAAAGATTTCCTGGCAACAGATTCTGGAAGCGCAGGTCGCCGTCAGCGGCACCTCTCCTGGACTCGGCGCTTCACCCGTGCTCGACGGCAAGTATTTTCCTCACGATCCCTTCGATCCGGCGGCACCGCCCGAATCCGCGGAAATTCCCCTCATCGTGTCGACGGCATTGGAAGATGCGGCATTGTCGCTCACTAATTTCACGCTGACCGAAGCGGATCTGAAAGCAATCGTCGACAAGCGAACCGGCGGCAAAGGTGCTGAGGTCCTGGCGATGTACCGCAAGTACTATCCCGAGAAATCCCCGTATCTCATCCAGGCGCAAATCTTCACCGACTCGGGCTTTCGCCGCTCCGCGTTCAAACAGGCGGAGCTCAAGGCGGCACAGGGCAAGGGCGCGATCTACATGTACGAGTGGGATTGGCCGTCCCCGGCTTTTGGCGGCCGTTATGGCGCCGTGCATGGACTCGACGTCTCAGGATCGTTTCGTGAAGCACGGGAGGGCAATGATATGGCGCGCGTCGCGGACGAACTCTCGTCCGCGTGGGTCGCCTTCGCCAAGACCGGCAATCCCAATAACCCCCGCATCCCACCATGGTCGACCTACGATGCGCAAACCCGCGCAACCATGCTCATCGGAACGCCCACTCAGCAGGTCAATGACCCGCGCGGCGACATGCGCAAGTTCTGGGAGCACATGCCGCCGCCCGCCGGACCGCTCGGATGAAAAATAACCCACCGGCGCCAATGTACGGCAAACTACCCCGCCGGCATCTGGCGCTGGTGTTCGCAAGGGGGATTAATTAATGTCTGTCAGCCCGCAATCGCTCGGCGTTCCCTCCACAGGCCCGGATGACAGCGCCCTCGCGAAGGGCGTAGCAGGGGCAAAATTTGCCCTGTTCGTGCTGTTCGCCATCAATATGTTGAATTTCTTCGACCGCCAACTGCTCGGCGCCTTGGGCGAACCGATACGCAAAGAATTTCTATTGAGCGATACGGCGCTCGGACTGTTGGGTACGGTTTTCACCGTGATCTACGCCATCGTCGGTCTGCCCTTGGGGCGGCTCAGCGACAATTGGTATCGAACCAAGCTGCTGGCAATCGGGACGGCGGTGTGGAGTTTGCTCACAGCCGCGACCGGCATGGCGCAGAACTACGCGCAGATCTTCATCGCGCGCCTCGGTGTGGGGTTGGGCGAAGCCACGTGCGCTCCTGCCGGCCAGTCGCTCATCGGCGATCTGTTTCCTCCAGCCAAGCGCGCCTTCGCCATGGGCGTCTTCATGTTGGGTTTGCCTGCCGGCATCTTTCTTGCGTATTCGAGCGCCGGATACATCTATGCACACCTGGGCTGGCGCGCGGCTTTTTATATCGCGTGCGTTCCTGGAATCATTCTCGCGCTTCTGGCCCTGATGATTCGCGAGCCGAAGCGCGGCGGCCTCGATACCGGCCGCGTGGTGACGACCGCGGCCAGCGCAGGGAAGTCCTCCTTTGCGACTGTGTTGGGGCTGCCCACCATGTGGTGGATCATCCTGTCCGGCATATTCCATAACTTCAACATGTATGCGCTCAATTCCTTCAATTCGCCTTTCTTGCAGCGCTTTCATGAGTTGAGCGTGCGAGAGGCCAGCAATATATCGTCCATCGCCGTGGGCGCCGTGGGCGCCATCGGCTTGATCGTCGGCGGTTGGGCCGCGGACAAGATGAGCGTCAGACGCCGCAATGCCCGGCTGGTGCTCGGCGCATCGTGCATGACCATTGCGGCTCCGTGCATATTCTTCGCCCTCAATCAGCCCAAAGGCTCGATCACCGCGTACGTTCTGCTCATGGCCATGGGCACCATCACCATGTATGTGTATTACGCGACGGTATATACGGCCATTCAGGATGTGATCGAACCGCGGCTGCGCGGCACCGCGGTGGCGATTTACTTTTGCTGCATGTACATCTTCGGCGCAAGCTTGGGCCCGGTGGGAACCGGGATTCTGAGCGATCATTTCGCGCACAAGGCAATGACCGACGCCGGCGCCAGCAGCATGACGGAGGCCTTCAAGGCAATTGGCCTGCACAACGCCATGTATGCCATTCCGATACTCGCGCTGGCGGCGGCGGCGGTGCTGTTTGCGGCCTCGCGAACCATGGAAAAGGATGTGCGCAAGCAGCAGCTGGCCCACCAGCACGCGCAATAGTCAGGAGTTAGCCGGAACGCGGCGGCTCTTGCTACGCGCTCAGCAACATGTCGCTGAAGCGTCCCAGGTGGTAGTCAGCGTCGCCGAAAGTGAGATCGATCATCGTGAGTCGCTTGAAATAGTGACTCACGATGTGTTCATCCACGACTCCCATGCCGCCATGCAATTGCACGGCTTGCTGACCCACCAAGCGGCCCGCCTGCCCGATATAGGCCTTGGCCGCCGCGATGGCGCGGGTGCGTTCCGCCGCATCCTTAGAATCCGCATTGACCGCGGCGATTACCGCCATCGAGCGGGACTGCTCCGCCGCGATGAGCATGTCGGCCATCCGATGCTTCAGCGCCTGAAATGTGCCGATGGCGACACCGAATTGCTTGCGAGTCTTCAAATATTCGAGGGTCGCTTTGTTGAGCGCATTCATCACACCCACAGCCTCGGCGCACAGCGCTGCGATGCCTCGATCGACTGCGCGTTGAATGAGGGCCAGCGCGGCGCCGGGGTCACCGATCAACGCATCATCGCCTACGACGACATCGTCCAACAGCAGATCGGCGGCGCGCGCGCCCGTCTGCGTCGGGTAGCCGCTGACGGTCAAGCCTTTCGCATCGCGCGGCACGAGAAACAGCGACACGCCGGCCGCATCATTGGTCTTGCCGCTGCTGCGCGCGGCCACCATAAAAGTGTCCGCCGAAGGCCCGTCGAGCACGACGGTCTTGCGGCCCGATAGATGCCAGTTGGCGCTGTTGCGCTTCGCGGAGCAGGCGACATGCGACAAATCATAGCGGCCCGCCGCCTCGTAGCAGGCCAGCGACGCCTTGATGCTTCCCTCAGCGATCTGCGGCAACAACTTCTGTTTCATTGCCTCGGAGCCAGAATCGCCGAGCAAACCGCCGCACAGCACGACCGAACTCAAGTATGGCTCCATCAGCAGCCCCTGACCGAATTGCTCCATCACCAGCATGATATCGACGGCATTGCCGCCCAGACCGCCAAAGGCTTCGGGCAGCGGCAGCGACAACAGGCCGAGTTCGGCGTACTGCTTCCAAGCCTCGGCCGAGAATCCCAGATCCGAGCGCAGAATCGCCTTGCGCTTGTCGAAATCGTAATCGCGTGAAATAAAGCGCTGCAACGTATCCTGCAGCGCCAATTGTTCTTCGGTGTAGTCAAATTCCATGGGCTATCTCTCAAAGGCCGAGGATCATCTGCGAGATGATGTTCTTCTGAACTTCGGTCGAACCGGCATAAATCGTGGTCTTGCGCTGATTGAAGTACTGGCCCGAGAGCGGCGGCGCATAGCTGCCGTAGTGCGCATTTAACTGAGCATTTCCGGCCCAGTTGATATCCAGCGCCTCGCGCACATAAGGCAGCGCATCGTGGCCCAGCGCATGCATCTTCAGTTCCGCCAGCGTTTGGATGATCTCAGATCCCTTGATCTTGAGCATCGATACTTCAGGCCCCAAAGCCTTCTGGTCCTTGGCGAAGCCCGACAGCACCCGCAGGTTGGTGATTTCGAGGGCCATCAGTTCCATTTCCACCTGCGCAATGCGGTCGCGAAAGCGCGAATCCTCGATCAGCGGCTTGCCGTTGGCGGGCTGTTCAGCCGCGATTTCCTTCAATTTCTTGAGCGCGCGCTTGCAGGCACCGATTCCGGCGTTGCCGCTGCGCTCGTGACTCAGCAAGAATTTAGCGTAGGTCCAACCCTTGTTTTCCTCGCCAATCAAGTTCTGCACCGGCACCTTGACGTTATCGAAGAAAATGTCGTTGATCTCATGTTCGCCGTCCAACATGATGATGGGCCGCACGCTCACACCGGGCGACTTCATGTCGATCAACAGAAATGAAATTCCCTGCTGCTGGCGCCCTTCCGAACTGGTGCGCACCAGCGCGAAAATCCAGTCCGCATACTGGCCCATGGTGTTCCAGGTTTTCTGGCCGTTGACGATGTAATGATCGCCTTGGCGCACGGCGCTGGTGCGCAGCGAAGCCAGATCGGAACCGGATCCAGGTTCCGAATAGCCCTGGCACCACCAGTCTTCGCCCGAAATAATACGCGGCAAAAAATATTCCTGCTGCGCGGCGTTGCCGAAGGCCTGCAGCACCGGCGCGAGCATCTTCTGCGCAAATGGATTTTGCGGCGGCGCATTGCATGCAGCGCGCTCCTCTTCGAAAATATGCTGCTGCACGATGTTCCAGCCGGTTCCGCCGAATTTTTTAGGCCAGCCCGGCGCTCCCCATCCCTTGCGGTGCATGATCTTTTGCCAGCGCACCATGTCGTCTTTTGAAATGCGCCTTCCCAACTCGAGCTTGGCGCGGATATCCTTCGGCACCTCGGCTTCGAAAAAGGCGCGCACTTCGCCGCGAAATGTTTCTTCTTCCGGAGTGAATTTCAGGTCCATGGTATGTTCCTAGACTGTCACGACGATTTTGCCCCGAGCCGCGCGCGCACCCAATCGGGCGATCGCTTCGGCGCCGCGCGCCAGCGGGTAGCGCTCGGTCACGGCGGGTTTGATTTTTCCTTCAAGATACAGCGCAAACAGGGCTGCGACGTTCGCGGCATGCTGTGCGGGAAAGCGGGTGGTCCATTCGCCCCAGAACACGCCGACGATTTGACAGCCCTTGAGCAGCGGCAGATTCAGCGGCAGCTTCGGAATGCCGGCCGTGAACCCGATCACCAGGTGCCGGCCGCCCCAAGCGATTGCGCGCAGCGCGGCCTCGGTGTAGTCGCCGCCGACGCCGTCGTAGATCACCTGCGCGCCATCGGCGCCGCATGCCGCCTTGAAACTGTCGGTCAGCGCCCTCGCGGCGGTCTTGTCCAGCGGTCCGACTGGATACTGCACGCACTGATCAGCACCGTGTTCGCGCGCCAGCTGCAGTTTTTCCGGACTCGATGCCGCGGCAATCACCCGCGCCCCTGTCGCCTTGCCCAGCTCCACGGCCGCGAGGCCGACGCCGCCCCCAGCGCCCAACACCAGCAAGGTTTCCCCGGCGCGCAGCTGCGCACGATCTTTCAGCGCATGCTGGGACGTGCCGTAGGTCAGGAGCAGCGCCGCCGCCTGATCGAAGGGCATGGCATCGGGTATCTTCCAGCAATTGTTCGCTTGCGCAATGGCTTTCTCGGCCATGGCGCTTCGCACCGGACTCACCAGCACGCGATCGCCGGATTTCAAACTGGCGACCCCCTCGCCCAATTTTTCCACCACGCCGGCCAGCTCGCCCCCTGGAGAGAACGGCCGGGGCGGCTTGATTTGATACAGGTCCTGGATCATCAGCAGGTCCGGGAAATTCACGCCGACCGCACGCACCGCGACGAGGACTTGCCCAGGACCAGGCGCAGGGTCGGGTATGTCCTCGAGCACGAGGGTGTCGGGCAGACCAGGCTGTTTGCTCAAGAGCGCTTTCATGATTGAGTCACCGGTTGTTCGGCGGTTTTTGCATTTTCCGCTTCCTGCAATTGACGCCACATGATCTTGCCGGCGCCTGACTTGGGCAGTGCGTCGACGAATTCAACGATTCGCGGCACCTTGTAGGCCGCCATGTTCTGCCGGCACCAGTCGATGATTGCTTTGCCCTCTATCTTGCCGCGATATTCAGTTCGCAGCACGATCACGGCCTTGACCGTCTCGCCGCGATGCGCATCCTTGGCGCCGATGATGCAGGCCTCTTGGACGGCCGGATGCTGGTACATCAAAGATTCAATCTCCGTCGGCCACACCTTGAATCCGGATGCATTGATCATGCGTTTCAAACGGTCGACCATGAAGAAGTAGCCGTCTTCGTCGATCTTGCCAAGATCGCCGCTGCGAAAGAATTTCTTGCCGTCGATTTCGATGAAGACCTGTGCGGTGTCGGCGGGCTTTTTCCAATACCCCAGGAATACTTGCGGACCATGGATGATGATCTCGCCGACTTCGCCGGGCGGCAGCTCGCGCAACGTCGCAGGATCGATGATCCGCGAATCAACGCCGTAGATCGGAATCCCCAAACACTGTTTCTTCGGGTGATCGGCGGGGTTGATGTGCGTGGCTCCGATGGTCTCGGTCAATCCGTAGCCCTCGACGTAGGTGACGCCGACATCCGCGAGCCGCTGGGCCACCGCGGCCGGCATGGCGGCGCCGCCGCCGCTCAAGCGGCGAATGGACGACAAATCGTACTGATCGATCTTCGGATTCAAGAAAAAATCTTGAATCATCGTTGGTATGGCGGTCCAGCTTGCAACCTGGTAGCGCTCGACGCATTGCGCGGCGACATCGCGGTCCCAGCGCGGCAGCAGTACCATGGTGTTGCCGATGAATAGCGGTCCATTCATGCCGCCTTGCATGCCGGTCACATGAAACATGGGAGCCACGGCCAATAGCGTCGTTTCGGGCTGCAGTGAGAACCACTGCATGCTGCCCACGGTGGTATGCATCACCGTGCGGTGGGTATGCATGCATCCCTTCGGCGTTCCGGTGGTGCCGGACGTGTAAGGCATCACACAAAGATCATCCGGTCCCGCGGTCAGCGGCCCTGGCTTAAGATCACTCGCCAGCACATCCTTCCACAGGCTTAGGCCGGACGCTTTATGCTCCACGCGCGGCGCGGCGATAAAATCGGGCACCGTGAGAGTCGTTGGTTCCTTCAAGTAATCGGAGTAGGCCGCGACGACCACGTGCTTGAGATCTCCATTCTTCAGCAATGGCTCAACGCGCGGATACAGCTCCTGCGAAACCAGCATCGTGGCCGCCTCGGCGTCGTTGGCGTAGCGCAGAATTTCCTGCGTCAGGTTCATCGGATTCAAGGGCACGACCACCGCGTTGGCGCGCAGGATGCCGTAATAGCCGATAATGAACTGCGGACTGTTCTGCATGAGCAGCAGTACTCGGTCGCCCGTGCGTACGCCGCATTCTTGCTCGAGAAAGCCGGCCACACGCTGCGCTTCATCGGCGAAAGCGGAGAAGCTGACCGGCGTATCGTAGAACACCAGGTAGGGTTTGTTGGGATATCGGCGCGCCGAAACTTCAGCGTTGTAGAACAAATTGGTGGCCGGCGCGATCAAATTGTGCATCGCGTGATCCGGCCAAAATTTGAAGTGCGCGTTCGACATCAGTGCGTCGCAGCGGCAGCGGTGTCCTTCGGCCGGTACCGCGACAGCTCCAACTTGGCGATTTGCTCGCGATGCACTTCGTCCGGGCCATCCGCGAAGCGCAGTGTTCGCATGCCGGCCCACAATGAGGCCAGCGGGAAGTCATCGCTGACGCCGCCGCCGCCGTGCATCTGAATGGCCCAATCGAGAACCTGCAGAGCCATGTTCGGCGCCGCCACCTTGATCATGGCGATTTCCGCCTTGGCGGCGCGATTACCGACGGTATCCATCATGTAGGCCGCATTCAGGACCAACCAGCGCACCTGATCGATCATGATGCGCGACTCCGCGATCCGCTCGAGCGAAACGCCTTGCTCCGAGAGTCGTTTGCCGAACGCGACCCTTGTCTGCGAACGTTTGCACATGAGCTCCAGAGCCCGCTCGGCCACGCCGATGGTGCGCATGCAATGGTGAATCCGGCCTGGCCCGAGCCGGCCCTGCGCAATTTCAAAACCTCGGCCCTCGCCGAGCAGCAGATTCTCTGCCGGCACGCGCACGTTCTCGAAATTCACTTCGCCGTGCCCATGAGGCGCGTGATCGTATCCAAAGACGGTCAAGGTACGCAGGATTTTCACGCCCGGCGTTTTCATCGGCACCAATATCATGGATTGCTGACTGTGCCGGCTTGCATCCGGATTGGTCTTGCCCATGAAAATCAGAATCTCGCAGCGCGGATCGCCGGCCCCGGAGGTCCACCATTTGCGCCCGTTGATCACGTAGCTGTCTCCATCGCGAACGATCGAGGCCTGGATGTTGGTGGCATCGCTCGATGCAACATTCGGCTCGGTCATCGCGAAGGCCGAGCGGATTTTGCCCTCGAGCAGCGGCGCGAGCCAGCGCTGTTGCTGCGCCGGGGTCGCGTAGCGGGCCAGCACCTCCATGTTGCCGGTGTCGGGCGCCGAGCAGTTGAAAACCTCGGGCGCAATATGCGAGCGCCCCATGATTTCGCACAGCGGCGCATATTCGAGATTGGTGAGTCCCGCACCGTGCGCAGAGTGCGGAAGAAACAAGTTCCACAGGTTCTCCGCCTTGGCCTTCTTTTTCAGCTCCTCGATGACCCGGGTCACCTGCCAGGGATTTCCGGCGCGCCGGTTCTCTTCCATTTCCTTGTGATAGAGCGGCTCCGCCGGATAAATGTGCTTATCCATGAACTGGGAAATGCGCTCCTGCAGATCGCGAACCTTCTCACTGTGCGAAAAATCCATGGGATTCCTTATTTATTCATGCGTCGAATGATTGTTGTACCAGCCGCCAGCCCATCTCGGCGAGCGGCCGCGTCCTGCGGCCTGCCTGCAGCGCGGTTGCGCTCGAAGCATTGCCCTGAAGCGCGCGCGCGAGAACGCCCTGCAGAATCCCCGCCAGCCGGAACATGCAGAATGCCTGATAATAGGTCCAATCCTGAGGCGTGACCGGCGCGATGGCGCGCAGCCGGCAGTAATCGGCGACGCACTCGGCTTCGGTGGGGATGCCCTGCGCCTTTGCATTGACTCCACCAAGTCCGCGAAACTCCGCGGACGGCAGGTGATAGCGGATGCAAAAGTAGGCGAAATCGACCAACGGATGACCCAGCGTCGAGAGCTCCCAATCGAGCACCGCCAGTATGCGCGGCTCGGTGGGATGAAAAATCGTGTTATCGAGCCGGAAGTCGCCATGCACGATGGAAGTTTGCTCGCCGGCAGGAATATGTTTCGGCAGCCACTCGATGAGACGCTCCATGCCGTCGATCTTCTCTGTCTCCGACGCGCGGTATTGTTGAGTCCAGCGCGCCACCTGGCGCTCGACGTACTGGCCGGGCCTGCCGAAATCAGCAAGTCCCAGGGCCGCGTAGTCGAACGAGTGCAACGCTGCGAGTACCCGGACCATTTCACCGTAAATGGCGGCACGGTTCGCGGCCGCGACTTCCGGAAGCAAGGCATCCCAAAAAATGCGGCCCTCGACATAATCCATCACGTAGAACGCACTACCGATGACGTCCGGGTCCTCGCACAGCGCGTGCACGCGCGCCACCGGCACCGGGGTATCCTTCAGCGCGGCCAGGACTCGAAACTCGCGCTCCACCGCGTGCGCGGAGGGCAGCAGTTTGCCGGGAGGCTTGCGCCGCAACACGTAGCGGCGGCCGGGCGCTTGAACCAGGTAAGTGGGATTGGATTGACCGCCGGCGAATTGCTGCACATCGACGGGACCCGAGAAGCCCTGGATGTGCGCGCGCATCCAGGCGGCCAGCCGTAGCGGATCGACCGTGTGCTGCGCGGGCTCTTCCCGCAGACCCGCGGCTGGCGAATTCGTCGTCATGTACCCGATGCGCCGCCATCCACGGCGATGTACTGCCCCGTGACATGCCGCGATGCATCTGATGCCAGGTACGCGGCGGCGCCCTGCAGATCGGTCTCGCCGCCGATTCGACCGAGCGGTGTTCGCGCAATCACGTCGGATTTCATGGACTCGAGCAGACCGCTCGCCATCTTCGATGGGAAGAAGCCTGGGCAGATCGCGTTGACGCGGATGTTGTACCGGCCCCATTCGGCGGCAAGCGCCCGCGTGAGATGCAGGGCGGCGGCCTTGGAAGAATAGTAAGCGACCGCGTTCATCTGCATCCCGGCGCGCAGCGCCGCGGTTGAGGCGATGACGATGATGTTTCCCGATTTTTGCGGTATGAAACAGCGGTTCGCGACCGCCTGGCTCAGGGCAAATACGCTGCCGGCATTGAGCGTCATCACCTTGTTCCAGGCTTCGAGCGGGTGGGCTTCGGCCTTCGCTCCCCAGGTCGCGCCGGCATTGTTGACGAGAATGTTGATCCCGCCATGTTGTTTGACCACGGCCTCGACCAGCGCGGGTATTTGATCCACTTTCGACAGATCGTTGGTGACCGCGAAGGCATCGATGCCGTGATTTTTAAGGTCCGCCTTTGCCTCTTCGAGCTCGGCGGATTTGCGCGCGCTGATGGCGATCTTCGCGCCCATCTCGCCCAAGCCCTTGGCGATCTGCAGACCCAGGCCACGCGAGCCGCCGGTGATGAGCGCAACCCTGCCGCCCAGCTCGAATAGATCGCGCAATCCCATCTAAACCACCTCGAACAAACCCGCCGCACCCTGGCCCCCGCCAATGCACATGGTGACCACGACGAGCTTCGCGCCGCGGCGTTTTCCTTCGATCAGCGCATGCCCGGTCAGGCGCGCGCCGCTGACGCCATATGGATGACCCACGGCAATGGCGCCGCCATTGACGTTCAAGCGCTCGTCGGGAATTCCCAGCTTGTCGCGGCAATACAGAACCTGGCACGCGAACGCCTCATTCAGCTCCCAAAGATCGATGTCGCTCACCGTCACGCCGGCCCGCTTGAGCAGCCGCGGTACCGCGTAGATCGGACCGATGCCCATTTCGTCAGGCTCACAGCCGGCCACCGCAAAGCCGCGAAATATTCCCAATGGCTTGATGCCGCGCTTTTCCGCAAGAGCTGCATCCATGACCACGCAGGCGCTGCTGCCGTCGGAAAATTGGCTGGCATTGCCCGCCGTGATCACCCCGCCGGGCATAGCCGAGCGGATTTTGGCGACGCCCTCCAGAGTGGTGTCGGCACGAATTCCCTCGTCGCTGGATATCGTGACTTGCTTGGTCGATACCGCGCCGGTATTTTTGTCCACCACCCCCATGAGGGTCGTCATCGGCACGATCTCATCCTTGAACTTGCCTGCAGCCTGCGCGGCCGCGGCGCGCTGCTGACTGCGAACGCCGTATTCGTCCTGGGCTTCTTTGGAAATGTTGTAGCGCTTGGCCACCATCTCGGCGGTTTGCAGCATGCTCCAGAAAAGCGTGGGCTTGTGCTCGTCGATCCATGGATCGCGGCGCATGTGCGTATTGGTTTCGTTCTGAACACAAGAGATGCTTTCCAGTCCTCCGGCCACGATGACTGAAGCGCCCTCCGTCATCACGCGCTGCGCGGCCAAGGCGATGGACTGCAATCCGGAACTGCAAAAGCGGTTGATGCTCATGCCCGCCGTGGTGATCGGCAGTCCTGCCCGCAACGCAATTTGGCGCGCGATGTTTCCGCCGGTGGTGCCTTCGCCGAAAGTGGATCCCATGATCACATCCTCGACTTCGGCGGGCTCGATGCCGGCGCGAGCCACTGCGTGCTGCACGGAGTGCGCACCCAAGGTCGCTCCATAAGTCATGTTGAATGCGCCCTTCCAGCTCTTGCCGAGACCGGTGCGCGCGGTGGACACGATGACGGCTTCTGTCATTTCTCTGATCCTTTA